>ERZ773263.13-NODE-13-length-194725-cov-63.027637_pt1 | contig 194725 bp, 154 predicted proteins | sample MGYA00511076_ERZ773263 | MGnify/ENA primary metagenome ERZ773263 (study PRJEB29015, sample SAMEA2738155) | human oral metagenome | biome: human oral; feature: human-associated habitat; material: saliva | place: China | collected 2195 ... | reverse complement strand
AGCGTTCGGGTAATTTCCATGCCTACGCAACGGTGTCATACTCTGGTCGTTTCCGCGTGAACGGCGGCGATTGGCAGGCGTTGGATGTTGTGTTAACGAAAGATACCGTTGACCCGCTACTGATTCGTGTGTGGTGGGTTGATGTGGGACGCGTCGGCGGCACCTGCGATGAAGACGACACTCGTTGGGGCTGCAAGAACGACCCGACGATGGGCAAGAAGGATAACCCGAACCCCAGGTTGCGTAAGGCAGATGTGCGTACCGGCCAGCGCTGGCACCTGAATGACAATGGCGATGGGGATACGGAGTATGCGTTGCATCGTTCCTGGCCTGATATGTAAAGCCGCCCCGTGGGTCTTACGCTGAGAAGCCACATGTTCGCCGAGAAGCCACTTCTTTGGCGGCTTTTCGAAACACATGTGGCTTCTCAGCTATCGGGTTCTTCCCTGTGGCTGGTTAGTCTTCCGGTTTCTAGCCAGCCCCTATTCACACTTCACACCGATATAAGGAATGTATTTCCATGACTTCCGTTTTTCTTACCCGCCGCGCGCTGCTGAGCGGCGGCGCGATGCTGGGCTTGAGTGCTCTGCTTGCGGCCTGTGGCCAGCAGGCCGCCAACGAGGCGGCAGCCACCGCCTCCGCCCCACCGAGCGAGTCGGCGTCGGCTTCTGCTGCGGCATCTGACGCTACTTCTGCATCGGCTACTCCGAGTCCGGTCATTACCCGCGGTTATTCCGGTGGCTCAAAGGCACCTGATGGGGAGTATCGCAAGGCCGATGGCCACGGTCCGGCGCAGAATGTTCCTCTACCGAAAGCCAAGCCGCAGCAGTACCCCGAAACCTTCGCTGGTCTGCGTGAAATGATGCGTGACTGGATTAAGGCACGTAATTACGGCATCCAGACGGGCGACATGCAATATGTATGGCCCTATATGCTGGACACTTTCGATGAGGACATTAAATTTCTCCACTACATCGAGGATCTTTACAAAAGCGGCGGCTGGGTTATTGAAGGAACCTCGGAATACCAGGCTGAAAGCGACCTCATGTATGACGAAGAGTCTAAAGAATATTGGGTTCTCATCCGACGCCTGTGGACTTATGGCATGTACGTAAACCCCAATGGCAAGGTGTATGAGCGTACTAATACCAGCAATGAGAATGAAACGTTTATGTTCCGTTATAAGTACCAGAACGGCTATTGGCGGCTCTCGGAGCATCGCTCAAACAAGGAGCTGCGCGAGCAAGGAATCATTCACTAGTTTTAGCTGTACGGCTGGTTAGTCTTCCGGTTTCTAGCCATCGTTCTCTATTCACACATCACACCGATAGAAGGAATACATTTCCATGACTTCCGTTTTTCTTACTCGCCGCGCGTTGTTGAACGGCGGCGCGTTCCTGGGCATGAGTGCTCTGCTCGCGGCGTGTGGCCAGCAGGCAAATAACGAGGCGGCAGCTACTGCATCTGCAGCGCCGAGCGAGACTGCTTCAGCTTCTGCTGCGGCTTCTGAATCTGCATCAGCTTCGGCAACCCCGAGCCCTGTCATTACCCGCGGATACTCCGGCGGCTCCAAAGCGCCCGACGGCGAGTACCGTAAAGCCGATGGCCACGGTCCTGCACAGAACGTTCCCAACCCCCGTAATGAGCCCGCTCAGTATCCTGAGACTGAAGAAGGTCTTATGAAGATGATGCAAGACTGGGTGGTTGCCCATAACTACGGTATTCAGACTGGCGAGTGCTCATACGTGAAAAAATATGTCTCTGAAGATACCGAAGAATATAAATTCTATGGGTATGTTGAAGGCCTCTACCAGCGTGGAGGTTGGGTAATTGAAGGACTCGACGCTTATCAGCAGGAAGGCGCTTTTACATTCAACGCCGAAACCCAAGAATATACATTGATAACACGCCATCTGTGGACATACGCAATATACGTTGAGCCCAATGGTCACACAACGACAAATAAAAATACTGCAGACAATGATGATTTATGTGCTTTTGTCTTGACTTTCAAAGGTGGCTATTGGCGAATCGTAGATACACTGTCCCAAAATGATCTGGTCTCAAGAGGGCTTATATAACGAAATATTTTTCTGAACCGATATTCATCACCGATATAAGGAATACATTTCCATGACTTCTGTTTTTCTTACTCGCCGCGCGTTGTTGAACGGCGGCGCGTTCCTGGGCATGAGTGCTCTGCTTGCGGCGTGTGGCCAGCAGGCAGCCACCGCATCCGCAGCACCGAGCGAAACGGCCTCGGCGTCTGCGGCAGCATCTGATGCAGCTTCTGCTTCTGCTACCCCTAGCCCGGTCATTACCCGCGGCTACTCCGGCGGTTCCAAAGCACCTGACGGTGAATACCGCAAAGCTGATGAGCACGGTCCGGCGCAGAATGTTCCTCTCCCCAAGGCTAAGCCGCAGCAGTACCCTGAGACCTTTGCTGGTCTGCGGGAAATGATGCGTGACTGGATTAAGGCCCGCAACTACGGTATCCAGACTGGTGATATGCAGTACGTAAGGCCGTACATGCTGGATACCTTCAAAAGCGATATCGAATTCCTCAACTCCATCGAAAAACTTTACAAAGAGGGCGGCTGGGTTATTGAAGGAACCTCGGAATACCAGGCCGAAAGCGATCTCATGTATGACGAAGAAGCCAAAGAATATTGGGTTCTCATCCGACGTTTGTGGACTTACGGGCTATACATTCATCCGAATGGAAAAATGCGTAAACGAGCCAACACTGGCAATGAAAACGAAACTTTCATGTTCCGTTACCGTTACAAGGATGGTTACTGGTATTTGTCTGAGTACCGCTCTAATGAAGAGCTCCGCAAACAGGGATTTATCCAGTAGTCCTTTGTAACTCGCACATCACACCGATATGAGGAGTATCCTCTATGACTTCCACTCTTTTGACTCGCCGCGCAATGCTGAGCGGCGGCGCACTTGTGGGCCTGGGTGCCCTGCTTGCTGCGTGCGGCCAGCAAGCGAATAACGAGGCGGCACCGAGCGAGACCGCTTCGGCGTCTGCTGCGGCTTCTGCGCCTGAGTCTCCTTCGGCGAGTGCTACCCCGTCTACTGTCCGCGGCTACTCGGGAGGCTCAAAGGCACCCGATGGGGAGTACCGCCCGGCTGATAAGTACGGTCCGGCACAGAACGTACCGAAACCCAATGCTCCGGAGGACGGCTACAACGAAAAGTCGTTGGAAGGCATGCGCAAGACGATGGATGCCTGGATCTTGTGGGCAAATTACGGCACCGAAACCGGTGATTTCACAAAAGCACGCCAGTTTATGTCGCCTTCATATGAAAACGAATTGAAAGCGTATGAAGATATTGAGGATCTTTACGCTAGTGGTGGTTGGGTCATTGGAGGAGTGGACCATTTTATTGCTGACGGTAACCCCTGGTCCGAAGATGGAGAAACCTACTTCTGGAAGGCGTACCGCGAATGGGATTACGAGACCTATGTTGAATCCGATGGAAGTTGGCGCCGCTGGGAAAATAAGGACAAGACTAAGAACACCTTCAAATTTGAGCTGAAGCACAACGGTCAGAAGTGGGAAATCATGAATTATGAGCCCGTCGATGACTAGCCCTTCCACGCGCGCCTAAAAGTCCGTACCCTGCAGACAACCCGCAGACCGCAGGCACGAAGAAGCCACATGTGTTTCGAGAAGCCACGATAGTGGTGGCTTTTCGAAACACATGTGGCTTCTCGGCGTTATTCAGGCAGTAGCCCGGAGCACTAGCATCCAACAGCCGGCACCCCGGGCACCCGTTGGCTAGACCCTAGTTGCCGAAGCCCTGCAGGGTTGCTGCCCAGACGCGGCGCGCCTCCAGAGCTTCCTTAGCCTTGGCGATCTTCTTGGAGTCGCCGCCCTTCTCGGCTGCGGCCAGCTCTGCCTCCAGCTCGGCGAGGGAGTCCTCAATCTGAGCGAGCAGAGAGTTCGCGCGGGCAGCCTTCGCCGGGTCGTTGCGCTTCCACTTGGCCTCTTCGGCGCCGTTAATCTCATCCTGAATACGGCGCAGCTCGCCGTCTACGCGACGCAGGTCGTTGCGGGGCACGCGGCCAGCCGCATCCCAGCGATCCAGAATCTTCTCGAAGGCGGCCTTTGCTGCCTCAATATCCTCAACGGGCAGGAGCGCGCGGGCTTCCTCCAGCAGTGCCTCCTTGACCTTCAGGTTCTCGGCGTAGACGGCATCCTGCGCGGCCTCAGCCTCGTGGCGGGCGTTGAAGAACACGTCCTGAGCGGCGCGGAAACGAGCCCACAGCTTGTCGTCCTCACGGCGGTGACCGCGCGGAACCTGCTTCCAGGCGCGCATCAGCTCACCGTACGCGCGGGAGGTCTCAGACCAATCGGTCGAGGTGGACAGCTCCTCGGCGCGAGCAATCAGCTCTTCCTTCGCGCGCTTGATGCGTGCGTTGCGGTCGTCCAGCTGGGAGAAGTGCGCGCGGCGGTTGCGGTCGAAGGTGGTGCGGGCGGCGCGGAAACGCTTCCACAGCTCGTCCTCCACGCTCTTGGCCAGGTGAATCTCACGCTGAGCCTTCTTCCACGCCTCGAACAGCTCGTTCATGCGGGCATGCGAGTTCTTCCAGTGAATCTGGTCGGGGTCCTGGCCGGCAATCTGCTCGGCCTCGGCCACAATCTCTTCACGCACGGCCAGGGCACGTTCGCGGTTCTCGGTGCGGGCCTGCTGCTGCTTCTCGCCAAGTTCGGCGATCTGCTCAGCGAGGGAGACGAGGCGCTTCTGCAGGCCGGAGTAGTCGCCGACCATATTGCGCACGCCAATCTGCGAGCCGATGGAGGCGATGCCCTTCTGCAGATCCGCAGCGGGGGCGTTATTGGCCAGGCGCGACTCGAGCAGGGCGACCTGCGCCTCAACGTTTTCAAATTTACGGGCGAAGTAGCTGAGCGCTTCATCTTCGGATGCGCCGGGCAGCTGACCTACGGCGTACTCTTCGCCATCGACAATGACGAAGACGTGGCCGTCCTCGGAGACGCGACCGAACTGGCGGGCCTTCTCGAGGTTTACAGTGTCGTCGGATTTGGTAGTCACCGCTATAACTCTTTCACTCGGGGGTGCCGGATGCGGGGAGCGCCTTCGCGCCGTCTCGCCGAGGCGTGGGCCGCGGCCAGCCGCGGGGCACCCGTTGGGTTGTGCGTGTGCACCTCCTAAGCATAGCCGGTACGGGCCGCGCGTGAGTAGTGTCCGGTCGTGTTGTGTTTCGTGGCGAACCGCCCGCCGCCGCACATGTGGGCTCCGGCTATTCCGTTGAGCCGCTACCTCCGTTGCCGCGCATGCGAGCCGCCGTCGTTACGCGTGCCCGCGGGTGCTTCGGCTTGAATCGACCAACTGGCCCCTGCGGAGGGCCGCCGCCGGCATCACTCACACCGGCAATCAGCCAGGTAGTACCATCCCGGCGCATCGCTTCGGCCCCTAACCGCCGTCGTCACGTTCAGGCGCGCCGCTCGCGAGTGTTGGCATGGGGATGAGCGGTTCACTCTGTCCGCGTGCGAGCCCCCGCCGTGCGTGCGGGTGTTGGTATGATGATAGATATGCCCGGCACCGTAGAGCGCCGGGGTTTTGTTGTCGAGTTCTTTATCAAGGAGTAGAGCGCATGGCTCGCAAGGCGTCGCTGTCTGGTTTCCCCGAGTATCTTCCGGCTGAACGACTGGTTGAGAACCACGTTCTCGACACCCTGCGTGAGACTTTTGAGCTGCACGGTTTTTCCCCGATTGAGACTCGTTCGGTAGAGACCATCGAGCAGCTGCTGCGCAAGGGCGAAATCGACAAGGAAGTGTACGCCATCTCGCGCCTGCAGGAGGACGACTCCGCGAAGGCCAAGGAGAAGCTGGCGCTGCACTTTGACCTGACCGTGCCGTTTGCCCGCTACGTGGTGGAGAACGCCGGCTACCTGAACTTCCCGTTCTCGCGTTACCAGATTCAGAAGGTCTGGCGTGGCGAGCGCCCGCAGGAGGGCCGCGCCCGCGAGTTCACCCAGGCAGATATTGACGTAGTTGGCGACGGCGAGCTGCCGTTCCGTTACGACGTGACCCTCGCGCTGGTCGTTGTCGATGCGCTGTCGAAGCTGCCGATTCCCGATTTCAAGCTGCGCGTGAATAACCGCAAGCTGGCCGAGGGCTTCTACCTGGGCCTGGGCCTGACCGACACCGCGGCCGTGCTGCGCTCCATCGACAAGCTGGAGAAGATTGGTCCGGAGCGCGTGGCCGAGGAGCTTCAGTCCGAGGCCGGTGCGAGCGCGGAGGCTGCCGCGGCCGCCCTGGAGCTGGCCCAGATTCGTACCGAGGATGCATCCTTCGTGGAGCAGGTGCGTGCGCTTGCCGCCAAGTATTCGGTGGAGCACGAGCTGCTGGATCAGGGTCTTGCCGAGCTGGCCGAGGTCATTGAGGAGGCGTCCCGCCGTGCGCCGGGTAAGGTGCTGGCCGACCTGTCGATTGCCCGCGGTCTGGACTACTACACCGGCACCGTATACGAGACCGTGCTGGTCGGCCACGAGTCGCTGGGTTCGATTTGCTCGGGTGGTCGCTATGAGTCGCTGGCCTCGAACGGCAAGAAGACCTACCCGGGCGTGGGCCTGTCCATCGGTGTGACCCGAGTGGTAGCTCGCATCCTGTCGCAGGGCTTCGCCCAGGCGAGCCGCAAGGTGCCTTCGGCCGTGTTCGTGGCTCTGACGAATGATGAGGGCTGGTCCGCCGCGAACGATGTTGCGGATGCACTGCGCGCCCGCGGCATCGCCTGCGAGGTTTCAGCGAACGCCGCGAAGTTCGGCAAGCAGATTAAGTACGCCGAGAAGCGCGGTATTCCGTTCGTGTGGTTCATCTCTTCGGATGAGTCGGGCGCCCCGGTTCACGAGGTGAAGGATATCCGTTCGGGTGAGCAGGTGCCCGCCGACCCGAATTCGTGGATGCCGCCGGCTGAGGATCTGCACGTTCAGATTGTGCGTGCTGAGGGCCTATAAATAGTAGGGCTGTAATACCTGCGGTGCTTGGCCGCGGTAATATTTGGCTGCTGTATTATCTGGCCGCTGTAAGTCTGTCGTTTACCCGCCCGGTGAGGAGGATGTTAGCCTCCCTGCCGGGCGGGTTTTGCGTGGTCTAGTGGCAGGGCTGAGTAACCTGGTGGGTGGTTTAGTCGCTTTTGGGATGGTTAAGACCCACCCCAAACGCGGCTAAACCACCCACAAACCGAAACCGCAACCCATTGAGAGGCGACCGGGTTCACCGCAGAAGCAACCTCCGCAGGTGCGCCACGACTTCCCGTTCTTTCTGGAAGATATCGGCCCAGGTCAGGTGTATAACCGTCCATCCGGCGCGGGTGAGCGCCCGGTCGCGGGCCGCCTCCTGCCGGTCTCGACCCGGGTAATCGACGTACTTCTGCTCGCCGTCAAACTCGAGAATGACCCGTAGCTCGGGCCAGGCGAAATCCGTTCGGTAGCGTCGACCCTCGCACACAATCGGGTACTGGGTCACGGGGGAAGGCAGCTCGTGCTCCATGAGTAGGCACCGAGTGAGGCTTTCGCCGGCCGACTCGCTGGATGCATCCATCGCCCGGACAACGAGCGGCCCATTCGAGCGGCCGCGCCTCGTAAGGTGCGTGAGGGCGTCGGTCACAGCCTCGGGCGTTAGGAGCCCCCGCCGCATCACGGAGTCGGTCAGCACCACGGCGTTCCGAAAAGGCATGGTCCGCACGCAATCCTGCAGCGTGCGAGTCACTGTTGTGACGGGAATGGATGTGCCCGGAATTATGGTCACCTCGCCGGGGTCAAGAGTAAATCGGTACCGACGGATTCGCCCTCGGTCCGAGGGACTTTTAGCATTGCTGCACACGTTGAGCCTTGCCGGAACGGCTATCAGGTCGAGCCCCCAGAGCACCGCGGCTGATTCGTGCGAGAAGACCCCTTGCAGGCCGGCCTTGTGGGCGGCGATGCATCGTACTCGAAGCCGATCATCGTCTCGAAGGCCGGTAGCATCGGAGGCGTAGATGTAGGCTCCTCGCTGAATACGTTGCAGGGTCCCGGAGACTATCAGTCTGTTGACTTCCCTCGCGCCGATTCCCCGCAGTTTAAGGATGCGCGTGGTCAGCACAAGGGAGTACAGTTCGACGGTTCGTGGGGTGGAAGCGGTTAGGGAGTTCATACCCATCAGGCTGTCATGTTGTGGCCGTTGCACGTGGCGAAAATCAAAATCTGTGGATAACTCGGCTGAAGACGAAGAAGGTTGCCCATCCACAGGGGAGGGGTTCGTCCCGTCGGGTGGATTCTGGGTGATCTAGTATCGGGGTCTGAGTAGTCCGGCGGGTGGTTTAGTCACTCAAAGCATGGTTTAGTCGCATCCGCGGTGGGTCTTAACCACCCCAAACGTGACTAAACCACCCACAAACCGAAACCGCCCCTCGCAGCCCCTACCAACCTCCTTCCACGAGAGAGTCCATGCCCCGGCCCGGCAAGACGGGCTACAATGGATGAGGCGCACGCAGTGTGCGCATATCATCAACCGCGAGTACCCGGCTACTGTCTATAGTCGTGAGGTGCCCGCTATGAAAGGAATGTCTGTGCTTCGCACTCACACCAACGGCGAGCTGACCGCCGCAAACATTGGAGAGACCGTCACCCTGACCGGTTGGGTGGCTCGTCGCCGTGACCACGGTGGCGTCGCCTTCGTTGACCTGCGTGACCGCGAGGGCGTCACCCAGTGCGTTTTCCACAACGAGGCTGACTTTGAGCACCTGCGCAACGAGTACGTTCTGCGCGTGACCGGTAAGGTTTCCAAGCGCCCGGAGGGCAACGAGAACCCGAACCTGGCCACCGGTGAGATTGAGGTTGAGGTGTCCACCGTTGAGGTGCTGAACACCGCGGCCCCGCTGCCTTTCCAGATTGACGAGCACGTTGAGGTGGGTGAGGAGGCGCGCCTGCGCTACCGCTACCTGGACCTTCGCCGCCCGGAGCCGGCCCGCATCATGCGCCTGCGTTCGGACGCGAACCGTGCGGCACGCAACCTGCTGGCCGAGGACGGCTACATTGAGGTTGAGACCCCGACCCTGACCCGTTCCACCCCCGAGGGTGCGCGTGACTTCCTGGTGCCGGCTCGTCTGGCTCCGGGTTCGTGGTACGCTCTGCCGCAGTCCCCGCAGCTGTTCAAGCAGCTGCTGCAGGTGGGCGGTATTGAGAAGTACTACCAGATTGCCCGCTGCTACCGTGACGAGGACTTCCGCGCCGACCGTCAGCCCGAGTTCACCCAGCTGGACATTGAGGCTTCGTTCGTTGACCAGGAAGACATCATTGACCTGGGCGAGCGCATCGTTGAGGCTGTGTGGAACCTGATTGACGTGAAGGTTCCCCGCCCGATTCAGCGCATGACCTACAAGGATGCGATGGAGAAGTACGGTACGGACAAGCCCGACCTGCGCTTCGGCCTGGAGCTGACCGAGCTGACCGAGTACTTCAAGGACACCACTTTCCGCGTGTTCAAGGCTCCCTACGTGGGCGCCGTGGTGATGCCCGGTGGCGCATCCCAGCCCCGCCGCACCCTGGACGCTTGGCAGGAATGGGCTAAGCAGCGCGGCGCTAAGGGCCTGGCTTATGTCCTCATTCAGGAGGACGGTGAGCTGACCGGCCCCGTGGCTAAGAACATTACCGACGCTGAGCGCGAGGGTCTGGCCGCCGCAACCGGCGCAAAGCCCGGCGACTGCATCTTCTTCGCTGCTGGTGAGGCTAAGGCTTCCCGTGCGTTGCTGGGTGCTGCTCGTGTTGAGATTGGTCACCGTACCGGCCTGATTAAGGACGACGAGTGGTCCTTCGTGTGGGTTGTTGACGCCCCCATGTTCGAGTCTGCTGCTGAGGCTACCGAGTCCGGTGACGTGGCTCTGGGTCACTCCGCATGGACCGCTGTGCACCACGCGTTCACCTCCCCGAAGCCCGAGTTCCTGGATACCTTCGATACTGACCCGGGTTCGGCTCTTGCCTACGCTTACGACATTGTCTGCAACGGTAACGAGATTGGTGGCGGTTCGATCCGTATTCACCGCCGCGACGTGCAGGAGCGCGTGTTCGCCGTGATGGGCATTGGTGAGGAAGAGGCTCAGGAGAAGTTCGGCTTCCTGCTGGATGCGTTCAAGTACGGCGCACCGCCCATGGGTGGTATTGCGTTTGGTTGGGACCGTGTCGTGTCCCTGCTGGCTGGTGTTGATTCGATCCGCGAGGTTATTGCGTTCCCGAAGACCGGTAACGGCTACGATCCGCTGACCGCCGCACCCGCTCCGATTACCCCGGAGCAGCGTAAGGAAGCCGGCGTGGACTTCAAGCCGAAGAAGAAGGACGAGGAGTAATCTTCTCCAGTCTTTGGTCTTGCGCCCCGCGTGGGGTGCGGGGCTGTGCGGCGATTATCTGGCGGGGCATTGAGTTCCGGGCTGTGAGGCTCGGGTCTTGCCGGGGTCGCCGTTGAGGGTGGGTTGCGTATTCTGCTGTGCAGGGTCGCAGCCCACCTTTTTGCCAATGGATACGCGAGAGAACAGCGGGAGGGGAGCATGCGCATCCTGATTGCCGGCCCGAGCGGTAGCGGTAAGACGACGTTTGCGGCGCGGTTGGGGCGCATCCTGGACATTCCGCATACGGAGATGGACTCGCTGCACTGGGGTCCGAACTGGACTCCGCGCCCTAGTTTTGAGGCGGACGTTCAGGCGCTCATTGAGCGGCCCGCGTGGATTACGGAGTGGCAGTATCCGCAGGTGCGTGGCCGTCTGCTGGAGCGCGCGGACGTGGTGATTTACCTGCGCTATAGCCGCGCGGTGGTCATGTGGCGCGTGGTTCGCCGGACGGTGCGCCGCGCGGTGACGGGTCAGAGGCTGTGGGCTGATAACGTGGAACCGCCGCTGAAAGATATTCTGCGGGACCCGGACAACATGATTCGGTACACGTGGAGGAGTTACCCGCACGTGGGCCAGCTGCTGGCGGAGGCTCGCGGGCAGCATCTTCAGAAGCGTTTTATTGAGTTCCGTACCCCGCGGGCGGCGAACCAGTTTTTGCGTGCCGTGCAGCTACGCGGCGGGCTCTGAAGAGGCTGCCTCTAAACCGACCTCCGCGGATGGCGTCGAAAGAGATGCTCGAGCCCGGCAAAAGCCGGCTCCATGATGAAAGGTGAACGATGCGAGTAGTTATTCAGCGCGTAACCCGCGCGGCGGTGCGCGTGAACGGCGAGACGGTCGGCGCGATTGACCGGCCCGGCTACCTGGTGCTGGTCGGCATCACCCACGGCGACGGCGCGGCCCAGGTCGCGAAGCTTGCCGATAAGACCGCGAATCTGCGCCTGCTGGAGGGGGAGAGGTCCCTCCTCGATGAGGGCGCGCCCGTGCTGGCGGTCAGCCAGTTCACCCTCTACGGGGATGCGAAGAAGGGCCGCCGCCCCTCCTGGTCTGCCGCGGCCCCGGGCCCGGTGAGCGAGCCGCTGTTCAACGACTACGTTCAGGCGCTGCGCGGCCACGGCCTGCACGTTGAGACGGGCGTGTTCGGCGCGGACATGCAGGTGGAGCTCGTTAACGACGGCCCGGTGACCCTGATTCTCGACAGCGAGACCCTCTAAGCCGGCGCCCTCGAGGGGCTAATTCAGCGCCCTCGTTGGGCTAGCGGATTGCCCCGGATCTGTAACTTTACTCCTGGGCCATGAACCCGCGGCGAAGACACTAACCTATCGAAACCCCATCGAAAACCCCGTTGATAAAACCCGTGGCTTCACGCCGCGAGCTAAATCCACGCCTGTAAATCCCCCCGCGCCCGCCTCAAGCCTTTGAAACGATAGAGTAAGACTATGGCTGATTCCCTCTTTGATCTTGAGCTGCCCGACGACGGGGACCGCGTGAGCCTGATTGGCGCGCCCACTGAGGAGCCCGCCTCCTCGCGCCCCTCTGCGTCGCGTGCGCGCTCTGCCCGTTCGGCGTCCCGCGCACCCTTGGCGGTACGCATGCGTCCGCGCACGATTGATGAGGTTCTCGGCCAGGAGCACCTGCTGACCCCCGGCTCGCCCCTGCGCGTGTTGGCGGGGGAGAACGCCGGACCGGCTGGCCCGTCCTCGGTGATTCTGTACGGTCCTCCGGGTACGGGTAAGACCACTCTGGCACATGTGATTGCGCGCGCGCCGGGCCGCAAGTTCGTGGAGCTTTCGGCGATTACCGCGGGTGTGAAGGATGTTCGCGCGGTCATGGATCAGGCGCTGCTCGACCGCGACATGTACGGCACGACCACCGTGCTCTTCCTCGACGAGATTCACCGTTTTACGAAGGCTCAGCAGGATGCGCTCCTGCCCGGCGTGGAGAACCGCTGGGTGATTCTGGTGGCGGCTACGACGGAGAACCCGTCGTTCAGCATTATTTCGCCGCTGCTCTCGCGCTCGCTCCTGTTGAGGGTTCATTCGCTGGAGCAGTCCGATATTGAGCGTCTGATTGACCGTGCGCTGGCCGATCCGCGTGGTTTTGACGGTGCGGCGGTCATTGATGAGGATGCGCGCGCCCACCTCGCGGCGGTTTCCGGAGGCGACGCTCGCCGCTCCCTGACCTCGCTGGAGGCGGCGGCTGCGATTGCGTTTAGCGAGGCTGAAGCTGCGGGCGCTGGTGCTGTAGAAACCGGCTCCGCAGAAACCGCCGAAACCAACCCGGCTGAGAATGACCCCGCTCAGTCCGACCCTGCGCAGCCCGACCCCGCCGAGGGCTCAGATGAACCGGCGGGGGAGAAGAGCGCAGAACCCGCCACCCCCGTGCGTATTACCCTCGCCCACGCCGTGGAGGCGGTGGACCGCGCCGCAATTCGTTACGACCGTTCGGGTGACCAGCACTATGACGTGGTGAGCGCGTTCATCAAGTCCATGCGCGGCTCCGACGCGGATGCCGCGGTGCACTATCTGGCGCGCATGTTGGAGGGCGGCGAGGACCCGCGCTTCGTGGCGCGTCGCATCATGATCCTGGCGAGCGAGGACATTGGCCTGGCCGATCCGCAGGCGTTGCAGGTGGCGACGGCCGCGGCGCAGTCGGTGGCGCTGGTGGGCATGCCAGAGGCACGCATTATCCTGTCGCAGGCGGTGATTTATTGTGCGCTCGCGCCGAAGTCGAACGCCGCGTATAACGCGATTAACCGCGCCATTGCGGATGTGCGTGCGGGCGCCTCGGGTCAGGTTCCGGTGCACCTGCGCGACGCTCACTATGCGGGGGCTAAGCAGTTTGGTCACGGCGACGGCTACATTTATGCGCACGATGCGCCGGGTCACGTGGCGGCGCAGCAGTACCTGCCGGATACCCTGCGCGGCACGGTGTACTACGAGCCGACTCAGCACGGTTTTGAGCGTACGTTGACGGAGCGTCGTGAGCGTATCCGCAGGATTCTTGACGGCGGCAACTAACCGCGCGGAGGGGCCGTGCCGTTTCACCGCACGAACTAGCCGCGGCGCGCGCTTGCCGCGCAGACTACTCGCGCAGACTAGCCGTGCTCATTAGCCGCGCGGGCCGATTGGCTGAGCGGTTTAGCCGCATGAATTAGCCGCGCGGACTTATCACGCAAACCACCCGCGCCGGCCCGTCTATAGGACAGCAGACAGTGAGCACACGCAAAATGCGGTGCGCAGTACCTCGGTCGTACTGCGCACCGCATCAGAGTTTGAGTTGTGATAGATGTCTTGACCGTCGGCCTTCCCGGAAGGGCGGACGCCAAGCTTGTACGCCTAGTCTAGGCGATGCGAGAACCCGAAAGCAAGCTAATCCCATAGATTCACAGGTTAAAAATAACGGATTGATTACAATCCAACATCTGCACCAGGCAATTTTGTGGGGAAGGCTCCCCTAAATGGTTCTGACGGGTGTAAATATTCTTCATGGGGTTCGTGTGGGTATATGTCAAAAACCCACACAAACGGCAATTTAAACTAAAGATTCCCCAAAAGGCTGGTAAAGCCGGGGCGCATCCGGTAAGCTTGACGGGTCTGGCAATTGCTATGCCTGCATCCGTGCGAGCATGAGTAATGTAGCAGCGAGGTACTCTGCCTCGCGCTCTCCGCCTCACCGCCGCGCAGCAACGACCGAATCGGTCGCGCGCGGGCCAACGGCGAGGTCACCCGAGGAGGCCAGTATCCAAACAGACCGAGGCCCCACCCGTGAGGGTGCAGGAGCCTCACATATGAAAGGTAGATTGTGGCTAAGCACAACCGCACCCGCCGTACCGTGCGTCAGTCCCGTGCCCTGGGCATTGCACTGACCCCGAAGGCAGAAAAGTACCTCGAGCGTCGTCCTTACGGCCCCGGCCAGCACGGCCGTGCCCGCAAGAAGGCTGACTCCAACTACGCTACCCAGCTGAAGGAAAAGCAGCGTCTGCGCGCTCAGTACAACATCCGCGAGGCACAGATGCGCCGCGCATACCTCGAGGCAAAGCGTACCGAGGGCCAGACCGGTAAGAACCTGGTCGAGCTGCTCGAGACCCGCCTCGACGCCCTGGTTCTGCGTGCAGGCTTCGCCCGCACCATTGCTCAGGCACGTCAGATGGTTGTTCACCGTCACATCATGGTTGACGGCGTTCGCGTGGACCGCCCCTCGTTCCAGGTCAAGCCCGGCCAGCTGATCCACGTTCACCCCAAGGCTGAGAAGACCACCCCCTTCCAGGCTGCGGCTGCTGGCGAGAACCAGGCAGTTCTGCCCGAGGTTCCGGCATACCTGAACGTTGAGATCGAGAAGCTGCACGCAAAGCTTGAGCGCAAGCCCAAGCGCGAAGAGATCCCCGTGATCTGCGACGAGCAGCTGGTCGTTGAGTACTACTCGCGTCTGGCATAATCTCGATTTTTCGAGAAGCAACCCGTTCCGTACCGTTTCGGTGGGGGACGGGTTGTTCCCGTTTAACGCGCGGGTTTTTGGGGTTTATACACCAGAGGGCGGTGGTGCCGCTGAACCTGTGAATCTTCCGTCGCTGGGAGTTTCATGAGAGTTTAGGGGGCGCTTGAAGGAATTTTCGACTAGAATAAGGGATTGAACTGTGTAGGCAGTCCGACCGATGCGCCACGGCGGCGCGCCGGTGAGTACGACTATTGACAAGCACCATGCGTTACGCGAAATGAGGTACAGATGACTGGCGGAGATATTGCAGGCCTGATTGCGGCGGGAGTTTTCGCGATTCTTGTGGCGCTGCTGGCCCTTCCCATTATTCGCCTGACCAAGGTGTTTGATGAGCTGATTGTAACGATTCGTTCGCTCAACCAGAGCACCGCGCCGCTCATTGAAGAGGTGACCCGCACCGTGGTGACCACCAACGAGCAGCTCGAGAAGGTTGACGACATCACCTCGAACGTTTCGGATGCCTCCGCGAACGTTTCGGCCCTGTCCTCGCTGGTGACCTCGACCGTGGGCCAGCCGCTGATTAAGGTGGCTTCCTTCTCCTATGGCGTGCGCCAGGCCTTCCGCGGCGGCAACAAGTCCGGCCAGCAGGGTGGCACCTCCTCGACCGCGGGCGGTGAGAACTAATGGGTCTGCTCCGTTCCGTTCTTCTGCTTGGTGCCGGTGCCGCGGCGGGCTACCTTGCCTCCCGACGAGCCTCCTCTTCGGAGCCCACACAGCGTACCCCCGGCAGCGCCCTGCTCATGCGTGAGCACGGTGAGCTTGCCCTCAACCCGGAGTCTCAGATGGGAAAGTTCTTCGATTCGCCGATTGGCAAGCCCTTGCAGCCCTACGCGCTGAAGGCCGTCGAGTTCGCCGCTCGCGTGCGCGAGGGTATGCAGGAGAAGGAGATGGAGCTCAACGCCAAGGTGGAGCGCCAGAAGCAGGACCTGCGTCCCGGTTCCCTCGACACCTGGGAGAGGGGCATGAGCACGACCGAGATTGAGGCCGCAAACCGCCGTATTGCCGAGCGTGAGCTCATTGAGGTGGAGTCGCAGATCGCCTCGCTGGAGAAGGCGCGCGAGCAGCGCATCGCCCGCGATCGCGAGCTCGGGGATGACTTCTTCAACTAATTAGACTTTGGCCGAAAGGCCGCCGTCTACCGAACCGATCTGCCCGTCGCGTGAGGGCGTAGGAGGGGCCCATAATGGCCCCTCGATTAGCCATTTTGCGCGCGGAGAGGCACCATAGGTCAGTAGACTATTTAGAATTTCGCACAGATTATTCAAAGGAACGAGATGCTCTCACAGGAGATTTCCAAGCGCTGGATCGATTTCTTCGCTTCCCGCGGCCACACTGTGGTGCCTTCGGCATCGCTGATTTCGAACGAACCCGGCGCCATGTTCACCATCGCCGGTATGGTTCCGTTCATTCCCTACTTCCTGGGACGTGAGACCCCTCCGTTCTCCCGCGCGACCAGCGTGCAGAAGTGCATCCGCACCCTGGACATCGAAGAGGTTGGTAAGACCGCACGTCACGGTACCTTCTTCCAGATGGCCGGTAACTTCTCCTTCGGCGATTACTTCAAGGAGCAGGCGATTCCCTTCGCCTACGAGCTGCTGACCACCCCGCAGGATCAGGGCGGCTTCGGCCTGGACCCCGAGCGCCTGTGGGTCACCATTTACGAGGGCGACGACGAGGCCTTCGACATCTGGCACAACAAGGTGGGCTTCCCCGCCGAGCGTATTCAGCGCATGGGCATGAAGGAAAACTACTGGTCCACCGGCCAGCCCGGCCCGGCAGGCCCCGACTCCGAGATTTTCTACGACCGCGGCCCCGCCTACGGTAAGGAAGGCGGCCCGGCGGCTGACGACGACCGCTACATCGAGATCTGGAACCTCGTGTTCATGCAGTACCAGCGTGGCGAGGGCATCGGCAAGGACGACTTCGAGATTCTGGGCGACCTGCCCAAGAAGAACATTGATACCGGTCTGGGCGTTGAGCGTCTTGCCATGCTGCTGCAGGGCGTCGAGAACTTCTACGAGACCGACCAGGTTCGCCCCGTGCTGGATGCTGCTTCTAAGCTCTCCGGCAAGAAGTACCACGGCTCCGAGTCCGCCGAGGACGAGGGCTACGAGGACGACGTGCGCATGCGCGTTGTGGCCGACCACATCCGCTCCTCGCTCATGCTGATTGCCGACGGCGTGACCCCCTCGAACGAGGGTCGCGGCTACATTCTGCGCCGCCTGATGCGCCGCGCAATCCGCGCTATGCGCCTGCTGGGCGTGACCGAGCCCTGCCTGCCCGTGCTGTTCCCGGCTTCGCGTGACGCGATGAAGGGTGCTTTCCCGTACGTGGCTGACGACTTCGAGCGCATCTCCCGCATTGCCTACGCCGAGGAGAAGGCGTTCCTGCACACCATCGAGACCGGTACCGAGCGCCTGGAAGAGGCCGTGGCCGCCGCTAAGAAGGACGGCTCGAACTCCGTTTCCGGCGCCGAGGCCTTTGCACTGCACGACACCTACGGCTTCCCGATTGACCTGACCCTCGAGATGGCCGCCGAGGCCGGCGTGAAGGTTGACGAGAAGGCCTTCCGCGAGCTGATGGCCGAGCAGCGTCACCGTGCGCAGGCTGACGCTAAGGCGAAGAAGGGTGCGTTCGCTGACCTGTCCGAGCTGCGTAAGCTCGTGGATGAGCGCGGCTCCATCTTCACCGGTTACACCGAGCTGCGCACCGAAACCAAGCTGCGCGCCATCCTGGTGGACGGCGTGTCCGTGCCCGCCGCTAAGGCCGGCGACAAGATCGAGGTCGTCCTGGACGAAACCCCGTTCTACGCCGAGGCCGGTGGCCAGGCAGCCGACACCGGTGTTATCACCGGTAACGGCTTCATCATTGACGTTCAGGACGTTCAGCAGCCCGTCAAGGGCCTGAGCGTTCACCGCGCCATCGTGCGCGAGGGCGAGGCTCACGTCGGTGCCGATGTTGTGGCACAGGTTGACGTGCAGCGCCGCCGCGACGGTGAAAAGGCACACTCGGGTACCCACATCATCCACGCCGCCCTGCACCAGGTGCTCGGCAACGAGGCAACCCAGCGCGGTTCCTTCAACAAGGAAGGCTACCTGCGCTTCGACTTCGCGTGGGGCGAGGGCCTGTCCGAGTCCGCTAAGCGTGAGGTGGAAGAGGTTGCTAACCTCGCCATCCGCGACAACCACGAGGTGATTACCCGCGTGATGCCTCTGGCCGAGGCGAAGGCTCTGGGCGCCATGAGCCTCTTCGGCGAGAAGTACGGCGACGTGGTGCGCGTGGTTGAAATCGGTGGCGACTTCTCCCGCGAGCTGTGCGGTGGTACCCACGTGGGCACCTCTGCCGAGATTGGTTCGCTGTCGCTGCTGACCGAGAGCTCTGTTGGCTCCGGTAACCGCCGCGTCGAGGCCCTGGTGGGTCTGGACTCCTTCAACCACCTGGCAGCTGAGCGCACCCTGGTGAACCAGCTGACCGGCCTGATGAAGGTTCAGTCCTCCGCAGACCTGCCCGAGAAGATTAACCAGACCCTGGCTAAGCTGAAGGCTGCCGAGAAGGAGCTGGCCCAGCTGCGTCGCGAGAAGCTGCAGGCCGAGGCCGGCAAGCTTCTGGAGAGCGCACAGACCATCGGCTCCGTGCGCGTTCTGGCCCATAACGCCGGCGAGCTGGACGCCAACGGCGTGCGCGAGCTGGCCCTGGACCTGCGTTCCCGCTTCGGTTCCGAGGCCGCCGTGGTGGCCGTGGCCGGCGTGTCCAACGGCCGTCCCGTGATCCTCGTGGCAACCACCGAGGGTGCTCGCTCCGCCGGCGTGAAGGCTGGCGCACTGGTCCGCGTGGCCGCAGGCGTGCTCGGCGGCGGCGGCGGCGGTAAGGACGACGTCGCTCAGGGCGGTGGCCAGGATGCATCCAAGATTGGTGCCGCTCTGGACGCCGTTCGCGACGCTATCGCACAGGCTCAGGCCTAAACATGGCAGAATTCCAGCGCGGAGTGCGGATGGGTGTTGACGTGGGTAAGGCCCGTGTCGGCACCGCCCTCAGCGACCCCGACGGCATCCTCGCCACCCCGCTCAAGACGCTGCGTCGCGACGAGAAGAAGAACTCCGATCGTCGCGTGCTACGCAAGCTGATTGAGGTGAACGAGGTGGTCGAGGTTTTCGTCGGGCTTCCGAAGACCATGCGCGGCGGGGAGTCCTCCTCGACCGAGATGGCTCGGGAATACGCTCAGGCTCTGCGCTCCGAGCTGGACGCCGAAAATAAGACACACATTAACATTTGGCTGGTGGATGAGCGACTCACCACCGTGAGCGCTCACCGTGCACTGCACGAGGCTGGGGTATCCAGCCGAGACTTCAAGACTATGGTTGACCAGGTGGCGGCTGTGAACATTTTGCAGTACAGCCTGGACGCCCTCAAGGCAGGGCAGTCTGTAGCCGGGTACAAGGTGAGCGATCCGGCCCACGAAGAGAACCGATCGCACGAGTTAGAAGGGGCTGCGGTTGGTGCCGTCAATGAAACGGAGAACCTTCAGTGACCGAAAAGAATAAACATTCCGAGGAACACCCCGAAGAGAGCGGTCTGGACCTTTTTCGGCCGACGAAAGCCGATGAGGAAAAAGGCATTACCGGCATTACCTTGGAGCATGAGGTCGTCTCTGTAGCGACCCTGCGTGCTCGCAAGCGCCGTCGCCGCGCCATCATGCTGAGCGCCATGTCGCTCTTCGTGGCGGCCCTGGTGATTATTTCTGCCGCTTTCATCACGCGGTACGATCCGTTCAAGACGCGCGATTACTCCGGCGGCGGTAACGGCACGACCGTGACCTTCACGATCCGCTCGGGCCAGTCCACCGCGCAGGTGGCGAACGAGCTGGAGGCGGCGGGCATCATTGCTGATGCTGATAAGTTCGTTGAGGTGTACACCAAGGAGAGCAAGGGCAAGTACCTGCAGCCGGGCACCTACGAGCTTCAGCAGCACATGAGCAGCTCGAGCGCAATCAACACGATTATCGAGGCGAACAGCAACGTGCTGTATCTGGCGATTCCGCAGGGTAAGCGCGTGACCGAGACCATCGATCTGATTGTTTCCGGTTCTGACGGCGCGTTCACCCGCAAGCAGGTGGAAGAGGCCGTGCAGAACTACACGCAGTACGGCGTGCCGAGCAACTTCCCATCGATTGAGGGTTGGCTGCACCCGGGCGAGTACCGATTCCCGAAGGACACCGACATCAAGAAGGTCATTCAGACCATGGTCGATAAGACCAAGGCCGACCTGAAGGAAGCCGGCGTGAGCGGCGATCAGAAGACCTTCGAGGTGCTGACCATCGCCTCCATCGTGGAGCTTGAGGCTCAGCCGAAGGACTACGTGGCTGTTGCGGGTATCATCGAGAACCGTCTGAACAACCCGGATGGTGAGACCTCCGGCCTGATTCAGTCGGACGCAACCGTGACCTACGGTCTGGGTGTCCGCTCCTACCACCTGACGGAGGAGCAGAAGGCAGACAAGAACAACAAGTACAACACGTACGCGAACAAGGGTCTGCCGAAGGGTCCGATTGGTTCCCCGCAGCTGGCGTCCATCAAGGCTGCCGCCGCTCCGGAGAAGAACCCGTACTACTACTGGGTGACCGTCGACCTGGATTCCGGCGAGACCAAGTACTCCCGCACTTACGCTGAGCACCAGCGTTACGTGGAAGAGTACAACCAGTGGTGCTCGAAGCACCCGGGCCGCTGTAACTAAGCTGCAGCTGATGTAGAGGGCGGGCACCGTTCCCACGAGAGTGGGGCGGTGCCCGCCCTCTGGCGTACCCGCTAAAATGGGAGGTGGCCCCCGCGGCCGTCCGTGACCCGGCGTTGAGAGCGAGAGAGTATCGATGAAGACTGAACCGTACCGTGAAGCGCTGTACCGTGAAGCGCCGTATCTTCACCGCGCTTACGTGCTGGGGCACCCGATTTCCCATTCCCTGTCACCTGCGCTGCATCGGGCCGCGTACGCGTACCTGGGCGAGGCGAACCTCGAGTACGATCGTCGCGATACCCTGCCCGATGACCTGCCGGCGATTATGCGCGGCGTGCGTAACCCGGCTGGCACCGAGGAAGCCCCGTATATTGCGGGCCTGTCGGTGACCATGCCGCTGAAGACCGCGGTCATTCAGTACTGCGATGAGCTGAGCGAGACCGCTCGCGTGACCGGTGCGGTGAACACGGTGTACCCGCGCGGCGAGAAGGTGCTGGGCGATAACACCGACGTGATCGGCATCGTGAACGCGCTGCGCCACGCGGGTTTGGAACCGGCCCCCGAGCGTGACGAGCCCGCCGTGATTGGCGGGGGAGCGACCGCGATTTCCGCCCTGACCGCCCTGCATAAGCTGGGTTACCGCCGCGTGAGCGTGTACGCCCGTTCCCTGTACAAGCTGGGTGACCTGCAGGCCGTGGCCGAGCGCCTGGGCGTTCAGCTGTCGACCGTGGCCCTGGCCGAGTTCCCCGCGGAGCAGAAGGCTCGCCGCCACAACCCGGTCATTTCGACCCTGCCGGCCCGCGCGGCGGACGACTGGGCACCGCAGCTGGCCGACCCCGCGGACGCTTCCAACCCCGCGGGCGCTTCCGAGATCGCCGCCCGCCCCGTGCTGCTGGACGTTGCCTATAACCCGTGGCCCTCGGTTCTGGCGGGCGCCTGGGAGGCGAGTGGGGGAGCCGTGGTCTCGGGCCTGGAGATGCTGCTCTACCAGGCCGTCGAGCAGGTTCTGCTCTTCACGGACCGCACCCTGCAGCCCGCCGAATTGCTGGGCCTGGTGAATGCGATGTGTGCGGCGGTTGATCTGCCGCCTCGTGCTTCCGTTTCGTGAAAAAAGCGTGCTTTCACTCGCTCAGTAAACGGGCATTTTATACACTATTTATACACGTGAAGAATTATTATTCCTTCCGCCTGCGCTGCGGTGCGGGTGCGATGAAAAGAGGTTAACCTATGGCCCTGCGTTGGCTCACTGCCGGAGAATCCCACGGCGAGGCGCTCGTCGGCATTATTGAGGGCGTACCCGCCGGTGTGGAACTCACCAGCGACATGGTGCGTGACGCCCTGGCTCGTCGCCGCCTCGGCTACGGCCGCGGTGCCCGCATGAAGTTCGAGGAGGACCGCGTGCGCATCCTGGGCGGTGTGCGCCATGGCCTGACTCAGGGCGGCCCGGTCGCGATTGAGATTGCGAACACCGAGTGGCCCAAGTGGACCGACGTGATGAGCTCCGATCCGGTTGACCCCAAGCTGATTGAGCACCGCGCGCGCAATGCTGCGCTGACTCGTCCGCGCCCCGGTCACGCCGACTTTACCGGCATGCAGAAGTACAACTTCTCTGAGGCTCGCCCGGTGCTGGAGCGTGCCTCCGCACGTGAGACCGCGACCCGCGTGGCGCTCGGCGTGGTTGCCGCTCAGATTTTGAAGGCTCTGGGCGTTGAGTTGGTCTCGCACACCGTGGCTGTGGGTGGCGTGCACGCTCCCGAGGGTGCCCCCGTGCCTTCGCCCCGCAACGTTGAGCAGCTGGACGCTGACCCGCTGCGCTGCTTCGATAAGGCAACCTCCGACGCGATGGTTCAGCGCGTGGACGAGGCGCACAAGGACGGCGAGACCCTCGGCGGCGTGGTTGAGGTGCTCGCGTACGGTATGCCTCCCGGACTGGGTTCGTACGTGCACTGGGACCGCCGCCTGGACGCGCGCCTGGCCGCCGCCCTGATGGGTATTCAGGCTATTAAGGGCGTTGAGGTTGGCGACGGTTTCGCGACCGCTGACCGCCCCGGCACTGCCGCTCACGACGAGATTTCCATTGGTGAGCACGGCGTAACCCGCGATACCAACCGTGCAGGTGGTATTGAGGGCGGCATGAGCATTGGCGACCTGCTGCGTGTGCGCGCGGCAATGAAGCCCATTGCGACCGTGCCGAAGGCCCTGAAGACCATTGACACGTCCACCGGTGAAGAGGCTCGCGCCCACCACCAGCGTTCGGACGTGTGTGCTGTTCCCGCCGCCGGCGTGGTGGCGGAGGCTATGGTCGCCCTGGTGCTCGCTGATGCGGCGCTGGAGAAGTTCGGCGGCGACTCGATTGGTGAGACTCGCCGCAACATGGATTCCTACCTGGAGGCCATTCCGGCATCTCTGGCGTGGGAGTCTAACGTTGCCGGTTGGGACGCGTAGTGCCCCTTCCGGTTGAGCCTGCGGGCGTTCACCCCGTCGCGTCGAGCCCTCTGGCGCGCATTGCTGCGGCTGCGCAGCGTGCGCGAGGGGGCGCTTCGCCGTGCCCGGAATCCGGTGTACCTGCCGCGGCTGAGCGGGTTGTTGAGGCTAAGCCGCCCGAGGCTACCGCTCGCGAGGCTTCTTCCCGCGAACCCGGTGCGGGTGCCGAACCTAACGCGGGTTCCGAGGCCGCCGGCTCTGCTTCTTCTGCGCGCCCGGCCTCTCGCGTTCCCACCCCCGCCGACCTGATGCGTTCGGGTGCCCGCCCCCTGCCCGCCGCCGCAACGGCGAGCGCGCGGGGTGTACGCCTGTACGCCTCCTCGGCCTCCGAGGATGCTGACCCGGCGCTCGGCCTGGACGAGGACCTGCGCCTGAAGCTGCTCAGCGCCCTGCAGGGCATGGCTGAGGAGGAGCCTCGCAAGGAGCCCGCACAGGCTGAGACTCCCAAGCCCGCCGCCCCGAAGCCGGTAGCTCCCAAGCCGACCGCGCCCAAGCCGGCACCTCCAAAGCAGGCTCAGCCTGCAGAGGCGGCGGGGGAGAGCGCAACCTCTGCCCCCGCTTCTGCTCCCGTGAAGAAGGCCGAACCCCAGCCCGCGCCGGCACAGTCCGCAACTTCCGCGGCCCCCGCGCCCAAGCCCGCTGTGGCTAAGCCGCTGCGTCCGACCCCGGCGCTATTCGGCAAGGTGCAGGTTTCTGCGGCTGAGTCTGTGGCTGAGGAAATCGCGGCGGTGGACTCCGCCGAGGCCGCGGTCGAGATTGAGGCGCGCGCCGCATCCGAGGCGGAGCTGAACGCCGAGCTCGAGGCCGGTGAACTTGAGCCTCTTGAACTTGAGCCCGGCGAGATCGAGGAGTCCGCCCGCATCCACCCCCAGCAGGTGCGCGAGATGCACGAGAACTTCGCGGAACGCTCCCGCCCCATCGTACTCATCGGCCCCATGGCGGCAGGTAAAACCTACATTGGTACGCACCTGGCGCGTTTCTACGGCTACGAGTTCCTCGACGCCGACCAGCTCATCGTGGAACGCTACGGCGAAGTCTCCGAAATTTTCGAGATTTTCGGTGAGGCGCACTTCCGCGAGCTCGAACGCAAGACCATCGAAGAGGTGCTGACCTCCCCGGTGTACCGCAACACGGTGTTCTCCCTGGGCGGCGGCGCGCCCATGACCGACTCGGTTGCGGAGCTGCTCAAGGACGAATGCGTGGTGTACATCCTGGTTGACGCCGAGACCGTCACCCCGCGCATTACCGGCAACAAGACCCGCCCGCTGCTGCAGCCGAACCCGGTCGAGCGCTGGACCGACATTTTTGAGCGTCGCCGCAGCCGCTACGAGGAGCTGGCGCACTTTACCCTGGACGCTCGCGGCGGCCGCCCCATTACCGAGATGACCGCAGAGATTCAGGCGTACGTCACCGCCAGCCGCAAGGCGCGGGCGAACAACTCCTGACCCCCCTCCTACCCCCACTCTCCTGTGAAAGGACACACGATGAGCACTCAGCCCACCTTCGGCGCTTCCGGCGAAGCGGATATTACCCGTATTCCGGTGACCGGCAGCTCCCCGCGTGAGAACTACGAGGTTCTCATCGGCCACAACCTGCTCGGCACCCTGCCCGAGATTCTCGGCAACCGCACCAAGAAGGTGCTCGTGATTCACCCGCGTGCCCTGCGTTCCACGGGTGAGCTGGTCATGGAGGACCTGCACGCGATGGGTTACGAGTCGTTCAGTGCAGAGATTCCCGACGCCGAGGAAGCAAAGCACTATCAGGTGGCGGCGTTCTGCTGGCAGGTGCTCGGCCAGAACGACTTCACCCGTACTGACGCGATCGTGTCTGTGGGCGGCGGTGCTATTACCGACGTTGCCGGCTTCGTGGCGGCGACCTGGTTGCGCGGCGTGCGCGTCATCCACATTCCGACCACCCTGCTGGGCATGGTTGATGCCGCCGTGGGCGGTAAGACCGGCATCAACACCGCCGAGGGTAAGAACCTGGTCGGCGCATTCTGGCCGCCCGCCGCGGTACTCTGCGAAATCGGCACCCTGCGCACCCTGCCCGAGCATGAGCTGCTGACCGGCATGGGTGAGGTCGTCAAGTGCGGCTTCATCGCAGACCCCGAAATTCTTGACCTGATCGAGGCGAACCCGCAGGCCGTGCGCGATTCGCAGTCCGCCATCATGCGCGAACTTATTGAACGCAGCGTGCGCGTGAAGGCGGAGGTCGTCTCCGAGGACCTGCGCGAGTCTGGCCGCCGCGAAATCCTGAACTACGGCCACACCCTCGCCCACGCCATCGAGCGCAACGAACGCTACCAGTGGCGTCACGGCGCGGCAGTGTCCGTCGGCATGGTCTACGCCGCCGAACTGGCGCTGGCAACCGGCCACGCCGACGAAGAGCTCGTGGCACGCACCCGCCGCATCCTCGAATCCCTGGGCCTGCCCACCTCCTACAAGGCAGACGCATGGCCCCAACTGCTCGAAGCAATGCGCCGCGACAAGAAGGCGCGCGGCAACCTGCTACGCTTCATCATTCTTGACGGTCTGGCCCGCCCGCGCGTCTACGAGGTGCCGGACGACTCGATCCTGTACATGACCTACCAGGAGATTACCGAGTAGGTGATGAGTCCCGTACATTTACCGGACGCACACGGCACATGCCCGCCGCATATGGCAGTCAGTACGCGCCAGCCAGCAGGGTGCCACAGAAAAACTGTGGCGCCCCTGCTAGGCAAATTCGTGCGCATCCTGTAGAATGTACGGGACATATTTTTGCTCATTGAAAACTTAGCGCCGCGCCGGGTACCACTACGGCGTGAGCGTCGATGACACGAAGGAGAGCCCCATGGCATCCACTACCGATATTAAGAACGGCGCCGTCCTGAAGATTGACGGCAACCTCTGGTCCGTCGTAGAGTTCCAGCACGTTAAGCCCGGTAAGGGTGGCGCATTCGTCCGCACCAAGCTGCGCAACGTTACCTCCGGCAAGGTCGTCGACCGCACCTTCAACGCTGGCGCTAAGATCGAAACCGCAACCGTTGACCGCTCCGACTACCAGTACCTGTACCAGGACGGCGACGACTACGTCTTCATGGACATGAAGACCTACGACCAGATCAACGTTCCCGCAACCGTTGTCGGCGACGCAGCAAACTACATGCTCGAATCCCAGACCGCAACCATCGCAATGCACGAGGGCAACCCCCTGTACATCGAGCTGCCCGCATCCGTGGTCCTCGAAATCACCTACACCGAGCCCGGCCTGCAGGGTGACCGCTCCACCGGCGGCACCAAGCCCGCAACCGTTGAGACCGGCTACGAGATCCAGGTTCCCCTGTTCCTGGAGACCGGCACCAAGGTCAAGGTTGACACCCGCACCGGTGAGTACCTCGGTCGCGTGAACGACTAATGAATTCGCGTACGAAAGCCCGATTGCGCGCCCTCGAAGTGCTCTTCGAGGCGGATCAGCGCAACGAAGATTATATTGAGGTACTCCGCCGCCGCCGACTGTACACGGTAGCGCAGATCTCTGCATACTCTGAGGAAATCATTCGTGGCGTCCGCGACCACGACGAAGAGATTCGCGAGTTCGTGGAGACTTACGCCCGTGACTGGTCCTTCGAGCGTATGCCCGCCGTGGACCGTGCCGTGCTGCGTATTGGCACTTGGGAGCTTCTGTACAATGACGAAGTTCCGGATGCTGTCGCAATTTCTGAGGCTGTCGGTCTGGCGCGTGTGCTGTCCACGAATGAATCTCCGAAGTTCGTGAACGGTCTGCTGGATAAGCTCCGTCAGGTGAAGCCGACCCTGCTCGCGTAAGACGTCCCGCCGCGACATGCCCGCCAGCTTTTATTGCTGGTTGGTTTGCCGCCGTTGAGGATGCACCCGCAGGGAGCGTACGTGAAACCCCCCGCCGTACTGTAGTTCGCTACAAGACGGCGGGGGTTTTCTGTGTCTACGCTTCTTCGGTTGGTGCGGATGCGCTTGCTGGGTTTGGCGGTATTCGAGGCTTCACCGGACAACGCAGGCGGGGGAGTGCCCCCTCTGCGGCGCTGAGCGCCTTGAGGACGGAGCCCCCGCCCCGCGTGCCCGGTATGCGCCTCATCTTGGATGCCCTCTCACCGTGAGCGGTCTCTCGCCGAACCTGAACGTAGCCTGTGAACTGTGGTACCCTACTAGAAGCACAAAACCTTTAAATCCGTCCCGTGAGGCGGGGAAGGAGACGGCTATGTCGGGGACAAGTGTACCCGCAACCGGTACGAACCGGGCTGCCCGCGTGGCCACCACCGCGCAGCCTGAAGCGCTGCATCCCGCAGCACTCGGGGGCCCCCATTCGGCAACCCCTCAAAACCCCTCCGAGGACGCGACCACCGTCGGTCGCACCATCCTCAGCGAGGACGAAATCCGCCGCGCCCTCACCCGCATCGCCTACGAAATCATCGAAACCAACAAAGGCGTAGAAAACCTCGTACTCATCGGCATCCGCTCCCGCGGCGTGCCCCTCGCGGCACGACTCGCCGCACGCATCCAAGCCCTCGAGCCAACCTTCACCGCAGAAGACCGACTCGGCGCCCTGGACATCACCGCCTACCGCGACGACCAGCGCGACGCCCCCGAACCGCAAACAGCGGGGGAGAGCATCATGCCCAGCATCGGCATTGAAGGCAAAACCGTAGTCCTCGTTGACGACGTCCTCTACTCCGGCCGCACCGTACGCGCCGCACTCGATGCACTCAACGCCCACGGCCGGCCCGCCCTCGTACGCCTGGCGGTCCTCGTAGACCGCGGACACCGCCAGCTACCCATCCGCGCCGACCACGTGGGCAAAAACCTGCCCACCAGCGCCAGCGAAACCGTACGCGTCGTACTAACCGAAACCGACAACGCAACAGACCGAGTTGACATTATCCAGCTGGGAGGGCTCTCATGAAACATCTGCTCGACACCCGCGAACTAACCCGCGAAGAAGCCATCGAAATCCTCGACGTCGCCGACTACATGGCGCAGGTCAAGGCCGAAAACCGCACCCTGAACGTGCTGAACGGCAAGACCGTCGTCAACCTCTTCTTCGAGGACTCCACCCGCACCCGCCTCTCCTTCGAATCCGCCGAGAAGCGCCTGGGCGCGGCCGTCACGAACTTCTCCGCCTCGGGATCCTCCCTCTCCAAGGGTGAGTCGCTCAAGGACACCGCGCAGACCCTCAAGGCCATCGGCGCGGACGCCTTCGTGATTCGCCACTCCGCCTCGGGCGCACCGCAGCGCCTCGCGGAGGCCGGCTGGACCGACATCCCCGTGCTCAACGCCGGCGACGGCACCCACGCGCACCCCACCCAGGCCCTGCTCGACGCCGTGTCCCTGCGCCAGTACAAGGCGGAACGCGACGGCCTGGACAGCCCCCGCGGCACCGACCTGTCCGGCATGCGCGTGCTCATCGTCGGCGACATCCTGCACTCGCGCGTGGCACGCTCCAACCTCTTGCTGCTGCACACCCTCGGCGCGCAGGTCGTCTTCGTCGCACCGCCGACCCTGCTGCCGCTGAACACCGCCTCCTGGGTCGAAGAAGCCGGCCTGGAAATCTTTCACGACTTCGACGAAGCCATCGCCACTAACCCGGACGCCGTGATGCTGCTGCGCATCCAGAAGGAACGCATGCGCGCCGCGTACTTCCCCTCCGCAGAGGAGTACACCGAGCTGTGGGGCCTGACCGCCGAACGCTTCGCAACCCTGCAGGCACAGCCGCAGCCGGTCGCAATCCTGCACCCGGGCCCCATGAACCGCGGCCTGGAAATCTGCACCGAAGCCGCCGACGCCGCCAACTCCTGGGTTCTGCGCCAGGTCAGCAACGGCGTGGCGCTGCGCATGGCGGTGCTCTACCTGCTTCTGACCGACGGCTCCAGCGCCAAGCTCTACGCCGGCGACGAATCCTAAACGACCTTCCTAACGAGAGGAACCAACACCATGAGCAAGTACCTGATTAAGGGCGCAAGCCTCTACGGCGAAAAGGTCGCCGACATCCTCATCGAGGACGGCGTGATCAGCCGCATCGCAGAGAACATTGACGCCGCAGACGCACAGGTCATCGAGGCGGCAGGCCAGGTGGCACTGCCCGGCCTGGTCGACATCCACACCCACCTGCGCCAGCCCGGCTACGAGGCCTCCGAAACCGTCGAGACCGGCACCCGCGCAGCAGCCCTGGGCGGCTACACCGCAGTGTTCGCCATGGCGAACTCCCTGCCCGTGGCAGACACCGCCGCAGTGGTTGAGCAGGTGGACCGCCTCGGCAAGGAATCCGCATGGTGCCGCGTGCAGCCCATCGGCGCCGTGACCGTGGGCCTGAAGGGCGAGCGCCTCTCCGACATCGGCGGCATGGCAAACTCCACCGCGAACGTGCGCGTGTTCTCCGACGACGGCATGTGCGTGTACGACCCCGCCGTGATGCGCCGCGCCCTCGAGTACGTCAAGACCTTCGACGGCGTTATTGCGCAGCACGCGCAGGAGCCGCGCCTGACCGAGGGCGCCCAGATGAACGAAGGTAAGGTGTCCGCTGACCTGGGTCTGGCCGGTTGGCCTGCCGTCGCGGAAGAGGCAATTATCGCCCGCGACGTGCTGCTGGCCGAGCACCTGGATTCCAAGCTGCACATCTGTCACCTGTCCACCAAGGGCTCCATTGAGGTTGTGCGCTGGGCTAAGTCCCGCGGCGTGAAGGTGACCGCGGAGGCAACCCCGCACCACCTGCTGCTCACCGACGAGACCGCACGCACCTACGACCCGGTGTTCAAGGTTAACCCGCCGCTGCGCACCGAAGAGGACGTTCTGGCGCTGCGCCAGGCAGTCGCTGACGGCATCATCGACGTAATTGGTACCGACCACGCACCGCACCCGGCAGAGACCAAGGAATGTGAGTGGGCCTGCGCCGCGAACGGCATGACCGGCCTGGAGCAGGCACTGTCTATCATCCAGATGACCCTGGTCGACACCGGCATGATTACCTGGCGCGATGTGGCACGCATCCTCTCTGAGGAGCCCGCGAAGATTGGTCGCCTGGACCACGAGCAGGGCCGCCCGCTTGCTGAAGGTGAACCGGCAAACATTGTGCTGGTCGATCCGAAGGCAACCCGCGTGATCAAGCCGGAGGAACAGGCCACCAAGGGCAAGAACAACCCCTACCGCGGCATGGAGGTTCCCGGCTCGATTCGCGCAACCTTCTACGCCGGCCACCCGACCGTGCTGAACGGTGAGCTGGCCACCCCGCGCAAGTAACCCGCACCGCTAAGCTCGTAAGCGCGAGGCGAACCGCGTAGTGACCGTGCCTGGCGGTGGCGGGTTCACGCCTGCCACCGCCTCGCCGGGAGCACCGCCCCCAACCTCACCAACCCAGGCCGAGACAATCGACCGCGACACCAACCGAAAGAGAGAACCCACGTGGGAAAGCTCATCACCGCCATCGTCTGCCTGGCCCTCGTGGCCCTGTGCATCTACGGCATGTGGCACGGATGGCGCTCGCGCCTGGCCCGCCAGTCCAACATGTTCGGTTCCCTCAAGGAAGTTCCCGAACGCTACGAGGGTCTGACCGCCGACGCCGCTTTCGAGGGTGAGTACATCAGCACCACGATCTTCGGTAACTGGCTGGACCGCGTGGGATTCGATTCGCTCGGCTTCAAGAGCAAGTCCACCCTGCTGATCTACCCCGACAGCATTATCTTCACCCGCGACGGGGCGAAGGACCTGTGGATTCCGGCGAAGAAGCTCTCGGTCATCACCACCGACCGCGGTATGGCCGGCAAGGTTGTGGAGAAGAACGGCCTGGTCGTCATCGGCTGGACCCTCGACGGTCACCGCGTGCAGACCGGCTTCCGCACCCGCTACGCTGAGGATAAGCAGGCGGCCCTGGAGGAGCTGCGCCGCATCGCCCCGAACGCGGTGGATGCGCCCGAAAAGTGGGCGGCAGACCCCGCCGAGGGCACCGAGCAGGCCAAGTAGGCGGTGCAACGCACCCCGGCGCTTCCGGCAACATACCCCGGCCCCGAAGCCGAACACGACACAGCACGACACCCTAGATTTAGCCCGGGCGGGCAGAACAGCCCGCCCCGGTAGCAAGAGACTATCCCCAACGCACCGAGCGGCACTCACCGCAAGGCCCGCGGGGGAGAGCACCACAGAAAAGGAAAAGAGAGCATGACTGACATGACACGATCCGGTGCCCTGCGTACGGACCGCGCGCTACTCGTCCTCGAGGACGGCACCGTCTACCGCGGCTACGGCTACGGCGCAACCGGCGCATCCCTGGGCGAGGTAGTATTCTCCACCGGCATGACCGGCTACCAGGAGACCCTCACCGACCCCTCCTACGCGGGTCAGATTGTGGTTCAGACCGCTCCGCACATCGGCAACACCGGCGTGAACACCACCGACGCCGAGTCCCGCAAGATTTGGGTTGCCGGCTACGTGGTGCGTGACGCCGCCCGCGTCGCCTCCAACTGGCGTTCCGAGCGCACCCTCGACGAGGAGCTCATCGAGCAGGGCATCGTCGGTATTCAGGGCATCGACACCCGCGCCCTGACCCGCCGCCTACGTTCGAGCGGTTCGATGCGTGCGGGCGTGTTCTCCGGCGAGCACGCCGAGCGCCCCGAGGCCGAGCTGCTGGAGGAGGTGCGCGCCTCCGAGCCCATGGCCGGCCGCAAGCTCGCCGACATCGTCTCGGTCGACACCGCCTACACCGTCGAGCCGCACCAGCACAACTGGTTTGCACCCCCGGTCGCGACCATCGTCGCCCTGGACCTGGGCATCAAGTCGATGACCCCGCAGCGTTTCGCTGAGCGCGGCGTGCGCGTGCACGTGCTGCCCGCCAACGCAACCCTCGAGGACATCTACTCCTACAACCCCGACGGCGTGTTCTTCTCCAACGGCCCCGGTGACCCCGCAACCGCCGATGAGCAGGTTGAGCTGCTGCAGGGCGTGCTGCGCAAGGGCACCCCGTTCTTCGGCATCTGCTTCGGTAACCAGCTGCTCGGCCGCGCCCTGGGCTTCGGCACCTACAAGCTGCTCTTCGGTCACCGCGGCATCAACCAGCCGGTCATGGACAAGACCACCGGCAAGGTTGAAATCACCGCCCAGAACCACGGCTTCGCTGTGGACGCCCCCATCGGCGAGTACGTCACCGCACCGAACGCAGAGTTTGGCGAGGTCATGGTCTCCCACGTCGGCCTGAACGACAACGTGGTGGAGGGTCTGACCTGCAAGGACATCCCGGCCTTCTCGGTTCAGTACCACCCCGAAGCCGCCGCGGGCCCGCACGACTCCGCCTACCTCTTTGACCGTTTCATTGACCTGATGGTCGCAACCAAGACTGCAAAGGAAGCCTAAATGCCTCGTCGTACCGACCTTAACAGCGTCCTCGTCATCGGTTCCGGCCCGATCGTCATCGGTCAGGCAGCGGAATTCGACTACTCCGGCACCCAGGCGCTGCGCGTGCTGAAGGAGGAGGGCGTGCGCGTCATCCTCGTGAACTCCAACCCGGCAACCATCATGACCGACCCCGAGTTTGCGGACGCCACCTACATTGAACCCATCACCCCCGAGGTGATCGAGAAGATCATCGCGAAGGAAAAGCCCGACGCTATCCTGCCGACCCTGGGCGGCCAGACCGCTCTGAACGCGGCCATCGAGCTGGGCGAGCGCGGCATCCTCGAGAAGTACAACGTCGAGCTGATTGGCGCGAACATTGACGCCATCAACCTCGGCGAGGACCGCGAGGCCTTCAAGGGCGTCGTGGAGCGTGCCGGCGGCGAGTCGGCCCGCTCGGTCATCGTCCACTCCATGCCGGAGGCCCTGGAGGCCGCCAAGGAGCTGGGCTACCCGATGGTGGTTCGCCCCTCATTCACCATGGGTGGTCTCGGCTCGGGCATGGCGTACAACGAGGAAGACCTCTACCGCATCGCCGGCGCCGGTATTCAGTACTCGCCCACCAGCGAGGTCCTGCTCGAGGAGTCCATCCTCGGCTGGAAGGAATACGAGCTGGAGATGATGCGTGACACCAACGACAACGTCGTGGTCGTCTGCTCCATCGAGAACTTCGATCCCGTGGGCGTGCACACCGGTGACTCCATCACCGTGGCCCCCGCGCTGACCCTGACCGACCGCGAGTTCCAGAAGCTGCGCGACATCGCAATCAACGTGATTCGCGAGGTTGGCGTGGACACCGGTGGTTGCAACATCCAGTTCGCTATCGATCCGAAGACCGGCCGCGTCATCGTCATTGAGATGAACCCGCGCGTGTCTCGCTCCTCGGCGCTTGCGTCGAAGGCTACCGGCTTCCCGATCGCTAAAATTGCGACCAAGCTGTCGCTGGGCTACACCCTGGATGAGATTCCGAACGACATCACCCAGAAGACCCCGGCCTCCTTCGAGCCGACCCTGGACTACGTAGTCGTGAAGGTTCCGCGCTTCGCGTTTGAGAAGTTCCCGGCTGCCGACCCGACCCTGACCACCACCATGAAGAGCGTGGGCGAGGCTATGGCCCTGGGCCGTAACTTCACCGAGGCTCTGCAGAAGGCCATGCGTTCGCTCGAGCAGAAGGGCGCATCCTTCTCCTTCAAGCCGCTGACCCTCTCCGAGGCTGAACTGGCCGAGCTGATTGAGAAGACCAAGGTTCCGACCACCCAGCGTATCTACCAGGTGCAGCAGGCCCTGCTGGCCGGCGCAACCGTGGAGCAGCTGCACGAGGCTACCAAGATTGATCCGTGGTTCCTGGACCAGCTGGTGCTGCTGAACGAGGTTGCCGGCGTGGTCTACGAGAAGCGTGACCACCTGGATCCGGAGACCCTGAAGCTGGCCAAGCGCCACGGCTTCTCGGATGCACAGATTGCCGAGATTATCGGCTCCTCCGAGGACGTTGTGCGCGGCGTGCGTCACGCCCTGGGTATCCGCCCGGTCTTCAAGACCGTGGACACCTGCGCCGCCGAGTTTGAGGCGTTCACCCCGTACCACTACTCCTCCTACGACCTGGAGGACGAGGTCGCTCACCACGAGAAGCCCTCGATTATGATTCTGGGTTCGGGCCCGAACCGCATCGGCCAGGGTATCGAGTTCGACTACTCGTGCGTGCACGCCTCTATGGTGCTGCGTTCGCTCGGTTACGAGACCGTCATGGTCAACTGCAACCCCGAGACCGTTTCGACCGACTACGATATCTCGACCCGCCTGTACTTCGAGCCGCTGACCCTTGAGGACGTGCTCGAGATCGTTGAGTCGGAGCGTCGTACCGGCGGCCTGATGGGCGTGTTCGTGCAGCTCGGCGGCCAGACCCCGCTGAAGCTGGCTCGTGCCCTGAAGGATGCGGGCGTGCCGATTCTGGGCACCACCCCCGAGGCCATCGACCTGGCCGAGGACCGCGGCGAGTTCTCCCGTGTGCTGGAGGAGGGCGGCCTGATTTCGCCCAAGAACGGCACCGCGTTCACCTTCGAGGGCGCTAAGCGCATCGCCGACGAGATCGGTTACCCGGTTCTGGTTCGCCCCTCGTACGTGCTGGGCGGCCGCGGCATGGAGATCGTCTACGATGAGGCGAACCTGGCCCGCTACCTGGAGAACGCTACCGAGGTTTCGCCCTCCCAGCCGGCTCTGATTGACAAGTTCCTTGAGGACGCCATCGAGATTGACGTGGACGCCCTGTTCGACGGCGAGGAGCTGTACCTGGGCGGCGTCATGGAGCACATTGAGGAAGCCGGTATTCACTCCGGTGACTCCTCCTGTACTCTGCCCCCGATTACCCTCGGCCCGGACATCATCGCCAAGGTGAAGGACGCTACCGAGAAGATTGCTCGCGGCACCGGCGTGCGCGGCCTGATTAACATTCAGTTCGCGTACGTTTCCGAGAACCTGTACGTGATTGAGGCTAACCCGCGCGCATCCCGTACCGTTCCGTTCGTGTCGAAGGCTACCGGCGTGCAGCTGGCCAAGGCCGCCGTGCTGATTGGCCTGGGCAAGACCATTGCCGAGCTGAAGGCTGAGGGCTACCTGCCGCAGCACATGGACGGCGCATCCCTGCCGCAGGAGACCGCGATTGCTGTGAAGGCTGCGGTTCTGCCGTTCGCCCGCTTCCGCACCCCCGAGGGTGTGGTGGTCGATTCGCTGCTGAGCCCCGAGATGCGTTCGACCGGTGAGGTCATGGGTCTGGATCAGCACTTCGACACCGCGTTCGCGAAGGCTCAGGCCGGCGCCGGTTCGCCGATGCCGACCTCCGGTAAGGTGTTCATTTCGGTGGCTAACCACGACAAGCGTAACGTCATCATCTACGCGAAGATGCTGGAGTCGCTGGGCTTCGAGATCGTTTCGACCGGTGGTACCGCCGAGATTCTGCGCCGCAACGGCCTGAACTCGATTCTGGTGGCTTCGAAGTTTGCCGAGGCAAACGGCGACCACTCGATCGTGGACATGGTCCGCAACGGTGACATCGACCTGATTCTGAACACCCCCGCCGGTGGTGCCGCTCGTAGCGACGGTTACGAGATTCGTGCCGCCGCCGTGTCAGTCGGCTGCCCGGTGATGACCACCATCTCCGAGTTCGCTGCGGCTGTTCAGGCGATCACCGCTCTGCGCGAGCACAGCTGGGACATCATGAGCCTGCAGGAGCACGACGTCAAGCTGGCCGCCGCCGTGGACGCTCGCCTGGCTTCCGAGGGTGGCGAGGCGTAATGTCCGCTGCTTTTGGTGACCGCCTGGCGAAGGCGATGGCCGAGCGCGGCCCGCTGTGCGTAGGCATTGACCCGCACCCGAACCTGCTGGAGCAGTGGGGCCTGGAGGATTCCGCCGAGGGCCTGGCCGCCTTCACCGAGGCCGTGTACGAGGGTTGCGCACCCTTCGCGGCCGCGCTGAAGCCGCAGGTGGCGCTGTTTGAGCGTCACGGTTCTGCCGGCCTGGCCGTGCTGGAGGCGCTGTTCGCCCGCGCCGCCGCCGACGGCGTGCTGATTGTGGCTGACGCGAAGCGCGGCGACATCGGCTCGACCATGAAGGCCTACGCGGATGCGTGGCTCGGCTCCTCCTCGCCGTTGGGTACCGATTCGGTGACGCTGAGCCCGTACCTGGGCTTCGAGTCGCTGCGTCCGGCGCTGGATTTGGCCGCCCAGAACGACCGCGGCACCTTCGTGCTGGCGCTGACTTCGAACCCCGAGGGTAAGAGCGTGCAGCACGTGGGCGCATCGGAGTCCGAGGGCGCGGTGGCCAAGCGCATTATTGCCGCGGCGGTAGCCGAGAACGCCTCCCGTCAGTGGGAGCAGATGGGTCCGTGCGGCCTGGTAGTCGGTGCGACCGTCGGCCAGGCGCTGGTTGACCTGGGTATTGACCTGGGTTCCTTCAACGGCCCGATTCTGTCGCCCGGTTACGGCGCTCAGGGTGCCTCGGCCGCTGACCTGTACCGCGTGTTCGCGGGTGTGGAGTCGCAGGTGCTGGTGAACTCCAGCCGCGGTGTGCTCTCTGCGGGCCCGTCGGTTGAGGCTCTGGCGCAGGCTGCTCAGGCTGCCCGCGACGACCTGCTGGCTGCCCGCGGCGCATAGTCCGCGCTCAGCGCATAGCTAAGCCCAGATGGGGCGCGCACCCCGGTCGGTTCCTTCGGGAGCTCGGCCGGGGTGCGCGCCCTTTTCTGCGTCCGCCGGGCGGGATGTGCCCACCGGGCGGCCCGCTACCCGAACTGCCGCGGGGGCGGGGCGTCGCGAGGGGCCCACGAAGGTGGGGGAGGGGCCGCGCATCCGGCAGTGTGACCAAACAGTATCAGCCCCGCCCGTGCGTGGCTTTTGATCGGGCGATGACTCCGCTATGCTAGAAAGAGTGCTTCCGGAATTTACGTGCTGACGTGCGTAGACGCATTGTTGGTGCGTCGGGAGCACCGCGAATGGAGCGGGGCCTCCCGAGACATTCGTGATACATTAGTTGATAAGTAAAATTCAATACTCGCAGAAATGGGGGACCCAACCATGCCGCTGACTCCGCTAACCGAGGATGCGCGCGCCTCCGCCCGCGAGAAGGCAGTACTTGCCCGAGCACACCGCCAGGAAATTAAGCGTGCACTGAGTGAACGTGAGCTTTCCGTACGTCAGGTTCTCGATATGGTCGATTCCGACCCTGCACTGGCTAAAATGCCGGTGGGGCAGATGCTGCGCGCACTTCCGGGCATTGGTGCCGTTCGAGCAGAACGCATCATTGAAGAACTTCATATTGCGCCGACCCGCCGTCTGGGTGGTCTTGGCGTTCACCAGCGTCGCAAGATGGTGGAGTACTTCAACCGTAATTCGCGGTATCTCAACCGCGCACGTCGCAGGACTGCTGCTCAGTCTTCTGAATCTTCTCAGTCCTAAAGTGTTTGCGCCCCGCGCGTGCGGCGGCGCATCTGGAAGGAAGCTATGTCTCAGCCGACTTTGACCGTTCTGGCCGGCCCCACCGCCGTTGGTAAGGGTACGGTGTGCCAGTACATTCGCGAGAACTATCCGAAGGTGTGGTTCTCGGTGTCCGCAACCACTCGCGATCCTCGCCCCGGTGAGGTCGACGGCGTTCACTACTACTTTGTCTCTATGGACGAGTTTGATCAGATGATTGCCGACGGCCAGATGCTGGAGTACGCGGTGGTGCACGGAAAGAATAAGTACGGCACCCCGCGCGCTAAGGTGCAGGAGGCTCTGGACGCCGGTCACCCGGTGATTCTGGAGATTGACCTGCAGGGCGCTCGCCAGATTCGTGAGACCATGCCTGACGCTCGCCTGATTTTCCTGGCCCCGCCGAGCTGGGATGAGCTGGTGTCGCGTCTGAAGGGCCGCGGTACCGAGAGCGAGCAGGAGCAGGCTCGCCGTCTGGAAACCGCGAAGGTTGAGCTGGCCGCCGAGAAGGAATTTGACGTGACGGTGGTGAACGACAGCGTGGAGCGTGCGGCTCGGGAAATTGCCGAGCTGATTGGCGCCGCGTAGGTCTTCCGCCGTGAGGGGCGGGTCACGCAAAAATAGCGTGACCCGCCCCTTTGCATCTTCTCCGCCATCCGGTACGTGCTTTTTGGCCGCCGAGAGGGTAGAATAGTTCTTTAGTTTTGACCGAGCCCTTCCCGCGCCCGCCCGAATCCGAGCGTGGGCGCCCCGAGAAGGGCGTTCGGTACGTACATCCATCAAGATTTTTGGAGTTTTTAGTGGCAAACGAAATCAAGGAACACGAGGACTACAACTTCGTTGACGGCGTTACTCCCGAGGGCATCGTGCGCCCCAGCGCAGACTCGCTGATCGAGAAGGCAGAGTCCAAGTACGGCCTGGTGATTTTCGGTGCCCGCCGCGCCCGCCAGATCAACGCGTACTACGCTAACCTGCAGGATTCCAAGAACCCTCACATCGGCCCGCTGGTCGACGCTGACTCGACTGAGAAGTCCCTGTCGGTTGCTATGCGCGAGATCATTACCGACCGCGTTGAGGCTGAGCACAAGCCCGGCACCAAGTTCAACGAGGACGGTTACCCGATCGCTGAAGAGCCGAACGCTCTGATTGACTTCAGCGTCACCGAGTACCCCGACGCTATCGAGGAAGAGTACATTCCCGCCGGTAGCGACGAGGTCATCGCGATTGAAGAGGTCATCCTCGACGACCACGCCGAGTAACGAGCCGACCGGCTAGTTTAAGGATTATCTGACGTACCATGCGCATTATCGTTGGTATGGGAGGGGGCATCGCCGCGTACAAGGCGGCGATGCTCCTTCGCCTTTTTGCGAAGAATGGTGACGAGGTCATCGCCATGCCCACCCCGAACGCAACCAAGTTCGTGGGGGTCCCCACCCTGGAGGCGCTCAGCGGCAACCCCGTTTCGACCGACGTGTTCGAGCGCGTGCCCGAGGTGAACCACGTGCGCCAGGCCGAGCAGGCCGACGCCGTGGTGATTGCCCCGGCCACCGCTGACCTGCTGGCCCGCCTGGCTGCCGGCCGCGCGGACGATTTGTTGTCGGCGACCGTGCTGACCACGCACGCGCCCGTGATTCTGGCCCCGGCCATGCACACGCAGATGTGGGAGAACCCGGCGACCCGCGCGAACGTGCAGACCCTGCGTTCGCGGGGCTACCACGTGATTGAGCCGGCGATTGGCCGTCTGACGGGCCCGGACTCCGGCCCCGGCCGCATGCCCGAACCCGAGGACATCTTCCGCCTGGCGCAGGAGGTCATTGCACGGTTCCCGAAGCGTTCTACGCACCCGGTGTACACGCCCGGCTACGCCCCGACCCAGCCCCTGTACGCCGATACGGAGCAGGAGCGCGCGGCCGCCGCACGCCTGGCGACCCTGGGGTCGGTGAGCATCGACGGTCATGGCGGCCCCGAGGCCGTCGAGAGCGCGGCCCGGGAGGTGCCCGTCTCGTCCGGTCCGCTGGCCGGCCGCACCGTGGTGATTACCGCCGGCGGCACCCGCGAGCCCCTCGACCCCGTGCGCTACCTGGGTAACCGTTCGACCGGCAAGCAGGGCGTGGCCCTGGCCGAGGCGGCCCGCGACCTGGGTGCGCACGTGCACCTGATTGCCGCGAACATTGAGGTGCCCGCCCCCGAGGGCGTGCGGGTGACCCGTGTTGAACGCGCCCTGGAGCTGCGCGAGGTCGTCCTGGAGGCGAGCGCATCCGCGGACGTTCTGGTGATGTCCGCGGCGGTGGCCGATTTCAGGCCCGCCGAGTTCGCCGAGTTCAAGATTAAGAAGAGCGCCGATTCCGAGGATGCGCCGGTCATCAACCTGGTGCGCAACCCCGATATCCTGCGTGAGGTTGTGGTGCGTCGCGCTCAGGCTCGGGAGGCCGGTCAGACCTGCATGGGCCCGCAGATTATTGTGGGTTTCGCCGCGGAGACCGGCTCGGCAGAAAAGACCCCGCTGGAGCTGGGCCGCGAGAAGATGCAGCGCAAGGGCGCCGACTTCCTGGCCGTGAACACGGTGGGCGTGAACCTGGGCTTCGGTACGGACGAGAACACGATTACCCTGCTCTCTGCGCTGACCGATGAGGAGCCGGTGCTGATTGGCTCGAAGAAGGACGTTTCGGTGCGCCTGCTGGAGTACGTGAGCGGCTTCTTCGGCCCGGACTGCTCCTAGCCCGCGGCCGTTCCCGCGGCAGACGCATCCGCAGCACATTCGTAGCGCTCTTCACAACATTTTCATAACATTTTTACGGCGCTTTTCACGAGCGGAACATTCGACCCGTCACATTCTTTGCGGCGGGTCGTTTCGCGTTAACGCTCGGGGGAGATGGGGGGGGGAGGGGCGACTCTTTTTTGTCATGTCCTGAAATATGTGAGCACGGGCCCGGACCGTCTAATCAAGGTCTTGTATCATGGCTTATAGAGTAGTTCGCGTCAAAGGGGAAGAGACACCATGGCAGACAATCAGCACCATGCCGCCGCACATTCCGTCCAGAGCGATGAGCGCCCGCAGATTTTGGTGATTACCGGTATCTCCGGTGCGGGCCGTAGCACCGTCGCTAACGTGCTCGAGGACGAGGGCTGGTACGTTATCGATAACATCCCCCCGCAGATGCTCGGTTCCCTGGCCGAGCTGGTGACCCGCGACGGCGCTCGCGTGCCGAAGGTGGCTCTCGGCATTGACGTGCGCGCCCGCGCGCTGTTCTCTGATTTGCCGGCCGCCATCGAGACGTTGCGCAAGTCCGATATTGACTTCTCCATGCTCTTCCTGGATGCCAAGGACGAGACCATCATCGCCCGTTACGAGGCTCAGCGCCGCCCGCACCCGCTGCAGGGTGAGGGCCGCGTGCTCGACGGCATCCGCGCCGAGCGCACCCTCTTCGAGGGCCTGCGCCTGGCCTCGGACCGCACGATTGATACGACCGGCATGAACGTTCACGAGCTGGCCCGCACCGTGCGCGAGATGTTCGCCGAGGGTGCGGACAAGAAGCTGAACCTGACCGTCATGAGCTTCGGCTTCAAGTACGGTGCGCCTTCGGACGCCAACTACATGGCCGACATGCGCTTTATTCCGAACCCGCACTGGGTACCCGAACTGCGCCCGCTGACCGGCCAGGATGCCCCCGTGCGCGACTACGTGCTGGAGCACGCCGGCACCGAGGAGTTTATCAGCAACTACCTGGCCGCCCTGCGTCCCGTGCTGGAGGGCTACCGCCGCGAGGGTAAGTACTACGCCACCATCGCGATTGGTTGCACCGGTGGTAAGCACCGCTCGGTGGCCGTGACCGAGGAGTTGGCCCGCCGCCTCTCCGCCTTCCCCGATGTCAACGTGAACGTGCAGCACCGCGACAAGGGCCGCGAATAGCCCCGCAGTACTGACCGGCAACCCATAATCAGCTACCGGTCGCCCTTCGCACACCGAGCGGAGGGCCGGCCGCTTCCGGGTATGTGAGATACAGACTATGAACACTCATTCAACCAGTTATGACACTCAGGGGATTCCCCGCCTGCCCGCGCTCCCGACCCAGGCTCTGCGTCTGCTGAAGACCACGCACCGTTCACCGAAGGTGACGGCCATGGGCGGCGGGCACGGCCTGTACGGATCCCTTTCGGCTCTGCGCCACGTGACCCCCGACCTGACGGCCGTGGTAACCGTGGCGGACGACGGCGGCTCCTCGGGTCGCCTGCGTGAGGAGATGGGTATTCTTCCTCCCGGAGATTTGCGCATGGCGCTCTCGGCGCTCTGCGACGACACCGATTGGGGCCGCACCTGGCGCGACGTCATGCAGCACCGTTTCGCCGCGCCCGAAGGCTACGAGGGGGAGTTTCCCCTGGACTACCACGCGCTCGGCAACCTGCTCATCGCGACGCTCTGGCAGCTGCTGGACGACCCGGTGGCCGGCCTGGACTGGGCGGGCGCCCTGCTGAACGCCCGCGGCCGCGTGCTCCCCATGGCCCTGGACCCCATGGTGATTTACGGTACCGTGCTGCGCGAGCACTCCGGTGGCGGAATCGAGCGGGTCAAGGTCGTGGGGCAGGTGAACCTCTCCAAGGAGGAGCGCGTGCACGATATTGGCCTGTCCCCGGAGCATGCGCGTCCCTGCCCGGAGGCGCTCTCCGCTATTGAGGAATCCGACTGGATTGTGCTCGGCCCCGGCTCGTGGCGCACCTCGGTTCTGCCGCACCTGCTGCTGGACGCCCAGCGCGAGGCGATTATTCGCACGGAGGCGCGCCGATGCGTGGTCATGAACCTCTCCGACGACAAGGAGACCGTGGGGTTTACCCCGGCAACCCACCTGGAGCTTCTGCGTCAGTACGCGTCCAAGCTGCACCTGGACGCCGTGATTGCCGACGCCGACATGCAGGCCGACCACCGCGCGGGACTCGAGCGCGAGGCCGCCTCGATGGGTGCGAAGGTCGTGTGGGCGCACCTGCGTTCGAGCACCCGGCCGGATGTGCACGATCCGCTGAAGCTCGCCTCCGCGTACAACGAAACCTTCGAGCTGAGCGCTTAGAGGTTTTCTTAGCGCACTCAAGAAGCGGCGACCCGAATTTTAGCCCGAACTTTACCAGACTGAACTTTTCCGGCCATCCGTGCCGACTACCCGCCCAGAAGGACACCAACCTATGGCATTGACCACCCTCGTCAAAGACGAACTCGCCAGCTATGACGCGCCGAAAATCTCTGCCCGCAAGGCCGAGATTTCAACGATTCTGCGCTTCACCGGCGGTCTGCACATTGTCTCGGGGCGAATCGTGGTGGAATCTGAGGTAGATCACGAGCCCACCGCCCACCGCATGCGCCGCATCATCTCTGAGATTTACGGTCACGACTCCGAGCTCACCAGCGTCACCGGTGGCGGCCTGCGCCGCGGTGGCCGCTACGTGGTGCGCGTGGATCAGGGCGGCGAGGCCCTGGCCCGTCAGACCGGTCTGCTGGATGTGCGCGGTCGCCCCGTGCGCGGCCTGCCGCCGGCCGTGGTCAACGGTTCCCTGCAGGATGCGGAGGCCGTCATGCGCGGCGCATTCCTGGCGCACGGCTCCCTGACCGAGCCGGGCCGTTCCTCCGCACTGGAGTTTACCTGCCCCGGCCCCGAGGCCGCCCTGGCTCTCGTGGGTGCCGCCCGTCGCCTCGACATCATTGCGAAGGCCCGCGAGGTGCGCGGTACCGACCGCGTGGTGGTGCGTGACGGCGAGACCATTGCGCAACTGCTCGAGCGCATGGGCGCGACCGGCACCCTCACCACCTGGCGTGAGGCCCGCACCCGCAAGGAGGTGCGCGCGACCGCCAACCGACTGGCCAACTTTGATGACGCTAACCTGCGCCGTAGCGCCCAGGCCGCCGTGGCGGCCAGCGCCCGTGTGGAGCGCGCCCTCGAGATTCTGGGCGATCAGGCCCCCGAACACCTGCGTTACGCGGGGGAGCTACGCGTGGTGAACAAGCACGCCTCTCTGGACGAGTTGGGTCGCCTGGCCGAGCCGCCCATGACGAAGGACGCGATTGCGGGCCGTATTCGCCGCCTGCTGGTCATGGCCGATAAGCGCGCCGCCGAGCTAGGTATTCCCGGTACCGAGTTGCCGCGCGAGGACTAGGGCGTGGCTGGCTAAGGCCGCGAGCCGATAGGGGCGCCGGGGCCAGCGTGGATGCCGGGTAATTGCCTGGGAGCGCCGTAACGGAAACCGTGCTCTCACGGGGGCTCCCGTGGATATCCAGGAACTCGTGTGGGCTCCGAACTATTTTGTGGGTGCTGCGGAAGGTTTTACGAACGCCGAAAACCCGCGACTTAGCCGTTATGTTTTGACCCCCGTGTTACGTGTGCACGCCGTGCATATTTGAATAAAAGGGTAGATTTTTTCAAAAAGAAGCCTGTGGATTGCGCCTTTTCCCGCCGGGGAAGGAGCGTTATCCACAGGCTTTTCTGCGCTCCGGAATAGCCGCGCGCGCAAGCCTAGTGTGGGGGTATGACGAGCATGACCCCCAACCACCGCATTTCCTTTCAGAATCTCCCGCCGCGGGAAGATTCCTCGGCCGAGCGGGCTTTCAACGAGTTCGCCGACGAAGACGTCCCCGCCGAATACGGGTACCACGTGGCAGATTCACCGGGTGCCGCCGCACCGACCGGGGTGCCGCCGCGCACAGCGCGCGAACTCATGAACGGCCTGTACCGCACGCCCGGGCGCGCCCCGGAACCTGCGAACCCCGCGACCCCCGAAAGCGGTGGGCCCGTCGGGCCCAATCCTTCGGGGCGTGCCGAGGCAATTCCGGACTGCGACCGGGAGGACACCGTGCGCCTGGTCAGCACATCCCGCGCCGAGGATGGCCCGGAGGCCCCCGACGAATCGGGCGCTCTGGAAGAGCCAGAAGCCCTGGAAGAGTGGGACGATTGGGAGGACTGGGAAGAGGCCGATGCGCCCGGCACCACCCGCAGAACGCGCTGGGGCATCTCGCCGCGCGCCCTGGTACTCGTGGCGCTCATCGTTCTGGCGGTCGTCATCTGGGGAGTCTCGCAGTTCTCGGCGACGCCCCGCAGCGAGCCGGTAGCCCAGGTGCCCGCACCGGCTTCGGGCACCGCGCAGGTGAGCGGGCAGGTGGCGGAAAGTGCGCATCCGACGCCCCAGCCCAGTCAGGCGGCCGAGGTGCGGGTGCACGTGGCCGGGGCCGTCAATAACCCCGGCGTGTACACCCTCCCGGCGAACGGCCGCGCCGTGGACGCCATCGCCGCCGCATCCGGGGCCGCCGCCGATGCAGACCTGGACAGGGTGAACCTCGCCGGCGAGCTGACCGACGGCATGCAGCTCTACGTTCCGCGCCGAGGGGAAACCGCCGCGCCGGCGCCGATTCAACCCAACACCGCGCAGGGAGGGGCTCAGGGTACATCCCAGGGAGGAGGCTCACAGCCTCAGCGCACTCTCACCCCCTCCGGGGGCACGGGTACTCCCGCCGCCTCAGCCCCGGTCAACATCAACACCGCGACTGCCGAGCAGTTGCAGAGCCTGCCGCGCATCGGCCCGGCCATGGCCCAGCGCATCATCACCTGGCGTGAGGCCCACGGCGGCTTCCGTAGCGTGGATGAGCTGGATGCGGTGCCCGGCATCGGCCCGACCCTGCTCGAGACCCTGCGTCCGCTGGTGACGGTCTGATGGCTCGTACTTTGCGCACCCCGGCCCGCGGAGGCAATCGACTGCGTGGCCTTTACGGCAGCCTTCGGCACAGCTGGGCGGTGCAGGCTGAGCGGTGGGCAGAACGCCGAGGCAGCGAGGAACTGAGGGCCCAGGGGAGCCTCATCCACCTGGACCTGCGTCTCATCCCGGCTACGCTCACCCTCTGGGGGTTCACCGCGCTTGCCCTGAACCGTGGAACCTGGGCGGTGCTTCACCCGGCGGCGTGCGCTCTTATCGGTGTGCTGGGGTGCCTGGCTATAGCCTTGCTGGCACCGGGCGGCGGGGCGGACTCGCGCCTCGCGAAGGCACGGTGGCTCTTCCTCTTCCGTCTCACGGGCCAGGGCGTGCTGGTTGCCTGCGTCATCGTCGCGCAGGCGGTACTGCTATGCGCCACGGGGACGGATGCCTCCCGCGCCACCCTGCACCAGGCTCAGGGCCGGTCCATTCGCCTGAGCGGCGTCGTGGAGCAGGTGCGTCCCGTCGATCCGCGCACCACCCTGACGGTCATCAGGCTGGAGGAGGTACAGGGCCGCGCCGTGCGGGCCGCGGTCAACGAGCGGGTGCGAGTATACGCGCGTGCGACCTCCGGCAAGGCTCCCCAAGACGCGAAGGGAGGCTCGGGGAATCGGCAGCTGCGGCCCGGAACGAGAGTCACGGCCATCGGCACCGTGGAGTTCGGCGAGGGCCCGTTCACCGCGACGGCTCGCCTGCGCGGAACGCTCTTCGCACAGAACAACAGCTCGACGAGCGGTAACCCCGGTGGCGCGGACCCCCGAGGCATGCTGACCGGCCTTAAGGAGCGGCTACGAGCCCACGGCCGGGAGGTTCTCGGGGCAGACTCGGCAGCAATCGTTCTGGGCACGGCTTACGGTGAAGACTCCCTCATGAGCGCCACAATTCGTGAAGAGTACAAGCTCAGCGGGCTCAGCCACCTGACGGCGGTTTCCGGGGCGAACATCGCCCTCATGTTTGCCGCCGCCTACCGCCTGATGCTACACGTGCGGCCCTACCGCATCGCCACCGGCTACCTGCACTACCGCTCCTGGGCCGAGCGGCTGAGGGGGTTGGGAGAGTTGCGGCACGGTATCGCCGGGCGGGGTGGTGCACGCACCCGTCCGAGGAGGCACGACGGCACTAGGCACGCAACGGTCGCCTCCACCGACCCGGCACCGAGCGCCACCCTCCCTCCGCTCGTACGCAGGCTGAGCCTTCTAAACATTCCGCGCCGGGCCGTGGTGCTCTGCGGCATCGCGGCGGTACTCACCTACGCCACGCTCCTGGAGAACGAGGGATCGGTCGTACGTTCCCTCGCCATGGGTCTGCTCGGTGCCTACGCCCTGCTGCGCGGCTCGGGTCGCCAATCGCTGGCCGCACTGCAGGTTACCGTGCTGGCCTGCCTGCTCTTGGCACCTCATCGCGCCCTGGATGCCGGATTCGCCCTCTCAGTCACGGCCACCGCCGCGCTCATCCTATTGGGCCCGCCCCTGGCACGCCTTTTCATGCGGGCCCTGCCGGGATTCTGGGCGCACGCGCTCGCAACCCCCATCGTGGCCTCCCTGTGGTGCACCCCGCTCATCCTGGCGATGAGCGGTAAGGTGCCGCTCTACGCGGTCCCGGCCAACCTCGCGGCGGCACCCCTCGCCCCCGTGAGCATGCTCGCCGGGTTGGCCGCCCTGGGTTTCCTCGCGACGGGCATGACGCCCCTGGCCGACCTCTGCCTGCGCGTCGGGGGTCTCGCGGCTGCGGGCATCGAACGCGTCGCCCTCACCGCGGCCCAAGCCCCCGGAAACCCCTGGGAACCGGGGAACGACCTCCCGGCGGTGCTCCTGAGCATCACGGCCGTTGCGGGGCTTAGCGCACTGCTCTGGTGGGCGGATACGCGCCGCTACTGCACCGTAACCCACCGCCGCTACCTGCGGGTCGTCGCGCGGAGCACCGGCACGCGAGGTACAGGCGGAAATATCACCGGCGGAAAGGAGGCAACCGGCGCGGAGAGGCTATGATGGATACTCAGCGGAACCCCGCGAGATAAACCCAACAGAAGGCGAGTGATGAGCGTGGCAGGTCAGCGTACACCCCAGCGTGGCCGAGGAGGATACAGCCGCCGCGGTGGCCCGGCCCTCGACACCGCCTGGCGTACCGTCACGCCCGCGCCGGCCGTCATGCTCTACGGCCCGGAGGAGTACTTCGCCTCCCGCGCCGCGGCACGCCTGCGCGAGCTCTTCCGCGAGGCGCACCCCGAGGTGGACCGCGTGCAGATGAACGCCGCAACCTACACGGCGGGGGAGCTGACCCTGCAGGCGTCCCCCTCACTCTTCGGTTCGGCCAAAATCATTGAGGTGGAGAACGTTGCCTCCATGAGCGAGGACTTCCTCACCGATACCCTGGCCTACCTGAAGGCTCCCGAGCCGGACATCATGCTGATTCTGAACCACTCGGGCGGCAACCGAGGCAAGAAGCTCATCGACCTGGTGCGATCACAGTTTGTGCTCGTCAACTGCAAGGCGCTCAAAACCGACCGTGAGAAGGGTGAGTTCCTGGCCAGCGAGTTCTCGGCCGCCCACCGACCCATCACCGGGGGAGCGCTGACCCTGCTGACCGCTGCCGCATCGGACACCGCCGAGCTGGCCGCCGCCTGCCAGCAGCTGCTCGCCGATATCCCTGGCGAAATCACCGAGGAATCCGTAAACCTCTATTACGGTGGCCGTACCGAGGTCACCGCCTTCCGAGTAAGTGACGCCGCCATCTCGGGTAACGCTCCCGAGGCCCTGCGTCTGCTCCGCCACGCATTGGCCACCGGCACGGAGCCGATTCCGATGCTCGGCGCGCTCGCCATGCGCATCCGCAATATTGCCCGCGTGCACCACGTGCGCATGAGCGCCAACGAGCTGGCGCGCGAGGTGGGCATGGCGCCGTGGCAGGTTGAGCAGGCTCAGCGAGACGGCCGCCGCTTCACCGGCGCGCAGCTGGCGCATATCGTGCAGCTTCTGGCCGATGCTGACGCTCAGCTCAAGGGAGAATCGCAGGATGCGGTGTACGCCGTGGAGCGCGCGGTGTTGGCGATTGCACTGCCCGCCCGCGACTAGTGCATAATGGTGCGCATGCTTGAATTCTTGAAGAAAATTTTCTTTGCCCTGCTGCCCCACCTGCAGAAGGCGGCGGAGGACATGCTCAACGAGGCGGCCTCCTCTAATGGCTCCGACGGCTCGCACGAATCGAAGGGCGAGGAACGCCGCGCGTCCTCGCAGTCTTCGCCCAAGCCGAGCGCCCCGAAGCCTTCCTCAGCAAAGTCTGCGGCAAAGTCCTCGGCACCTAAGCCGTCCGCACCGGCTTCGACCGGTGCATCCGACGGTTCGGACTACCCGGGCGATTACCGCGACATGATTAACTTTGAGTACTCGCCCTCCCTGGATGGTGACGCTGACCCGGGTGAAATTGTGTGGACGTGGGTTCCTTTCGAGGAGGACCACTCGCAGGGTAAGGACCGCCCGGTGCTTCTGGTGGGTCGTGACGGTGAGTACCTGCTGGCGCTGATGATGACCAGCAAGGACCACAATAACCGTGAGCACGCTGATCCGAATTACCTTGATATTGGTTCGGGTCCGTGGGATCCGCAGGGCCGCGCTTCTGAGGTGAAGCTGAACCGTGTAATTCGTGTTCGCCCGGATGCGATGCGCCGTGAGGGCGCCATTATGCCGGAGGATACGTTCCGCCTGATTGAGCGTGCGTGGACTCGCCATAACGGCTAACACCCTGTGCCGGTAGTTTCACCGGCGACTGGTGCCGATTATCTGTGCCGGATGTGGAGGCTGCGTGTAGCGGTTTTCACAGTATTTTTCTCTCCGCGAGGGTCTGTCGTGGAGGCTGTTCATCTGGTATTATGTGTGGTTGAGTGTCCGATGGTCATCGGGCACTGCTGGCCGGTTGCCATAGGCATCCCCACGCCGCTCAGTCGATGATCGGCCAGCGTCGCCCTCACCGACCAATAAGACAAAACAGAAAGTTTAATTGTGGCTAACATTAAGTCTCAGAAGAAGCGTATCCTCACCAACGAGAAGGCTCGTCTGCGCAACAACATTGTAAAGTCCGAGCTGAAGACCGCGACCCGCAAGGTCAAGGCTGCTGTTGAGGCACAGAACCAGGAAGCTGCTGTTGAGGCTCTGCGTTTTGTGAACCGTAAGCTGGACAAGGCTGTTTCCAAGGGTGTTCTGCACAAGAAGACCGCTGCAAACAAGAAGTCCGGTCTTGCTGCGCTGGTAAACAAGGCTTTCTAAAACTTGCGGGGTACGTGAGTACCTCTCTGGTTTAAGGGCAGAGACCCCCTGTATTCCCCCTCCTCTAAGGGGAACGCAGGGGGTTTCTTTTTTCGTGTATACTTGGGTTCAAGGAGTTAAACGACCCCTCTGAAACCCTGAGCCTCACCTACTGGTGTGGCAATAACGCTCGGGCGGCCGCGGCTTTATGCTTCGGTCTAGAAGACATCGGGGGCACCACCGGTTAGCTCCTTATAACTTTTGTGAAAGGCATCCTGCTAAGTGGCAGGGTGCCTTTTGCTATGCCCGCACGCTGTGATTTTATGACGCACAGATTCCGGGGAGGCGCCCGTCAGGTGACGAAACCGCTTGCGGGTCGCGCGGGAGCCCGTATAGTGGGAACTATCGGCGGTACCGCATACCGCCCGCGCTCTAGCAATAGTGCCGTATAGACGGTACCGGGGGGAGTGAGCACCGCCGATACACACCACACAACCACCGACCACGAGCTAAGGACAATGATGAGCCAGCCGAACTTCCCTCCCGCCCGACTCTTTGACGCTTTCGCCAAGCCCGCCTCCACAGAACAGTCCGCAAAGAAGGGACTGCTCGGCAAGCTGGGCCTGGGCGAGTCCTCCGAGGAGGACAACTACACGACCGTCATGCTGGTCGGTTTCAACTCCGCGAAGGAACCCCCGGGCAACGGCGAGGACGCCCTCGACGTGATTCACCGCGCGTTCGACCCGTGCGATGAGAGCCCCGGCTTCGACATGGACGACTTCTACGACTATGCTTCCGTCGCCCCGCAGCTGCAGAACAGCGACGACTCCGAATCCACGGTTCTGGTGTGGCCCAAGATGTTCTACAACATGGTCACTATCCCAGAGCGCCGCCTGCGCCTGCTCGTGGTGACCGGCCCCGCTCCCAGCCTGTGCATGCGGCGGTTCATGACCCGCTTCTTCAAGTACGTGAAGAAGCTCCACGTGGACCACGCAATCTTCGTTGAGACCTTCGAGGATGAGGTGGCGCACACCCGCCCGTACCCGTACACGCTGACCACTCACGACGAGAAGCTGGCGGCAATCCCCGGTATTCTGCACGAGGACTACACCGGTTCTACCTCGGTGACGATGGCGATGTCTGCGCTCGCCGCCGAGCACGGCCTGCCCTCATCGGTCATGCTACGTATGAGCATCCCGGGGTATCTGAGCTTTGACCAGCAGAACCCGCGCGCGGTTGTGAGCCTGATCGAGGCGATGGAGGTCATCCTCGGTATCAAGGTTGAGTCTGAGGAGTACGACCGCCTGCGCACCCACGCTGATGAGTGGGAGGCGGAGCTCGCCGAAGAAATGGCGAAGGACTACGAGAAGGTCGAGCTGGTGCGTGAGATTGAGCAGAAGATGGATTCGACCCTGCGCACTGTCTCCGGCGAGGTGATTGCCGAGGATATTGAGGGCTACCTGGATTCCCTCAGCGGCGCATCCGAGGCCGAAAACCCGGCAGACGGTGGTGCGGGAGTCGCGGAGGATTCTTCGGAACGCTAGGTCCGTTCGCGCATCGGCCGCGGGTATGGGAAAATGATAGATAACTATGCCCATACCCGCGCCCAGCATCTCGAAAGGATGATGTGATTGGCACCCATGTCGAAGAACCCGCCCGTTCCGGCGGCGACCGACCCCGCGATTATTCGCAACTTCTGCATTATCGCCCACATTGACCACGGTAAGTCCACCCTCGCGGACCGCATGCTGCAGGCCACCGGCGTGGTTGCCCCGCGCGATATGAAGGCGCAGTATCTGGACCGCATGGACATTGAGCGTGAGCGCGGCATCACCATTAAGTCCCAGGCCGTGCGCATGCCCTGGGATGTTGACGGCACCTCCTACGCGCTGAACATGATTGACACCCCCGGCCACGTGGACTTCACCTACGAGGTTTCCCGCTCCCTGGCCGCGTGTGAGGGTGCGCTTCTGCTCGTGGACGCCGCGCAGGGTATTGAGGCTCAGACCCTGGCTAACCTGTACCTGGCGATGGAGAACGACCTAACCATCATCCCGGTGCTGAACAAGATTGACCTTCCGGCGGCTCAGCCGGATAAGTACGCTGAGGAGCTGGCGAACCTGATTGGTTGCGAGCCTGACGAGGTTCTGCGCGTATCGGGTAAGACCGGTGAGGGTGTTGAGGCTTTGCTGGACCGTATTGTGGAGGCGATTCCCGCCCCGCAGGGTGACGCATCCGCCCCGGCGCGTGCCATGATTTTTGACTCGGTGTACGACTCCTACCGCGGCGTGGTCACCTATGTGCGTGTTGTGGACGGTAGCCTGCAGCCGCGTCAGAAGATTAAGATGATGTCCACCGGCGCTGAGCATGACCTGCTCGAAATCGGCGTGATTTCGCCGGAGCCTGTGCCGTCGAAGGGCCTGGGCGTGGGCGAGGTGGGTTACCTCATTACCGGTGTGAAGGACGTCCGTCAGTCCCGTGTGGGTGATACCGTTACTTCCGCCGCAAAGCCTGCGCAGGAGTCCCTGGGCGGTTACGAGGATCCCAAGCCGATGGTGTTCTCTGGCCTGTTCCCGATTGACGGTTCGGACTACCCGGCCCTGCGTGACGCGCTAGATAAGCTGAAGCTTAACGATGCCGCGCTGATTTACGAGCCGGAGACTTCTGCCGCTCTGGGCTTCGGTTTCCGCTGTGGCTTCCTGGGTCTACTGCACCTGGAGATTGTGCGTGAGCGCCTGGAACGCGAGTTCAACCTGGACCTGATTTCGACCGCACCGAACGTTATTTACGACGTGGTGGATGAGGCTGGTAACGCTAAGCGCGTGACCAACCCGAGCGAATTCCCCGAGGGTAAGGTCGCGACGATTCGCGAGCCCATGGTGGCGTGTACGATTATTGCCCCGAGCGAGTACATTGGCGCGATCATGGAGCTGTGCCAGTCCCGCCGCGGCCAGATGGGCGGCATGGATTACCTCTCCAAGGACCGCGTGGAGATGCGTTACCGCCTGCCCCTGGCAGAGATTGTGTTCGACTTCTTCGATCAGCTGAAGTCCCGTACCCGCGGTTACGCGTCGCTGGACTGGAAGTTCGACGGTGAGGAAGAGGCCGACCTGGTGAAGGTCGACATCCTGCTGCAGGGTGAGAAGGTGGATGCGTTCAGCGCCATTACTCACCGCGATAAGGCGTACTCGTACGGCCTGATGATGACCTCGAAGCTGCGCGAGCTGATTCCTCGCCAGCAGTTTGAGGTGCCGATTCAGGCGGCTATCGGTTCGCGTATTATTGCCCGCGAGAATATCCGCGCGATGCGTAAGGACGTTCTTTCGAAGTGTTACGGTGGCGATATTTCGCGTAAGCGTAAGCTGCTGGAGAAGCAGAAGGAAGGCAAGAAGCGCATGAAGATGGTCGGTCGTGTGGAGGTTCCGCAGGAAGCCTTCATTGCGGCACTGTCTTCGAGCGAGGAGAAGGAAAAGAAGAAGTAGCCTTCGCCGCTTCGTAGCTTTTCCGGCTGTGTGCTGACCTGTTTGTGTGGAGAACCCGGCTGGTGCCTCGTGTACCGCCGGGTTCTCTGCACGCTGTCTGTTGATGCCACCCGCCTTGAAGCTGCCCGCGTAGCCGCATGCGCGGCGCCCACATTGTTGATTCTCTATCCGTACACCTAGTTCCAGGAGGCAGAATGCCCGCCCAGCCCACCGGCGCCCCCGCACCCCGCGACGGGCGCATCCCCGCCACCAGCGCGGCAGGATGCGAAAACCGCGACTTCAGCCTCTACGTACACATCCCCTTCTGCTCCGTACGCTGCGGCTACTGCGACTTCAACACCTACGCCACCGAAGACTTCGGCGACGGCATCGGCCTCGGCACCTACGCCGACGACGCCATCGCAGAAATCCTCTTCGCCGCCCGCACCCTCGAAACCTCCGGCGTCGCAAAACGCCCCATGCACACCGTTTTCTTCGGCGGCGGCACCCCCACCAAACTGCCCGCCAGCGACCTCGTACGCATCCTGCAGGCAGCCATCGACGTATTCGGCCTCGTCGAAGGCGCAGAAGTCACCACCGAAGCGAACCCAGACTCCGTCACCCGCGAAGACCTGCAGACCCTCAAGGAAGGCGGCTTCACCCGCGTCTCCTTCGGCATGCAGTCCGTCGTCCCCGAGGTGCTGAAGGTACTCGACCGCACCCACACGCCGTCCAACGTGCCGAAGGTCGTCGCCTGGGCCAAGGAGGTCGGCCTGCAGGTGTCCGTGGACCTGATTTACGGTTCGCCGGGGGAGAGCCTGCAGCAGTGGGAGCGCAGCGTTCGCGCCGCAATCTCTTACGAGCCGGACCATATTTCCGCCTACTCGCTGATTGTGGAGGACGGCACCAAGCTTGCCGCGCAGATTCGCCGCGGCGAGTACACCATGCCCGATGAGGACCTCATGGCGGATATGTACCTGCTCGCCGAGGAGCTACTCACCGAAGCCGGCTACAACTGGTACGAGGTCTCCAACTACTCGCGCAGCGAGGACACCCGCAGTGACCACAACCTCGCCTACTGGCGCAACCAGGACTGGTGGGGCATCGGCCCCGGCGCGCACTCGCACGTGAACGGTACCCGCTGGTGGAACGTGAAGCACCCGGTGCCGTACGCGCAGAAGGTGCGTGCGGGGGAGTCCCCGGCGGCGGCACGTGAGGTGCTGGACACCGCCACTCGTGCTTTTGAAACGATTATGCTCATGATCCGTGTGCGTGAGGGTTTGGCGATGCGCGAGCTGCTCGCCGTGCACGACGAGGCGCAGTTGGGCGCGTCCCTGCGCTGGCTCGTCTCCCAGGGGCTCATCGAACCGGATGCGCTCACCGCCTCCGCCGAGCCCGCCCCGGATGCACACGTGCGCCTGACCCTCAAGGGTCGCCTACTCGGTGACGCCGTGACGCGCGAACTACTGCCGGAGGTCTCGGAGGTCGCCGAAGACTAAACGCTCGGGGAATGAGGCGCCCGCCCCTCTGACACCTACCCCGGGCACCGGGGGAGGCGGCTTCGTTTCGCCGAACCCAGCCGGGCCGCGCGAATGTTGCGAGAAAAAAATTTAAAAATTTTTTCTGAGGGATTTTTGGCCGCTTATCGGTGGGCTTTGGTGTGGAATCTTTGGGTTTGATTCGGAAATTTTCGCTGGACCAGCTTAAAGGTATGTGGGTTTTTAGTGGGTTTTCGTGAGGTGCCGGTCACCGGGTTTTGGAAGCCGCCGCAAAGGCCTAAAAACTTTCTCCAAAGAGCGTTTCTCAAGTTGTGGTTGAAGGTTAGGCTGTGCCATAATAGTTCATGGCAGGACGGTATATGTCTAACAGCGTGTTCTCGTCTTTGCTGAAGTTGAGTGAATACGGTTGTGGGCTCCTGGCAACAGGGGCCCACAATCGTTTAACAACGATTTCCAGCGGGGTTGTTTGGTGCCCTTACGTGCCTCTTCCGGTTCCGCGATAGCCTCCGCCGGTTCGCGGGAGGCGCGAAGCCGGCCCAACGAGCAGACTCAATAGGGGAGCAGACTCGCGAGGCGAGCTGACGGGCACCGAAGACGCAGACTTAAACGATAGGGGCCCGCACCGAGTGGTGCGGGCCCCTTAAGTATTCAAATTAAGTATTCAAAATGCGGTGCGGCGTTCGTGCACGCAACCGGTTCGGCGTTAGTCGCCAAACCTGGCGCTCTAACCTAGTTGCTCTTCACCACGCGGTCGAGCAGGCGCGGGTTCACGCGGTAGCTGTACGGCTCACCGCGATTAACCTCAATGCCGGCGCGTACCGAAGCAATCGCCATGAACAGCCACACGAGCATCCCCAGCACCAGGGCAATGTTACCCAGGCCGGGCACAAAGCCCAGGATGAAGCAGACAACAATCAGCAGAGAGGGCACGAGGGTAAAGTTCATGGCCTCGAAAGCTTCCTGCTCAGCGAAGGGTGCGTTACGGCGGCTCACGTAGAACACCGCGGCGGAGGGAAGAATGCCGAGAATCCCCCCGAAATGCGCGAGAGTCGCGCGGTTACGGTCCTGAATCACGCTAATCTTGCGGGTTTTCTGAGGCCCGGTGGTCGGGCGTGCGTCGTTAGTCACGAAAATCCTGGTTCAATCGAAGTATCTTGTGGTGGTCACCGTCGAACGGCGAATCCGCCCGAGCGGGGCGAACCGTGTGGGTGGTGACGGCCTTGAGTGTAGTGAAGCACCGCCGCGGCTCAACGGAGCGGCCGCATCGGTGCTCCACCATTGTACCGCCTCAAGCCAGCCCCGCCGGCGGTTAATGCGCTGGATTGCAAGGTTCTGAGCAAACTCACATCCGCACAGCGCGGTTACGCGCCGGGCTCGGTGAGAAAGTCGATGAGTGACTCCACCGGCCCCAGCAGGGTCGGGTCCAAATCGGCGTAGGAATCCACCCGCGAAAGAATGTGCTTCCAGGCCTGCGCCACATCCGCCTGCGTCTCGTGCGGCTGGCCCAGGCGGCGCAGCGTGCCCTTCTTGAAGTCCTCGCCGCGCGGCACCTGCGGCCAGGCCTTCAGGCCCAGGACCGAGGGCTTGACCGCCTGCCAAATATCGATGAACGGGTGGCCCACAATCTTCACGTGCCCCGCCGCACCCGGCACGGCCAGCGCCTCCGCAACGATGCGCTGCTCCTTCGTGCCCTCAATCAGGTGATCCACCAGGATGCCCAGGCGGCGGCCCGGGCCCGGGGCGAACTCGCGCACCGCGCCGGCCAGGTCGTCCACACCGTGCAGCGGCTCCACCACGATGCCCTCAACGCGCAGGTCGTGGCCCCAAACCTTCTCCACCAGCTCGGCGTCGTGCAGACCCTCAACCCAGATGCGGGAGGCGCGCGCAACCCGTGCGGGGGCGTTCTTCACGGCGATGGAACCCGAACGAGAAATCGTGCGCTTGGGCGCCTTCGCCGGTGCCGGAGCGATGATTTCAACGGGCTCACCCTCAATCAGGTAGCCGCAGCCGAGCGGGTAATTCTTCACGCGGCCCTTGGCGTCCTCCAGACCGAAGAAGATGGCGCCGCCGATGCGTTCGGCGCGCACCACCTCACCCACCCAACCGTCCACGCTCTCGATGAGCAAACCCCGCTGCAGGGGAACCTTGCGCGCGGGTGGGGCCTTGCGGCTCAGGCGGTCTGCGTTCAGATCCTGTGCGCCCCAGCCGTAGGGGGAGTGGTGGGTACTCAAGGTATTCTCCTTCGGATGGTGCGGACGTAGCCGATGAGAGTAGGCGGCGGGCGATCTGAGAGCCTCGGGCGCCCAATAACCGCCGACGGGCCGCAGGCGCGCCGCGGATTAAGCGGATAGCGGGAGCGGCCCCTTTCAGCCTAGCCATTGTATCGGCTCGCGTACACTATCCCATAGAATTGATACGACTATGTTGGCGGCGCACTCATCGAGCGCCGTCACCATCTTGAGAGGAACAGGAACACAGACACATGAGCCACTACGAGACTCTCGGCGTATCGAACGACGCCAGCCCCGAAGAGATCAAGAAGGCCTACCGCAAGAAGGCACGCCAGCTCCACCCCGACGTGAACCCCTCCGAGGACGCAGCCGAAGAGTTCAAGCGCGTCACCCTCGCCTACGAGGTGCTCTCCGACCCCGAAAAGCGCCGCAACTACGACACCACCGGCGACGAACAGGGCCGCGCGGGCTACCCCGGAGGCGGCGGCTACCCGGGCGGCGGATTCAGCGGCTTCGGCGGTTTCGAAGACCTGCTGAACATGTTCACCGGCGGCGCCGCGGGCGCACGCGGCCCCGCATCCCGCGTGCGTCAGGGCCAGGACGACCTGATTACCGTCTCCATCAGCCTGCAGGACGCCGTGTTCGGCGTCGAGAAGACCATCGAGCGCCGCTCCGCCGTGACCTGCAAGTCCTGCAACGGCGAAGGTACCGCCGAGGGCACCCAGCCCGAAACCTGCACCACCTGTGCCGGCCACGGCTACATGCAGCGCCGTGTACAGTCCATCCTCGGCACCGTCATGCAGCAGGTCGAATGTCCCGACTGCCACGGCTACGGCACCGTCATCAAAACCCCCTGCCCCGAATGTCACGGCCAGGGCCGCGTGCGCGAAGACGTGCCGCTGACCTTCACGATCCCCGCCGGCGTGCACGATCAGGCACGCATCCGCCTGCGCGGCAAGGGTGAGGCCGGCCTGCACGGTGGCCCCAACGGCGACCTGTACGTCGACCTGAACGTCAAGCGCGACAAGTACTTCAGCCGCGAGGGCGACAACCTGGTCACCACCGTGAACATCCCCATGGCCGCGGCGGCACTGGGCACCGTCATTCCGCTGAAGACCTTCGACGGTGACCAGGAAGTCAGCATCCCCGCCGGCACTCAGAGCGGCGACACGATTACCCTCAACGGCCTGGGTGCGACCGTGCTCGGCACCGAACGCCGTGGCGACCTGCTCGTGCGCGTTCAGGTGACGACCCCGACCGACCTGACCGAAGAGCAGCGCGAGCTACTGCGCCAGTTCGCGGCCCTGCGCAACGAGCCGCTGAACGAAGGCTCGCAGGTCAAGCAGCGCGGTGGCCTGTTCTCCCGCCTGAAGGATCAGTTCAAGTAAATCTCTGTAGCGGATGCGGTACCCGCCGGGCCTTTCCGGTGGGCGCCGCATCCGCCGCGTTTATGCGGGGACGGCCCCGAGACGGCGACCGCGCCTCGTAGCCGCGTTGAACCGCACCGCCCATAAGAACCCAAGGAGCACCATGAGCGCCCCCATCTTCTACATCAGCGCCGAAGAGTACGAGACCCTCACCCCCGGCGCATCCTTCGAGCTGGACGGCCCCGAGGGCAAGCACGCCCTCGTCAAGCGCATGGAAGTGGGGGAGAGCATCGACCTGGGCGACGGCACCGGCCGCCGTGCCGTGGGCACCGTGCACTCCCTGACCGACCGCGGCGTCATCGTGCGCGTGGAGCAGCTCCGCGAGGAACGCACCAGCCCGCGCATCTACCTGGTGCAGGCGCTCGCGAAGGACGGTCGCGACCTGCTCGCCATCGAGACGGCGACCGAGCTAGGCGTGTACGGTGTGCTTCCGTGGAGCGCGGACCGTTCGATTGTGCGCTGGAAGGGAGAACGCGCCGCCAAGGCGCACACCAAGTGGCAGAACACGGTGACCGCCGCCGCGAAGCAGTCCCGCCGCGCGCTCATTCCCGAGGTGTACGACCTGTACAGCACCACCGACCTGGTGGAACTCATTGAAGAAGTTGCTGGCTCTGAGCAGTCCGCCGCCGTGTTCATCCTGCATGAGCAGGCGACCGAACGCCTCAGCGCCCTGGCACGCACGCTTGTAGAGGCGGAGAACCTGCCCGAAGAGATCTACCTGCTCGTCGGCCCCGAAGGCGGCATCAGCGACCGCGAGGTGCAGCTCTTCACCGAGGCCGGCGCACAGCTGGCACTACTCGGTGACGAGGTGCTGCGCTCCTCCACCGCCGGGTCCGCCGCCATGTGCACCCTAAACGTGGTGCTGGGCCGCTGGTAGAGCGCTGGCTACTGGATTCCCTCCGGTAGAACCCAGCTGACAGGCATCCACCCCGAGCGTGACGCATCACGCACATCTATACTTGTAAATACATCACTAGCCAAGGAGCCCATATGACTACCTCCCGACCGCTGTCGACCGCACGCACCGTATCCTTCAAGAGCGCCGCAGAAATGATTGCCGTGCTCGGCCCGCAGGACGCGCACCTGGCAATTATCGAGGACTACTTCGAGCAGATTAGCCTGCGCCCCAAGGACCTGGACGTGCTCATCACCGGCCCCTCCGAGGCCGTCAACACCGCCGCAAAGCTGCTGAACGAACTGCGCGTGCTCTCCAGCCACGATACGCAGATTACCGTGCAGGTCATTCACCGCCTCATGGGCATGCTCGGTGACGAACTGAGCAACCCGGCGCACTCGCTGTCCACCAGCATCCTCTCCACCCGCGGCACCACGATTCGCCCCAAGACCATTAACCAGAAGAAGTACGTGGACGCTATCGACGCGAACACCGTCATCTTCGGTATCGGCCCGGCGGGTACCGGTAAGACCTACCTCGCCATGGCGAAGGCAGTGCAGGCGCTGCAGAGCCACGAAGTGAACCGCATTATCCTCACCCGCCCCGCCGTGGAGGCTGGCGAGCGTCTGGGCTTCCTGCCCGGCACCCTCAACGAGAAGATCGACCCGTACCTGCGCCCGCTCTACGACGCGCTGCACGACATGCTCGAGCCCGAAACCATCCCCAAGCTCATGGAGGCGGGCACCATTGAGGTCGCACCGCTGGCGTACATGCGCGGCCGCACCCTCAATGACGCGTTCATCATCCTTGACGAGGCGCAGAACACCACCGCCGAGCAGATGAAAATGTTCCTGACCCGCCTGGGCTTCGGGTCGAAGATGGTCATTACCGGTGATATCACCCAGATTGACCTGCCCGGTGGCGCCGCATCCGGCCTGAAGCAGGTGCGCAACATTCTGCAGGGCGTGGAGGATATTCACTTCAGCATCCTGGAATCCTCCGACGTGGTTCGCCACACCCTGGTGTCGAACATTGTGTCCGCCTACGATCAGTGGGGCGAAGACCAGAAGGCAATGGAACGCAAGCGCAACCGCAAGGTCAAGCGCGCCACCATCGAGGCCGCAGCCGAGAAGCTGCTCGACCGCGCCGGTATCAACGGCGGCTCCGAAAAGAACGCTGATAAGAACGCCGATAACGCACAGGCTACCCCGGAAGGACGCTAAACGGTGGCAGAGATCGAATTCGACTGCGAAGGACCCGCAACCGGTGCTGACCCGGCAACCGACGCGTTCGTCCGCGAATCCTTCGAGGCGGTAGACACCGAGGTGCTCACCCGCCTCGTCGAGCACGCTTTCAATCGCATGCACCTTGCCGATGACACCTACCTGTCCATCGCCATCGTGAATGAAGACGAGATGGAGCGCGTGCACATCGAGTGGATGGACCTGCCCGGCCCCACCGACGTGATGAGCTTCCCCATGGACGAGCTGGAACCGGGCACCCCCGAAAACCCCTCCAGCGGCATGCTCGGCGACATCGTTCTCTGCCCGCCCGTCGCCGCACGTCAGGGCGCGGATGCGGGCCACAGCACCCTGGATGAGCTGTGCCTGCTCACCACCCACGGTATTCTGCACTGCCTCGGCTACGACCACGGAACCGCCGAAGAGGAAGCTGAAATGTTCGGTATTCAGCGTTCCATTCTCGAAGAGTTCCTGGGCCGACCCGCACCGGTCGAGACTCGACACTAGGGGAGCGGCATGGGTATTTTCATCTCGATTCTGCTGGCCGCCGTGGCGCTCGGCTTCACGGTAGTGGCAGCAATTGCCGAAACCGCGTTCACCTACCTGCCGCACAACGAGGCCGAAGAAGCCGTGGAAGCGCATCCCGGCACTCTCGGCGCGCGCGTCCTGCAGCGCACCCTCGACGGTGACTCTGAGGCGTACACGCACCCGCTGCGCCTGACCCGCCTCATTGCGGCGGCCACCGCAGTGCTCGCCACCATGACCTTCCTGCTGAACCTGGTTGAGGTGCACGCGCTCGCCATCGTGCTGACCCTCGTAATCGTTGCGCTGGTAGGTTACCCGATTCTGCATGTGCTGGCTCGTACCCTGGGTCGTAACCGCCCGGTCGCGTCGATTCGTGTGCTGGCGCGACCGGTGCACTACCTGTCGGTTCTGCTGAGCCCCGCTACCGGTCTGCTCGATCACCTCTCGACGCGCATCGCCCCGGCCCGCGAGGCAGAGGCCCCCGCCGGCGTGTTCGAGGAAGAGGAGCTGCGCGAGTTCCTGGAGCGAGCCTCCGACGCCGAGACCATCGAGGACGACGAGGCGCAGATGGTGCAGTCCGTGTTCGAGATGGACGACCTGCGCATCCGCTCGCTCATGGTGCCCCGCACCGATATGCTCACCGTGGGCCGCGACGTGCCGCTGCGCGAGGCGCTGAGCCTGTTCCTGCGTTCGGGCTACTCCCGCATGCCGGTGATTGGCGATTCTAGCGACGAGATCCTGGGTATTCTCTACCTCAAGGATTCGATGCGCGCCTACATTCTGCACTCCGAGGCCCCCGAGGATACCCCCATGCCGACCCTGGTGGAAATCATGCGCCCGGCCCGATTCGAGCCCGAGACGAAGCGCGCCTTGGACCTGCTGCGCGATATGCAGCGCGAGTCCACGCACGTGGCGATTGTGGTTGATGAGTACGGCGGAACCGCCGGTCTGGTTACTCTGGAGGACCTGATTGAGGAGCTGGTCGGCGATATCTCTGACGAGTACGACCACGAGCGCCCCGAGTACACGCTGAACGATGACGGCACGTTCCGTCTGTCGGCTCGTCTGGGTATTGATGAGCTCGGCGAGATTTTCGGTATCGACCTGGAGGATGAGGACGTCGACACGGTCGGCGGCCTGCTCGCCAAGCACCTGGGTATGGTACCGATTGTTGGTTCTGAGATTGAGATTGACGGCATTCATATTCGTGCGATTGGTTCGTCGGGCCGCCGCCACCAGGTGGATATGCTGCAGGCCTGGTACGAGCCGCCTCGTGATGAGCAGGAGAACGCTGAGGGTTCCTCAGAGGCTCATTCTGCTGAGGTTGCTGACCTTCTCACCGTGGATACCGAGCCGCCCGCTGTGGCTGAGCCGCATGCGCATCCGGACCTTCCGGGAGATACCGCAGAGGCTGAACCTGCCACCGACAAGCACGGCAACCGCTAAATATCGAACGTAGACACCGCATCATCCCATACACACTTTGAGCCAGCCCGCCGCCGCCCCGAAGGCGCAGGCAGATGAGGCTGACACCCCACACACCCCGCACGGGGTTTGATAAGGAGAAACACAATGGACCAGGAGTACACCCCGCTCGATTTGAGCGCTCTGGACTTGAGCACCCCGCTGCCGACCTACCCGAAGGATTTCCGTTCGGGTTTCGCGTCGCTGGTGGGCCGTCCGAATGCGGGTAAGTCCACTCTGACGAACGCTATGGTTGGCCAGAAGGTGGCTATCACCTCGAACCGTCCGCAGACGACCCGCCACACGATTCGCGGCATCGTGCACAAGGACGAGTACCAGCTGATTCTGGTGGACACCCCGGGTATTCACCGCCCCCGCACTCTGCTGGGTGAGCGCCTGAACGACCTGGTGGCCGGCACCCTCTCGCAGGTGGATGTGCTGGGCTTCTGCATTCCGGCAAACGAGAAGATCGGCCCGGGTGACCGCTACATCGCATCGCAGCTGGTGGCTTCGAGCAACAAGCCGGTCGTCGCGATTGTGACCAAGGCCGATACCGTGAACTCCGACGAGCTGCGCGAGCAGCTGCTGGCCGTCGAGGCCCTCGGCGAGGAGATCATGAGCGCCGAGCGTGCACAGCGCGCGAAGCGTGCGGCCCACCGCGCCCAGAAGAAGGACGGCAAGGGCGGTAAGAACGCCTCGACCCCCTTCGCGAAGGGTTCCGGCCCGGCAGCACAGCGCCGCGCCGGCGAAATCTCCGAGCCGATGCCCGTGGACGGCAAGGGCGGCTGGGCGGCCATCATCCCGGTGTCCGCGATTCAGCATTTCCAGGTGGAGGCGGTCGCCGACCTGCTCTCGCAGTACGTTCCGCTCTCCCCGCCGCTGTACCCGGAGGGTGAGCTGACCGATGAGCCCGAGGCAACCCTCATCGCCGAGCTGGTGCGCGAGGCCGCCCTGGAGGGTGCCCGCGAGGAGCTGCCCCACTCGATTGCCGTGACCGTTGAGGAGATGGAATTCCGTGAGGGCCGCCCGGCGGATAACCCGCTGCTGGACGTGCACGTGAACCTGTACGTGGAGCGCGAGTCGCAGAAGTACATCATCATCGGTAAGGGCGGCTCGAACCTGCGCAAGATTGGTACGAAGGCCCGCGAGCAGATTGAGGCAATGCTCGGCACCCGCGTGTACCTGAACATCCACGTGAAGGTTGCTAAGGAGTGGCAGTCTGACCCCCGCGCCCTGAACCGTCTGGGCTTCTAGGCCAGCCGCCCGAGAGGGGGTCGGTCACCCGGAGAACGCCGCCTAGTCCGCGTCTTTCGGGTGACGTGCGCCCCTTTTCTTTTCGGCGCTCATAGCGAAGAATGTTACTCTGAGAAAATACTTGCTCACCGGCAGAAAGAGAATAGGTATGCCCCAGGCACCTCGCCTACGAAGCACCGGGCGCCATATGCGCACCTCGGTGATGACCTCGAAACGTAATCGCTGGATTGCCCTGCTGACGGCCTGCATGCTCGTCATCGTTGTTGGTTTCGGCGGCGTATTCGCCCTGCGTATGCGCAACAACCTGCACACGCAGGAGCTGAACATCAGTAACTATAAGGACGGCCTGGAGAACGGCGCGCTGGACATCCTCATCATCGGCTCCGACACCCGCAAAGGCAATAACGGCGCCTACGGTGACGAGGAGGACCGCAATTCTGAGGCTCGCGCGGACGTCATGATGCTCCTGCAGATCAGCAAGGACCGCAAGAACGTGAACGTGCTGTCCTTCCCCCGCGACCTGATGGTTTCGGTACCGCAGTGCACCGACCCGGATAACGGCACCGTCTACCCGGCCGAGGATAACGTTCAGATTAACGAGTCGCTCTCTCGCGGCGGCGCGGGCTGCACCGTGGCGACCATTAGCAAGCTGACCGGTGTGAACATCGACCACTTTATGCTGGTCGACTTCAACGCTGTGAAGGAGTTGTCGAAGGTTGTTGGCGGCGTTCAGGTTTGTGTGGACGCTCCGATTGATGACGAGTACAGCGGCCTGAAGCTTCCCGCGGGTACTTCCACCGTTGAGGGTGAGCAGGCTCTTGCGTTCCTGCGTAGCCGTCACGGCTTCTCGGATGGTTCCGATATCGGTCGTATTCAGGCTCAGCAGGGCTTTATGGCCTCGCTGCTGCGCAAGGTCAAGAGCGAAGGAACCCTGTCGAACCCGGGCCGCCTGGCAAGTATCGCCGAGGCGATTACCCAGAACGTGACCGTCGACAAGGGCCTGGGCAATATCGGCACCCTGATTGGTGTGGGCGCAACCCTCGGTGGCGTGGACCTGTCGAACGTGGTGTTTGCGACCGTGCCGACCGAGCCGTGGACCCAGGACTCGAACCGACTGCAGGTTTCCGAAGCGGCCAATAATGTCTTCCAGCGTCTGCGCGATGATAAGTCGCTGAAGGAAGAGGAAAAGCCCGCAGAAGCAGCCCCGGCAGTTCAGCTGAACCGTGAGGCACCGGTGAGCGTGTACAACGCGACCGGCCTGGAGGGCCGTTCCGCCACGATCGCCTCGGTGATTGAGGGCTTGGGCTACACGAATGTTACTCCGGGTACTTCGGCTACTCCGACGAACTTCACCACGGTGTTCTACTCGACCGGTTACGAGGCTGAGGCCCAGGAGATTGCCGGTAAGCTGAACGTCACCCGCGTGGTGGCGACCGAAGAGGTTCAGGGCGTGTCGGTGACGATTGGTACCGACTTCCCCTCGGGCGAGGCCATGGAGAAGCAGGAGGCGGCCATCGCGGGTAACGCGAGCGGCCAGACCGCCGACCAGAACAAGTGCCAGACCGCCTTCGCCTTCTAGACACCCTACGGGGTTGTCTCCGGTGAGTGAAAGGGGGGCGCATCCGCCATTGCGGTGGGTGCGCCCCCTTTCGTGTGCCCGGGTGTATGACCGCGTGCGGGCGTAGTCGTCGACCTCGTGTTCTTCCAGATGATGGACGGGCCCGACCGCGCCGGCGGTAATCTTTCGCGGGCTGTGATAGCGTGGAGGCATGACCACTTACGGTGAGAGCATGAGCGGCGCGCACCGCACCGCAGTAAACCTGCTGCTTATTCGCCGGAACGGGGCACGCTAGAACCTGCCGCGACCGTTCCGGCTTTTTGACGCGGCATCTCACCAGCATCGATACGATGCACCGCCTTGATGACGACGGCTCGGGAACCGATACCCGGGCACAGCACAGGCCCCGAAGCGGGCTGCACGAGACGGACCAACCCACAGGAAATTCATCATGAAAAACCACCAGAAGCCCAGCCCCATGCCGGTACACAAGTACCGCCCCTTCCACGAGCAGATTGTTGTCGACCTTCCCGACCGCACCTGGCCGGACAAGGTCATGGAGAAGGCACCGCGCTGGTGCGCCGTGGACCTGCGCGACGGCAACCAGGCGCTGATTGACCCCATGGACACCGACCGCAAGCTGGCCATGTTCAAGCTGCTGGTCAAGATGGGCTACAAGGAGATTGAGGTGGGCTTCCCCTCCGCCTCGCAGACCGACTTCGACTTCGTGCGCACCCTCATCGAGGACGGCCACATTCCTTCGGACGTGACCATTCAGGTTCTGGTGCAGGCCCGCGAGCACCTGATTGCCCGCACCTTCGAGGCCATCGAGGGCGCACCGCAGGCCATCGTGCACTTCTACAACTCAACCTCCGTGCTGCAGCGCCGCGTGGTGTTCCACCAGGATCAGGAGGGCGTGCTCGACATCGCCCTGCAGGGTGCGCGCCTGTGCCGCAAGTACGAAGAGCAGATGATTTCCGATACGAAGATTATCTACGAGTACTCGCCCGAGTCCTTCACCGGCACCGAGCTGGAGTACGCGGCCCGCGTGGTCAACGCCGTGGCCGACGAGCTGGAGATTGGCCAGAACGGCCGCGAGCTGATCGTGAACCTGCCCGCAACCGTCGAGATGGCCACCCCGAACGTGTACGCCGACTCGGTGGAGTGGATGGACCGCAACCTGAACCACCGCGAGCACATCGTTCTCTCGCTGCACCCGCACAACGACCGCGGCACCGGCGTGGCCGCCGCCGAGCTGGGCTACCTGGCCGGCGCGGACCGCATCGAGGGCTGCCTGTTCGGTAACGGCGAGCGCACCGGTAACGTCGACCTGGTGACCCTGGGCCTGAACCTGTATACCCAGGGCATTGACCCGCAGATTGATTTCTCGGACATTGACGGTATCCGCAAGACCGTCGAGTACTGCAACCAGCTGAAGGTGCACGAGCGTTCCCCGTACGGCGGCGACCTGGTCTTCACCGCGTTCTCGGGTTCGCACCAGGACGCCATCAAGAAGGGCTTCGAGGCCCTGGAGCGCACCGCCGCCGAGGCCGGCAAGAGCGTGGATGAGGTTTACTGGGAGGTCCCGTACCTGCCGATCGACCCGCGCGATTTGGGCCGCACCTACGAGGCTATTATTCGCGTGAACTCGCAGTCCGGTAAGGGCGGCATGGCCTACCTGCTCAAGCAGGATCACGGCCTGGACCTGCCGCGCCGTGCGCAGGTGGAGTTCTCGAAGATTGTTCAGGCTCGCACCGACGCCGAGGGCGGCGAGATGACCAGCAAGAAGCTGTGGGACATCTTCGCGGACGAGTACCTGCCCGCCACCGATTCCGAGAAGCGCTGGGGTAAGTACCGTATCGAGTCGATTAACATTGATTCGGCCGATACCGGTGCGACCACCCTGCGCGTGGCTCTGAACATTAACGGTCACACCTACAACCGCACCGCATCGGGTACCGGCCCGGTGGATGCTCTGCAGAACATCCTCTCGGGTGAGGGCGTGGATATTCGCGTGATGGATTACTCCGAGCACACGATGTCTTCCTCCTCGACCGCGAATGCGGCCTGCTACGTTGAGGCCGCCGTGGATTCGCGCGTGCTGTGGGGTATTGGCGTGGATAACTCGACGACCCGTGCGGCTCTGAAGGCCATGATTTCGGCCGTGAACCGTGCGCTGCGCGACGCCTAAGCTACGCGGGTTTTCCGCGAGGGCGGGGGAGCGCATCCGGCACGGATAGGCGCGTTTGACTCGCTCGGCGGCGTTCCGCGGTGTGGACGGGGCGGTTTGCGGAGGTGATATATCACTCTCCGCGGACCGCCCCGTCGCCGTACCCCTGCTGTATCCTTGAAGGCGTGGAATGGATTCAAGCGATTATTTTGGGCTTCGTTCAGGGCCTGACAGAGTTTCTGCCGATTTCGTCATCGGCGCATCTGAACATTGTTGGCCAGATCCTGCCGGAGAAGGCCGACCCGGGTGCCGCGTTCACCGCGATCACCCAGCTGGGCACTGAGACCGCGGTTCTGATTTTCTTCTGGCGCGATATTGTGCGCATTGTGAAGGCGTGGTTTGGTGCTCTTGCCGGCCGCGTGCCGCGTAACGATCCGGACGCCCGCATGGGTTGGCTGATTATTATTGGCTCCCTGCCCATCGGCATTTTGGGTCTGCTGCTGGAGGACTACATCGACACGCAGTTCCGTAGCCTGTGGATTGTGGCGACCATGCTGATTGTGTTCGCCGTGTTCCTGGGCTTGGCGGACCGTTTTGGCCGCGAGCAGCGTGAGCTGAAGGACCTGACGTTCCGTCACGGCCTGCTGTACGGTTGTGCGCAGGCGCTGGCACTGATCCCGGGTGTTTCCCGTTCGGGCGGTACGATTACTGCGGGTCTGTTCATGGGTTACACCCGTGAGGCTGCGGCACGTTACTCGTTCCTGCTGGCCATGCCCGCCGTGTTCATGTCTGGCCTGTACAAGACCTTCAAGGTGGTCACCGGCGAGGAGGCCACCGGCTTCTACGGTATTCCCTCGACCATCGTGGCTACTCTGGTTGCGTTTGTGGTGGGTTACCTGATGATTGGCTGGTTCCTGAAGTACGTGTCTTCGAAGTCCTACGGCATTTTCATCTGGTACCGCATTGCGCTCGGTATCCTGATTTTCGTTGGTCTGGGCACTGGCGTTCTGAACGCTACTTCTTCGGCGTTCTAAGGCTTTAGCCCTTAGCGTGATATGACATACCCGTCCGTGAGTTTCTCACGGGCGGGTATTCTTATTGGAGTAGATTTTTTGGCACCCGCATGCCTTGAGGTTGGGCGGCGGGTGTGGCGCGTCCACCGGTTGTGGGCGTTTTTACGGAAAGGAAACCCATGCGAGCTTGGGATGCCCCCGCCTCTGTGACTCTGCCCGGTCAGGCTACTCTGCCGCGTATTTTTGATACTTCTGCCGGTGAGATTGTTCAGGTTCAGGAGGATAAGGCGGCGAGCCTGTACGTTTGCGGTATCACCCCGTACGACGCGACGCATATGGGTCACGCCTCCACCTATGTTGCTTTTGACTTGCTGCACCGCGCCTGGCTGGATGCGGGCGTGCCGGTGACGTACGTGCAGAATGTGACCGACGTGGACGACCCGCTGCTTGAGCGTGCGACCGCCACGAACGTGGATTGGCGTGAGCTGGCTGAGGATCAGACGGAGCTGTTCCGCACCGACATGAAGGCGCTGAACGTGATTCCGCCGGCGCACTACGTGGGCGTTGTGGAGTCTATCGAGTGGCTGTTCCCGATTATTGAGGACCTGTACCGCCGCGGCCTGGCGTACCGCGTGCCCGGCTACACCGGTGAGCAGGGCGTTGAGCAGCCCGACGGTGACGTGTACCTGGACCTGCAGGCCGTGCGCGCGCTGCCGGCCAACGCCGAGGGCTACTCGTGGGCACCGGGCGAGGTATCGCACCTGAGCCGCGACGAAATGCTCGAGATTTTTGCTGAGCGCGGCGGCGACCCGAACCGCCCCGGCAAGCGTGACGCGCTGGATCCGCTGCTGTGGCGCGTCAAGCGCGAGGGCGAGCCGAGCTGGGACGCTGGCGAGCTGGGCGCGGGCCGCCCCGGCTGGCACATCGAGTGCACCATGATTGCCCGCCAGTTCGTGGACGGTTCGCTGACCGTTCAGGCCGGCGGTAACGACCTGACCTTCCCGCACCACGACCTGGGCGCGGGCCACACCTGGGCCGTGTCTGACCGCCCGCACGCCAAGCACTACGCGCACACCGGCATGGTCGGTCTGGATGGCCACAAGATGAGCAAGTCCCGCGGTAACCTGGTGCTGGTTTCGCGCCTGCGCGCCGCCGGTGAGGATGCGAACGCGATTCGCCTGGCGATTATGGGTCAGCACTACCGTTCGGATTGGTTCTGGACCGACGAGCTGCTGGAGCACGCGAAGGCCCGCCTGGACACTTACCGCCACGCGGTGTCGGTGGCTGAAGGCCGCGAGGGTTCCGAAGGCGTCACCGATGAGGCGGCTGTTGAGCTGCTGGCCGCTGTGCGTGAGGCGCTCAGCGAGGACCTGAACGCACCGGCGGCGTTGGCTGCCGTGGATGCGTGGGCCGTGAAGGCTCTGGCGGACACCACCGTCGGTGGTGGCGCGCTGGTGCGTGACATCCTGGCGGCACGCCTTGGCGTGGTCCTCTAAGATAGCTGCGTCTGTCATGGAGGAGCTGTACGCTCTTCGCCCGTATGACCGTGAGACGGTTGATGTGCTCGCCGCAGAGATGTTAGCTGAGGTGCGCGCGGACGAGGCGCAGAAGGAAGCGTAGGGCTTCTGAGAGCATTTTAAGCGGGGGAGCGGCGCTACGGCATACGGCCGTGGCACCGCCCCTTGCGCCTTTACTGTAGGATGTAAAGACATAATTAGTTCTTCAGAATATGGATAAAGCTAATCCCAAAAGGAAACTTTTAATAATCATCTATTCACCTATTACCACCAGAACACAGGTAATATCAATATTTGCAATCTATAAGTCTATATTCAATGAATATACTGAAACCCCAGAGAGGATTCTAACTTGAGAAAACAATCAAATGCGGCACACAAGATACATAAAGTAAATATTTCATCTTTCTCACCTTTCAATCTACCTCAGCCATTTCCAATGCAAGGCAGTAAACGAAAGCAAGCACCTTTAATTACTAGGTTCATTCCCTCGGATACGTCTGAGTTAATAGAATCTTTCTGCGGCTCTTCAGCTATTTCCCTTGCAGTACGCATTAATAATCCACATCTACCAATCTATTTAAATGACATAAACAAAGATATTATTAATCTATGGTCTTCAATTCTAAATTCGCCTGAAGAGCTTTTAGCTGGATACCAATCAATATGGGAAAAGCAATTTCAAGAACCATATAACACTAAAGATTCCAGGGAATACTTTAAGATGATTCGTGATAAATTTAATAGATCAAAAGATAGGCCACCTTCAGAATTCCTTTTTATCCTGAACAGGATAGTCAAGGGGGCACTTCGTTATAACTCATCAGGAGATGTTAATCAATCAGCTGATGGCCGACGTTTTGGGGCTAAGCCAGAAACAACTGCGAAAAGGATTATGGAATCGAGCAAACTCCTCCAAGGTTCCCACCTGACGTCTTTAAATTGGGTTGACAGTTTTTCCAAGGCGACAGTAGAATCATTAATTTATCTTGATCCCCCATATCAGGGGACCACTGAAACATCCGACAAAAGATATATACAGGGATTGTCGTATGCAGAATTTAGAGATGGGGTAGAAGATATAATATCTGGAGACCTGTCAGCGATTATCTCATACGATGCGATTGAAGGGCCTGTAACATATGGCCGTCCCCTACATGAAGATTTACCCCTGCTAACCATCGATGTGTTGACTGGAGTTAGTGCTCAGGGGACACTTCTTAGGAGAAAACAAGAGTCTCACGAGACGTTATATCTAACCCCTGCACTAGTTAAAAGACTTGGGGGAGAAGACGAAATTTATAATATATTAATAGGCAATAAGCAAAACAATCAACAATCTTTATTCTAGGGGATTTATGGACAACAATCTTGAGCACGAAGTAAACGTTCAACTTGACCGGGGCAATGCATCAAAACGTGCCCGTGGCGCAGCGAAAATAATACTTGAATATGGGAGTTGCACAACAACAGATTTAGAAAACCATGGGTATAAACACGCTCCTCGAGCTATACGAGATTTAAAAGATGCAGGTATTAAAGTAGATAGGGCCACAGAAACATATATTGATGAAAGCACTGGCCAAAAGAAAACTAGAGCTAGATACTCAATCATTGGAACTGATTCTACCCGTAAAAGTAGAAAGCCAATTCCCAAAAAAATATCTGATTTAGTAAAATCATCAGGAATATGTGAAGCTTGTGGTTCCAGAACTAATCTTCAAGTCGACCACAGAGTTCCATTTGAGATTGGCGGCGAAACGATACCCCATGACCCAAATGAATTGATGCCTCTATGCGCCTCCTGTAATCGTAGCAAGTCTTGGTCATGCGAAAATTGCCACAATTGGGAGGTTAGAGACCCTAGGATTTGCAAAGAGTGCTACTGGTCCTCTCCAAATAATTATAGTCATGTATCTATGAATCAAGAAAGAAAAATAGAAGTATCAATCACAGATCCTAATATTATCAAGTCCCTTGATGAGCTTAATCCCAAATTTATTGATATTTTATACGATTGGGTTCAGGTTCAGGTAAACTACAGAAAAGGAAATAAGGACCAATAACTCGATTCTTCAAGCAACAAAAGTGCATGGTTTAAACTTTTTATTACAAGTATTAAACCATGCACTTTATATTATTGAAAACATTTATGTAATAAATATTAATCTCATGACCTATTTCTCTATCCTCTGTACCGTCATCTAGATACCACACGGTCTCCTCAACCTCCGGTAGAATGGGTAGAGATTTTTTGCTGGAAACGCTCTCCCCGCCGAGGGGACCCAGCCCGTCAGCACAGACCCAAACCCGAGGAGAACCACCCCGTGAGCAGCGGCACCCCCATCCCCACCGGCGCAATCAACCGCCGCGGCCCCTTCCGCCCCGGCGAGCGCGTCCAGATTACCGACGAACGCGGCCGCATCACCACCATCACCCTCGCCGAAGGCGCAGAATACCACTCCCACAAGGGCTTCCTCAAGCACGACGACCTCATCGGCGCACCCGAAGGCACCGTCATCGCCAACACCCACGGCATCCTCTACCAGGCGCTGCGCCCCCTCTACAAAGACTTCGTGCTCTCCATGCCGCGCGGCGCGGCCGTCGTCTACCCCAAGGACGCCGCCCAGATCATCGTCAAGGCAGACATCTTCCCCGGCGCACGCGTCGTCGAGGCCGGCGTCGGCTCCGGTGCACTGTCCATCGCCCTGCTGCGTGCGGTCGGCGACTACGGTTGCGTGCACTCCTTCGAACGTCGTGAAGAGTTCGCAGACGTCGCCCGCGGCAACATTGAAACCATGTTCGGTGGCCCCCACCCGGCGTGGAAGCTGAGCATCGGCGACCTGCAGGACACCCTGCCGCAGGTTGAAGAGCCCGGCAGCGTCGACCGCGTCGTACTCGACATGCTCGCACCCTGGGAATGCCTGGACGCTGTAGCCGAGGCACTCGCACCCGGCGGCGTGCTCATCTGCTACGTTGCGACCGTGACCCAGATGTCCCGCCTGGTCGAGGGCATGCGCCTGGACGGCCGCTTCACCGAACCCGAATGCGACGAAACCATTGTGCGCGGCTGGCACGTGGAGGGCCTGGCGGTCCGCCCCGACCACCGCATGGTTGCACACACCGCGTTCCTGGTCGTGGCTCGTCGCCTGGCTGACGGTGCGGTACGCCTGGCGCCGAAGCGTCGCGCGTCCAAGACAGACTTCTCCGAGGAGGACATGAACGCGTGGATTCCCATGAACGTGGGTGAGCGCGAGGTGACCGACAAGAAGATTCGCCGCGCCGCACGCGATGCGAAGAACCTTGCCGCTCACGCCGCCCGCGCGAACGAGATTGCGCTGGAACAGAACGGTACCGCGCAAAACGGCCTGGAGCCTGAGAAGACCGCCGAGGCTACGCAGAGTACTGAGGCCGCGCAGGACGCCGAGGCGGCTGAATAATTCATACGGGCACGCGGGGGCACGGGTATCAGCCGGTGCCCCCGCGGTGCGCCCACAGGTTTTGCTCTCAGGAGCCGCCGCGCACGCCGCCCCCGGCCAACCCTCTGAACATTGAAACGTCGGGGCAAGAGCTTAGAACCGCCGGAAAAATCTAAAACCGCCGGGATGAGCGGGGAATAGCTGAGAACTGCCGAGAACTGCTGGGTCAGCATGTGAGCCCGCAGAGAATTTGGCGCCCCGAACCCCGGCCGAGCCGCGCGTTCTCGATAGACTGAAAGTACCAACCCCGTCCTCGATGCGGCCCTGACGGAGCCCGCGCATCGAGGCAGCCGAAGGGCCCGCCCGCAATAGCCCGACCCGCCCGGACACGCATAGGAGAGACCGTGACCCCCCACGAATCCGCAGACCGCAACGGAACCCCGCAGCACGGCACCGCACACAGTGCCGCATCCGCCGCGCCGCACTACTCCGCCGCGTTCGGTTCGACCTCCCTGCCCGGTTCCCAGCCGGTCAGTGCGCAGGAGTATGACGCCGTGCTGCGTCGACTCTCCGCGGCGGAGGCAACCCGCGACAATATGAGCCGACAGATTCGCGGCGCGGGGGAGAAGAACCGCAAGCTCGTCGAGGCCATCACCAGCATGCGCTACCAGGTGGAGCGCCTGCGCGCCTCCCTCTCGCAGAACGTCATGCCGCCGCTGAACTCGGCGATTGTGCTGGCCGTGCACGAGGGCCTGACCATGACCTACGAGCAGGTTGCCGACGATAAGACCCCCGCCGAGATTGACACCTACCTGGACGTGCAGGTTGGCGGCCGCCTCATGCGTATTCCGGTGTCCCCGCTGATTGACCTGTCCACCCTCACCCCCGGCATGACGGTGCTCCTCAACGACAAGTCCGAGGCCGTGGTCGCCCTGGACACCGAGCCCTTCGGTGACGTGGTGACCGTGCGCGAGGTGCTCGACGGCGGGCGCGTGCTAGTCGATACCTCCTCGGGCGCCCAGCAGGTGGCGCGAGTGGCTGGCTCTCTCGACGTTGAGCAGCTGCGCACCGGCGACGCGGTGACCCTCGATACGCGCACCCGCATGATTACCTCGCAGGTGCCCGCCTCCCGTTCGCAGGAGCTCGTGCTTGAGGAGATTCCGGACGTCACCTACGAGCAGATTGGTGGCCTGGGCGCACAGATCGAGCAGATTCGCGACGCGGTGGAGCTGCCTTACCTGCACCCCGAGATTTTCGAGCGCTACCACCTGGCACCGCCCAAGGGTATTCTGCTGTACGGCCCTCCCGGTAACGGTAAGACCATGATTGCTAAGGCCGTGGCGAACTCCCTGGCCGCCCGCGCCGCCGCACTGAACCCGGGGTCGAATACCCGCGGCTACTTCCTGAACATTAAGGGCCCCGAGCTGCTCGATAAGTTCGTGGGCGAGACCGAGCGCCAGATTCGCGATATTTTCGTGGCCGCCCGCGAGAAGGCCGAGGCCGGTCACCCGGTCGTCGTGTTCTTCGACGAGATGGAGTCGCTGTTCCGTATGCGCGGTTCGGGCCGTTCCTCCGATATCGAGACGACCATCGTGCCGCAGCTGCTGGCCGAAATTGACGGCGTGGAGTCACTGCAGAACGTCATCGTGATTGGCGCGACCAACCGTGAGGACCTCATCGACGCCGCCGTGATGCGCCCTGGCCGCCTGGACCTGAAGATTCGCATTAACCGCCCGGACGCCGCCGGTGCCGCCGAGATTTTCGGCCTGTACCTGACCGAGGACCTGCCGCTAGACGCTGCGGAGGTGGCCGCCGCCGGATCCGTCCGCGCCGCTCTGACCTCGATGATTGCCGCCGCAACGGGCCAGCTGTACGCGCGTACCCCCTCCACCGCGTACGCCGTGGCGACCGTGGATTCCTCCATGATTGTGGGCTCTTCGAACGCCGCGACCGGCCACCTCTCCACGCACACGCTCTACCGCGGCGACTTCGCCTCGGGTGCGGTGATTCGCAATATTGTGGACCGCGCGAAGAAGGCCGCGATTAAGGAGCAGCTGCAGGCGCTGACCGCCGCCGGTGCTTCCGGTGCGGCCGAGGTAAACGGCGCGGCGGGTGTGGGTATTGGCACCCGCCACCTGCTGGAGGCGGTACGCGCCGAGTTTGAGGATCAGGTGGATTTGCCGCCTCTGCCCGATATCGAGGATGCGCTCACCGTCGCCGGTGTGCGCGGCCGCCTCGTGTCGGTGGAACCGGCCCGCTAAACCGCCTTTACACGCATGAGCCGGGTCGCGCTCATCCGGCACTCACCGAGCGCTTATCCCGCGACACAACCGGCATTACCGCAGGTCCAGAATTTATATAGGAACCCTTCAGGAGAACCCCATGAACTCCACACCCAGCTACGGCGTGCACCGCATCATGGGCGCCGAAACCGAATACGGCGTCATCGCACCCTCCGCGCCGGGCACCAACCCGACCGTGCTGTCGGCGCTGGTGGTCAACACCTACGCCAAGCTCGCGTTCCGCCGCGGCGAGGCCTTCCGCGAGCAGCTGCAGCGCCGCGCCCTGGCCGCCGAGCTCGTCGCCGAGGAGGCCCGCCAGGCCGAGAACTACTCGACCGAACCCAGCGCCCCTGCTGCACCCGAGGGCCAGTGGCTGGGGGAGTCCGAGTCGCCCCTGCGCGACGCCTTCGGCCGGGTGCAGGACGCCTCCACCGCGCACTCGAGCCAGATGACCCACACCCGCACCGAGCTGACCAGCCAGGACATCGCCCTGGAGATTATGCGCGAGGCGGGCGTGCAGGCGCCGGGTGAACCCGCCGAGCCGCGTAGCGCCCTGGATGCGCTCGCCGGCGTGCACGGCCGCGGCGGCTTCCCGGAGCGTCTGGATTGGGACCGCGTGACGATGAACGCGATCCTGCCCAACGGTGCGCGCCTGTATGTGGATCACGCGCATCCGGAGTATTCTTCGCCCGAGGTGCTGAGCCCCGCCGACGCGGTGCTGTACGATGCCGCCGGTGACGCGCTGGCCTACCAGGCGCTCGTGGAGCTGGGCAAGCACGCCGAGGACCTGCCGCAGGTGAAGCTGTACAAGAACAACACCGATTCGAAGGGTCAGTCCTACGGCGCGCACGAGAACTACCTGATTAGCCGCGAGGTTCCGTTCGAGCAGGTGGCGGATGCGCTCCTGCCGTTCTTCGCCACGCGCGCGATTTTCACGGGTGCGGGCCGCGTGGGTATCGGCACGCACGGTGAGGTTCCTGGCTTCCAGATTAGTTCGCGCGCCGATTTCTTTGAGCGCACGATTGGTCTAGAGACCACGATTCGCCGCCCGATTGTGAACACGCGCGACGAGCCGCACGCGGACGAGTCGAAGTACCGCCGCCTGCACGTAATTCCGGCGGATGCGAACCTCTCGCACTACTCGAACCTGTTGAAGTTCGGCACGGCGGCGCTGGTCATGAACCTGATTGAGTCGCACAGCGAGCAGCACCCGGTGCTGCCGGGTGTGCGCCTGTCCGACCCGGTGGCGGCGATGCACGCGGTGAGCCACGATTTGTCACTGTCGGTTCAGCTGCCGCTGGCTCCTTCTTCGGCGACCCTGCCGAACCCGGTGTCGACGAGCGGTTCGGCGAGCGCCCTGCAGATCCAGCGCGCCTACTATGAAGCATCGCGTGCGCACGAGGAGTCGAACCCGGAGGGTGTGGATGCGGCGACCGCGCAGATTCTCGACCTGTGGGGCGAGGTGCTGGACGCCCTGGAGACCAACCCGCTCTCGCTGGCGGACCGCCTGGACTGGGTGGCGAAGTACGCGCTGGTGCGCGGCTACGTTGAGAAGGGCGTGGATTACGCGAACCCGAAGCTGAAGGCGCTGGATTTGCAGTACGCTGATATTGATCCGTCGAAGAGCCTGTACCATCGTCTGGTGGCGCGCGGGCGCATGCGCACGCTGTTCTCTGCGGAGCAGGTGGAGCGTGCGGTGTCTGAGCCGCCGCGTGAGACGCGCGCGTTTTTGCGCGGCACGCTGATGTCCCGCTGGCCCGAGGAGATTCTGGGTATTAACTGGGATACGGTTTCGTGCCGTGGCCGCTATTCGAAGGAGCTGACTCGCTTTACGATGATGGAGCCGACCCGCTACGGTGCCGCCGAGGTGGAGCCGCTGCTGGAGGAGACAAACCACTCGGATGCGCTGCTGAACGGCCTGCGCTAGGGCGCGGGGCGCTGTCGGGGTTTGGCTGTCGTGGCTCGGTGCCACCGCGGGGCGGTCCAGCCCCCAAACCCACATAAACTCACATTCCGCCCCGGGGTCAATATCCCCAATTGGAAGAGTGAAAACCACAAAACCCACGGAGGCGGTGCATCTGGTGCACCCGCAAACCGGTGGCGCAACCCGCGCCGACCGGCACCACCGCCACAGACCAACTAACCAAACTAACTAACCTAACCAACCTCAAGGAGAGAACCATGAGCCGCGAACGCATTAACGCGCAGCAGACCGAAACCACCGCCGCCGAGCAGGAGCAGGAACTGACCCTGGCCGCCTCCCACGTCGTCTCTGACGTGAGCGAGGTCGACGATCTGCTCGACGAAATTGACGGCCTGCTCGCTGAGAACGCCGAGGACTTCGTGACCGGCTTCGTCCAGAAGGGCGGCGAGTAACCGGCACGCTGCGCCGGGTCAGCATCATGGAACACCGCATCTTCGGCATTGAGAGCGAATTCGGGCTCAGCTACGTCCCGCACGGCATGGGCCGGCTGAGCATCGAAGAATCCGCCGCCGCCCTCTTCAAGCCCGTACTGGACCAGTGGCGTTCGACGAACGTCTTCCTGCCCAACGGCGGCCGCCTCTACCTGGACGTCGGCTCGCACCCCGAATACGCCTCCGCCGAATGTAGCAGCATCGACGAGCTGCTCGCACAGGAACGCGCCGGCGAGCTGCTCTTCGCCGACCTGGCGCGCACCGCCCGCAAGCGCCTGCTCGCCGGTTCCGAGGGCCGCCCCCTCGACGGCGAACTGTACCTGTTCAAGAACAACGTGGATTCGGCGGGCAACTCCTACGGAAGCCACGAGAACTACCTGATTAGCCGCAAGCTACAGTTCAACGACCTGATTGCCCAGCTCGTGCCGTTCCTGGTGACCCGCCAGATTCTGGTGGGCGCGGGTAAGACCCACCCGCAGGGCGGCCCGGTGCCCGGTTCGACCGACCCGGCCTCCAGCACGGGCGTGCCCTCGTACTCGTTCTCCCAGCGTGCCGACCACATCTGGGAGGCGGCATCGACCTCGACCTCCCGCGCTCGCCCGCTCATTAACACCCGTGACGAGCCGCACGCGGACGCGTCGAAGTTCCGTCGCATGCACGTCATTAATGGCGACTCGAACATGGCCGAGCCGACCGTGCTGCTGAAGATTGCCAGCACCGACCTGGTGCTGCGCATGCTCGAGGATCGCTTCCCGGTCACGAGCCTGGATATCGTGTCCGTCCCGGCGGCCCTGCGCGCTATCAGCCACGATCTGACCGGCACTGCGACCTTCCAGACCACCGACGGGCAGTACTACACGGCCCTGAGCGTGCAGCGCCACTACCTGGATGCGGCCCGCCAGTACGTGCAGCAGTACGGCGCGCACCACCGCCACGTGGACTACGCCCTCAACCTGTGGCAGCGCACCCTGGACGCCATCGAATCCGGCGACTACAGCGGCATCGACACCGAAATCGACTGGGCCATCAAGAAGAAGCTTCTGGATGCGTACATCGCCCGCGCCCGCGCGGCAGGCCAGCCCGCCGACTACGGCAGCCCCCGCATCCGCCAGCTGGATTTGGCGTACCACGACATCGATCCGGACCGTAGCGTCTTCCACGCGCTGGTTCGCCGCGGTGCGGTCAAGCGCATCCTGCCCGAGGGCGCCGCGGAGGCCGCGAAGACCGAGCCGCCGGCAACCCGCGCCACCCAGCGCTCGCGCTTCATTAACGCGGCGGTTGCGGCGGGGGAGCAGTTCACCGTCGATTGGGTGCACCTGAAGCTCAACGCGTACCCGCAGCACACGCTGGTGTGCAAGGACCCGTTCGCAACCGACAGCGAGGGCCTGCAGGAGGTACTGACCCTGCTGGAAGGCAAGGCGCGTCAGCACCGCGAGGCGGCTTTCCCGCCGCCCTGCTAGGCAAGCCCTGCTAGGCAAGCCCTGCTAGGCAAGCCCTGCTAGGCAAGCCCTGCCAGGCGAACTCTGCTCGGGAAATACGTGGGGGGCGTTTGCTCCGGCGAACGCCCCCAACCCCGCAGACGGCGCCCCAACCCTGCGGATACTCCGTCCGCGCACAGCCTGCCCACAGCAGCGGACGGTAGCATGAGACCGCCCAGACCCCGTACCTGTAAACTATTCTGAAGGCGCGCGCATTATCCGGCGCGCACACAACCAGAGGATATATCATGACCAAACGCTCACCCCTAACCTATATCGGCGTCGGAGGCGTCGCCCTTGCGCTCGCTCTCAGCGCATGCGCCCCCAAGGCCGGTCCCAACGACGACCTCTCCGGCGTCAAGTACACCCTCAAGAGCGCCACCGCGGAGCCCGAGGTGTCCTTCGCGACCCCCTTCGCCGCATCCACCCCCACCGCGCACGTGATTGAGACCGGCAACGGCGACTCCATTAACGATGGCGACTTCGTGCTCGTCGAGGCGGCCGTGTTCAACGGTGCTAACGGCAAGGTGGCCGGTTCCACCTACTCCAGCGAACCGATTCTGCTGCCCATCAACGACCAGCTCAAGCAGGCAGCCCCCGAGGTGTACGAGAAGCTCAAGGAGATCAAGGTTGGCGGCTCCTTCTCCTACAGCACCAACATCCTGCAGCAGCGCACCGCCTCCGGCACGCCCACCGCCTCGACCGCGTCCCCGGGTACCGCAACCAACGTTGAGGTGTACACCGTCAAGGCTAAGCTGCCCAAGTACGCCACCGGCACCGCTCAGCCCGCCGACCCGTCCCTGCCCTCCTTCACCCTGGACGAGTCCACCGGCAAGGCTGAAATCAAGCTGCCCGACACCAAGCAGGACGTCACCGAGCTGACCGCTAAGACCCTCATCGAGGGCACCGGCCCCGAGGTGAAGGCTACCGACACCATCTACGTGCGCTACCTCGGTGTGCAGTACTCCGACGGCAAGGTCTTCGACGGCAACTACGAGAAGATCCCCGCGGCGCTGTCCCTGCAGGGCGTTATTAAGGGCTGGACCGCCGGCCTGACCGGCAAGAAGGTCGGCTCCCGCGTTGAGCTGATTATCCCCGCAGACCAGGCGTACGGTAACGAGTCCGCCAACGGCTCCACCCCGACCGGCACCCTCGTGTTCGTCGTGGATATCCTGGGCGCCGAGGAGAACCCGCAGACCCTGCAACGGGCTCAGGCCGCTTCCGCCGCCGCCGCCTCCGCATCGGCTTCGGGCGCCTCCACGGATGCGGCCACCGCAACCCCGGTACCCTCGGCTACCGCGCAGTAAACCCGGGAACGCTACCCACGTTTTCAACCGCGCTCGCCGCCCACATGAGATGGGCGGCGAGCGCACCCCACCATTTCGAATCACTTCGAATCAATCAAAGGAGACCACCATGTCTTTCGGCCAGCGTAAGCTCGACCGCGAAAAGCCCGAAATCGATTTCCCCGAGGGCGACGCCCCCACCGAGCTGGTCATCACCGACCTGATTGAGGGCACCGGCGCCGAGGTCGTTCCCGGTTCCCGCGTGCTCACCCACTACGTCGGCGTGGCCTTCTCTACCGGCGAGGAGTTCGACGCTTCCTGGAACCGCGGCGAGCCGCTGCCCTTCCAGGTGGGCGTTGGCCAGGTCATCCGCGGCTGGGATGAGGGTCTGCTCGGCATGAAGGTCGGCGGTCGTCGTCGCCTGGAGATTCCCGCCGACATGGCCTACGGTGACCGCGGCGCGGGTTCGGTCATTAAGCCCGGCGAGTCCCTGATTTTCGTGGTGGACCTGCTCGACGTTCGCTAAGGACTAGCCAGGTTCTCACGTTTCTCGCGTAAGAGATACTCGGCCCGGCGCCTCACCCTCGACGGGGGAGAGGCGCCGGGCTTTTGCGCACCGGGGATGCGTGTTGATGGCGCGCGCCAGTAGGCTTTCGATACCGGCTCGCCCTTCCTACGGCTCTTCCGTATCCCTCCCGTAGCCGTCCCGTAGCCGTCCCGCAGCCGTCCCGCACGCTCAACGAGTGCCGCGGAACACAAATCACCCCGGTATGATGGAACCATGTCCACCGCAGCTCAGCTTTTCATGACCCTGAACCGCCTCGCCACCGTCGCCGAGGCGCCCGACGAAGCCACCCGCCGCAACGGCATCAGCCGCGACGAGTTCCTCAGCCTCCTGGGCATCAAGACCTCCGCCCCCGGGGCCGCGCTCTCCGAGGCGGGCGAACGCGCCTTCGAACGCGCCAAGCAGACCCTGCGCGACGCCGGTGCGCGCATCACCCACTTCACCACCGACACCTCCGGACGCTACCGCCTCAACGCAGAAGCCCCCGCCTCGCTGACCGCGTGGAACCCCACCGCCGAAGAATTCCGCCTCCTCAACGCCGAGCTGCGCGGCTGGGAAGGCACCGAACTGCAGGACGAGGCCTACCGCATCCTGCGCAAGATTGCGCTCACGAGCGAACACCTCACCGACGAAGCGCTCACCGCGGCTAACGTCACCCGAATCGAAGAGATCAAACGGGACAACCAGCCGCCCCTCATCAAAACCGTCAAACAGCGCGCCCGCGACCTGCACGCCTACCGCGAGCACATCCAGCGCCTGCACTTCAGCGACGACCCGCACCTCTACGAGCTCTTCACCGCCTACGCGCAGCGCAAGACCCTCAACTTCACCTATCAGGGCAGCGGTGGAGACATCAAAACCTACGAGAAGGTCAGCGTCGCCGGCCTCATCTACAGCTACGGCTCCTGGTACCTCGTCGCGCACTTTCCCCTCGGCAACAAAACCCCCGAAGAGCGCAAGACCTACACTTACCGCACCGACCGCATCCGAAGCCTCGACGTGTTCTCAAGCATCGACCCCGCACCCATCAACCCCGCCTACGAGGCCCGCACCCGCCTCAAGAAAATCAGCGGCTACGAAGAGACCCTCACCGTCCTCGACCCCAACCCCGGCGCCGAGGACCCCGCCGCACCCTTCACCGTGCCCTCCTACGGCGCCGTAGACAGCGCCATCGACGCCACCTGCGCCGGCTGGCTCATCCAGCCGCACCACGACGCGAACCCCGCATCCGGCAAGACCCTGACCGGCCGCCAGCAGGACAGCCACGCCGCCCAGCGGGAACTTTTGCGTGAGCTCATCGCCCTGCACACCGGCGAACCCGAAACCCCCGCCAAGTGGTTCCCCACAACCCAGCGTTCCCGCAACGACGCCCTCGACGATCTCGACGACCTCATCCTCGCGCTGCACCGCGCCGACCGCTGGGCCGACGTCCACAGCGAGGCGCCCATGCCCCTCAACAAGCTCAACCCCCTCTACCGCGTCGACAACAACAACGCAGCCAAGCTCGACAAAATTATCAATGCCATCTACGACGAATTCGACGAGGTACCCTTCTACTCTGAGGCTAAGGATCCCGACGCAGCCAACCCCGCCCGTCTCAACCTGCTCCCCGAATTCAGCGATGGCGCCGCGTCTCTCACCCTGCTCAACTACGCCCGCCTCACCGACACCGAGCTGGCAATCCTCGTCTTCACGCTCTCCGCAGCCGACCTGATGTACTCGGGCGACCCGCGACCGGCCGCGATCCTCGCCGCGCTCGCGGAGGCCTACCCGCGCACCGCCGACTACGCGAAGCACCTGCTCTTCGCGCCCGAGGACCCCCTGTTGCAGGAGGCGCGCGCCGCCCTCGCCAGCGGACGCGCCCTCACCATCACCTACGGCACCCGCGCCGCGGAACGCGTCGTCGACCCGGTAGCGCTCACCCTGCACCGTGACCGCCTCTACCTGCACGCGTGGTGCCGCGCCAGCGAGGCACGCCACCTCGCTACGCTGTCTGAGGACGCCGCCGCAGAGAGCCCTGCCGCCGAGGAGGCAAAGCCCGCGAGCGCGGCGGGGGAGAGCGCCTCCACCAATTCCACCAGCGCCGAGCCCACCCCCGTCGAACCCGTCTTCTGGCGCAACTTCCGCCTCACCCGCATCAGCAGCTACGCGCCCGCAGGCGAAGCACAGCCGCACTACATCGGCCCCAACCACGACAGCACCGTCAACGACTGGCACGCCAAGCAGCACAAAACCACCACCAACCCCAGCGTCGATCTGCGCATCCACCCCACCGACCACACCCCCGGCGGCGAAACCCTCGAAAACCTCACCGCAACCTACAAGCGCCGCAGCGCCGAGCACGCCCGAAAAGGCACCAAAACCACCCACGTCCGCGTGCACTACAACAACATCGCTGGCGCCGGGGATAAGAACATCATCGACACCGTCATTGCACACCGCGGATCCCTCGAAATCACCGGGCCCGCGCACCTGCGCGCCGCCCTCCTCGAGCACCTCACCGCCCTCGCCAACGCCAACCCCGCTTCGCCCAGAGAAAACTAGACCCTACACCCATCCGCAAAAACACGACTAAAACCCCCAGAACACATCAACACCCCACCAAAACAACACCTCAAAACTTGTATAATGGTGCCCATGTCTTGGTGGTTCTGGATTTTGCTATGGGGCGCGCTCATCATCTGCTCGCTCCTCTACTTGGCATGGTTCACCTACAAAGCACTCACTCGCGGTTTCACGCTACTCGACGAAACCGTTACCTGGGTCGAGTCAATCGAGGGACAATTCGACACCGCGCAAGCAAACGCCACTCGAAAACTCCCGCGAGACACCACCCTCGGGGTATTCACACCCATCACCGAGGCATACAATAACTACGAACAAGGCAAACAGACACGCAGGTCTGAGCGGATCAAGCGACGGGTCTCCCGACGAGATCGACTCGGCCAACCTCAAAACATCGGAGACCTGCTCTAACCAGAAAGGCACACCATGGGCCAGATTTTCAGCCACCCCGCGACCATCATCGTCGTCATCCTCCTCGTCGTCCTGCTCTTCGGCGCCCCCAAGCTCCCCGGCATGGCACGTAGCCTCGGCCAGTCCATGCGCATCTTCAAGACCGAGGTCGAAGGCCTCAAGAACGACGCCAAGAGCGACCCCAAGAAGGACGCCACCAAGGCAGAGAACGGTGAAGAGGTCGTCACCGGCGAGGTCGTAGACAACGGCAAGACCGAAACCAAGTAACCAACGGTCTCAACACACCACGCCCCAAACCCGTGCCCGCCCACCGGCCGGCACGGGTTTTGCGGCACCGCCCCCAAACCCCTCAGCCAACCATAGGCACAGACACCCAGAGGACACCCCGTGGCAACACCCGACCAGGACGTGCGCAACCGCAAACTCAACCCTGAAGCGCGCATGGAACTCAAGGAACACCTACGCGAATTTCGCGACCGCTTCATCAAGGCGGCTATCGCGACCATCATCGCGGCCATCATCGGCACGGTCTTCCTCTACCAGCCCTTCATCGAAATGATCTCCGCACCCCTGCAGCAGATCAACGCAGAAACCGGCCGCAACGCCAACCTCAACTACGGTTCCGTTGCATCCCCCTTCGACCAGCTGCTCAAGGTCGGCATGTACATCGGCATGGTGATTGCATCCCCCGTCTGGCTCTACCAGGCGCTGCGATTCCTACTGCCGGCGCTACACACCAAGGAAAAGAAGTATCTCTTCGGCTTCCTCACCGCAGCCATCTTCGCCTTCGGCTGCGGCGTGGCCATCTCGTACTTCACCCTCCCCGGCGTCGTCTACGCACTGCTGAAGTTCACCCCCGTCAACGAAAGTAACTACATTGACGCGGGCGTGTACATCTCCTTCATCCTGAAGTTCGTCGTCACCTTCTCCTGCGCCTTCATCATCCCCGTGATTCTGGTCGGCATTAACATGCTGGGCCTGATTCGCGGTAAGACCATCCTGAAATCTTGGCGCTGGGTCGTCGTCCTCGTCGCAGTCATCGCGGCACTGACCGCACCCGGCAGCGACATCATGATGATGTTCGTCCTCATGGCGCCGCTGCTCATCTTCTTCTTCGCGGCCATCGGCATCTGCATGTTCAACGACAAGCGCCGCGACCGCAAGCTCGCCAAGTTGGCAGAAGGCGCAGACGAAGCAACCCTGAACACCGCAACCAGCGCCGACGACCTGGCCAAGATGGGCTACTTCGACGAAGAAAAAACCTCCTAAACGTTCCTGACGGAACACCACATCACGGGTACTCGCCGAAAGGGCGGGGCACAGATTCACCTTCTGCGCCCCGCCCTTTCCGCATACCCGCCCCCGGACGGCCCCAAAGCCCAGAAGGCGCGCCGGATGCGCTCGCGGTCGGGCTCGAGCCGCCGCGTGCCACCCGTGTTTTCACCCGTGTGTTCGCCCGTACCTGATATCTGCCGGAAGCCGCCGCTTCGAGCCGAGCGCCGGCAGGCCAGCCGCTACACTGGATGTACCATGACTAAGCACCACGCACAGCACACTTCTGACGCACACACTTCTACCGCTTCTAACGAGCAGACCGGCACCGACTACGCCGCCGCCTACGCCGCATCCCGAGAGCGCTCCGCATACGCCAAGAGCGCCCTGGGCGCGTTTGAGGCCTCCCTGGATTTCCCGCTGGACGACTTTCAGCGTCAGGCCTGCGCCGCTGTGGAGGCGGACCGCTCCGTCCTCGTGGCCGCCCCCACGGGCGCGGGTAAGACCATCGTGGGCGAGTTCGGCATCTACCTTGCGCTGCGCCGCGGCATGAAGGCGTTCTACACGACCCCGATCAAGGCGCTGAGCAACCAGAAGTACCACGATTTCGTGCGCGCGTACGGCGAGGACTACGTGGGCCTGCTGACCGGCGACACGAGCATCAACACCGAAGCCCCCGTGGTCGTGATGACCACCGAGGTGCTGCGCAACATGCTCTACGCCAACTCCACCACCCTGAACGGCCTGGGGTACGTGGTCATGGACGAGGTGCACTACCTGGCGGACCGTTTCCGCGGCGCGGTGTGGGAAGAGGCCATCATCCACCTGCCCGAGCACGTGAACGTCATCTCCCTGTCGGCTACGGTGTCGAACGTCGAGGAGTTCGGAGCCTGGCTGGACACGGTGCGCGGCGGCACGGACGTTATTGTCTCCGAGCACCGCCCGGTACCCCTGTGGCAGCACATGATGGTCGGCCACCGCGTGGTAGACCTCTTCGTGCCCGAGGACAACTCGGCACACGGCAAAAACGGCAAAAACCAGGAGCCGGAGGAGCAGCTCTCCCGCAAACAGGCAAAGAAGGCACAGAAGGCCAAGCAGCGCGGCGCATCCGTAGAGGCGGGCGCCAACCCTCTGCTGGCCGGCCTGCGCCTGAACCCGCAGCTGAAGGCACTACGCCCCGGCTTCCGTTCCGGCCCGGGACGCGGCCGCTACGGCGGCAAGCGTGAACGTTTCCGCCACCGCCGCGAAGGCTGGCTCAACAAAACCTTCAGCAGCGGCGAGCGCGGCCGCTCAGACCGCACGCGCCGCTACTCAGACGGCGAGCGCGGCGAACAGGCACCGCTGCGCCCCCAGCGCATCACCCGCCCCGAAATGGTCCGCGCCCTCGACAAGCAGGGTCTACTGCCCGCCATCTGCTTCATCTTCTCCCGCGCCGGATGCGACGGCGCGGTCAGCCAGTGCGTGGCAGCCGACATTACGCTCACCACCCCCGAACAGCAGCAGACCATCCGCGCCTACATTGCGGAGGCCACGGCGCACCTGGACACCCGCGACCTGAACACCCTCGGCTACTACGAATGGCGTGACGGCCTCATCCGCGGTATCGCGGCACACCACGCCGGCCTGCTACCCCTCTTCAAGGAGGTCGTCGAAACCCTCTTCACCCAGGGCCTCATCAAGCTGGTCTTCGCCACCGAAACCCTCGCGCTGGGCATCAACATGCCCGCACGCACCGTCATCCTGGAAAAGCTCACCAAGTACAACGGCGAATCCCACGTAGACATCACCCCCGGCGAATACACCCAGCTGACCGGACGCGCCGGCCGCCGCGGCATCGACATCGAAGGCCACGCGGTCGTCATGTGGCGCCCCGGCCTGTCCCCGGAACACGTGGCAACCCTCGCCTCAACCCGCACCTACCAGCTGAACTCCTCGTTCCGCCCCACCTACAACATGGCGGCAAACCTCATCGCCTCCTACGGCGCCGAACGCACCCGCAAAATCCTGGAATCCTCCTTCGCACAGTTCCAGGCAGACAAGTCGGTCGTGGGCATCGCCTCCCGCGTACGCAAAAACGAAAACGCCCTGGAAGGCTACCGCGAAGCCATGGCCTGCCACCTCGGCGACTTTACCGAATACGTACAGCTCAGCCGCCAAATCGCCGAGCTGGAGAAGAAAGCCTCCAAGAGCAACGAACGCCACGCCCGCGCGCAGGCACACCACAGCATCCAGCAGCTGTTGCCCGGCGACATCATCTACATTCCGCACGGCCGCTCCCGCGGCTACGCGGTCGTAGTCACCCGCTCCGATTCGCACGCCGACCCCCGCATCGGCATCGTCACCGAGGACGCGCACCAGCGTACCGCCTCAACCCGCGACTTCGAGGGCGCCGTCGAACCGGTCTCACGCATCAAAATCCCCAAGCGACTGAGCCTCAAAACCCCCAAGGAACGCCGCGACACCGCAAGCCGCATGCGCCAGGCACTCTACGACGGCCGCGCCCCGCGTGCGCTCGCCCAGCAGAACATCCCTGCTCGTCAGAACAGTATTGACGCGCAGCTGGAGGCTCTACAGGCGCAGCTACGCAACCACCCGTGCCACGGCTGCTCCGACCGCGCAAACCACATGCGTTGGGCCGAACGCTGGCAGAAACTCAACTCCGAAACCGAAGGGTTGCGCCGCCAAATTGCCCGCCGCACCAACACAATCGCCCAGGTCTTCAACCGCATCGCACGCCTGCTGGAAAGCTACGGCTACGTCGAACGCACCGAGGACGGCGAACTATCGCTGACCGCCGACGGCCAGGCCCTACGCCGCATCTACGGCGAACGCGACCTACTCACCGCCCTGTGCCTGGACGCGCACTTCCTCGACGGCCTGGAACCCGCCGCCATCGCGGCAACCGTCGCCGCCCTAACCTACCAGGGCAAGCGCGACGCGGTAGAGTACCTGGCGCACTACCCGCACCCCTCCCTGCGCGCACCCATCGCCACCATCACGCAGCGTCTCGCCGACCTCAACGCTTCAGAAGAACAGTTCAAGGTCGACCTGACCCCGGCCTGCGACTTCGGCCTGGTCGAACCCATGTACGCCTGGGCAAACGGCGCCCACCTCGCAAAAGCCATCGAAGACACCGGCCTCGCCGCCGGCGACTTCGTCCGCTGGGCCAAGCAGGTACTGGACGCCCTGGACCAGATCGCGCACATCCGCTCACTGGACCCGGTCATCCGCGCTCGCTGTGAGGAGGCGATCGAGGCAGTACGCCGCGGCGTTGTGGCGCTGGACGTCTAACGCGCTCGCGGCGCGCCTCTTGCGGGGGCTGGGGTGCTCCCCGCCGCCATCGCCGTTCCATCATTCGATACCCCCGGAGGGTGCGGGTCATTCTTTGTCGTGAAAGGATGCACATACTACCGCAGCCCCCGGGGGGCTTTTATACTCGGACTAGGGCCTGTTGGGGTGTTCCGCCGCGTTGGCGGATGCGCCCCGGGCCCGAGTTCCAGCGTTCCGCTCAATGGCGAAAGGATTAACAATGGCCACCCGTATTTTTGTGGACGGTAGCGTGTACAGCCCCGTCGACCCCTATGCCACGGCTCTTTTGACGGAGGACGGCGTCGTCCGCTGGGTTGGTTCTGATGCGGGTGCTCATTCGATTTCCGATGAGTCCACCGAGGTGGTGGAGCTCGATGGGGCCCTGCTGACTCCCGCTTTTGCTCGCGCCCTGGCGCCGGTGGGCGGTAAGGAGCCCGTCGAGATTCTCGAGTACCTGGACGTCTACCGCGCCGTGGGTTACCACACCCATACCCTGCTGGCTTCCATGGATGATGCGGCGGATCTGGTGTCGGCCCTGCGCCACAATATCGAGGAGCACGGCCCGGCGGATATCCGTCTGATTCTTGATGCTTCGGGCCCGCGGGTTGAGGGCCGTGAGCGGGCGGGCGTCGACCTTGAGGAGCTGGTGAGCGCGGTTAAGGCGCTACGCCCGCTGACCGAGGGCCCGCGCGCGCTGCCGGGTCTGTCGCTGACGGGTATCCACGTTCCCGCGGGGCTGGCGGAGCGCTACGCCCAGGTGGCCGAGGACGCCGCACTGGTTCTGTCGATTGACGCTTCCGCAGGTTTTGCTGCCGCCGCTGAGGCCGCCCTGTCGATTCGTGGGGAGCGTCCGTGGCTTCCGATTCGCCTGGACGCAGCGTACAGCACGGCTCAGGATCCCATTAGCGATGAGTGGTTGCAGAAGCTGGCCGAGGGCCGCGTGCACCTGGGTTTGAGCGTGTGCGAGCCGGAGTCTGACGAGGACGATGAGGCTGTACAGGCGCTGGCCACACTGGCCGCCGGGGGAGAGGGCCAGGAGTCGGTGGCTTCGGTTGCGCGCCGCGCGAATGCCGCGGGCACCTCGATTGCGTTGGGTTCCGATACCCAGCTGTTTGCGCCGGGTGCGTGGGCCCTGGTGCGCGCGCTGGTGAACGATGAGCACGGCGTGTCTGCACGTAGCGCGTTTGCGGCGCTGACCCGCGGCGTATACCGTCTGGCGCATGAGGAGAACCCGTTTATGGGCCAGCTGGCGCCGGATACCCCGGCCTTCGTGACGCGTTGGCGTGTGGAGGCGCTGATGGTTCAGGCTCCGGATTCGCGCGTTGCCTCGTGGAGCACCGATCCGCGCGCCCGGATTCCGCTGCTTCCGGTCCTGGAGGACGACTCGCCCCTACCCGTTCTTGAGTCTATTTACACTGAAAGTAAATAATTTTTTCGGCTAGTCCACCACCTTTTACAGGAAATGAAATACCCAGATACCCCATTGCGTACCGTCGCTCACATAGTTAACCGGTATACTGGAAATCTACACTGCCCGTTTTATATGCACACGTGAGAGAGTATTATGCGCGTTCTGACTGTCATCCCGACGTATAACGAAAAGGAGAACCTACCGGTTGTGGTGGAGCGTCTTCGCAAGGCAGCTCCCGAGGTAGACATTCTCGTGGTGGATGATAACAGCCCCGACGGCACCGGCCAGATCGCTGACGAACTCTCGGCCAAGGACCCTCAGATTCACGTTCTGCACCGCACCGTTAAGGACGGCCTGGGCGGCGCCTACCTGGCGGGCTTTGACTGGGGTCTGGAGGCAGGCTACGAGATTCTGATTGAGATGGACGCTGACTGCTCCCACCAGCCCGAGCAACTGCCCTCCCTGGTGCGCGCCGTTGAGGCGGGCGCCGATCTAGCCATCGGTTCGCGTTACGTGCCGGGTGGCAAGACGAAGAACTGGCCGGCTCACCGCCAGATTCTCTCGCGCGGCGCTAACCTGTACACCCGTATGGTGCTGGGCACCTCCATCAAGGACATCACCGCAGGTTTCCGCGCGTACCGCCGCGAGGCCCTGCAGCGTCTGAACTTGGACGGCATCGATTCGAAGGGCTACGTGTTCCAGGTGGATTTGGCGTGGCGTTCGGAGCAGGCCGGCCTGAAGATTGTCGAGGTGCCCATTACCTTCGTTGAGCGCGAGGTGGGCGCCTCGAAGATGGACGGCAACATCATCTTCGATTCGATGTCGAAGGTGACCCGCTGGGGCCTGAAGAGCCACGCGGAGAAGCTGAAGAAGGCCCTGGGCAAGAAGTAGTCCCGGGTCATAACCCAACCTCATATGAGGGGCCGGGTCGGATGCGCATTACGAGCATCCGCCCCGGCCCCTTTCTGTTGAAATCCTCTGAGAGCCCCTAACGCCTCTCGCACATGACGGGCAGGAAGGCATCCGGGGTACACAAAAGGGGCCTTTCGGCGGCTCACATGCCGCTGAAAGGCCCCCTAACGTATCTAGACGTTCCTTAGACCGCGAAGTGGTTGCGGTAGTACTCCAGGCGCTCCTCCAGAGTCTTCTCCAGCTCTTCAATGCTGCGACGCTCCATGAGCATGTCCCAGTGGGTACGTGCAGGCTTCTCATCCTCGGCGTTGGCGGTGGAATCACCGTTGACCAGGAAGGCCTCCTTGCCGGACTTTGCGGTCCAGACCGGGGGAATCTCTGCCTCGGCCGCGAAAGTCACGAAAACACGGTCACCGTCTGCGGTGCGGTACTCGACGCGCTGGCGGGGTGCCGGCTGCACGTTCGATTCGGTTTCCATCGACTGGGAACCCAGGCGCATACCGCGCAGGCTACGATCGCTCATTTTTCCTCCAGTGTCCGTCGTGTGCGCCGGGCGGCGCTTCAGGTATAACGTTGGGCGGGGGAGAGCTATTCCCTCGAACGTTTACAAAACATCCATTATATCGGTAATAGTCTCCGCCCGCCCACTGTGCAGGGGTTGAACCCTATGAATTTTTTAGGTGCCTGCTAGCCGTTGATGCCGTAGCTCTGACCCTCGGCCTTCGGTGCGGAGGGCTTTGCGGGTGCATCCGCCAGGTCGGATGCGGGCAGGGTGCCGAACGCGTTGCCCAGGCCTCGCAGTGCATCGCCGAGCTCGGTCGGGATGAACCAGAGCTTGTTGGCGTCGCCTTCGGCGAGCTTGGGCAGGGTCTGCAGGTACTGGTAGGTGAGCAACTGCTGGCTGGGGTTGGCCTCGTGGATGGCGGCGAAGACCTTCTGCACGGCCTCGGCCTCACCGTTTGCGCGCAGGATGGCGGACTGTGCGTCGCCCTCTGCGCGCAGAATCTGTGCCTGCTTTTCACCCTCTGCACGCAGGATTGCGGCGCGGGATTCACCCTCGGCGGTCAGAATGTCGGACTGCTTCTGGCCTTCTGCGGTGAGGATTGCTGCGCGGCGGTCACGCTCTGCACGCATCTGCTTCTCCATGGAGTCCTGGATGGACACGGGAGGCTGAATTTCCTTGATATCCACGCGGGAGACACGCAGGCCCCAGCGGCCGGTGGTGGAGTCGAGCACGCCGCGCAGCTCCGCGTTAATCTGGTCGCGGGAGGTGAGGGTCTGTTCCAGGTTCAGGCCGCCAACGACGTTACGCAGGGTTGCACTGGTCAGCTCGTCCACGGCGCGAATGTAGTTGGTGATTTCGTAGGTTGCAGCCTGAGGGTCAGTGACCTGGAAGTACACGACGGTGTCGATGCCGACCACGAGGTTATCTTCGGTAATCACGGACTGCGAGGGGAAGGAAACCACCTGTTCGCGCAGGTCGATGAGGGGCAGCACGCGGTCAATCACGGGGATGACGATGTGCAGGCCGGGCTTGAGAACGGCGCGGAACTTACCCAGTCGTTCGACGATGCCGGCTCGTCCCTGCGGGATGACGCGCACGGTCTTGGCCAGCATCGTCAGCACAAAGATGATGAGTAGGACCGTCAGAATAAGGCTGATAGGCATTATTTCTCCTTATCGGTGTGTTATACGGGGTATTTTTAGGGTATCTGAAGCGGTATTTAGAGCCGGTATTCAGGTGGGTATTAGCTGTGGGGGAGAGGCTCTACGATTGCGGTGGCACCATCAATGGACCTGACCTTCGCGAGGCTTCCCGCGGGGAGCGTTCCGGATACGGTACGCGCTGTCCACGTATCGCCAGCCAGTACAACCAAACCGCTTTCACTAGTAACATCTTGAGTGATGCGCACCTCAGACCCAATGAGCGCCTCGACATTGGTGGCGGTGTTACCGGCCGACCGGTTGAGCTTCTTGAGTAGCGGCGGGCGCAGGCCAAGAACCAGAATCAGGCAGATCACTACGAAAATAACGGTTCGGATGAGCATGTTATCCACGAAGGGCGATATTGCCGCGGTAATGCCTGCACTGATCGCCAGCATAAGAAAGAACAGGTCGAGGCTGAGCATCTCAATAACGGCGAAGGCGAGGGCGAGAACAACCCAGAGCGTCCAGGGTGTCTCGAAGAGCCAATCCATGTTTCCTCCTTCGGAGTTTCGGAATGTGTGCCGCGCGGGTGCGAACTCAACACGTCTCGGACGTACCGGGTTCTGAGTCATCAATGTCTCGGCGGCCTACGCTCATTATGTCAGGTGGGGCGCCTGCGGGGACAGGTTATGACGGAAAATGCAGGTGAATACATCGAGTGTTAAGACGGCGTTCAACAAGGCAGAATCAAGTATTCATCAATCTCCCTAAAAAGCCGATAATATACATTATGTAAAGTAGACCTATTTTTCGCTACCCCACCGACGATTCTCGGGTGCTTTCTGCGCCCCGACTGGTGCTCTAACTGATGCGGGGCGAACCGGTTCTCCTTGTGATGCGACTACGCTGTCCTCGTCCGCTGTTCTACGTTCCGGGCGCCTCGGCTTTCTCGACGCTCAGCTACGCGCTCGAACTCTACGCCGCTCACATCTCCTCGTCGTTCCGTTAAGCGACAGGCACCCGAGACCCCGCACCCTTCGGTGCACTCTGTTCGTCTCGGGTGCCTGCTATCTATCGATTTCTAGAGGATTTCTAGAGCTTTCGACCTCCAGAGCTCCTAGCCCTTCTCAGCTCGGCTTCTGAAATCAGCCCCGAGGCTCTCACCCCTGGCTGCTGATTCCCTAGTCCTCCGCGTGCTTTTCGCTGAACTCTACCCAGGCGTTGAGCACTCGCTCTGCTGCACCGGATGCAATGGACTCGCGCGCATCGGCCAGAGCCTGAGTGAAGCGCGTCTCAAAGCTCTCGCCGTTGGTCGGGCGGTAGGCCACCAGGCCTGCGGCCGCGTTGATGAGCACGGCGTCGTGAATAGCGCGCAGCGGGCTCTTCGGGGACTCCCCCTCCCCCGCCAAAATGGCCCGGAACACACCCGCGTTGTACTCGGCGTCGCCGCCTCGCAGCTGCTCCAGCGGTGCGTTCTGCAGGCCGTACTCGGTCGGGTCAAAACGGTACTCGGTCAGCTTGCCGTCCACGGCCTCCCACAGGCGGCTCGTGGTGGCGATGGTCAGCTCGTCCAGGCCGTCGTCTCCGCGGAAAATCAGGGCGTGATCGCCGCGCTCAGCGAAGACGTGAGCCATCTTCTCAGCCATGATCGGGTTGGCCACGCCAATTGCCGAGGACTTCACGCGGGCCGGGTTGGTCATGGGGCCCAGGTAGTTGAACGCGGTCGGAATACCCAGCAGGCGGCGGGTCGGGCCCACGTGGCGCATGGCCGGGTGGAAGGTCATGGCAAACAGGAACGTGATGCCGGTCTCGCGAGCGCACTCGGCGACGGCGGGAATGGGCATGTCCAGGCGGATTCCGAGGGCTTCGAGGACGTCTGCGGAGCCGGATTTGGAGGTGGAGGCGCGGTTGCCGTGCTTGACGACGGTTGCGCCGGTACCTGCGATGACGAGGGCGGCCATGGTGGAGATGTTGACGGTGTTTTGCTGGTCGCCGCCGGTGCCGACGATGTCTACGGCGTGGGGGTCAATGTCGACGGTCTCGGCTTTGGCGATCATGCCGGCTGCGAGAGCGCCGAGCTCTTCGGGGGTTTCGCCCTTGGAGTGTAGTGCGGTGAGGAAGGACGCGAGGATCGGCTGTTCGGTTTGGCCGGTCATGATTTGGTCCATGGCCCAGGCGACTTCGGTGTCGCTGAGGTTCTGGTGCTTAACCAGTTGGTTGAGGATGTATTTCCAGGTGATTTCGTGCGTAGTCATGTTTTAAGTGTAAAACCCCCGTCGCGTATCTGCACGGTTGGGTGCAGTATGCGAGACGGGGGTTTACTAGGCGTGATGCACTGTGGTGGTGCTTAAGCGCCGGGGTGTCTTCGGTTTAGTGGAAGGAGTCACCGCATGCGCAGGAGCCTGCTGCGTTGGGGTTGTCGATGGAGAAGCCCTGCTTTTCGATGGTGTCTTCGAAGTCGATGGTGGAGCCGTCGAGGTAGGGTGCGCTCATCTTATCGACGATGACCTCTACGCCGTCGAAGTCGCGGACTGCGTCGCCGTCGAGGACGCGCTCGTCGAAGTAGAGCTGGTAGATGAGGCCGGAGCAGCCGCCGGGCTGGACGGCGATGCGCAGGCGCAGGTCGGTGCGGCCTTCCTGTTCGAGGAGTGCGCGGACCTTGGCCTGTGCGACCTCGGTGAGGGTGACGCCGTGGGTGGGCAGTTCGGTGGTGGTTTCACTCATGAGTGTTGTCCTTTGTTGTGTTGATTGCCCGTGTTGGCCGTGTGCGGTGTTTCGGGCGTTTTAGCCTTCACGATACGCGCCGGGGTGAGTTCTTCACAACCTGGGCTGTGTGTAGTTCGCCGGGGGCGTGAGCGTTTGCGCGTGGGCTTTCACGGTAATTCTGCTTCTAGGATACCGAATTTACGGTGGGGGTGGATGTGTTCGGGGACTCATTGGTGGGCCTGCTGGCCGGTTCCCTACCGCGGCACCCCGCCTCTGTATCGCAATTGCAGTATCGCGACCGTTGCGGGAGCGCTACTCCCCCGCTTCGGTATCTCGCCGCGGTATTCCGCATTGCCGCGGCGCGCCGGTGGGCCGGTTGGTGTCCGGCGCGCCGCGGTGCTTTGGAGGCGCTTCTTCGGCGCCTAGCGGGTGCCGAGTGCGCTGAGCAGCAGTGCCTCCGCCAGGATTGCGTTCTTGAAGTCCGGGATGTACAGGGACTCGTTGGCGCTGTGGGCGCGGGTGTCAGGATCTTCCACACCGGTGACCAGAATCTGTGCCTGCGGGAAGGTCTGCTTCAGGTCGGCGATGAACGGGATGGAGCCGCCCATGCCGGTCTGCACGGGTTCCAGGTCCCAGGCGGCGCGCATGGCGTCCAGGGCGGTCTGCGCACCGTCTGCGTCCACCTCGGTCGAGAAGGGCATGCCGGAATCCACGGCGGTGTAGCTAACCTCGGCGCCGTGGGGGGCGTGGGCCTTGATGTGCTCGGCGAGTGCGCGGTGTGCGTTTTCGGGGGTGTCGCCGGGTGCGAGGCGGGTACTGATGCGTGCTCGGGAGAGGACTGCCAGGGTGTTGGAGGAGGTTGCGATGGAGGGGATGTCCATGCCGATGACGGAGATGGCCGGCTGGGTCCACAGGCGGGAGGCGACGGTTCCGGTGCCTGCCAGGGGTACTGAGTCGAGGATGCCGGAGTCGTTGCGGAAGTCCGCTTCGGCGTATTCGAGTTCGGGTTCGGGGGCGCGGTGCAAGCCTTCGACGGCGACGGCGCCGGTGGCGTCGTGCAGGGTTGCGAGGAGCTGTGCCATGAGGGTGTGTGCGTCGAGCATGGGGCCGCCGAACATGCCGGAGTGGATGGCGTGGCTGCCGACGCGTACCTCGATGTCGCCGGATGCGACGCCGCGCAGGCTGGTGGTCAGCGCGGGTACGCCGGCGCGCCAGTTGGCGGAGTCTGCGACCACGATGTAGTCGGCGGATAGTTCCTCACGGTAGGTGTTGAGGAAGGAGACGAAGGAGGGTGAGCCTGCCTCTTCTTCGCCTTCGATGAAGAGTTTTACGCCGAGTTTGAAGTCATCGCCGAGGGTTTCGTTGATGGCTGCGAGCGCGGCGAGGTGTACGAGGATTCCTGCTTTGTCGTCTGCTGCGCCGCGGCCGTAGAGGCGGTCGCCCTTGCGGGTTGCGACGAAGGGGTCGGTGTCCCAGAGGTCGAGGTTGCCGGCGGGCTGTACGTCGTGGTGGGCGTAGAGCAGGATGGTCGGGTAGCCTTCTGCGGCGGGGCGGGAGGCGATGACGGCGGGCATGCCCTGCTTTTCGGTGCCGTCGGCGGTGGTGTAGGTGGCGCGTTCGATGCGTGCGTTGTCGAAGCCTGCCTTGCGGGCGAGTGCGGCGACTGCTTCTGCACTGCGGTCTACCTGGGTGAGGTCGTGGGATTCCCAGGCGATGGAGGGGATGGCGACGAGCTCGGTGAGGGTTTGTAGGGTGGCTTCGAATCGTTCGTTGATTGCGTCGTTGAGGGCGCTGTGGTGGGTGAATTCAGTAGTCATGTTTCTACCTTACATCGCGGGGTGTGGGGGTGTGTTATTCGGGGTCTTGCGGTGGGGTGGGGCTGTGGTGTTTCAGGCTCTGACGTGGTTTTGTTGTGGAGGGGGTGTATCTGTGTGTGTCGGGTATGATGGGAGGGTGTTTGGTCGTAAGAATAAGAAGGCTGAGACTGAAGCTGCTCAGCCGCAGGTTGTAGAGGAGCCGCAGGCTCCGGTTGATCCGAAGTTTACCCCGAAGAAGGGCCGTCCGACTCCTTCGCGTAAGGAGCGGGAGGCGGCTCGTCGTAAGCCTTTGGTGGGCGGCGGTGATCATGCGCTTGCGAATGATCGTGAGGCGCGTGCTGAGCTTCGTCGTCGTGAGCGTGAGGATAACGCTAAGCTTCGTGTTCGTCAGAATGAGGCGTTGCGTGGCGGCGATCAGCGTTTCTTGCCTCTTGTGGATCAGGGTCCGCAGCGTCGTTACATCCGTGATTATGTGGATGCGCGCCGTAACCTGGGCGATTTCATGCTGATTGTTCTGCTGGTTCTGCTGGTTGGCGGCTGGATCGGTCAGGGTGTTTCGGGTTCGTCCGAGGTTGGCGTTTCGATTTATTACGGTTCTGTGTACGCGATGTATGCCGCGATGTTGCTGTGGGTGATTGATTATTTCATTCTGTGGCGTGGTCTGAAGAAGAAGCTGATTGCTAAATTTGGCGAGGTTCAGCGCGGTGGTGGTATGTACACCTTTAACCGTGTGATGATGGTTCGTCGTTGGCGCCGTCCGGTTCCGATGGTGAAGTACGGCGAGTACCCGCGCTAATCGTTAGTGCCTTATAGGTGCTTGGGGAGAGGTCCTGAAGGTTCAGGCCTCTCCCCTAGTTTTATGCCCGCTACCCTCTTATGCGGCGAATGTATCGCTTAGACGTCGATTTGGGAGTAGAGAATCTGCCATCTGCCGTCGCGGTGTTCGAGGGCGAAGATGTAGGTTTCTTCTTGTTTGTCGCTGCTCCAGGTTTCTTGGCGGCCGTCGGGTTCCACGTCGGTTTCTTGGTCCCATTCGTGGCGGGTTTTCAGACGGTAGGTTTGGTCGTCCTCGGTCCAGGGCTCGCCGGCGGGCTTAAAGTATTGGATACCGTCGATGACCCAGCCGCCGCGCCGGTAGAGTTCTTCTATTTCCCGGTAGATTTTGAGTTCTCCGTCGTTTGTCGAGGAGAGGAATTCGCGTGCTTTGCTGTAGTCGCCGGTTTGAATGCCGTAGTTAATCCACTGGTTCCAGGCGTCCATGGTTTTGAGGATGCCGTCGGGGGTCTTTGCGCGGTATCCGTTTTCGGGGGCGTTGGGTTTGGGGACGTTCTGGGCGGGGCCTTTGGCGTCTGCTTTGCGGTATTCGCCGACGTTGTTGCCGGTGCTTGAGCTGCTGTTGGTGGTGGCTGCGCCGGATGCCGTGGCTGCGCCTCCTGTCGGCGTGGTGTCGTGCGGGGCGCATGCGGTGAGCAGGGTGCCGAGGCCGAGGAGCGAGCCTCCCGTCAGCATTGAGCGGCGGTTCAGCATGTTGGGGTTCATGGTTGGTCCTCCACATCGTTGTAGCGCACATCGTTGTAGTGCATGGTCTCCCGTCTACCTCCATTATGCGGGGGTGCGCGCCTAGAACCCGTTATTGGTCTATTCCCATCGTCCGGTTGTTGTCCGGCGGTGGTTCGTCCGATTACGCGAGCTGTTTGCCCGCGCAGAAACGCAAAAGGGGCACCGCATCCACCCCAACGGGTAGAGAACGGTGCCCCCCTCAGCACGCCGGGAGCGTGAGGTTCCCTCCCCCGCCGGTCACCCGGCGGGGCGTAAACCTTTTAGCGGCGAGCGCGGCGCAGCTTCACCAGGCCACGGTTAATGTGTGCCGCCCAGAGCGGACCCTCGTACAGGAAGGCGGTGTAGCCCTGCACCAGGTCGGCGCCAGCGTCCAGGCGTTCCTGCACGTCCTCGGCGGTGGTCACGCCGCCCACCGAGATGATGGCCAGGTCGTCACCGATTTCGCGCTTGAGCAGGCGCAGCACCTCGAGGGAGCGGGGCTTCAGCGGCGCGCCGGAGAGGCCGCCGGCACCGATTTCCTTGACCTTGGTCATATCGCTGGTCAGGCCCAGGCCTTCTCGGGCGATGGTGGTGTTGGTGGCGATGATGCCGTCCAGCCTCAGTTCCTTGGCCAGGGCTGCCACCTCGATGATGTCCTCGTCGACCAGGTCGGGTGCGATCTTGACGGTGAGGGGTACGTGGCGGTTGGGGCTGACGCGGTCTGCCTCCTCGCGCACGGCGGTGAGCAGCGGGCGCAGGGATTCGATGGCCTGCAGGGTGCGCAGGCCGGGGGTGTTCGGGGAGGAGACGTTGACGACCAGGTAGTCTGCCTGCGGTGCCAGGGTGCGGGTGGAGATCAGGTAGTCGTCGATGGCGTTCTCGAGTTCCACGATCTTGGTCTTGCCGATGTTCACGCCGATGATGGGGCGTACGACGCCGCGGTATTCGGTTTCGAGGTCTGCGCGGGCGGCGGCTACGCGCGGGCCTGCCGCTGCGGCGCCGTCGTTGTTGAAGCCCATGCGGTTGATGACGGCCTTGTCTTCGACGAGGCGGAAGAGGCGCGGCTGCGGGTTGCCGGGCTGCGCCTGGCCGGTGATGGTGCCGATCTCGACGTGGCCGAAGCCGATGCCTGCGAGCGCGGCGATGCCCTTGCCGCCCTTGTCGAAGCCCGCGGCCAGGCCGAAGGGCGAGGGGAAGGTGATGCCCATGACGGTGGTTGCCAGTTCGGGTGCGGGCTGGAAGTACTTGCGCAGCGCGCGGGTGATGCCGACGTTACGCAGGGTCTGCACGCCCCAGAAGCCGATGTGGTGTGCCTTCTCGGGGTCCATGCCCTTGAAGAAGATGTTGAAGAAGGTCGGGTAGATGCGCATTTGTTCTCCCTAATGTTGGAGGTGTGGGTGGTTTATGGGGCTACGAGCCGGGCGTGTCGGGTCTGTATGCCAGGGGCTACTTGTCGTTGGCGACGGCGTCGACTGCGCCCCCGTAGCGGCGGTCGCGGCGCGCGTACTCTTCGACGGCTTCCCAGAGGGTGCGGCGGTCGACGTCGGGCCAGAGCACGTTCATGAAGACGAACTCGGCGTAGGCGCTCTGCCAGAGCAAAAAGTTTGAGATGCGCTGCTCACCGGAGGAACGCAGGAACAGGTCAACGTCGGGCAGGTCGGGTTCGTCCAGGTACTTTTGGATGGTCTTTTCGGTGATGCTGCCGGGCTTGAGCTTGCCCGCGGCTGCGTCTGCCGCGATGGCTGCGGCCGCGTCGGCGATTTCTGCGCGGCCGCCGTAGTTCACGCACATGGTGAGGGTGCAGACGGTGTTGTCGATGGTTTCGCGCTCGCAGAGCTCGAGCTCTTCGATGACGCTCTTCCATAGCTTGGGTCGGCGACCGGCCCAGCGGATGCGCACACCCCAGGTCTTGAGGGTTTCGAGCTGACGCTGCAGCACCTCGGTGGAGAAACGCATGATGAACGCAACCTCGCTGGGCGAGCGCTTCCAGTTTTCGGTGGAGAAGGCGTAGGCGGTCACGTACGGGATGCCCATTTCGATGGCGCCCGCAACAACGTCCAGCAGTGCCGCCTCGCCGGCGCGGTGACCTTCGGTGCGGGGCAGGCCGCGTTCGTTGGCCCAGCGTCCGTTGCCGTCCATGACGACGGCGACGTGCTGGGGGATGAACTTCTTCGGAATCGGCGGCGGGGTTGCCCCGGTGGGGTGTGCGGGCGGGGGTACGGGCTGGGTGCGTGCCATGTGTGCCTTTCTTCCCTGGCGGGTTCTCCCCCGGGGTCGTTTGCCTAGATATGCGCCAGATATAAACCTGGCGTGCTGTTAGCTATTTTACCGTGACACAGCGCGCATGGGCGGGTGCTTCGGGTGTTATTTTGCGGGGGTTTCCGCCTCGAGCGCCCCGAGGGTTTTGAGAGGGTGCTCCAGCAGATTTTGGGTGGTGGCGAGGTAGAGTTTGAGGATTTTATCGGCGGTTCCGCGGGGTGCGGCGTCGATGGTTTCCCAGGCGCTCGGGTTGGGGCTGGCGGCGGCGAGCGCGTAGGCCAGGTCTTCGGCCGTGAGGGCGGTGAGGGGCGTATCGGTGGCGGGGGCGCACTTCGGGCAGAGGACGGTGTACTGGCCGTAGGTGTGGGCGGTGTGGAAGGCGAGATATCGGCCCGGGGCTTCCGCCGTGCCCTCCCGAGCCGTGGCTTCGGGTGTGAGTGGGGTGCCGCATCGGGTGCATCGTTCGCCGATGAGGGGCCAGCCGGAGCGGTCCATGGCGCGGGCCAGGTAGCGGGTGAGCACGCGCTGGGGGGTGTGCTGCGCGTGGGCTAGGGTTGCGAATGCCCCGTGGGTGAGCGTGTACAGTTCGGTGGTTCTGGCGCTGTTTTGGGTGAGGTCTTCGGCGAGTTCGGCGATGGTGGAGGCGCAGGTGTACGCGGCGTAGTCGGCCATGATGGGGCCGGTGTAGGCGTGCAGGGTTGCGGCTTGGGTGATGGTGTGCAGGTTGGTGCGGCCGCGGCTGAAGGAAAGGTCGGTGTGCATGAACGGTTCGAGTCGTCCGCCGAACTTGGAGGTGGGTTTGCGTACGGCCTTGGCGACGGCGTGGGTGATTCCGCCGTCGCGGGTAAGCATGATGATGATGCGGTCGGTTTCGCCGAGTTTTTGAGTGCGGAGGATGAGGGCGGCATCGCGCCAGGTGCGGGGTTCGCTCACGGGTGTCTCCGTTCTCGAGAGTTGTTCGCTGGCTGTCGTTCTGCGGGTTCTGACGGGTGCGCGGTGGTTCCCCCGCGGGGTGCGTGCGACATCTGCGGCTGCGGTATCTGCGGTGTTCGTCGCGCCGCATGCGGGTGCACCGGGTACGGTTCGACCCCTGCCGCATCACCCCGCGTGGGGGTGGCGATCAGGGGTCGGAACGTATGGTGAGGTTATTAGTCCTCGTACTCGATATCGTCGTCGTCGATGTCGTCTTCGTCGTCGAGGATTTCCTCGAGATCGTCTTCCTCGTCATCACCGTACACGCTCAGGGGGGTGACCTCTTCGTAGGCTTCGAAGAGGGCGTCTTCGTAGGCCTCGAAGGCGTTGGCGATTTCTACGTAGGCCTCATCGATGGCGGGGTCGTGCTCGCCGTTGCGTTCAATCACGGCGGACAGGTGGGCCTCCAGCGCGTCGAGGAGGCGGGTGAGTTCGGTGCGAGGATCAGTGCTCATGCTCTTTATTCTACTACCTACGGGAGCGCGGCGTGTTTTCGCCCGTCATACGTTACGACCCCATAGACTGAGCCCGCCGCATCCGGTCACGTACTGTGACGGATGCGGCGGGCTCTCATGGGGCGCTGGCCCCGGGTCTAACTGTTAGAAGCCCAGCGATGCGGCCGAGGCGCGGATTGCCTCAGCGGATGCCTTCAGCTGTGCCATCTCAGCCTCGTTCATGGGAACCGGCAGAACGCGCTGGATACCCTCGCGGTTGACGATGGTGGGCAGGGACAGTGCAACGTCCTTGAAGCCGTAGAGCTCGCCTGCGATGGTGGTGGAGACGGGCAGCACTGCGTTCTGGCCGCCGAGGAATGCCTCGGCGATACGTGCACCGGAGATACCGATGGCGTAGTTGGTGGAGCCCTTACCCTCGATAACCTTGTAGGCTGCGCGCATAGCCTCGGTGGCCAGCTCGGCGCGGACCTCTTCGGTGAAGAGCTGCTTGCCGTCCTGCTCCCACTCGGTCAGGGGGACCATGCCGATGTTGGCTGCGGACCAGACGGGGAACTCGGAGTCGCCGTGCTCACCAACGACGTTCGCGTGAACGCTCTTGATGGAGACGCCGGCCTTGTTTGCGATCAGCCAACGCAGACGGGAGGAGTCGAGCACGGTACCGGAGGAGAGCACGCGGTTGGCGGGCAGGCCGGTAATCTTCTGGGCCACGACGGTCAGCACGTCGCAGGGGTTGGTGACGAGCATGATGATGGCGTTGGGGGCCACGGAAAGCACGTTCGGCAGCAGCTTCTCGAGGATGGCAACGTTTGCGCCGGCCAGTTCGAGGCGGGGCTGGCCCGGCTTCTGGCGGGCACCTGCGGTGATGATAATCATGTCGCAATCGCGCAGCAGCTCGATATCGTCGCCGCCGGTGACGGTTGCCTCGTGAGCGAACATTGCGCCGTGGGCGATGTCGAGTGCCTCTGCGTGAGCGCGCTTGCCGTCGATGTCGTACAGGACAATTTCGTCGGCGGAACCGCGAACCATTGCTGCGTATGCGGTTGCGCTACCGACGCCGCCTGCACCGATGACGCCGAGCTTGGTGGGGGTGTTGACACCGTTCATTGCTGTATGCCCTCTTTCGTGAGAGTTATCTGTGCTGTGCGAGTGTTTTCTCGCGGGATGGCGAAGCGGGGTGTGTGCCTCGGGGTTCTGTTGCCCCGTGCGAGGTGCACGCGTGGCCGAGGTGAGGTGTTTCCCGGTGCCTCGCTTCGTTATGTTCTATTATGCCGAAGAATTTGCGTTTTGTGTGGGGTTAATTTGTCTTTTCTGATGGGTCATGGTGACTTTATGAGCGCGCGGGGATGTTTTTCGCTCATAAAACCAAATAATGCGCTTCTGACCTTTTGAGCAATCTCACATCTGCCGGTTGGGTCACTTGGGTATCTTGCCCCCGAGCGGTGCGAGCGCGAACCCCGACAAACCCGCGGGGGCCGGAAACCCCAATACGGCCCCGAAGACCACGGCACGCGACTACTGCCCGGCGAAGTAGCCCTCCACATCCACGGCGCCGCCGGCCTCCTCAAAATGGGTGCGCACCGCGCGGGCCAGCTCGTCGTCCACCAGGTAATCCACCGCCACAAACGCCAGGCCGAAGGCGGCATCCAGTGCGCCGGCCACAGCCTCCGGGGTGTTGGCCGCGAGCGCGAACTGTTCGGTGTGCATGCCGGTACCTTCCGGCGCGATGCCGATGAGCGGATGAATACCGGGCACGCGCAGGCTCACGTTACCGAAATCCGTGGAGGCCGCCAGGGTATCGCTCACGGTCCCGGGCGGGTACGGGTGCCGACCCACGGCACGTTGGGAGGCCACCCACCGCTTCAGTAGCGGCCCGTTGGTGCGCACGGGCATGGTCATGGGCGAGCCATCCCAGGTCACCTCGGCGGAAACCCCGGCCATGAGGGCGGCACCGCGCAGTACCTCCTCCACGCGGCGCGAGAGCGCTCGCAGGGTGGGGGCGTGCTTGGAGCGGATATTAATGTGCAGGCTCGCGGTGGCGGGAATCAGGTTCGGTGCTTCTCCCCCGCGGTCAATAATCGCGTGGATGCGGTCGGACCCGGGAATCTGCTGGCGCAGCAGGCCGAGCCCCTGGTAGGCGAGGCTGGCCGCATCCAGCGCGTTGCGTCCCATGAAGGGATGCGAGGAGGCGTGCGCGCTCACGCCGGTGTAGGTGACGCGACATTCGCGGCGGCCCAGCCACGCCTGGTCCGCCACGTCCATGAAGTAGGGGTGCACCATGATTGCGGCATCCACAGAGTCGAAGGCGCCGGCGCGGGCCATGAGCTCCTTGCCGGCTTCGGACTCCTCGGCGGGAGTGCCGTAGTAGAGTACCCGCCCGCTGAAGGCATCCGGGGTGGCCGCGAGCGTATCCGTCAGGGCGAGGAACGCTCCGAGGCCGGCGGTGGCGATAACATTGTGGCCACAGCCGTGCCCGATGCCCGGTAGCGCGTCGTACTCGGAGAGGATCGCGATGGTGCGGTGCTTTTCGGGGTCGTAGTCGGCGCTGGTCAGCTCGACCGCGAAGGCGGTGTCGATTCCGAAGGCGGGGTGGGTGACGGTGAGGTCCGGGTGTGCGCTGCGGACTGCCTCGACGAGCGTGGATGAGGCGAAGCGCTCGCGGTAGGCGGTTTCGGGATGCGCGTGAATCGCCCGAAGAATTTCGGTGAGATCGCTGGCGCGGTTGGCGATGGAGTCCGCGAGGGCACGGCGGGTATCGTCCAGGCCGCAGTCGTGGTCGAGGCGATGACCGAAAGGTTTGCCGTGGCGATTGTTCGGGCGTTTCTTGGGGTGCGGGCCGGGCAGAGAGCCTCCACCGTCGGGTTCTCCGTGGTGACCGGCGTGGTGTTTGCCTCTGCCGATGCGGCGGTCGGCGGCGTTCTTGCGCTGTTGCGTCTCGTAGGCGAGTACCTCGGCGTACTCGCTGCCGCGCTGGCGGTCGGCGTCCGGGGCGGTGTAGCGGTGCACGGTGGGGGCTGGCTGTTCGGGGCGAGAGGGTTCCGCTCCAAGCGTAGTTTTAGTCTCGGGTGCGGCGGGATTTTCGGGAGTGCTTGCGGGGTTCGTGCTCATGGACTCTACGCTACCGTGCGCGCATCACCTACGCTAGCCAACCCGCACATGAAGGGTCGAAGTAACCCTATTCGGTAGGTCAAGATAACTTTATGAAGAAATGTGTGTCACATAAAAGATTTTTTGTATGTCGCCTAGTTTTCTGCGCTTCACAGGAGTAGCGTTAAGCAGTGAGAGCGGTAATCCTACCGTCCTCCTACAACCGGCGTCGCGATGAGCATGTCGGCAGGAAAATTTGCTATCTCGGTGAACGCATCCGCAAGGTCGCTTCCCTTTTCAACCTCGCGAGCGCGCACCGTCATTCTACCGCTCACCACAGCAGAACCCGATAGCAACCACCTGGCAGATGCACACCGCCGTGAGACGCCACAACCACGTTTAAAACGTTTAAGGAGCTCCATCCCATGAAGGCAGCACGCTTCTACGACCGTAACGACATCCGCATTGAAGACATCCCCGCACCCGAAGCCGCTGCGGGCGAGGTTCTGATTAAGGTCGCATGGTGCGGCATTTGCGGTACCGACCTGCACGAATACCTGGACGGCCCTATCTTCTGCCCCAAGCATGGCCACCCCCACCCGATTTCCGGTGAGGACTCCCCCGTGACCCTCGGCCACGAATTCTCCGGTGTCGTTGAGGCCCTGGGCGAGGGCGTTGACGACCTGAAGGTCGGCGACCACGTCGTCGTCGAGCCCTACATCATTGCTGATGACGTCTACACCGGCCCCGAGTCCAAGGACTACCACCTGTCCAAGGACATGAACTTCATCGGTCTGGCAGGTCGCGGTGGCGGTCTATCCGAGAAGGTTGCCGTCAAGCGCCGCTGGGTTCACAAGATTCCTAACAACATTCCCCTGGACGAGGCTGCCCTGATTGAGCCTCTGAGCGTTGGTTACCACGCTGTCGAGCGTGCCGGCGAGTTCGAGGAAGGCGCATACGCACTGGTCACCGGTGCCGGCCCCATCGGTCTGCTGACCTCCGCCGTGCTGAAGGCTAAGGGCGCTAAGGTCATCATCTCCGAGCTTTCCTCCCTGCGCCGCCAGAAGGCTCTGGACTCCGGCGTTGCCGACTACGCTTTCTCCCCCGCTGAGACCGACGTTCTGGCAGAGATTCACAAGCTGACCGACGGCCGTGGCGCCGACATCGCTTTCGAGTGCACCTCCGTTCAGCCCGCTCTGGACCTGATTCTGGATGCCCTCAAGCCCACCGGTAAGGTCGTCATCGTCTCCATTTGGGGCAAGCCCGCTTCCCTGGATGTTCAGAAGATTGTGCTCAAGGAGATCGATATCCGCGGCACCATCGCTTACGTGAACTCCCACCCCGAGACCATCAAGCTGGTTGAGTCCGGCAAGATTGACCTCAAGCCCTTCATCACCGGCAAGATTGCTGTGGAGGACCTGATTGACAAGGGCTTCGACACCCTGATTCACCACAACGAGACCGCTGTGAAGATTCTGGTCACCACCGACCCGGAGCGTCTGGCCGAGTAATACGGTTCGCGCAGCGAGTTTCAACCCTGCACTAGTGGGGTGAACTGGATAGCGGGGCGGGGTTCCTCATGGAGCCTCGCCCCGCTACTTCTTTGCGCATGCATCCGGTAGTGTGCTCGGCGGCGCACCCGCCCGGTTTTGCGGGTAGACCCTGCAGGCAGTCGAGCCTCGCAGCGGATGTGCGCGCCCCGGGATTCGCTCTCCCACCAGCCCCGCAGCCTCGGGACACTCCCCGATGGCCCAAATGTTTGGGGTTCGCATATTTGGGGGTTCTTCTTTCGAGTACGTGAGCTCCCGACACGTTCCCGGGTATACAAAAATCCCCGGTTCCGAAGAACCGGGGATTATCTGTGCGCGAGGGGGGACTTGAACCCCCACCCTCTAAATGCGAGGACTAGCACCTCAAGCTAGCGCGTCTGCCTATTCCGCCACCCGCGCAGGTGACTCTCGAACGTTTTCCTTGCGGTGCCGTTCGAAGCAACACGTAATACTATACGGACTTTCGGGGATCTCTGCAAATCAAGAAAGCATGTTATGCATCACACTATCGTGCGGAAGGTTCGCGAGTAATTAGGAACCGTGCGCATCCGCCAGAATACCCTTACGTCCCCTACTCCGCGGAGGTTATATGACGGGAACGGCCCGCAAACTCCCAGATTTCTTTCAGGAACGATTAGAATAAGGAACTATGAACAACGAGAACCTCTCCCGCGAAGAAGCCGCAGAACGTTCGGCTCTTATCAGCGTTGATAGCTACGACGTACACGTCGACCTGACGAACGCCAAGGACCCCGAATTCGAGTCCTACCCCACCGCAACCACCGTCCGTTTCTCCTGCAACACCCCCGGGGCAGAAACCTTCATCGACTACATTCACCACAGCATTGACTCCGTCAAGCTCAACGGTGTCGAGCTGAAGCTGGACGAAGTCGTTGACGGCGCACGCATCCGTCTGGCCAACCTGAAGGCCGAGAACGTGCTGACCATCCACGGCCGCTCCTACTACTCCCGCTCCGGCGAGGGCCTGCACCGCTACTTCGACCCCTCCGACGGTCGCGTGTACCTGTACACCCAGTACGAGCCCTCCGACTGCCGCCGCGTCTTCCCCAACTTCGAGCAGCCCGACCTGAAGGCCGTCTTCAACTTCCGCATTACCGCACCCAAGGACTGGGTCGTTAGCTCCAACGCCGTGCTCGAGTCGCAGGTGACCGACCCCTCCGACGACTCCATCTCCAAGCGCGTCTTCGCCCCCACCGCCAAGATTTCCACCTACATCACCGCAATCCTGGCCGGCGAGTACTTCACCGCAACCACCACCTACAAGCCCAAGAGCAAGGTCAACAGCGGTGACATTCCCCTGGTCGCATACTGCCGCCAGTCCCTCAAGCCGCACTTCGACTACGACCACATCTTCAAGGTCACCAAAAACGGCCTGGACTTCTTCCAGGACCTCTTCGACTACCCCTACCCGTACCCCAAGTACGAGCAGGCATTCGTGCCCGAATACAACATCGGCGCAATGGAGAACCCCGGCCTGGTCACCTTCACCGAAGACTACATCTTCGTCTCCGGCGCAACCGAGGACGACCTCGAAGGCCGCACCAACACCATCTGCCACGAAATGGCGCACATGTGGTTCGGCGACCTGGTCACCATGAAGTGGTGGGACGACCTGTGGCTCAAGGAGTCCTTCGCAGACTTCATGGGTACCCTGGGTGCCAAGGAAGCTAACCACTTCGAGGATGCGTGGGTCACCTTCGCCAACAACCGCAAGGCCTGGGCCTACATGCAGGACCAGCTGCCCACCACCCACCCCATCGTCGCTGATATACCCCACCTGGAAGCCGCAGCACAGAACTTCGACGGCATCACCTACGCTAAGGGCGCCTCGGTCCTCAAGCAGCTGGTCGCCTACGTCGGCTTCGACACCTTCATCGAAGCAGCACGCGTGTACTTCAAGCGCTTCGAGTGGGGCAACACCTCCCTGAACGACTTCCTGCAGGTACTCAACGAGGTGTCCGGCCGCGACATGCAGGCATGGGCTAACGCATGGCTGCAGACCTCCGGCGTGTCCGCACTGGGCACCAAGCGCGTCTACGGCGAAGACGGTCAGCTCACCGACCTGATCCTCACCCAGGAACTGCCCGCACAGCAGCCCGCAGGTCTGGGCCGCCCCCACGTGGTAAAGCTGGAAACCTTCGCTCTGACCGACGGCAAGCTCATCTCCACCGGCGTGCTCTCCCTCGAGTACCCGGCAGAGCCCGTCTCCGAGTACCGTGTGGAGCTCACCGACGAGCAGAAGAAGCTCGTTGGCGAAGCAGACCTGCTCATGCTCAACGCAGAGGACCACACCTACGCCAAGGTCGCCCTGACCGACGAAGACGGCCTGCAGGCCGCCATCGAGGGCGTCTCCACCCTCGAATCCGCGCTCTCCCGCGGCCTCATCTGGGGCTCCCTCTGGGAGAACGTCCGCGACGCCCGCCTGCCCGTCACCACCTACGTGGATGCGGTTGTCCGCAATGTCTCCAAGGAACCCAGCGCATCCCTGCTGGGCACCATGGTCAACAACTCGCAGGTCGCCATCGCAACCTTCTCGGCACCCACCGGCCGCGAGCGCCTCTACGACGCCCTGTACGACGCATTCTCCGCCGCCCTGGCCCAGGCTAAGCCCGGTTCGGACGAGCAGCTGATCCTGCTGCGCGGCCTGATCTCGGTCTCGACCAACGCCACCAAGGGCGAGGAGCTCTGCCGCGACATTGCCCGCGGTGCGTTCGAGGACACCACCGGCGATATCGCCGATGCGACCGGCATCCCCTACGACCAGAACCTGGGTTGGAGCGCCCTGGGTGCGCTCGCAAGCCGCAACCTGGTCACCGTGGAGGAGCTGGAGCGTGCCTCCAAGTACAGCCCTTCCTCGATTTCCTCGAACGGTTACGCGTACGCAATGGCCGCTCTGCCGAACGCCGAGCGCAAGGCTGCCGCGTACAAGACCATCATGGACGACGAGTCGCTGTCGAACGATGCTCTGGCCTCGACCATTAATGGTTACGTGCGAGGCCCGGTGGAGCTGCGCGAGCAGTACTACGGCCCCTACTTTGACGCCCTGCTGGGCGTGTGGGAGTCCCGTTCGATTGGTATGGCCTCGCGTATTGTGCGCGGCCTGTACCCGAAGGCTCCGTACAACATCGGCTCGACCGAGGGCCTCGGCGTGGACGACAACCCGTCGGTCAAGCTGGCTCAGCAGTGGCTGGAGGCGAACCTCGAGGCTCCCTCGGCTCTGCGCCGCCTGGTGCTGGAGGCTCAGGATCACGGCCGCCGTTCGATTGTGGCTCAGCGTTTCAACGCCTCCCTGCAGGCTAAGTAGTAGCCAAGCTAAGCGCTTGCGCTTAGGATGCGGGCCATAGCGTCCCGCAATGATGAACCGCCGCTCGGCACGCTCCCGGTAGATTCCCGGGAATGTGCCGAGCGGCGTCTTGCGCGTCCCGGCGCAGCGCGATGCGCGAAAGAAGGTTGCCTGGAAGGGATGCCGCGCCGCGTAGGCTGGAAGAGAGCCGGAAGAAAAGACAGATAAACGTCACCCGCATATGTGAGCTGTGCGCCCGTAAACCATGAGAGAATGGACTAGGTATCAGCTCATTTAGACACGGATCAGAAGGAGTTTTCAGTGGTCGACTACGCACTCGGTGATCGCGGTAGCGTCGAAATTGTCACCGACGATTACTATGAAGCGGAAACCCTCCAAGTTTTTGAGGAACTGCACATCGACCGTGAACGCATCTGGTACGGTGAAGCGCGACTCGTCCCCGAGCCTGATAACCCCTACGAGCCGAATAGCATTGCCGTCTATATTGACGAGTTCAAGGTCGGTCGCATGAGCGCTGCCGATTCGGCGGCCTATTGGGAGCCCATCACCCGCGTGGTTGCCTCCGGGTACGAGCCGATTGCGCATCTGCAGCTTTCCGCCGTGGCCGTTCGCACCGAGAACGGTGACATGCGTGTGAAGAGCTCCGGTGTGCTCTCCCTGTCCGCACCCGGTTCGTTGTTCCCCCTCAACGATGCGCCCACCCGTGCCACCCTGCTCCCCCAGGGACCGTCCATGAAGGTTCTGGACGAGAAGGAGCACTCCGAATACCTGCACAGCATTTTGCCGCCCAGCGGTGAGGGTCGCGTGATTCTGACCCTGGAGGCTAACCAGCTGAAGACCTCCGATGGTCGTGTGGTCGATAGTGTGGAGGTGCGTCACGATCGCAAGCTGGTGGGTCGCCTGAGCACCCAGATGTCTGAACAGCTGGCCCCCGTGATTCGCTATGCCTTTGAGCACGATCGCCTCACAAGCGCTTGGGGTACGATTCGTGGTAACACCCTGGAGCTGTCGCTGACCGTTCAGGCTGCACGCCCGGTCGACATTCCGCAGGAATGGTACGAGACTCTGCCCAATAATGTTCCGGCTCTGCTGCCGGCCGGTGAAGAGTACGAGGTGCCCGCAGCCTACGTGCCGAGCGAGGGTGAGCGACACCGCGCCGAGACAGCGGCTCAGGCGCCGAAGAAGCGTCGCGGGTTTATCAGCTCCCTGACCGGTGGCTCCTCAGCATCCGAGCCGTCTGCTGATGAGCCGGCCACCGAGAAGCCGGTGATTGAGTACACTCTGGAGGAAGAGGAGTACTACGAGCCCTCGGAACGTGAGCGACTGCTGAACCTGGTCAAGGGCGCTGGCCTGGCGGTTCTGCTGGCCGGCCTGATTTCGATGCTCTGGACCCCGATTCTCGGTATCCTGATTGCGATCATGGGTGGTGCCGTGGCTGCGGTGGCCTTCTACTTCGGTCGCCAGGTCGACGAGTACGACGTGTACGAGGACGAAGAGTACATCGAAGAGGAGGCGGACGAGGAGGAGTACGAATCCGCGCAGGACTCCTCCACCACCTCGGTGTAGTCCTCCCCCTTTTAAGAGAGCGTCAGAGAACGGCACGCCGCCGGGCTCTGACGCTCTCTTTGTGTGTTCAACTTTCCAGAAGAATCTTCCACTCCATCCGCGGTGGGTGCACTATCGGGAAACCCACGAAACGGTTCAGCTCGGGTATAGCAGAGGGCGGCCCCTCACCTTCCGATGAGGGGCCGCCCTCGTTCCTGCACCCGCACCGGGTGAGGAGGGATACTAGTCCTGGCCGTAGGTAGCCATGAACTGATCCATCGTATCGTGCTGCAGCGCGTTTGCCAGCTGAGCATTTGCCGCCTGGTTAACCAGAACGATGGACTGGCCATCGTACGACCAACCCGGGCCGGCGTTCGGCAGGGTCGTCATGTGCATCGAGGTGTCACCGCTGGTCAGCACCGGAGCCGCAAGCTGAGCAATCTGCATTGCGTTCAGACCGGAGTCCACACGCATGTAACCAGCAAGAGACTCAACAGCAGACTGGAAAGAAGCAACATTGCTCAGCGCGCCCTTAGCCTTCATCGTGCTGTACAGACCGCGCAGGAATGCACGCTGGTTACGAACACGCTGATAATCACCATCAGCGAAAGAGTAACGTTCACGCACGAAGGTCAGCGCCGCGCTACCGTTCATGTGCATCACACCGGGGGTAAAAGTCCAGACGTTACTGGTGAACGCGAAGGGAACCTGAACGTCCACGCCGCCAACAGCGTTAACCAGGGACTTGAAGCCCTCAAATTCAATCTCAGCCACGTGGTCGATCTTGACACCCACCAGGTTCTCAACGGTTGCCACCTGCAGAGAGATACCGCCGTAGTTCAGCGCCGCGTTAATCTTTGCGGGACCGTAGCCGGGGATGTTCACCCAGGTATCACGCATAATCGAGATGATGTACACACCCTTGCCGTCAGCCGGGATGTGCATCAGCATGATGGTGTCCGCACGAGAACCACTCACCAGAGCAGCCTCAGAACCGGAACGGGTATCACTACCGAGCAGCAGGATGTTCTGGCCCGGTCCCTTGACGACGTCGTAGCTGTAGCCGTCATCGAGAATACCGTCACCGTTCTTATCATGCTCGCTCGCGTTAGCGGCCAGCGCGGCCTCGGCACCCTCTCCAGAGGAAGAGCCATTCTGGTTGGTGACCTTCGGTGCCTGCAGCTCGGAAACGTTGAGCTTCTTAGCCTCACCAAGCTTTTCTTTAATTTTGCTGAGGTCTTCATCCACCTTAGTGATGGAATCAAATTTCTCGGTCTGGCTATCCCAGGTATGACCGGCACGCCATAGGAAGAAGCCAACGCCAAGGGCGATAACCAGCAGAAGAATCAGCAGAATCAGCAGGGTACGCTTAATCCATTTCTTCTTCTGCGACGGTTCAGAGTGTTCGTCGCTCATAATTGTCCTTTGTTTGAAGTGGTGATAGGCGAGAAGGCAACGCCCATTTCGCCGTAATTCCCCGGTGATGTGGTAGCCGGAGCATCATCGGTGCTAGTGAAGGGCGGTGTGTGCACACCTCGCAAAATACTTTCCCATTGTAGCGCTGTCAGCTGTGTAGCGGGCGCCCTATCCTGCCCGTGGCAGTACAGCGTTCCTCACGTTCTAGCGAAAAACCCCGCCCCCCTTGAAAGCCAAGGGAAGCGGGGCCTTTAAAACGCTACACAGCGCAATCTTTCGGGAAGAATTAAGCCTTCTTACCGAAGTTTGCGAAACGTGCGTTGAAGCGCTCGACGCGACCTGCGGAGTCCATGATGCGCTGCTTACCGGTGTAGAACGGGTGCGACTCGGACGAGATTTCAACCTCGATGATCGGGTACTCGTTGCCGTCTTCCCACTTCTCAACCTTGTCGGAGGTGCGGGTGGAACGGGTCAGGAAGACCTTGCCGGATGCGAGGTCGCGGAACAGAACCGGCTTGTATTCCGGGTGGATATCTGCCTTCATTGATTTACCTTCTTCTGCTACTGGATTTTGCCAGTAGCCCTTATATAGATGGAGTAGGTTTTTCGATGTGCGGCTGTCGAGAAAACTTGAGAGCGCATCACCATTGCACCCGCATGGGCGAGCACAACCCGTTAAGGGTACCACCTTTAGGGTTTAAATCCCAGCGCCGCGGCCAATCATGTAGCAATTTCCCGCCGCGTTCGACCGGCCCCTAGCGCGGGCGCGTCTCCCAGAAGGCGACGGCGCTCGCCGCGGCCACGTTCAGCGAATCCACGCCGTGGGACATGGGAATCATCACGGTATCGTTGCAGGCCGCCAGGGTGCGCGGCGAAAGACCGTGACCCTCGGTGCCCAGGATGAGCGCAAGCTTTTCATCGCCGCGGGCGGCCAGCTCATCCAGGCTCAGGGAATCCTCCTCCAGGGCCATGGCTGCGCTTCTGAAACCCAGCTCGTGCAGGGTCTGCAGGTCGGCAGGCCAGGACTGCAGCCGGGCCCACGGAACCTGGAATACGGTACCCATCGACACGCGAATCGACCTGCGGTACAGCGGGTCGGCGCATCGAGGGGTGACCAGCACGGCATCCACATCCAGGGCTGCCGCCGAACGGAAAATCGCGCCCACGTTCGTATGGTCCACGATGTCTTCCAGAATGGCCACGCGACGCGCCCCGCTCAGCAACTCCTGCAGGGGCTGAGGCGCCGGGCGGGCCATTGCCGCCAGGGCGCCGCGGTGCAGGTGAAAGCCGGTCACCTGCTCCAGCTGCTCCTCACTACCCACGTAGGCGGGGGTGCCCGGGTGTTCCCGCAGGACGTCCGCCAGGTCATCAGCCCATTTCTCGCTCATGAGGAAGGAGACAGGCTGGTGACCGGCCGCGAGCGCCCGACGAATCACCTTGGAGGATTCGGCAATGTAAATCCCCCACTGCGGTTCCAGGGCGCTACGCAGCTTCACATCGGTCAGCTGCGTGTAGTACCGCAGCTGCTGCTCGGGGGCCTGATCCAGGGGCGTGACCGACTCGATTGCGTAGACGCGTTCGGCGCGCTCGGCAATCTGCTCGGCGGTCAGCTGCTTGGGGCCTCGACTCATGCGCGCTTGAAGGCCGAGAAGCGACCCGACGAGGTCACGGTCAGGGCCAGGTCCATGTCGTAGGTTGCGGCGAGGTTGGCCTCGGTGATGGTGGAGAGAATCGGGCCGGCCGCAACCACGCCGCCGTCGCGAATCATCAGGGCGTGGGTGAAGCCGGAGGGAATCTCCTCGAGGTGGTGGGTAATGAGCACGGTGGCCGGTGCGTAGGGGTCAGCGGCCAGGGCGGTCAGTCGCTCCACGAGGTCCTCGCGGCCGGAAATGTCCATGCCCGAGCCGGGCTCGTCCAGCAGCAGCAGTTCGGGGTCGGTCATGAGGGCGCGGGCGATGAGGGCGCGCTTGCGCTCGCCATCGGAGAGGGAGCCGAAGGTGCGGTCGGCAAGGGTGTCGACGCCCCACTCGGCCAGCAGCTCGGTGGCGCGCTCGTCGTCCATGACGTCGTATTCCTCGTTCCAGCGGCCGGAAACGGCGTATGCGGCGGTGACGACGACGTCGGAGACCTTCTCGGTGGCGGGAATCTGGGTTGCGGAGGCGCCGGAGGACAGGCCGATGCGCGGGCGCAGCTCGAAAACATCGACCGCGCCGAGGGTCTCGTCAAGAATCTCAACCTCGCCGCTGGTGGGGTGCAGACGGGCCGCCGCGACGGAGAGCAGGGTGGACTTACCGGCGCCGTTGGGGCCCAGCACGACCCAGCGTTCACCTTCGTTCACGGTCCAGGAAACGTCGTTGAGGATCTTGCGGCCGCCGCGGACGACGGAAACGTTCTGCAGGTTGAGTACGGTGCTCATGGTTCTTCTTCCAGTGAATTGGCGGGTGGGTGATGCCTCGCTCCCCGAACCATCCGGTGACGGGTGGCGCGGGTGAGGAGGTGCGCGGCGGCACCCTGCGTTGGGTGCCGCCGCGGCGGGAGTCTTTAGTCGATGAAGCCGCGTGCGCCGCCGACCAGCTCAACGTGGCCGGTCTCGACGTCTGCGGTAACCATCTTCGCGATTTCGTGGGCGAACTCGTTGACGGTGTAGAGCTTGCCCGCGGTCTCGCGGCGCTGCTCGATGGCGCCCGGGTGCAGGCGGTTGAGCAGGGTTGCGGTGACGGTGCCTTCGATCATGTCGGCGGAGACCACGACCAGGGAGATACCCTTCTCGGAGAGTGCGGGAATCTCGGCAATCAGGGCGTCTTCGCCGGCGCGCTTGGACTCTGCGACGGGCTGGTACTCGTCCATGGTCTCGACCTCGCGGATGAAGTGCGCCTGGTGGCTGGTCACGAAGACGATGCGTCCGCCTTCGGGCATCTTCTCTGCGGCCAGGCGAGCCAGGTTCAGCTGGGCGTCGCGGTTCAGGCGCATTGCGTAGTCCTCGCCCATGCCGGTCTCCATGCCGCCCGAGGCGTTCAAAATCAGGTAGTCCAGGGAGCCGAAGGTCTCGACGGCGGTGTTGACGAGGGTCTGCAGGTCCTCGGCCTTGGTCACGTCAGCCTGTACGGCAACGGCCTTGCCGCCGGCCTCTTCGATGGCCTTGACGATCTTGTTGGCGCGCGGTGCCTTGGAACGGTAGTTCACGACGATGTTGGCGCCTTCGGCGGCGAGAATCTGTGCGGTGTCTGCGCCGACGCCTCGGGAGGAGCCGGTGATGATGATGGTCTTGCCGGTCAGCTGTGCCATTCGGTGTACGTCCTTTGTGTTGTTCAAAGATGGTGTCTAACGTTGCGTGCAACGTCGATGTCTTGTGGCGCGGCCCGCGCACGCAGGCGGCGAATGCGGCGGACCGCGCGACGGGCGGGCGGTAGTCGTACCGCCGCACCCGCCGGGATGCAGTCTTTGCGGGTTTTAGTGGCCCATGCCCAGGCCGCCATCCACGGGGATGACGGCACCGGAGATGTAGTTTGCCTCGTCGGAGGCGAGCCAGCGAACCACGCGTGCAACCTCCTCGGCCTCTGCGAAGCGGCCGGCCGGGATGGAGGCGAGGTAGTTCTTCTTGGTTTCCTCGGGCAGAACATCGGTCATGGCGGTGTTGATGAAGCCCGGAGCCACCACGTTCGCGGTGATGTTGCGGCCGCCCAGCTCGCGGGTGATGGAGCGGGCCATACCGACCAGTGCCGCCTTGGAGGCGGAGTAGTTGACCTGGCCGGGCGAACCGTACAGGCCCACCACGGAGGAGATGAGGATGATGCGGCCGCGCTTGAGCTTGAGCATACCCTTGATGGCGCGCTGCACCACGCGGAACGAGCCGGTGAGGTTCGTGTCAATCACGTCGGTGAAGTCGGCTTCCTTCATGCGCATCAGGAGCATGTCGCGGGTAATGCCGGCGTTGGCAACCAGCACCTCAACGGGGCCGTATTCCGCCTCGATGGCTTTGAAGGCTTCGTTAATGCTGTCGGCGTCGCGCACATCCGCCTTGACGGCGAAAAATTCTTCGGGAGCCTCGCCGCTGCGGTAGGTGATGCAGACGTTGTGGCCCGACGCCTGGAATTCCTTGGCGATCTCGTAGCCGATGCCTCGGTTACCGCCGGTGACCAGGACGGTCTTGGGAGTGTTTTCGCTCATGAGCTTCCTTGGTGAGTCGACCCCTCGCGGTCGGCGCCGATGCAACGGCTCCGCGGCCGGGGTGTGGACGGATGGACAGTCGAAGCCTATTTTACCGCGTTTTACGCTCGAGGTGCCGCAGGCTACACCGCACTCACTCCCCCGTCGCTACCCTATCGCGTCTCGAGAACACCCCTTTATACGCACCGCACCCGCGCGTAGACTAGCTCATGGTGCCTCCGCGGCGGAGGCGCCCGTACCGTTCGTGAAAGGATTGGGAATCATGGATCTTCTGGGTTCGCTCTCGCAGGATGCGCAGCCCGAGTACGCGAAGTGCTCGCGTAAGGGGTGCCGGCATGCGGCGGAGTTCCAGCTACTGTGGAACAACCCCAAGGTACACACCCCCGAGCGCCGAAAGATTTGGCTGGCCTGCTCGGAGCACGTGGGTTGGTTGGAGAACTACCTGCGCGAGCGCGAGTTCTGGAAGCAGACGCTACCCTTCGATGGCTCCATGGCGGACCCCTCCGAGTAGCCGGCGGAAAGGGCTCGGCGAAGGGACCACCCCTCAATCGAAACTACTTTCGATATATGCTATATTTGTTCTAATAGCTTTAGGTTGAGGCACTCTCCACGCACCCCCAGCGCCCACCAGCACTCCAGGAGGCAACCCCCATGATGGGATACTCGCACACTGTCAGCGCCGCCGCCGGCTGGTTGGCCCTGGTCGAGACGGGAGTTGTGCAGGTTCCGGATACTCCCACGCTCGTTGTCACGACCCTGGCGTGCGCCGGGGCCGGCATGCTGCCGGACATTGACCATCACAACGGCAGTATCGCAAATTCCATCCCGCCCGTTTCGCGGTGGGTGGCACGCATTGTGGGGACTGTGAGCGGTGGTCACCGCAAGGGTACCCACTCCATCCTGGGCCTGGTGGCCTTCTGGGCCATCGCGTACTTTAGCGCAAGCATTAGCTACAACGGCATCCCGTGGGCCTCGCTCCTCCTGGCCGCTTTCTCGGGAGGCCTGGCCCTGCGGGTCCTGGGAGCCCCGGGGGGATGGATTGGCGCCATCGCGCTGGGCTATGCCGCCTACACGACGGATTCACTCACGCTCCTCCCCTGGGCCTTCTCGGTGGGCGCCACGATTCACCTCATCGGCGATCTGCTCACCACCCGCGGCCTACTCCCCCTCTACCCCATCGTCATTAAACCACTGGTGGCCTCGCCCCTGTGGAAGAAGAGCGGCTACATGGCACTGCCTGTCCTGGGGGACGCCGGCAGTGTGCGCGAAAAGGGCCTAACCCTCGCGTTGAGCATCTACATTGGATGGTACGCTGCAGCCATAATGGGATTTGTGGAGTACCCGCTCCAGACGTTTGGACTGGGCATCCACACCGCAAAGTAGCACCGCAGCCTCACAGATGGTTTTTCACGAGCCCACATCCCGAGGATAAAGCAGTCCCGCCTCCGGCTCGGCGGCACAATACGTGGGCATCGCATAGACTATTCAGAAAACGAAGGCACCCCGTCACTTCACTAGGAAGCGGCGGGGTGCCTCGCAATAATCATCCCGAACCTATCGGGCTAAGAGACTAAGCGTCCTGGATGGGCCAGAAGACATCAACCTCAACGTTCTCTTCGCCGGAGGTGGGGTACTTCTCGAATTCAGTGTTGTGCATTGGTGTTCTCCATTCATGAGCGGGCGGGAGTTTCCTCTCCCCCGCGTCAGCTCGTCGATGGTGACGAGCTTTAGATTCGCTTGTGCGTCCTCGCATCAGCGGGAACATCTCCAGTCTATACCCGAAGAATGTTGTGTTTCTACCGAAAATCCCACAATGTCAGTAGGCACACACGAAAAATTTAAAAACCCCACATGTACGCTCGGATATCTTGGGTGAAGATGTTTCTTTGAAATCTAAAAACCCACAAGGCAACACCATTTTTTCGTCAAATAGCACCTGCGATTCATAAGGTACCACCCACAAACCCAATGCACTAATGAGCAATATAGGCACATACGACCAAAAAGCAATACAACCCCACGGGTCAGGTCACATTTTTTCGCGATATTCGAGAAGGTAACTCCAGAAGAGACACGAAGGAGGCCCCGGCACCATACGGCACCGGAGCCTCCTTACCTTTATGCTGACGAATTACGTTTTAGGCCAGCGAGATGAGGTCCTGGTACTCCTTCGACCAGAGGTCCTCCACCGCATCCGGCAGAAGCAGCACGCGCTCGGGGTTGAGCGCCTCCACCGCACCCTCATCGTGCGAAACCATGACGATTGCCCCCTGATACGCCTTCAGCGCATGCAAAATCTCCTCGCGGGAGGCCGGGTCGAGGTTGTTGGTCGGCTCATCCAGCAGCAGCACGTTCGCGCTCGAGGCCACGAGCGTCGCCAGGGCGAGACGGGTCTTCTCGCCACCGGAGAGCACACCGGCCGGCTTATCCACGTCATCCCCCGAGAAGAGGAAGGAACCCAAAATCGTGCGCACTCGCGTGTCGTCCAGGTCGGGCGCCGCGGACTTCATGTTCTCGAATACGGTGCGGTCGCCGTCCAGAATCTCGTGCTCCTGAGCGAAATAACCCAGCTTGACACCGTGGCCGTAGATGACCTCGCCGGTATCGGGCTTCGTCGTGCCGGCAAGCATGCGCAGCAGCGTGGTTTTACCCGCACCGTTCAGGCCCAGCACCACCACGCGGGAGCCGCGGTCGATGGCCAGGTCAACGCCCGTAAAAATCTCGAGCGAGCCGTAAGACTTCGACAGGCCCTCGGCCGAGAGTGGAGTCTTGCCGCAGGGAGCCGGATCCGGGAAACGGATTGCCGCCACCTTATCCACCTGGCGTTCCTCCTCCAGGCCGCGCAGAAGCTTCTCGGCACGCTTAATCATCTGCTGGGCGGCAGCGGCCTTCGTGGCCTTGGCTCGCATCTTGTTCGCCTGCTCCATGAGGGCGCTCGCCTTCTTCTGGGCGTTAGCGCGCTCGCGCTTGCGGCGGTGCTCGTCCTGCTCACGCTGAGCCAGGTAGTTCTTCCAGCCCATGTTGTACTGGTCAATCACGCAGCGGTTGGCGTCAAGGTAAAAGACGCGGTTGACGACGAGCTCCATGAGGTCCACGTCGTGGCTGATGACCAGCAGGCCACCCGAGAAGTTCTTGAGGAAGTCCCGCAGCCACATGATCGAGTCGGCATCCAGGTGGTTGGTCGGCTCGTCCAGCAGCATGGTGTCCGCGTTAGAGAAGAGGATGCGAGCCAGCTCCACGCGGCGACGCTGACCGCCCGAAAGAGTCGAAAGCGGCTGGGAGAGCACGCGCTCGGGCAGGTCCAGGTTGGAGGTGATGACCGCGGCCTCGGACTCGGCGGCGTACCCACCGCCGGCGATAAACTCTGCCTCGAGGCGGTCGTAGCGGCGCAGGCCCTTAGCGCGCACCGCCTCGTCCTCGCTGGCCATGTCTTCCTGGGCCTGACGCATCTTGCGGGCCACGCCATCCAGGCCGCGAGCCGAGAGGATGCGGTCGCGGGCCAGCTGGCTCATGTCGTCCACCTTGGGGTCCTGCGGCAGGTAGCCGATCTCGCCGCTGCGGGTGACGGTGCCGTCCGCGGGCAGGGTGAGTCCGGCCAGCACCTTGGTCATGGTGGTCTTGCCGGCGCCGTTGCGGCCCACCAGGCCGATCTTGTCGCCCTTGTCGATGCGGAAGGTGACGTCTTCCATCAGCAGGCGCGCGCCGGCGCGCAGTTCAAGGTTCTGTACGGCAATCATAGGTGTCTTTCGGGTGGGACGGTCTGCGTGTGGTGCTGGTGCTCCGAACCGGTTCCCGAGAGGAGAACCACCGGGCGAGCACCCCATCAATTTTAGTGCAGGGATGCCGAGCGTGCATGTGGGTTTGCTTTTATTTCTGTGGTGACGGGTGTAGGATACCTATCGAACACTGTTCAATGGTAATATTCTGCAGGGCGTTTCACGCCGCGCAACGACGCCGTGCGAACCGATCCCTCCGCCCCCCCGAGCCGACCCACCAAATCCGTACCCAAAGGAGTACACGCCGATGTCCGGACCCACGCGCGAATCCACGCCGCGCCGCAACGACGCCGCCCGCAGCTCGGTCGCCACCGACCTCTCCCTCATTGCCGTCTTCGCGGCCCTCATCGCCGCCCTGGCCATCATGCCCGCCATGAGCCTCGGCGGCATCGCCGTCCCCTTCACCTTCCAGACCCTCGGTATTTACATCACCGCCCAGGTGCTCGGCGGCAAGCGCGCCACCGCCGCCGTGGCGCTGTACCTGCTGGTTGGCTTCGCCGGCCTGCCCATCTTCGCGAGGGGCGGCGCGGGCCTGGGTTCGCTCGCATCCCCGAGTGCCGGCTACCTGCTGGGCTTCCTGCCCTTCGCCGCCATTGCCGGCACCCTCGCATACCTGTTCACCCGTAACACCCGCTCGGTCGGTGCTACTTTCCTCATGGCCCTGCTGGCAAACTTCTGCGGTTTTGTGGTTCTGACCGCCTGCGGCATCGCCGGTATGATGGTGAACGCCCACATGAGTTTTATCGCCGCGTTCAACGCGGCCATGGTATTCGTCCCCTGGGATCTGGTGAAGTCCGTCATCGCGGTTCTGGTCGGTTTGTCGGTGCGCCGCGCCTTCCCGTCCCTGACTTCCACCCAGCGTTAGAGACGCCTCCAAACCACCCGAGAGGAAGCTATGTTTTTCCGCCGCTCCCCGCGCCAGAGTACACCGCAGACCGTGCAGGGCGAGCGGGCGGATAGCGCCTCCACCAGCATGCCCGCCCTCGAGCTCGAATCGGTGAGTGTTTTCACCGAACTGCCCGAAGGCGGGCATCGCCGTATCCTCAAGAGCGTGAGCCTGCGCTTCACCGCGAAGCGCACCGCGGTGCTGGGCCTCAACGGTAGCGGCAAATCGACCCTGCTGGGGCTTTTTAACGGGCTCACCCACCCGGACGAGGGCATTGTGCGCGTCAACGGCGTGGACACCCTGCAGGCGCCGAGCCGCGGCTCCAACGGTATCGGCTCGCAGGGCGCTTTCGAGGGCGTGGGGATGCTCTTCGCCCAGCCGGAGGCGCAGCTCATCATGCCCACCGTCGCAGAAGACATTGACCTGAGCCTACGCCGCGCCGCAGTCATTGAGGGAACCGCGCTCAACGGCGAGCAGCGCCGCGAGCGGGTTCGTGAGCTCCTGCGCGAGCGCGGCCTCGAGCGGCTGGAGAACCAGAGCGTCTTCACCCTCTCGGGAGGCGAAAAGCAGCTGGTGGCCCTCACCAGCGTTCTTGCGGCTGGCCCGCAGATCCTTCTGCTGGATGAGCCGACTACCCTGCTGGATCTGCGGAACCGGGCGCGTTTGCTGAAGCACCTGGAGTCCCTGGACCAGATGCTGGTGCTCAGCACGCACGACCTGGATTTGGCGGCCTCCTGCGATGAAGCCGTAATCATTCACGACGGGTGCCTGCTCGCTCGGGGGGATGCGGCGCAGATGGTGCAGCGGTACCGGCTGTGGTGTGCCGAAGGGTTCCCGAATGAGGGGGCAGCCGAAGGTACGGATTCAGCGGGAGGCACGCATGAGCGCTAACACGCCGCGCGCGAATCCTCGTATGAATCCTCGGCCCACCTCCCGGGGGTCCAGCTTCAACCCCGGCACCCTGCTGGTGGGTTTCTATCAGCCGCTGAACACGCCGGTGCATCGGGCGCCGCTGTGGCTCAAGGGAACGCTTTTCTTTGGGCTGTTCATTGTGCTGGCGGTGACCGGTTGGCAGGTGGCGCTGGTGGCTTTGGCCGCGGCCACGCTGTGCGCGCTGTGGGCCGGGGTGTCCGCCTCCCAGCTGTGGCTGGTGGTCCGAACGCTGGCGCTATTGCTGCTGATTATGGCCGCCTACTACGTGCTGACGGGCCAATACGCTTCCGGTGCGGATGCCATCGCGACCATGCTGACAGCCTTCTACGCTTCCCGTACTCTGCTGGTGAGTACTCCCCAGCCGGTTCTGATTGACGGTTTTGTGCGGCTGTGCTCGCCCCTGCGTTTTATGGGTCTTTCGCCCGAGCGTCTGGGGTTGCTGATTGCCCTCATGATTCGTTCCATCCCGGCGCTCGTGGACCGCTGGGGTGCCCTGCAGCGGGCGGCGGTGGCGCGTGACCTTCCGCGCCGCATGTATTGGCGCCTACTGATTCCCTGGGTGGTGCAGGCGGTGGATTACGCGACGGCGACCGCTCGGGCTTTGCGGGCGCGTCGTGTGGACGAGCTGAAATAAGCGGACTGGGGCGGTGACGCACGGTAAACTCGCGCAGAGAGTAAGGGCGGGGTGAAGAGTCGCCCCGCCCTTACGCTTTTACCCCGGGTTAAGTTCAGCCGCCTTTAGGGCGTCTCGACGACCACTGCCGCCGGGAGCTGCTCCCACCACAGGTACCAGTCGTGCTGGCCGTAGAGCGCCTCCACGAGCTTGTCGAAGCCGCGGTAGACGCGCACCGGCATTGCCGAGGAGACCATCGTGTGCTCGACCGCCAGAATCTCGGCGTCGCGGCAGGTGGTCACGGGAACCGGCGTGTAGAACTCGATGAATTCGGCCGCGATGACCGCCGGGTAGGCGTCGTCGCGTTCCAGCCAGTAGCGGGAGATGGCCAGCATGGTTTCGGGGGCGGGGCTGACGTCCCAGCCGCCGAAGGGGAAGTACGCGAAGACGTCGGAAGCAACCCGAACCGGCATGTCCACGATGAGAAGTTCGGAGGCCCGCTCGATATCGGTGGCCTTGACCTTCTCATTGAGGACCCCGGCGGTCAGCTCGAAGGGGTATTCCGCGTCCAGCGGTGCGTTGAGGTCTTCCTCGCTGAGCTCACCGTGATCCATGAGGTGCCGGTAGACGTTCAGGTAGGTGGTCTCGTTGAGGCTCCGGAAAGCCTCGTGCGCGGCCCGTTCCACGCCAACCTGTCGCAGGTGTTCGTGCTGGGCCACGAGGAGCTCAACCGCGTACTGCTGAATCGTGTCAGCGGTAATCTCCCCGACGGGTGTTGAGGTGCGCATGGATACGTTGTTCTCAATGGTCCCGAGCAGGGTGGAGTCAAGGGCAACCACGATGGGGGTTATTCCCTTATTCTTGCCCTCGTAGAGGTGTTCGAGGTATCGCCGGTTGAGTTCGGCTCGTGGGGCGCCGTGGCGGATTCGCTCGTGGGGGTAGGGATACAGGGCGACGAAGCGCTCGTAGAGCTCTGCCATGGTGTTCTCCGATGTTTGGTTACCCCAAGTTTAGCGCTTATTTCCGGGGAAAAAAGGGGGTTTTTAGTGCCCCGGAGCACCTCTCCGAATCGCGCGTTTTTTTCGTTTGATGAGCTGCTATCGGTGAGGTCCAAACGGGTCTAAACGTTCGTTGTATTGGGCGGTTTCGGCGAACAAATCTTTCGAAAAAAGTTTGGAATTTTTTGGTCGGTTGCTGAGACGAAAGGGCGGGTCGCCTTCCCCCGTCACGGGGGCCTACCGAGCGGGACTGAGCCGGCGCCCGGTTGGGCCGTCCGACCCCGCGCCCGCGTTCGTTCCCGAGCGCTCGCAAATTTCGCGCACAGCGCCTCCCGCCCTCGAGCGCATCTTCTGTGGAATGATACCCAACGTCAGGTGCGGGCGATAAGCTTCCCGATTCTCCCGGCTAGCCCGTCATATTTACGTATTTACGCGCTCTTATGGCGTTTCTCTGGTGGTATTTGACAGGGTGCCGTACAGTAGGGGTACCAGCTATCTATACCTCGGTTTATATAGCCGGTAGCGTCAATTGATCGAGTCGTAACCAACGGAGGTTCTCGTGACGAATAGCTACTACAAAGAGATGATTCGCCTGGCAGACAGCATCGCTGATAAGGCGCATGAGGGGCAGACGGACCGCAACGGCTGGCCTTACATCTCTCACCCTCGTCGTGTTGCCCTGGGGGCACGCAAGCTCGTTTCTGAGATGGCATCCTCGACCTCTCCCGACACTTCCCTGGAAGAGCTGAAGGCTGAGGTACAGATTGTCGCCCTGCTGCATGACACGGTGGAAGATACCGGAGTGTCGCTGCCCTACCTGGCTCGCTACTTCTCCCCTCAGATTGTGGCCGCCGTCGAGGCGCTGACCCGCCGCCCCGGTGAGTCGCGCGTTTCGTACCTGGGACGCGTACGCGCCAACGACTTGGCCCGCCTGGTGAAACGCGCCGACATCATGGACAACCTGGACCCGCACCGTCTGGCAAAACTGGCCGAGCCGACCCGCTCCTGCCTGCACATCAAGTACGAGCACTCGCTGGAGCTTCTGGGCCTGAACGAGTAACCTTTCTGGCCGCGGCGAATAGCGTCTCGGAGCATAACAAAGCCGCCCGGTGTGTGGATACTGCATCCACGCACCGGGCGGCTTCTAAATTATCTGTTGAATTAGTTCAGATGGGAGACTGCGTAATCGGCCTCTTCCTCGGTGAATCCTTCAAAAGAAGAAGTCAGCTGAGAACGAATTGCCTCGGGAGACATGCTCATCGTCTTCTGGTAGCTCTTAGCCTTCTCCAGGGCATTTGCGTTCCAGTCAGCCTTCACGTTGTCCACAGCGTACTGGGCCGCCTCGGGGCTGAACTTCTCAAATTCACTGGTGAGCTGGTTATAGATACCCTGCTTAGACATGTGCAGGGTGCGAGAGTACGATTCAGCCTTCTTCAAAGCAGACTTATATTCGGTGGGAACGTTGTTATCGTTCTGCTTCGTGTTGGGTTCTGCCGCGCCTGCAGAGGAAGATTCACCGCCAGATTCCTGAGAAGCTTCAGCAACGGCAGAAGAATCGGCAGCCGCCGAAGATGAAGAAGCGCTCGTAGACTTGCTGGAGCCACCACCCATCACCGAAGCGCAACCACCAAGAAGAACAAGAATAACGAGAGTGATGAACCACCAACGGAGGTAGAAGGGCTTCTTCTTAACGTAGACAGAACCGTCAGCGGCGATAATCTTTTGTGCCATGATTTCCTTTCGGCGTCCTCAAGCGGCCGTTGCATGAGGAGCCTAGTATGACGTGAGTGTATGATCCACAAGGAATCATACTTGGACCCCCCCCCAGTCAAATTGTCCCAATTATCAATAAAAAATCTATCCTTGTTGTCACCGCATAATCCTCAGCCTACAAGACATAGCGCTAGGTCTTTGCCCTAATTTTTAACAACATAAAAACACCCGCCGGGTGCGGAGAGCATATACTCTCCGCACCCGGCGGGTGTCTATTCAGCGTCTAGGAGCTTAGATGTTGAAGCCCAGCGCGCGCATCATGTCGCGGCCGTCCTCGGTGATACGCTCCGGACCCCACGGCGGCATCCAGACCCAGTTCACGCGCCAGGAATCCACCACGTTCTCCAGGTTGGCCTGCACCTGCTCCTCAATCACTTCCTGCAGCGGGCAGGCTGCGGTGGTGAGGGTCAGATCCAGGATGAGGGTACCGTCCTCATCCCAGCGCAGACCGTAGAGCAGGCCGAGGTCAACAATGTTGACGCCGAGCTCCGGGTCAATGACCTCCTTGAGGGCTTCCTCAATATCTTCCTGAGGAACACGACCCTGCACAGTCTCAGTCATAGTTCAATCTTTCTTGTCGAATCCGGTGACGGAAAGCAGGTTACTTCTTACCCACGTAAGAGACGTAGCCCTCTTCCTCCAGGCGGTCAGCCAGCTCGGGGCCGCCCTGATCAACCATCTTGCCGTCCACGAACACGTGCACAAACTGCGGCTTGATGTAGCGCAGGATGCGGGTGTAGTGGGTAATCAGCATGACGCCCATGTCGTTAGCCTCGTGAGCGCGGTTCACGCCCTCGGACACAATCTTCAGAGCGTCGACGTCCAGGCCGGAGTCGGTCTCGTCGAGAATGGCGAACTTGGGCTTGAGCAGCTCGAGCTGCAGAATCTCGTGGCGCTTCTTCTCACCACCGGAGAAGCCCTCGTTCACGTTACGGGAGATGAAGTCGGGGTCAATCTCCAGGTTCTTCATGGCTTCCTTAACGTCCTTGGTCCAGGTACGCAGGGAGGGAGCCTGACCGTCCACTGCGGTCTTTGCGGAGCGCAGGAAGTTCGACATGGTCACACCGGGAATCTCAACCGGGTACTGCATTGCGAGGAAGAGGCCAGCGCGGGCACGCTCGTCAACGCTCATCTCGGTGATATCCTGGCCGTCCAGCAGAATCTGGCCGGAATCAACCTGGTACTTGGGGTGACCGGCGATGGTCGAAGCCAGGGTGGACTTACCGGAACCGTTGGGGCCCATGATGGCGTGAATCTCGCCCGAGTTGATGGTCAGGTTAACGCCCTTGAGGATGGGCTTGGTGGTTTCGTCATCGAGGATGACCGAGACGTGAAGGTCCTTGATTTCAAGAGTAGACATTATTTCTCCTGGTAAAGCTTAGTTGTTGCTGAGTGCGAGCTCTGCCTCAAGGGCCTCGGTGAGCTGCTCTTCAAGTTCGGGAACGCGAATCTGCTGAATGACCTCGTTCAGGAAGCCGCGCACCACCAGACGGCGGGCCTCAGCCTCCGGAATACCGCGAGCCTGCAGGTACCACAGGTGCTGCTCATCGAGCTGACCGGTGGTGGATGCGTGACCGGCGCCCTCAATCAGGCCGGTCTCAATCTCCAGGTTCGGCACGGAGTCGGCGCGGGGGCCAACTTCCAGCAACAGGTTACGGTTCAGCTCGTAGGTGTCGGTGCCTTCAGCGTCCTTACCAATCAGAACGTCGCCAACCCACACCGAGTGTGCGCCCTTGCCCTGCAGTGCGCCCTTGTAGGTCACGCGGGACTTGCAGTTGGGCACGGAGTGGTCCACGAACAGGCGGGACTCAATATGCTGGCCGGCGTCCACGAAGTACAGGCCGTACATTTCGGTCTCGGCGCCGGGGGCGGTGAACTTGGTCGAGGGGGTCACGCGCACCAGGTCGCCACCGAGGGAAACCACCACGTGCTTGAAGCGGGAGTTGCGGCCCAGCTTAGCGTACTGTGCGGAGGTGTGGATCGCGTCGTCAGCCCACTGCTGGACGGACACGACGTTCAGCTCAGCCTCGTCGCCCACCACGAACTCGATGTTCTGTGCGAGCACGGTGGAGCCGGTGTGGCGGATGACCACGACGGCCTTCGAGAAGGGCTTAGCCTCAATCACGATGTGCTGGGCGGCGGGCTCGTTGCCGGTGCCGTCGATATCAATCTCAACGTGCTCGGACAGCTCGGCCTCGGCGGGGATGGTCACCACGGTTGCCTCGGAGAAGCTGGACCAGGCGTTAGCCGCCACGCGGTCCTCGGGAACACCGGCGGAGCCGATGCGCTCGTCCTCGCGGGAGACGGTCTCAACCTTAACCTGCTCGGGTGCGGTCACCTTCGGTGCCGGTGCGGTGCCGGTCAGCTTCTCCAGGTGCAGGCCGCCAAGACGCTTCAGCGGGGTGAAGCGCCAATCCTCTTCACGGCCGGTCAGCGGAGTGAAGTCCTCAACGTTGTAGGAGGTCTTACGCTCGGCGCGGGATGCCTCCAGTACCTTCTGGATGTTGTTCGGGTTGGAGCCCTGGTGGTGTGCCTCGGTGGCACGGTACAGGGTGTCATCGTGGGCGAACTCGGTGGCGAGCTTCTCGCCCTCCTGGTCCATACCGGGGATGATCGGGGAGTGGTAACCCAGAGTTTCTTCGTTGGTCGGCATTAGCCCACAGATCCTTCCATCTGAAGTTCGATCAGGCGGTTCAGTTCGAGTGCGTACTCCATCGGCAGCTCGCGGGCAATAGGCTCAACGAAGCCGCGAACGATCATCGCCATTGCTTCTTCTTCGCTCAGGCCACGCTGCATCAGGTAGAACAGCTGGTCTTCAGAGACGCGGGAAACCGTCGCCTCGTGACCCATGGTCACATCGTCCTCGCGGACATCCACGTAGGGGTAGGTGTCGGAGCGGGAGATGGTGTCCACCAGCAGTGCGTCACAGACCACGGAGGACTTGGAGTGCTTAGCGCCCTCACGCACCTGAACCAGGCCGCGGTATGCGCTGCGGCCGCCGTTACGTGCCACGGACTTGGACACGATGGTCGAGGAGGTGTTCGGTGCAATGTGAACCATCTTCGAGCCGGTGTCCTGGTGCTGACCCTCACCCGCGAATGCGATGGACAGGGTCTCACCCTTAGCGTGCTCGCCGACCATGTAGACGGCGGGGTACTTCTGGGTGACCTTCGAACCGATGTTGCCGTCCACCCATTCCATGGTGGCGCCCTCGTGCGCAACAGCGCGCTTGGTCACCAGGTTGTAGACATTGTTCGACCAGTTCTGGATGGTGGTGTAGCGAACGCGTGCGTTCTTCTTCAGCACGATCTCAACCACTGCGGAGTGCAGGGAGTCGGACTTGTACACGGGGGCGGTGCAGCCCTCGATGTAGTGAACGTAGGAGCCCTCGTCAGCAATGATCAGGGTGCGCTCGAACTGGCCCATGTTCTCGGTGTTAATACGGAAGTAGGCCTGCAGCGGAATCTCAACGTGAACTCCCGGGGGAACGTACACGAAGGAACCACCGGACCATACGGCGGTGTTCAGCGCGGAGAACTTGTTGTCACCAATCGGGATGATGGAACCGAAGTACTCCTTGAACAGCTCGGGGTACTCGCGCAGACCGGTGTCGGTGTCGACAAAGATCACGCCCTGCTTCTCCAGGTCCTCGCGAATCTGGTGGTACACGACCTCGGACTCGTACTGTGCAGCCACACCAGCAACCAGCGAGTTACGCTCCGCCTCGGGAATACCCAGGCGCTCGTAGGTGGTGCGGATATCCTCGGGCAGTTCCTCCCAAGAGGCCGCCTGACCCTCGGTCGAACGCACGAAGTACTTGATGTTGTCGAAGTCGATTTCGGAAAGATCCGCACCCCAGGTGGGCATGGGCTTACGCTCGAAGAACTTCAGCGCCTTCAGACGCATGTCCAGCATCCACTGGGGTTCGTTCTTCTTCGCGGAGATGTCACGCACGACGTCCTCGTCCAGGCCGCGCTTTGCTACCTGGCCTGCTTCGTCGGAGTCTGCCCAACCGTACTCGTAGTTACCAATGCCCTCGAGTTCGGGGTTCATCTCCAGGATCTCTGAAATGACGGTATCGTTGGCGTTCTGCCCAACTTTCTCAGTCATTACGGCCTTTCTTCGATGGTTATTACATTCTCTCCGCCACCTGCCGGATGCAGGCGCGGTAGTCCTTGGGGGTCGAGCCGCCGGCTAGACGCTCGGCTTCTCAGCCGGCGTGCCGTCATCGGGCTCGGTCGGCGTGGCTGGTTTCGTCGACTTCGCGTTCTCCGCCACGGTCTCTCGGTTCAGCGGCACGTGCGTGGTGCACACGTGCGCGCCCGAGGCCATCGTGGAGAGCCTGCGAACATCAACGCCCAGAAGATCAGAAATAATCCCGGTCTCCTGCTCGCAAAAGACCTGGAAGTCTTCGGCCAGGTCGCGAACCGGGCAGTGACCCTGACACAGCTGGATACTCGCGAGGAAGTGCTCCGGCACGCTACGACCCACGGGAGGTTCGGTCACCTGCGCGGTGGCCACGAAACCGTCCCTGCTCATGGCCTCGGCGAGCGCCTTAGCTCGGGCGGCCACGTCGTCTCCAGCGGCTTCCACCACCGGACGGTAACGCGCCTCCATCTCGGCCGCGCGGGCGGAGGCGAAGGCCTCCAGCGCCCCGTCGCCGACGGTGTCGCGCAGCATCTGCAGGGCGTTACGTGCGATGAGCAGGTAGTCGTTGCCGAGCCGCTCGTGCCCCTGCGGGGCAATCACGTAGCGGCGGGCCGGGCGTCCGGCACCCGCGCCGTGCTTCTTAATGGGGGCGACCTCGATCATGTTGCTTGATTCGAGGGCGTCCAGGTGGCGGCGGACCGCGGCGGGGGTCAGGCTGAGCAGCTCCCCCAGGCTTGCAGCGGATACCGGTCCGTGGTTAAGAACGCCGCGGAGCACGCGGTCCCGGGTGCGTTCCTCAGCCTCGGCCTTACGCTTGGATGTGCGTGCCGCGGAGGACTTTTTGGTGGAAGCACTATAAGAGTCCGACGCTGCACCTCGGGTGCCGCCTCGGGTCTGTGCCTCACGCTCGGAGGAGCGCTGAGATGTCTTGTTCACGGAATACACAAATAAAGTATGTCCTAATTGTTTTTTCTTTGGCTAGTTAGGTCTTCCTACTTGATGACTTTTTTACCCGAAGCTGAATGTTGATTGTCTTAAAAATGTGTTGAGCACGTGAGGTAGTGCATAGAATATAGGGGTATATCACGCGAATAAATCGAAAGTTATGCCCATGGAGACCACCACCGCACGCGCGGACCGCTCAGAGGAGACAGTCTCCTCCCCCACGGCGCGCAGGCTCACCGTCGCCGAAGAACCGGCGCTGAGCGTCAAGGACCTCATTAAAGAGTTCAAGCCCTCCCGAGCGTTCCGCAATAAGCACCCCGAACGACTCACCGCAAGCGGCTACTACCGCGCCGTCAACCGGGTGAATTTGCGTGTCTTCCCCGGCGAAGTGGTGGTTCTTCTCGGCGCGAACGGCGCAGGTAAGACTACGACCCTCGCCTGCGCCCAGGGCCTGCTCAAGCCCACCCGCGGTACCGTGCGCCTGCTCGGCGAGAACCCCCTCCTGGCAGACCCCGAGCTGCGCGCCAAGGTCGGCATCATGCTCCAGGATGGCGGCCTGCCCAACGCCATGCACCCCATCCCGCTGCTCGAGCACATCGCAAGCATGTACACCGACCCCTACCCGGTTGAAGAGCTCGCGCACCGCCTGGGCATTGATGCGTTCAACGGCACCACGATTCGGCGCCTCTCGGGCGGTCAGAAGCAGCGCGTGGCGCTCGCGGCGGCCCTCATCGGCAAGCCGGACGTACTCTTCCTCGACGAGCCCTCCGCAGGCCTGGACCCGCAATCGCGCAACGTCGTGTTCGAAATTATTCGCGAACAGCGCGAGCGTGGCGTGGCCATCGTGCTCACCACACACCTGATCGACGACGCACAGAAGCTTGCCGATTACGTGTACATCATCGAGGACGGCACCACCGTGCAGGAGGGCACCGTTCCCGAGCTAATCGCTAACGACGGCACAAACCGGCTGCGCTACACCCTGGATGCTCCCACCCCCAGCCGCGAGGAGCTGCTCCCGGCGCACCTGCGGGCCGGAGTGAAACTCATCGAGACGGTCCCCTACGTTCCCGCCTCGGAGGAGCACCCGGCCGTGACCGGCGAGTACGAGCTCGTCGGTCCCCTGCGCGCGGAGCACCTGGCGGCCTTCACCGCGGCGCTGGCCGAACGCTACCTCATGCCAATTTCTCTCAAGATGGAACCGAAGACCCTCGAGGACGTCTTCCTCGATATTTCAGGACGTGATATTCGATGAGCCCCACCGCTTCTACCGACCGCGAGCAGAGCACGAGCGCTGCGGCGGATACCTCAGCCCGGGGCGTCGCCATCGACGAGGACGAGGAGTACATCCCGCCCCGCGCGAACTACCCGCTCGTGCGCGTGATTGAGCAGGGTCGTTACGAGACGATGGCGATGCTCCGCAACGGCGAGCAGCTGATGCTGAACATCATCTTCCCCATCATGGCGCTTCTGGGCCTGCGCTTTACGGGCCTGATTGACGACTACGCCCATTCGGTGGGGGTTTCGCGTATGGATGCGGCGGTCCCCGGCGTGCTGGCCCTATGCGTCATCTCCACTGCGCTGTCGGGCCAGGGTATCGCGACGGGCTTCGACCGCCGCTACGGTGTGTTGCGTTTTCTGGCGACCACTCCCCTGGGCCGCAACGGCCTGATTCTGGGCAAGTGCATCGCCGTAGTGGTCGTACTGATTATCCAGTTCGTGCTCGTGGGCGTGGTCGGGTACGGCCTGGGTTGGCGTCCGGATGCCATCGCCCTCTCGCGAGCCTTCCTCACCCTGTTGCTGGGTGCGGCGGCCTTTACGGCGCTGGGCCTGCTGATTGCCGGTACGGTGCGCGCGGAGGCGACCCTCGCGATTGTGAACATCGCCTGGGTGGTTCTGGCCGGCGCGGGCGGTGTGCTGTTCCCGCTCAGTTCCTTCCCCGATTGGTACGGCGCGATCGTGTCGTGGTTCCCCTCGGCGGCTCTGGGCGAGGCCCTGCGCGGCAACTTCATTCACCACCGGTGGATGGCGGACCCGCACTGGGTTCTGACGGTTTGGACCGTCATTCTTGGCCTGATTACCTCGCGCAAGTTCAAGTGGTCCGACTAGCCTGACTGCGCCCCTTCGACCTGCGCTTCATGGCTGGTGCTTCACGACCGGTACTTCACCCGATGCCCCGCGGCTTTCGAATTATTCGAAAGCCGCGGGGCATCGCCGTATCCGGGTGCGGCTACCACCGAGGGGTCGCTAGCAAGCCGGGGAACAGGCGCGGGTATTCAGAGGCGTCCGAGGCAGAAGAAACCCTGCTGCCGGTGTTCGGGGTTAAAAAGAAAGCCCCCTCCTGCCGAACCACGAGTCCAACCACCACAGCTGGACTCCATCACGTTCATGTTCGGAGGAGGGGCTTTAATCACCGAGGGGCGGACCGACCCAACCACTGTCTCGGTCCGCAACCTTCCCGCTCAACCTTAACATGAGCTTCACCACCCCTCAAAATCTCTTATAGCTGAAGGAAGCCCGCGCCGCACCGATTCCGCGCCGCCTCAACTGTGCGCTCGGGCGGGCGGCGTTCCACCCTGTGAATGTACACACCCTCACATCAGATAGTGCGGCGGAGTGAACTATCCTTGTTAAACGAAAAGGACGCAACCAGCCTCCGGGGCACCCGCCGGAACGCACCGCGCGGAATAAACACCCCCGGGGTACCGTTACGCCCCATGGACAGGGCGTCAGCACCTAGCCGCTGGCGCATCCACTCACCCTTGCGAAAGGACACCCACGTGGCAGAAAACCTCCAGTGGACAGAAACCGATCAGCGAGCCGTTGACACCGCCCGCATCCTTGCCGCCGACGCCGTGGAGAAGGTCGGCTCCGGTCACCCCGGCACCGCGATGAGCCTGGCCCCGGTCGCCTACCTGCTGTTCCAGAAGGTCATGAACCAGGACCCGGCCGACGACCGCTGGGAAGGCCGCGACCGCTTCATCCTCTCCCCCGGCCACACCTCCCTGACCCTGTACACCCAGCTCTTCCTCGGCGGCTACGGCCTCGAGATGAAGGACCTGGAGGAGCTGCGCACCTGGGGCGCCCTCACCCCCGGCCACCCCGAGTACAAGCACACCAAGGGTGTTGAAATCACCACCGGTCCGCTCGGCCAGGGCCTGGCCTCCGCCGTTGGTTTCGCCTACGCACAGCGTCGTATGCGCGGCATGTTCGACCCCGAGGCTGCCCTGGGCACCTCCCCCTTCGACCACCACATCTACGTCATCGCCTCCGAGGGTGACGTGCAGGAGGGCGTGACCGCCGAAGCCAGCGCGCTTGCGGGCCACCAGGAGCTCGGCAACCTGATTGTCGTCTGGGACCGCAACCACATCTCCATTGAGGAAGACACCGACGTCGCCTTCACCGAGGATGTGGCCAAGCGCTACGAGTCCTACGGTTGGGACGTTCAGCGCGTGGATTGGACCCGCACCGGCGAGTACGTCGAGGACGTCGCCGAGCTGTATGCCGCTATTGAGCGCGCGAAGGCCGTCACTGACAAGCCCTCGTTCATCGAGCTGCGCACCATCATCGGCTACCCCGCACCGCACAAGCAGAACACCGGCGCAGTGCACGGCTCCAAGCTCGGTGCCGAGGAAGTTGCCGCAACCAAGGAGGTGCTCGGCTTCGACCCCGCCAAGAGCTTCTTCATCGAGGAGAACGTGCTCGAGCACACCCGCCAGCTGCGCGAGCGCGGTGCCGCCGCCCACAAGGCCTGGGACGAAAAGTTCGAGGCCTGGGCCAAGGCCAACCCCGAGCGCGCCGCACTGTACAAGCGTCTGGTCGCGGGCGAGCTGCCCGCCGACTACAAGGCCGCCTTCCCCGTGTTCGAGGCCGGCACCTCCGTGGCAACCCGCGCGGCATCCGGCACCGTTATTAACGCTATCGCCGAGACCTTCCCCGAGCTGTGGGGCGGCTCCGCCGACCTGGCCGGTTCGAACCTGACCACCATCAAGGGTGCAGATTCCTTCAACCCGGTATCGCGCAGCACCGAAGACTGGACCGCGAACCCCTACGGTCGCGTGCTGCACTTCGGTATTCGCGAGCAGGCCGCCGCAGCAATCGTGAACGGCATCGTGCTCTCCTCGCCGACCCGTGCGTTCTCGGGTACCTTCTTCGTGTTCTCCGACTACCAGCGCCCGGCGGTTCGCCTCTCGGCTCTGATGGGCGTTCCCTCGCTGTACGTGTGGACCCACGACTCCATCGGTGTGGGCGAGGATGGCCCGACCCACCAGCCCATCGAGCACCTCTCCTCCCTGCGCGCCATCCCCGGCTTCGACGTGGTTCGCCCCGCGGATGCTAACGAGACCGCTATCGCGTGGCGCACCATCATGGAGAAGACGGACCGCCCCGCGGGCCTCGTGCTCTCCCGCCAGAACCTGCCCGTCTGGGCTCGTGAGGACGTGCACCCCGACGCCGAGGGCGAGAAGTTCGCCTCCGCAGAGGGCACCGCACGCGGCGGCTACATCATGGCCGACACCGAGGGCACCCCGGACGTCATCCTGATTGCCACCGGTTCCGAGGTTGAGCTGGCCGTCCAGGCTCGCGCAACCCTCGCCGAGCAGGGCATCGCGGCTCGCGTGGTCTCCATGCCTTCGCGCGAGTGGTTCGCTGAGCAGAGCGAGGAGTACCGCGAGTCGGTCCTGCCCTCCTCGGTTGCAGCACGCGTCTCCGTCGAGGCCGGCCTGGCCATGAGCTGGTACGACCTGCTCGGCACCGCTGGCCGCGCCGTGTCCATCGAGCACTTCGGTGCATCCGCCGACGCGAAGACCCTGTACCGCGAGTTCGGCGTGACCGCCGAGGCCGTCGTGGAGGCCGCTAAGGCATCCATCGCCGCCGCCAAATAAGCGATACTCGTGCCCTCGGAACGCAACGGTTCCGGGAGGCGCGACGCGAACAATCCGGGCGCCCCGCTACGAGGGGCGCCCGGGCCCGCTATCGCGTCCCTCCAATACTTTTTCATTTCCTCATTCAAGAATCGAAGGTTTTATCCATGTCTGAGTCCACTCAGAAGCTTTCCGACGCCGGTGTCTCCATCTGGCTTGACGACCTCTCCCGCGAGCGCCTGACCAGCGGCAACCTCGCCGAGCTCATCAAGACCCACAACGTGGTCGGCGTGACCACCAACCCCACCATCTTCGCCGGTGCGCTCTCCAAGGGTGCCGCCTATGCCGAGCAGATGCGTGAGCTGGCCGCCGCCGGTGCCGACGTCGAGGAAGCCGTCTTCGCCGCAACCTGCGACGACGTGCGCAACGCCTGCGACGTGTTCGAACCCATCTACAAAGCATCCAACGGTTTTGACGGTCGCGTCTCCATCGAGGTTGACCCCCGACTGGCACGCGACGCCGAGGGCACCGCAAAGATGGCGCGTGAGCTCTACGAGCGCGTGGGCCGCGAAAACGTCATGATCAAGATTCCGGCAACCCAGGAAGGTCTGCGCCCCATCGCAGAGACCCTGGCTGCAGGCATCAGCGTGAACGTGACCCTGATTTTCTCCCTGACCCGCTACCGCGAGGTCATCAACGCCTACATGCTCGGCCTGGAGCAGGCGCTGGAGAACGGCAAGGACCTGTCCACCATCCACTCGGTCGCATCCTTCTTCGTCTCCCGCGTGGACACCGAGGTTGACGGCCGCCTGGAGGCTATCGGCGGCGCCATCGAGCTGAAGGGCAAGGCCGGTCTGGCCAACGCACGCCTCGCCTACGAGGTCTTCGAGGAGATGTTCTCCACCGAGCGTTGGGCACGCCTGCAGGCACACGGCGCGAACGTGCAGCGTCCGCTGTGGGCCTCCACCGGCGTGAAGGACCCCTCGCTGCCCGACACCCTCTACGTGACCGGCCTGGTGGCACCGAACACCGTGAACACTATGCCCGAGGCAACCCTGAACGCCGTTGCCGACCACGGCGAGATCACCGGCAACACCATCGTTCCGAACTACTCCGAGTCGAACAAGGTTCTGGACGCCATCGCCGAGCGCGGCATCTCCTACACCGAGGTCGTCGAGAAGCTCGAGACCGAGGGCCTGTCCAAGTTCGATGTCTCCTGGGAAGAGCTGCTGCAGACCGTCCGCGAGGCACTCGACAACGCTCGCTAAGACGTTGGTCGTCTCCTTCGTGAGGCGGCCGGATGCACTCCCCTAATCCGTCGGGTTCCGCCGTGGGACCCGGCGGATTAGGGCGGCCCCAGCTGACGAACCCAAAACGGTACAATACTGGGTACACACCTTCACGATGCGGCATCGCCACCGCGCGATATGGTATGAACCGCGCGCCGCACGCACCAACCAAGGCAATCAAAGGAATATATTGTGACTTTCGGTCAAGAAGCGAACCCCCTGCGGGACCCTCGCGACCGCCGCATCACCCGCATCGCGGGCCCGTCCGCGCTCGTCTTCTTCGGCGTGACCGGCGATCTGGCCCGCAAGAAGCTGCTTCCGGCAGTGTATGACCTCATGAACCGCGGTCTGCTGCCGCCGAGCTTCGGCCTGGTCGGCTTTGGCCGCCGCCCCTGGAGCGACGACGACTTCCGCGACTACGTGCGTGAATCCGTTGAGGCAAACGCCCGCACCCCCTTCCGCGAGGACGTTTGGAACCAGTTCCAGCAGGGTATGCGATTCGTCGAGGGAGCCTTTGATGACGACGCCGCCTTCGAGAAACTCAAGAGCACCCTCACCGAGCTCGACGAGCGTGGCGCACACGGCAACCACGCCTTCTACCTCTCCATCCCCCCGAAGGCCTTCGAGCAGGTCCTCACCAAGCTGGCCGAGCACGGCCTGGCATCGCGCGATGCCGACACCGTCAACCCCGTCGACGGTTGGCGCCGCGTGGTCATCGAGAAGCCCTTCGGTCACGACCTGAAGAGCGCGCGCGAGCTGAACTCCATCGTGGAGGCGGTCTTCCCGCCCGACGCCGTGTTCCGCATCGACCACTACCTGGGTAAGGAAACCGTTCAGAACATCCTGGCGATGCGTTTCTCCAACCAGATGTTCGAGCCGCTCTGGAACTCCCACTACGTGGACCACGTGCAGATCACGATGGCCGAAGACATCGGCATCGGCTCCCGCGCAGGCTACTACGACGGCGTGGGTGCGGCCCGCGACGTCATCCAGAACCACCTGCTGCAGCTGCTCGCCCTCACCGCAATGGAAGAGCCCCTCAGCCTGGACGCCAAGCACCTGCGCGCCGAAAAGGCGAAGGTCCTCGAGGCCGTGCGCATCGACGACCTGCCGAACTCTTTCGCGGTCGGACAGTACTCCGCAGGCTACCAGGGCGGCGAGCACGTCAACGGCTTCTTCGACGAGAAGGACATTCCCGCCGACTCCCGCACCGAAACCTTCGCCGCGCTGAAGCTCTCCATCGCCAACCGCCGCTGGGAAGGCACCCCCTTCTACCTGCGCGCCGGCAAGCGTCTGGGCCGTCGAGTCACCGAGATTGCCGTGATTTTCAAGAAGCCCGCACGCTCGCTCTTTGGTGAAATCGAGAACGCGCATGTCGGTCAGAATGCCATCGTGATTCGCGTGCAGCCCGACGAGGGCATGACCATTCGCTTCTCCGCGAAGGTTCCCGGCACCCAGATGGAAATCCGCGACGTGAACATGGACTTCGGCTACGGCCACTCCTTCACCGAGGAATCCCCCGAGGCCTACGAACGCCTCATCCTGGACGTTCTGCTCGGTGAGCCGCCGCTGTTCCCCCGCCACGAAGAGGTCGAGCTCTCCTGGAAGATTCTCGACCCCTTCGAAGAGTACTGGGAAGAACACCACATTAAGCCCGAACCCTACGAGTCCGGTTCGTGGGGTCCGCGTTCGGCAGACGAAATGCTCGAACGCGACAACCGCGCTTGGAGGCGCCCGTGATTTCGCATCTGCACCACACCACCGTTTCCGCCATCAACAAGGAACTGAGCCAGCTGCGCGCCAACAACGGCAGCCTCAGCAGCGGACGTGTGCTCACCCTCGTTGTGCTCGCCGAGAAGGGCCACTCCCGCGAGGCTATGCGCGCGGCGATTCGTGCATCCCACGAGCACCCGAGCCGCGTCATCGTGCACATTTCGCATGATCCGCTCGACCCCGACCAGCTGGACGCCGAAATCCACCTGGGCGGCGACACCGGCGCATCCGAGATGATTGTTCTGCGCGGCTGGGGTAGCGCATCCCGCCCGACCGAGGCGCTAATCTCCGGTCTGCTACTGCCGGACTCCCCCATCGTGGTCTGGTGGCCGCACTCGGTGCCCGAGAACCCCGCCAAGGATTCGATTGGTCGCATCGCCCAGCGCCGCATCACCGATTCTGCGCGCGCGGCGGACCCGAAGGCTGCCCTGACTCACCTGGCCGAGGTGTACCGCGCCGGCGACACCGACCTGGCTTGGACCCGCCTCACCCTGTGGCGTACCCAGCTGGCCGCGCTCCTGGAGCAGATGCCCGCCTCCCCCGTGCGCCGTGTAGTCGTGTGGGGTTCGGGCAAGTCTCCGTCCGTGGTTCTGCTCGGTACCTGGCTCGGCTGGAAGCTCAACGCACCCGTGCACCTGGCCACCATCGGTGCGGCAAACCGCGGCCTGTACCGCGTCAGCATTGAGCGCGAGGACGGTTCGGTGACCATGTTCCGCCCCGGCGTGTCCGTGGCGACCATTTCCACCCCGTACGCTCCGGATCAGCAAATTGCCTTGCCGGTACGCACCCTGGCGGAGTGCATCTCTGAGGAGCTGCGCCGCCTCGACCCGGACGACACCTACGGTGACGTGCTGAAGCAGGCGCTGCGCACCGTCACCCTCGTGGACGACACCTGCCAGCCCGAAGACATGCTGGACCTCGAAGAATACCCGGAGGTGTTCGATGCCTAAGATCCAGAACATTGGTTCTTCCACCCCCGTCCTGGTGGCGCACCCGACCCGCGAGGCTCTCGCAGCGGACGCTGTGACCCGCATTCTCGACATCATTGAGCACGTGCTCTCTGAACGCACGATTGCCCATATTTCGCTGACTGGCGGCACCATGGGTATCGCCACCCTGAAGGCGTGGGCTGAGAACGAGCGCGTGAAGGATATTGACTGGTCGCGCGTGCACTTCTGGTTCTCGGACGAGCGTTTCGTGCCCGAGCGTAGCCCCGAACGTAACGACGGTCAGGCTATTGAGGCGCTGCTCGCTCCCCTGCTTTCGCACGGCCTGGTTGTGGGCAATGTGCACCGCATGGGCCCGTCCGATATTTTCACCGGCCTTGAGGCTGCGGCTGAGCACTACGCTTTTGAGATGCGCGACTACGCCGGCTCCGCACCGGCTGTGAGCGTGCAGATGCCTGAGGGCGCAACCGAACTGCCGCTGGCCGGCGGTCACGGTGGTGGCGCGGGTCACGAACACGGCGGCTCCGGTGGCTGTGGTTGCGGTGGCGGCGGTTGCGGTTCGTCCGCTCCCGAGCAGTCCCTCGAAGAGACCACTCTCGAAGACTTTGACGCTGCCGCCGAGGCTACAGAGTCCGCCGGTGGTTGCGGATGCGGCGGAGGCGGTTGCTGCGGTGGTGGCGGTGGCCAGTGGCCCGCACCGGTCTTCGATATCACCCTGCTGGGCATGGGCCCGGACGGTCACATCGCTTCCCTGTTCCCGGGCCGCAAGCAGGTTCTGCTGGGCACCGGCCTGCCGGAGGACCCGGTTGAGGGCGGCAAGGCCGTGACCGTGATGGTGTCTGATTCGCCGAAGCCCCCGGCTGAGCGCGTGTCGGTGACCCTGCCGATTATCAATAACTCCCGCAACGTCTTCTTCCTCATCACCGGTGAGGATAAGCAGGATGCGACCAGCCGCCTTCTGGCTGGCGCGAAGCTGGACGCTGAGGACCTGAACGCTCAGCTGCTGCTGGAGACCCCGGCGGTGGGTGCGCGCGGTAAGAAGCAGACCCTGATTTTTGCGACCGAGGAGTCGCTGGCTCCTGAGAACCGCCCGTAAGGTTCGGTTCTGATTTGCATGAGATAAAGGGTGGAGCCCCGGATAGACACCTATCCGGGGCTCCACTCTCTGCTACGCCCGCCTACTGCCCGTCTACTTTTCAGAGGCGGCAGGATTCTGCGATTGCTGTTCCTGAGGCTCCTCCGCGTCGTCCTCGAAACCCACGTACAGTGCCGCCAGCGAGGGAACAGTCGCCTCCAGCACCTCCTGCGCCTCCTCAGCGGTCGGAACGAGCTTCGCGCCGGTGAGCTGCAGGTACTCGCGCACCGTCATGGGCTGCGCCCAGTCGAAGTGCTCACGCACAGCGGTAATGTTCGCACCTGACTGTAGCACGTTAATGCCGCGGGCAAGACCGATGTCCGTCACCTTCACGATCGCGTCGGTCTCCTCGGGGATGTCGTACGGGTCGCGGTTCTGCAGGTCCACGATGAACGGCAGCACGCCGCGGCTCTCGGCGCGCAGGGTGAACTTGGTGTGCACCTGGCTCACCTCGTGCACCTCACCCACACCCACGGCGGGCACCACCATGAAGCCCGCCTGCAGGTCGTTCACCGCGTCCAGGGTGCGCGCCTGCCCGAAGCCGGAGTACAGCTGCACCACCGGCACGAGGTAGCACACCTCCGCCTTGAGAGCCTTGCGAGCCTCAATGTCGATGTACTCCCAGGCGCCGCCGGTACCGTCGGTAATGTCACCGGAGTGGTGCGCATAAATGGCACCCTGACTGTTCTTCGCGGTCTGCGACCAGTAGCTGATCTTGTCCATGTAGTTGCCTTCGGCGTCGAACATCATCAGCGACAGGTCAATGTCCACGCCCTCATCCCAGAAGCAGAAGAGGCGAATCACGCCGGTGGGCGACAGGTGCACCGTCGAGGTGTTGTAGCGGCCCATACCGTCCAGGGAGGGGCGGGCGCTGCGGGTGTTCAGCGGCATGACCATATCGCCCACCTCGTCGGGCAGGTAGATGCTGGTCTCGGCAAGACGACCGGACAGGCCAATCTCGACCAGGCGCTCCAGCAGGTCCAGCACCGCCGGGCTGTACTCGCGCGCCGGAATCATGGTGGCGATACCGGTCTTGGACAGGTTCATGCGCTGCGGGGCGGCAGGCTGAGCATTCTGACCGGACACCTCGCGGCGCTCTGCGCGCTGGCGCGCGGTAGCTTCGGAGCCGACCGGAATGGACGGCAACGGGTTCTCCGGGCCGGAATTCGCGCCGAAGAATGAGCCCAGCGGGTTCGGGATACCCGCATTCTGCATGAGGTTCTGAACCCTCGCGACACCCTCCGGGTTGCGGCGCGCGTAGTCAGCGAGCTCCCGGTCCTCCTGCACCGCCACGGGGTTGGCGGGGCGCTCCTTCGGCGGATTCGCGAGCGCATTACGCTGCAGGGTCACCAGGTTACGGATTTGCACCAGGATGGGCGCGGAAACGCGCGGCGCCACGGCGGCAAACGCGTCAAAGATGACCTGCTGGCCGGGGCTCGGCGCGGTATCAATGCCGTAGCGGGGCGCCTCGAAAGCATCCAGGGCGCGCACCAGCTGGCGTGCAAACACGCCGGGGCGTGTGGAGAGCAGACGCGCCACGTTCTGCGCATCCTTAGTTGCGTAGGCGCGGTCTACCAGCGACTCGAAGCTGTACACCTCACCGCGGTACAGGTCGTCTGCCCAGCGGCTCAGCGCGGTCAGTGACGGGTAGTCGCCGGGGTGAACCGCCTTGACGAGGCGCTTGTACATCTCTGCATTGGGCGCGCTGTCGTAGCGGGCACCGACCGGGTCGGCATCAATAATGCGGTTGAGCAGGTGCGCGATGCGGGTGCGTTCGCTACGGCGCAGCTTCAGGCGCGGCGCGATGCTCAGGCTCAGGTCCCCCACCGTGCCGTTGTAACGCAGACGCGAGTATGCGGCGGCGAGGGCGAGCGCCTCCTTCATGGTGCGCAGACGCTCGGCGTCTTCGGGGTGCAGGCAGGCGGCGATGAACACGCGGTTTTCGCGGCTGGTGTTCTCCGGTCGGGTAGCCGGCAGGGCGTCATGCTGGGCGAGGAAACGGCGCAATGCCACAAGGTCGCGCTGGTCGGTCTGGTTGTACGCCTGCTGCTGACCGAGCAGCTGCTGGTAGAGGGCACCCGCCATGATCAGGGCGTTCTGCACGCCGCTGACCATCTGCAGGGGTCGGCGGTTGCGTTCCATGTTGGTGAAGTTTGAGCGGCTCATCGGCTGCTGCCACTCGTAGGGCACGTAGTTCTCGGGCAGGCCGCCAACGATGCGCTCGGTGCCGTCCGGGTTGTAGTACGGGTTGGAGAGGTAGTGCATAATCTGCTCGGTGTAGCGTTGCTCGTCGGTGAGCGTCAGGGCGCGCAGATCAAAGTCGCGGCGGAACACGCGACCGGGGCGGTACCCGTACTCGTAGGACCAGATGGTCAAGAACAGGGCAAATTCGTTGGCGCTGACCTTCAGCGCCTGGGCGAGGGATTCCTCGCTGAGGGTCAGGCCGCAATTGCTCAGGGCGGACACTCGCCCCAGGTCGGTGTCGAATACGCCGGCCTGGTGCCGCTCATTAATGCTCGAGTAGTTCGAGCGGTAGGAGGGGTCGTACAGGTCGGTGAAGACGTACACGCCGTAGCGGCGCATCAGGATGAGGCGCACGAGGGGGCTGAAGCCCTCGGGGGCTTCACCCTGAAGGTAGGCGGACTCGTTGAGGTAGGGTGATTCTTGCAGGTAGGGGGATGCGTCGTAGGGAGTGGTCACGGGTTGTCCTTTCCGTTGGTCTCACCCGACTGTCACCGTCGGTGGTGGTCTATTTTCTTATCGTAGCGGCGTGGGCGCGGGTTGTCGCTGGGTTTGGTCATCGGTGACCTGCGGGAGCATTTAGCTACTTAGCTCGGGTTCTCGGGTTCTCGGCTTCTTCGGTGGTGCCCAGTTCATGGGCGGTACCCGGTCCATGCGGGACGGAAGTTAAAAGAAAAATGGCGGGAAGCGAAGAATCCGACAAATATAAGAAAAAGATATTTCAGAAAGTAGGACTCTTCATGATCCGCCATTACTTATAGATTACTCCCGCCCCGCGAGGGTGGTCAAGCCGTTTCGTCACCGAAGCATACTAGGGGTTTCTACTAGGGGGTTTCTACCCGCCGGTGAGGCTCTAGCTAAGGGGCAAGTAGCCTCACCGGCAGGTAGGTTTTTCGGGCTAGGACTCTCGGGCTAGGACTCCCCCAGCAGGGCGAGCGCAGCTTCGCGGGCGGCAAGCGCCTCCTCGGTCTCGCGGGCAGGCACAGCGGCCAGGGCACGTAGTGCTTTCGCCATGACCGTGGAGCCCTTCATCTTCGGTTCCAGCTCGGCGGGGATCTCAACCGGCGTACCGTACAGTTCGGCAAGCTCCACGGCAAGGCGCACATAGTCGCCGCCCTTCGTCAGCCCACCAACCATCGGCAGTAGCAGGCGCAGAACCTGCAGCACACGCCAACCCGCCAGCGGACTAATAGCCGACACCTCACGCAGGGTCGCCACCAGGCGGTTCGGAAGGACCATCCCGTCCTCCAGTGCCCACTTTAGGGTCTCTGCGAAGGTGGATGCATCCAGCAGGCCGGTCTCAAAGAGTGCCGCGATGGCTTCTGCCGCCGCCAGACGGTACTCGGGGTTCTTCGCGCTCGCCACGTAGCCGAGCAGGGTGCAGGTCGGGGCGCCCACCTGCACGGTGGACTCCCTCAGCGCGCGCATGAGCACGGGGACGGGGGTTACGGTCTTCTCCTCAACGCACTCCGAAGCGGCAAATAGGAAGTATGCAGAGAGCAGGTCCGGGTTATTCTGAAGCAGCCAGGACGCCCATTCGGTAAGCGCCGTCATGAAGTCGCCCTGCCAGCCGTACGATTCAGAAGCATTCGGCAAAAAGGTGAAGGGAATGAACGCGGTGTTCAGCACCTCGTAGGCGATGGCCTCCTCGGGGCTCATGCTAGCGGTTGCGTGGCTCAGCGCCTCGCGCGCCTCATCCACGGTATCCACGATATCGCTCTCGACCTGCCACATCGGTTCATGACGAACAAAGTCGGCGGCAACAAATTTTCCGGTGGGTTCTCCCGCTTGGCTAGCTTTACGGTATTCCTCAACCTTGCTGTCATTAAGGCCGGAATAGTAGACGCTCCAGGGGATATCCAGGGCAGAAACAGTGCGATAAGTCCAGTCGCTGTAGGTAAGCTGACGGGCAGGTAGTGGTGCGCTCAGCAGACGCACCGTGCGACCTTCTGTGTGGTACTCTCCCCCGGCGGCGACGGCACGCATCTGCTCGCGGAAGATCTTGTAGAGGTCACGGTAGCCTTCTAGCGACGTGTAGCCAGGGTCCCAGAGGTGGTGCTTATTCTGGACGACCAGGCGCACCATCTCTTCCGTAGAAATAAGCTTGCTATGGTCGCTGGAGCGCCGCCATATCAGCTGGCTACGTTCAAAACGCTGCATGATCGAAGCCATTTCGGAAATTTCCTCAGACTTGTATCCCGCGGCCTCGGCGTTAGCTTCCAACACGGCGCAGAGCGCAGGCATGTACGCGACGTTGTTGTAGCTGTAATGGTCAGCAATTTTGCGCAGAGTACGAAGCTGCTGCTGTTCCGCCGGTGCCAGCTTGTCGGTCGCGGCAAAGTGGTAGAGACGTGCCAGGTTCTCTCCCCGAATGCTGGGAGATTCGTCCCCGGTAATTCGGCCGGAGGTGGTGTTCGACTCTTCCGTCAGCAGGGTGCAGAACTCTTCCAAATTTGCGATGGATGCGACGGGTTCTCGGTGCTCAACGCCGGGCAACAGCACCGGTGGCACCTCTACGGAGGCGCCTGCCGCCTCCGCCTCTTCCGCCTGAGGCAGACGGTCTTCGGGCAGGCAGGCTTCCGCAGCGCCGCGCAGTTCCAGGGGCAGCACCTCGTAGGCTTCGAGGACACGGTCGGCAACGTAGTTGGCGAGCGCCAGCTGCTCGGCGGTTTGCGCCTTCTTGCGCTTGGCTTTGCTCACACCGGCGTACTGGGTGGTGATGAGCTTGAGCAGGCGCAGGGCGCCGCGCTGAATCTTCTTTTCGGTGCGGTAGAGGTTCGCGCCGAGTGCGTCGATGAGCTGTTCCAGCTCGACCTGTTCGAGCGGTGCCAGCTCTGCGTTTTCGTTCTTCTGCAGGGCGGCGGGTGCGCAGGCTTTGAGCACGTTCTGCAGCATGGTCTGGGCGAATCCGACGGAGGCGCTGGGCTCTGCGGTGAGGACAGCCATAAGCTGCGCAAAGCGTGCCCGGTTCTCCTCGTCGGTGGGCTGCAGGTCTGTGTAGACGGAGTGGAACGCAGCCGAGTTGAAGGCACTAAAATCGCTGGTCAGGCCGCGCAGCAGGGCGTCCAGAATCTCGTCGCGAATATCGAAGAATTCACCCATCAGGCGGCACAGTTCGGCGCTTTCGCCCATGTAGTTGCCGTAGCCCTTGAAGAGCACCCCCTCGGTGCGGAAGACCGCCCAGAATTCCTGGTCGAGCAGGGTCATATCGCGGGTGAAGAAGGTTTTGAGCTGGGCGTGGTTGCTGGCGCTTCCCTTCTTCACGCAGGGCAGGGCTTCATGCAGGAAAAGGACCAGGTATTCGGGGGCATCGCAGCTCAGGTTTCGGGCGCGCAGCAGCGTGTAGCAGGTTTCCCAGATCTTCTTCGAACGCGCCCAAGAGTTCGGGAGGTCCTCAATAAAACGCAGAATCCACTCATCCGGGCGTTCGGTGGCGCCGAGCAGAAACGCGTCAATCAGCTGCTGATCCGGGCGCCCCTCCCAGAGCAGGGTGCGCATGGCGCGGCCGGCGGAACGGTGGTATTCCCACGGGTCGCCGTCGGGGGTGCGCACGAGCGCCCCGGCAACGTAGGCGGCGAGCGGGGTGCGGTTAATGTAGTCGCTACCGATGACGCTCTTGGGGGTGAGGGTTCGGGCGAGGGAGGCACGCTCCTCCTCGGTGGCGCCGGTGATGACGGCGTGGTATTCCTGCACGTCAGTTGATTCTGCCGCCATGAGGGCTTTGAGGGCGGCGCGGCGCTCTTCGAGAGTGCGCTCACCGGCGTTATGATCGCTGGCGCTGCGCTCGTTAGGGTTGTGCGGCTGGGCGGTATCAGTCATCGGTACCTGCTTTCGGAGTTGATGGTGAATGGTTGTGAAGAGTTGAACGGAAGTGTCGAATGGGAGCCGGTTGAGCGGTTAGCCCTGCACCTGGTTGAGGATATTCCGGGCGTACCGCGCCTTCTGCGAAGAACCGGTCAGCGTACCCAACCAGGCACGCAGCGGCTCATCCACGAGCTCCGCACGGGTAGCAGGATCGAGAGTCGCCAACGCCTGGCTGAAGGCGCCCAGCAGCTTACCGAGCGAGTTCGCCCCGGTATCCAGGTGCGGTATGAGGCGTGCGAAGAAGCGCACCGCCGCCCGCGCATCCAGCTGGGCGAAGTCGGTCAGGGCGAGCGCCCAACGGTTCAGCATCGCCAGCGGCACAAAGTTCGCGAAGCCTGCCGTGGCGTCCTCAAGGCTGAGCTGATCGTCCAGCGCGCGGTGCATGATTTCCACGGCGAGGGAACGAATTTCGACGCGCTGCTCCGAGAAGCCCGCGGCAAACACGAACGCGCAGGCGGGACCCCACGCGCCGGGATGCGCCGCCAAAGCCAGGTAGAGCCCGCGGTCGAAGGCGCTGTGATCCAAGATGTACCAGTTGCTGCTAGCGCAGTAGAAAGCCAGCGGCTCTGCCCGCGAGGGGTAGAGCAGGGCGTACTGTCCTTCTTCGTCATGGTGGGCGGTGGCGAGTCCGCGGAAAGCGTTCAGCTCGGGGGTGGAAGCGCCGTCCTTCACCCCGTTCAGCTGAAGGCCCCAGCTTTTTTCCCGCTGGGCTACCGTGATGGATTCCAGGTAGGGGTTGACGCGCCCGGTGGCGAGGGTGCCGTCGAGGGCGGAGCGGAGCACGCGAATCTGGGTAGGAGCAGAGCGCGGGGCCTCCTCCTGAGCGTTCTTCACGTATCGCTCTTCGAGGCTTTCAAGCAGGGTCAGCGCCTCAGCGCGGCGGCTCTGTGCGTCCTGCCGCTGCTCATCGGTAGCATACGGAGGCAGCACCTCCGGCACACGCACACGCAGTAGCGCCGCCGTGAAATCCGGGCGCAGGATGGGGGCTCCATCAGCCAGGTTCTTGGCGTATCGGCGCACCAGGGTATCCGGATGCACCCACCCGCCGTGCAGTTCAGGGGTGGCGAGCGGCGTGTAGCTCTGCATGCTCTTCAGCGCGCCGAGGGCATCCTTGAAGCCGGTGCTGAAGAACGCGGCGTGACGGGAGTACATGTAGTGCAGGTTCGGCACCGTACCGGGGTCTTCCTTCGGGGTCATCTCCGATGCCTGCGCGCGCTCACGCAGCTTCCCGGCGGCGGCAAGAACCGTCATGTGCACGCGCATGTCGAACCATTCCAAACCCCAGTGGTTCAGCTTTTTCAGGCAGATAGGAACAAGCTGTTCGAGCAGGTTCGGGCTCTGCGCGGTGCCGTCGGCGCTGAGCAGGTAGGCGGTGAGCAGTTCCAGCTCCAGCTCGCATCCGGCATGTGTTTCGGGCTGGTCTGCTTCGTTGAGCGCGTCGGGGGTGGCGCAGGGCGCGACCTGGTGGTGCAGGAGCGCACGGGCGCGTTCTTGCACGTCGGAGGCGGTAACGGGGCGCACGGGGGTGTCCCAGTACCGGTGGATGACGGCTCGGGAGGCGGCGAGCGCCTCCGCGGCGGCGGCCTCAATGTCAGCAGCTTCGGTGAGGACGGTTCCCGCACCGCTCCCCTGACCATTCCCCTGTCCATTCTCCGGGTCGCGCGTCTCTTCAAGCAGCGGCGAGCCCTCTTCCTGAATCTGCGCCACAACAAGCGGATCCAGCTGGGATCGGTAGTCGCGGTAGAGTTCACGGGCGCGCTCGGCGAACACGATAGTCTCGGCGCTCGCATCCTCTGCGGCGCCCGCCTGTACCCATTCTTCGAGGTGCGTGAGGGCGGCGGCTTGAACCTGCGCGTGGGTGTGGCTGAGCGCCATGACTACAGAGTCTTCGCAGGCGGCAGCGTCGAGGGTGCCCGCCCGGTAAAGCGCCTGGAGCATGGTCAGGATTTTGAGTGCGTTTGCCTTGGTTCCGGCGCATACGGCGGGTGCAGCGTAGGCGAAGGCGGCGGCATCCAGCGCCTGCGGGTTTTTGCTCCAGAGGCGGTGAATATGCTGCACGCCGAGGGTTACGCTCGGGCCGATGGGCGAAGAGAAAAGCGTCAGAAATTCGCTCTGACGTGCCGCGATTTCTTCGGCGGTGAGTTTGAGCCCGGTGACCAGGCGTGAGAACCAGCCGATCCGGTACGCCGGAAAGTCGCTCATGAGGGAGCTCAGGAGCGCGTCAATGAGGCGGTCACGGCTAATCAGCCCGGTTTCGGTGGCTTCGATGAGGGCGCAGGACCAGCCGGGGTTGTTGGCCTTCTGCCCGGGCTTGTAGGAGTCGCGCTGGGTGAGGGATACGTCCCGGTTGCCTTCGACGGCGAGCATACCCCAGATAAGTTCTTCGCGGAGCTGTTCGTCCTCGCGCAGCAGCGGGAGGATCAGCTCACGGTCGCAGTTGATGAGGGCGGTGTAGTATTCCTCGTTGTGTTCGAGGCGCGCCCCGCCGTAGAGCTCAGCTAGGCGCATCGCAACGCTTCCGGTGAACCAGCCAAACTCTGCGTAGGCTTTCACGCGGTCCTGCGTGACGGTTCCGGGCGTGTTTTTGCCGAGCTGGGAGCCGTAGGGGGTGGTGACAATGTCGAAGTACTGCCAGCGGCGGTAAATCTGTTCGAGGGTACCGCCGACCGCCAGGATGTTGGCGAGGTTGTGGTTGAAGTGCATGATGTCGCTCCAGGTTTTCTGTTGCCTGAGGAGCGGGTAAATGACTTCGCCGGGGAGCGGCTCGGTGATGACCCCTTCGGGGAAGGTGTGCGTTTCGGGGCGTTTGCTCATGGTGGTCTTTCGTGAAGAAGCTGAAGCGAGCTTTTGGAGCATCGTCTTTTAGTGCGGTGCGTGGTGTGTCTAGTTGGCGGCGTGTTCGCGGTAGAGAATGCTGACCGCCAGCGCGTGCTTGCAGGGGCCTCGCGTACCGCGGTACTTTAACCACCAGGGGCAGGAGCAGAGGTACCCCTCCACGGCGTACGGGTCGGCGGGCAGCACCACGGTGTACGTGTTCGCACCGCTGCGCACACTGTACTCACCGGTACCGTGTTCCCCCGCCCCGACCCGCTTAATAGCGCCGGAGTCGGCAAGCTTTTTCGCGCCGACCAGGCGCGGGTGCATGGCGGTCAGCGCCTCCGGATGCACGGGCAGCGGGCGGTGGAAATACTCGCCAGCGTGCGCGTCAAAACCAACCTGACCGGAGGAAGCCAGCAGGGCGAGGGCGTCGCGGGTTGCCGCCTCGTCCAGTCCAGCGCGGGCAGACATGACGGGCACGTCAATGCGCGGCTCGAAGGAGAGCAACACGCTGAGCATGTCAGCGTTCTGGGCGGTGTTCGGGTTAGACAGCGCCTGCAGCACGGATCCCTCGCCGGAGAACCCGCGTGACTTTTCGGGGCTCAGACCGATGCTCAGGCGTGCGCCGGGCAGGTGCGCCACCCACACACTGGGCACGGGCGCGTTACCGGCGCTCACGGGCTCACTGTACGCGTCCAGGCGCTGAATGTGGCGGATGAGCGGCTCAAGCACGCGCAGACGCTCGGGGCCCGCCACGCATACGGATCCGGCGGTGGCGCGGGTGGCAAGACGCAGGGAACGCACGGCGCGGGTCGCCCACAACACCGCCTTGGTGCTGGAGTTGCGCGGCAGGGAGTGGATGAAAGTTCGGGCGGCGGCAGCGTCCAGACTGTGCACGGGGCTCATGCGGGATGAGAGCATCTGCGTTTCTGCAAAGCCCTTGAGCCAGCGGATGGGCAGCGGCACTTTTTCTTCCATGACGGAGCCGTCAAGGGTGGTGGTGAGCAGCCCGTCATCGCCGACGTTCAGGTGGATGGGCTCCCCCGCCCGCAGGGAGGCGAGCGCGGCGCGCAGGGGCGGGTTGACGTCTACGTTGGTGACGCCTACGGCGCTGTGGCTGGCGTCGAGTGCGCTGGAGTCAACGTCGAGGCGCGCGTACACTCCGCAGCAGGCGCTGAACGATTCGAAGCGTAGGCCTTCGGCGGTGCTGGTGACGACGGGGTCTGCGGCGCGTAGGGCTCCGGCGAGGGAGCTGGGCGGCACGTAGAAGCGGGTGCGGGCGACCCTGGCGACGACCAGTAGTGCGGTGGCGTAGACGTCTGCTCGTTCGAGGAACCCGGAGAAGAAGTACGGGTGGGAGGCGGCGCCTTCGGGGGTGCTGCCGCCGCTGGTGGCGAGGCTGAGCGCGCGGGAGTCGGCGCCGTCGATGAGGGCTGACGGGGCGGTGTACGTGTAGTCGAGGGTGTAGGCGCTCATGGCTTCTTTGCCTTTCGTATGTGGTGTATATGTCCTATCATGCCGTAAAGATTCGCGTCCCGCTACCGCTTTCGTCATTGCCGTTTGGTGCATAAAAAATCCCCGGCATTCTCGGTTGAGAAGTGCCGGGGAGAAGCTTTATTGGCTCACCCTCAATGGGGTGGGCGTGGGCTCTGATGAGAGGCTCTGACTAGACGACGATCTGGCCGTTGAAGCGCAGGGCCAGGCCGTACAGGACCACTGCGATAACCCAGATGACGATCACGGTCACAGTCAGACGAATCAGGTTCTTCGACGCCATACCGGAGGAGTTCAGGGAGTTGGTCATACCGCCACCGAACATGTCGGAGAGGCCGCCGCCCTGACCGCGGTTGAGCAGCACGAGCAGCACTGCAATCACGCTGGTGATGGCAATAATGACCATGAGTACGTTCATGATGACGTCCATGGGGACCTTCCTGTAGTCATTCTTCGGGCGGGGTCTGCGGCTTTCGCATTGCGGACAGACGGTTTAACTATACGCTACCGCCGCCGTTCGGTCACGTTGATTAGGTTTTTAGGCGGCGCGGTTAGTGCGGCGCTGGTACTCGCTGGGGGTCAGCTGCAGGGCCGCGGGCCGGTCGGTGAGCACGCGCTGGGCGGTGAGCTCATCGCCTTCGGTGTCGTAGGCGCGCACGTACCCGCCGTCGATGAGGTAGTAGGTGAACTGCTGCGCGGCCGCCCAGTAGGCGCCTCCTCCGGCGTAGAAGCCCTGGTCCACCCAGTCGCGCAGGGTGAGGGTCACGGGGATTTCGGGCGAGGAGGTGCGGCTGTAGAGCCGGTCGAGGAACTCGTCGCGGCGGCTTTCGAAGTACTGGTATTCGGGTGAGGGCTCCTTGTACTCTTCGCTGCCCGCGTAGCCGAGGTTGCCGCCATCATTGCCGGGTAGGCGCGGGGCGCTGACCCTGCGGTTGCGGATGTAGAGGAAGAGCATCGTGCCGATGAGGCCTGCGATGATGAGGGAGAATCCGAAGCTGAACATGCCGTTAAGTGTACGGGGTGAACCGTGCGGCGGGCACGTTCCGGGTGGGTTTTGCGGCGAGGGGCGAACGGGTACCGGCGTATCGCCCACCGGCCGCGCATCGCCGGTTAGCGGGACTCCCCTTAGCCCAACTCCCCCGCCACTTTGCTGCCGAAGCTCACGGACTTACGGAGGTGCACCCGTGAAGAAGCGCGGTTAAGTTAAAAGGCGCGGCGCCCGGTCGGGTGGGTACCCGCCGGGCGCCGTAACGCTATGAGACGCTATGGTGCGTCGGGGTTTTATGCGTCGAAGCGTGCGATTGCTGCGAATTCGTCAGCCTGCAGGGATGCGCCGCCGACGAGCACACCGTCCACGTCTTCCTTGCCCATGATGGAGGGTGCGGAGGAGGACTTGACGGAGCCGCCGTAGAGAACGCGGACCTTCTCTGCAACGTCTGCGGAGTAGAGCTTAGCGATTTCTGCGCGGATTGCTGCGGACATTTCCTGTGCGTCGTCTGCGGTTGCGACCTTGCCGGTGCCGATTGCCCAGACGGGCTCGTAGGCGACGACCAGGGTCTCTGCCTGCTCTGCGGTCAGACCAGCGATGGAGCCGCGCAGCTGCTCGAGGGTGTACTCGACGTGGGTGCCTGCCTCGCGGACCTCGAGGGGCTCACCGACGCAGAGGACGGGAGTCAGGCCGTGCTTGTAGGCTGCCTGGACCTTTGCTGCGCACAGCTCGTCGCTTTCGTGGTGGTAGGTGCGGCGCTCGGAGTGGCCGACGAGCACGAAGGTTGCGCCAAGCTTGGAGAGGAATGCGCCGGAGATTTCGCCGGTGTATGCGCCGGAGTCGTGGACGGAGAGGTCCTGGCCACCGTAGAGGATGTCCAGCTTGTCGCCCTCGACGAGGGTCTGCACGGAGCGGATGTCGGTGAAGGGCGGGAAGACGGCAACTTCGGTTGCGGAGAAGTCAAAGTTTGCGTCGTCGAGGGTCCATGCGAGCTTCTGGACGAGGGTGACTGCCTCTGCGTGGTTGAGGTTCATCTTCCAGTTGCCTGCGATGAGGGGCTTACGCGACATAGTTCGCTCCTTAGCTGTCCCGCGCGGTATGCCGTGCGGGGTTGTTGTTCGGAATTTTCCTTTTCCATTTTAGAGGGTTGGCGGCATATTTTCACTGGTTCGGCGCGGTTTTATGCTGTGCCTTGACTATTCTCACCCCGCGCTCATCGGTTTCTTTTAACCCTCGCCGTTTTACGGGTTCTGGAGCCGTTTAAGCGAGCGCAGGGAAGCCTTATAGCAGCTTCCCTGCGGATGCGTGCCCTCGTTCTTGTCTCAGGCTATAGGTTACCAAAACTCTTCGGATAGATCGGCTCGTAGGTATTACGGTTGCTGTAACCGTCGCGGTCAACCACGATCACCCACTGCCCGCGCAGATGCTCCACAGCCAGCGAGAAACGCCCCAGGTACCTCAAATATTTGCGGACATCCTGCTTCTCGCCCGTCTCAGTCACATAAAATGCAAGGTCCTTAGCCTTAGCCGTGTACAGGGTGCTCACCAGAATATTTCGGCTCGTATTTTTAGCCTTTTCGCCCGCAATAAGATCATCAACAACATTGGCGCTCAGCACATTCTTATCAGCCGAAATAACCCACCCGCGCTTCTCCCTGTACAGGCGAAGAATTTCGGGGTGCAGCACCTTTTCCGGGTCCGTGACCTTAGAAAGAGGCTCCGTGTCGCCCGTGTGGTAGAAGTAATTCATCGACGCAAAGAAGTACGCCAAGAATGCGTACAGGCCTGCGCGGTCGTAGTTATCCATTCCGGGCTGCTGAATAGGGTACGGCACGTTCTGCGCTGCCTGCGCCTCGGTAGCAGGAATGAAGCGGCCCTTACGCTCAAACGCCGTGTAGACGAGCGGCCCGGAGGAAGGCCCCAAGGTACGAAGCTCATCATATTTCTCCGTGGGTTCCAGGTGCACAAATTCCTGGTCGCGTTTCTTATCGGTTTGGGACTCCGAACCTGTCCCATTGAGCAATTTGGTACCCCAGCCAAAAGCTATCGCGACGAGGGCGGCGCCAGCGAACACGCCAGCCCGTATAAACCTGGCGCGAGATATCACACGCCTCATGTACGCTCGTTGCTCGTTATATCCGGGTCCGCCGTATCCTGGTCCACCAAAGTTATTCGTCATGTTGCTCTCCCCTCCCCTAGCTCCAACTATTTTCTGAAATGAATTGGACGGGCCTCCACTCATTCGTGAATTGTGTGCGTAGAGTCCCGTGTATTGCGCCGTCACGGATTAGGCCGCGCGTATCAAAATCGGTGATGGGGTACACCTGGTTCGTGTCTTTGCGGTACACCTGAACTTCGGGAAGAATATCGAACCGCACATTCCATTCCACAATTTTTAGCGTCTCGTCGATGAGGCGCGGCTGCCCCTCCAGCAGGTTCATGGTCAGAATCTTGGGATTAGGAGTAATGACCCAGCCCCTGCCCTCTTCGTAGAGGTCCTGAATGGTGGGGAAGAACATTTCTTCGCTGATATTGTCCATCCTCAGAATTGCCGGTTCGGAGGCGAGGATCATGTAGTTTTGGCAGGCGTAGTAGTAGCCCAGGTAGGGACGCAGGTTCGACACCTCGTAACGGCTCGGGGTGTACCTCACCCCCGGTGCGGGTGCCGAGTAGGCGGGGTGGTCCCGGTTTGCGGGCGTGTAGGGCCCGATTACGCCATCGGCAACGTACGGGTATGTTCCGGTGTAGTCTTTTTCGTCAAAGAGCATTTGAGCGTTTACGGTCATTCTTTCCCTCCCTGGATTCCGTATTCACAAGCTGCCAAGTTCACTAGCCGCCAAGTTCGCAAGTTGCCGAGGTGGTTCTGGGATGCTCGCGGGCGGCTAGGCTCAGCGCCTGGGCGTCTTCGCCCGTCCCCTACTTCGTTCACCGAAGAGGTACTCGCCCCCGCCGGAACAGTAGCGAAGCACCTCCCCGGCGGGGCCCTTAAGTTAATACTCTACGGCCCAGCCAGGTCCCGGCAACATTATTGAGTCGGCTCGCGAGTCTCTATGGGCTCAAACCCCGGCGGATACCAAGGGGTATATTTACCTATTTCATACTTAACAAAGACCCAACGTCCGCGCAGGTGTTCCACACGGAAATATGAGACATCCGAAAAAGGTATATCGATGGGGATTTTCTCTCCAGTATCCCGAATATAAAACACCTTATCTTTTGCTCCACGAAAATCTAAGTCGACTATAAAGATACTGCGCTTTGTATCTTTTTCAGAATCATATGTAAGTAATCTTTGCCTGACACTCGCACCGAGGATATCCTCTTTCGAAGATATAACCCACCCGCGCTTTTCCTGATAGAGCCGGAGCAACTCGGGGGTTAGCTTGTCATTCGGATTCACAACCTTAGAAAGCGGTTCAGTGTCCCCCGTATGATAAAAATAGTTCACCGCAGAACAGAAGTAAGCTATAAATATATACAACCCTCCCCTGTTGTAAGCGTCAATTCCGGGCTGCATAACGGGGTATGGAACGTTTTGAGCTGCTTGTTCTTCAGTTGCGGGGATAAATCGTCCCTTACGCTCGTACGCCGTATATACAAGAGGGCCATAAGAGGGACCTAGAGTAGGGAGGGCATCGTATTTTTCCGCGGGTTCAAGACGAATGAATGGTTGATCTCGTTCCTCCTGATTTTTCTTCTCTCGCTTCTCTTTCCTCGTTTCATCCGAGTCAAACAGACCAACGCTCTGTCCAACAATCATCCCGGCAGCACCGACGCTAAGCGCGGCTACTGCGCGGCGGGATATAAGAGGTGCTCTGCCTGCAGAATTCTGGGTTGTCTGCTCATCGTGGTTACTCATGGTCGTCTCCCTAGTTCTTAGTGTTTTCCGGGATAAATCGATGTTCGTCCTGCTCGTGCTTGCTATCCGCTGGGCGGGAACGGAATGTGCCGTAAATTGCTCCGTCTCGGATAAGCCCACGCGTATCAAAATCAGCGATGGGATAAAGCTGTCCGGTATCTTTTCGATACACTTTGGCTTCCGGAATAATATCGAACCGAACGTTCCACTCCGTGATTCTTTCTTCCTGATTAATCAGGCGCGGCTGAGGTTCAAGAAAATACATATTCAGAATCTGCTGGTTTGGGGTAATAACCCACCCTTTACCTTCCTCAAAAAGGTCCTGGATTGCCGGAAAGAACATATCCTGAATTACCGCCTCTTCCTTCAAGAAACGTGTTTCCGATGAAAGAAGTAAATAATTCTGACAGGAATAGTAGTATCTATACTGTTGCAATAGTTCCGCAGAGGTATAACGGTTAGTGACAAAGAGAAACCCACGATTTGGAGCAGGTGGCGAATAAGCGGGGTGATCGCGATTAGCCGGGGTGTATAGCCCGGTGACACAGTTAGCGACATAGGGACATTGTCCCGAGTAGTCTTCACCGTCAAAGAATTCTCTGTCATGCCTAGCCATTCTTTCCCTCCTGGCTTCTGCCTAAGACCAGCTGCCGCTTTTCTGGACAGCTGGGATGGATATACTCCTTCGCATATCCACGATGTAATTTTTAAAGGTTTACCCGCCCTGCGCTTAGCAACGCTGACGCCGCCAGCTATGGGAGCCTCTACGTTTCCAGTCTATTGGAAGCCATCCACACCGGCTTCAAGACGACCCTTCAAACCACAGAATCCACAGGATATAGTCAGGAAACAGTGTGCACTCAGCGATGAGAAATCCCGCTGGAGCGGTACCGAAGTACCGCTCCAGCTGGGGTCTCTATCCAGCTCTATGCACTTGGGCTACCCTTAGATGAATTGTTCGGCGACTCCCACCCATCGATTTAGTATCTTATTTTATGAAAACCGGGAGGATATAGAGGCATCAAATCCTTTCCATTATTAATCAAAACCCATCGCCCTTTTAAATTTTCTACATACAAACCGGGACGAGTTTCTTCCACCGGCTTATAATTTTCAAGATTAAACCTTTCATCTGTCTCAGGAACAAAGAAATACGGCATCTTAGACTTGTAAGCATCCATAATACTGAATTCAAAAATATTTCGCTTGGTGGACTCGAATTCCACATTCGGATAGAAACTGCCTCTACTTATTGAGAGATTTTCATATACGTCACCATCAGCAACAAGCCATCCGCGTTTTTCTTGATAAAGTCGGAGAATTTCAGGTTCAATAACGTCTTCTGGTTTCACAATTTTAGAAAGAGGCTCAGTATCCCCAGCGGCGTAAAAGTAATTCAGAGACGCATAATAGTAAGCGATAAAAACGTATAACCCAGACCTAGTGTACTTATTCATACCCGGGTGTAATACCGGGTAGGGAACATTCTGCGCCGCGTGCTTTTCCGTTGCAGGAACATACCGCCCATTACGCTCATACGCCGTGTAGATGAGCGATTCACTAGTTTTTCCGAGCTCCTCCTGATAGTCGTATTGCTGCTTCGGCTCCATGTCGATATATCTCTGGTGCCGCAAACGCCTGCGCGCCTCCCATTGCTCCTCGGACGTTCCCAGCACACCGGCACGATACCCGGCGGAGACGAGCAACCCAGCGCCCAGAACGCCTAAGCCCACTCTGCCTAAAAAGACACGGCGGCTAACGGGACGGTTCTTCCAAGGTTCAGGCTGATAATTGGACCGGGAATATGGGTCGGAATACGGGGTCGAATATGGGTTAGGACCGCTGTTGATACTCATGATGTCTTCTCCTCTGACGCATTGTTGGTACCTTCTGGAATAAAACTGATTGTTGCCCCTTTGCCTTTGACACTCACCGTTCTCATCGTGCCGTGTATTGATCCGTCACGAAGCAGGCCACGCGTATCAAATTCAGCGATGGGATGCATCTCTCCGGTATCTTTTCGATATACCTTCGCTTGGGGATTAATATCAAATCGCACCTTCCACTCAGTCACCTCTTGCTCCGAATTCGTGATGCGCGGTCGACCTTCGAGAACGTGCAGGCTGAGAATCCTAGTATCAGGTGTAACTACCCACCCTTTACCCTCTTCGAAGAGATCTAGGATAGCTGGGAAAAAGATCTCGTCCTCACTCCACGGGTCTTTTAAACCCCGTATATCAGATGCTAAAAGCACGTAATTCTGGCAGGAGTAATAATAGATGTAATTGAAAAGCTCCCGCACAAAGCTAGTTACTGAATCATATAAGTAAGCGTAATCTGGGATAGGTGCAGAATATGCTGGATGATTCTGATCAGCTGGAATATACTCGCCAGTTAAACGAGTGGTTGCTAACGAATACTCGCCAGAGAAATCATCCATGTATATAAATTCCTTAGGCAATTTTTTGCTGTCTATCATTGTCTTCTTCCTTACACTCGTCGTTGGATGTTTAGAACCGGATCTTAAGATTCACCGGTACGAGGAACATCTGCGGGGTACATCGGTGTGATGCCTGCGTCATTATTCAGCAAAGTCCACCTGCCATTCAGGTGCTCAGTTCCCAGATTCTCCATTCTGTCGTACCGTGGCTCCCGGCCCAGAGGACTCCGATATTTGTAAAGAGATAATTTTTCGCCGATGCTCGGAATATAGAAATACCCTGTATAGGATTCTTTATATACCCCAAGCGAGCACCATAGAATGTGTCGACCATTCTGCTCCGTTATCCATAGCTCCGCACCAGTCATCGGGAAAGAAAGCCACGCCTTGCACACATCATCTTTCGATATAACCCATCCGCGTTTCTCCCGGTAAAGGCGAAGCATCGTTTCAGGAAGGACAGCTTTCGGCTCAACAACTTTCGACAGCGGCTCGGTATCTCCCGTGTAATAGAAGTAGTTGAGGGCCGCGCAAAAATACCCCATGAAGGTATGAAAACCCTGCAGACTATATTCATACATCTCCGGTTGCGGTACAGGGTACGGTACATTCTGCGCAGGATGCTCCTCAGTCGCGGGAACGAACTCACCATTGCGTTCGTAGGCAGTGTACACAAGAGGACCTTCAAAATCAGATACCTTGGTTGCTTCCACGAATGCTTGGTCCGGTTCAAGAGCCGCCAAAGCCCGATCTTTTTGAGCCTGCTGTTCCTTCTCTTCAGCTTCCTGCTTCTTTTTACGTTCCTCTTCAAGCTCCTCCGGAGTCTTAATCAGGCCCGTGCACCGGCTAACAACCGCAGCCGTTAGAACACCTACGCCGGCATATCCCAGGGTTCGTCGGGAAAAGCGCTTCTTCTCCGGGTTCTGCACAGGGTTTTGCGCAGGGTTCTGCTCCGGAGTCTGACTGACTAAATTGCCGTCGTTGTTCGTGGTCATTAGTGTTCCTCCACGGCTTTCGTGAAATACCGCGATGTATTTTCTGAAGTTGCAGCAGCCCCCGTACCACGTGTAGCAGACGATGCCCCGAGGCGACGGGAACCTCTACAATTCCAGTCTAGTAAAGCCATCTCTAGGCGTCCCTGTCACAGGCGGCATACCCAGGGAACCCACAGCATATAGCCAGGAAACAGCCCCGCATCCTGCCCACATAAGATGGACCGGGCATGAGTGGGCACGCAGAAACCTCCGCCGGAACGGTACCGAAATACCGCCCCGACAGAGGTCTCACGCTAAAACTCTGCGCTCAAATCACGCAGTCAGGCTAGGCCACCCGGATTAGGCGCCCAGTGCCTCCAGGCCGGGCAGGGTCTTACCCTCAATGTACTCGAGGGAAGCGCCGCCACCGGTGGAGATGTGGCCGAACTGCTCGTCCTTGAACCCCAGGTTACGGACTGCCGAAGCGGAGTCGCCACCACCAATGATGGAGAACGCGTCAGACTCGACGATAGCCTCGGCCACGGCACGGGTACCGGCCGCGAACGGAGCGATCTCAAACACGCCGACGGGGCCATTCCAGAAGATAGTCTTTGCACCCTTAATCTTCTCAGCGAAAATCTCGCGGGTCTTGGGGCCAATGTCCAGGCCCTCAGCCTCTGCGCCGAGCTTGCCACCGGTCAGGTCCTCAATGGGGCGAACCTCGGTGTTAGCGTCTGCGGAGAAGTCGTCAGCCCAGACCACGTCCACTGCGGTAACAATCTCGGTACCCTTCTCGGGAGCTTCCTTCAGGTAGCGCAGAACGTTCTCAACCTGGTCCTTCTCCAGCAGGGACTTACCAACCTCGTAACCCTGTGCGTAAGCGAAGGTGTAACCCATGCCGCCACCGATCAGAATGGTGTCAGCCTTACCAATCAGGTTGTCAATCACGGCAAGCTTATCGGACACCTTAGCGCCGCCCATGACCACCACGAAGGGACGCTCAGGGTCGTTCAGGGTCTTAGCCAGAACGTCAACTTCCTTCTTCACCAGGTCACCCAGGTATGCGGGCAGACGCTTAGCAACGTCGTACACGGAAGCGTGCTTGCGGTGAACCGCACCGAATGCGTCGTTCACGTATGCACCGTTCTCGCCGGTCAGTGCGACCAGCTCGTCAGCGAATTCGCCGCGCTCTGCGTCGTCCTTGGAGGTCTCGCGAGCGTCGTAGCGGACGTTCTCGAGAACCAGAACCTCGCCGTCGGCCAGGCCTGCGGCCTTAGCCTTAGCGTCCTCGCCTACCAGGTCGGTTGCAACCTTCACGGGCACGGATGCGAGCTCGGCCAGGCGTGCTGCTGCCGGTGCGATGGAGTACTGGGGGTCGACCTTGCCCTTGGGGCGGCCCAGGTGTGCGGTGACGATGACGCGTGCGCCAGCCTTGGCGAGCTTCTCAATCACGGGCAGGGATGCGCGGACGCGGCCGTCGTCGGTGACGACGCCGTCCTTCAGGGGTACGTTCAGGTCGGAGCGAACGAGGACGTGGCGGCCTGCGACGCCTTCTTCGAGCAGTTCGGACAGTGCCTTAGCCATGGGATTTCCTCCTGGTTAGGTGGGTTTATATACCGTTTCAATCATACCGAAGAATAGGGGTTTTGACAGCCTAAAAATAAGCTTTTATAAGGTGTTTCTCCGCGGAATACCGCGGATATTCACACTTTCTATCCCCTACTCCCTTACGGTATCCCTGACTCAAAATGAGCGATAGAAAATAGTATGTTTATACATCATTAAGGGTTTTATTCAAGACCCCTGCACAAGAGTCTTGGTACAGCAAACCCCGACTCCCCCGCGTAAAGCGGTGGTGCCGGGGTTCACTATATGCGTTAGTCACGCTCTATGACGCTTAGCTATGCGTCGAAGCCCAGAAGGCTTAGAGGGAAGCCACAACCTTGTTGGTGAACTTCACGAGGCGGGAAACGTAGCCGTACTCGTTGTCGTACCAAGCGATAACCTTCACCTGGTCACCAATCACCTTGGTCAGCGGTGCGTCGAAGACGGTGGAGATGGACTCGCCCTCGATGTCCTTGGAGACGATCGGGTCGGTGTTGTACTTGATGATGCCCTTCATGGGGCCCTCAGCTGCTGCCTTGACTGCTGCGTTGACTTCCTCAACGGTGACCTCGCGCTCAGCGGTGAAGGTCAGGTCGGTGATGGAGCCGGTGATGGTGGGAACGCGGACTGCGAAGCCGTCCAGCTTACCCTTCAGCTCGGGCAGAACCAGGCCAACAGCTGCTGCTGCACCGGTGGAGGTGGGGACCATGTTCACGGCTGCGGCGCGTGCACGGCGCAGGTCGCGGTGGGGTGCATCCTGCAGACGCTGGTCAGCGGTGTATGCGTGGATGGTGGTCATCAGACCCTGCTTGATGCCGAATGCGTCGTTCAGGACCTTAGCCATCGGAGCGAGGCAGTTGGTGGTGCAGGAAGCGTTGGAGACGATGTGGTGGTTAGCTGCATCGTACTGGTCGTCGTTCACGCCCATGACGAAGGTGCCGTCGATGTTCTTACCGGGAGCGGAGAGGATAACCTTCTTAGCGCCGGCCTCGAGGTGTGCCTTTGCCTTGGTGCCGTCGGTGAAGAAACCGGTGGACTCGAGGACCACGTCAACGCCCAGGTCCTTCCAGGGGAGGTTCTGGGGGTCACGCTCAGCGAGGATCTTGATTTCCTTGCCGCCAACAACCAGTGCGCCTTCCTTGACCTCAACCTCTTCGTCGAAGCGACCCATAATCGAGTCGTACTTGAGCAGGTGTGCCAGGGTCTCAACGTCGGTGAGGTCGTTGATAGCGACAATCTCGAAGCCGACGCCCTCGGTCTGAGCTGCGCGGAAGAAGGTGCGGCCGATACGGCCGAAGCCGTTGATTGCTACGCGTACAGTCACTGGAGTATCTCCTTGTCAGTGCGTTGGGTGGCGACCCGCCCAATTCGATGCCTTGTGGGCATTATGCTTACCGAATTATTCCGAGCTCTGTGGTGCCCGGCGCGTTCCGCCGTTGTTGGTAATAATCCTACCCTAGTTTGTGTGTGTTTTGGTGTGCTCATTCGAGAATTTTTTGTGAGTTACCCCATAAAATAGGCAAAAAACCCTTTGTTTTCTGTTGGTTTACGTGGTGTTTACCCCGAGAAAATGTTGCGATATAGTCTAAATAACAATAAATACACACGATGCCCATTCGCAGAAAAACCCCGCCGTATCAAGGCACGATGAGAGGGTACAAACCACCCTTTCAACCGCTAACACACGACCATCGCAACCGCTCCCAACCCCGAATGGGCCGAAAGCACCGGAGGTAGAGAACTCACCAAAAACTCGGGTATGTTTAGCGCCACAGAACCCTCACCCGAGGCAGAACCGGTGGAGGCACCCGCGGAATGACTCAGCGAGCCCTCCCCCAGCAGACGTTGCACCCGCTCATACAGCTGCACCGCCTGCGCCGCATTACCCACGTGATGCACCGCGACCACCTCGCCGGGCGTATCACTGCCCGGGACCGCATCCGTTGAAGCGTCGAGAGCGGCGGCATGACGGTGCTCGCGGCAGGCCTGCACCGTCAGTTCCACGAGCCGATCCAGGGCGCGCGCGGCCGTGCGGGGCCGCTCCACGTAGGTGAGCTTCCCCTGGGAAATCGTGCCGATGGGCTTAATCTGAAACATCTGCCCCACCATCGCCAGCGCCGGGGAAACGCGACCCCCGCGGCGCAGCGCATCCAGGGTGGGGATGTAAAAGTACAGGGTCGCGCGCTCACACACCCGCCGCATGCACTCCACGACCCGCTCGGGGTTCGGGTCCTCCTCCAACAGCTCAAGGGCGCGAAGCACCGCATACCCGTAGGCGCCGGCCACCGTGCGGCTATCCACCACGCTCACGCCCTCGGCACCCAGGCGGCTCAGGCGCGCGCCGGTGCGCGCGGACTCCACCGTGCCCGAGAGCTCGCCGGAGAGGTGAACCGACACCACGTGCGTAAAGCCGCGCGATGCCAGCTCGTCGTACACGTCAGCAAACGCGCCAGGAGCCGGGCCGGAAGTGCTCACGGTCTGCCCCATGACGTGCGCCAGCATAATGGCTTCGTCCACCTCGGCGGCGCCGAGGCCCTGCAAGCTACGGTCCTCCGCACCGGGGGTGCGAATCGTAACGGGCATGGGCACCACGACAAAGTTCCCGCGAGCGCTCAGCCGCTCCACCAGCTCCGGATGCAGTGCCGCGGCGCTATCGGTGACCACGGCAATGCGATCCTTTGCGTTGTTCTCGTGCCCCATATTCCGGCCCTTCCTCCGGTTCGTCAGCGAATGATCCAGCGACGAAGCCTCTCCTAGCGTTTCCTGAACATTATGGCACTCGCCACTACCGCAGTACAGCAAAGCCCCGCCGTGCCTTTCGGAACGTTCCGCAGAACGAACCAAAGCCACAGCGGGGCTTGCAGATCGGCCAAAAGCCTAGATTACGATGTTCACGAGCTTCGGTGCGCGCACAATCACCTTGCGGATCTCGGCGTCACCCAGCGCACGCTGAACGGCGGCATCGGCCAGGGCCAGCTCCTGAAGCTCCTGCTCGGAGATGTCCTTGGCGACTTCCAGGCGAGCCTTCACCTTGCCCTTAATCTGAACGATGGCGGTAACGGTGTCGTCCACCAGCAGGGCCGGGTCAACCTCGGGGAAGCCCGCGGTCAGAACCGGGGTGTCGTGACCGAGCACGTGCCACATATCCTCGGCAGTGTACGGTGCGTACAGCGAGAGCAGGATGGCGATGGTCTCGGCGGCCTTGCGGACGGCCGGGTCAGCCGCGCCGGCGCCGGAATCAATAGCCTTGCGGGTAGCGTTGACGAGCTCCATGGTCTTCGCAACAACCACGTTGAACTTGCCGCCCTCAATCAGGCCCTGCACCTCGTGCACGGTGCGTGCAATCAGCTTCTGCAGCTCCAGGTCACCGGTGGTTGCGTCCACGCCGGGTTCGCTGGTGACGTCCTGAGCCACGCGCCATGCGCGAGCCAGGAACTTCTGCGAGCCGGCGGGGGAAACGTCGGCCCAGTCCACGTCATCCTCGGGCGGGGACGCGAAAATCATGGTGGTGCGGATTGCATCCACACCGAACTTATCGAGCTGCTCGCCCAGGTTCACGCCGTTACCCAGCGACTTGGACATTGCCTTGCCGCCGTTGAGCACCTGGCCCTGGTTCATGAGGGCCTTGAAGGGCTCATCGTGCTGAATCAGGCCCAGGTCGCGAACAACCTTGGTGAAGAAGCGCGCGTACAGCAGGTGCAGAATTGCGTGCTCCACGCCGCCCACGTACATGTCGACGGCACCCCACTCGCGCATGGCCTGCGGGTCGAAGGGAGCCTGGTCGTCATGCGGGGAAACGTAACGCAGGAAGTACCAGGAGGAGTCCACGAAGGTGTCCATGGTGTCCGAGTCACGGCGAGCCTGCTTGCCGCACTTCGGACAGGGCACGATAGCCCAGTCATCGGCGGCGGCCAGGGGCGACTGGCCCTTGGGGGCCAGCTGCTCACCACGCAGGTTATCGGGCAGCAGAACCGGCAGCTGATCCTCGGGAACGAGCACCTCGCCGCAGTCCTCACAGTGAATCACGGGGATGGGGGTACCCCAGAAGCGCTGGCGGGAGAGCAGCCAGTCGCGCAGACGGTAAATGACCTTGCCCTCACCGGTGCCGGCGGCCTCCACCAGCTCGATGGCCTTGGCAATCGCCTCAGCCTTGGGCAGGCCGGTCAGCTCGCCGGAATTCACGAGCACGCCGTCACCGGCGGTAGCAACACCGCTGGTGGCCGGATCCTCAGCGCCCTCAACATCCAGAACCTTCACGACGGGCAGGTCAAACTTCAGGGCGAAGTCCAGGTCGCGCTGGTCGTGCGCGGGCACGGCCATAATCGCACCGGTACCGTAGTCGGCCAGCACGTAGTCGGAGGCCCACACGGGCAGCTTTGCGCCGGTCAGCGGGTTAATCGCGTAGCGGCCGGTGAACACGCCGGTCTTCTCGCGCTCGGAGGACTGACGATCGATATCGCTCAGCGCCTTAATGTCCTCGCGGTACTGCTCCAGAGCAGCCTTGTGCTCGGGTGCCACAATCTGCTCGGCGAACGCCGCATCCGCAGCAACCACGATGAAGGTGGCACCGTACAGGGTGTCGGGGCGGGTAGTGAACACGGTGAAGGATTCGGCGGCCTGGTCCTCGGTGGCCTCAATCTCGAAGCGCACCTCGGCACCCTCGGAGCGGCCAATCCAGTTGCGCTGCATGAGCAGCACGCGGTCGGGCCACTTGCCCTCCAGCTGCTCCATGTCGTCCAGCAGCTGCTGGGCGTAGTCGGTGATCTTGAAGTACCACTGGTTCAGGGCCTTCTTGGTCACGGTGGTACCGCAGCGCTCGCAGGCACCGTTGACGACCTGCTCATTAGCGAGCACGGTCTGGTCCTTGGGGCACCAGTTCACCATGGAATCCTTGCGGTACGCCAGGCCCTTCTTGTAGAACTGCTCGAAGAACCACTGGGTCCACTTGTAGTACTCGGGGTCCGAGGTGTGCAGGCGGCGGCTCCAGTCAGCGGCAATGGCGTAGCGCTTGAACGACTCGGCCTGGGTGTCGATGTTCTTGTACGTCCACTCCTTGGGGTGAGTGTCGTTCTTAATGGCTGCGTTCTCTGCCGGCAGGCCGAAGGAGTCCCAGCCAATCGGGTGCAGAACGTCGTAGCCGCACTGCTTGTAGTAGCGGGCGTTCATGTCACCAATGGCGAATGCCTCCGCGTGACCCATGTGCAGGTCACCGGAGGGGTAGGGGAACATATCCAGAACATACTTGCGGCCCTTGGGTGCGTGACCGGTGGGCTGGAAAACCTTCGTTTCGTCCCAGTAGGGGCGCCACTTGGCTTCCATAGCGCGGAAGTCGTACGCATTCTCGGTGCGTTCGGTCTCTACCTGAGCAGACACAGCGATTCCTTAAATAAAGACAGGTTGATAAAAACTTAACCCTCCAAGTGTAACGCGAAAGCGGCGACGGGATGGATTCGGGCCCGCGCTGATTAGTCTGTGGACGAGCCGAGGATGCGCGAGGGGCCCGGCACACACCACCCTCCAGGGGCTTTTCAGGCTTCTCCCCTAAAATTAGGGGTGGGACTCTGCCCTCCCCGCACCCGACCCCGTGAAAGGTACCCATGACCTCCACCGTTCCCTCGAACTCCCCCAACGCCTCGGTTCTCGAGGGCGTACCCGGCCCGCTCATTCCCGGCACCGGTCACGAGGCGCGCATCGGCGCGGATGCGCAGGCGGTCACGACCCGCTACTGGCAGTACGGCGAGGGCATGGGCTCCGGAAGCTTCCCCGAGGGGTGCTACCCCGTGCTACTCGTGCACGGTTTCCGCGGCGACCACCACGGCCTCGAAATCATCGCGAACTACCTGCTGAAGCTCATCCCGAACGTCAGCATCATCAGCCCCGACCTGCCCGGCTTCGGCCGCTCCGGTGACCTGCCCGAAAGCGCCCCGGGTGAGGACAGCATCGACGCGTACGTGGCCTGGTTGCAGGATTTTGTGGAGCGCACCAACCCGCTCGGGCTGCCGCTACACGTGGTCGGTCACTCCTTCGGTTCCATCCTCACCAGCGCCTTCGCGGCGGCGCATCCTGCCTCGCTCGTGCGCCTCTCGCTCATCAACCCCATCAGCGAACCCGCCCTAGAGGGGCGTCAGCGCGTCACCTCGCGCTTGGCCTCGCTCTACTACCGCGCCGGCGCGGCACTACCCGAAAAAATCGGCTACCCGCTGCTGCGTTCCCAGCTGATTACCCGCCTCTCCAGCGAGGTTATGATGCGCACCAAGGATAGGGCGATGCGCCGCTTCATCAACGGCCAGCACGCCGCCTACTTCGGCTCCTTCGGCTCGCGCCGCGGGGTGCTCAGCGCCTACGAGGCGTCCATTGCACACACCGCCGCCGAGTACGCCGCCGCAATCCGAGTGCCGGTGCAGATGCTCGTCGCCGAAGACGACGACCTGGGCACCCCCGAAACGGCCCGTGCCATGTACGCGACGCTCGCCTCCCGCAACCTGCCCGCCCCATCGGCCGCCCCCCGCGAGCGCCTGGACATGATCCCCGAAGTCGGGCACCTCATCCACTACGAAACCCCGCATCTGGCCGCGGAACTCATCGCCGATTTCGCCGCCGACCACTCAGGGAACGAGAAGTAAGGAACCAACATGAAACTCATGGTTGACGCCCGATACACCCGTATCGGCTTCCACGACGGCATCAGCCGCTACACCGCCTCCCTGCTGGGCGCGCTCAAAACCCTCATCGACACCGGTGACGAGGCCGCCGCCAACCTCGACCTCACCATGATTATTAGCGATGAGCGTCAGCTGGACATGCTGCCCGACCTGCCGCACGTGAAAATCTGCTCGCCCACCGGCCCGCTCGAGCCGACCGCCTCGCTGCAGCTGAATAAGTACGCGCCGGACGTGGTGTTCTCCCCCATGCAGACCATCGGCTCCACCGGACGCAAGTTCAAGCTGATTCTCACCCTGCACGACCTCATCTACTACTCTCATCCGACCCCGCCCGGGTTCCTGCCCGCACCGGTGCGCGTGGGCTGGCGACTCTTCCACAAGACCTACACCCCGCAGCGCTTTCTGCTCAACCACGGCGACGCGGTCGTGACGGTTTCTGAGTCGACCGCCTCGCTGATTCGTGAGCACGAGCTGACCAGCAAGCCGCTGTTCGTGGTGCCCAACGCCCCGCAGCCCGGCAGCGTGGTCTCGCGCCAGACCGCCCTGGAGCGCGCCACCACCCGCGAGGAGCAGCCCGTCAAGCACCTGGTGTACATGGGTTCGTTCATGCCGTACAAGAACGTAGAAACCCTGCTGCTGGCGATGCGTTCCCTGCCGGATTACCGCCTGCACCTGCTGTCGAAGATGCCGCCGCAGCGCCTGGTGCAGCTCACCGACGAGCGCCTCATCGGTGAGAACGTGGAGGTGCACAACGGCGTGAGCGATGAGGAGTACCAGCAGCTGCTCCGCCAGGCGCACGCCCTGGTGACCGCCTCCCGCGAGGAGGGTTACGGTCTGCCCGTGGTCGAGGCTCAGGCTGCCGGCTGCCCCGCTGTGATTAGCGACATCCCGATTTTCCGTGAGATTGCGCCGCACGCCGTGTTCGCACCGGTGGACGGTGCCCCGGAGGCGCACATAGCCGACTGGGTCAAGGCAATTCGTTCCCTGGAGGACCCGGCCGTGCGCGAGCGCGTAATCATTGACGGACTCTCGGATGTGCGCCGCTACTCCTGGCGCGACTCGGCGCTCAAGCTGCTGAAGGTCGTACGCGGGCTCTAATTCTCAGGCTCTAAAGCGTGCGCGGCGTATGCAACGCGGCGCTAGATACAGATAGATACAGAAAAACCGCCGCACTCCCCCGAAACTCGGGAGGGCGCGGCGGTATTCTCGTATTCAATTCATGGTTGCCGATAGACGTATGCGGCACGCGTTCTGCGCAGCGGCGGTTCGCTACACACTTCCTCCGCGCCTACGCAGGGAACCCGCCCTCGCAGAGCTCGGGCACCCTGAGGGCGCATCCGGAAGGTGCAGCCTCGCCGCCTCTAGGCGCAAAATCTCTAGACCGCGGTAAAGCTACCGGTGCGGGCCTCTTCCTTCGCCACGAGATCGTTGACGTGGGTGTAGGCGTAAATAATCTTCGCGTCATCCAGCTCAGCGAAACGCGCCAGGTAGCGGCAGACCGCACCGCGCTGCGCCATCGTCATGGCCGAAAGCAGCTCGGGGTTGGGGTGGGTGATACCGTTGCTACGCTCGGGAGCGGAATCGCCGAATCCGGGTTCGTAATCGTATGCCGGGCTCATCGTCGAAAGCCTTTCGTCAGGGCGTCGCTACAGTGCAAACGCCACGCGGAGTAACACAGCGAATAGGTTCGCAGCGATAACCGGATGCCTCTTCGCGGTGGTGGTTGTGATACCTCTAAAGTACCCAAGAGCCAATCAATGTTCAAGAACCGTTAGGGAACAACCTCATAATGGACACGTCCGCGGTTGTCAGGCGGAAATCAGGGGGCATAATGGCGGCAGACGACCGCCGGTTTTTCCCCACCGTTTGAGTCCACCGTTAGAAGCTTAAAAAGAAATGCCGCCGCACTCGTCAAGAGTGCAACAGCATTCCCAAAAGCTCTAATTATGCAGGCTACGCCATGCTTGCGCAGAGGCCGCGCTCGGCGTCCTTACGAGCCAGCTCATAGGCGTGGCCGTACGCGTAGAAAATCTTTGCGTCGTCCAGCTCCGCGAAGCGCGCCAGGTAGCGGTAAACAGCTCCTCGTTCCGCAACGGTCATGTCGGAAAGCAAAACGGGGTCCGGGTGCATGACACCGTAATTGTGTACAGAAGCAGACCCGCCGCATGCAGGTTCGTATGCGGGGGTGATCATAGTCTGAGTCACCAGTATTCATCTTTCGTTGGTGCGCACGGTTGTGAAGCGTGCGCGAAGTTGAGTGATAGATACCGCCAATACCACCCCGACAAGCGCCGAAAAAGTGCCCGCGGTGCTGAATATATTACCGTGAATACGGCGACTAAGCTAATTGGAAACCCGAAGATTCAATTCTGAGCCATTAGATGCACATTGGTGCACAGATTGTGGGGGTAGCCCCAACGCGGCGCTACCCTAACCCGCATCGGGCCGAGGCGCGCTCGCCTCATCGTCAACTCCCCCGATGACGCTCTCTCGCGCCAGAGTGCGATCAATCTTCGTCACCATGAACCGCTGGAACCGACGCTGAGTCGCGGGAGACAGCACCACCACGAGCAGCACCTCCACCGCGAACAGAATCGCCAGCAAAGCGAGGCCGCCGCCGGGCGAATCCACCTGCTCACGCAGGTACCGGGCCGCGGCCACCGCCCACTCAAACCCCGCGGAGTCCAGGACCGGCACATCCAGACCTGCCTGCGCCGAAACGTGCAGAAGCGACGCCACATTCAGCAGCAGCACAAACAGCGCGGTCAACCCCGCATACAGGCCGTAGTGCACCGCACGCGCAACCCTTTTAGCCCGGGCAAAGGCACGGTTGAGCTCGGCACCGATATCGTTCACGCCCTCCAGCAGGTGCGTGTCGGCCGGTAGAACGTGCGGCAGCAAACGGCGCGACAGCATGAGCGGAACCGGTGAACTGGCGTCAAAATACTGCATGTGGCTACTCACCGAAGGCCCCGGCAGGGTCGCGAAGGTAACCTTCACATCGGTCGGCTGCGTGATGTTCGAACGCCCGATGCTATCACCGCGCGCCGCAATCTCACAGTGATCCGCCACGTTCATCTCGTGCAGCGAGGGCGCGTAGGCGCGCACGAACAGGTGACAGCAGCTACGCACCGATACGACTATCGCCAGCATCACGACGCACCAGAACGCCACGCTCAATGCGGTGGGCGCAGGAACCCTCGCTTCACCGCTCAGGTAGGCAAGCACCAGCATGAGGGAGGTAAACATCATGAACACCCCGTGCACAAAGAGCGTCGGGATAAGCCACATAATCAGGGAACGTGTGCCGTAGACATTCCAGAGGGCAGGGATCGCCCCCGTCTCCTGCGCAATGCGGCCCCGCCCCTTCAGCGCCGAGAGCACGGCGAAGACAACCGTGGCCGCGCCCAGCGTCAACGGAATCAGCATCATGTGGCGCAGCAGGGAGGCGTAGGGGCCAACCAGAAGCAGGGCCTCCTGAACCCAGGCGAACCCGGCTACCGCTCCGAGGGCCAGCAGGGTCAGGCGGTTACGGAACCCTCCGGAGCTATCGAGCGGGGCGGGAACGTCGTTGCGGTCACTGGCGATGATACTAATCGGCACCACACCGTTACCCAGCCCGTAGAAGAAACGCAGGGGTTTCTTTCCGGCCTTCGCACGGCGACGCAACAGCTCATACCCCAGGTACCCGCCCTGCGAATGGGCAATAATACCCGGGGCATCACTACGGGCCGCCAGCAAATCCAGCTGACGGTCCAAACGCACGTAGATGCGCTCCAAATCCCGAGACTCAGGGCTGGTCGCCGTCTGAATCAGCTGCGTGGGAATCGCCTTCACCAGCGCCCACAGCTCGCGGGCACGGCGAGCCAAAACCCAACCCAAAATACCCAGGCTGAGCACAGCCACCAGCGCCGTCAGCAGACCGCGGCTCGTGCTCAGGGAAGCAACAAAGGCGTCGCGCATCGTCACGATTGTCACCACCGCCAGCACAAGCCAACCGGCCACGTTCACAAAACGCGCTATCGACCGGAGCAGCTGCCCGGCGCGATCGGTCCAGGTTCGGCCCGGACGCTCGTAGTAGAGACAGAACATGAGGAAAAGCGGCAGCACCGAGACCAGCCAGGGCAGGTGATCTCTAAGGGGACGATAGTGCTTCGGGCGCCAAAACCCTTCCTGAAGGAGGATGCTGCGACGCACCACCGAACGCTCCGGACGTTCCGGACGGCTCGAACGCGAGGCGCTGAGGCGCTCCTGCAGGCGTCGTTCCTGAGCGCGCAGCCCCTCCGAGATACGCGCCTGCAACGACGAGGCGCTCGGCTCGTCGACGGCTTCCCGGTCCTCCGGGGACTCGGGTACTTCGGTAGATTCGGAAACTTCGAGAGTTTCGGGGGTTTCTGGAGCCTCGGGGGCCTGCACGTACTCCAGCGTGAGCGCGTAGCTCAGCTCGCGGTGCTCGCTATGCGGGGTCACCTCCCCCGATGGCGGCTGAGTATCGCCGTCGGGGATGAGCGTGACGCTCCCCCGGGTCGCCTCCTCGGGGCTGTCCGCGGCATCGGAACCGGTATCAGGTGCGGTCGCGCTCGCCATCGTGGCCAGCGTCTTCAGGCTGTGCGCCACCGGCTTGCCGAAGTAGTCCAGGGTCTCACCGAAATTCTGGTACCCGATGCCGTGAATCAGCAGAACCGCGGCGTCGTGCCGGCGACCCGTACTGTGCAGGGTGCTCTCGGGGTGCCGGGAAGCATACCCCAGCAGGGTCCGCTGTTCGTCCGAGGGCAGGGAACTGCCCTTCACCAATTGGCGATCCACGACGCCCCCTTTCTGCACTGTACCTCTGTGTTTTCTGCAGATAAATCCGCAAGACTGCAGGTTTTAAAGCACGTCCAAGCCGTCGCAACGTACCTGAACGGACCGCTCCCCCACCGTTTTCTTGAGGGCGGCCATCGTGGCGCGCGTGGCGCGCAGCTCGTGCGTCACCTGCTGGGCAATACCGTAGGAGAAGAAGAGCAGGGCGCGCCAATCCCCGCGCACCGGGGATTCCTCCGGATCATTCTCCAGGGTCTCGGACCAGGCGAGATAGCCGTGATCCAGCGGAACCGGACCGACCACCCGCAATTGCTCGCGCACAGACTCGGGTAGGGCCGAAGAGCCCAGGAAGATTTCCATGAAGGAGCGCACATCAGCCTCTGCACCGGTCACCGCAGCCGTGCGCACCGCCGGAGGCAGACCCGTCTGCGAGCGCTCCTCCAGCTCCTCGCGAGCGAACCAGGCCGGATCCCAGCGGATGAGGGCCTGCTCCACGGGCGAGGGCGAGGCGGTCGTCACTACGGTCCCCTCCAGCGCCGCCGGACGCACCAGGGCCGCCGCGTTAAGCCAACGACGCAGGGCGGCCTCGGGGGCACGCAAAGAATCGAAGTAGAGCATCTTATCGGCGTCCAGAAGCAGGGCCGCCGCGTAACCGCCGAAAGCCACGGGCTCAGCCCCGGGAGTCGCCACGACCAGGGCCGGTTCCGGGCCAACCGTCGCGCGCACGTGGTCGCCCGAGGAGGAAATCACCGGGACGTTCGGGAAGGCGCGGCCCAGCTCCTCGGCCGTGCGCATCGCGCCCACCATCGAGGAACGCCAGCGGTTAAAACCACATTCGGGGCACCGCCACTGCTGGGCCAGGTGGCCGCACCACGCGCAGGAAGGCACCGAGGAACCGGAAGCCAGCGAAAGCGGGCCGCTACACACGGTGCATCGGGCGGGCATGCGGCACCGCGCGCACGAGAACGACGGCACGTAACCACTGCGGGCCACCTGTACGAGCACCGGGCCTCGGGACAGGGCGCGGCGGGCGTACTCGAAGGCCAGGTGCGGGATGCGCGCCACGGCAGCCAGCGGGTCGCGAGCCAGCTCGTACTCCGAACCGGTCGAGAAGATGCGCGGCGAATACTCGCGAACGAGCGCGCGAGGAGCCCGCAGGTAGGTGGCCCAGCGGGTGCGTACCAGGCGTGCCGCCTCGCTACTCATCGTGAACCCGGCGAAGAGCGCCGCGGCGTTCTCCGCTGAGGCGCGCAAGAGCAGTACGTCGCGGGCGTGGCAATAGGGGGCGCGCTGTTCGAGCAGCGACGAGTCGCCGTCGTCCCAGCAGACGACCAGGCCCAGGTTAGCGACCGGGGCGTAGGCGGCCGCGCGGGTTCCGATGACGACGGGCACGCGTCCCAGGCGGGCCTTGAGGAACCCGTGGTAGCGCGCGTGCGGGCCCGAATCGGCACTCAGGCGTGCGTAGGAATCGGCGGGAAGCACCCGCGCGAGGGCGCTCTCCAGCAGGTCTAGGCTCTTGGCGGTGGGAACCACGGCGATGGCGCCCCGCCCGGAGGTTGCCGCGGTGGCCAGGGCCGCGGCGAGCACATCGGCCCAGGTGTGTTCCAGGTGGCCGGGAAGCACGGTCATGACGGCGCGGCTCGCGACGCCGGCGGCCACGTCCTCGATGAATTCGGGGCCGTTTTCGTAATCGGAGAAGACCGCGGCGGCATCGGGTGCGTCCTCCAGCGGGGCGGGAGGCTCAAGGGTGAAGGGCGCGGGTGCGCCGGGGGTAGCGAGCCAGGCATAGGGGTCGGCCTCAGTACCATTTCCGCCTATCAGAGAGTTTTTAGCCAATTCACCCTCAGCCTGAACCTGAAATTCGCAACCCTCACCTTCAATCGAAGGGTTACCGGCAGATTCGCCCTCAACCGGAGCTTGAGGGCCCACCTGGGAAGGCTCGTAACCCGGCAGGAACGGAGCGTACTTCTTATCCAGGGCGGCCACGCGCGGAGGAACCGCCAGGCGCAACACGTTCGCCACCGTGGAGGCGTAGCGATCGGCCAGCGCTTCCGCCACGCTGAAAATCTCAGGCGCCACCACCGGCACGCGCGAGAGCACCCCCTTGAGCGGGGCAAGCGAAGACCGCGTCCAATCGGTCGTGGCCGCGCGCTCCTCAATGTAACCGCTCATCTCGTGCCCGTTGAACATGACGCGCACGCGGGCGCCAGGCACCGCGTCCTCGCTCATCTCGGCGGGCACGCGATAGTCGAAGGTGCGGTCCACCTGCGGCAGGGTGCTATCCACACGCACGCGCGCCACGGGGTTCACCACACCGCTGGCTCGCAGCTCGGCGGCCACGCTGACCGGCTCGGGCGTTGCGGGAATCAGGGCATCACGAAGAGCAGGAAATCCCTGCAACAGGTCAAGCTGTTGCAGGGATTCCTGCTGGGCACCCGCGGGTACCTTCGATTCATCAGAACGGTTCTGACTCACGCGCTGTCGTAATCTCGTTCGCGTAAACTCGCCCTAGGAGGAGGACACTGCCGAGCGCAGTGCATCCACGCGGTTGAGGCGCTCCCAGGTGAACTCCGGCTCGGTGCGGCCGAAGTGACCGTGAGCCGCGGTCTTACGGTAGATGGGGCGGCGCAGGTCCAGCTCGTTAATGATGGCCAGCGGGCGCAGGTCAAAGACCTCGCGCACCGCGCGCTCAATCTTCAGCGGGTCAACCTTCTCGGTGCCAAAGGTCTCGATGTACAGGCCAACGGGTGCTGCCTGGCCGATGGCGTACGCCACCTGAACCTCGGCGCGATCGGCGAGGCCGGCGCCCACGATGTTCTTGGCAACCCAGCGCATGGCGTAAGCTGCGGAACGGTCCACCTTCGAGGGGTCCTTACCGGAGAACGCGCCGCCACCGTGGCGTGCGGAACCACCGTAGGTGTCCACGATAATCTTGCGGCCGGTCAGGCCGGCGTCACCGACGGGGCCACCCTGCACGAAGCGACCGGCAGGGTTGACGATGAACTTGGTGTTGGAGGAATCCAGGTCCACGGAGCTGAGCACGGGGGCAATCACGTGCTTCTCAATGTCGGCGCGCAGGTCGGCCAGATCGTAGCTGGCGGTGTGCTGGCTCGAAACAACCACGGTATCAACGGATACGGGTACGTTGTTCGAGTCGTAGCCGAGGGTCACCTGGGTCTTGCCGTCGGGGCGCAGGTCGGTCAGCAGGCCGTCCTTGCGCACCTTGGTCAGGCGCTCGGAGAGGCGGTGTGCCAGCCAGATGGGGGCGGGCATCAGCACGTTGGTCTCGTTCGATGCGTAACCGAACATGATGCCCTGGTCGCCCGCGCCCTGGCGGTCGTAATCGTCGGCGGCGATGCCCTGACGAACCTCGAGGGACTCGTACACGCCGGCGTTAATGTCCGGGGACTGCTCGCCGATGGAGACGGAGACGCCGCAGAACTCGCCATCGAAACCGCGGGTCGAGGAATCGTAGCCGATATCGAGAATGGTCTCACGCACGATGGAGGGAATCTCGACGTAGCTGGAGGTGGTCACCTCACCGGCGACGTGCACCTGGCCGGTGGTCACCATGGTCTCCACAGCAACGTTCGCTGCGGGATCCTGGGCGATAATGCCGTCCAGGATTGCGTCGGAAATCTGGTCACAAATTTTGTCGGGATGGCCTTCAGTCACCGATTCGCTGGTGAATAGGCGTAGATGGTTATTACTCACGGTTTCCACTCTACTGGTTGAGGGCGCGCAAAGGTAGCGCGCTCGTAATGATGACGGTTTCCTTCAATTATGACACGTTTATGACGGCCGATTACGGGTCGTGCGTTCGCGGGTTCACGCACCGGTCCTCGCACACCGGTCACGCGCAGACCGCACGCAAGACGCACACCGGCGGGACCCAATCGGTGCGTTACGCCAGCGCCGCCATAATCTTCTGCGCAAGCGCCGGGCCGATGCCGGGCACCTGTGTTAGCTCCTCCTCGGTGGCCTGCTTAATCTGCGCCACCGAGCCAAAATGCTTCACGAGCGCGGCGCGCTTCACCTCGCCCAGTCCGGGTATCTCGTCCAGGGCGGAGGCGACCATGGCTTTGCCTCGCTTGGAGCGGTGGAAAGTGATGGCGAAGCGGTGCGCCTCATCGCGGATGCGCTGCACCAGGTACAGCGCCTCCGAGGTACGTGGGAGCACGACCGGGTAGTCATCGTCCGGTAGCCACAGCTCCTCCAGGCGCTTGGCGATTCCGGCCACGTACACATCGGTAATACCCAAATCGCTCAGGGCGGCGGATGCGGCAGCCACCTGGGGCGGACCGCCGTCCACGAGCACGAGGTTCGGCGGGTAGGCAAAGGTCTGCGGCTCGGGGGTGGAGGCGTCAATCTCCCCGGAGCGCGCGGGCGCCTCGGCACGCACAGCCTGCTGGGCCAGGTGCCGCTTGAAGCGGCGGGTGATGACGTCGTACATGCTGGCGGTATCGTCGCGGGCGGCGTCCCCGGTGATGCTGTAGGTGCGGTAGGCCTTCTTGGCGGGCATGCCGTCTTCGAAGACCACCATGGAGGCGACCACGTTCGTACCCTGCACGTGCGAAATGTCGTAACATTCGATGCGCAGCAGCGGGTCGGGAAGCTCTAGGGCCGTCTGCAGCTCCACGAGGGAGGCGCTGCGGGTGGTGAGGTCGCCGGCGCGCCGACTCTTGTGCAGGGTGAGGGCCTGGCGGGCGTTTTCGGTGACGGTCTTCATGAGTTCGGCCTTGTCGCCGCGCTGCGGAACGGTGATTTCCACGGGGCCGCCGCGCACCTCCGAAAGCCAAGATGCCAGCTGTTCCTTGTTCTCGGGCTCCACCGGCACGAGCACGGAGCGCGGAATATCGTAGCTGTTCAGGCTTTCGGCACCGCTACCCTTCTGGGTGGCCAGACTGACCGCGATATCGCTGTACACGCGGGTGAGCAGCTGCTCGATGAGCTGCGCGTCGGTGCTGTCGTCCACCTTCTCCACGATCCAGCCGCGCTGGCCTCGGATTCGGCCGCCGCGCACGAAGAACACCTGAACGGATGCCTCGAGGTCGTCCTCGACGTAGGCGAAGAGGTCGGCATCCACGGTCGAGCCGAGCACCACGGCGTTTCGCTCGAAGGCCTTGGTGAGTGCCGCAATGTCATCGCGGAGCACTGCGGCGCGTTCAAAGTCCATCTGGGCGGCGGCTTCCTTCATCTCCTTGGTCAGCCGCTCGATGTACTTCTCGGCGCCTCCACCCATGAAGCGGGTCAGGCCGCGGGCCAGTTCGCGGTGGTCTTCGGCGCTGATTTTGCCCACGCAGGGCGCCGAGCATTTGTCGATGTAGCCAAGCAGGCAGGGGCGTCCGCTGTTCTTGGCGCGCTGGAACACGCCGTTCGTGCAGGTGCGCACCGGGAAGACGGTCAGCAGGGCGTCCAGGGTTTCGCGGATGGCCCACACCTGCGAGTACGGGCCGAAGTAGCGCACGCCCTTGCGGCGCTCACCGCGGGTGACCATGGCGCGCGGGTACACGTCGTTGACGGTCACGGCCAGGTACGGATAGGACTTATCGTCACGGAAGGCGATGTTGAAGCGCGGCGCGTACTCCTTGATCCAGGTGTACTCCAGGTGCAGGGACTCCATCTCGCTCGCCACCACAGTCCACTCCACGCTCGCCGCCGTATGCACCATCGCGTAGGTCTTGGGTCGTAGCGTCTCGGGCGAGGCGAAGTAGCTATTGAGGCGGTTGCGCAGGTTCTTGGCCTTGCCCACGTAGATGACGCGCCCGTCGGCGTCACGGAACCGGTAGACGCCCGGGTCGGTGGGAATTTCTCCGGGGGCCGGACGGTAGCTGGAGGGCTCTGCCATGGGTGCTTTCTCCTCGGGCGCGGACGGATATACGACAAACCGCGCATCCTACGCCGACCCCGCGTGCGGGCCCATGCCTGGATGCGCGGTTAAAGTCTACGCGGTGCGCGCCGGAAGAAGGCTTAGCCGGCGTCGCGTGCGGCTGAGGGCGAAACGTTGTACTCGTTCTTTCGCGCCTGGCCGGACAGCTGAGCAATCTCATCCATAATCGTGTCGGTGGTGGCGCGGCGCTGCTTGCCGCTCATCTTCTCGCCGGTCTTCTCAAAGTAGAGCGGCTTGCCCACGCGAATCGTGAAGCGGCGCGGGTAAATCATGTTCGAGCCGGGCTTCTGCAGGCGGTCGGTGCCAATCAGGCCGACGGGCACGACGGGTGCACCGGTCATGTGTGCCAGCCAGGCCACGCCAATCTTGCCGCGGTAGAGGTAGCCGTCGCGGGAGCGGGTGCCCTCGGGGTAGATGCCGAAGACCTTGCCCTCGTTCAGCTTCTCCAGGGCGATATCGAGGGCCTTGAGCGACTCGGAGCGGTCAGCGCGGTTGACGGGGATGATGTCCACGGCCTCGAAGAAGGCCTTCATCATCTTGCCGCGCGGGCCGGGGGTGTTCACGTATTCGGCCTTGGCGAGGAACGCCACGCGGCGGGGCATCATGGCGGAAATAATGATGGAGTCCAGGAAGGAGAGGTGGTTGGAGGCGACAATCACCGGGCCGGTGGCGGGGAAGTTCTCGAGACCGGTCACGCGAGCGCGGAAAACGGTGCGCAGAATTCCGGTGACTGCTTTCTGGGATGCCTGATAAATCTTCATGTGAACTCCTGGAGGCTGTACCGACGGTGGGCGACGGGCCGGCGGTGAGGTGCGCGGTGCAGAGGGAGGCTACTCCCCCGCTACGCGTATGTACCGTGTTAGATCGTGTTAGATAAGGGGCGCTGGCGTCCGCTACCGATTTCATTATTCCATACCCCGGGCCGCTCGTAGCTCCGTTCCTCCCGGGTTTATCGGGGGCCGGTCGAACGGGGTTCAGGAGGGTTCCTTCGGCGGCGCTTTGCGGCGGGTGCATCGGGCTTTTGCGGGAATAATGCGTTTACCGCCGGTTGATATACAATGTTGCGGAATATAAGCCTTTCCTTTGTTTTTGCCGCGAAGTGAATTTTGGTAGGGTAGAGGTAGGGTAGACATGAGGAACAACAACGGAATGTACGGGCGCTGTCGCCCCGGGAGTATCCTCCCCAAGTGACCTCAGCGTCACATTGAGACACCTCGTCACCAAAGTTTTATAAATGCGCATTTAATATGCGAAAATAGGATAAGGGTGGGCTGTCGCACCTCCCTCTCCGGACGATTCGCTGCCCAGTGAGCCGCCCTCCAGCGGATGTGCGTCGGTCCCATTCGAACCGCAAATCCACGCACACTGGAGACATATCACTATGGCTACAAAACCCGTCTCGCGTGCTGAGGCAGCTAAGATTGCCCGCCGCACAGACACGGTCGGTGCCTATGCCGGTAAGGGCTGGGTACAGGCTGTTGCGTTTGTGATGCTCCTGGGCTTCACCATCATGGCAGTCCTCGCAATGCGCACTTACGCACTCTCCATGCCGATGCCCGACAAGATTGTCGGCAACGACGGCAAAGTAATCGCAACCCAGGAACAGATTCTGCATGGTCAGGAACTCTTCCAGGCACGCGGCCTGCAGCAGTACGGAACCGTCCTCGGCCACGGTGCCTACCTCGGCCCCGACTACACTGCAGAGTACCTGCGCCTGACCACCGATGCCGCCATCAAGGAGTATCGTGAGCAGGGCAAGCAGGACCCCCGCGAACTCGTCAAGAACGAGTGGCGCAAGGAGAACAAGTACGATGAGCAGACCAAGACCCTGACCTGGTCCGCTGGTGAGACCAAGGGCTTCCAGCTCATGCTCAAGCACTACAGCGAAACCCTGATGAAGGGCGACACCTCGCAGGGCCTGTTCCCCGACGCTATTAAGAACGACGAAGAACTGCACGACCTCGTCGCCTTCTTCGGCTGGACCGCATGGGCATCGGCGGCAGACCGCCCCGACCAGCCCTACTCCTACACCAACAACTGGCCCTCCGAGCCGAACGTTGACAACAAGCCCACCGCAGACCTCATGGTCTGGTCGGCCCTGTCCCTGATCACCCTCATCGGTGGTACGGGTCTGATGTTCGCCATCTACGGCCGCTGGTCCCGTTCCATCGGTTGGCACGCCGAAGAGGCACCCGTCCTCGACTTCCGCCAGCCCGACGAAGTTCGCCTGACCCCCTCGCAGAAGGCAGCCTGCCTGCTCTTCGCAACCATCCTGGTGCTCTTCCTCCTGCAGGCTCTGGTGGGTGCACTCACCGAGCACTACCGTGAGGAACTCACCGGCTTCTTCGGAATCGATATGGGCCAGCTGCTGCCCTACACGGTATCCCGAACCTGGCACCTGCAGCTCTCCCTCTTCTGGACCGCAGGCGCGTTCCTGGCGGGCGGTATCTTCATCGCCCCGCTGATTACCCGCCGCGAACCCAAGAAGCAGGGTCTGCTGACCTACGTCCTCATCGGTGCCGTGGTCTTCGTGGTGCTCGGCTCGCTGCTGAACGAATGGTTCTCGCAGAAGGGTCTGGTCCCCACCAACTCCATCTTCTCGCAGCAGTGGGAGTTCCTGGACCTGCCGCGATTCTTCCAGATTCTGCTCATCGTGGGCATGTTCATCTGGATTGTGATCGTCGCACGAACCCTCACCGCCCGCCTGAAGGGTTCTAAGAAGACCTCCCTGCCGTGGCTGTTCCTGTTCTCGGGTCTGGCCATCCCCATGTTCTACGCGGTGGGCCTTCTCGCCGGCCAGCGCACTCACGTGTCGGTCGCCGAGTTCTGGCGCTTCTGGGTGGTTCACCTCTGGGTGGAGGACTTCCTCGAGCTGTTCACCACCGTGATGGTGGCGTACATCTTCGTGCTGCTCGGCGTTGTCCGCGAGCGCATCGCTATCTCCATCATCATGATGGACGCCGTGCTCTACTCCGTCGGTGGCGTGGTCGGTACCCTGCACCACACCTACTTCGTCGGTACCCCCTCCGAGCAGATGGCATTCGGTGCGTTCTTCTCCGCAGCTGAGGTTATCCCGCTGACCTTCCTGACCGTTGAGGCATGGGGCTTCATGCAGCTGGGTGCTCGCCAGTACTCCAACCGCACCAAGCCCTTCCCGCACCGCTGGGCCGTGATGTTCCTGATCGCCGTGGGCTTCTGGAACTTCCTCGGTGCAGGTGTCTTCGGCTTCCTCATCAACCTGCCGATCGTGTCCTACTTCGAAATCGGTACCGCACTGACCGCAAACCACGCACACGCCTCCATGATGGGTGTGTACGGTATGCTCGCAATCGCGTTCGCGGTCTTCGGTCTGCGCTACCTGGTTCCCGAGAACAAGTGGCCTGAGAAGGGCCTGAAGTTCTCCTTCTGGACCCTGAACATCGGTCTGCTGTGGATGTCCTTCATCTCGCTGCTGCCGCTGGGTATCGCTCAGCTGTACAAGTCCGTTGGTGAAGGCTACTACGAGGCTCGTTCCTTCGCGTTCATCCACGACGGCGCTTCCGCCGTGATGGGTTGGATGCGTATGCCCGGTGACGTCATCTTCCTGGTCGGCATCTTCCCGCTGATCAAGCTGGCATGGCTGGGTATCAAGGAGATCTTCTCCAAGAACTCCAAGGAGACCGTCCTCGAGCTGCCCGAGCCCCCGCTGTACGAGGTGGTCGACGACGCTCGTATCGCCGAGTTCGCCGGTGCCAAGGCTGCTGAGGAGCTGCCCGAGCAGACCAGCCCCTACCGTAGCGATCGTCGAGGCTAACCATGCCTGAGCAGATTGCTGGAGTATCTTTCTTCGTGTGGCTGGCCTGCGTGTACGCGCTCGGCCTGGTCGCCGTGGGGTGGTGCTTCGATATTCTCGCTAAGCGCACCAGCCAGCGTGTCGTGGCGGCGCGAACCTTCGGGTTCACCTACCACGAAGAGAGCGATGCGTGGCTCTGCCCCGAAGACCAGTGGCTGTGGGCCACGGCCTTCGACTCGGACAACCGCGTTATGCGCTACCGCGCTAAGCCCAGCGTGTGCAACACCTGCCCGATTAAGGACAGCTGCACCGTCTCGGCAAACGGCCGCGAACTCACCCGCGAGGTGGACGAGTGGCCCTACTCCGAGTCGGGACGATTCCACCGCGGCCTGGCCGTGGCGGTCTCCCTGCTGGGCGTTGTGGTCATGATTGGTGCGGCCATCGTGTGGCACTCTCCCCTGGAGCTTCTGGTGGAGGCAGCCGCAGTGGTGGTCGTCCTATCGCTGACCTACCCGCTGGCGATTAAGCTCATGCGTTCCCCCGCCAACTTCGAGGGCGACCCGAAGCATATTCACGCATCCACCGCCGAAGAGTCGATGAACGTGAAGATGGATCGCTTCGCCGCGAAGTGGGGTGGCGTCTCGAACGAGCGTAAGCGCCGTACCGAGCAGGCCCGCAAGCAGATGATTGCGGATGCATCCCTGCCGGTTCGCACCTCGGTCCTCGACCCGGATCGCCCCGCCTGGAGCGGTACCGGTGCCTCGGTTAAGCGACTGCACAAGACCACGAACGAGGTCTTGCAGGAGCAGAACCTGGCCGAAGTTGAGGCCGCCGAGAAGCTGGCGAAGAAGTAGCAATGCTGATGGTCCCTCCGTCCCGGCGTTCCCCCGCCGGGGCGGAGGCCCATTGCGCATCACCCCCTGAACCTCCCCACCGGAAGGGCCACCGCGAGCACCACGTGCCGCTGACAAACTTTCCGAACACACCCTCCCGTCGAGTCTGTACGAGGCGCAGTCGATGGGTGCACATGCCCCGAATGAACCATCCCGAATAGATGTGAAGGAAACCCATGGATCCCGTCACCCTGGCAACAATCCTCATCCCAGTTGCCGTTATTGTTCTTTTTATTCTGATTCGTATGTTCCGCGTGATCCCCGAATATGAACGCGGTATCTCCTTCCGTTTCGGCCACCTGCGTTCCGAGCTGAAGCCCGGCCTGAACGTGGTCTTCCCCCTCGTCGACTCCCTGCAGCGCGTTGACATGCGTGTCATCACCCTGACCATTCCCCCGCAGGAAGTCATCACCAAGGACAACGTTCCCGCCCGCGTGAACGCCGTTGTCCTCTTCCGCGTGACCAACGCCAAGAACGCTGTGCTTGAGGTCGAGAACTACCCGATCGCCACCAGCCAGATCGCCCAGACCACCCTGCGTTCCCTGCTGGGTCGCGTTGACCTGGACACCCTGCTCGCACACCGCGAGGACCTGAACGAGGACCTGCGCTCCATCATCGGCTCCCGCACCGAGCACTGGGGCATCCAGGTTGAGCTCGTCGAGATTAAGGACGTTGAGATTCCCGAGGCCATGCAGCGCGCCATGGCCCGTGAGGCTGAGGCCGAGCGTGAGCGTCGCGCAAAGATTATTTCGGCCCGCGGTGAGCTCGAGGCTTCGAGCGAGCTGAAGGAAGCATCCGACATTCTGAGCCAGTCCCCCGCCTCCCTGCAACTGCGTTACCTGCAGACCCTGCTGGAGCTGGGTGCCGACCAGAACTCGACCGTGGTCTTCCCGCTGCCCATGGACGTTATCGGCCCCCTCGTGGGTGCGCTCAAGGGCGAAAGCAAGTAAGCTACTCCCCCTAAGCTAAAAACCGAATAGTACGCAGGCCCCGAGCAGATAGCTGCTCGGGGCTTACGCTTTAATGGCGGCCGGCCCGCGGGGCTTCTTCCCCGATCCGCTAACCGCCGCCGTCCATGCCGTAGCATGGAACCAGAAGGCCCCGCCGGCTGGGTCTTCAGAACCTACCACCGATAGATGAGGGCGATCGCATGCTTCACCACCTCCGCGAGACTCTTAGACGTATTCCCGCACCTCGCCGCTACGGGCGCATCATGGCGCTACTCCTCGCCTCCCTGGGCGGCGCGGTAGGCTGCCCTGCCATCATCTATAATCCCTTCGCTAGTTCGAACTAGAGCAGGTTCAATGGGTGATTCTCTCAGCCTTGAGTGTTCTTACGCTGTTTCGCGCGCGCCTACTGTTCCGTGCGCCCGTCGTTGGGCGGTCAGTTGGGCGGGTCAGCGGGTTGGGAGCGGACGTCTCAAGGCACCCAATATCGCCCTGCCAAGCTATCGCAACGATTCTCAGTAACTAAAAGTTTTGTGGGCGGCGGGTGAATCTCTCCAAAATTTTTGTTTGCCGGTGCCCTTCACAACGCACTCCGCCCTGGCTCTGACCCATCAGGAAAATATTCTGAGTATCCACAAACTGCAGGCCGCGAATCATGGTCAGCACAGCATCTAGGTCATCCTTTTCAGTGAACGGAGACACGGCAAGGACGTCGTTACCGCTACGGCTCTGCTCGGTAGCACCCATAAAGTCGAAGGAATACACGACATACCCGCGTGCCGCCAGCTGGTGTGCTCACGCGTCACCGCTTTCAGCGCGGCCGCTGAAACCGTGGGAGAAGATGATGGTCGGCAGCTTCGTGTCACGGTAGTTGACGGGCGCAGTCACATAGCCGTAGATGGTGCGACCGGGACCGGGAGCCAGCAGTTCTTCACGGATGATGGAGGAGGTATCTGCTGCAGACACGTTCATCCTTTCGCGGGATAGGGATAGAAACAGGCTCGGGCGCCATTAGACGTCCCTCCCTGATACGGCACGCGGCGGAGAAGCCGCAGGTAGGTCGTTACCCGCAACTCCCCCGCCGCGCATCTACTAGCAGTCTAGCGAGAAATCTCTTAGGTCAGGGCGAAAATCTCCGCCGGGGAGCCCTCCGCAATGATCCTGCCCTCGTGCAGCAGGACCGCACGGTCAGCCAGCGAGGCGATACGCGCATCGTGCGAAATGATCAGCACCGCACGGTTCGCCAGCACAGCACGCAAGGACTCGGTTGCGTCCGCGAGCTCCAGCTGGGTGGTGGACTCGTCCAGAATCACGGCGTGCGGGTCGGCAAGCACAATACGTGCCAGTGCCAGCTGCTGAATCTGGTCGCGGGTCAGAGGCGAATCCGCACCGCTGACGACGGTGTCCATGCCCTGTGGCAGGTCGCGCCACCAGCGGGCACCGACAGCGTCCAGGGCCCCACCCATCTGCTCGACGGTTGCATCCGGCACGACCACCGTAAAGTTATCGGCGAGAGTACCGAAGAAGACGTGCGCTTCCTGGGTGCAGACCAGCAGACGCGGGCGGCCGTCGGCGGCGGCATCGGTCGGGAAGTCGCCGTGACCGACGGGGCGGCCCATCACGTTAATCGTGCCGTCCAGGGCGGTCAGCGAACCACCAATCAGACGCGCCAGGGTGGTCTTACCCGAACCGGAACGACCCACCAGGGCGAGCGCCTCACCGCGGCGAATCCTCAGGTTAATGCCTTCCAGAACGAGGGCGTCCGGCGAGTAGCCGTAGGAGATGTCGGTGCAGTCAACGGCGTACTCCGGGTTCTTCACGGCTTCATCAGACACGGCGGCGAACGCTTCGGCCCGGTGCTGTGCACGCGCCTCACGCTGCTTCCTCGCCAGGGACACCACACCAAACACACGGCCCATGTTCACGAGCATGATGCGCAGGCTGCTCACGTGGTTGTTCAGCATGTCAGCGAGGGTTCGCAGGCTGAAAACCATGACCGAGGCGGTCGCTACGGCACCCCAGCTTGCCCAGCCGATAGCCACGCAGGCGGCGCCCCAGAGCATGCACAGAATCGTGGGGATCCAGGCGTTGATGGCGTCCACGGTGAAGTACAGCTGGCGGATGCGCACCATGCCCAGCTGCGCGGCGAACTGGCGCTTGTTCTCACCGGCGAAGGAGTCTTCGCGGGCGGTGTGAACACCCAGCTCACGGATCGTGGAGGTGCCGCGAATGTTCTCGGTCAGCACGCTGTTGAGGTCGCTCACGCGCTCCTGGGCAGTCTGGTTGCGTGCCGCCATGAGCGGCAGCATCTTCGACATGATGAGGGCAAGACCGGCAATCATGGGCAGCATAATCAGACCCATTGCCGGGCTCACAAACGCCAGGGAGATCGTGGAAACCAGGAAGTACAGGACCACGTAGATTGCACCGAGAAGGTCTGTGCTGACAGCGTTTGCTGCCGAGGACAGGTCGTCGGTCACGCGGGTGAGCAGGTCGCCGCTGCCGGCTTCTTCCACGGTGCGTGCGTCCAGGTCGAGGGTGCCGTCGAGGGTGTCCTGGTTGGCGTCACGGGTGACGAGCGCACCCAGTCGCGCCGCACTGTACGAGGAGACCATGAGGGTCACTGCCTGCACGATGAACGCCGCCAGGATAATCAGAATTGGCTGCCACGGGTAGCTGGAGAACTTGCCCGCCACCACATCGTCCACGGTGGCACCAATCTGCAGGGGCACCACCGCACCCATGAGGGTACTGACCATGTAGATGACGAAGGTGTAGAGGGCTCGCCCCTTATGCGCCGCGAGGTAGTTCCACATGCGGCGTGCCACGTAGGCGGGGGTTTCGATGGGGAGCTGCTTTGCCATGCTAGTTCACCTCCTGATTCTGAGTGGTTGATGGAGTTCCCGAGTCGGCGGCTGGGTAGCCGTCGCGTTCCATACGGCGGGTTGTCTCCGCGGTCGTGGAGACGACGTAGACCTGCTCCAAATCCTGCAGCAGGCCGGGGTAGCCGACGGGCAGGCGGTCGCTACCGATCTGGGTTTCCATCGCATCGTAGATGTAGCGCTGGCTGGGTTCGTCCACGGAGTTCAGCGGCTCGGTCAGGATGAGCACCTGCGCATCCTGCGCGAGCGCGCGGGCGAGTGCCAGACGCTGACGCTGACCACCGGAGAGGTTCGCACCTTCGCTGGTGATGCGGGCGGCGAAGTAGTCTTCGGGGTTGCGTCCGCCCAGGCGGTAGGCGATTTCGCGGGAGTCGGTAATCTTCAGCAGCTCCTCATCCTTTGCCTGTGCCAGCTCCTCGTCGGGGTTCGGCACGGTGCCCAGGCGCAGGTGCTCCTGCAGGGTTCCCGCGAAAATCATGGGGTTCGGTTCGCTCAGCAGCACGCGGCGGCCGGAGGCGTCCTTGAGGTCCTCTCCCCCACGTCGCAGGGTGCGGGCGAGTGCCTCGGCGTAGTCCTGCGCGGTGAGGTTGTAGTCGCGCGGGTTGACGTACACGATGCGCGGGTTGCTGGCACCGGCGGGGGCGACGGGTACGGGCACCTCGAGGGTGCTTGCCTCGACTGCTTGTTCGGCGCGTGCCAGCTGCGCCATTTCTTCGTCGGTGCGCGGGCTCTTCAGCACGCCCTGGCGCACGCCTGCGTGGCCTTCGAGGCGGGCGATTTTGGCGAGCGCAATTTTGGCGTATCGCCATTCAGTCAGGAAGTTCTGGGTAATCCAGATGGGGCCGCCCATCATCGCGATAATGGAGGCGACGGTCACCAGGGACGCGGCGGGGGTGTCGGAGACCCAGCGGCCGTTTTCGACGTGGCCGGTGAGGGCGAAGCCGATGCCGAGCAGGGTCACGGCACCGCCGAGCAGCGCGCGGATGAGGTACATCCAGCGGTGCGTCTTTTCGTAGCCCATGTAGCTGTCGAAGACTTCGTCGGTGGCTCGGTGGTAGCGTCCACGCATCTGTTTTTCGGCGCCGAGTCCGGCGATGGTGCGCAGACCGGTGGCGATGTCGGAGGCGCGTGAGGAGGCTTCGCCGTCTTTCTCGCGGTAGTCGCCAATCTTGGATTCGAGGAAGGACGAGTACCAGGCAATCACGCCGACCACGATGAGCGTACCGATGAGGGTGACAATCGCGGTGACGGGGTTGATGAGCCAGAGCTGCACGGCACCGAGGGTCGCGATGATCATGGCGTTGACGAACAGCGGTAGGGAGAAGTAGACGTTGGTAACACGTCGTACGTCTTTGTTCATGACGGTGACTGCTTCACCCGCGTCAACGGTTGTGCGGGTGCGTCCCATGAGCCGGTTGATGTAGATGCGCCAGTCACGGCCGAGTTCCGCACTGAGGGTCATGGAGGTACCCCAGCCGAAGAACTCGTTAATCACGATGAAGGTGATAGCGGCGACGACGACCCAGAACATGGGCCAGGCGTCGTGGGCTTTGCCAGCGATGTACTGGTTGATGAATTGACCCACCATGACGGGGATCAGAATTGCGCCGATGCCTGCGGTGGTTTCACCCGCGACGGGGATTGCCCAGCGGTGCCAGGGGTATTTGTGTCCGGGCGCGGTGACTCGCAGGGCGAGGCGCTTTTTGAGGGCTTCTTCTTCAGCCTTGCGCAGTTCGCTGCCGGTTATTTCCGGTGCAGCTTTTTTCTGTGCGGCTTTTTCCTGCGTGGTTTTGTTATGCAGGGCTTCTTCGTGCGTAGCTTCTTCACGCGCAGCGTTTTCTTGTGCCTTGTCAGCGTTGTATTCAGTCATTCAACGTCTCTCCTTTCTCTTACCCTATTCCTTTATCAATGTGGCACGCAACACTATGAGTGCATTAGTGGGGCGTGTCGTTATTTTGTGCAACGTATCTGGGGCGTGTATCAACCGCGCAATATAAGCCGGCATCAATCGGCGGACTTGAACCTACGCGGTCATTGATGCGGCGTGTAGCCCTACAGCCTGACGCCCTACAAGCCTGGAGCCTCACGTCGTGGAGCCCAGCAGTGTGGAGCCCTGTGCCTTCGACCTTCTGAACGCACACTGAGTGCAGGGTCGTGCATCGCTGCACCTAGCCTGCACTTAAAGCGCTATGTTCTACCCTACCTGAACTTTGTGGTTTCCCGCATTAGAGCACGCGCCTTCGCGCCCATGCTGAGTTGTTCCCTCGTAACGATAACGCCCCCGCGCACGCCCTATTCCCGATAGACTGGAATTCTCATGAGTATTTTGAATTTTCTTTCTCCCTCGCTGGGCGAGAACCCCGGCGACTACAATCGACGTGATTTCAAGGGCAACCCCCTCACCGCCGAAGAAATCTATGAGGCGTTCACCGAGTGGATTTCGACCCGCGGCATGACCCTGTACCCCGCGCAGGACGAGGCTGTTCTGAGCATTGCCGCCGGACATAACGTGGTGCTGGCAACCCCGACCGGTTCGGGTAAGTCCACCGTGGCTGTTGCCGCGCATTTTACGGGCCTGGCGACCGGTCAGCGTTCCTACTACACCGCCCCCATTAAGGCGCTGGTGTCTGAGAAGTTCTTTGACCTGATCGATATTTTTGGTGCCGAGAACGTGGGCATGATTACCGGCGACTCCGCCATTAATACGGAGGCGCCCATTATCTGCTGCACCGCGGAGATTCTCGCCAATATTGCCCTGCGCGAGGGTAAGGATGCGGACCTCTGCCAGGTCATTATGGACGAGTTCCACTTCTACTCTGACCCGCAGCGCGGCTGGGCGTGGCAGCTTCCCCTGTTGGAGCTTCCGCAGGCACAGTTCCTGCTGATGAGCGCAACCCTGGGCGATACGACTCGCTTCCAGGAGGAGATGACGGCGCTGACCGGTCGCGAGAGCGACCTGGTGGCTCATTCTGAGCGTCCCATTCCGTTGCACTTCTACTACTCCACCACCCCGGTTCAGGAGACGGTGCAGGAACTCGTGCAGACCAAGCAGACTCCGGTCTACATTGTGCATTTCTCGCAGAAGGCGGCGCTGGAGCAGGCGAATGCGCTGCTGTCGGTGGCTATTGCCTCGAAGGAAGATAAGGAACGCATTGCCGAGCTGATTGCGAAGTTCCGTTTCGGTCCGGGCTTCGGTAAGGCGCTGAATAAGCTGGTGCGTGCCGGTATCGGTATTCACCACGCGGGTATGCTGCCCAAGTACCGCCGCCTCGTGGAGCAGCTGGCTCAGGAGGGTCTGCTCAAGGTTATCTGCGGTACCGACACCCTGGGTGTGGGTATTAACGTGCCGATTCGTACCGTGCTGATTACGGCGCTGTCGAAGTTTGACGGTGCCCGTAGCCGCCGTCTGCGTGCCCGCGAGTTCCACCAGATTGCTGGCCGCGCCGGCCGCGCCGGTTTTGATACCGCCGGTACCGTGGTGGTTCAGGCTCCCGAGCACGATATTGAGAACGCGCGCCTGCTGGCGAAGGCACAGGCGAAGTTCGGCGACGACACCAAGCGCATTAACCAGTCGCTGTCCTCCAAGCGCAAGAAGGCGCCGGAAGGGTTCGTTGGCTGGTCCGAGAAGACCTTCGACCAGCTGGTAGAGGCCGCCCCGGAGCCGCTGACCTCCTCCTTCGACATCACCCACGCGATGCTGCTGAACCTGATGCACCGCCCGGAGAACCCGGTCATTGCCGCGTACCGCATCATTCAGAACAACCACGAGAGCCCCGCACGCCGCCGCGAGCTGCTGCGCAAGGCGATTGGTATCTACAAGGAGCTGCTGACCGGCGGCGTGATTGAGCGAACCAACACCCCTGACGAGCACGGCTCCTACCTGCGCCTGACCGAGGACCTGCAGGATAACTTTGCCCTCAACCAGCCGCTGTCCGCTTTTGCGGTCGCCGCGCTGGAGCTTCTTGACCCCGAATCCCCCAGCTACGCCCTGGATGCGCTCTCCCTCATCGAGGCGACCCTGGATTCGCCGAACCAGGTGCTGTACGCGCAGGAACGCAAAGCGAAGAACGAACTGTCGGCGCAGTTGAAGGCAGACGGTGTGGACTACACCGAACGCATGAACGAGCTGGACAAGGTCACCTACCCGCAGCCCCTTGCGGAGCTCATCGAGCAGGCGTACACGACCTACAAGCAGTCCGCGCCGTGGGTTGCACGTTTTGAGCCGCGCCCCAAGTCGATCGTGCGTGACATGTACGAACGCGCGATGGGCTTCAACGACTTCGTGCAGTACTACTCGCTGGAACGCGCCGAGGGCGTGCTTCTGCGCTACCTTTCCGACGCGTACAAGGCGCTGCGCCACACCATCCCCGATTCTGCCGTGACCGACGAGCTCGACGACATTATCGAGTGGCTCGGCGAGCTGGTGCGCCAGACCGACTCCTCCCTGGTGGACGAGTGGGAGAAGCTGGCCGCCGGCGAAGACACCGCGACCATTGCCGCCGAGCACGCCTCCATCGAGGAGGAAGAGCCTCCCGCCGTGACGAAGAACCTGCGCGCCTTCCGCGTGATGGTGCGCAACGCCCTCTTCCGCCGCGTGGAACTCTTCGCCGACGAGCGCGACCGCGCCCTGGGCGCCCTGGACGAATGGTGCGGCTGGGATGCCGACCGCTGGGCGGACGCCATGGACGACTACTTCGACGTCTACGACGATATCTACACGGACGCCGACGCGCGCTCGCCTCGCCTGGTCAGCATGGACGAGGACACCGCGGCTCACCCCGGAGTGTGGAAGGTTCAGCAGAGCTTCGCCGACCCCGAAGATAACTTTGACTTCGGTATTCGTGCCGAGGTTGATTTGGCAGCCTCCGATGAGGCGGGGTACCCGGTGCTGAAGATTCTGAGCGTCGGTGAGTTCTAGGGGCCCCTCCGGATCTCCCCTCGAGTGGGCTAGAATACAGAGTATCTATCTATTTATTTGAAAGAAGGTTCACCGTTGACCGTTTCTTCGCTTCCCAAGGTTGAGTACCGCAAGGGTTCGGTCGTCAAGCACGACGGCTACGAGATTACCGACCACTGGTTCCAGGTTCCCCTGACCCACGGTCTGATTTTCTCCAAGGGCAAGGACGCCGCTCTCTCCTCCCGTTTCGCGGACCAGACCATCACCGTGTTCGCCCGCGAGGTAGTGAACACCAGCGAGACCCTGACCGTCCCGGCGGATAAGCGCCCCTACATCGTGTACCTGCAGGGCGGCCCCGGCTTCGGTTCCCCGAAGACCGGCTCCATTGGCGGCTGGATTGCTGAGCTGGCCAAGACCCACCGCGTGATTCTGCTGGATCAGCGCGGCACCGGCCTGTCCTCTCCCCTGTCTGCTCGCACCATCACCGCAGTGGGCGACCCGCAGGTTCAGGCCGAGTACGCCGAGCTGTTCCGCGCGGACTCCATCATCGCTGACGCGGAGGCTATCCGCGAGGTGCTGCTGGCTGACCGTGCCGATAAGCGCTGGTCCACCATCGGTCAGTCCTTCGGTGGCTTCCTGACCCTCTCGTACCTGTCCTTCGCACCGCAGTCCCTGCGCGACTCGCGCATCACCGCGGGCCTGGCGCCGATTCGTACCTCCGTGGACAACGTCTACCAGCACACCTTCGACCGCATGAAGGAGCGCGTCGAGGAGTACTACAGCTGGTTCCCCGAGGACGCCGAGCTAGCCACCCGCATCGCTGAGCACCTGCGTAACCACGTGGAGTACCTGCCCACCGGTGAGCGCCTGACCGATCACCGCTTCCAGATGGCCGGTCACTTCCTGGGCGGCCGCTGGCGCGAGCGCGGCCTGCACTACTTCCTGGAGAACGCATTCGCCGAGGGTAACGACCACCTGTCCGATCAGTTCCTGACCGCTATGGGTGCAGAGGTGACCTTCCAGGCGAACCCGCTGTACGCCCTGATGCACGAGACCATTTACGCTGACGGCCCCTCCGACGGCGTTCTGCCCGGCATCCCCGGCTACACCATCTCCCCCTCGCCCGCTCCGACCAACTGGTCGGCGGCCCGCGTGGCGGCTTCCCGCCCCGAGTTCGCGCCGGATGCGGATCGTCTGCTCTTCACCGGCGAGCACATCTTCCCCTGGTACTACGAGGAGGACCCCTCGCTGCGTCCGCTGGCTGAGGTTGCTAACCTGCTGGCTGAGAAGAAGGACTGGGGTCGCCTGTACGACCACGAGCAGCTGCACAAGAACGAGGTTCCCGTTGTGGCCGCCGCCTACAATCCGGACGTGTACGTTGACTTCGAGCACTCCATGGAGACCGCCCGCTGGGTGGGTAACACCCACGTGTGGACCTCGAAGACCCACCACCACGACGGTTTCGGTTCTGACCCGCTGACCATTCTGGGCCACCTGAAGAACATGCTGGCTGAGGTTCACAACCAGTAATTCTTCGCCAGATATATTTTATATAGCTAAAGCCCCTCACCCCGGTTATGAACTGCCTCCCGTTTCTTGGACATCAAAACTAAAGTCCAAGAAACGGGAGGCTTTTCATGTCTATCAATCTGGGATTAAGACATGACCGTTTGCTCCGGGAGCAGGCAGCGCAAATGTTCGAGAGAGGATGTGGCTGTCGTTTGACCGCCAGGAAGCTTGGTGTGTCCGCCGCGACTGTGAGAGAGTGGCAGAAGATGTACCGCGTGATCGGGAGGGACGGGCTTCTTACCATGGGAGTAAAGCGAACCAGATACGACTATGAGACCAAGGTCGCCGCAGCAAGGGCCGTGGTTGACGGTGGGATGAGTAAGCCCGAGGCGATGGTGCAATTCGGTATTGCGAGTGCGACACCATTGAAGCAATGGTGCAGGCTGTACCGGCAGGGCGGCGCGCAGGCGCTTAAGCCTAAGCCTCAGGGCAGGCCGAAGGGGTCGGTGCGGGCGGTGCCACCAACGCGTGAGGAGGAACTCGCCGAGCGCGTGCGCAAGCTTGAGGCACAGGTGGCGTACCTAAAAAAATCGATTGCTCTGAAGGCGCAGAGGCGCTCCCAAACCGGGACAAAGCCCTA
>ERZ773263.12-NODE-12-length-207012-cov-71.240591_pt1 | contig 207012 bp, 152 predicted proteins | sample MGYA00511076_ERZ773263 | MGnify/ENA primary metagenome ERZ773263 (study PRJEB29015, sample SAMEA2738155) | human oral metagenome | biome: human oral; feature: human-associated habitat; material: saliva | place: China | collected 2195 ... | reverse complement strand
ATGACCGCTTACGACCACTCGTCGGGGTACACCTACGGCACCGATGCCGTCCCCAAGTCTCCGCTCACACTCGAGGATCTACGCCAGATTGAGGCCGCCGCGCACGTCCAGCCCGGTGACGCAGAGCTGCTCGCGCGAGCAGAACCCATCCTGGCGCCGCATGCCATGGAAATGGTCGACACGTGGCGCGGGATTTTGGCTCAAAAGACCTACCTGGCAGCACATTCCGCGCATCCGGATGGACAGCCGAACCCCGAGTACGCGCAGGCGTCAAAGCCCCGATTCGCCCAGTGGATCATCGACATGTGCACGCGCGAGCGGGATCAGGCGTGGTTGGACTACCAGTACCTGATCGGAGCTCGACACATGACCGCGGCGAAGAACGCGGCGGATGGGGCGGACTCGACGCCATTCGTGCCTCTGCGCTACGTGCTCGCCTTCATCGCGCCGACTGTGGAGGTCGGGCACCGTCTCCTGGCGGAGGGCTTCGAGGGCGCAGAACTGGACGCTGTCCGTGACGCGTGGACTCGCGCTGTGACTGTCGCCGTGACAGTGTGGGCGTATGCCTACCGCGATCACCCCGAGCAATTCTGATCCGGCGCTCGCCACCTACGACTCCCCCATCGGCCGCCTCACGCTTGATAGCGGTGTATTCGTCTTTCGCACTCTCTGACTGCTCTCCCTGGAAGCCTCAGTGGCTTCCAGGGAGAGCTTTCTTTCTGGGTTATAGGACACTACGTGTTGCTGGTTGGGTGACTTTTCGGCTTTCTGGTGCGGGAAAGTCACTCTTTCAGTTGGTCGTGTTTGCCTCGTTCCTGTGAATACTGCATCGTGCTCTGTGTGTGGCTGCCCCATGATCCGTCACGGTAAGAAGTCAACAGGAGGTCCTTTGAAGATCGCGGTGGTAGAAGTCCGCTCATCATCAAGGACCTCGACCTCTACCCACAACCCCCGACCAATACCTGGTCACCCACACTCAACTCGGAAGAGCCGGAAATAGCCTTCGTGATAGCGGAATAAAACGAAGGTGTGGAACTTGCAAGGACCGATCTCAAACTGGGATTCGATAGAACAGTTTAGCAAACGCTGACTTCGCTTTGCCGTCACTTGGAAACCTATCCGTTGGAAGTGCAGCTATCCTCACATACGCTTTTCCAAGTGAAGTATAGCTATGCACGTTTCACCGACGTTAGTAAAAACCCCGAACTTATCGCAGCCAACAGAAACCCGGTAGAAAATATATAGGAGCCAAAGGTGGCGCCTTTTAAAATCCAAGTCGTGGGAACGACAGCAAACAAGATCGGTGAGGTCGCAGGTTCAAATCCTGTCCCCGCAACGGATAACTCCCGATAGCTTAGCTATCGGGAGTTTTTTTATTCCCTAAAACCCGTACTCCCGCCTGCCTGCTCCCTTCTCACTGCCTGCCTGTCTTCATTTGCCGCCTACTTTTCTTCTTCTTGTGTTACCTTTCTGCCGCCTGCTGGGCGGCTTTCTTTATATCCCCTGCCTCTTTCTGCATCCCCTGCGTCCCCTGCCTTCTGTAATCCGCGGAGGGGGTCTTCTGAATCTTGTCGGGGCGGTGCTTCGGGGAGACTGATGGGGGGGGGCAGCCTGCTGCCCCTTCGGGGTGCTTGAGGTGGATCTTTCGGCCTCTCGAAACCCCTCTTGAAACCTCCTCATGGAATTTCATAGAACCGTCGTGAAAGTACCCTGGACTGGTTTCGAAACGCCTCCCGATGTGTCTTTCGAAGTATTCCTCAGCGTGCCTATCGGGGCTTCAAGCGAGTGTGTCCATGGGGATGGTGGAGCCACTTCTGGATGGTTATTGGAGGGTGGTTATGCCTTCTTGAGACGCTGCTTTTGGGGGCTCTGAAATGGGGTCTGAAAGGGGTTCTGAAGGAGGCTCTGGGGCGAGTCTCAAGAGCGTGATGAGGGGTCCGATAGGATGCCTGGGTGGGGGAGTGGCGAGGGGGCTGTTTTTGCCTCAAAGTGCATTCTCAAAGTGGAATATGCGAAAGGTGCCTATATTCCGGGCTTGGAAATCACCCGTTTTGCCCCGGAATTCCGCGGTTTTTGGCAAAAATTGGGCTTCGAGTGCAACAATTCACTCTGAAAGTGATTGTAATCACATACGAAACATTCAAGTTAATTGTAGAGTTTTTTGAAACTCTTTCAAAAAACGCTCAAAAACCCCGAAAAATCAAGGTAAAACCCCTCATTCAACCATTGGTTGAACCCATGTCATTTTCTACTTAAACCTTAGAAAAAGTTTAGGCTTAAGGTTAATATTTTGCGAGGGGCCAAAAATGCCCTAAAAAACCGCTGGAAAAGGCTTTTTGACCTGGTAGCTTTGAGTACGTGGTTACCGCGGTCCGCCGCGCAGGTCATCGGACTGACCCCGCACAAACCATCGCATGAGGACATCCCCGCCACGAGCACGGGATGGTGATGGACAAACCAAAGCGGTGCCAAAACCGCAGGCCGACCGACTATGGGACTCTCACCTATAGACCACCTATCACTCAACTACTGACGGGCGTCCCCGCCCCAGAAACACCAACAACGAGGACAACACCCATGGCACTTCGCCCCCGCACCGTTAAGGCAGGCTCTCTCGCGGCTATTGCCGTTCCCACCGTGCTCGGTAGCACCCTGCTGTCTCCCGCATCCGCGTTCGCTCCCGTCGTGCAGGACATCCCCGGCGGCGCACATCAGGGCTCGCTCTTTACCGCGACCGCCCAGTCCACTCTTTCGCAGGTGGCTGTGCAGGTTCGCCAGCAGGCTGAGGCTCCCGCAACCAACCAGGTCCAGCCCATCCAGCAGACCTACACCGCACAGGCAACTCAGGCAGCACAGACCGAGCAGGCCACTCCCGCAACCTTCCAGTCTGCACAGACCGCACAGGCTGCACAGACCACCCCCTCGGCACAGGCTACCCAGACCGCTCCCGTGGTCACCGAGCCCACTCTCTCGCAGGTCGCTAACGCCCAGACCGCTCAGGCGGCACAGTCCACCGTTGCCGGCAGCACCGTTCCCGCAACCCGCACCAACCGGACTTTCCTGTCGTACACCTCCCCGGCGGGCACCACCTCGCAGTACCACGTGTACGCTGAGGGCGTGGACTTCTCCAAGCCCGTTGGCGTGGTCTTCTACTTCGACGGCGACTACTGGCGCAACGACCAGTCCAAGGTCTACGACCCCTCCGGTGAGCTGGCTCAGATGGCAGCATCCGCAGCGGCACAGAACATGCTGTTCGTGCCCGTGATCTCCCCGGACGCTAACCGTTACGATGCTGGCGTGACCTGGTGGGAGGACATGGAGCGCAACGGTGAGTTCTTCCGCTCCTTCGCTTCCTCCTTCATCGCGGCTAACGGCGTGGACTCCTCCAACGTGTGGACCATGGGTTACTCCGGTGGCGCCGAGTTCATCACCTACGAGCTGAACACCAAGCCCCAGACCTGGCGCAATGGTGGCGGCTCCATCATGGTTGCCGGCGGTGGCCTGGATGAGGGCACCCCCTCCGCAGCGCTGAAGTCCCAGCCGATGTTCTGGTACGCAAACTCGAACGACGGCACCGGTGAGACCTACCCGCAGACCTGGAGCGCACGAGGCGCCGTTGAGGGCGGCTACAACGCCTACCGCAACGCCGGCTACACCAACGCTTCCGCGACCGTTCTGAACGGCTCGGGCCACTTCGACTACAACTTCTCCGAGATTCTGAGCAACTCGCTCACCAAGGGTAAGGTAACCGCCGCTCCCAAGGTCGAGCAGAAGGCTGAGCAGAAGACCGAGCAGAAGCAGAACACCCAGCGTGCCCGCACCATGAGCTCCGCAACCTACCAGAGCTACACCTCCCCGGCCGGCACCACCTCGCAGTACCACGTGTACGCGAACAACCTGGACTACTCCAAGCCCGTTGGCGTGGTCTTCTACTTCGACGGTGACTACTGGCAGCGTAACGAGTCCAAGGTCTACACCCCCGACGAGGGTATGCTCGCGGCAATGGGCAAGATTGCGAACGCCCGCAACATGGTCTTTGTGCCGGTCATCTCCCCGGACACTAACGCGTCCGGCGACGGCATCACCTGGTGGGAAGACATGGACGCTAACGGCGAGTTCTTCCGCTCCTTCGCGAAGTCCTTCGTGAGCGAGAACAACCTGGACGCATCCCAGGTGTGGACCATGGGTTACTCCGGTGGCGCCGAGTTCATCACCTACGAGCTGACCGATCACAACACCTCCTGGCGTCAGGGCGGTGGCTCCATCATGGTCGCCGGCGGTGACTCTGACGGTTCGGTGGATGCCGACGCAACCACCAAGGCATCCCCGATGTACTGGTGGGTTGGCGCGAATGACACCTCCGGTAACACCAACCCCGTTACCTGGAGCGCACGAGGGGCCGTCGAGTCCGGTTACAACGCATACTTGGGCGCAGGCTTCTCTGACGCCCGCGTGAAGCTGATTGACGGCTTCAGCCACCACGACTACGACCTGCCGCACATCCTGGCCTCCTCACTGGACTTCGCGGGCAAGACCCCCGCGCTGGGCTACAGCGACCTGTCCGACTCGAACCCGAACTACAACGAGATCAGCTGGAACTCTGATCACCGCATCATGCTCGGCTTCGCGGACGGCACCTTCCGCCCGAACGCGTCGGTCAACCGTGCGCAGCTGGCAACCTACCTGTACCGCGTGGCTGGTCGCCCCGCCGTGAACGCACCGGCCGTTTCGCCGTTCAGCGACGTTCCGGTTAACCACCCCGCGTACAAGGAGATTTACTGGCTGAGCCAGCAGGGTATCACCGGTAGCGACTTCCGTCCCCTGGAAGCCGTCACCGAGTCCACCATGGCCGAGTTCATGTACCGTGCGGCCGGCTCCCCGGCACAGGCTCAGGGCGGCTACGCATCGCAGGCCCTGGCCTGGACCGCCTCGAATGGCATCGGCACCGGCTCGACCTCCTCGGCAGCCATCACCCGTGACGCTATGGCAGGCTACCTGTACATCTACGCTAACTAAGGCTTACGGCTCCTAAAGCATAAAGAACCGCCCCGCTCCTTTTCAGGAGCGGGGCGGTTCTTGTATGTGACCTACAGGGAGGCGCCTATCGGCGCGCTACCGGATTAGAGGGTCTGGGTGGGGGTGTCGCCACCGATAGCGGGGGTCTGCTTTGCCTTCAGCTCGGCCAGGCGGGTGTCGAGCTCGTTCTGGCGACCCATCTCCTCCAGGGTGTTGAACTGTGCGTCCAGCGAGGAGGATGCCAGCTCCTGCTGACCGATGACGCGTGCCTCTTCGCGGCGGACCTTCTCTTCGAAACGGTAGATTTCGCTGGTCGGGTCCATCACGTCGAAGGCCTTCAGAGCGTCGTTGACCTGGCTCTGAGCGGTGGCGGTCTTCTGACGCGAGGTCAGTTCGTCGCGCTTGTACTTCAGCTCGTCGAGCTTGGTGCGCATCTTGTCCAGACCGTCCTTGAGCTGGTTCACGACCTGGGTCTGGGAAGCCAGCTGGGGCTCGAGAGCCTGTGCAGCCTTCTCAGCCTGCATCTGCTTGCCCAGAGCAACCTTGGCGAGGTTGTCGAACTTGTCAGCGTTAGCGGTGTCGCCAGCGGTGCGAAGCTCATCTGCCTTGTTGGAGGCGGCCAGAGCCTTTGCGCCCCACTCCTGGGCTTCCTTGAGGTCCTCTGCGTGGTCCTTCTCCAGCAGTCGCAGGTTGCCGATGGTCTGGGCGACGGCGGCCTCTGCCTCACGGATGCTGTTGGTGTAGTCGCGAACCATCTGGTCCAGCATCTTCTGCGGGTCCTCGGCAGCGTCGAGCAGGGCGTTGATGTTTGCCTTCGCCAGCTGTGCGATTCGACCGAAGATAGTCTGCTTAGCCATGATTTCCTACTTTCTGTTCAACGGGCTGCGGGGGAGCGCCACGCTCCTCGTGAGCCGTGCCCGTACAACTTATTATGTGAGAGGTTTCTGGGCGCGGGCTGTGAAAACCATGCACGCCCGATGACCTCAATCTAAACTTTGGGTAAATTGGGTGAACTAGAAGCTACCGCCGTCGCCACCGCCGCTACCCCAGTCGCCGCCACCGCCGCCACTGAAGCCACCGCCGCTCCAACCGCCGTCGGAGGAGGAGCCGCCGGAGCTGCTGCCCCAGCTGTGGGTTGAGCCGGAGCCCAGGGTGTTCAGGATGGCGCCCAGCAGCAGGCCCTTTGCGAGGTCGCTACCCCAGCTATTACCGCCGCCACCGCTGGACCGTTCGGAGAACTGGCCCATCTCACGGGCGGCGCGGTTCTGCGCGTCGTTGGCCTGCTGAAGGGCCATGTTGGCCTCGTTCAGAGCCTCCAACGGGTTGGAGTTACGCATCCGGTTGGCGTTCATGAGGTGGCGTTCGGCTTCGGAGATCGCGGTCAGGGTCGTGGGGCCCACGGCGCCACGACGATTATCGATGTACCCGCGGGCACCGGTCACCGCGGCGTGCGCGGAGCGAAGGGTACGATCGAGGGTCTGGCTTGCCGCGCGGGAACGATCGCGGGTGGCGCGCATTTCCGTCATCGACTTGTCCAGCTCGCTCGAGAGCTGACGCAGCTGATTGGCCAGGGCCAGCGGGTCGTTCGGGCGGGCGGTGGAGCTCTGCGTCACCTGTCCGAGGACCGCTTCCATACCGGCGGCCACGGCGGCCAGGTCGGAACGGCCCTGCGACATGGCCAGGCTCTTGGCCTCGGCCACGTCGCGCTGAATACTCAGCAGGTCGGTGCTCAAAGCCTCCTGAGCCGCGTTGAGCTCGTTGTTGCGGTTCGTCACCGCATTGGACAGCGTGAGAATTTGTGCCGAGGCTTCCTCGGCAGAGCGCAGGTGCGCAACGGCCTCGGCTCGGTTGGTATCCACCAGCTGCTGTGCCTTCTGAAGCTCATCGGTGCACAGAGCCAGGTTCGATTCCAGCAGAGCGGGGGTCTTCGAGATGGGCTCCAGAGCCGAGGGCAGGTAGCGTTCCTTCATCTGGGCGTAGCGGGCGGAGCACTCCGCTACCGTGCTACGCACCTGCGGGAGGCGCTCGTTCAGCGCAGCGATGGCCTGGGGCGCCTGCTGCTCAAGGTCGCGCATCTGGGCCAGCTGAGCGTCCTGCTCCTGCGAGATGCGGGCCACGGCCTGGGAGTTATCGATAATCTCACTCAACCAGGCGCGCTGCTCCGCCTCGGTATCGGGAATACTATCGGTCAGCAGCTGCTGGCGCTGGAAGGAACGGCGCATCAGTTCTTCGGCGCGGGCGATTTCCTCCTCGAAGCGGGCGACCTGCTGATCGCCGTACTGGGCGCGCGCAAACTCCAGCTCCTGCTTGGCGCGACTCATCGTGGTGTCGGCCTGCAGCAGGGCGCTACCGGCGCGGGTGCGCAGCTCTTCCAGGGGAATCTCCGGGACCTGCGGACGCGGAACCGGGCGGGGAGCGTTATAGGTGTTCTGCTGCGGGGCGTTTTTGCGGCGCTTACGGCGACGAGCCGCGTACACGCCACCACCAACGGCAGCCACCGCACCGACTCCCAGCACACCGGTCACCACGCTCGAAGAGCTACCGCCCTTCTGAGCCTCGATACCCTCGACCGCGGCCAACGCCGCGCCGGAGTAATCGCTGTTCTGCAGCTTCGGCTTGATGTAGTTCTGGTACACCTTCGTCTGCTGATCGCTCGACAGAGTCTTCGTGCTACCGGCCAGGAAATACGCCTGGCGGCTTTCGGTGGCAATCACCAGCACCACGTCGGCCGAGCCCCAGTTGTTCTTCGTAGCCAGGGCCTTGGTCCACGCCTGGGAACCCGAGGGGTTCTCAAACTTATCGATGGTCACCACGTGCAGGTCCACGTTGTACTTCTTCGACAGAGCCGAAATCTTGGAACTCAGTGTGGAGGTATTGCCCAGGGAATTCGTGGTGTCGTAGATGCGGGTACCGGTAATCTGCATGGGGTCAGCGGCCTGTGCGGCCGAGGGGCCGGCGGCGGTAAAGAACGCCGAACCGGCCGGAGCCACGACGGGGGCGAAGGACAGACCTGCTGCCAGCGCTGTGGCACCCACTACGGTGCGTAGGCGCGGGCGCTGGTTGCGAGAGTAGCGCGCGGGGGCGTGGTCGGTCATGCTATTTCCTCCGTTATCGTGACGTATTTATGTGCTCGTTCGTGCAGGTAGCGGTCGTTGCGTACCCTCAACACCGGTCACACTATTAGTGTAACCGCGGCCCAGCGGCCAAGGCCTGATGATACGAAGCCTTCAGCGAATATGACCCGAATATTGGAACTCTGTTTACTGATCGTTTACTTTGACTGTTAGCGGTGAGAATCCCTTGCCTGCTTGCGATTCATAAGAAGGCAAAGCGGGACGCCCCGAGCATCCGAGCCGTACACGGTACCCACCTTTCCGTCGGAGACGCTCACCGTTGATACGGGGGCGTAGGAAGAGCCCCGCATCTTAGCGGTGCTCAGCCTTCTCTCACCATCACGGATGAGTTCCTGAGCCTGCTCCCAGGCGTCGCGGAGCGAGGGGAAAACACCCTCCGCAACGGGACGGGAAGACTCGCGAGCCTCGATGAGGTCTTCCAGCGCCTCAACGGTGTGAAGCGCCCCAACGATCTCGGTATCGTCTGTGCACGGGCCACAAGCGGTGCGTTCGATGAGAGAAAGAGGAAGGTACCCGTCGCACGTGACGAGCCAGGTCAGTTGCCTCTGCACGGTATGTAGACGTACCGTCTGGCGGAGTAGACGTACGTGAGCCCGCAGCAGGGGGAGGGGAATCTGCTCGGGACGAGCCGGGGACGCGGAGCCGGGATTTGCAAGCAAGAGCCTCCCCTCGTAGTGCAGGAAACGGATGATATCGGGGAACCCCGTTAGCGATTGGATGCGCTTCCCGATTGTGATAAGGGAATAGGGACCGGGATGATCCCAATCCTCTATATGGCTGGGAATCATGATTGGCTGTTCCGCGGTCATTGGGTCGTGCCGGGCCAGCAGGCGAAGGTCGGCGGTCATCTCCTCGATGATTCCCTCACCCTCAAGCGCGAGGATAAGGTTCATCGCCTCGATGGTCTCGCGCACATGAATGTCTAGCACGGCCGCGAGGAACTCGGCGTCCTGCAACTGTAGGCGTGCCGCATCGAGACTCTCCTCGAGAGTGGCTTGCATACCCGTCAGCTCAAACTCGTTCAGATCTTCGACGCGCAAAAATTTGGTGATGCCGTCCCGACCGGTGCGGTAGAACAGATCGGTGAACTTCAATACGGACTGAAATAGCTGCAGGGCTTGCTCGCGCAGAGCAGGAAGAAGATTCGTAGCGTATTGAATCGTGGCATCCCAGAGCTTTCTGCTCTCATCCTTTTCACCCAGCCCACCGCCATTCGACGCCTTATACTGCTGAGCTCGGTTAGCCAGTACGGTCTGGGAGAGATCCACCGCGAGATCGTAATTTTTCCGCTCCACAAAGGCTGCCAGCTTCTGCGCGCTCTCGCGCAGGTAACGCACCGCATGGAGACGGCCGTTCAAATCGGCGGGCAGGGTACCCTCCAGCAGATGCCAACGGAGGGTGCGCTCGAAGCACCGCTCCGTCTCCGTCACCACTGAGGACGCCAATGCGAGGGAACGGTCTCGGGCGTACGCAAAGGAATCCGGCTTTCCTTCGAGATTAGCGAGGGAAGCGTAGTACTTCAGGGCTTCGCTGAGCCGCATGCGGTTCTGCTCAATGGACTGCTCCAGCTCGGTCGCGAGAAGCTCCTTCGACGCGTTCGGCGTCTGCTTTAGGGAGCACAGGGGAGAAACCTGCGCACGCTCAAGCGTCTGCAGGTTCAGCACAGCGCGTGTGAGGTAGCTTTCGAGGGTTTTGACCTGTTGCTGCCACGAATACTGGTCAAGGGGCATACTTGCTAACGGCTCCCACTAGCAGACGCTGCGAGAGTAGCGCGCGGGGGCGTGGTCGGTCATGCTATTTCCTCCGTTATCGTGACGTATTTATGTGCTCGTTCGTGCAGGTAGCGGTCGTTGCGTACCCTCAACACCGGTCACACTATTAGTGTAAGCGCGACCCAGCAACCGACCCAGCTAACAGCCCGGCAACCGGCCCCGCGGCCAAGGCCTGATGGTACGAAGCCTTCAGCGAATATGATCCGAATGTTGGAATTCTGGTCGCTGACCGTTAGCCCTTCTCCCCGGGTTTATACAGGAAAGCCGGGGTCCAGCCTCATGCCAGACCCCGGCCCATCGGTTATGTAGCCAGTTAGCGCCGACGCGCAATCTTCAGGTTGCTCATCAGGTACTCAACGACCTCCGCGGCATCAACATCGTGGATACTCTGTGCTATGCCGTTCACTACCTTAACCCGCGAAGACGAGGCGAACATCCAACCCAAGAACTGCACATAATTCAGCAATCTAGAACTGCGTTCTGCCTGCTTGCGCATCTGTGACCACAGGATGCGGGGGACCGGCACGTCACGACCCCTATACTCCCGGGAGCTAGCGCGAGCCTCCAGAAGCTCGGCGAGCGCCTCAATATTTTCGGTCAGCTCCTTCAGATCCTCATCCGCGGCAGAGGGACCAACGAAATGACGATCAAACAGGGACCAAGGCATGTAGCCGCTACAGCTACTCACCCACGCCAGCTTCAAACGCAGATTCTGCAGGCGAAGCACCTGCTGCAGAAGCCGCGAATGGGTGCGCAACACCGACAGCGGCATGGAAGATAGTCTCTTCTCCTCCGAAAGCAGACCCTCGAAGGAGCCTTCCCCGGAAAACGCCTTATACGGATCCGAGACGCCTGTCAGAAGCACCGGTCCCTCGTAGTGCACGAACGCCAGAACCTCGGGAACACTCGAGAGGCAACGGATGCGCTCGCCAATGGTCGGAAGATCCTCCCCATCCGGGGCGTACTGTTCGCGGCTGAACGTCAAGGTCTGGATAGGCTGCTCGGCAAGGTCGGGCGATTCACGAGCCAGCGTCCGCAAATCGGTCACAACCTCGGTCAGAACGCCGTCCTGCTCAACCTGCAGAAGCTCCTCCAGAAGCTCAATGACAGCGTTCGCCTGCAAGCTCAAGACCGCAGCGCAGAACTCCGCATCCTGAAGCTCAAGACGCACCTTCTCCAGGCGCTCTTCCAACGTGGACTGTACGCCCTTGATTTCAAACTCGCTCAGCTGCTCTGGGCGGAGCATACGGTGCACACCGTCCTCGCCAGTGCGGTAGAAAAGCTCGCTAAACTCCAGCGTGGACTGCACGCCCTTCAACGCCCGCTCTCGCAACTCGGGCAGAACGTCAAAGGCGACTTCGGTCATCTCATTCCAGACCTTGGCCTTATCGATCTTCGAATCCTTGCGGGCAGTCTTCTTCCAGGTCTCGGCAAGCTGCATAGCGCGGTCATATTCGCTCAGCTCCACAAAAGCCGCCAGCTTCTGTGCGCTCTCACGCAGGTAACGCACCGCGTAGAGACGGTCACTCAAAGAATCCGGGAGGGTATCCTCCAGCAGGCGCCAACGGAAGGTGCGCTCAAAGCACCGCTCCGTCATTTCAATGATGGTGGCGCTCAGGGAGAGCGCGTGATCACGGGCAAAAGCGAAAGAGCCCGGGGTATCCTCCAGATCAGGCAGGGACGTATAAAACTCCAGCGCCCCGCTCAGCTTCAGCCGAGATACCCGGATGGTTTCTTCCAGCTCGGCGGCAAGTACCGTGCGGTCAGCCTGGGCAGTCTCCTTGAAACTGTGTAGCGGAGAAACCTGCGCACGCTCGAGCGTCTGCAGGTTCATGACCGCACGCATGAGGTAGTTCTCGAGAATCTTGATCTGCTGCCAGCGCTGACGCTGATTCAGTGGAACATGATTCTCCTGCGTGCCCACCAGTAGATGCTGCGGCACACCGCTAATCGACGGCAGCGCAAAGACCTCATCTTCTGATTTACTGACGGAAAGCACCATGGGGTAGCGGCTGCGCTGCGCGTTCTCTAGAGGGGGAATGAGCTTGAAGTTGGTGCTCAAAGAGAAATGGTCGGAGGGCGCCGGCTTGGGCCGGTCGGCCTCGTCCTTCTGCGTAGGTTCTTCCTGCTGAGCCGTTCCGTTCGGGGGAGTGGCCTCCTGCCGAACGGCCTCCTCCGACCGGGATTCTTCGCGCACACCGGCCTCTCGAGCGCCAGCGGGGTTTTCCACCTGCAGGGGAGCGAGCGGGGAGGGCACCCCCTGCTTCGCCGCGGTGCTCTCAACACGGTTCTGCTGTGCGTCGTTAGCCGGGGAGGTACTCTGCGGGGCACCCGAGGGCTGCGGATTCGGCAGGTACTGTTGCGGATAGCTGACGGCACCCCGGACGGGCTGACCCTGCTGGTTCTGCGGAGGCTGAACATGCGGAGGGTACCCGTGCTGGGGTTGTCCCGGAGCATGGGGAGGCGCCTGCGGTGTGCTCGTCGGGTACGGGCTGCACGGAGGCGACACCCGCTGATTCTGCTGCGCGTCGTTTTTGCCCCGCCGTTTCTGGGCACGGAGGCTAACCAGCAGAACGACAAGGGTGATAGCGAGTACGCCCCCGAGGAGGGTGTACAGGGGTGCAGGGCCCGCCGCCGATAGCGAAGGTAGCGTGGCGAGAAGAGCGAACGCGGCGCAGGAAGTACTCATGTCTTTACGATAGCCCAGCATGCCCCGCCGTGCTCGGGAGCGTGTGAATCCGCCGCATACTAAGAGTCGATACCCGAGCCATCCGGCGGAGCGGGTGAGCCCGGGACGCGGAGCTAACGCAGGTACGAGCCCAAACAAAGAATCGGCCCCCACCCGTATTCGGGGTGGGGACCGCATCCTCATCACTCATCACATATGTCCCGGCTCGGCCTCACCCGAGCCGAAGGACACTTTCGGGGATACACCCCCATCCGTTACGGGTCTCTCAACTCCCGTACCGGAAAACTCGTTCGACGGTAGGATCTTATCCGTCGTCTTGGCCAACGCTATCTGGAGATGGCCGCGCTCTGGTGTCGCTCGTGGAGTTGTTCCTCCTGCTGGCGGCGGTACATCATGCCTGAGCAGCAGGCCACCACACCGGCACCGATGCCGATTGAGCAAACCAATATGGCGCAAAAGATTATGGTTGCAGTCACTGGAGTTCCTCCTTCGTTTATCATCTGCCCTCCACGCTACGGGTCTTCTCTGTGCTTCAGCTGTGCGTAGAGGCGGGCGCCGCTGTGTAGATTGCCGTTCGCTAGATTCTCATTTGCGGGCACTTCGCGGGTAGCGCGGGGAAAAGCCGACACTCAGAAAATTCCCAGGGAACTCTACGCTGAGCGACAGTGAAAAAGCATCGAACGGCCCAAAAGACCCTCTACAGTAGATAGAGATAGTGCGCCCGAACGACGCACGGGTAGACTTCAAGGAGAACAAACCCATGACTCAGAACACCGGATGGTCTCAGGGCGGCAACGACGGCGCCTCCGACGCGACACGGCCTCTGCAGAGCGTAAACGGGCAACCCAATTACCAGGGTTATCAGCAGGCCGGGTACCAGGCCTCCCAAAACGGCTACTCGCAGGCGTACCCTCAGAACGGCTACGGGTATCGTGCGACCGCTACGGTAGCTTCCCCCGCCCCGGAGAAGAGCAAGCGTTACGGCGGCGGAGTTATTCTCACCGCGGCCGTGCTCGCAGCCCTCGTGGGTGGCGGCGTGGGCGCCGGCGTCGGGTCCTTCACCGCCTCGGCCGGTTCCTCCTCTTCGAGCTCCTCGCGCGGTTCGGTGAGCTCCAATATCAGCAACTCGTCGACTGTCATCGGCGTCGCCGAGACCGCGAAGAAGGTTCTTCCCTCGACCGTTAGCATCGTGGCATCTGACGGGTCGAGCACTGCCGGCGGCGGCAGCGGCGTCGTTCTGGACAAGGAAGGACACATCCTGACGAATAACCACGTGGTGGTTTTCTCTAACAGGGAAGCCTCCATCGTCGAGGTGCGCCTGAGCGACGGTACGGTGCGCACCGCCAAGATCGTGGGGCGCGATGAAGCCTCCGACCTGGCTGTCCTGAAGATTAACTCCTCCGGTCTTGACCTGCAGCCCATCACCTGGGGAGATTCTTCGAAGCTGGTCTCGGGCGAGGTCGTGGTGGCCCTCGGCGCGCCCTATAGCCGCACCGACACGGTCACCTCCGGTGTGGTGTCGAACGCGAACCGCGTGCAGCCTGCCGACGAGAAGGGCCAGAACTACATCCCCATGGTTCAGACTGACGCCCCCATCAACCACGGTAACTCCGGCGGCCCGCTCGTCAACCTCAAGGGAGAACTGGTCGGCATCAACGCGCAGGGCCAGGCAAGCCAGGACGGCGGTACCGCCGACGGCATGGCCTTCTCGATTACCTCGAACTACGCCAAGCGCATCTCCTCCGAAATCATCGCTAACGGCAAGGCCACCCACGGTTACCTGGGTGCGAACGTTAAGAACAGCCCCGCCGACACCGGTAGCGGCTCCTCGAAGCTGATTTCCGGCGGTGTGGAGATTAGCTCTGTGACCTCCGGCAGCCCCGCAGCCAAGGCAGATTTGCGTGCCGGCGACATCGTGGTGGAGGCGGACGGCCACCCCATCACGAAGAGCGATGAGCTCAACGGTACGGTGCGTGCGGCGGCGGCCGGCTCGAACATGACGCTCAAGGTTAAGCGCGTCGGGACGACCAAGGACATCACCGTGACCCTGGGCAACGCCGACAGCCAGAAGTAACCCCTCGCTCCTGAAGTAGCAGCACTGAAGTAGCAATGCGACGTAGCTGAGAAGCATCCGCTCAGACGAGACTGCTCGGTCAGTCTAAATAACGCGCACAATAAAGATGCTCCCACCCCGTACCTGGGGTGGGAGCATCTTTATTAGCGAGGCAAACTATAGCGATACTGCAGAATAGGCGGGCTAAGCGTCTTTGAGGACCTCTCCCACACGCTTCTGCAAAGCCGGGATTACCTCCTGCTCGAACCAGGGGTTCTTCGCCTGCCACCTAAAGTTCAGGGGCGAAGGATGCACGAGCGGCAGGAACTTCGGAAGGTAGGACTCCCACGCGCGTACCGTTTCGGTCAGGTTACGTTCGGCCTTCGGGCCGCGCTTACCGTTCAGGTAGTACTTCTGGGAGTACGCGCCCACCAGCAGAATCAGCTGAACGTCCGGCATGAGATTCAGCAGCTGCGGATGCCACTTCGGCGCGAAATCCTTACGCGGCGGGTTATCGCCGTGCGCGCCCTTGCCGGGGTAGTAGAAATCCATCGGCAGCAGCGAAATGAGCTCGGGGTTGTAGAACTGCTCGTCTGTCACGCCCATCCACTCGCGCAGCTTCTCACCGCTCGGGTCGTTCCACGGGATGCGGCTTTCCTGCGCGGCGCGCCCCGGTGTCTGACCAATCACCACGATGCGTGCCCTAGGTGACGCCGAATAGACCGGCTCCCAGCCCTGCTCGGTGTATTCCTTATTCTCAGGATCCCGGCGAATCTGCTCGGCCAGGGGAGGGGTAGAACTCAGAATCTGCTGAACCATGTGCTCGGGCAAATCGTGGTGTGCGGTAGCCATGCTAGATGGCGCCTCCTTCAAATCCGTTCTGGCGCCAGGCCTCAAACACGGCAATCGATGCGGAGTTAGCCAGATTGAGGGAACGGCGTCCAGGCTTCATGGGAATCTTAACCCGTTCGGTAATGTGCTCGTCCCGCTGTACCTCGGCGGGCAGACCCACCGACTCGGGGCCGAACATGAGGACGTCTCCGGGACGGTACTCGATATCCGCGTAGGAGGTCGAGGCCGTGGTGGTGAACGCGAAGACGCGCTCCGGCTCGAGGGCTCGCCAGGCGTCCTCGAGGGTCTTGTGGACGGTCACCACGGCCAGGTCGTGGTAATCCAGGCCCGCGCGGCGCAGGTGGGCGTTATCGAAGTTGAAACCCAGCGGCTCCACCAGATGCAATTCGGCACCGGTAATCGCGGCCAGTCGGATGGCGTTACCGGTATTACCCGGAATCTCGGGGGTATAGAAAAGAATCTTGAACACGTTCCTAAGTGTACCGCGTAGCCTTTGAACAGCCCGGCTGAGTAGCGCTCACCGACCTACCCACAGGCAAATGCTGCTAGAAGAGGCCAGAGGCAGCGCGATAAAATAAGCGAGGCGAACAGCCACGCATCCAGCAGGAGGAACACATGAGCGCAGAAACCAACCGCCAGAACGGCCGCGTCTACCTTGACCACGCGGCAACCACCGAGGTGCTTCCCGCCGCCATCGACGCGATGGTCGAGCAGATGCGCGCGGGCGGCAACCCCTCCTCACTGCACGCCCTGGGCCGAGACGCCCGAGCCACCGTCGAGTACGCCCGCGAACGCATAGCCCGCGCCATTGGCGCCGACCCCGCCGAGGTTATTTTCACCTCGGGCGGCACCGAGGCGGACAACCTCGCTGTAAAGGGCATCTACTGGAAGCGCCGCGAGGAAGACGCTCGGCGTACCCGAATTCTCGTCTCCTCCATCGAACACCACGCCGTGGAAGACACCTGCGAGTGGCTTGAAAAGGCCGAGGGCGCGCACATCGAATGGATTCCAGTGGACGAACGCGGCCGCGTGAACCCGCAGACGGTCCGCGAGCTCATCGAGAAGAACCCCGAGGACGTCGCGCTCGTGACCGTCATGTGGGCCAATAACGAGGTGGGTACCGTGCAGCCCATCCCCGAGATTGCCGCTATCGCCGCCGAGTACGGGATTCCCATGCACTCGGACGCCGTGCAGGCCTTTGGCGCTGTACCGATTGACTTCCATGCCAGCGGCACGACCACCCTCGCCATTTCCGGCCATAAGATTGGCGGCCCCATGGGCATCGGCGCGCTGGTCGCCACCCGCGCCGTGCAGATGACCCCCGTCCTGCACGGCGGCGGTCAGGAACGCTCCGTGCGTTCCGGCACCATCGACGCACCCGCCATCGCGGGCTTCGCCGAAGCCGCCGTGCATGCGGTTGAGCACCTGCCCCAGGAATCGGCCCGCATCGCCGCGCTGCGCAACGAACTCGTGGCCGCCGTGAGCGCGCTCATTCCGCAGGCGCACCTGAGCGGCGAGGACCCGCTCACCGAGGAGTACCCCGGCCAGAAGCGCCTGCCCGGCAACGCGCACTTCACCTTCGAGAACGCAGAGGGCGACACCCTGCTCTTCCTGCTGGACATGCAGGGCATCAGCAGCTCCACCGGCTCGGCCTGCAACGCTGGGGTGACCCGTCCCTCCCACGTGCTCATCGCCATGGGCATGGATGAGGACACCGCCCGCAGCGCCCAGCGCTTCACCCTCGGCCACTCGAGCACCGGCGCGGATATTGCGCGCCTCATCGCGGCCCTGCCCGCCGCCTACACCCAGGCCGCCAAGGCTGGGCTGTCGTCTCAGCTGCCGGACGCATCCCGCTGGCACTAAGCATCCCCTCATAGAACGCCCCGGAACCGCCCAAAACACCCCGAAGCCCCGAACCTCACCCCTGGACCGGAGGTTCGCTGAGGGTGCACTGCCCGGTACCGGGGCGTCGCCCTGCGTACAATAGGTAGCTACAGCCCCGGGCCCGCGTGCCTCTGCGCACCCGCGCATCCGAGGCAGCCGATAGAGCATCGGCATATAGACGACACCAACACAGGACCGGCCGAACACCCCGCCGCGCAACGTGCGGAAAGGTTCGGCCACGGAAACGAGGAATAGCGTAGTGAAGATTCTGGCAGCTATGAGCGGCGGCGTTGACTCCGCCGTGGCCGCGGCCCGCGCCGTCGATGCGGGTCACGAGGTCGTGGGCGTGCACCTGGCCCTCTCTCGCATGCCCGGAACCCTGCGCACCGGCTCCCGCGGATGCTGCACCCTCGAAGACTCCATGGACGCCCGCCGCGTCTGTTCCCAGCTGGGTATTCCCTTCTTCGTCTGGGACTTCTCCGAACGCTTCAAGGAAGACGTCGTGGACGACTTCATCGCCGAATACGAGGCCGGGCGAACCCCCAACCCCTGCATGCGCTGCAACGAGAAGATCAAGTTCGCGGCCCTGCTCGAACGCGCCGTCGCCCTCGGCTTCGACGCCGTGGTGACCGGCCATTACGCCCGCGTCATCACGAACGAGGATGGTAACCGCGAACTGCATCGCGCCGCCGACTGGGCCAAGGACCAGTCCTACGTGCTCGGCGTGCTCACCCACGAGCAGCTCAAGCACGCCTGGTTCCCCCTGGCCGATACCCCCTCGAAGGCACAGGTGCGTGCCGAGGCCGCCGAGCGCGGCTTCTCCGTGGCGAAGAAGCCTGACTCCTACGACATCTGCTTCATCCCCGAGGGTGACACCCGCGCGTGGCTCGGTGAGCATATCCAGATGCGCCCGGGCCTCATCAAGGACACGAGCGGCCAGGTGCTCGGCGAGCACCCCGGCGCCCAAGCCTACACCGTCGGTCAGCGCAAGGGCCTGGCGCTGGGTCGCCCCGCCCCCGACGGCAAGCCCCGCTTCGTGCTGGAGGTGCGCCCCAAAGAGAACGAGGTGATTGTCGGATCCCGCGAGCTTTTGGCCGTGGACGAGATTCGCGGCATCCGCGCCACCTGGGCGGGAGTCCCGGTGGATCAGGCAGCCCGCTTCCTGCAGGAACCGGAGCAGCCAGGCGCTCGTAGCGAAGAGTTTGAGGTGACCGCGCAGGTGCGCGCCCACGCCGACCCGGTGCGCGCCAAGGCGTACCTGACCTGGGCCCCCGACCCCGAAGCTGAAGAAGAGAACGCGCTGCGCCTGGAGACCGTGGTGCGCCTGCTGGACCCGCTCTCGGGCGTCGCTCCCGGCCAGACCATGGTGCTCTACCAGGGCACCCGCGTGCTGGGCCAGTCCACGATTGCCCGCGCATACTCCCTGAACCGCGAGGATATTCAGGAAGCCCTGGGCGCCTAAGGCACAGCAGTAAATACTCTCGCGGTTTGCCCCAACCACACCGCAGCCGCAACGCACAGAAGACCACAACTAATCTGAGGAGAAACCGATGACCGCCGAACATACGTCCTGCGAATTTGACCCTCACGCCACCTCCATGGGCGATGAAGTTGCGCCCGAGGTCTACGAGGAGCTTTTCGCGATGCGCCGCTCCATCGACAACTTCGATGCGGCCCTCGTGCACATTTTGGCGGAGCGTTTTCAGGCCACGAAGCGCGTGGGTCTGCTCAAGGCTAAGCACAATCTGCCGGCGGGCGACCCCGGCCGCGAGGAAGCCCAGATTGCCCGTCTGCGCGCCATGGCGAAGGAGTCCAGCCTGGACCCCGAGTTCGCCGAGAAGTTCCTGAACTTCATCATCTCTGAAGTGATTCGTCACCACGTTCGTATCGCGGCTGAGCAGCAGGACAGCGAGCAGGGTGAGAACCCCGCCTTGGCCGGCCATGCAGAGTAGCCCTCGCCGGGGCGGGCGAGGCCCCGCGCCGGAACCGACGCCTCAGCGCCTGCTGATGCCCGGCGAGTACCGTGCCCCCGAGGGCGATGAGCTGGACGAGCGGGAGCTCGCGGCCCTCGCTGCCGAGCGCCCTCTGGTGCGCGCCAGCGGCACCGGGCCCTTCCCCGGAACCTCCCTGGCGGAGGCGATGGCCCGCATCGAGGGGGAGTTGGGGTCTCCGCATCTGCCCTATCTGCCGCAGCTACCGGCCACCGGCTGGAAGGGGACCGCGACCGCGCGCACCCTGGCAATCTGCGAGGGAATCGCCTTTGATGGTGCATCCTTCGGCTGGCGCATGGTGCACAGCACCGGACGCGGTGCACGCGAATCGGCCCTGGCCGAGGACCGACTGCTCTCGGATATCAATCTTCTGGCTGACCGAGTGGGCTCACGCGCTTCGGGCCGCCGCACCTCAACGCAGACCGGGGGAGAGGCCCCGACCCGCCCCGTCTACAAGATTCAGCTCACCGGCCCGTTGAGCCTCGCCGCGCAGGTGTACCTGCCCGGTGGCGAACGGGTGATGAGCGATGCCGGCGCGAGCCGCGATCTGCTGGATTCTTTCCTCGAGGGTATGGAACGCTGGTTTATTCTCCTGCGGGAGGCCCTGCAAGCCCCGACCGCGCCGCTGGCCGTGCAATTTGACGAGCCAGAATTTCAGCGCCTGCTGGAGGGCTCTATCCCCACCGTGAGCGGCTTCCGTACCCTGCCGGCAATTGAACCACACGTCTATCGCGAGGCGTACCGGCGTCTGACAGAGAGATGCGCCGACCTGAACCTGCAGGTCATCCTGAATATCGACGGCACCGGGGTGAAGCCGTTGCGCGCGCCGAAGGTGAGTGTTAAGCCCGCCCCGAGCCTGGACGCGCTCGAGATGTTCAAAACCATGCAGGCTGCACCCAACCCCGCCCTGCCCTGCGCCCTGATGCTGCACCCCGACCGTTCCCGCCCGCGCGGGGCAGGAACGCTGCACGTGCCGCCCCTGAGCGATCCGCGCTCTTGGGAGCCTATCGCCCAGCTAGTGGATGCGGGGGCCCGCATCTGGCTGCCGGCCGTCACTGAGGAAATGGTGCCCCACCAGGCACGACGCCTTTTCAGCCTGTGGCGCGAGGTGGGGTTGGAGACCCGTCAGCTGAGTTCCGTGGGCCTCATGCCCGACGACGCTCGTCTGCCCGCCGGAGGCTACGCCTCGCTGAGCCTCACAGAGGCGACGGCTTCTCTGGCGCGAGTGACGGAGTGTGCCCGAGCCCTGGGCGAGTGCGGGGTATGATTAGAGGAATGACATTTTAGTGTAAGTAATTTCGGCAATTCTTTAGGGAGGTACTGTGAGCGTAGGCGACGCACACACCATTCTGGTGGTTGATGATGATGACGCCCTGGCGGAGATGATTGGTCTTGTGCTCGCACAGGAGGGGTTCAACGCCGTTTTTTGCGAGAATGGTGCACGCGCTTTTGAAACCTTTATGCGCTCCACTCCCGATCTGGTTCTTCTGGACCTGATGCTTCCCGGAATGAACGGTATTGAGGTGTGTCAGCAGATTCGCCGTTCCTCGAACGTGCCGATCATCATGCTGACCGCCAAGAGCGATACCGAAGACGTGGTGAAGGGCCTGGAGGCCGGCGCCGACGACTACATTGCCAAGCCGTTTAAGCACGCCGAGCTGTTGGCTCGCATCCGCACCCGCCTGCGCCCGCGTGAGAGCCGCCAGCTGGTCGTGTCGATTGGCGATATCGTCATGGATATGGATGGCCGCACGGTGAAGTACCACGACACCGAGGTCCCGATGACTCCGCTGGAGTTCGATCTTTTGGCGGCCCTGGTGCGCCATCCCGGCCAGGCCCTGAGCCGTCAGGAGCTGCTGGACATGGTCTGGGGTTACACCGACGTGAGCGATTCTCTGGTGAATGTGCACGTCCAGCGCTTGCGTGCAAAGTTCGACGAGCTGGGCGCGGATCGCTTTATCCAGACAGTGCGCGGTGTCGGATACAAGATTCCGACCGAACTGGTTGGTTCCTCCGCAAACTAAGCGGGAACACACGACGACTCTCACCATAGTGGCGAAGGGATAACCTGATTGTCTGTTGCGAAGTCGCGCCGTAAGCACGGCGCTTTGGCGGCGGAGGCGGTTGCCTCCGCCTCTTCGCGTACCCGAACCCCTCGGGCGCGGGAGAATCGCAAGCCGCGCCGAAACATTCCGCAGCGGATGCGCAGGCTCTGGCGTGAATCCCTTCAGTTCCGTGCATTGGCAACCGCCGGCGTGCTCATGTTCCTGAGCTTCTTGGCGGTGGGCTGGTCCCTGTCGAGCCAGATCGCAACGAGCCTGTTCGAGAACCAGAAGTCGCAGGCACTTCAGGAGTCGATCAGCGGTTTCCGTAACGTGCAGAGCGTGCTGAACTCCTCCGAGATGCGAAGCGACAGCGAGATTCGCCGTAACGTGAGCCGTACCCTGACGGTCTTGGACGCCGGCGCATCCAGCAAACGTAGCTGGATTCTTGTGCCGCTGGAGGGGCAAGGCAAGCAGGGTTTTATCCCCGAGCAGAGTAGCGATAAGTCCCTGAATTCGTCGAGCATCCCCACGGATTTCAAGAACACCGTTCGCGATAGGGAGGGCGTGTATTGGCAGACCTCCACTATTACAACGTTTGAGAATAACCGCGAACGCACCCACCCCGTGCTTATCGTGGGTACGCGTGTTTCTATCGCGCAGAATCCTAACTACGGTCTGTTCACCGTGTACGACATGACCGATTCGTCCTCGACGATTGCGCACATTAACTTCGTGCTGTTCGGCGGTTTCTGCGCCCTGCTGACCGTGGTGCTGTCCGTGGTGTGGTTCGTGACCCGCTTCGTGGTGCGCCCGATTACGCAGACCGCCATCACGGCGGAGCGTCTGGCCGCCGGTGATTTGGACCGGCGCGTGTCGGTTAAGGGTGAGGACCAGGCCGCGCGTTTGGGTATTTCCTTCAACCGCATGGCCGATTCTCTGCAGGAGAAGATTGTTCAGCTGGAGCGCCTGTCGACCCTGCAGCAGCGCTTCGTATCGGACGTGTCGCACGAGTTGCGCACCCCGCTGTCCACGGTGCGTCTGGGCACCGAGCTGCTTTACGACTCGCGTGAGAACATGACCCCGATGCAGGTGCGAAGCGTGGAACTTCTACACGGTCAGGTGGACCGCTTCCAGTCGATGCTGGCCGACCTGCTCGAGATTTCGCGCTTCGACGCCGGTAGCGCAATGCTGACGATTGATACCGAGGACTTCATCCAGGTACTGTCGAATATTCTGCAGGAGGCCCTGCCGCACCTGGAGCGCACGAACACGAAGCTGAACGTGCACACGAACCACGAGAGCATCATGGTCGATATGGACCGTGTGCGTATTGAGCGTGTGCTGCGCAACCTGCTGTATAACGCGATTGAGCACGGTGAATCCCGGCCGATTGATGTGTATGTCGATGCGAACGCCACGAACCTGGGTATCGCCGTGCGCGACCACGGTATCGGCCTGTCCGAGGACGAAGCTGTTCAGGTCTTCAACCGTTTCTGGCGTGCCGATACCTCGCGTAAGCGCACCCTGGGCGGTACCGGCTTGGGCCTGTCGATTGCGGCTGAGGATGTGCGCCTGCACGGAGGCACGCTTGAGGCATGGGGTGAGAAGGGCCGCGGCGCCTGCTTTACGATGAACCTTCCGCTGGTTCACGGCGCTCCGCTCGGGGAGTCCCCGGTTCTGGCGACCGGCGAACCGGAAGCGTCGACTAACCGTCCCGCGATTGCGAAGGATACCCTGCCCTCGATCGATCCGCGGCAGAAGAAGGACACCGCGGAGGGTGAGGAAGGGTAGCTTCCTAACCCTACCCAAACCGTCAAGGGCATGCCTTTTTTCGGGGGGAGTGTTCCCACCCCGACGAGGCGCGATGTTTTTCTGGCGAGCAAAGGGAATCCATGGATGATTCGCACGCGCAATGTGCCCCGTCATATTGCGTGCACGAGGTACCTAGCCAGTACAATCGAGGAACGTATATTTTCACTCCGCTGTTACTTCTACGGGAGCGACGGCCATAACGTCACTGTTCTAGAGGAAGGTCTGACCCCTATGCTCCAGGGTGCTGTTTTCTCTCGGCGCGTTGCGCTCTCTGCGGGTGTCGCCTCTCTGGCGGCGCTCCTCAGCTCCTGTGCCGGTCTTCCCTCGAATGACCACGTGACGCAGCACAGTAGCACCCTGGGAGCGAAGGATTCGAAGACCTCCCCGGCGCGTGCGCCCGGCCCGTTGGCCAGCGCGACCCCCGAGGCCATCATTGAAGGTTTTATTCGCGCGGGAGTCGACGGCATCGAGAACTATGCTGTGGCCCGCCAGTACCTGAGCTCCTCGTATAGCCAGCATTGGAACCCCCTCGGCACGACTCGCGTGTACCGCAACACGATTCAAGCCCAGGCCGACGAGGGAATCTCTTCATCTAACTCGGCGGAGAGCACCTACCACGTGCGCTTCCAGCAGACCGCTACGGTGAACAGCCAAGGCCTGACGAGCACCTTCCCCGAGGCGCAGACCGAGACCCAGGACTTTAAGCTGGTCAAGGAAGACAACCAGTGGCGTATTAGCTCCTGCCCCGATGGGCTGTGGCTTGACGGCAGCGAATTTGAGCGGGTGTTTAGTCCCTACCGCCTGTATTTTTACGATCGAGCCTTCCGCTACGCCGTGCCCGATATCCGGTGGTTCCCGCACATCGAGAACTACTTTGAACTTTTGGTGCGCACGATGATGTCCGGCCCTGCATCCTACCTGAAGGGTGTCGCCTTCTCCGCCCTGACCGACTCCATGACCCTGGATGAGGCACGCCTCGCCAATAACCAGGACGCCACGGTGCGCCTGACGGGTGAGCGTCTGGATGATTCTCACCTGGCGCGTATCCGCGAGCAGATTGTTCACGGGCTCAGCAACTTCTCCGGTCTGGAGAAGACCGAGGTGTACTACAACGGCACCCTCATTCCCGAGCAGACTCCGAACGGGTACACGCCCGTACCGCTGACGCTTTCGGTCCCCGACCGTACCGTGGCCATCACCGCGAACGGGCAGATGGTGGCCCGAGATAACTACATGAGTGCCTCGGGCGAGCAGATGCTCCTGCGCGGCGTCAGCCAGCTGAGCGCCCCTGCGATGAGCTACTCGGGCGATATGTTTGCCTGCCTGGCGAATGATGCAGGTAGCCTGTACACGGTGTACCAGGGGACCGCCCGCCGAGTGTGGCAGGGAACGAACCTGACCGCCCCGACCTTTGACGCGTACGGTTGGGTGTGGGCCGCCGATGCCGAGGGTACGGTGCGTGCCTTCAAGCCGAGCTCCGAGGACGCTCAGGAACGCGAGCGCGGGGTCGATATCGGTATGTCGTGGCCGCGTAACCTGAGCTTTACCAGCATCAACGTGTCGCACGATAGTGCGCGCATTGCGATTGTCGCTTCCACGGAGGGCGCGTCGGCCGTGATTATTTCGGGTGTGGTGCGTGACGATACGGGTAAACCCCTCAACCTGACCGAGATGGTGCGTCTTAGCTCCTCGGTGGTGCCCCGTAGCGCGCGATGGGCTGGCGATCAGAACGTCGTAGTGGTGAACGTGAAGAACGGTGAATCCGAGGTAATCTCGCTGAGCGGTGAGGAGACGAAGCTGGATCGTCTGGACGGCGTGATGAGCGTGTCGACGGCCGATAATACCTCCAACATCATTGCCCACCGCTCCGATGGTTCCTGCTATGTGCTGGAGGAGCGCGGCTGGACCCGCCTGGACACTACTCTGCACGAGATTAGCTACGCAGGTTAGGGCGCTTGCATGAATTCACAACAGCGTGGTTTGAATTCTGAGCGGGCCCCAGGCCGGAAGCCCAGGCATGGTTTGGAACACCCCGTGCGCTGGGTGGAGAGCGCGTGGGGATCACTCGGTGAGTTGCTCCTGCCGCGGTCGTGTTCCTGCTGTTCCGCGGTGTTGCCGTACGGCTCGGGGCCCGCGCTCTGCGATGGGTGCCTGAACCGCTGGGAGCGTGCCTGCGTGAGGGTCGAGCGGGTGTATCCGGTGCAGGACGTTCCGGAAACCGTGGCGGCTTCGCGCTATGACGGGATTGTGCCCCGGGTTGTCCTGGGGATGAAGAACGCGGGGCGGACCGATCTTGTGCCGTTGATGGGGGAGACCCTGGCTCGTTGCGTGTACGAGTTGTTGCGCGCGCACCGAGGGGAGCTCGTTCGGAATCCCGCGTCCGGTGCCGCCAAAAGCGAGGTCCTGCTGATTCCCGCCCCATCCTCACCCGCGAGCGTGCGTCGACGAGGCTACGCCCCGGCCTCGCTCCTGGCCCGTGAGGCGTCCCAACGGTTGAAGGGGCGCCTTCCCGCCGGCCTGAGGGTGATGCCTCTGGACATCATGGGGTACACCTCCAGCCCATCCGGGAGTGCCGGGGGAAGTCTCGGTAGCGTTGCGGGGGCCCTGACCGGGCGTCTGGGCGGCGCCTCCGGTGGAGGGGAGCAGAAGACCCTGACCGCGGTGGCTCGTTCCGAGCGGATGCACGGGGCCCTGCGCGTTCTGGAGCCGGCCCTGGTTGAGGGGCGGCTGTGCATCGTCTGCGATGATGTGGTGACGACCGGCGCAACGGCCGCGGAGATGGTCCGTGCTCTGCGTGAGGCAGGTTCCGTGGTGCTGGGCGTGTGTGCCGTAGCCGCGGTGCCGAAGAAGGCCTCGCTCTAGTACCTAATCCGTGAGATGCGCCTTTTCTGCGAATGGGTTTGCAGATTGTTCTGACTATTGATAAATAGAGAGTAATGTAGGCGAATATTTGTCACATATAGTGATGTATGGCATCCATTCGTATTAGAATATAGACAAGGGAACGGCATCGAGGTCGAACCCCCGTACCGGGTCCAGCCGGACGCGGTATAAACCCCCAACCTGGAGGGAATGATCGTGGAAGTCAACATCTACGGCCGCAATATCAAGGTCACCGAACGCCTGGAAGAGTACGTGAGCGAGAAGGTTCAGAAGTTCGCCCAGCTCGGTGATAACGTGAAGGACATCGACGTCAAGTTCAGCAAGGATGGTCACCTCGGTGGCGAGTCCATCCGCGTTGAGATTACCGTGGTCGGTACCGGCCCGGTCCTTCGCTCTGAGGCTCAGGGCAACGATAAGTTCGCGGTCTTCGATGAAACCTACGGCAAGCTCCTGGAGCGTCTGCGCCGTGCACGCGACCGCCGCAAGCTGGCTAAGCGCGGTGGCAAGCACCCGGTATCTGTAGCTGACGCTACCGGCTCGATTCCCGTTGTGAGCGAGGCAATCACCGAGATTCTGCTGCCGGATGTTCCGGTGGAAGAAGCCGCCTTCGACAACAGCGAGGTCACCCTGGCCGACGAAGCCGCATCTCCCATCGAGATTCGTCACAAGAGCTTCAAGGGCGAGCGCCTGACCGCTGCAGAGGCAGTTGACCGCATGGAGCTGGTGGGCCACGATTTCTACCTGTACATTGACAGCGAGACCGGTGCCCCGGCTGCGGCATACCGCCGTAAGGGCTGGAGCTACGGCATCATCACCCTGACCGACGAATAACGGACGGGCAGGGAGTAACGGTTCATACCCGTTGAGAAATCTTCTGTGAGGTGCTGGTGTAAGCCGCAACCTCTCACCCCGGGAAGGCCCGGGTCCCAAAGGACGCAAGGTAATACGCATTATTGCCGGGTTGTCCGCTACGGGGCCCGGGCTTTCGCGTGCCCCGTACACGGGGACGATGCCGCCAGGCTGATGGCTCACGGTCCGAGCGCAGAGCGTAAAAAAGAGCTCGGACGGGCGAATTAGGCGGCTCTGCCATACAATATGTAGGAAGGCCTCACCGCGCGCACTCTCGCGCGCCCTTGGTGAGGGTACCGAGACAATCAAGGAGTAGAAGCTCAGTGGCATCTTTCTTGGAGAAAATCCTCCGAACCGGCGATAAGAGGGTTCTGCGACAGCTCGAGGCGTACACGAAGGCGGTGAACTCGCTCGAGGACAGCTTCGCATCCATGACCGATGAGGAGCTGCGAGCGGAAACCGATAAGTTCCGTGAGCGCGTCAAGGACGGCGAGTCCCTCGACATCCTGTTGCCGGAGGCCTTCGCGGTGGTTCGCGAAGCATCCAAGCGTACCCTGGGCAAGCGTCACTACGACGTCCAGATTATGGGCGGCGCAGCACTGCACCTGGGTAACATTGCCGAAATGAAGACCGGTGAGGGCAAGACCCTCGTCGCGACCCTGCCCGCATACCTGAACGCTCTGAGCGGCAAGGGCGTGCACATCGTGACCGTGAACGACTACCTGGCCGAGTACCAGGCGAACCTCATGGGCCGCGTGTTCCGTTTCCTGGGTATGGAATGCGGCGTGATTCTCTCCTCGATGGAGCCCGACGAGCGCCGCAAGCAGTATGCCGCGGACATCACCTACGGTACGAACAACGAGTTTGGCTTCGACTACCTGCGCGACAACATGGCCTGGACCGTGGAGGAGCAGGTTCAGCGTGGCCACAACTTCGCCATTATCGATGAGGTCGACTCCATTCTGATTGATGAGGCGCGTACCCCTCTGATTATTTCCGGCCCCGCCGCTGGCGAGGCAAACCGCTGGTACGCAGAGTTTGCGCGCATCGCCGCAACGATGCTCAAGCGCGATGAAGACTACGAGGTGGACGAGAAGAAGCGCACCGTCGGTATCCTCGAGCCCGGTATCGATAAGGTGGAAGACCACCTGGGTGTGAAGAACCTCTACGAATCCAAGAACACTCCGCTGATTGGCTTCCTGAACAACGCCATTAAGGCGAAGGAGCTGTTCACCAACAACAAGGACTACGTGGTCATCGACGGCGAGGTTCTGATCGTGGACGAGCACACCGGCCGTATTCTGCCGGGCCGCCGCTACAACGACGGCATCCACCAGGCGATTGAGGCGAAGGAAGGCGTCGAGATCAAGCCTGAGAACCAGACCATGGCGACCGTGACCCTGCAGAACTACTTCCGCATGTACGACAAGCTTTCGGGCATGACGGGTACCGCAGAGACCGAAGCCGCCGAGTTCATGAACACCTACAACCTGGGTGTCGTGCCGATTCCCACCAACAAGGGCGTGCAGCGCGTCGATAACCCCGATAAGGTGTACCGCGACGAGATTGCCAAGTTCAAGGCCGTCGTCAAGGACATTAAGGAACGCCACGAGAAGGGCCAGCCGATTCTGGTCGGTACCGCCAGCGTGGAGAACTCCGAGTACCTGTCCCGCCAGTTGGCGAAGGCCGGCGTGCGTCACGAGGTGCTGAACGCGAAGAACAACGAGCGTGAGGCCGCGATTGTGGCTCAGGCGGGTCGTAAGGGCGCCGTTACCGTGGCGACCAACATGGCCGGCCGCGGTACCGACATCATGCTCGGCGGCAACCCCGAGTTCGAGGCCGTCGAGAAGATGCGTCAGCTGGGCCTGGACCCGAACACCAACTCCGAGGCGTATGAGGCCCGCTGGCCCGAGGTTCTCAAGGAGTGCGAGGAAGCCGCAGAAGCTGAGCATGAGGAGGTCACCGAGCTCGGTGGTCTGTACGTGCTTGGTACCGAGCGCCACGAGTCCCGCCGTATCGACAACCAGCTGCGCGGCCGTTCTGGCCGTCAGGGCGATCCGGGCGAGTCCCGCTTCTACCTGTCGCTGACCGATGAGCTCATGCGTCTGTTCAACACCGGCATGGCGACCCGCCTCATGGCGGCGGCCCCCGAGGACTCCGCACTGGACTCCAAGATTGTCAGCCGTGCCATTGCCACCGCACAGGCAAACGTTGAGGGCCGTAACGCTGAGCAGCGTAAGAACGTGCTCAAGTATGACGATGTGCTCAACCGCCAGCGCGAGGCCATCTACAAGGATCGTAGCCGTATTCTGCACGGTGACGACCTGAAGGAACAGATTTCCGGTTTCGTGGACGAGGTGCTGACCTCCATCATCGACGCACGCGTCTCCGAGGGCCACGCCGAGGACTGGGATTTCGAGGAACTTTGGAGCGCCCTCAAGCAGGTGTACCCCATCTCCATCACCGTGGATGACCTGGCAGAGGACGCCGGCGATCGCACCAAGATTACCCGCGACCAGATTGTGAAGGAAGTCCTTGCGGACGCTCACGTCGTGTACGACGAGCGTGAGGAGAGCGTCGGCGAAGAGAGCATGCGTGAGATTGAACGCCGCGTGATGCTCTCGGTCATCGGTCAGCGCTGGCCCGAGCACCTGTACGAGATGGAGTACCTCAAGGAAGGTATCGGTCTGCGTGCAATGGCCCAGCGTGACCCGCTGGTTGAATACCAGCGTGAGGGCTACGACATGTACCAGTCGATGCTCGACGCTGTTCGCGAGGAGACCGTGACCTACCTGTTCAACCTGGATCTGTCCAAGCAGCGCACTCAGGCTTCCGCCGTGCGCCTGGCTGAGCCTTCGCGTCCGAAGTTCCTGCAGTACTCGGCCCCCGACGAGGACGGCCACACTCAGGTGCACGTGGAGCGTTCTCAGAAGAAGTAGCCTCGGCATAAACCCCAAAACACGCGGAGAGGGTGCGAATCCATCACTGGGTTCGCACCCTCTCCGCGTGTTTATATGTTTAGGACAATCTGAGCTAACGGGGCTCGTCCTTCCTCGGGGCAGAGCCCGCTAATTTGCGCCCGGCCGATTCTGCGGCTGCTCGATGGAAGTGATAAGCCAGGTACCGTGCAGTTCCCGAACCTGCAGGGTAACCACCCTGATACCCTGACCGCATCGGAACAGAGCAACCGCCTCGTAGAGCTTAGGGGTAACCCGCTGGGCGCGGACCCGCAGGAGCGTCGGAGGCATCGAGAGGGCCTGCCCGGCGGGAACCTGACGAGGATTCTTGGGAAAGCGCGGTAGCAGGCGGTGAAAGCAATCCGCCGAAACCCACTGGGCGAGCTGCTGGCGCGAGCGTCGGGCGGCCATGATTTCGAGATAGGCGATGGCCACGCCCGCGCAACGCCCCTCAATTTGGCGGGAGATGGCGTCCACGGGGCGAAGCGGGCGACCAGCCCGAGGAGGTGCCGTTCGGTGCGAGGAGCTCTGCTCATAGCGGGGGAGAGGAACAATCGATACGGGGGAATCGAAGCCTCGGGCCTGCACAAGGGCTAGGGTTCCGGGGGCCTGCACGAGCTTTTGCGAAGGCTCCGGAACGGAATCTGGGGTCGGTGTGCTCACCTTCGGGGGAGGGAACGTGCGGAGCGCCGGAGTGCGGCGGGGGAGCGGGGGAAGAAGAGGCGTGAAGCCCATGACGGGTTCCTTTCTGAAAATGATGTAGAGGAAAATAACCGGTTAGCGACGGAAAGTCTACAGCGGCTGCTCGGGAATCTGGAGTACCTGCCCCTCGTACAGCAGATCGGCGTTCCGCCCCAGCGCCTCGCGGTTGGCGCTGTAGATATCGAGGGTGTAATCGTAAATAACGGAGGCATCGGTGCCTTCGCCCAGCTGTTCGGCGGCGATGGACCAGAGAGTATCTCCGGCGCGTACCGTGTAGGCATAGGTACCGCGGGCTTCGTGCGAGGGCGCGAAGAATGGGCTGCGATCCTGGAGTGACCCGGTGGATTCGGTAGTGTTTGGGGCGAGGGGAATCTCCGTATTGGCGGTGCTTCCCGCATTGGTCGGTTCCGTCTGGTACGCGACCGATGAACCGTCGGTACTGTACCCGGCTGAGCACGCATCCGGGGCCATCAACGAGGTGGTCGGCGCGGTCGGCGCGGGGGTGCGGCTCGCCTCGGCGGCGTGTGCCGGGGCGAAGACCGCCCCAAGTCCGATGGCCGTGCCACCCAGCGTCAGAACGATGCGACGCATGAAGAGCGGGCGGAAAATGCGCGGCGTTCTCGGCAAACGAGGTTCCAGGGGGTTAGTGACCCTGTGGGCGGTTCGGGCCTCGTGAAGGGCGCAGACGAAACTGACAATCCACCAGAGTGTGATGAGTACTGCCGATATCCCCGCGCAGAGGAGCACCGCATCGGTGAGCGGGTGGGCTGAAGGGATGCGCGGCAGGTGGATGCAGAGGGCAGCCAGCACAAGCGCCGAGAGTACCGGGGGAGCCGTGAACAGAAAGATGTCTTGGCGGCTGGCCCGCGCCTCGGGACGGAGCGCTTCGGAACGGGGCTCGTCGCCGCGTACACCGTGCGCGTATTGTGATGTTTGGTCCACGATGACCTCCAAAGAGTACGTTTGGTAACCCTGTTTGTACTCTATTTATACCCTATGCTCCTATCTAGATGTAGCAAAATACATCAAAATATATGTAAATTTTAGTTTTTTTGCTTTATTGAGGGATATTGGGGGTGATTCTTTGTCACATCGTGTCATTAGAGTCTGTTTTGACCTGAGAGCCCCGAGTATCCGGTAGGGTCGAACCATGAGCATGGAAAAATTCCTCCGAGATATAGAAGCCCGACTGGCCTCCGAGCGAGCCTGGGAGCTCGAACAAGACGCCCGCCAGGTTGCGCGCGTGCAATACTCCACCATCACCCTCGACGATCGCCTCCTGGCCCAAAAAGGTGGCCCCGTCCGGGTCTGTGCGACAGATATGCAGGTCTACGAGGGGAACCTCGATATGGTGGGGGAGGAATGGATTAACATTGAATCCCACGGTGAGAGCATCCTCATTCCCCTACGAGGTATGCTCTGGTGGGAGGGCGGTCGAGCGCCCGGCCGTGCAGAAATTCGCCCAGGAAGGTATCGCATGAAGCTGCAGCTCGCCCTGCGAGCGTTGGGCGTGGCGCGCGAACCGGTCCGTCTCTCCCTCGAGGGTGGAACCGTCAGCTATGACGGGGTGATCGAGCGAGTAGGGGCGGATTTTTTGGAGCTCCGTCTTCTCAACGGGGGACAGTATCCTCGCATCTACGAGCGGGGATCCTATTCGCGCGGGCCCCGTGAGGTGCGGGCGCCCGGCGCGGGTGTCAGAATTATTCCGCTGGCGCGTATAAGCGCCGTTATTGCACGTATTTCACGGTAGATTTGCAGTGACTCTGAATGATTCTGAAAGATAAAAATAGTCGTCCGGAGAATAGAACAAGGGCCCGTTCCCTCACGAAAGGGGACGGGCCCTTGCAGACACCTGGCAGAGTGCCTTAGGTAAAACTAGTTGTATTACTCAGCCTTCGCCTTGGCAGTCAGCTTGCCGGAAGCAATAGCCTCCAGGGTCTGCTCGTGACGCTCAGTAATGTACTCCTCGAAACGAGAACGTTCAATGCGCCACTGATTGCGGCCGCCAATCTGGATTGCGGGCAACTCGCCGCTACGCACCAGAGCACGCACCTGAGAAAGCGAAACCTGCAGTTCCTCAGCGACATCGCTCAGGGTGAGGAAACGAGGTGCAGACATGAATCTATCCTTTCCATATGTGGAATCTTGGGCCCCAGTGTCACGGAATCGCGACACTACATTTAGAGTTCTCATCGAACATCTATTGAGTACCTTCAGTATATGACACTGGGGTAAAAATTGCTCGCAAAAGCCTTATACTGCCCGAAATATTATCGAATCGTGTCTGAAAATGAGGGTAGGTTTGCGAGCATTTCATAAAATGCGTTCTTGTTGAGTGAATACACTAAATGAAATATCCTGTTAGGGTTAGTCCCTGTAGCGCTTATAGGAACATCTAACAACCCACTCGCTCATCGGTTAGTCGAATACAACGGCTCGGCAGCCCGCCGAACTTCCACACCGAAAGGCACAACCCACATGCGTACACGACAGAACGCGACGAAGCGTTCTACCCTCACCGAACCGCACGCCAAACGCCTCAAAAGGCCCACCATTAAAGACTGGAGATTCATTCTGGGGATTCTCCTGGTCCTCGTCTCCATGACGGGCGTCCAACTCTACGTGCAGGCGAACAACCACAAAACCGAGTACTACACCGCCAAAACAGAAATCCGCATGGGTGAGAAAATTACCGACGATAAGCTCGCACGGGTGGAAGCCAATATTGACGCAGCCAGCGATAAATACTTCACCCGAGCCGATACAGCCCTAATGCAGGGAAAAATTGCAACGCAGCGCATCCCCGCCGGAAACCTCATCAGTAGGGAAGCTATCGGCACCGAAACCCCCTCCGGGCGTCGCCTCGCCACCATCACCATCGATCGAACCGCGGCGACCACGCTAAAGACGGGGGAACGCGTAGATGTGTGGACCTCCGGGCCCCGTAATCAGGACACCAAACGACAGGAATCAGCCGAGAACAACCCGTCTGGCGCCCGCGCCATCGTGACCAACGCCGAGATCGCCTCAATCACGGTGGACGAGGGCGTGCTGGGTGCGAACGGTAAGGCCACCGTGCAATTATGGGTGAAGGAAGAAGCCGTCGCGGCGCTCGTACAGGAGAGCAATAGCGACTCGAAACTCAGCCTCATTCCCGGCACCTACGGGGAGGGCGAATGAATATCCCGGTCATCCTCTACGGCGATGACGGCACGCTCCTGAACGGTATCGAAACTCAGCACGGTCGTATCTCGGTCGCCCGTACCGTGCAGGACTTCAGCGAGGCTCTCGGCATGGCCCACACCGGCATCGCCAGGGCACTACTCTGCGCTCGCGTTCCCTCAGAGTTGAGCGCCTCCACCGTTGACTCTCTCGCCCAATCCGAGGTTCTACTCGCCGTCATCACGCCCGAAAACCTGCCGCTACCGGCCGAGGCCCACCGCATCCGCACCGAGGCCGCGCTGGAAGAAATCCTTGGCTCCATCGAACGGGCCGTGGATGCGGCCTTGGCTCGGCCTCGCGGTGCGTACGGTGTGCAGCACACGGTATCCGGCACGCTGCCCGGAAACACCCTGACGATGGACCCCTCCGGGTACGGTTACGACGCGGCGGGCCAGAACGCGGTGGGCTACGGCTACGATATCGGGACCGGACACGCCGACTACTCCTTGCCGGGCCTCTCAGCCGGGGCGTACGGTTACGACCCCGCATACGGGGCTCAGTCTCCCGAATTTCCCGCGGATTCCTACGGGCGCAATACCCCCGAGGGGGCCGTGCCTTCCTCGTTCGACCCCGTGGCGCAGAACCCCGAGGCGCCGGCAATCCCGGGCGACGAAGAATCCGTGCTGACCCGGGCTGCCGCCATCGTCGATGGGTTCGCCCCCGGTAGCGAATACACCCGCCGATTCGAGGAAGAAAACGGCGACAGCCAGCCCCTGCATCCGGACATCACCCCGACCCCCGAAGCCCCGGCCCGTTACCAGCCCGGGCATCGAATCGGCAAGATTCTGACCGTTTGGGGCACCCACGGCGCACCCGGCCGAAGCACCATCGCATTCAACCTCGCGGCCCTGGCCGCGCAGAAGGGACAGAGCGTATGCCTGATCGATGCGGACACCTACGCACCCAGCCTCGACGCGCTCATGGCGTTGGAAGACGCAGGATCGGGCTTGGCCATTATCTGCTCGGACGCTGACCGCGCGCAGCTCGACGAGAAGAAGGCCGGAGCAATCATGGAACGGGTTCCACTCAAGCAGGGATTCTTCGATTTTCTGAGCGGGATTACTTCATCCTCTCGCTGGCCGGAGGTGCGTGCCCGTGCCTTTAGCGAGGTGCTGGGCTGGCTCAAGCCCCACTACGATATCGTCATCTGCGATGTGGCCGCGCCTATCGAGGTGGACGAGGAACTCACCTTTGACGGACCCGCACCCCGCCGTAACGCCGCGACCCTCACCGCCCTGGCGGAGTCCGATCGCGTGATTGTCGTGGGGGAGGCTGACGTGGTGGGTCTGCCTCGCCTCATCAACCTGGCCCGCGAGGTGCAGGAGCGGTCGGACCTCATGGCTCCCGGTACGAGCGTGCAGTACTGGCTCAACCGTTCCCGGCGTGAGGCGGCGGGCTTCAACCCAGAGGCAAAGATGCGCGATAACTGGTCCCGCTACCTCTCCGTTCCCCTGAATGGGGTGATTCCATATGAGCGGAAGATCATGGATCGCCTGCGCCGTAACGGGGAGGCCCTCCTGGAGGTCGCGCCCCGACACGCGATGGTGCAGGCCTTCGATGCGATGCTGGAGGGAATGTACGCGGTACGGCCCGTAGGCTGAGGCCCATTCTAATACGGTCTTATCGCTTCTAGCATTGGTAGGTTTTGGCCCCAATAGATATACCCGGTGCCTCGCGACCGGTCGGCCCCGTTCGGGCGCACCGGACGCGATGCGTCGGGTATATTTTGGTGGGGTACGTAGCGTGAGCACGATTCGCCCCGAGCAACGTAATGTTCGGGGAAAGTCTGAGACTTAGGAGCGTCTAACGCCTCGCTCTTTTATCCGTTCTTTTAAGCATGGAGCACCGGAGCGGTGCTTCCAGGCAATTTCTCAGACAAGCTCAGTTACACTGACCGAAATATTACCGCCCGAAATGGACTCGGGCGGGCAACCGCATAAAATGGTTGAAGATACCTGAACTTACGGGAAGCACACAAACATGTCTTTTGCAGAAGGAATTCTGAGCGCCTGCGACTTCGGCCCCGGCGATATTGAACGCGTTCACCTCATCATGGGGGAATGGCAGATTATCTCTGATATTGCCCAGAGCGACCTTGTCCTCTGGTTCCCCACCGACTACGTGGTTGCCGACGGCACCTCCCCGGATGCCGTCTCCGGTCCCCGCGAAACCAGTACCTTCGCAGCATTTGCACACGTGCGCCCCTCCAACGTCCGAACCCTCTTCCACCACGACATCATTGATCACGACATGGAAGACGGCATCCGCGACGAGGCCTACCGCGCCTGGACGACCCAGGAGATCAGCACCTACACCGACCCGGCCAGGGGAGAGGGGCTGGGATACCGCCCGGAGGTGAACATCACCTTCGTGCCGATTGTGCGCAATAACCGCACTATTGCTCTGCTCACCAGCCATCGCGTTGCCACTCCTCACACCTATCCCAGCCTGAGTGAAGAGGTCTACGAGTTCGTCACCGACACCATGCTGACCATGCTGCACAGCGGCTTGTGGCCCGACCCTCTGGCGCAGGGCAGTCGCACGCAGGGCAATCCTCGCGCGATTGACGGCATTATCGTGCTCGACCCGACCGGTCGCGTGGTCGTTGCTTCCCCCAATGCCAACTCGATGTACACCCGCATGGGCATGACCGGTTACCTTGAGAAGCGTAACCTGGCCGACGTGACCCGTGCGATGCTTTCCTCCGGCGAGGAGGCGGACGAAACCCTGCAACTGGTCCTGGCCGGCCGTAGCGACCTGCGTACCGAGCTGACCATCGCCCGAGCACGCGTGACGATGCGCGCCATCCCCCTGCTCAAGCAGAAGGGTGCGCACATCGAGCGCCTGGGCGCCCTGATTCTCTGCCGCGACGTCACCGAGCTGCGCCGTCGCGAGATGGAGCTCATGACCAAGGACGCGACCATCCGCGAGATTCACCACCGCGTGAAGAACAACCTGCAGACGGTGTCTGCTCTGCTGCGTTTGCAGTCCCGTCGCATGACCTCCGATGAGGCGCGTCAGGGCTTGGAACAGGCGATGCGTCGTGTCGCAACGATCGCTACCGTGCACGAGGCTCTCTCGCAGGGTCTGGCTCAGAACGTCGACTTTGACGAGCTTATCGAGCGTCAGTTCCACCTGGCCGCCGAGCTGGCCTCTCCCGGCCAGCACGTGACGACCAAGCTGCTGGGATCCTTTGGTGCCCTGCCGAGCCAGTTCGCGACCCCCTTGGCGCTGGTGATTAACGAGGTCGTCGCCAACGCCGTGGAGCACGGACTCGACGGAGAAACCGGAACCGTGACGCTCGAGGGTATTCGCGGCACCAATGACGAGGGTGAGGACACCCTGACCGTCATTATTACCGATGACGGCAAGGGCATGGGCGATAAGAAGATTGAAGAATCCGGCCCGAACGCCTACCGCCCGGTCAGTGGCAAGGAAGGCCTGGGCATGCAGATTGTGCGCACCCTGGTGGCGAGCGAGCTCAACGGCTCAATCCGTTGGGAGGCTAACGAACCGACCGGTACTCGCGTGGTTATTACGGCGCTCCTCATCTAAAGCGAAGAGAAAACCCGGCCACGGAACCTTGATTTTGGGGTTTCGCGGCCGGGTTTATCGTTGCCTCGGGTATGGCAAAAGCGTGGTGCAGTGACCGATAAGTCACTGCACCACGCTTTTTAATGCCCTATTGAATACTCCGGAAGTTAGGATGCACGACGGGCACGAGCTGCGCGACGCTTCATGGCGCGACGCTCGTCTTCACTGGTGCCACCCCACACGCCGGAGTCCTGGCCGGTCTCGATGGCCCACTTCAGGCAGACGTCAATAACCTCGCAAGAGCGGCAGACGGTCTTAGCCTCTTCAATCTGCAACAGGGCAGGTCCGGTGTTTCCAACGGGGAAGAACAGCTCCGGGTCCTTGTCCAAACAAGCTGCACGACTACGCCAATCCACGGTGGACCTCCTTCTCTATGTGCAGTCCCGCCGAAGCGAGATGCTGTTTATTATTCCTGTGCGCGTGCCAAATAGGCCCACCGTTGGGGTGTGCGCCCCAAGTTAGGGTGAAATTTGACTTATCAACTTTCGCACGTCGGGGCTAATGTGACAAGTGCTTTACGCTAAAAACTTTAGTATTACGCTGAGGCATCTATCACTAAGGTGAACCTTTGTCTAATTGTCCGGTTGGAGAATCGCATGGTGGCACAACCTGGCGCTGAGTCGTCTCACAACCGGGAGGCCACACCGCGGGGGAGCGGTGCCTCGGGCATAATATAAAGCGGTACTTCACCCGACGAACCGCACCGATGACGAGGCGGCGAGCCTCCTGCATAAATGCAGGCACCCCGCGCGCAAACAAGTGTACGGGGGAAGTGCCCAGCCGCTAAACTACAAGCGCATCAGGCTGAATACCCCTCGGCCTGCCAACGACACCACCTGTGAGGAGCCCACCGTGACGTCACGCCCGTTCAACGTCCTCTACGCATTCGTTCTGACCGAAACCTTCGCGGCATACATTCTGATTCGCGGTATCCTCTACCCCTTCCTCCTATCTAATGGCGAGCCCGCCCAGGGCGTGGTCGGCGGCGTACTTCAAGTGCTCATCGCCGCGGGCATGACCTTTTACGCCCTGCGTTTCTACCGCGGACGTTACGGCTCGCGCCTGCCCATGATCCTGATTACTCTCTGCGCCCTATGGGTCACTGCAAGCACGCTAGTGCAGAGCGTGAGCGCCTACGGCGTAAGCATCAATGGATTCAACCCCCAGACCGTGGCGGGCGTTATCGGCGCGGCGGTAGCCTTCATCTTCGTCCTGATGCCCAGTAGCCGCCGCTACATCGAAGCCGTCACCGAGGAACGCGGTGAGGAAGCCAAGCGTATCGGCCGCCGCCGCTAGGCTATCTCCGGATTGTCTCTATACAATGGGGCGAGCATCGAGGCCCCTCGGTAGCGGAACCTGTATCGCTTCAACAGCGTTGCCATCCACCGCTATCGCGCGCCCAGCCGGTTGCTCGCCTCGCGTGAAACGATCCGCCGGAAGCGCCGTAACGGTGCAGATATCGGCCTCCGCCAGGGTTGCGGGCGCGAGCAGAATCGCACGCGAGCATCCCATAAGCGCCGAAAGCAGCGGGGAGGAAGCCCGCCTCGGCCAGGGTGTGTAGGTCACGAAGACCGCGCGGAAGGCCCCGCGCCGCTCCAGTAGAACGTTCTGCACTCCGGCCGAAAGGTACTGCAAATCATCGACGAATAGCAGAGTCTGGGCGGGATGCTTCACATCGCTCAGCAGGGAACGTGCCATTTCCTCCGTGAACGGCCTGGAACTATTGCCTCCCTCGATGCAGAGCGACTCCAGATGCGGGTTGAGCTGGCGGACGCTCTCGAGCAGCGTGCTCTTACCCGTCGACCGGGCACCCGGAACGGGAATGACGGTTCCCTGCCCGGCGCTCAGCCACACGGGTAGACGGCGGCGGTTGAAACCCACGAGAAGCTGCTCGCCCCGAGGGTCGCAGGTCTTTTGAGCTACGCGAATATACTCTTCCGCAGGCATACGGAAATACTCCGGGAACTGGCGTAGCAGGGTGCCTGCCTGAGCGGATGCGCTCGCAGATGAGCGGGCATACGTCTCAAAGTCTCGGAGAGATAGCGCGCACGGCGCCAGCACGGAGGCGGTAAGCGGCTGATCCCCGATAAATCCCTCGTTGATGCTCCCCTCGACACAGTAGTGACCCTGGGACGGGACCGGGTAGTCGCGGCTGGCCGAACGCATCAGGTCGGTGTCGAGGAAGCGGCGGCTCAGCAGAGTGGAGTGCGCGACCGTGCCGAAGCGTCCCCTCGGGCTCAGTGCAGAGGTGAACAGCACCGAGTAGCCGCGCCGGTAGCCTTGCGAGAGCACATCGTAGAGAAGATTTTCTGTATCGGGATGGCGAATGAGCGCGTCTAGCCACCCGTCCAGGCCGTCCACGATGATGAGCGGGCGGTGTCCCTCGCTTTCGGCGAGCAGACGCTGTTCTCTCAGCTCCTCAAGGCAGAAACGCAGATGCTGGAGTTCTTGCGGCCCCACGAGCACCTCAAGGAACGGAGAATAGGGCTCCAAGTCCCGCTGGAGGGAGCCATCGGAGGTCAGCAGAACCACCGGGATTTTGGCGGATATCGCTTGGGTGAGCAGGCTCAGAAGAAACGGTATACGTTCCGCGCTCTGCGCCAGAAGCCCCAGCGTTTGTCCGCCGTTCCACCTGTACCGGCCACGAACACCGTAGCGGGCAATCTCCAGTTCTCCCAGCAGATACCGGTTTCTTCGACCCGTCTCCTCGGGTGGAAGCGACAGGGGCAGAGAGTCGGGAAGCTCCTCGGGGATGGGACAGTACTCTTCCTGCTCATTCCCTCGGGGCTTGGCGTCGGAAGCGCTGTGTAGATATGAGGCGCCGTGGGACCCTGCCATATCGCGGAAGGTTTCTCTAATAGAGCGGGTGAGGCACTCATCCTCTCCGTAGCGTTCCCGCGGCGAATCCTCCATAACGTTGATGCACCTCCAGCCTTCGGGCTCGAGCGAAAAGACCTTCGGAGGAATCGCCTGCACCTCGGAGGGAACCCGGTCCGTGAGGGGTGCACGGAACGAGAGGGAACGTCCATCGGGCAGACGAACGTACCCGGCTCCGGGCTGAGCGGCCGAGATGTATGCGGCCGCTTCGTGCTCCAGCAGGTTGTAGGAATCTTGCGCGCTGGCCACGCGCAGGCAGATACTCGTGGCGATATTGGCGCGGATATCCTGTGAAATCGTGCCCTGGGGGCGCTGCGTAGCAAGAATCAGGTGCAGCCCCAGGGAGCGGCCAATCGTTGCGATGCGCATGAGCTCCGTCATCGCATCGGGCATGGAATCAATCAGCATGCGGAACTCATCAACGACGATGAGCAGCTCGGGGTAACGGGGGAGTACACCTTGCGCCCGGCAACCCGCCAGATAGTCGCGGTAAGAATTGACCCCGGCAGCCTGTAGATCGGTTTCCCTCCGGTGGACGTCTGCCCGCAAGAACTCTAGGGCGCGCTCAACTGCGGAAACATCGAAATTGCTCAAGATGCTCAAAGTATGGGGCAGCTCGGCGAGCGGGCCCAGACCCGCGGAACCCTTAAAATCCACCAGAATCAATCCGAGACGCTCGGGTGGATAGGTCAGGGCGGCGCTCAACACCAGGGAACGTAGCAGCTGGGATTTGCCGGCACCGGTGGTGCCGCCAAGCAGCCAGTGGGGCCCGTGTTCCGACAGGCCGAGCGAAAACGAGCCCGCCTGCGAAACTCCCAGGTAGCAGCGGATGTCTTCGGCGTAAAGCCCCTTCGACCACCGTTCCTTGAGTCCCTCGGCGGAGAGGTCAATCCCGCCTTCGCCCCTGCCATTTTTCGCCTCCGATAGGGAGGAGAACCGATGCGCGAATTGGTGCACCTGCGCGTCGCTGATTTTACCCGTCCTCGGCCCCTCCTCAACTAGATAGAGGTGGTCTAGAGCTCGGATAAATGCCTCGATGCCCAGCCCATCGGCGTGCAGGCATAGGTCATCGAGGAGGAGGGGGTGCACCTGTAGTACTCCTTCGCTGGGCTGCTCCGGAGGCTTCGAGTAGTGCCGTGCCGCATAGCGGATGGAATGACGGTGGCTACCCTCGCTGACGCACTCGAGCCACCCCGCGGCGAAGAGAGATTCGCAGACGGTACGACCGGATGACGATCGCGTACCATCCTTCGGATCGGCGACGATGCACAGAGCCACCGATGCACCCCTCGGCTCTTTGGGAGCCCGCGAGCCATTCCGTGTTGCGGCTTCGACGGACGCCGCCTCAGCCTGGAGCGTGCGCACGAGCGGAGCGTAAATATTGCACGCGTCCTCCGGCATAATCAACAGGGGAGGGGTCTGCGCGGAAAGTTCGTCGTGCAGGGCATCGTGAAGAGCCTGCCTTTCCTCGGGGGCGGTCTCGGAGCGCTGAGAGTACACGCTAACCCGGGGCACCACGGCGAGAGTTTGCAGGAGCGCGTTGATTCGCTCCTGTTCGGCGCTTGCAGGAGGGACGAGCAGGATTGAGATACTTCCCGGATAACCGGCGACCAGCTGAACGAGATAGGCGCGCAGGTGCCCCTCGTCGAGCGAAAGAAGGTGCCCGAGCGCACCGGCGGGTAAGGGAACGTAGTGGGGCGCCCTCTGGAGCCTGGGTAGTGAGGTGAGCGTAAGGTTACGTCCACGCAGGTAGGGCAGCCGAGGGCCGCATCCGAGCACGATGCCGGGGTGAGCGGGGAACGCGAGAAGGGCGGGGGAGGTTGCGGCGAACGCCAGATCCGCGGCGGTGGGTAGGTTTAAGGCCCGTTGCTCCTCTCGTTCGGCCGCCGCGCGGGTCATTGCTCGGCCCGCACGGTTTTCAGCTCTGCTTCCAAAGAAGTGCAGGAGCATGAGCAGAGAAGAGGCCGCCGACATGAGAAGCAGAAACCACAGCCCGGTCAGCAGCGCAATGGCCAGGCCCACGAGAACCGGCAGGCAAACGCTGAGTAGAATCTGCTTGAGCTTTCGAGGCTGGGCCGGGTTGACCGTGACGGGTTCAAACGGATTGCCGTCGGGGGAGTCCGCTAGGGAACCCTGAAGCTTGTCGGCACCGCCCTTGGAAACGGAAGACGCCGCACGGTTGGAAGGAATCGGGCCTGAAACGCCGGGGTCTCGAAGAACACAAAGGGACGATCCCAGAAGGAAGGGCTCGTCCCAGACAACCGGCCGTGCCCCATCGTCCCGAGTTCTCCGGATTTTACGCGCGGGAGTATTCACCGGGCGCCACAGCACACCCGAGCTATCGGCGTGGAAGGTTCCGTGAACCCCTCGTAGGAAGGGGTCTCGCAGATGCACGTGCCCGGCTTTTCCTCGTCGTCCGCGCGGGGACCTGCCCAGCGTGGTGTCCCCGCGGAGAATCGGGAAGGACTTGCCAGCGTCCGGGCCGCGCAGAACGCAGAGAAGGCTGATGGCCCGCCCGCTGTTGCCCGCACCGGTGGTATTTTCCTCTTCTCTGGAGCGTTCGCCCCGTGTAGGCAGGCTCAGATGCTTCTTACCGCTTGCGATTTGTTCTTGTAGAGCGGCGGCCAAATCGTGCTCCAGGCGTTTTTCTGCCCGGGCCAGCGTCATGCTTTCGGCCCTACCCGGTTCACCTTCGACCCGCACGACGCGAGGGTAGGGGCGTTCTGCGGAGGTTTTGGCGCGGTCAAGAAAATAGAGAGTCATGCCTATAGGTAAACCCATAGTGAACTAATGCTCAATATATGCTATTTAAGATGACATAAATATTCGAATAATGCGTATTTGCTATCTAAATATCTTAAATTCTGTGGATAACTGCATATTTGCTCGAAAGGCTACCCGGGGTGATTTTCGCGATCGACCCCGGTGCGCGGCTTGTGCGCATACGGTCGGCGGGTGCGCACACCATTCCTTGAATGGTCTCTTCTGGGTAGTGGACCCGCCCGCCCCTCAAGTGAATATTTACGCGTAAATAATTTCTTGCCCTGTTTCGCGCAGCTCCCGAAGCTCTTATCCTGAACGGCAAATAAAAATCTTCAGATGCGTGCTAATCCCGTTCATGTCCATCCGGAACCCAACGACCAATAGCGCAAAAACTAGTTTCCAAAAGTACCGAAAATCATGTCATAAGTATGCGGACCAGTTGATAAGCGGGTATCTTAGAGTATGACTATATCCATCGTGGGAGGGGCAAGGAGTGCCCCGCCCACGCGGATCGTGCCCTCCCCGAACCAGCGGGGAATTGCCCGGTCTGGAAGGCGAAAACCAGCCCCGATAGGGGCCGGGGCGCCGTGATAATACAGGAGAAAACATTGACTGCTGACCTCGTAGTTGTCGGATCGGGCCTCTTCGGCCTGACCATCGCAGAACAGGCCGCCACCGAGCTGGGCCTGAAAGTCGCTCTGCTGGACCGTCGCTCCCACATTGGCGGTAACGCATACAGCGAGAAGGAGAAGCAGACCGGCATTGAGGTGCACCGCTACGGCGCTCACCTGTTCCACACCTCCAACGAGCGCGTGTGGGAGTATGTGAACCGCTTCACCGATTTCACGAACTATGTGCACCGCGTGTACACCCGCCACAACGGCATCGTGTACCCCATGCCGATTAACCTCGGTACCATCAACCAGTTCTTCAACGCCGCCTACTCGCCGGCAGAGGCAAAGGCGCTCATTGCTGAGCAGGCTGGCGAGCTGGCCGGTACCGACCCGCAGAACCTCAACGACAAGGGCATCTCCCTGATTGGTCGCCCCCTGTACGAGGCCTTCATCAAGCACTACACCGCAAAGCAGTGGCAGACCCCGCCGGAGGAGCTGCCCGCATCCATCATTTCCCGCCTGCCGGTGCGTTACACCTACGACAACCGTTACTTCAACGATAAGTACGAGGGCCTGCCGGTCGACGGCTACGCCGCTTGGCTGGAGCGCATGGCCGCACACCCGAACATCGAGGTTCACCTGAACACCGATTTCTTCGAGCCCGGCCACGAGTACTCCCGCGAGAACGTACTCGGCCAGATTCCCGTGGTTTACACCGGCCCGGTGGACCGCTACTTCGACTACGCCGAGGGCGATTTGTCTTGGCGCACCATCGACCTGGAAGAAGAAGTTCTGCCGATCGAGGACTTCCAGGGCTGCTCCGTGATGAACTACCCCGATGCTGACGTCCCCTTCACCCGTATCCACGAGTTCCGTCACTTCCACCCGGAGCGTGACTACACCAAGGACGCAACCGTCATTATGCGTGAGTTCTCCCGCTTCGCTAACAAGGGTGACGAGCCCTACTACCCGGTGAACACCGCCGTGGATCGCGAGAAGCTGCTGGCTTACCGCGACCTGGCTAAGGGTGAGGATAACGTTCTGTTCGGTGGCCGCCTGGGCACCTACAAGTACCTGGACATGCACATGGCCATTGCCTCGGCACTGTCGATGTTTGACAACAAGATCCGCCCGCACTTCACCGACGGCGCCAAGATTGAATCTGGCGGTGTGGACGCATAGTTATGGCTACTCAGACTTTGAAGACCCTGCAGCGGGTCATTTTCCCGAGCGCGGTTGAGACCGACGTCGTGCCCCTCTACGTGGATGCGGGCGTTGCAACCGGCGTTCAGCTGCCCACCCGTATCGACGGCGACGCCTCGACCTCCATCGCGGAGGCGATGAACACCTCCGGTCAATCTGTGTCGAGCGCCAGCGCGAACCGCGACGCCGCAAACAGCCTGAACAGCCGCCGCTCCATCACCGTGAGCGCGGGCCAGAGCCTGTCGTTCGGTACCTATTTCAACGCCTTCCCCGCTTCGTACTGGCGCCGCTGGACCGACCTGAAGAAGGTCACCCTGAGCGTTCAGACCCGTGGCGAGGGCATGGTCATTGTGTACAAGTCCAATGGCCGTGGCGTGATCCAGCGTGTGGACGCCAAGCTGCTCTCCGGCGAGGAGACCACCACCTTCACGATGCCCCTGGCACCCTTCGGTGACGGTGGCTGGTACTGGTTCGACCTGTCAGGCACCACCGACCTCGAGCTGGTCGAGGCAAATTGGCTGGGCGATATCGAGCCCCGCGCCGACGTGAAGGCCGGCCAGGCAACCGTGCAGATTACCACCATGAACAAGGTGGAGTACTGCATCAACAACATTCGTGCGCTGGGCGAGAGCCCCGAGATTTTCGATGCCGTGCACGAGTTCCTGATTGTCGACCAGGGCACCCAGAAGGTTCAGGACCACGAGGACTTCGAAGAGGTCGTCAAGCCTCTGGCGGGCAAGTTCCGCATCATTAATCAGGGCAACCTGGGCGGTTCCGGTGGCTTCTCACGCGGCATGTTCGAGGCCGTGAACAACGGCTCCGACTACGTGCTGCTGCTGGATGACGACGTTATCGTTGAGCCCGAGTCGATTCTGCGCATGGTGACCTTCGCAAACTACTGCAAGGAGCCCACCATCGTGGGCGCGCACATGTTTGACATGTTCGACCGCTCGGTCCTGCACGCGTTCGGTGAGGTCGTGGATCCGTGGCGTAACTTCTACGCTAAGCCGCACGAAGACATGGCGATGGGCCACAACCTGGGCCACCACAACCTGCGTAACACCCCGTGGCTACACCGCCGCGTGGATGTGGACTACAACGGCTGGTGGATGTGCCTCATCCCGACCGCGGTCATCAAGGAGATCGGCCTGTCCCTGCCGCTGTTCCTGAAGTGGGACGACGCCGAGTACGGCCTGCGCGCTAAGGCCGCGGGCTTCGCGACCGTGTCCTTCCCCGGCGCCGGCGTGTGGCATGTGTCCTGGACCGATAAGGACGACTCCGTCGGCTGGCAGGCTTACTACCACGAGCGTAACCGTCTCATCACGGCCCTGTTGCACTCTCCCTTCGACAAGGGTGGCCGCGTGCTGCTGGATTCGCTGTTCCTTGACGTCAAGCACACCCTGTCGATGCAGTACTACACCGAGGCCGGCCGTCTGCTGGCTCTCGAGGACCTGCTGTCGGGCCCCGATCACCTGCACCCCTCGCTCTCGAAGCGTCTGCCGGTGATTCGCGCGATGGCTAAGGAGTACCCGGAGTCGCAGGTGAAGCCGAACGTGGACGACTTCCCGGCTATCCAGTCGAAGAAGCCGCCGTTCCGCGGCCGCCGTTCCTTCGCATCCCCCGGCTACAAGAAGCTTGCTTCGTGGACCGCGAAGACCGTGGGTCGCCAGCTCTTCAAGCCCGTGAGCGAAGAAGCGAAGGCGCACCCGCAGATTCAGCTGAACTACGGCGAAACCAACTGGTGGACCCTGTCGAAGTTCGACTCGGCTCTGGCCACGAACGCTGAGGGTACCGGTCTCTTCTGGTACCGTCGCGACCCCGAGCAGCTCAAGTCGAAACTGATTCACGCCGCGAAGCTGCACGCTCAGCTGGTGACCGGCTGGGAGAAGCTGCGCGACCTGTACCGTTCGAAGGCCGCAGAGGTTGCCTCCTACGATGCGTGGGCCAAGACCTTTGCCGAGCATACGGATTCTGAGCTGACCCGATGAGCGATCTGAGTTCTCTGCCCCTGAAGGCGCCCGGCCGCGGGCGCGGCATCCTGGATGCGGTGAAGAACCGCTATCTGCTTCGACTGCTGGTCGATAAGGAAATCCAGGTGCGTTACCGCGGCTCGGTGCTGGGTATTCTGTGGTCGTACATCAAGCCGGGCGTGCAGTTCCTGGTGTTCTACATTGCCATGGGTATGTTCCTGGGCCTGGAACGCGGTATGCACAACTACGCGGTGTACCTGTTCTCGGGCATGATTGCCATCAACTTCTTCTCGGAGGGGTTCGGCAACGGTGCCCGCGCCATGGTGGTCAATAGCGCGCTGATTCGCAAGATTTACCTGCCGCGTGAGCTGTTCTCGCTGTCGACGGTGTGGGTGGCTCTGGTGCACTTCGTGCCTCAGATTGTGGTGATGCTGTTGGCCTGCATCCTGGTGGGTTGGTCCCCGAGCCTTTTGGCGCTGGAGTCGATTCTGGCGGGTATGGTAATCGTGATGCTGCTGTCCTACGGCCTGGGCCTGATTTTCGGCGTGGCGAACGTGTTCTTCCGAGATTCGGAGAACGTCGTGGACATGCTGCTGATGGTTGCCACCTGGTTTTCGCCGGTGCTGTACTCCTGGACCATGGTGCGTGACACCCTGTACCCCTGGGTGTTCAACGTGTTCATGCTTAACCCGTTGACGGTTGCCGTGGAACTGTTCCACTACGGTTTCTGGCGTCCGACGTTGCGCGTGGAGGAGCTGGCCCTGCCGTCTTCTCAGGTGATTCCGCACCTCTTCAGCTTCTGGACCCCGATTGCTATCGGCATCTCCCTGCTGACCGTTCTGATTGGCGATTTGCTCTTCCGTAAGTTTGAGGGCAACTTCGCCCAGGAGCTCTGATCTTGTGGATATTAAGAAGTTGGAGTTTCCTCCGGTGAGCCCGGACGCCCCCGTGGTGATTCGGGTGAATAACCTGGTCAAGCGTTTCGTGCTACGTCACACGCGTTCGATGAAGGAAGCCTTTGTCTGGCTTATTAAGGGCCGCAAGGGTGACCTTTCGGAGAAGTTCAACGCGCTCAACGGCGTGAGCCTGGACATTCGTCAGGGTGAGCGTGTGGCTCTTCTGGGCCTGAACGGCTCGGGTAAGTCCACGCTACTAAAGATGATTTCGGGCGTGATGCGTGCCGACGGCGGCGAGGTTCTGACTCGTGGCAATATCGCGGGTCTGATTGAGGTGGGCGCTGGTTTCCACCCCGACCTGACCGGACGCGATAACGTGTACCTGAACGGCGCGATCTTGGGCATGTCCAAGGAAGAGATTGAGGCTTCCTTCGATTCGATTGTGGATTTTGCTGAGATTCACGAGTTCATCGATACCGAGGTGAAGTTCTACTCTTCGGGTATGTACCTGCGCCTGGCTTTCTCGGTTGCCGTGCACACAAGCCCGGATATCTTCCTGGTGGATGAGATTCTGGCGGTGGGCGACGAGCCCTTCCAGAAGAAGTGCATCGCGAAGATTCAGGAGCTGTGCTCGGCTGGCAAGACCCTGGTCGTGGTGAGCCACGACCTGGATCTGGTGTCGAAGATTTGTGATCGCGGCGTCGTGCTGGAACACGGTAACCTTCGATTCGACGGCCCGATTAAGGAGGCCGTGAAGGTAATTCGCGGCGGTGACTAAACGCTAAGCGTCATGGTGAAGGGGCGTGTATTCCCGTGAGGGGAGTGCACGCCCCTTTGCCGTGCCCTGTCACTGCGCTCTTTCGTTGCGGGGTTATCGGCTCGTGAGGGACCGCGCGGATGGTCCTGGCCAAATCCGCGGTGTGGATAAAGCACCAAATGTTACGCACGTATTCGCGGTAGGAAGATGGGCTGGGCTCTAGATGCTGCAAGCTACCTCCCAAGGGCGGAGAAGAATACTTGCGGCGATTGACTAGGGCGTTTTTACTGATTCGGGTATTCCCCGCGTAGAAATGGCGCATATCACGATAGAAAATATCGAAAAACTACACCTGTAAATATTAAGTAGCGAAATATATAGTTTTGATAAATTTGATGCCCTGTGGCTAGGATGATGGAAGTAATAGGTTACAGTCGCAAAGTTGCATGTAACGCCACCACACACCGCAGCATCGGATTATTTCAATGGAGAACACCGTTCCGAATACCAAAATGGAACACCTGGCTCTACTTGAGGAGAACATTCGCGAGGCCATGCGCCGTCGCAACCTGGACCCTCGAGAGGACCGGGATGCCGTACGCGCGCTCATCGGTGAATGTTTGGACGAATATGAGCAGAAGCGCACCCGCGTCTCCCTGCCCGATGTGGGGGAGCGGAGCGTCGTCATCCAGCGGCTCCACGATGAAATCTGCGGTTTCGGGGTCATCCAGCCCTTCCTCGATGATGAGAGCGTTGAGGAGATCTGGATTAACTCGCCCGATGAAATCTTCATCGCGCGCAACGGCGAAAGCGAGCTCACCGGCCTGCATCTGAGCCCCCGGGCCATCAACAGCCTGCTGGAGCGCATGCTCAAGCCCTCGGGCCGTCGCCTGGACCTTTCCTCTCCCTTCGTGGATGCCTCCCTGCCGGACGGCTCCCGACTGCACGCGGTAATCCCGGATATCACCCGCAGGCACACGAGCATCAACATCCGTAAGTTTGTGGTGCGGGCCCGCCGCCTGCCCGATCTGGTCCGCATGAACTCCCTGAGCGCCGGTGCCGCCTCACTACTACACGCTGCGGTGGAGAGCGGCATGAATATCCTCGTCTCGGGTGCAACCCAGTCGGGCAAGACCACAATGCTCAATTGCCTCTCTGCCTCGATTCCGCCGTGGGAACGCGTGGTCACCTGCGAAGAAATTTTTGAGCTATCCGTGCCGCTGCGAGACGTGGTGGGCATGCAATGCCGCCAGCCGAACCTTGAGGGTACCGGCGCCATCGAGTTGCGCCGCCTGGTCAAGGAAGCCCTGCGTATGCGCCCGGACCGCATCCTCATTGGCGAGGTGCGCGAGGCAGAATCCCTGGACATGCTGATTGCGCTCAACGCGGGTCTGCCCGGCATGTGCACGATTCACGCGAACTCGGCACGCGACGCCGTGACAAAGATTTGCACCCTACCGCTGCTGGCGGGCGAGAATATCTCCTCCTCATTCGTGGTGCCCACCGTGGCGTCCTGCTTTGACATCGTGGTTCACTGCGGCCGCGATACCCGCGGGCAGCGCCGGGTCGAGGAGATTAGCATGCTGGGCGGCCGCGTTGAGGACGGGGTGATTGAGATGTCGCCGCTATTTGTGCGACGTGATGGGCGCATGGTCTGCGTGGCCCTGGAACTGCCGAACGCCGAACGCTGGGTACGTGCGGGACATCGTCCCGAACAGGTGCTGGCCCTCGCGAAAGCGGGGCAGTGATGCCGCTTTTCCTCAGCCTGATTTTGGGGTTGGGCGTCTGCCTGATTTATCTTTCCTGTTTTCCTGATAACGGCAAGCCGCCAAAGCCGAGTAACGACCCGGCGCTGGTTGTGGCGTTGCGTAAGGCGGGTATGCATTCGCTGACTCCTCGCACGTTCATGTGGGTGAGCGTCGCCAGCGGCGTGAGCGCGTCGGTTCTGCTGCTGATGCTTACTCAGCTTTTGCCGCTAGGTCTGCTGGGCCTGATTGGTGGTTTTGCGGCGCCTCGTGTGATTGTGAATCACCGTGCCCGCGCGGCGGATGCCCGTATTTGGCAGTTGTGGCCGGATGCGGTGGACCACCTGCGTTCGGCGATTCGTGCGGGTCTGTCCTTGCCGGAGGCACTGATTCAGCTCTCCTACCGCGGCCCGGAAGAGCTACGTGATGCTTTCGCCCATTTCTCGCGTGATTACCGTGCGTCGGGTGAGTTCGTGCCCTCGCTGAACCGTTTGAAGGAGTACCTCTCTGATCCGGTGGCGGACACCATTATTGAGGCGTTGAAGATTGCCCGCGAGGTGGGTGGTTCGGACCTGGGTAAGCTGCTGGGCACGCTCAGCGATTTTCTGCGCGATAATGCCCGCACCCGCTCGGAGCTTCTGGCCCGCCAATCCTGGACAGTGAATGCGGCTCGTCTCTCCTGTGTGGCGCCCTGGTTCGTGTTGTGCTTGATGGCGACTCAGCCTGCCGCGCGCATGGTTTATAACTCGTTTGCCGGCGCGATGCTGATGATTGCCGGTGCCGCTATTTCTTTGGCGGCGTACCGTCTGATGCTGCGTATTGGTGAGTTGCCGCGTGAACGGAGGGTTTTCGGGTGAACCTGCCTCTGATTTTTGGTCTGCTGTTGGCGACCGGCGTGGGTCTGATTCTTTCGTCGGTGCTGAATACTCGCAGTATTTCGTTTTCTGATCGTGTGGCGTCGCAGCTGCGCGGTGAGACTCTGCGTGAGTCGCTGTTGAAGGAGCAGGAGCGCCGTGAGCCGAGCCTGCTGGAGGCGATTTCGGCGTTCTGCGCGCCGCTTCTGCGTTCGCTGTCTTCGTCGTTGAGCGGCTCGTCGCTGAGTGATAGTTCGGTGCAGGAGCGTTTGCGCCGTGCGGGCTCTTCGCAGAGCGTGAGCGCGTTTCGTGCTGAGCAGCTGCTGTGGGCTCTTGCCGGTGTGACCGTCATGAGTGCCCTGACCGTCATCGGCGTGGTGCAGGAGCGTTTCTCGATTCTGGTGGCTCTTGTGCTGGTGCTGGTGAGCGGTTTGAGCGGCTTTCTGGCGCGTGACTGGTGGCTGGGCGAGGCGGTGACTAAGCGTGAGAAGCAGCTGGTTGCTGAGTTCCCGGCGCTGGCGGAGATGATGGCGCTGTCGGTGACGGCGGGTGAGTCGGCGTTGGCGGCTTTGGAGCGTATCTGTTTGACCTCTCGCGGCGAGTTGGCTCGTGAGTTTTCTGAGATTTTGGCGCAGACCCGCACCGGTGTTTCGCTCTTGAGCGCGCTGCAGGAGTTCGCGGAGAGTACTCGCGTTCCGGCGTTGAGCCGCTTCGTTGAGGGTATTGCTGTTGCGATTGAGCGCGGTACCCCTCTTGCCGATGTGTTGCGTGCGCAGGCTCAGGATGTGCGCGATAACGCTAAGCGTGAGCTGATGGAAACAGCCGGTAAGAAGGAGATTGCGATGCTCGCCCCGGTGGTGTTTTTCATCCTGCCGCTGACCGTAATTTTTGCGGTCTTCCCGGGCCTGTCGCTCATGCGTTTGAACTTTTAGATTTTGCGGCGGGTGCACACCGTACCGGCCGCACCGCGGTGGGCTGGGCTGATTGCCCGGCGCGCCGCACCAACCACACACTACACCCTTTGATAGAAGGAGAAAATCATGTTCCGTCGTTTCCGCACCACCCTCACCGTGCTGATCGCCCTGGCTATCGCATCCGTGCTGGCTCTGCGTCTGAAGAACAAGCAGGATGACCCCGAGCGCGGCGACGTGCCCGGCTGGGTCATGATCACCATGATGAGCGCCGTGCTGGTTGCCGCCATCCTGGCGATTGCCCAGCCGGCTCTGACCAAGATGTTCAACGACGCGATTGCTCTGGTTCACCAGTAATGCGTAAGTCCCGCATCGCTTCTGAGCTGACTGCCGCTGAGCTCTCCTCTGCGGAACATTCTGTGGAGGATAGCGAACGCGGTGACGCCAGCACGGAATTCGTCATGGTCGGTGCCCTGCTGGTGTTGCTGACCATGGCGATTCTGCAGGTTTCTTTCGCCCTGTACACACGAACCATGTTGGTGGATGCTGCGGCGGCTGGGGCACGTTACGGTACGATGCGTGACCGCACTCCGCAGGAGGGCATGGAGCGTACCCGTCAGCTGATTAAGGGGGCTCTTCCGTCTTCGTATGCTGAGAATATTTCGTACCGTCAGAGTAGTGATTCTACGGGTGTGCGCACCTTGGAGGTGACGGTGAAGTCGCCGTTGCCGGTGCTGGGTCCGTGGGGTTTTCCGGATTCTATTGAGGTGAAGGGGCATGCGATTTATGCGGAGCATCGTTCCGGTGATTAGTGGCTTTTCGCTTCGGCAGCGCGTGAAGGAACGCCTGAGGAACCGATCTGACCGGCGTCTTTCTAGTCAGCAAACCCCCGAGGAGGGCAGCGCCATTGTGGAGTTCCTGGGTTTGGGTATTACTCTGCTCATCCCGGTGCTCTACGGCGTTCTGACGATTTTTAGCTTGCAGTCTTCGGTGATGGCGGCTCATGCGGCGAGCGCCCAGGTGGTGCTGTATGTGCAGGAGCAACCGCAGGATTCGTCGGTTGGCCCGGATTTGGCTCAGCGTTTGGCGGTGCATGCTGCCGCTGATTACGGGGTTGAGCCTTCCGATGTGAGCGTGTCGTTGAGCTGTGCGTCGGGGGAGTGTGTCTCGGGTACGAAGGCGTACGCCACGGTGACGGTTCAGGCGCGTTTGCCGCTGCTGCCTTCGTTTATGGGTGGCGGCGTGATTCCGGTGAGTTCTCATGCGACGAGTTGGGGGTCTGGTCATGCTGATTCCTAATGGTTCGCCCGCTCATCTGTTCTCGCCCGCTCGCCTGCTTTCCTCTGTGCGGGAGCGCTACGCTAACGCATACCGTCGTGCCCGTCTACAGGTTCGTGCCCGTGCGCAGAGCCGGGCGCTCGCCGCTGACCCGATCGCATCAGACCGCCTCGCCGCTGACTCGATCGCCTCGGGCCCGGAAGAGGGCAGTATTGCCCCGCTGATTGTGGGCATGCTGGCGTTGCTTCTGCTCATCGGTTCGGTGACGGTGGCGATTACGGGCGCGTATCTGCAGACTCAGCATCTGCAGGATATGGCGGACGCTCAGGCGAACTCGATTACCCGCACGATGCGCACTCCGGATGAGGCGAATGGTTCGGCGGCGTGGGAGTATGCGAGCGCGTACCTGGCTGAGGTTCAGCCGGGGCAGGATTTTCAGGCGTTGCGCCTGGAGAATGTGTCCGTGGATTCTGATCACAGTGTGCACGTGTACCTGTCGGCTCGTATTCGTCCGCCGCTACTGTCGATTCTAGTGCCTGATGGTATTGAGGTAACCGCTCACGGTTCGTCGCGTTTGAAGACGAGCCAGGGCCCGTCCACTGATTAGTGCGTCCATCAACGGCGCACGGGCGTATCGGCGCACGGGCATATTGGCTCACTCGCTTATTGGTGTGTTGTGAGCCCCCTAGACTGCGAGGGCGCATCCGCAAGGCAGTGTAACGGCTAGCGGATGTGCCCTCGTTTTATGCCCTTTTTAGGTCTTCGTTGCGCGGGTTCTGCCCTCTGCCTGCCCCATCCTTCTGCGCTGTGGGCTGTTGCGGGCTGTAACGGCGGGACTTTCTGGCCGTTTCACGATAGTGTTAAAAGCTATGGCATCCTTCGACTTTTCCGCTGAGATTAAAGAGCTTCGCGCTATCTTTGCCTCGATTGCCGCAGTGAGCGACATCGAGGGGATTGAGCGCGCCATTGAGGAGCTGTCCGAACAGGCCGCCGCCCCCGACCTCTGGGATGATGTTGAACATGCCCAGAAGGTGACGAGTGCACTGTCGTATAAGCAGTCGGAGCTGAATCGTCTGCGTTCGCTGTCTTCTCGCATTGATGATGTTGAGGTGATGGTGGAGCTTGCCGAAGCGGAGGATGAGGAGACTGCCGCCGAACTACTGGCAGATGCTCAGGAGGAATGCGGCCAGATTCGCGCCAAGCTGGAAGAGCTTGAGGTGCTGGTCCTCCTCTCCGGCGAGTACGATCAGCGCGAGGCTGTGGTGACCATCCGTGCGGGTGCCGGTGGTGTGGACGCCGCTGATTTTGCGGAGATGCTGCTGCGCATGTACCTGCGTTGGGCTGAGAAGAACGGCTACCCGACGAAGGTGCTGGACACCTCTTACGCTGAGGAGGCGGGCCTGAAGTCGGTGACCTTCGAGGTGAACGCGCCGTACGCTTTTGGCCGCCTGTCGGTGGAGGCGGGTACTCACCGCCTGGTGCGTATTTCGCCGTTCGATAATCAGGGCCGCCGCCAGACGTCGTTTGCGGCGGTTGAGGTGATTCCTCTGATTGAGCAGACGGATGCTATTGAGATTCCCGAGTCTGAGATTAAGGTGGACGTGTTCCGCTCGTCGGGCCCGGGCGGTCAGTCGGTGAACACGACGGATTCGGCGGTGCGTATGACTCACTTGCCGACCGGTATTGTGGTGTCGATGCAGAATGAGAAGTCGCAGTTGCAGAACCGTGCGGCGGCCCTGCGCGTGCTGCAGTCTCGCCTGCTGTTGCTGCGTAAAGAACAGGAAGACGCGAAGAAGAAGGAGCTTGCCGGCGATATCAAGGCGAGCTGGGGCGATCAGATGCGCTCCTACGTGCTGCACCCGTACCAGATGGTGAAGGATCTGCGCACCGGGTACGAAGAAGGTAATACCTCGAACGTGCTGGATGGTGGTTTGAACGCTTTTATTGATGCTGGGATTCGCTGGCGTGCTTCGGGGCGCGCGGCTGAAGACGGCTAAGACGTGAAGGATTGAGTAATGGCTCAGAAAAAGAAGAAAGACGCAAAGAAAGACCCGAATAACGCGATTATTGCCCAGAATAAGAAGGCTCGCCACAACTACAACATTGTGGATACCTATGAGGCGGGTATTGTTCTGCTGGGCACCGAGGTGAAGTCTCTGCGTGATGGTGGGGCGTCCATTGTGGATGGTTTCTGCCAGGTGACCGATAACGAGTTGTGGCTCGAGGGTATTCATATTGCGGAGTACGGTTACGGCACGTGGACGAACCACGCGGCTCGTCGTCGCCGCAAGCTGCTGCTGCATCGTTCGGAGATTAACAAGCTGGCGCAGAAGCTGAAGGAGACCGGCTACACGGTGGTTCCGTTGAAGCTGTACTTCTCGAACGGCCGCGCGAAGGTTGAGATTGCCCTGGCGACCGGTAAGCGCGAGTATGATAAGCGTCAGGCTTTGCGTGAGCGTCAGGATGACCTGGAGGCGCGCCGCGCGATGCGCTACCGCAACCTCGGCTAGGGACTGGCGCATCGCTCTTCTCCCTCGGGAAGGGTGGGTGCCCCTACCTATAATGGTAGGTGGATAGTGCGCCGACCGGATGTTGCCTACAATTCCAAGCTCCGTCGTGCGCCGCCACAAACTATATCTATGTAAGGAGATCGATATGTCTGAGTCCTCGAACGTTCAGCCGTTGCCCGAAGACGCCGCTTCCGCACCGGTGCAGGAAGCGGCGGAGCGCACCCCGCATCCTGTTGCGGAACAGAAGCTGAGCTCGGGGCTGGCTATCGCCTCCTTGGTATGCGGCATTTTGGGTATTCTGACCGGTATTTTTATCTACGGTGTTGCTCTCGGCTTGGCCGGTATTGTGCTGGGCATTGTTGCGCTGGTTCAGGTGCGTCGAGGCGCTGCTTCCGGTAAGGGCCTGGCGATTGGCGGTATCGTGACCGGTGTCGTGAGCTTCGTGGTGACCGCGGTGACCATCGCGGTCATCGTGCTGAACGCCATGATGGGTCAGGAGTGCATCAACAACGGTCACGAGACGTCCGATGGTGGTTACGTGTGCACCCTGGGCGGTCACGAGCAGACCCTGAGCCCCTCGGAGTACAAGAACCTGAGCCGTTTCTAAGGCAGACGGTGCTGCCTCCTCACGGGGATAGCGCGCGTACTGGCTCCGAAGCATATTTGCTGGATGGAGGGCGTGGCGGCTCTCCTGATGAAAAAATTGCGTGATATGTGGTCAAAGAGCGGCTTGTTTATATAATTGTGGGTAAGGCTTGGCGCTACGTAGCGCGTTGAGCGAGATGAAACTGTTCACTGCAACTGTGAAAGAAAGAATGACAGATGTCTGAGAATAACTACGGAAACCCCCAGGGGAACGCGCAGAACCCCTATGCTGCTCAGCAGCCTGCTTCTTCCCAGCAGAACGACGCGTACGGCCAGTCCTCCTACAATCAGTCCTCGTACGGTCAGGATTCGTCCGCTCAGGGTTCCTACGGCCAGAACTCGTATGGCCAGAACCCCTACAACCAGTCCTCGTACGGTCAGGAGAGCCAGAACCAGTTCGGCCAGTACGGCCAGGACTCCTCGGCTCAGCAGTCTTCCCAGTACGGCCAGGGTTACCCCCAGCAGGGCCAGCCGGGTGAGTACAACAACTACCAGTACCAGCAGAACTCCTACCAGCAGCCCGGCCAGGATCTCTACAACTACGGCCAGCAGGGCAACTACCCCTACCAGGCATCGAAAAAGACCCCGGCTCTGGCTATCACCTCGATGATTCTCGGTATTGTTGGTCTTCTGACCGGCTTCTTCGCAATCGGCCTGCTCTTTGGCATCGCTGCCGTTGTTCTGGGTATCATCTCGCTGAAGCAGACCAAGGCTGCCGGCGCGGGTCAGGGCTTCGCAATTACCGGTATCATTACCGGTGCTCTGGCCTTTATCTTCGGCCTCATTATGGTCTTTGTCTATATCTTTGCCTTCCAGACCATGCAGAAGTGCGCCGAGGTTGGTACTAGCGACGGTCACGGCCACGTGGTCTGCCAGATCGGTGACGATCCGGACGACCTGATGACCGTCCCGGCACGTTAATAAACTTTAGAACGCCACCTGACGAGCGCGTTAGGGGAGGGGCGGAGCACTCAGAGTTTCTGAGGCTCCGCCCCTCCTCCTTTGTATTTGGAGACTGATACTCAGCGCGTGCACGTCATCGGGGAGGTCTCGAGGGACTTGCGCCCGTTCGAGTGTCTCAGATATACTGAATCTCTACCGTGTTTGAATGGCACCGCAGCGTCTAGGTACGCTGAGGAAAACTTTCAGAGGACGGTGGGCTTTTTGATAAAAGCATAGGGGGATGATCGGTTTCGACGATGTGAGTTGAGATGGGTGAAGCGTGCCGAGGATGCAGGGTTATCTCGTTAACGCCCTCTGCAAAAAATTAAGTGCAGAATCTAAGCGCACTGACTTCGCACTCGCTGCCTAAGCGCGAGTTGCCGTCTGTCGGCCTGAGCATGCCTTTGGCTCAGTTACCGGCATCGACTTAAAAGGCCACTGCTGCTAGCCCTTGTTGCGGGGGTTAGCGGGACTTTTACGTGACTAGGTTCGTCGGTATATGTGTTTATGCAAGTACCGGAGCCGAAAAGTAGCGTTCGCATAAACTGCGCACGGAGAAGCCCCGTTGACGCCACATCGGACCGGGGTTCGATTCCCCGCATCTCCACGATCTCCCAACCGTCCGCTATCCCGTATGGGGTGCGGCGGTGATTATCGGTTCCAATCCAGAGGAAGAACCGCGGTAGGTTTCTACCACCCGGCAGGACGCCCCACGGCGTCACCTGCCGGGTATTTTTATGCCCAATTGGTCGGTCTGTTCTGGGATGTACCGGCGTGCCCGAGGGTACTCAGGTGACCGCATTGTAAGTGGGTTGGGCGTCAAAAGGTTTGGGCTGACGTCAAAAAGTATGGGCTGGCGTCGAAAGGTTTAGATGGACAACATCTTCATCCGCACCGACCCTGCCGGGATCATCAAACCCGACAAAGAAAAATCCACCGAGAAGATCGACGGTGTGGTGGCCACTATCATGGGCCTCGACCTGGCGATTAGATGCGGCAGTGGACCCGCCACTGAGAGTGTGTATGACAGAAGAAGCATATTTTTCATGTAATGTAAATTTGCGTGTTACATCTGGCGAGACTCTCTGATAGACTGCTGAGTAGTGACGTAAGATACGTCACTATATGACGTGGGAATGCAAACACAACCGCAATTTCTGCTTGGAATTGGGGGCTAGCTGCTTCCACGATTGCAAGAGCTTTAGGGCCAGCATTTGTTGGTGGTTTTGGAAAAGCCATTGGAGGTCCGGCAGTAATTGCCGCTGCGCTAGCTGTTGCAGCAGCGTCCTGCACTCTCACTCTTTAACCTGGGAGAGGTCCAATGCGTACGAAGAATATATTTACACTAGGATTTTTTCTCACTATTGTTCCGGTGTTCTGGGTGATTATCTCATTTGCCAGAGACGGGGAGTTCTTTAATCCAGTATCAATTCTAGGTGCAATTTTAGGAGGTCTTTTGGTCACTTTTGTAGTCAGAAGGATGCTTGAGAGTGATTCAAAGTTCCCTAAGGGACCTAGTAAGTAAAACATCGCTTAGAAGTTTCTAAGAGGAAGAACCGCGGTAGGTTTCTACCACCCGGCAGGACGCCCCACGGCGTCACCTGCCGGGTATTTTTATGCCCGCTACGGGGCGAATGTGCGACCGTATCGTAACGAGAACGTCACGTAAGAAGACGTAGAGAGAACTCATGACGTAGTATCAAAGTGTAGATATTGTTCCGACGCCGCGACGCTTGAGCTTTCGTAGCCGTATGATGAACGATAGAGAGCCAATGGATACCCACGTTGCCGGGGGCACTCGGAGCGTACCGTCACGCACCGGAGCTCGGCGACACCCGAATAAGGACACACCATGGATAACCAGAACCCCACCCCCGCTTCCGGCGGCGCCCAGGGCGGATTCGCCGCGGCATCGAACAATAGCGCTCCCTACGGCGCTTCGCAGGCTCAGCCTGGAGGGCCCGGCGCAGCTCCCTCCTTCCAGCCCGCCTACGGTGCTCCGAACGGTCAGCCCGGTGCACCCGCGGGAGTGGCTATCGCACCCGCCGCGTACCCCGAGCGTGACGATACCTACCATCGTATCCCGGCCGAGTACACCGTCCCCGAAGAACACCGCCGCCCCTACGGCGACGCCACCAGCGATTTCCGCGGCCCCGGCTACTACTACTCCATCGGCGCCTTCTGCTCCGGCCTGGGAACCCTGGCGCTCACCATCTACGCCTGGATGGTTGTGGGCCTGCGTGCCCTCGAGATGAATGAGATGAGTAGCCGTGGCTACCGTTCCAGCTCGCTAGCCTACGACTCGACCTCGGTCGTCGGTCTATTCCTGACGGGCCTGATTCCCGCCGGTATTGCTATCTGGCTGGCCATCTATTCCGCGCAGGTCAATAGCGGCCACGTCACCAAGTACACCTCGAAGATGAACACCTTCAATATCTTCGCCTATGTCCTTGCAGGCCTGAGCATTCTGGCCTTGCTGGGCGTTCTATTCGTCGCTCTCTAAGAAAGCGATATAACGCAGGAAGGCGGCGGCACCCCGTATTGGGGTGCCGCCGCCTTTATCGTATGCGCGGCTCCGGCGAGAGAGAAGTCCGGCGAGAGAAGGAGGCCTAACCCTCCGTGTTAAGGATTTGGAGGACCTGTTCCTGAACCGCTGCGGTATTACTGGCCACCAACGATACCGTCTCGGACGTACCGGCGTGCTCGGGCAGGTTGCCCTCGAGGGTAGAGGCAACGCCGCCGGCCTCACGGATGATCGGGAGGAGAGCCACCACCTCGAAGAAGGAAAGGGCCGGATCCACCACGGTATCCACGGCCCCCTCGGCGAGCAGACACGCCGACCAGAAGGACCCGTAGGCGCGGGAACGGCTTGCGGAACGTAGCAGGTGTAGCAGGCGCGGGGTGAGGTTCGGGACGGAGGAGCCAGCCTGCTCCCACGAGGCGATATCCGTGTACGCTACGGAGAGAAGATCGAGCTGCGTCACCTCAGAAACCTGAAGGCGGGTCGCCTGCGCGAGCGACTTGCCCGTGTACGCGCCAGAACCGCGAGCGGCCCACCAGCGACGGCCCAGCGACGGGGCGGAGACCACGCCCACCACAGGCTCACCCTGGTCCAGCAGAGCGATGAGCGTGGCCCACACGGGAACGCCGCGGCGGAAGTTATCCAGCTCCGCGAGGGGCGCAATAACCCACTGGCGCGCCGCCTGGCCGTTGTGGCCCGCGTGTTCGCCGGCGATGCCGTCGCGGGTGCGGACCCTCGACAGCTGAGCCCGCAACAACTCCTCAACTTCTAGAGCAACCTCCAGCGCATAATCGGCGGGTGCCTCCGGCACGACCGGTTCGGGCTCGGCACTCCGCTGCGCGGCACGTTGCCAGGGCGCCAGGGGCGCGGATTCGGCGGGCTTCCGCTCCTCTTCGGAGATAGCGGGGCCGTCCTCCGCGGGGGAGTACGCGGGACGGTCACGGAAACGGGCGGAGCTGACCCGGTCCACGCTATCGGCCAAAATGTGCGCGAGACGCAGGTCGTCGGTGTACAGCGGGGTACGGCTCATGGTTGGTTGGCTCTTCTCACGGTAGTAATCGGTGTGTGGCTAGGCGAGGGCGCCCAGTTCCTTCTCGGAGTCCCCCTCCTCGGGGGTCAGCAAAAGGAGCTTGCGTAGCGACTCCAGACGCTCGGGGCCGCTGGGGCCCGCCTTCCCGGCGGCCACGTAGGCTTCGATTCCGCAATCGGGGGCCTGCGCTGCGTGGGTGCATCCCTTCGGGCAGTCGGCGGCACCGGGGGCCAAGTCGACGAAAGCATCGACCACGGTCTCACGCGGCACGTGCGCCAGGCCGAAGGAGCGGATACCCGGGGTATCGATAATCCAGGTACCCGCAGGGACCGGGCGGCCATCGCGCTCCACGGGGCGCAGGGCCAGGGCCGAGGAGGAAGTGTGTCGGCCTCGACCAGTCACCGCGTTCACGTGGCCGGTTGCGCGATCCGAACCGGTCAGCGCGTTCACCAACGTGGACTTACCCACGCCCGAGTGGCCCAGCAGGACCGATACCTCACCCAGTAGCTCCTGCAACAGCTCCTGCACGGGAGCCGACTCGAGGCCCTGGGCACCGTCCTGGCTGGGGGCCAGGCCGTCCGATGAGGCCGAGAGAACAATCTTGAGGCCGCTGGCGGCGTAGTAGTCCAGCAGATGCTGGGGGTAACGCACATCGGTCTTCGTGATGCACAGAATCGGCTCGATTCCGGCATCAACCGCCGCCACCACGGCGCGGTCGATGAAACCGGTACGCGGTTCGGGATTGGCCGCGGCAACCACAATGACGAGCTGCTGGGCGTTGGCCACGACCACGCGTTCCGAGGGGTCGGTGTCGTCGGCGCTTCGGCGTAGCACGGAGGTGCGTTCCCCCAGACGCACGATGCGCGCCAGGGTATCCTTCGCCCCCGAGGTATCTCCCACCACGTCCACGAAGTCGCCGGTCACAATCGGGGTGCGGCGCAGTTCCTTGGCGCGGGCGGCAATCAGGGTACGCTCGTTCTCGGTGCCCTCGTCCACGACCACGGACCAGCGGCCTCGGTCCACGGTAATCACGCGGCCGCGAATGGCCTCCTTGAAGGTGGGGCGGTCCTTGGTGCGGGGGCGGGAGCCCTTCTTGTTGGGGCGAACGTGCACATCCGATTCATCCCACTCGGAGAAGTCACGAACATTCATGCGGGAGGAACCCATTAGCGCACCTCCTCGGTGGTTTGTACGTTCTGCGGGGTTTCGGGGGCCTCACCGGCCCACTGCGCGAGCATGCCCTCCCACATGGAGGTGAACTCGGGCATCGTCTTCGCGACGGTCCCCACGTTCTGCACGACGGTGTTGCCGCGGCGAAGGCCGACAATGGCCGCGAAGGTAGCCATTCGGTGGTCGTCGTAGGTGTGGGCTACCACGGTCTCGGCGCGGGCCTCAGCGGGGATGGGAGCCTCAATCACGAGGCCGTCCTCGGTATCGCGGGCACGGCCGCCCAGACGGTTAATTTCGGCGGCCAGGGCGGCCAGGCGGTCCGTCTCGTGGCCGCGCAGATGTGCAATGCCGTGCAGCTCGACGGGGCCGTGCGCCAGCGCGCACAGGGCGGCCATGGTCGGGGCGAGCTCGCCTCCGGCCGACAGGTCGTAGCTGAGCGGCCCCTCCGGCAGGGAACGCGGGCCGGTCACGGTCAGAGCACCGTCGCGATACTCGACGCGCGCACCCAGGGTCGGCAGAAGCTCGCGCCACATATCGCCGACCTGCGTGGTACCGGCCGAGGAATCAGCCGCGGGGGCGGGCCAGTGGGGAACGCGCACAGAGGCGCCCGTGGCCACGGCAGCAGCCAGGAACGGGCCGGCATTCGACAGATCGGGTTCCACGGTGACCTCGAAGCCGGGGAAAGAACCGGGGGAAACAACCCAACGGTACTCGCCACCCTCGGCGGGGTAGTGCTCCTGCACCCGCACGCCACGTTCGCGGAGCGCCTCAACCGTCATCTGAATGTGCGGAATCGAGGGAACCGAGGAGCCCTCGTGCACGAGCACGAGCCCCTTCGGCAGGCGCGGAGCCATGAGCAGAAGCGCAGAGACGAACTGGGAAGAGGAAGAAGCGTCGATGCGCACGACGGGAGCCTCGTCCACCGGCACGGAGGCCAGGCCCGGGGTACGCAGAATGAAGGGTAGAGCATCGGGCGCTTCGGCGCAGTCCACGCGCACGCCCAGCTGGCGCAGACCCTCCAGCACGGGGCCCATGGGACGCTGGCGTGCGTGAGGGTCGCCGTCAAAGGCGAACTCACCGGGTAGCAGGGCCGCCAGGGCGGGTACGAAACGCATCACGGTGCCTGCCAGACCGCAGTCAATACTGACGCGGTGAGCCTCGCGAACCCCGGAAGGCTCGGCTGACGCGGAGAAATCCAACGGGGTAACCCGCAGGTCGGGGCCGAAGGGCGAATCGGTGGGAATGAGCTCAACCCCGGCACCCAGGCGGCGTAGCGCCTCAATCATGAGGGCAGAATCGCGGGAGTGCAGAGGCGCGTGTAGGTACGAGGGAGAATCGGCCAGAGCGGCCAGGAGCAGGTATCGGTTTGTGAGCGACTTTGAACCGGGGATATGCACCGTCGCGTGACGGTCGAGGGCCGAAGCGGGGGCCGGGGGAGCGGGCCAATCACCCGCGGACAGCTGCACTGATGCGTCGCTCATAAATCCTCTTCCAAATCGGCATGCTACGGAGGGTAGCCCGCACTCGGCGGAATCCGTAGCCGGTCTAGGTCTATTCTACCGGGTGAAGGTTTAGCGCACCCCGCCGGAACCCCCGGATGAGACGGGCCTGCCCGGTGCTCGAGGGGAGCGCCGGGCAGGCCCTATAAGAAAAGCTGAAAAGCAGAGTGGGGAGACTCAGTGCCTAGCGGTGCACCTGCTCGCAGAAGTCTCGCACATCCTGCAGCAGACGGCTCTTGAGCTCCGCGGGAGCTTTCTGCGCGCAGGAGGAACGCATCTTCTCACGGAGCGCCAGCTCAAAGTTCTTGACATCGGTGCACTCGGAGCAGGCGGTGAGGTGGCGCTGAATCGTGCGCACCTGTTCGCTGCTCAGCTCGCCGTCCAGGAACTCGTAGAGCTTCTTGAGGATGGTGGAACAGGGTTCGCCGCCGCAGTCTTCTGAGGGGGCGGTAGAGGTATTCGGGGTATCAGACATCGGAGGTTCCTTTCACACGGAAGGTGCAGGGGGAAGCAAGTGGGGCAAACGTTTTTTGTAGGGGCTAAACCGATTTGGGGGAGGTTTTCGCCGCGGCCTTGGCTGCCGAGGCGGCGGCCTTCGCCTCAACCTTGGCAACCGTGGAGGGGCGCAGACCGTTCTCCCTCGCGTAGTCGAGTAGCTTTTCTCGCAGGATGCGTCGTCCTCGGTGAAGACGGGACATGACCGTACCGATCGGGATGTCCATAATCTCGGCGATGTCCTTGTAGGCGAAGCCCTCGACATCGGAGTAGTACACCACCATGCGGAAATCCTCGGGGAGGGAGCTCAGTGCCTCACGCACCTCGGTGCCCGGCAGGGAGCTCAGCGCCTCGGCCTCCGCCGAACGAAGACCCACGGCGTCGTGATCGCCGGCAGCGGCCAGCTGCCAGTCCTCGACGGTTTCGCCCTGACTCTGCTGCGGTTCGCGCTGACGCTTGCGGTACAGGTTGATGTACGTATTCGTGAGGATGCGGTATAACCACGCCTTCAGGTTCGTACCCTCGGTGAACTGGTGATAGGACGCGAAGGCCTTCATATAGGTCTCCTGCACCAGATCTTCAGCGTCGGCGGGGTTGCGGCTCATGCGTAGGGCCGCGCTGTAGAGCTGGTCCACGTACTGCATGGCCTGTGCGGTAAAACGTTCACGTAGCTCGCGGGTGTCCTTGGCACTGACACTCTGAGTGTCTGCGGTCTCGGCCATGATTCCTCCTCTCTACGGGAACGCTCCATACGGTCACCGTAGAACATAACGTCTGATTTGGGGCTTTATTCCCCGCACCCGGGTGATGAGGGGGGGGGTAAAGCAAAACCCCGGGTTCGAATAGAAGATTCGATACGCCGGGGTTTTAAAGTGTATGCAAGATACCTTATGCGTTGGGGCGCTTACCGTGGTTTGCGCCGCCCTTACGACGGTCCTTGCGCTTACGACCGCGCTTGCTCATGAGAGCCTCCTTATAGTGTTCATGGAAACACGCCCCACCTTCGCGGTGCGCGTTCCTCGTTAACTGCCCTGTGAGAGGCGGTCACCGAAAATCGGTGGTCCACGCTATAGGGGCAACGCCGTCTATTTTTTCATAGAAACGGCCTGATTGCATCTTGGAACCGAGATATGAGCGAAAAAACACGAAGTTTCTTCGCCTTCCTCTTCCAAAGGATTAGCCGTGCTCCGGGATGTTCAGCCAGTTGTACCAGCCGCGGTGCAACACGAGCCAGGCCATGAGGCCGTAACCGGACTGGCCGGGGCGACCGTCATTTGCCGCCAGGTCGTTGCGCCACTGCTCGTGGTGCAGCAGCGGGTTGAAGGTGTCCACGTACACGTGGTTGCGACGGGTCACGACATCGGCGTATGCGGCCGACAGATCGGCGATGCGGCGGTTACGCTCAGCATCCAGGGTCGGAGGGGGACCGACGACCAGAACCTTGATGTTGTTCTGCGAGGCCATGTCCACAATGTTAGCCAGGTTCAAGCGGGAGCGTGCGCTGGTCAGACCCAAATCGATGTCGAAGGTCGACGGAGCGATGACAAGGCGGTTGTCGGCGCCCGGAATAAAGCGGCGGCGGGCCTCCTCAAACCAGCGAGCGTTGAGCTGTTCGCTGCCTTCATTGGGTGCGGCCAGGTTGTACGCCGCGATGGATGCGGTGGTCTGCGGGGTGCGTGCCATGACGCGGCCGAACCAGCCGAGGGTACGGGGATCGCCAACACCGGCGAGCAGGTCATCGCCGACTGCCACAATTCGAATATTGCGTTGCTCCACGGAATTCTTTCTTCTGCAGGATGGACCCGCCGTGAGAGGCGGCGGGGCACGTGAGTAATAGTCTTTATATCTAGGATAAGCGCTTACGGGCCGGTTTTCGAACTTAATCCCCTATCCACAAGCATCCGAGACCAAAAACCCGTCGCCCCACCAGGCGTACCTGACGGGGCGACGGGTTGTGAACGGTTAGAACTTCAACCGTTTAGCCTTCGAAGACCTGCTTGAGCAGAGCCTCGTTCTCGGCGGCGTGCAGCTTACCGGTACCGGCTGCCGGGGAAGCAGCGGCCGGGCGGGAAGCCAGACGCACGCGGCGGTCGAGCAACGGCAGCAGGTTGACCGCCATGAACGGCCACTGGCCCTGGTTGGCCGGCTCGTCCTGAGCCCACACAAGGTCGGTTGCGTTGGAGTACAGGGCAAGCTGTTCCTTGACCTCCTTCTCGGGCAGCGGGTACAGCTGCTCCACCGAGACAATCGCGGTCTTGGTGTCGCCGCGGCGCTCGCGCTCGGCCTCCAGATCGTAGTAGAGACGACCGGACACGAAGACCAGGCGCTCCACCTGAGCCGGGTTAATGCCCGAACGGTCGCCAATCACCGGCTGGAACGAGCCCTCGGTGAAGTCCTCAATCGAGGATGCGGCGGCCTTCAGACGCAACAACTGCTTGGGGCTGATAACCACCAGCGGCTTGTACGGACGGTGCTGAGCGTGGCGGCGCAGCAGGTGGAAGTGCGAAGCCGGGGTCGAGGGGACCGCAACGGTCATGTTGTTCTCGGCGCACAGCTGCAGGTAACGCTCGATGCGTGCCGAAGAGTGGTCGGGACCCTGGCCCTCGTAGCCGTGAGGCAGCAGCATAACCAGCGAGGAGCGCTGGCCCCACTTCTGCTCGGAGGAGGAGACGAACTCGTCGATGATGGTCTGGGCACCGTTGGCGAAGTCACCGAACTGAGCCTCCCACACGACCATCGAGTCGGGGCGCTCCACCGAGTAGCCGTACTCAAAGCCGAGCACGCCGTACTCCGAGAGGAAGGAGTTGTAGATACGGAACTTACCCTGGTTCTCGGAGAGATGCTGCAGCGGCGACCATTCTTCGTCGGTCAGGTGGTCGTGCAGGACCGCGTGACGCTGAACGAAGGTACCGCGCTGAACATCCTGACCGCTCATGCGAACGTCGGTGCCCTCCAGCAGCAGCGAACCGAAGGCGAGCAGTTCGCCCATACCCCAGTTCACGTTACCGCTACGACCCATCTCAACGCGCTGGTCCATGAGCTTCTTCAGCTTCTTGTGGACGGTGAAGCCCTCGGGAGCCTTACCGAAGGCATCGGCAATGCGCTGGAGAGTCTCCAGGGAGATTGCGGTCTTGCCGGCGTGAACCACCTCGGTGTTCTGCTGAGCAGCCGGCAGTTCCAGACCGGAAACATGTGGAGCGGTCGGAGCCGGTACCGAGGACTGGGTCTCGACGAAGATAGCGTCCAGCTTCGAGTGGTAGGAATCCAGAACCTCGTCTGCCTCCTCCTGGGAGACATCGCCACGACCGACCAGATCCTGTGCGTACAGGGTGCGGGTCGAAGGCAGAGCGTCGATGTCCTGGTACATCTTCGGCTGGGTCATCGACGGGTCGTCGGCCTCGTTGTGACCGCGGCGGCGGTAGCAAATCAGATCGATGACCACGTCGCGGCCGAAGCGCTCGCGGTACTCGAAGGCCAGGCGTGCGGCGCGGACCACGGCATCCGGGTCATCAGCGTTGACGTGGAAGACCGGAGCCTTAGTCATACGCGCAATGTCGGTGGGGTGGGTTGCGCTACGGCCGTCGTTGGGCAGGGTGGTGAAACCGATCTGGTTGTTCACCACAACGTGCACGGTGCCGCCGGTGGTGTAAGCCTTCAGGTCTGCCATCTGCAGGGTCTCCATGACGATGCCCTGGCCGGCAAACGCTGCGTCACCGTGAATCAGAATGGGCAGAACCGGGTGGCCCTCAACGCCCTGCTCGCGGTAGACGTCCTGCTTAGCGCGGACAATACCCTCGAGCACGGTGTTAGCGGCTTCGAGGTGCGAGGGGTTAGCGGCCACATACACCTGGGTCTGCTTGCCGGAATCGGAGGTGAAGACGCCCTCGGTGCCGAGGTGGTACTTCACGTCACCCGAACCGCCCTCGTAGGGAGCTGCGGTTCCGGAGAACTCACGGAAGATCTGAGCGTAGGACTTGCCCGCGATGTTGGTCAGCACGTTCAGGCGACCGCGGTGTGCCATACCGATGGCAACGCCCTTCAGATCCTTGTTTGCTGCCTTGTCAAGAACGGCATCCAGCAGCGGAATCAGGGATTCGCCACCCTCGAGGGAGAATCGCTTCTGGCCCAGGTACTTGGTCTGCAGGAAGTGCTCGAATGCCTCGGCCTCAACCAGCTTCGAGAGCACGCGCAGCTGCTCTTCGCGGTTGGGCTTGGTCGCACCGTGCTCCAGACGCTCCTGGAACCATGCGCGCACCTCGGGGTCTTCGGAGTACATGTACTCGACCGCGAGGGAACCCGAGTATGCCTCGTGCAGACGCTCCAGGATGGTGCGCAGCGGCAGACGCTCGGCGCCGCCGAAGCCACCGGTCGGGTAGACGCGGTCCAGATCCCACAGGGTCAGGCCGTAGCGCTCCAGCTTCAGGTCCGGATGCGAACGCATCTTGTAGCCGACGGGGTTGGTTGCCGCGGTCAGGTGGCCGTGCACGCGGTACGCGTGAATCAGCTGCTGAATACGGGCGACCTTCGAAATCTCGTGCTCGTCGTCGATGTGGTTGTCGCGGGCCCAGCGCACCGGCTCGAACGGGATGCGCAGGTCGCGGAAGATAGCGTCGTAGAAGTCATCGCCGCCGAGCAGGTAGTGCTCGACCAGCTTCAGGAACTCACCGGAACCGGCGCCCTGAATCACGCGGTGATCGTAGGTGCTGGTCAGGGTGATAATCTTCGACAGGCCCTGCTGAGTAATCAGCTTCTCGGACAGACCGCGGAACTCAGCCGGGTACTCGAGAGCACCCACACCAATAATGGCGGCCTGGCCCTTCGACAGGCGGGGCACCGAGTGAACGGTACCGATACCGCCGGGGTTGGTCAGCGACACGGTGGTGCCGCGGAAATCTTCGATGGTCAGCGCGCCGTTACGGCCGCGCTTGACGATGTCGTTGTAAGCGTCCCAGAACTCGCGGAAGCTCAGCTGCTCGGCACCCTTAATGTTCGGAACCACCAGGTTACGCGAACCATCGGGGCGGGGGATATCAATTGCCAGACCGAAGTTCACGTGAGCGTTGTGGACGGCAACGGGCTTGCCCTTCTCATCCACGTTGTAGGTCACGTTCATGGAGGGCATAGCCGCAACGGCGCGGATGACCGCGTAACCAATAATGTGGGTGAAGGAAACCTTGCCGCCGCGGGTGCTGGCCAGGTACTTGTTGATGGCGCTACGGTTCTCAATCAGAAGCTTAGCGGGGACCGCGCGAACAGTCGTAGCGGTGGGGACGGTCAACGACTCTTCCATGGTCGTGACGACTGCCTTAGCAGGGCCACGCAGGGGGACAATCTTGTCTTCAGCAGGTTCCACGGTATTAGCTTTCGGAGTAGCAGGTGCGGGGGAGGGGGTAGCAGGCGCTTTCGTAGGCTTCGATGCCACGGGAGCGGTGGGGGCTGCAGGAGCCGCCGGAGCGGCGGCGGGAGTTGCGGGAGCAGCCGGTGCGGCTGCGGCGGGGCTCGGAGCACTCGCGGTACCGGCGCCTCCCAGCGCCTTATCGATGGTCTCAAAAATGGGCCACCATGAAGGGTCCACGAGGTTCTTGTCCTTCTGGTAACGTTCGTACTGTTCTTCAACGAACCATTCGTTACCGGCAAATTCCTCAGGCACCAGATGTTCTGGCAGATTTGGCACGTTAAACGCCTCTTCCAATTAGTGTGAATTTATCCGTCGCGTCCGGGACTCACCCCGGCATAGACGACCCGCGTCTTCGAGGGGCGAATCATCACGCTGAGCATGTGCGCATCGCCTGCGGTAGAGGCCGTATGTGCGGGGTGTGCACCGTACAAACCTGCCTAGCGTGCCGTGAACTCCGGAGTTCATCCGCTTGCTTGGCGGCACACTCATGCTCCTATGTATAAGTGTAGAGAGAATCACCGTGAAGTTTCCACCTGAGAACAGTATGTAGACAATGCAATTTTTCACTCAACACGGTTCAAATAAGCTAAGGGCCGCCATAAAGCCCCTCACGAGGCCTTCCGCCCAGAACGGAACCGACCCGGAGCAACGAGGCGGCCCGGAACCTTCGCTAGAATATGGGGTATGGATGACCCTTCGAGTACGAACGTACACACAGACCAGCGCGGAGTACCCGCACTATTCCGCGACCCGACCGCTACTCTACCCGTGCTCGGCGCATCGCTCCGAACCGAGGTGGTGACCGAGTGGATCTGATTCTTCTGCTGATCGGGCTATTGCTCATTCTTGGAACCGGATTCTTTGTGGCCGTCGAGTTCTCTCTCGTGGCCCTCGAAGCCGCCACCGTGCAGCAGGCCAAAGACTCCGGCGACAAGGCCGCAGACGCCGTCCTGCGCTGCCTCAAGACCCTATCCACGCAGCTCTCCAGCTGCCAGATCGGCATCACTATCACCACCCTGCTTACCGGTTACACCCTCGATGCCGCCATCAAGGCGCTCACCACGGACGCCATCGGTAGCCTGGGCCTGCCAAGCGGATTAATCGACGTTCTTACCCTCGTCCTCGCGATGCTCATCGCGACCCTGCTGTCCATGGTGATGGGCGAACTGCTGCCCAAGGGGCTCGCCATCGCGGACCCCTACAACGTGGCCCGCCGCCTTGCCCCCTTCCAGCTGAACTTCACCCGCATTATTTCGCCGCTCGTGCGCATCATGAACGGCTCCGCAAACTGGATTCTGGGCCGCTTCGGCATGGAAGCCAAAGAAGAACTCTCCGCCGCCCGCACCCCCGACGAGCTCTCCTCGATGGTGCGCCGCTCCGCTAAGGAAGGTACCCTCGACTCAGCCGTAGCCCGCTTCCTGGACCGCACCCTGCGCTTCTCCGAGCTGACCGCCTCCGAGGTCATGACCCCGCGAGGCCAGGTCTCCATGCTCGAAGACACCGCACCCGTCAGCGATATCATCGAGCTGGCACGCTCCACCGGCCACTCCCGATTCCCGCTCTACAAGGGCGACCACGACAACATTGTGGGTGTTGTGCACGTCAAGAAGGCCGTGGGCGTTCCCCCCGGAGTGCGCGGCACCCTCGAGGCCGGAGCGCTCGCCGAAGACGTTCTGCAGGTCCCCGAGACCCTGCACCTGGACGCGCTGCTCACCCAGCTGCGCCAGGGAGCCCTGCAGCTTGCCGTGGTCCTCGACGAGTACGGCGGAACCGCGGGTATCGCAACGCTCGAAGACCTCGTTGAAGAAATCGTCGGCGAAGTCTCCGACGAACACGACCGCGGACGCACCGAGCGCCCCCTGCGCTACGGCAACGGCGACTGGGTCTTCTCCGGCCTGCGCCGCCCCGACGAAATCAACGCCCTTATTCCCGGACTCGAGGTTGAGGAAAGCCCCGAGTACGAGACGGTTGGCGGCTTTATGATGGATCGACTCGGCCGCATCCCCGAAATCGGCGACACCGTCCCGGCCACCGGGGGCACCCTGCGCGTTGACGCCCTCGAAGGCCGGCGCGTTGACCGCATCCGATTCACCCCCGACTCTGAAGAAAACTCGGCTCACGAGGACACCGCACCGAAGAAGGGAGTACGCGCATGAACGACTGGGTAGCCATCGCACTGCTGGTCCTGCTGCTTGCCGGAAACGCCTTCTTCGTCTCCGGTGAGTTCTCCATCATGTCCACCCGACGTGCACAGGTCGAGCCCCTCGCGGAGGAAGGCAACAAACGGGCGCAGACCGTCATCTACGCCCTTGAACACGTCTCGCTCATGCTCGCCACCTGCCAGCTGGGCATCACCATCTGCTCGCTGCTCATCCTGAATGTCTCGGAGCCTGCGCTACACCACCTGCTGGAGATGCCCATGCACCTGGTTGGCCTGCCTACCGCGGTCGTCGACGTGCTGGCCTTCGGCATCACCCTCATCCTGGTGACCTACCTGCACGTCATCTTCGGCGAAATGGTGCCCAAGAACGCAACCGTCACCCTCGCCGCCCGAGGCCTGGCTCTCTGGGTTGTGCCGCCGCTGGTGCGTGTCTCCAAGGTCTTCGCACCCATCGTGGCTCTGCTCAATAACCTCTCCAACAGCCTGTTGCACCTCATGAAGGTCGAAGCTAAGGACGAGGTTGCCTCGACCTTCACCCTGGGCGAGCTGCAGACCATCGTGGCCACCTCGACCGCCGAAGGTACCGTGGAGGATGACGCCGGCGTGATCGAGGGCGCCCTCGAGTTCACCGAGAAGGAAATCTCCGACATCATGGTGACCGGTGACAAGCTCGTCACCTTGCCCTTCGGCAGCACCCCCGCAGAGCTGGAGCACGCCGTGGCCCGCAGCGGTTACTCTCGCTTCGTCATCACCGACAGCGACGGAACCTACATGGGATACCTGCACGTGAAGGACGCGCTCGCCGTCTCCCCGGAGCGATTCAACGAGCCCTTCCCCTGGTATAAGTTGCGCTCTCTGGATACGCTCTCGCCGACCACGGATATCGACGATGCGTTGACCTCGATGCAGCGCACCCGAACCCACATCGCGCAGGTCATGGACAGTCACGGCCGCACCCTGGGCGTGGTCTTCCTGGAGGACGTGCTCGAGGAGCTCGTCGGCGAAATCAACGACACCACGCAGGACGAGGTGCGCGAACGTATTCGCCGTCAGCGTGCCCGTGCTGCGGGTCGGGACGCCGACTAAGGCGACGTCCGGCCCCTCGGCTCGGCTACTCGAGGACCCTACCCTCCGGTGACCGTCTGCGGCAGAAACGATGCCCCGTGCTTCAGCGCCCGCTGCCCTGAAGCACGGGGCATTTGCGTACCCGAACCGTCGATAAGGCATGCTTCCAAAGGACATCGAACGCGGGTATTCGCCCGGTCGGGACAACAAATAAAGAGTTGTTTATACGGGTATGCGCGTGGTGTAGTTAAGAAACACATCAGCAGACGAACAGAAAGAGAACGATATGTCACATCGCCCCATCACCCGCAAGCACTTCCTCACCGCGCTGGGATCCCTCGCGGCGACCTCCCTCTTTCTGACCGGCTGCGCCACCGAGAACAGCTCCTCCGGTTCGAGCGCCTCCGCTAACTCGAACGGCAAGGTTAAGGTACTCGCCTCCACCGACGTGTACGCCGACATCGTTAAGCAGGTCGGTGGCGACAACGTTGAGGTCAGCGCGCTGATTTCCTCCACCGGCACCGACCCCCACTCCTACGAAGCCACCAGCTCCGACCGACTCAAGGCCAAGGACGCATCCCTGATCGTCATCAACGGCGCGGGCTACGATCTGTTCCTTGAAGACCTGGCCGGTAAGGATAACGCTTCCCAGAAGGTCGTGAACGCGGTCAAGGTCAGCGGCAAGTTCACCGACGCAGAGTACAATCACCTCGTCGAAGACCACCGCGGCGGCGAACACCACGAGGACGGCGGCGATCACGCCCACGCTCACGAGTTCAACGAGCACCTCTGGTACGACTTCGAAACCGTCAAGAAGGTTGCCCAGCAGATTGCCGAGAACCTCGCCACCCTGGACTCCGCTCACGCTGAGGCCTACCGCTCGAACGCCGCCAACTTCGTCAAGGAACTGGACGGCCTTGAAGCCTCCGCAAAGGCCATCTCCGGCGCGGGCAAGAAGTATCTCTCCACCGAGCCCGTACCTGACTACCTGATTTCCTCCACCGGCGCCGAGAACGCAACCCCCAGCGAGTTTGCCGAGGCCGTCGAGGCGGGTAACGACGTTCCCGCCCTCGTGCTGAAGGAAACCAAGGATCTTATCAGCGAGAAGAAGGTGCAGCTGCTGGCCTACAACGAGCAGACCGCCACCTCCCAGACGAACGAGGTACTGCAGGCTGCGAAGGATGCCTCCGTGAACTACGTATCCTTCACCGAAACCCTGCCCGAGAACACCGACTACCTGGCCTGGATGAAGACCAACGTCAGCAACCTCGAAAAGGCGCTCTCCTAAGTGACTGATAATAATAACGGTGCCGCCCCCGCGATTTCGATTCGCGGGGGTAGCCTCGCTTTCGGGGCCCGCACCCTCTGGAAAAATCTCACCCTCGATATTGGGGCCGGGGAGTACTTCGCGGTGCTCGGCCCGAACGGCTCCGGCAAGTCAACCTTCCTCAAGGTCATCCTCGGACTGACCGGTCTTAACTCCGGCGAAATTTCGGTGCTCGGCAAGCCCGCCCGCCTGGGCAACCCCGGTGTCGGGTACGTGCCCCAGCAGAAGGCAATTGCCCCCTCCACCCCAATGCGTGCTCGCGACCTCGTGGGCCTGGGAGTGGACGGGCACCGCTGGGGCATCCGCCTGCACGGCCGCAAGTACCGCGCCAAGGTCGACGAGCTGCTGGAGGCGGTGGGCGCTACCGAGTACGCCAACGTTCCGGTGGGTCTGCTCTCCGGCGGCGAGCAGCAGCGCCTGCGCATCGCCCAGGCCCTCGCGAACGACCCGAAGATTCTGCTGGCCGATGAGGCGCTACTCTCCCTCGATCTGAACCACCAGTACGCCGTGGCGGAGCTGATCCACCGGTTCAACCGCGAGCGCGGGGTCTCGGTAATTTTCGTGACGCACGAAATCAACCCGATTATCGAGCACGTGGATCGCGTGCTCTACCTGGCCAACGGCCGTTTTACGGTTGGTTCGGTCGAGGAGGTTATGACGAGCGAGACCCTCACCTCCCTGTACGGAACTCCGGTGAGCGTGCTCAAGTCCAATGGCCGCTACGTGGTGGTGGGGGAGACCCACGCCAGCGATCACTGCCACGTTGAGGGCGGCGACCAGAATATCCACGGTGCCCACCTGCGGGCCGAGGCACAGCCCGGCGACGCGTCCGGCACCCTGCACCTACCGGGAGGAACCGTTCGATGACCATTCTCTCTTCCCTTCCCGCGTTGGCCGCTGCATCCACCACGCAGGGGGATTTGCTCTCGCGCATCTTCGTGTTTGACCGTTACGGCGAGCTACTGCACATGTTGCAGAACTCCATTTTTGCGGGTGCTGTGCTGGGCCTCATCGGTGGCTTCGTCGGCATCTTCGTGATGATGCGCGATCACGCCTTCGCGGTGCACGGCATTTCTGAGATGTCCTTCGCGGGTGCGGCCCTGGCCCTGCTTCTGGGCTACGACGTGGTCACCGGCTCCATGGTGGGCTCGATTGCCTCGGCCCTGCTGATTGCGATGATTGGGTCCAAGGCGAGCGAGTCGAACTCGGTGATTGGCGCGCTCATGCCCTTCGGTCTGGGGCTGGGTATTCTGTTCCTTTCGCTGTATCAGGGTCGTAGTGCGAATAAGTTTGGCCTGCTCACCGGTCAGATCGTGTCCGTGGATGCCGACCAGCTGAACACCATGATTATTGGTGCGGTGGTCATTATTGCCCTGCTGATTATTGTGTGGAGGCCCCTGAGCTTCGCCTCCCTCGACCCGGATGTGGCTCGGGCGAAGGGCGTTCCGATGCGCTTCCTCTCGCTGGTTTTCATGGTTGTGCTGGGTATCGCGGTGGCGCTGTCGGTGCAGGTGGTCGGTTCGCTGCTGGTGCTGGCCCTGCTGATTACCCCGGCGGCGGCGGCGATGCAGGTGACGGCTTCTCCGCTGCGCACGCTGCTGCTTTCGGTGCTTTTCGCTGAGGCCTCCATCGTGGGCGGCATTATGCTGGCGCTGGCCGGCTCACTGCCGATTAGCCCGTACGTGACGAGCATTTCCTTCCTGATTTACCTGGTATGCCGTGTGATTGGTTCCGTGAAGCGCCGCCACAGCGCCTCGGGCCGTCAGCTGGCGGCAAAGAACTAGCTTACGTCCGCAGACGTGAAAGAGCCCCCGCTCGAGTTGAGCGGGGGCTCTTTCACGTCGTGCTACGGGGCTGGGTTCTCAACGCCCTGTGTGTTGTCGTGCTATCGGTGGGATTCGTCGGTATTTGGTCGGAATCCCAACCGCTTCTAGGACGGTGTGCCGACCCTAGCGGGCCGATTCGTTCTGCGTTTCTTCTTCTCGCAGGGCCAGGGTGCAATCGGGGCAGTAGCCGGTCACCTCGATCACGTGCTCGAGCTCCGAGAAGCCGTACTTCTTGCCCATGGTCAGTGCCCAATCCTCGAACTCGGGAGCTTCCAGCTCGATGGCGGTGCCGCATCGGCGGCAGAGCAGGTGGTGGTGGTGTTCCTTGGCCCGGCAGTGACGGTACAGGGTTTCGCCCTCAACGCCCTTGACCGAGTCCAGTTCGCCGGTGTTGGCCAGCGACTGCAGCACGCGGTAGGTGGTCGCGAGGGAGACCTGTTCCTTGCGGTTTGCGAGAGTGAGGTGCAGATCCTGTGCCGAAATAAAATCGCCGAGCTCTTCCATCGTGGCCTTGATGATGCGGCGCTGACGTGTGTTGCGAGCTTCGGCGGGCTTCGTAATTCTCCGAACGGGAATATGAGTGTCCATTGATGAACCTTTCGGAGCGGATAACCGCCCCCAATAGTCACGGTCGATCTTGTGTAAAGAACTGTACACTAAAGCCACATAGAAAGCCTCTGATTTGCACTTTGTCTCAAAAAGTGAAGTTTTTTGGGATAAGAAGAGAGCTGCAAGAGTAAACTGAAACACATGAAGCTAACGAAGTACACCCACTCCAGCGTCCGCATCGAGAACAACGGACACGTCCTGGTGATTGACCCCGGTAATTTTTCCCCCGAGGGAGAGCACGCCGAGGCCCTGCAGGGCGCGGAGTACCTGTTCATTACCCACGCCCACCCTGACCACTTTCACGCCCCCTCGGTACTGCCGATTATTGCCCAGCGCATCGCAGAGGGTAACCCTCTGAAGATCTGGACCGTTCCCGATGTCGCCAAGGTCATTCTGGAAGCCTCGCCCGAGGCTGAGGTGACCGTTGTGGAGGCGGACACCGAGTTCGCCATCCCCGGTTTCGATGTGAAGACCTTCGGCGGCCAGCACGCTCTGATTCATCCGCTGATTCCCGTAATCCGCAACGTCGGCTACCTGTTCAACAACAGCCTGTACCACCCGGGTGACTCCCTCGTTGTGCCCCACCGCGTGAAGGCGCAGACCGTTCTGGTACCGATTCACGCCCCCTGGTCGAAGGTTCAGGAAGTCATTGATTTTGTAATTGCAACCGGCGCGCAGCGCGTGGTCCCGATTCACAACGGCATGATTAACGCCAACGGTACCGGCATTATCGAGGGTCTGGTGACGAACTTCGGTGGCAAGTACGGTACCGAGCTGAAGCACCTGAACCCTGGCGAGAGCATTGAGGTTGAGGACTAACCCTCATCCCCGTACTATCCGTTCTACCACTCACACGTTCACCGCGTAGGCGGCGGAATAACATCAAAGGAGATAGCATGAGCACGATTTTTACCAAGATTATTGACGGCGAGATTCCCGGCCGATTCGTCTGGAAGGACGATCAGTGCGTGGCGTTCATGGACATCATGCCCCTGTCGGAAGGTCACCTGCTACTCGTCCCCCGCGCTGAGATTGACCGCTGGCCCGACCTGCCGGCTGACCTGGCCGCACATCTGTTCTCTGTGGCGCACAAGATTTCCGGCGCCCTGGACGACGCCTTCGATAAGGACCGAGTCGCGCTCATGATTGCCGGCTTCGACGTGCCGCACACTCACATCCACCTGTTCCCGGCTGACGGCATGGCTGAGTACGACCCCGCCAACGCCAAGAAGGATGCCACCGCCGAAGAGCTGGATGCCACCGCCGAGAAGGTGCGCGCAGCCCTGCGCAAGCGCGGTTACGGCGAGTTCGTGCCGGAGGCATAAACAAAACCTCTTACAGCACGTATAAACACGAAGGAGCCGCCCTCTACTGAACAGTAGAGGGCGGCTCCTTCGTTAATATATCCCGTTGCTATATCCCGGTGGGAAAGAAGCTTAGTGCTTCTCAGCCTTGGAAATCTGATCAGCCAGGTCCTCGGGGGAGAGGTTAGCGGAGGAGAACTCGGGGGTCAGCGGCAGGTGCAGCTGCAGGCCGGTACCGGGGCAAATCTCGACCTTTGCGGAGCGCAGTTTGAAGTCGACCACGTGGCCGCCCTGAACGTGATCGTCGTCGATAAAGTGGGCGTGGCAGCCGGGCACGGAAATACCCTGCTCGTAGATGGGGGTGCGGAAGCCAACGATCGTGCCGGTCACGTTATCGAACTGGACGATGTCCTCGTTCTCGGTGGCGGCAACCATCTTCGGGTAGGGCTTCTCCTGCTTGATGACGGTGCGGGTGCGGACCCATTCGAACTCGCCGTAAATCTTGATGGCGTACATGTAGTTCTTGGAGACGGTGAAGTCATCCAGAATCTGCGAGGCGGACTTACGGAGCAGGTTCTGCGGTAGTTCGCGCTTAATCATGGGCACGAAGTTGGTGACCACGGCGTAGGGGGTCTGCTGGCGCAGGTCGGGCAGGGAGACGGAGCCGTCGTGACGTACCTGGTAGCAGACGCCGTCGAGGACGACCATTTCGCCGTCGAGGCCGTTGAAGGTACCCACACCGAAGTTGCCGTGGCTCAGGAGTTCACCGATGGTCATCTCACCATCGTAGATGCCGTCCAGCAGCTGGGACATGAGGCCGGTCTGAAAAACTTCGTTACGGAAAACAGTTTCACCGTTTAGGATGGTCGGCTGATATGCCATGGTATTTCTCCTCGTTACAGTGGATGCGGCGTCAGACGGGTCGGTCGGTCATCGGCGATGCTCGCCCAGGGATGCGTGAGAGTGCTTCGGGAGGGCGGCGCTGAGAACACGGCGTATGGTGTCGTTTCTCGAGAAATTTGTAGGTGACGCAGGCCGGGCGCTCGCACCTTCTATTTTACTCCTCCTCGCTTTTTTCGTTCAGGAAGGGAGCTCTAACATACATCGTTCGTGCCCGAGTGGACAGAAGTGAGCATAGAAAATGCCGGCGCCCCTCCCGGTTGCACGACGTAAGTAGGAGGAGCGCCAGCACCTTTAGGTTAATCCTTAGAGTCGCTCTAAGCGCAAGTCACAGGCTTGAACCAGGGATAACGATTCAGCACGTGGGGCCTCGCGAATTCCCAAAACCTTATAACCTGAACGGACGACAGATGCCGCGGCGCACGCGAATCGCATCAGGGTCGGTAGGGGGGGCAGGTTAAACGGCTGTTCCCCGCAGACCTCATAGGTATGCGGGGAACAATCACAGGCTAGCTACTGAATGAAGCAAGCTCTTAGACGCCGTAGTATAGCTGGTACTCGAGCGGGTGCGGAATCAGCGAGAGGGGCTCCAGCTCGTTCTTACGCTTGTAATCAATCCAAGCCTGAATCAGATCCTCGGTGAACACGCCACCCTCGAGCAGGAAGTCGTGGTCAGCCTCGAGAGCTTCCAGAGCGGCCTCCAGGTTAGCGGGAGCCTTCTTGATGTCCTTGGCTTCCTCGGCGGGCAGCTCGTACAAGTCCTTGTCAATCGGGGCGGGCGGCTCGATGCGGTTGCGGATACCGTCCAGACCAGCCATCAGCTGAGCTGCAAACGCGAAGTAGGGGTTAGCCGAGGGGTCGGGTGCACGGAATTCGAGGCGCTTAGCCTTCGGGTTGGTGCCGGTAATCGGAATACGGATACCTGCCGAACGGTTACCCTGCGAGTACACCATGTTCACGGGAGCCTCGTAGCCGGGAACCAGACGCTTGTAGGAGTTCACGGTCGGGTTGGTGAAGGCCAGAACAGCGGAGGAGTGCTCAATCAGACCGCCGATGTACCAGCGAGCGATGTCGGAGAGGTTGGCGTAGCCGCGCTCGTCGTAGAAGAGGGGCTCACCGTTCTGCCACAGCGACTGGTGGCAGTGCATACCCGAACCGTTATCGCCGAAGACGGGCTTGGGCATGAAGGTCACGGACTTTCCCCAGGCATCTGCGGTGCCCTTGATAACGTACTTGAACTTCAGCAGATCGTCAGCGGCCTTGGTCAGGGTGTCGAACTTGTAGTTGATCTCTGCCTGGCCGGCTGCACCCACCTCGTGGTGGCTACGCTCGACCTCGAGGCCAACCTCGTCCAGAGCCACGCACATTGCGTCACGCAGGTCAGCCTGCTTGTCGACGGGGGAGACGGGGAAGTAACCGCCCTTGACGGGGGTCTTGTTGCCCAGGTTGCCGCCCTCTTCCTTACGGCCGGTGTTCCAGGGGGCCTCGTCAGAGTCAATCTTGTAGAACACGGAGTTCGGCTCGACCTGGTAGCGAACGTCCTCGAATACGAAGAACTCAGCCTCGGAGGCGAAGAACGCGGTGTCCGCAATGCCGGTGGACTGCAGGTATGCCTCGGCGCGCTCAGCAACGCCGCGGGGATCGCGGTGGTAGGGCTCACCGGTGCGGGGGTTCACGATGGAGCAGATGATGACCAGGGTCTTCTCGATGCGGAAGGGGTCAACGTATGCGGACTGAACATCGGGGATCAGCTGCATGTCGGACTCTGCAATGCCCTGGAAGCCGCGAATGGAGGAACCATCAAAAAGCTGGCCGTTGACGAAGAAATCGTCATCAATCGCCTTGGCGGGCAGGTTGAAGTGCTGCTGCACGCCGGGCATGTCGGTAAATCGAATGTCGACGAAGACGACGTCTTCGTTCTTAATGAAATCGAGGACTTCCTGGGGGCTGGTAAACATGAGGACTGCTCCTTGTTTGATTGAGTGCGGAGGAGGAATAGTAACCCGCCGCGACACCTCAACCTGTTTGTCTAGTGTCGGTTTCGGGCGAATCACGAATCACCCGGACATATCCAGCATAGTAGGTATTTTTTTCGGGTGCATGACTAACGTGTTTCGTCAATGTTACAAATTTGGGAAACAGGTAACAATCTCTGTTGCTCATCTTTTTCCGTGTCTCATCTTTCGCGCCCGGTGGCAGCGGAACGCTACCGGCAATAACGACCCCGGGTACGACGAAGGCCCCGACCCTCCGCGGGGGAAGAGGTCGGGGCCTAGTATTGCCTAACGGCCGCGCATCGCGCGACGATCGGGGCGCGCACGCATCGGGTCGACGCCCTTGGGCAGACCGTTCATCGGGTTGCGCATGTGGTTCAGGGTCTTCAAACGACCGCCCACCGCCTGCACCTCCTGCTGGGTCAGAGCCTTGGGCAGCTTGTTCATGGTCTTCACGACATCCTTGAGCTCCACCTGGCCCTCATCGTGGCCGGTCTCAATCACGTGCACGGGCACGCCGGGAGCCACACGGTTCAGGTGCTTCTTCTCGGTGTTCACCAGGACATTCACGCGGCTGTGGGGGCCCTCGGTCACCAGTACGATGCCGGGGCGGCCCAGCGCACGGAACACCATATCCTGGTTGCGGTTAGCGGCCACCGGCTGCTCCTCGACCTGCCAGCCGCGACGCACCGAGTTCATGGCTGCACCGCTTCGGCCGGGCTGACCCTCAATCTGCGAGAAGGCGGCGGCCTCCGCGCGACGGCTCAGAATCAGCATGGCCACAACGGCGGCGGCACCCAGACCCAGAATAAGGAAGGTAATCCAGTTACCCAGGGCAACGCCGATGAGGATAAAGACCAGGAGAGTGCCCAGGGCGGCCAGGCTCAGAATCCAACCGATATTCGGGTCGGACTTCTTGGTCATCTGGTAGACCTGCTTCATCTGGGCGAAGGTGCCCGGAGTGCGTTCCTTCTTCTTTTTCTTCTCTTCGCGCTTATCTGCCACGATTCTTCCTCGGTGGTTCTTCCGCGGTCCCGAGGCGCCTCAAACGCTCACGGAACCATAGTGACGTAACGATGCAGTGTGCCTGCAATTTATCTAGTTTACCCTACCCGCACAAGGGTCGGGGCATAAGGGAAGGCTCCCCGAACACCAGCTGAATACCGGTTTGGGGAGCCTCCACGCTTCAGACGGAATCTGAAACGGCTTAGTAGCCCGCAGCCACCAGAGAGGAGGCTTCCTGCAGGGCAGCGCCCTCACTCTCGATGTGAGCCAGGTTCTCGGGGATGGGGTAGCCGTTCTTGCGCATCGCGCGAGCCCACAGGCGACCCGCGCGGTAGGAAGAACGAACCATCGGGCCGGCCATAACGCCGGCGAAGCCAATCTCCTCAGCCATGTTTGCGAAGTCCACGAACTGCTGCGGCTTTACCCAACGCTCGATGGGGTGGAAGAGCGGGCCGGGGCGCAGGTACTGGGTGAGGGTAATGATGTCACAGCCGGCATCGTGCAGATCGCACAGCGCCTCGTAAATCTCGTCGTCGGTCTCGCCCATGCCCAGAATCAGGTTGGACTTGGTGACCATGCCGCCTTCCTTAGCCTGGGTGATGACATCCAGGGAACGCTCGTAACGGAACGCCGGGCGAATCTGGCGGAAGATACGGGGAACGGTCTCCAGGTTGTGGGCGAACACCTCGGGCTTCGCGTCAATCACCTTCTGGACATGCTCGGGAACACCCTTGAAGTCGGGGACGAGCATCTCGACGCCGGTGTTCGGGCACATCTTGTGAATCTGGCGGGTGGTCTCTGCGTACAGCCACGCACCGCCGTCTTCCAGATCGTCACGGGCCACGCCGGTCACGGTAGCGTAGCGCAGACCCATGACCTTCACGTTCTTTGCCACCTTGAAAGGCTCAGCGTAGTCCACAGCGACGGGCTTACCGGTCGCAATGTTGCAGAAGTCGCAACGACGGGTGCACTCGGAGCCACCAATCAGGTAGGTTGCCTCACGGTCCTCCCAGCACTCGTAGATGTTGGGGCAGCCGGCCTCTTCACACACGGTGTGCAGACCCTGGCCACGAGCCAGCTCGCGCATCTCGTTGTACTCGGGGCCGACAATGGCCTTGGTCTTAATCCAGTGAGGCTTCTTCTCGATGGGAGTCTCGGCGTTGCGAGCCTCCACGCGCAGCAGCTTGCGTCCGTCAGGCTTGGTGCTCAAAGGTCTTCTCCTTGGGTTCGACGTGCCCTCTGCTCAATCGGGCCACGTCCTATTCTACGCCCGGTGCGGCGTAAGTGTAAGTGAGTTTAATATATGACGTATAGGTGACGAACCGGCCGCTTAGGCGCTGACCGGCTCGAAGGATTCGGCCAGGCGGTCCTGGTACTTCACCAGCTCGGCCTCCAGCGGCTCCAGGATTTCGGCGGGGGTAACGGTGCGACCCAGCTGCTCAGAAATCGAGGTGACGCCCGCATCGCTAATGCCGCAGGGGATGAACTGAGCGAAGGGCTCAAGATCGTTGCAGCAGTTGATGGCGAAGCCGTGCATGGTGGTGTTACGCGAAACGCGCATGCCCAGGGCGGCGATCTTCTTATCCTGGGTCTTGCCATCGCCCAGAATCCACACACCGCTGCGGCCCTCGACGCGCTCACCCTTGATACCCAGGCCCGCCAGGACGTTGATGATAATCTCCTCGACAATGCGCACGTAGGCCACCACGTCGATGGGTTCGGGTAGGCGAAGGATGGGGTAGGCGGTCAGCTGGCCCGGACCGTGCCAGGTGAGCTTGCCGCCGCGGTCAATCTTGACGACCGGGGTGGATTTGTCTGCGGGGTACTCGTGGTCTTCGGTGCGCTTTCCAGCCGTGATGACGGGCTCGTGCTCCAGTAGAAGAATGGTGTTCTGGCGGGTGCGGTTGGCCACCTCATCATGGATGCGGTACTGGTCCTCGAGGCACTCGACATAGTTCACATAGTTCGGGGCGAAGCCCACTCGTTCAATAGTCACAGACATACCTCTACCTTAGACCCGCGGATGAGCTGATGAAAATTAGGTCGCCCTGAATCATATGATGAGCGAACACGGGGCGACACAATACTTTGTGTACTGGTAGGTGAGCGGTGCTGAAGACTAGGGCTTAGGGGTTTAATTTTATCTTTGGTTATTTAATGAAATTATTTAGTGTAATTTGATAGTATTAAGCCATGAATAACGATGAAGTATTCCTGCTCGAAACCATCGGAAACCCCGCCGTGGGCACCCTGAACATTGTCGATTGCCCCTTAGAGATGCGCGTCGAACCGGCTCTGCGCCCGGGGCGCTACACCCGGCGCATCTTCAAGATCCCGGGGAAATCGATAACCCCGAGGCCCGCAAACGGTCCAGGACTCGCGCGGCTCTGCGGGATGAGCGGCCCCTCGGGCGAGAACAACACGGTGAGCCTCTACTACGAACCGCTTGATGCGGGAACCCTGGACCGGCTGCTGGCCCTGCGCCCGCTAGAAATCGAAGAGCTCGTGACCCTGGCCCGCTCCCTGCACGAGGCCATCGAGACCCTGCTCGAAGCGGGGGAGCGGTACGGAGTAATCTCCGCCGAGTACGTGGGACTCACGGCCGGAGGCAAGCCCCGACTGCTGCTCCCGGAGAGCTCCTATATCGCTGCGGAATCCGCTCCCCAAAAGAACACAGAACCCACAAGCTACGCGTGGGCGGGCGAGTACGTGCGCTCCGCCGCAGTCCTGCTATGGCGCGCCGCCTGCGGGCACGACCCCGAACCGGCCGAGGCCCGCGTGCCCCTCAGCCTGCGCCTCGGCCCCGGAATAAAAACCGAAGCTGACCGGGGAGCCGATTGGAGCACCGACCGGGCCCGAAACCTCGGCCGTGCCCTCGAGTACCTGCTGGATGCCCCCGCCGCCCGGCTGGCCCGCATCGGCCTGAACCCCGTGCTTGATCTTGACCTCGACTCCAGGCCCATTAACGTGTACCTCAGCTGCTCCGAACGGGCCCGGATGCTGATTCCCGCCGCTCCGGAACGAGAGGATAGCGCGCGGGACACCCCGCTCGAGAAGACCCGAGAAAAGGTCCGCAAGTTCTTAGAAACCCGCGGGGTGATGACACAGCGCGGAAAGTCGGGGAGGCACACCCCCGGGAGAGCCCGCCCACCCGCTACCCACCTCGCCCGACGGCTCGTAAACGCCGATACGGGAGCTGACAAGAAAATCGCCAAAGGCTTGCGGCTTAACACCCCGATGCGGCTCGGGGCCACCGCGCTGACCCTGGCCGCGCTCGCGACCTCTGCCGGCATGCTGACTCTCAACGGGGGAGAGGTAGAAGCCTCGGCTCAGGTGCACGCCGCCTCCGCCGAATCTTCCGCGGCACGCGATGCTCCCGACGTATCGGCGGCGGGGGAACGCGAAAACCCAGGGGCGGTGCTGAGGGCTCTTCTCGACCAGCGCAACCGCGAACGCCGCGCCCGAGGCGGCGCCGAGCTCACTCTCGAAAGCATCGAAGACTCCGCCGGAGGCGGGGAAGACCTGCGCATCGTCGCGGTGGTTTCGGCATCGGGCTACCGGCCCAGCGCTGAGGAGAAGCAGGCCCGCAAACTCAGCGAAGAAAATGGGATCACCCGCCAAAAAGTTATTTTCGAACTGCACCGTGGAGAGCAAGGCTGGGAAATCGTCCGCGCCGAACCCGTATAACCGCGGCATTGCGGGGATACAAAAGCGGCGGCCCCACCCACCGAAGTGGATGGGGCCGCCGCTTTTACGCGCCGCCGGAAAAACCGGCGGAGCTACGCTCGGTTACCCGTCAGGGTATCGCCACAAGGAAACTTCCTTGAGCCTGTGCAGATCTTAGAGACCCAGCTCGGACTCGAAGTTTGCCTCCTCCAGGCGGGTCTTGACGGTGCGCAGGAAGCGACCTGCGTCTGCACCGTCGACCACGCGGTGGTCGTAGGTGAGGGACAGGTAGCACATGGAGCGGATAGCGATAACGTCGTTACCGTCTGCATCCTGGATAACCATGGGGCGCTTCACGATCGAACCGGTACCGAGGATTGCAACGTTCGGCTGGTTGATGATCGGGGTGTCGAACAGTGCACCGAAGGAACCAATGTTGGTGATGGTGAAGGTCGAACCCGACAGCTCCTCGGGGGAGATGTCGCCGGTACGTGCGCGGCCACCCAGGTCGGCGATAGCCTTTGCCAGGCCAGCAATGCCCAGATCGGAAGCGTTCTTGATGACGGGAACCAGCAGACCCTTGGGGGTGTCCACAGCAATAGCGATGTTCTCGGAGCCGTGGTAGGTAATCTGCTTGTAGTCCTCGGTCATGGAAGCGTTCAGAGCGGGGTGCTGCTGCAGAGCCTCAGCGGTTGCCTGGACGAAGAAGGGCAGGAAGGTCAGCTTTGCGCCCTCGCGAGCAACGAAGCCGTCCTTAGCCTTTGCACGCAGCTGGACAACGCGGGTCACGTCAACCTCGGTGACCTGGGTCAGCTGGGTGGAGATGTCCAGAGACTCGCGCATACGCTTTGCGATGACCTGGCGGATGCGTGCGGTCTTCTCGACGGTGCCACGCTTGGGGGAAACCTCGAAGGTGTGCGGTGCCTTTGCGGAACCAGCAGCCGGAGCGGCAGCTGCAGCGGGAGCAGCAGCGGCGGGAGCAGCGGAACCCTTAGCGGCGATAGCAGCCTGAACATCCTGCTTGCGGATGCGGCCACCAACACCGGTGCCCTTCACGGTGGACAGGTCGATGCCGTTGTCCTTAGCGAGCTTACGGACCAGCGGGGTCACGTATGCCTCACCCTCAGCAGCTGCCGGAGCGGCAGGTGCTGCGGGAGCTACGGGAGCAGCAGCCGGTGCGGCAGGTGCTGCGGGAGCGGCCGGAGCAGCTGCGGGAGCCGGAGCGGCGGGAGCAGCAGCAGCGGAAGCGTCACCGATGATAGCCAGAACCTGGCCAACCTCTGCGTCCTCATCCTCGGGGATGCGGATCTCGAGCAGGGTACCTGCAACGGGGGAGGGAACCTCGGTGTCAACCTTGTCGGTGGAAACCTCAACCAGGGGCTCGTCAACCTCAACCTGCTCGCCAACTTCCTTCAGCCAGCGGGTCACGGTGCCCTCGGTCACGGACTCGCCCAGTGCGGGCAACAGGACCTCGGTGCCGGAAGCGGAGCCAACGGCGGGAGCAGCCGGAGCGGGTGCTGCGGGAGCCTCAGCAGCCGGAGCGGGAGCTGCGGGTGCAGCGGCAGCGGCGGGAGCAGCCGGAGCAGCAGCGCCGGAACCGTCGCCAATGATAGCCAGAGCAGCGCCGACCTCGACGTCCTCGTCCTCAGGGACGAGAATCTGCTCGACAACGCCTGCTACGGGGGAGGGAACCTCGGTGTCAACCTTGTCGGTGGAAACCTCAACCAGGGGAGCGTCAACCTCAATGGTGTCGCCGACCTCTACGAGCCAGCGGGTGACGGTACCCTCGGTCACGGACTCGCCCAGTGCGGGCAGTACTACGGTGTGGGACATAATCTTTCCCGTTCTCCTTGGTGAATGCTTGAACTAGAAAAATGTGGGGCGGCAACCCGGACGCGCGCCCCCGGTTCAGAACCGGGGAGCACGCATCCGGGTGCGGGGCGTTGTTCAGCGGATACGCCCGTCACCGCCTTGACCTGAAAGGTCGTAACTAAGCCGACGCGAAAACATCAGCCAGTAAAAATATGTGCGCCTGGATTATGCGCTGTGCAGCGGGGTGCCGTTCAGGAGCATTGCTGCCTCACCCAGGGACTCGTTCTGAGTCGGGTGTGCGTGGATGAACTTGGCGACGTCCTCGGGGAATGCTTCCCAAGCAACCCACATCTGAGCCTCACCAATCTGCTCACCCATGCGCTTACCGATGGCGTGAACACCAACGATGGGGCCGTCCTTCTGACGAACAACCTTGACGATACCGGTGGCGCCCAGGATAGCGGACTTACCGTTACCGGCCAGGTTGTACTCAGCGGTCTCAACGTTGTCAGCGCCGAACTTCTCCTTAGCCTTGGGCTCGGAGTAACCGACGGATGCAATCTCGGGGTCGCAGAAGGTGACCTTGGGGATGTTGATGTCTTCAACAACGGTGGGGTTCAGGCCAGCGATTTCCTCGGCAACGAAGATGCCCTGCTGGTAACCGCGGTGAGCCAGCTGAACACCGGGGACGATGTCGCCCACTGCGTAGATGTTGCCCACGCCGGTGTGCAGGCGCTCGTTAGCCAGGACGAAGCCGCGATCCATGGGGATGCCCTGCTCCTCGTAGCCCATGTTTGCGGTGTTCGGGCCACGACCAACAGCGACCAGAACGATGTCAGCCTCGAAGACCTTGCCGTCTGCCAGGGTGACCTTAGCGCCGTTAGCATCCTGCTCGACCTTCTCGAAGAAGGTGCCGGTGTTGAACTTGATGCCGCGCTTCTTGAAGGCACGCTCCAGGACCTTGATGATTGCGGGATCCTCGTTCGGGACCAGGTGGGGCAGACCCTCAATGATGGTGACGTCCACGCCCATAGCGTTCCACATGGATGCGAACTCGCAACCAATCACGCCGCCGCCGAGCACGATAGCGCTCTTGGGCAGGTAGTCCATCTCCAGAGCCTCGGTGGAGGTCAGGATGCGGCCCTCAATGGGCAGACCGAAGGTCTTGGAGACCGAACCGGAAGCCAGGATGATGTTCTTACCCTTGTACTCCACACCGTTAACGGTGATGGTGTCCTGAGCGGTGAGCTTGCCCTCGCCGGCAATGATCTCGATGCCCTTCATCTTCAGCAGGCCAGCGAGACCCTTGAACTTACCGGAAACGATGCCGTCCTTGTAGTCGCGCACCTTGCCCATCTCGATGGACTGCAGAACAGCGTTGACACCGACCTTGGATGCCTCGCGTGCGTCCTCGGCCAGCTCAGCTGCGTGCAGGTAGGCCTTGGTGGGGATGCAGCCGGTGTGCAGGCAGGTGCCGCCGACCTTTTCCTTCTCAATCAGACCGACGGTGAAGCCCAGCTGGCGTGCGCGAATAGCTGCAGAGTAACCAGCGGAACCGCCGCCGAGGATGAGGATATCGAATTCTTGAGCCACGATATTGCTCCCTTGCATAGTTGGTGGGGTACGACCCCGTGCAATGAGTTCTTACCTTATTGGTAGGTTCCCCAGCACACACAGCAGGCCCGCATCAAAAAGACGCGCGCCCATCCGCGTACGCAGAAAAACACTTAATACAACAATACCCCCGATACCGTCCCTTTAAGTTCACTCAGGGCGGTTTTTAGCCAAATAATCCCGCAAAGAGGTCAAAAATTCGAGGCGTATAGCATGCTGGACACCCCGTCCGGTCCTTCTCGCACGGGGATGCTGAAAGGCCCGGACGGGAGAAGAAAAGCTCCCTCCCCAACGAACCGAGAAAAGGCGGAAATGACCTCAACGCAGCGCGCGAGGCGCCCCGGCCTGTTCGGCCGAAGCGCCTCGCGCATCCCTATATAACCGTTCAGCAATCAGCGGAAACACTGCAGAAAGGACGCCCTCTGCAAGAGTCCCGGCGCAGCCGAACCCTCTACTTGGCGTAGGACTGGATGAAGTTCACCAGGGTTGCGGTACCGAAGCCGGTACCCTCCTTCGGGGTGTAACCGTAGGGTGCCTCCTCGTTGAACGCGGGACCCGCGATGTCCAGGTGCGCCCACGGAATACCTTCGCCCACGAACTCCTTCAGGAACAGGCCCGCGGTCAGGGCACCGCCGAAACGCGAACCGATGTTCTTAATATCGGCAACCTGCGAGTCCAGGCTCTTGCGCAGGTAAGACTCCAGCGGCATCGGCCAGTAAGCCTCACCGGCGGATGCGCCGGCAGCCTGCACGCGCTCGCGAATCTCCTCGTCACCCAGCAGAGCGGCGGTGCGCAGGCCCAGGGCGGCCATAGCGGCACCGGTCAGGGTGGCGATATCCAGAATGACGTCCGGCTTAGCCTCGGAAGCCAGCGCGATACCGTCCGCCATAACCAGGCGACCCTCGGCATCGGTGTTCAGCACCTCAACGGTGTGGCCGTCGCGCATGGTGATGACATCCTCGGGGCGCAGGGCGTGGCCGCCGGGCATGTTCTCGGCCAGGCACAGGTAACCGGTCACGGCCACCGGAACCTCCAGCTCAGCGGAGGCCACCACGGCATTCAGCACGGCTGCGGCACCGGCCATATCGCACTTCATGGTCATCATCGAAGCGGCGGGCTTCAGCGAGTTACCGCCGGAATCAAAGGTGATACCCTTACCCACCAGAGCCACGTGAGCCTTCGGGTTCTCGGGGACGTACTTCACCACGGCAAGAACAGGCTTGCGGGGAGAACCCTGGCCAACGCCGGCAATACCGCCGAAGCCCTCCTCGACCAGGCGGTCGTAGTGGAAGAGCTCAATCTCAACGTTTGCGTAATCCTCGGCCAGCTCAGCCGCAAACTCACCGAAGGTCTCGGGGTACAGGTGCGACGGGGGCAGGTTCACCAGACGGCGTGCGTCCTTGGTGGTCTCACCCAGGACCAGGGCCTGCACCAGTGCGGGCTCCGCCTCATCGGGATCAATCGAGGAAATAACCAGGACGGACTCAATCTCTTCCTTAATCGAATCCTGGGTCTTGCCGCGCATACCCTCCTCGATGAAGTTACCCAGCACGGCGCCGTGCGCGACGGCCTCAATCTCATCCACGGAGGACAGGCCGAAATCGAAGGCAATCTCCTCGGCGGAACCGGCCAGCTGACGGCTTGCCGAACCAGCGGCATAGCGCAGGGCATCCAGACGCTCCTGACCGGTAGCCTGATCGGAACCCAGACCAGCCAGAGCCACAATGCCGGCACCCGAATCCTCAAGACCCGGCAGACGCAGCAGCTGATCGGGGGCGCCCGAGGCACCCAGCGCCTCCAGCAGCTCGTTGATACCCTCGGCGGAATCCTCAGACAGCGAGTTCGGGGCCAGGTACGGGCCCTCGGAACCCTTCAGAACACCCAGGACCAGAACGTCGGCCTCCAGCGCCTCAAGGTCGGTGCTGTGAATCGACAGGGAAAGAGACATCGTTACTCCTTTGCGTATGTCTTCTTGAAACCATCCCACCCGAAGCTGGCGAACCGTGCGAAACGGTGCCCGTAGAGGCGGGATGCGCCGCGCAAAAGTACGCGGACTACCCGTTTCTACTCTACCGGATGGGGCGGGGGAGCGGCGCGTACGCTCGCAAGCCATCCGCGGGGGTCCCCAGCATTTCGGCTCATGCAGGGCAGACCGTTCACCCGCCGCGAGAAAACGCCGAGATAGAAGCCAACACAATCTTCTTGGCCTAAAATGAAAGACTACGGAAAGCGTCTGTTGACAGAAAGGCGCGTTGGCCAGCCCCGTGACGAAACACGGCATGGCGGGCCGAACGGATTCATAGTGAGGAGGCTGTCATGCTCAATCCCGAAGATCTCTACTTAGCTAATACCAAAATCCTCGACGATCCGCGGATGCACGGGCTGACCCTCGTCATCGCCCTCTCCAGCCCGCAGGACGCCGGATCCACCGCCGGACAGCTCGGGCAGGTGCTCCTCAGCGAGCTGAAGAACATTGAAATCGTCGAGTTCGACAGCGACCAGCTGCACAACTACCGCGCCCGCCGCCCCTTCGTGCACTACGAGAAGGACCACTTCGAGAACCCGCAGTACCCGCAGCTCAAGCTCTACGCCGTCGAGGATAGCCTCGATCAGCCCTTCCTGCTGCTCACCGGCGCCGAACCGGACCTGCAGTGGCAGCGTTTTCAGAAGGCTCTGCTCGGCATTGTGCGACGCCTGCAGCCTTCGCTCATCGTGCTGGTTTCGGCCTACCCCATGCCCGTGCCGCACACCCGGCCCTTCCCCGTCACCGCGCACGGTTCCCGCAAGGACCTGATTCGCGGCATCTCGCCGTGGAAGCCTACCGCGGATATGCACGCGACCATCACCAACCTGCTCGAGGTGCTCTTTACCGACAACGGCTACGACACCGTGGGATTCGGCGTGAATATTCCGCAGTACATCTCCGAGGCCGACCTGCCGCAGGGCACCCTCACCGCCCTCGAGCACGTGGGCATGGCCGCGCATCTCTCGCTACCCACCGACGATTTGCGCGAGGCCGCCCGCCACGTGCACGGGCAGATTAACGACCAGGTCAAGCAGAACCCCGAAATTGGGCGCATGATCACGACCATGGAAGAGAACTACGACGAGAACTACCGCACCTCGGATATCGCCATTCCGCTTTCGCGACGGGACGCCAACAATATTCCGAGCCGCGACGAGATTGGTGCCCTCTTCGAACGCTTCCTGGACGAGCACTAGGGGAACGCTAGGCAGACGCTAACCGATTCGTCGAGGCGCGGCGCCGGAGGAGGGGAGACTCACCTGCATCTGCGGCTCTCCAATCGACCGTACAGCGGGGCGTTCGTGACCGAATGTGACGGAACCGCCGCGGTGCAGTACCCGAAAAACCGAACAAAACGAATAAATCTGTGGATTTTCTTCTCTTTACAGAGGAGATATCCACAGATTTTTTCTTTAACGGATGCCAAGGCGGCGCACCTGACATTGTGGAACCATGAACAAGCACCGCAAGACCCAGAAGCCCAGCCCCCAGAACCCTAACACCCGAGATGGCCTCCAGAGAGCCGTCCGGACGGATAGTCTTCCGAACGGCACCCCGAGCCCCGCGCCTCCCTCAATCTCCACCGAGTACGACGTTCTCAGCCACGCCCTCCACCACAACGGCTACTGGCCCGAACGCTCCCTCATCATCCTCACCGCCCACAACTCCGTCCTCGGCCCCAGCCTGCGCGTCAACCTGCCTGAAGAACCGCTCCCCGAAAGCCACCGCGCCGTGTACCTCACCGGCCTCTTCACCATGATTCCCGCCGAATACGACGGGGCGCCCCTCAACCGCTTCTACGCCATCATCGTCGATGGCGATAACGCCGTACGCCAACGCCAACTCGACCCAGCCACCCGAACCGCCGCGACCCTGCACGAAGTCGGCGCAGACATCACCGCGCAGAGCCGCATCAGCTCCTGGGCACACATGCTCTTCGACCCGCGCATCGTCGGCGAACGACGCTGCGAAGACATCATCTACGCCGGCGCCGCCACCGTGTGGGCTCTCAACGACCGCATGGAAGCGCTCACCCTTCTCGGACCCATCGAAGACCTTCACGCCAGCCGCTACCAGGCATGGCGAACCAGTCTCGGTGACAGCATCGCGCCCGACGCAACCGGCAACTTCGCCCGGAGCCCCTGGGATACCGACACGACCAACAACCCCTCTGCCCGCGATGACTGGGAATCCGCCACCGAGCTCTGGAGCGCAACCCGCGCTCAACGCGTCCCGGTCACCACCACCGACCGAGCCTACCGCCAGGCCCAGCTCGACCTCTGCTACTGGGAGACCGCCATCAGCGCTGTCGAACCCTACCTGAACACCCCGCCCGAGCTCAGCGAACGCACCATCGGCGACACCCTCCGCGAGCTCATCCCCGTCGAGGTCGCTGGGCACCTGCGTGCATCCCTGCAGCCCAGCACCCTCACCAACGCCTTCGAGGAGCACAGCACCCTCGAAATTCTCAGCCCGGAGACCCTGGCGTACCTCGCCGGGTACGGCCTCGACCGAACCCAGCAGGTACTCGCCATCCAGCGGTACACCACCGATTACATTTACTATGCCCTAGGCGGCGCCGCACCCATCAGCGAGCCTCGCGAAGAGCCCATCGAACCGCCCCACTACGGCACGCGCATCACCCGAAAGGCCCGGATGCCTCGCAGTTTCACCGCCGCCTTGGCAGGCGAGGGGCCCGCCGTGCGCACCGTCCCCGCCAAGTGCAATCAGTGGCAAGACTGGATTCGCCGAACCCATCGCACCATCCAAGCCGCCAATCTCGAGCGCTGGGCCTTCACCGAGCTCGACGGAATCGACCTCGCCGAAAGCTCCCTGCTTCACGAAGAAACCCTCCACGAGTACAGAGGCGGTCGGGTTTCTCCCTACGCCGCAGAAACGGACGGGGAAGCACCCGCAACCGATGAAGAAAACCGCGACCAACACATCATCCAACAGCTCAACAACAGCACCTATATGAGCGAACCCCGCCGCCTCGCGGCCCTCAACCACTACCGCGCCGCGCTCACCGGGTCTGCCGACGTCGAGGCACCCGACTACCGCCGTCTCAACGCCCTCGAGCTTCTCTCCAGCCTTCTCGTTCCGGGCTCCAACACCGCGGAGTACAGCGCCCTACGCACCCTTCAATCCTGGAGCAACTGGCTCAAGGGACACAGCACCTACGCTAACCTGTTGCGCCACGAAGCACAGCTCCACGACCTCCGCCTCAGCCCCAACATCATCGATGCGCGACTCGCCACCGGAACCTGCCCCGCCTGGCTCACCGCTCGGCGTGCAAATACCGACGCGCTTACCGAAGGGACCACCATCAGCACCCTCAAGCCCCGCAAAAACACCCCGACCTACGGCCAGTCAAGTTGAAAGCCCCCGAAAATCTGCAATACTTATGTATTGACCCCGTACAGTCGATGCGCTATAGCGCGCCCTCAAACAGCTCAGTACAACGAGCCGCGGCACCACGTAAACGACCAACGCGAGCGGAATAAAAACCCGTCCCGCAGCGTTAATCGGTTCAGAGTCGCAAACACACCAAAGAGGACGCCAGCACAGACTTGACAGGGTCTTAGGTGTTTTGCAGACAAAGCACCCCAACACAAGCCAGAAAGGGTACTAGTGGCACCTGCACCCAGCAAGAAGACTGCAACCGGCGACGCAACCGAAGAAACCGCCGCCAAGACCACCCGCGCCACCAAGGCAACCAAGACTACTAAGGCAGCCAAGACCACCTCCGAGGCAGCCCAGGAAACCACCGCAGAAGATACTGCCACCGCAACCACCGCGGAAAAGCCCAAGCGCACCCGCAAGACCACCGCTAAGGCAACCACCAAGCGCAAAACCGGCGGACGACGCAAGAAGACCGACGACGACTTCGACCTCGAACTCGACGACGATCTCGAAACCACCGACGCCGACGAAGAGCCTGAAGAAGACGAAGCCACCGTCGCCAAGAAGGAAGAAAAGAAGGCCGCCGAAGCTGTAGCAGCCAAGGGCTCCGGCTTTGTTCTCACCGCCAGCGACGACGACGACGCCCCCGCTCAGCGCGTCGTCACCCCCGGCGCAACCGCCGACCCCGTCAAGGACTACCTCAAGCAGATTGGTAAGGTCTCCCTGCTCAACGCACAGCAGGAAGTTGACCTCGCCATGCGCATCGAGGCCGGCCTCTACGCAGAACACAAGCTCGCCGAAAACCCCGACATGGACAAGGACCTCAAGAAGGCCATGCGCTGGGTCGTCCACGACGGCAAGCGAGCCAAGAACCACCTGCTCGAAGCCAACCTGCGACTCGTCGTCTCCCTCGCCAAGCGCTACACCGGCCGCGGCATGCTCTTCCTTGACCTCATCCAGGAAGGTAACCTCGGCCTCATCCGCGCCGTCGAGAAGTTCGACTACTCGAAGGGCTTCAAGTTCTCCACCTACGCAACCTGGTGGATCCGCCAGGCCATCACCCGCGCCATGGCAGACCAGGCCCGCACCATCCGCATCCCCGTGCACATGGTCGAGGTCATCAACAAGCTCGCCCGCGTGCAGCGCCAGATGCTTCAGGACCTCGGTCGCGAACCCACCCCCGAGGAGCTCGGTAAGGAACTCGACATGACCCCCGAAAAGGTCATCGAGGTTCAGAAGTACGGCCGCGAGCCCATCTCCCTGCACACCCCCCTCGGCGAAGACGGCGACTCCGAATTCGGTGACCTCATCGAGGACTCCGAGGCAGTCGTCCCCGCAGACGCGGTGTCCTTCACCCTTCTGCAGGAGCAGCTCCACTCCGTCCTCGACACCCTCTCCGAGCGTGAGGCGGGCGTCGTCGCCATGCGATTCGGCATGACCGACGGCCAGCCCAAGACCCTCGACGAAATCGGCAAGGTTTACGGCGTGACCCGCGAACGAATCCGCCAGATCGAGTCGAAGACCATGTCTAAGCTCCGTCACCCGTCGCGTTCGCAGGTACTGCGCGACTACCTGGACTAGTACTCCGACTACCAATAACGGCGCACCGGTTCCCGCTCGCGGTACAGTTCCGCACGACCGGCTCACGGACGCTACTCGTGGGGGAGTACCCCCTCTGCGGCGCCCCAATAAGTGAATGGGCCAGTCGCCTTGAGGACGGAGCCCCCCGCTCCGCGTGACCGGCACGCGGATGATGCTCGCGGTACAGTTCTGCGCAGCCGGCACCGCGGACGCTACTCGCGGGGGAGTGCCCCCTCATCGGTGCCCCAATAAGTGAATGGGCCAGTCGCCTTGAGGACGGAGCCCCCTCCGCTCCGCATGCCCGCTATGCCGTCTAGGTTCAGGTTCGCTAGTTCTAGCACATACAGAAAAGGCTCTCCGATATACCGGAGAGCCTTTTCTGTGCCTATATGCAGTTTGTTGCGATAGCTTGCGGACGATGCTCGCGGCACCGTTCTGCGCAGCCGGCTTGCGGACGATGCTCGCGGGGGAGTGCCGGACGGACTTCGCGCACTTGTCCTTGCAGACAGCGTGCCGGCTCCCGCTCGCGGGGGAGTGCCCCCTCTTCAGCGCCTGGGGGCGCTTCGAGGACGGAGCCCCCGCTCCGCGTGACCGGCTACGCCGCCAAGGTTCAGCGCCGTCGAGGTGCAGCGCTACTACAGGCCCAGCTGGCGCAGATAGCGTTCCGCAACCGCCTCCACCTGGTCTAGGCCATGCACACGACCCAGCGCCTGTGCCCAGGCATCACCCGCAGGTTCCGAACCCACCGGCAGACCGGCCGCCGCCCACAGCATACCGACCATCGCGCCCACCGAATCCGAATCAGAATCCACCGACACCGCGCGGCACAGCCCCTCAAACAGGGCACCACGCACCGTCGCATCATCAGCATCGGCGGGCAGATTCCTCAGCGCATCCGCCGCGCACCACAGCGCCGTGCCCAGCAGCTCCGGAGCGGTCCACCCCGTACCAAAATGATCAGCCACCGCCTGCGGCACCGGCACCACACCGCGCTCCAAAAGCTCGAAGGCACGGTTCAGCGCCTCCACGGTGCGGGAACCATCACCCGGAATCGCATCATCCCCGGCAACCGAACCGCACCACGACACCACACGACGCGCCGCCTCCAGCAACGCGTCAAACGAGCCGGACGGGGATGCCAACAAATCGCGGATGAGCAGCGCGTACGCCGCCGCTGACACTAAAGCCTCCGGGTGGCCGTGCGTCAATGCCGCACCGCGCACCGCCAACATGACCACCGTGCGCTCCTGAGCCACCGGCAACAGCCCCAGAGCCGCCGAACGCACCAGCGCGCCGCTACCCAGAGCATCAGGGTTCACCGACTTCGACACCAGCTGCATCTCACCGGTACCCAACGCCCGCAACGTCGCAGCACCCGGACCGCGACGAGCCGTCAACTCGTTCGACCCGTCAATTTCACGATCCAAAGAAAACGGGGCGGTCTCCGGCAGAGCCTCGCCAATACCGCGGAACCACCGCAAATACGCCAGCCACAGGCACGCCAACTCATCCGCCGCCGCGCCCTCGTTATTCCACTCCAGAACCTCCGTCAGGCCGTCTAGAGTGTAGCAGGTCAGCTGCGTATCATCGCTGATTAGCAGCTCGCCGTACGCGGCCTCCCAGGGCTTCGGGCTGCGCTCCGCGATCTGCTCCGCCGACAGCAGCTCAAGGGGATAGCCCAGCGCGTCACCCAGCGCAGACGCATACAACAGGCCTCGCACCCGGCCCGCAAACTCCGCAGAAACCTCGGGTGCGCGCGTGAACTCAGAAAAACTCATAGGGCGATTATCCCACGGGTGGCTAGGATGCGGGGGGGGGGGGGATGTGCCAAGCGGCTTCGTGCTCATGCTCGCGGGGGAGTGCCCCCTCTGCGGCGCTGGGGTGCCTTGAGGACGGAGCCCCCGCTCCGCGTGAGCACCTACGCCGTGAATGGTTGGCTACTCATCCTCACCGGGACTGGAGGGAGGCTTGGACAAGAACAGCTTTGCACTCACGCTCGCGGGGGAGTGCCCCCTCTGCGGCGCTGGGGCGCCTTGAGGACGGAGCCCCCGCTCCGCGTGAGTGCCTACGCCGTGAATGACGAACCGCGGGGCGCACTTTTCTCAACGGTGCCATACTGAAACCATGAAGATTCTGCACACCTCCGACTGGCACCTCGGCCGCACCTTTCACCGCAGCCCTCTCACCGACAAGCACCGACAGTTCATCGACGAACTGCTCGACTACGTGCGGGCCGAGGGCGTCGATGCCCTCCTCATCAGCGGGGACGTCTACGATAGCAGTATCCCCAACGCCGAAAGCACCACCCTGCTCGACCGGGCTCTCACCCGCCTCGTCCAGGCCGGCGTGCAGGTTATCCTCAGCTCCGGCAACCATGATTCCTTCCGCCGCCTCAGCTACGGATCAGCACTCTTCGAAGCCTCGGGCGTGCACATCCGAACCACTCTCGAGGACGCCACCCGCCCCGTCGAACTCGTCGAGGGGGCCCAGCGCGTGCACGTCTACGCCATTCCCTACCTTGCGCCGCGCCTGCACGCCACCGCACTCGGGGTTGAGCCCACTCACCGTGCCGTCCTCGGCGCCGTCACCGATGCCATTCGCGCGGACATCGCCGACCGTCGAGCTCGCGGCGAAGGTGCCGACCGCGTCATCGTCATGAGCCACGCAACTGTCAGCAACACCGCAGGCAACGCCGACACCACGCCCCGTAGCGACTCCGAACGCGACATCAGCGTCGGCGGCATCGACTGGGTACCCGCCTCCCTCTTCGACGGCTTCGACTACGTAGCCCTCGGGCACATTCATAAGCGGTACCCCGTCACCGCGACCATTCGCTACAGCGGCTCACCCCTCGGCATCTCCTTTAGCGAAGAAACCAACCGCAACGGCGCCTACCTCATCGAGCTCACACCCGGCGAAGAGCCCGTCATCACCGGGCATGAATGGGCGACCCGCGTTCCCATGAAAACCCTCCGCGGCACCATGGACGATCTGCTCAACAACCCGGAATACACCCCCTACGAGCGCGGCTACTACTGCCGCATCGAGCTCACCGACGAAACCCTTCCCGTCGGCGCGGTCGACACGCTCCGCAAGCGGTACGAAACCATCTCGCACTTCAGCTACCGCAGCACCCGCGAAGCCATCGAAAAACCCGCCGCTCCGCCGCTCAGCCAGAAGATTAACCCCGTGGACCTCTTCGACCAATTCCACCGTTACGTTCGCGAGCGTCCCCTCACCGACCCCGAACGCGCCGTCATCACCGATATCGCCGACCGAGTCACCGCTCAGAAAGACCACGCATGATTCTGCACCGCCTCGAATTTGAAGCCTTCATGGCATACCCCGACCGGCAGACCATCGACTTCGGCGACCTCAACGCTGCCGGAGTCTTCCTGCTCAACGGTCCCACCGGCGCCGGTAAGACCACCATCCTGGACGCTATCTGCTACGCCCTCTACGGCGGTACCACCGGCGACCGCGACCCCGCGCAGCTCTACTCCACCTACGCGGCACGCAGCAACACCCCGCCCCGCGTCTTCCTCGACCTCACCCTGCAGGGCCGCCGCCTGCGCATTAACCGCACCCCCGTGTACAGCCACCCCATCACCCGCGGCAAGCGCGCCGGACAGATGACCGTCAAGGCCGCCACCGCCACCGTGGAGGAGCTGCTTCCCGGAGGCAACCCGGGGGACGATAAGGCCTGGAAGCCCATCGCCTCCCAGGTCAAAGAGGTCAACGCCGTCATCGCGGAGCATATTCACCTCAACCGCGAACAATTCCTCAAGGTCGTGCTCCTCGCGCAGGGGCAGTTCGCGCAATTCCTCAAGTCCAAGCCGGTAGAGCGTAAAGAACTGCTCAAGAAGATGTTCCCCGTAGATCACATCGAGGCCATGTACGCCGAGCTTCTCGAGGAGGCAAAGCAGGCCCGGCAGGACGTTGCCCACGATGAACAGGCCCTCGACGGCTATCTCAATCGTGCCCGGAGTGGTATGGAGGCTCTTCGCGAAAGCTTCGCCCCGCTCACCCCCGAGGGGGAGGTGGCCGAAGCATCCTCCGCCGGCGCGTCGGAGGTCGAAGAAGCCGCGGAGGCGATTACCCCAGAAACCGTCGCCGCCGAAACCCTTGACGCGTGGCTCGCCTCCGGTATCGAGGAGGCGCGCACCGCCTCCGCGCGGGACGGCCGGGAACAGTCCCGCCTTGCCGGCGAAGCTGACCGTCACGCCCAGACCCTCAACGAGCGCCTTCAGCTTCGCAAGGACTGGGGCGAGTACGAACAGCTCATCGCGCGCCGTGAACGCCTCGTTGAGGAACGAGAACCGCACGAAGCACGCGTGAAGGAGCTTGCGGATGCCCGCGCCGCCGCCCCGCTCACCGTGCGTTACACCCAGCTGCGCGTTGAGGAACAGGACATCGAGGAACAGCGCGCCCGGCAGGCCGAGTACGCCGGCGCCCTGAAGACCGCCCGCGAGAGCCTGCGCCGTGCCCTGCGTGCGGGGGAGGATCCCGCGGAAGACGCCGTGCCCTACCCCGAGGAGGAGCTCTTCGCCATGCGTACGGCTGAAGAGCCCGCGGAGGCCCGCGGCCGGCATCTCGACGCTACCCTCGCCTCCCTGCGCGCCCTGCACAAGCGCGACGATCAGTTGGCCCAGGAGGAGCGCACTGTCCGACAGACCCAAACCCGGAGCGAGCAGCTGGCCCAGAAGGTCGAAAGCGCCGCCCAGAACCTCGAAACCTTGGGTGCCAGGGCGCGGGAAATTCAGGAGAACCTGAAGGTCTACGAGAAGGCTGAGGAAGAGCACGCTCTTGCCCTCCGCGGGGCCGAGGACGCCGAGAAAGCGCACCGCGAAGCCCAGCAGGCCCAGCAGAATATTGACGCCGCGCGGCGGGCCGTCGCCGAGGCCGAGAAGGAAGCGGAACGAGCCCTCGGCACCCGGCAGAAGGCTCAGGAACGCTGGGAGGAAGCCGCCCGAGCCGCTATCGAGGCGACCGACGCCTTCAGGAGCCTGCAGGCGCAACGATTGGCCCAGGCGTCCTCCCTGCTCGCCCGCGAGCTGACCGAGGGGGAACCCTGCCCTGTGTGCGGTTCCGCGGAGCATCCCAACCCCGCCCGTGCCCGCGAGGGCGAGAGCCTCGTCGAGCAGACCGATCTGGACGCAGCCAAGACCCGTGAAGACCGCGCCCACGAGGCCTCCCGCACTCGCGAGGAGGAGAAGGAAAAGGCCACCCTCGCGTATCACCGGGCTTCTGAGGCGCTGGCCCGCGCCCGTAGCCAGAGCGAAACCCTCTCGGCCCAGGAACGCACGGATCCCGAGCAGAGCGCCCGGGAGCTGGCCCAGGCCCGCGAACGGGTTCAGCAGACGACGACCCGTCTCGCCGAGCGCGACGCCCTGCGCAAGCGCCAGGCTCAGGCGGAGGCCGAACAGAAGGCCGCCGAAGAGACCCGGAGCACCCTGCACGATGCCCTCACCGAGGCCCAGGCCCTCCACCGCGAAAGCCTCGAACGCCGTGACGCCCTGGCCCGAGAGCTGGCACCTTCCAAGGCTCACATCCCGTTTGCCCAACGCATTGAGGCACTTGAGAACTACCGCGCCCTCGCCCAGCGCGAGGAACAGGGCTCCCTGCTGCTGAACCGCGCGGCGGAGGAGCACTCTAAGCACCTCGTCGAGGTTCAGGAGCTGCTCCAGGAGTCGCCCTTTGCCGATTCCGCCGGGGTCATTGCGGCCGAGCGAACGGAGGCTCAGATTCTGGCCCTCGAGAAGGCCGTGAACGACTACGAGCTGGAGTCCGCCCGCGTGAACGAAAGCCTGGGCCGCGAAGCCTTGGTCGAGGTCGCGGCTCGCGTGGCCGCGGGCGAACAGGCCCCGGATGATCAGCAGGAACTCAGGGGACGCATCGAGGAACTGCGCCAGCGGGTGCAGCACCTCGTTCGCCGAGAGGGCGAGAGGGAAGGCATCGTGCGTTCCCTGCAGGCCCTGCGGAGTGAGTTTGTCGCCTTCCGCGAACGGACGGCCGAACGCTACGATCGGGCCGAGATGCTGGGGGCCCTCGCCGCCGCGGCCCGAGGCGACACCCTCGGCGGGTACACGCACCAGGTGGACCTGGTGAGCTACGTGCTCGGCGGCGAATTCGAGCGGATCCTGGACGTCGCGGATAAGCACCTGCAGCGCATGAGCGACGGTCGCTACGGTATGAAGCTCAGTGACCACCGCGCTAAGGGAAGCCGTAGCGGCGGTGGCCTGAACCTGAACATCACGGATACCTGGACGGGAGAACCGCGCGACGCCGCGTCCTTGTCCGGCGGTGAGTCCTTCCTGGCCTCCCTGGCCCTGGCCCTGGGACTGGCTGAGGTAGTGCAGTCGAACAACGGCGGAATCGAGCTGGACACCCTCTTCATCGACGAGGGCTTCGGTACGCTCGACTCCGAAACCCTGGATACGGTGATGAACACCATCGAGTCTCTGCGTGAGAACGGTCGCACCATCGGCCTTATTTCGCACGTTGAAGAGATGAAGAACCGTATTCCGACCCAGATCGTGGTGGAAAAGGGACAGCGTGGCTCCTCGGTGAGGGTAAACTCCTATTAGGCATACCCCCGCCCTCGAACGCTGACGCGTCGAGAACCGGCGGAATAATCACGAGAGAGACCATGACCCCAACACCTCAGCGTAGGAATCAGGATTCAGCGCGCCCCGCGGCTCACCCCGAGGACGCGTCACCCACCCCCGGTGCTCACGTACCGGGGGTTCCTCCGCACACTATGAAGGTGACTCCTCCTCCCGAGCTACACGTGCAGCCTACCTCCGGCACGGGGGTTCCCTCCGCTCCGGGCGGTCCCCTCACCGATGTGGTGCGTAACAACGACCACGTGCTGCAGGAGGTGAGGCCCCTCCCTCTGCCCTCGGATGATGAGGTCAATAAGGACGACTCGGTATCGAACATCGTGCGTCAGCATTGGGCGCTGTTTTGGCGAAACGGCCGTGAGCAGCGCAAGTATCTGGGTGATATCTTGCGCGATGAGGGATTTGCGCGTAGCGTCCTGACCATTCTGTTCCACATTCCCGCGGCATCTTCGGCGTTTGCCCTGTATATTCTGCTGGCGAGCCACCTGGGTAGCGTGCACGACGCCGGTTACGCGGTGGCGGCTTTTGCCGGTGCGTACTCGGTTCAGGTGATGATGGGGCCCATGCTGGTGCGGGCCCTGGGCCTGCAGTTTCTTCTGGGTATCACGTCGGTGTTGAACATCGCGGCGATAGCGAACATGCTGGTCATCGGCTGGCGTCTGACGGTGGATCCGAACAATGTGAGTACCCTTTACCATGCGCTCTCCTGCGTGGCGATGGGCTTTACGACCCCGCCGTGGACTCCGTTCGCTCTTGAATCGTTGTATCGCCGGAATTACCGGTATAGCGACGAGCGGTTGGCGACGGCCGTCTCGTGGGGTACCACGGCGAACCTATCGATGCACCCGTTAGCGGCCCTGACGATTTGGATTGGCGACGCCTACATTGCGCCTAACCACGAGTATTCGGGCTTCTGGATTACTATCGGTCTGGATGTGCTCCTGCTCCTGGTGGTTTTCGTGGCGCCGAAGTTCCTACCGGATGTATCTCGCCTGAAGACGGCGAGCGCGCGGGTGCGCATGACGCGTCCGAGCCTGCAGACTGCGGTGCTGGTGATTGGCCTGGTGTTACTGGGCGGATGCGTGGGCTCCGTGGGTTCGGGTCTGCTGGGCTTCGCGCTGATGCAGGGGTCGATGAACATGTTCATGGCGATGGTGGCCGTAGGAACGGGATCGATGGTTCTGGTGGCTTTCCCCGTGATTTTGGGTGGGCAGTCCATTAACCCATGGCACGGCTGGCTTTTGAGCGGAATTCTGCTGGTCCTGGCCGCCCTGTACCTGCCAACGAGCGTGGATACGTCAACGATTTTCTATGCATTAGCCCTGTGCGGTGCGACGCTGGGTGTGGCCTTCGCCGGCCATGAGCTGTCGCTGAGCCGCTCGCTGAAGTATATTCCCGACGCACAGGCAAGCTTCTTCACCCGTTCGATGCTGGGCATCGGCATGGCGATGGGATGCATGTGGGGCGGCTACATGGGCGACGCCCCGTACTACCGCAACGCGTTTATGGTGCCGGTGATTGTGGCGACCATGTACTTTGCGCTGGGGCACCTGTACGGTTACCTGTGGCGCGAGGAGCACGAGGAGAAGCTGGCTCCCCTGGACGCCTAACCCTTCGCATTTCCCGATACGGCGGAAGGCCCCGCCACCTGCGTGCAGGTGGCGGGGCCTTCCGCTTTTTGTGCCGTGCCGCGTAGCGCCGCGCTGTGCGGGTAGCCGCGAGGGCAAATGCTTAGTGACCGCGCTTGATCCATGCGGGCAGCTCGGGTGCTTCCAGGCCGATGCCGGTGCTGTCGCCGTGGCCGGTAAGAACCGCGGTGGACTCGGGCAGAGTCAGCAGTCGGGTGGAAATCGACTCGATGATGGTGTCGAAATCGCTGTAGGAGCGTCCGGTTGCACCGGGGCCGCCGTTGAATAGGGTGTCGCCGGAGAAGACGACGCCTTCGCTGTTCTCCCAGCTGAGGGTGGGTGCGTAGAAGCACACGGAGCCGGGGGAGTGGCCGGGGGTTGCCAGCACAGTCAGCTCGGTGCCGCCGATGCGCAGCACATCGCCGTCAGCCAGCTCACGGTCGAAGTCCCAGGAGGGGTACACCATTTCCCAGAGCACGCGGTCGGCGGGGTTGAGGTAGACGGGAGCGCCGAAGCGTTCCGCCGCCTCCTTGGCGCTGCGGATGTGGTCGTCGTGGGCGTGGGTCAGCAGGATCTTCTCCACGGTGCGGCCTGCGACGGTGCGGGAGATCTTGTCGACGTCGTGGGCGGGATCAATGATGATCACGGAGGAGTCATTGCCGATAATCCACACGTTGTTGTCGACGTCCCAGCAACCGCCGTCCAGCGAGAAGGTGCCGGAGGTGACGACTCGTTCAATACGTTCGCTCATCCTGCGCTCCTAGAGTTCCACGACCGAGCGCAGCACGCGGCCGGTCTTCATGGTTTCGAATGCCTCGTTGACGTCCTCGAGGGTGATACGCTCGGAGACGAAGCTGTCCAGATCGAGGCGGCCGAGCAGGTACTGATCCACGAACTCGGGGAAGTCGCGGGAGGGTAGGGTGTCGCCGTACCAGGCGCTCTTGATGGAGCCGCCGCGGCCGAACACCTCGTCCAGCGGGATGTTCCAGGTGGTGCCGGGTGCAGGCACACCGACGAGGACGACGCGGCCAGCTAGGTCGCGTGCCTCGAAGGCCTGCTTGAAGGTGGGGGCGATGCCGACGGCGTCGATAACGAGGTCTGCGCCGAAGCCGCCGGTGAGTTCCTTGATGGCTTCGACGGGGTCGACCTTGGAGGAGTTCACGGTGTGGGTTGCGCCGTGCTCGCGGGCGCGGGCCAGCTTCTCTTCGTCGATGTCCACGGCGATGATGGTGGTCGCGCCACCCAGCTGTGCACCGGCGATAGCCGCGGTGCCGACGCCGCCGCAACCGATGACGGCCACGGACTCGCCGCGCTTGAGCTCACCGGTGTTCAGCACGGCGCCCAGACCTGCGGTGACACCGCAGCCGAGCAGACCGATTGCTGCGTACTGTTCGGGGCTGATGTCGGCGGTAATCTTGGTGCACTGACCGGCTGCGACAAGGGTCTTCTCCGCGAAGGAGCCGATACCCAGCGCGGGGGTGAGCTCGGTGCCGTCCTCGAGGGTCATCTTCTGGGTTGCGTTGTGGGTTGCGAAGCAGTACTGCGGCTGGCCCTTGCGGCAGGCGCGGCATTCGCCGCAGACGGCACGCCAGTTGAGGATGACCAGGTCGCCGGGGGCGATGTCGGTGACGTCATCGCCGACGGCCTCGACGATACCCGCGGATTCGTGGCCGAGCAGGTAGGGGAAGTCCTGGCCGACGCCGCCGGTGACGTAGTGGTGGTCGGTCTGGCAGACGCCGCAGGTGAGGACCTTGACGAGGGCCTCGCCCTTGCCAGGGTCGGGTACGTTGATTGTGGTGACGGTGACGGGCGCGTCCTGGGCGAGGGCTACGACAGCCTTAACCTTGTGCATGGTGCTCCTTTGCTGAGGCGCGGCTGAAGTTCAACCGCAGATAAAGGTTTTTTGATACGTTCCCATTCTAAGAGCTAAGGCATACCTGACGCACCCCGGGGCTGAGCGTGAAGCCCCCAGGGGAATGTGACGTTTTATGAAGGGTCCGTCGCTTCCCCGGCACTTTCTGCCGCCTCGGTTGCTTCCGCTTCCGCCGCGAAGGCGAGCGCGCCGCGGCGAAACACTCCGGAGGTCAGGGCGTTCACGTGATCGCGGCCGGGCAGGGGAATGAAACGGTTGAGCGGGTTGTCCTCGCGCACCATGTCGTAGAGTTCCGCGCCGTCTGCGGCGATGGTGTCCGCGTCACCGAGTACCACTGCAACGGGTACGCGCGGATGCGCACCGGGGTTGCCCGCCGGCAAATCCGGGGATCCGGCGCGCAGGGCGGGCACGTCGAAAAACGGGCCGAAGGGAATCCGCACGAACTTCAGCAGCGCGTCGGGCTGAATGGGGGAGCCGTCAATAATCGAGGTGAAGGAAGCAATCGCCTCGTCGGTGGAGTCCGCCGCCGGGGTCTGCGCGCCCGCGGAGGCGCTGGTACCCTCGTGCGCTTCGAGCATGGCGCGCAGGGTGATGAGGTGGTCGTGCAGGGGCAGGCCGCCCAGGGTGAGGGATGCGACCGCCTCCGGGTGGGTGAGGGCAAGCTCCCAGCCGACGCGGGCGCCGAAGGAGAAGCCGATAACGTGCGCGCGCGGTTGTAGCTCAACGCCGAGGTCATTCTCGGTGGCGACGGTGCGCAGTAGCCGAGCGAGCATGTTGGTGAACAGGTGCATGGGGGTCAGCGGCTGACCCACCGCATCGACAGAGGGCACCGAATCGACGGGAATTTCTCGGCTGCGCACACTCGTGTAGTCGGGGAGCTTGCAGTCGATGGCGTGCATGGACTCGGGGTCCTTGAGGTATTCGTCCGAGTGGTAGGGCAGGGCAACGATCAGCACGGGGTATCCGGCGCGCAGGTATTGGCGGATCCAGCCGGTGCCGCCGTAGAGCTGTTCGCCGCGGGTGGCGAAGCCGTGAATCATGAGGGCCGGGATGCGGCTTTTGAGCTGCTTCGGCTGGTAGAGGGTGTACTCGAGGTTGGGTAGGGTAACGCCGGGTACAGCAAAGGGCGCGGGAGAGAAATCTGCACTGGTCATAGTTCTATCTTAGTGACAAGCGCGGGGTTTCTGTCCTGCGCCCTTTTCTATCTCGCGCCCTTGAAAGGTGGAGGCGATACGCGCTCAGCGGAGCTGCCGCTTAGTTCTTCTTCGCTGCGCTTACATTGTCGCCGCTCGGAGTGTCAGCACCCAGGTCGAAAAGTGCCTCCTGGGCCGGCTCGGCGAAAGATTTTGCCTCGGCAGATGAGCTTGCTGCGGCGGAAGAGTCCGGCTTAGCGGTCGCGCGTGCATCCGCCTGTGCCGCAGTTGCCTCAGATGCCTGGGCCTCGGCGGCATCAGTCTTCGCCTGCTGCTCCTTGCCGCTTTGTTCCTTGCTGCTGTCGAGGCGTTCCTTACCGTCGGCAATGAGCGTGCGAATCATGGTGGTGTTGGTATCCACAGCTTTCTGCACGCGTTGTGCTACGGAGGGGCCCTTCGGCTTGGGGAACATGACCTGGCCTGCCGCCTGCTGCTGCAGTTCGCGTCCTTCAGCCATGAGCCGCTCCTGGCGTGCCTTCATTGCGCGGGAAGCGGATGTATGACGAGGCTGAACCTTCAGGTGGCCATAATCGTCTTCGCCGGCAATGATTTGGCGCATGAGCATGATTTCGGCGTCCAGGTGAGCGCCGAAGAGCAGCATATTGTTCATAATCCAGATGAACAGCAGCATCACGATTACACCACCGATCAGGCCGTAGGTGGCGTTGTACTTGCTGAAGTTATCGGCGTAGAGGGTGAAGCCGAAAGCACCCAGACCCATACCCGCCAGGGCGAGTGCCGCACCGGCAGAGAGCCTCCACGCTTTGAATCGGCGCACGTTCGGGGTTGCCGCGTAGAGCAGGGTAATTAGGCCGATTGCCATGAGCAGAATCAGCACCCAACGGCCGTTGAGCCAGATGAGCTTGATGAGCTCCATGTCCACGGTTTCGGGTACGTACTGACCGATCAAATCGAGGACGGTTACGCCCAGCAGCATCATCAGAATCATGAGTACTGCCAGGATGATGAGTGCAGCGGTGATGAGCACGTTGATGGGCTTGAGCATCCAGCCGGGTCGGCCTTCACGCACGCCGTAGACGCGGTTGAGCGCGCGGCCGAAGGAGCCGGTGTATCCGGAGGCGGACCAGAGGGCACTGAGGATACCGGTCAGCAGTACCAGGCCAGCGCCATGACCGCTGGTGAGCTGCTTGATCGGGTCTTCCAGGATGCCGTACATCTGGGTGGGGGCGTTGTCCTTGAGGAAGGCGAGGATGGCGGCGGCGCTGTCTTCGCCCTGACCAAAAATACCGAGCAGGGAGACAATCGCCAGTAGCGCCGGGAAGATGGACAGCACCGTGAAGTAGGTGAGGGCCGCCGCCATGTCGGTGCCGCCGTTTGCGCCGAATTTGTAGATGGCACGGCGCAGGATGTAGAGGATGCTGCCCTTGGGAAAGTCGCGGAGCTTAACGCCGACGTACTTGGGGTACGCGGGCTTTGGTTTGCGTGTGAAGAGTCCGCGTCGAGCTCCGGCGGGTGCCTCGGTGGGGGAGGCTTCCGTGGGTGAGCCGGTGTGTGCAGCCAAATGGGGCTCCTTGGGTGAGAGTGGTGAGGTGTACACATGCGGCGCCCCGCACGTCTCGCGCTGAGACCGTATGGGCGCACAGTTTGGGCGGAAAGAACAATGAGCTGTTCTTCCCGCCCCTGCGGTGACATTATAGGGTTTCTGCCGCCCCACATAATTTACTTGCGATGCAAATACATGGTGTGCTTGCCCTCTCGGGGTCATATATCTCGATACCCCGGGTACGCAACAGGCCCCTCCACACGGGGTGGAGGGGCCTGTCGAAAACACACGTCGAACGTTCAACGGGTTACGCGCGGCTAGTTGTGGATGCCCAGAACCTTAGCGGTGTGACCCATCAACTCGTCAGCCAGCTGCGGGTTGTCGTTGAGCTTCACGCCGTAACCGGGGATGAGCTCCTTCAGGCGGGGCTCCCAACCGGCAATCTTGGAGGGGAAGCACTTGGACAGCAGGTTCAACATAATCGGAGCCGCGGTGGAGGCACCCGGGGATGCGCCCAGCAGTGCAGCAATCGAACCGTCGGCGGCGGAGACAACCTCGGTACCGAACTGCAGGATGCCGCCCTTCTTCGCGTCCTTCTTCATGATCTGAACGCGCTGACCGGCCTCGATAAGCTCCCATTCGCCGCCGTCAGCCTCGGGGTAGTACTGGTACAGAGACTCGAGACGGGCTTCCTTGTTCTTGAGCAGCTCGGAGACGAGGTACTTGACCAGGTCCAGGTTGTCCAGGCCCGCACGGCTCATCGGGTAGATGTTGTTCAGACGCAGGGACAGGGGCAGGTCCAGCAGCGAACCCTGCTTGAGGAAGTTCGTCTTGAAACCTGCGTAGGGGCCGAACATGAGGGCGCGCTTGCCGTCCACATAGCGGGTGTCCAGGTGAGGCACGGACATCGGGGGAGCACCCACGGATGCCTGGCCGTAGACCTTTGCGTTGTGCTTCTGCGCGGTAGCCTCGTGGGTATTGCGCAGGAACAGGCCGGAGACAGGGAAGCCGCCGTAGCCCTTACCCTCCTTGATACCGGACTTCTGCAGCAGGTGCAGGGCACCGCCACCGGCGCCGAGGAACACGAACTTAGCGTTGATGGTCAGCGGTTCTTCCTTGTTGATGCGGTTAATCGCGTCAACGGTCCAGGAGCCGTTGGACTCGCGGTTCAGGTTGGTGACCTGGTAGCCGTAGCGAACCTCGACACCCTTGGACTGTAGGTAATCAATCATGTGCTGGGTGAGCGCACCGAAGTCGACGTCGGTACCCTCGGGGGCCCAGGTAGCGGCGATGGGCTCGTTGCCCTTGCGGCCGTTCACGGTCAGCGGTGCCCACTCGGCGATCTTCTCGCGCTTGGTGGAGAACTCCATGCGCTCGAAGAGCTTCTCCTTGCGGAAGGCGTCGAAACGTGCGGCCAGGTACTTGGAGTGGTCCTCACCGAAGACCAGGGACATGTGCGGAACCGGGTTGATGAACTCGGTGTTCGGCAGAATCTTATCTTCAACCAGGGAGGCCCAGAACTGGCGGGAAATCTGGAACTGCTCGTTGATGTTCAGCGCCTTGGCGGTGGAGACGGTGCCGTCGGGGCCGGCGGGGGCGTAGTTGAGCTCGCACAGTGCCGAGTGGCCGGTACCGGCGTTGTTCCAGGGGTTGGTGGACTCCTGGGCGGCCTTGTCGAGGCGCTCAAGCAGGATGATGTTCCAGGTCGGCTCGAGTTCCTTGAGGAACACGCCGAGGGTGGCGCTCATGATGCCGCCGCCCACCAGGACGACGTCGGTTCGTTCAGTACGTGCTACCACTGAATTCTCCCTAGGGTGTGGGTGCCCGGCGTCGGGCACAACAAATAATTGTGGGGTATATCATCTAGCCTACTATCTTTTGAAGGGTGAGTTGTAGCTAGAATCCACAAAATATTGGAGAGTGGTACACCTCATAAGTAAGGTTTTCTTAGGGTAGAAAAAACCTTAGCTGTCGTTGCCCGGTAGCCTCCGTCCCTCCGCGGAGGCGCGGGCCGCCGTATGTGCCGAAGAACGTGCCGAAGAACGTGCCGCCGCACGTTCTGCCGGCCTCGCGGGGCATCTGGCTACGACAGGCGCAGCTTGCTGAAGAACTCGATGGCGTTCTGCTCGGTCTGGTAGCCCTGCACGGAGCGGCTCACCGCAACCTTCGAGGTCACGTTCAGCAGGGGAACCGCCGGCATGAACTGGCCGAGCTGGGTAACCACCTGCGCGTACAGCTCACGCTGCGCATCCACAGACTCGGCCGAGTCCGCGGCGCGGATGCTCTCCATAATCTGCAGGAAGCTCGGGGATTCCTCCACGGGAACGACCGGGGCCGAAGGCGTGGGGGTGGGGGAGGGCGAAGCGGAGGCGGATTCCTCCGGGCTCACCGGATCCGGCGAGAAGCTTGGCTGCGGACTCGGCGTCGCCTGAATCCGAATATTTGAATCCGCACCGTTTGAAGAGGGTAGCTCGACGGTCTTCGCCGTCACCCCGGTCGTCATGCTCTCGGGTGCCGCGGCGACGATTGAGCGCACCTGCTGCTCGGCAATCATCGGGGCCAACGCCGGACCGAAGAACGCATACGGGTCGCGGTACATGCCGTAGAAGCCTGCCAGCGCAATGCCTCGCGTCGAGGACGGCTCGTTCACCTTCGCGTGGTACTCCTCCCAGGTGAGCGGCACCGGCACAATGTTGAGGCCCACCTCGATGAGGGAAGCCACCATCTCGGAATACACCTTCTGCGGGGTATCCATCCAGGGCAGGGAAACATCCGCGGGGTAGTAGCACTCAATCACCTGGTTGTTGTACCCGGCCGTGGCCAGTAGCGAACGGGAAAGGTCCTGATTGCGGTCGGTGTGCTCCTTCGCGTGGTCGGCCTGAATACGGAACGACGGGGAGACAAGAGTCTGCGCGTCAGAGGTGCCCTGCGGGTAGTACTGGTGGAGTGCCCCGCGGTCAACGGCGTGGGAGATGGCGCGGCGCACCGAAATATTCTTGAGCACGGGGTGCGCCGTATTCAGGTGCAGGTACACGAGCGAGAACGGGTCGCGGCCCGGGGTCTGGTAACCGTCACGAGCCAGCTGGCCCAGATCGGAGGAATTCACCTGATCGCACGCATCGATCATTCCCTCGACCAGCGCGAAGTAGCGCTTATCGGAGGAGGTCAGGGTCGAAATCTGAATCTCATCAAGCTGCGGGCGTGCACCGTCAAAGTGCTCGTTCGGAAGCAGGCGCACGGTGCCCTTCTCGGAGGACTCGATGCGGAAGGCTCCGGTGCCCACCGGAACACTGGTGAGCTTCTGATCGCTACCAAAGAGCGCGGGGTCGATAATGCCGAAGGCCTGCTGAGTCAGGATGCATCCGAAGGCCAGCGAGGGGCGCGAGAGGGTCACCACGACCGCGCCGTCCTGCTCCTTGACGGAGGTCACCAGCGGGGTGAAGGAGACGGGCTTCGGCTCAGGCTTCGTTGCCTCCGTCTTCGCGGTCGCCCCCTTCTGAGGACCGGAGGAATTGGGATCCGCAGACGGGGATGCGCTGCTCTGGGTATCCGCGGTTGCGGAGGCGCTCGCTCCCGCGGTCGGGGAGGCCGTCGCGGACGGGGTGGCGGAGGCATCTGCCGAGGCATCCTTCTGCGCGGGCTGCTCCGGCACACCAAAACCCCACGCGTACAGGGGCTGTGCCGGAACCACCAGCGCGGCGGTAGACTCGCCCGTTGCCAGGGCCTGCCAACGCTGGAAATTCTGCACCACCGCTGCGGCCGTCAGGGCCGTACCGTTGCTGAAATGCACGTTGTCACGCAGAACAAACGTATGGGTCAGGCGGTCGTCTGAAACCTTCCACTCGCGGCAGAGCGAATCGGTCGTATCGGGGGAGCCCGTGTAGTGGTCTGCTGTGAGCAGGGTCTGCAGAACCTGCGCCGTCACCTGATAGGTGCTTGCCACCGGGGAGAGCGCGGGGTCCAGCTGAACGGGGGCGGCACCCTGCGCGAAACGAAAAATACGGCCCGCCGAAGCCGCTGAGGAACCCGATGCGGGGTTGGAGGAACCGGTCGAAGCGCACGCGGTTAGGGCCGTTCCCGCGCTCAACAGGGCACCAAAACGCAGAACGTCGCGGCGGCTCAGGCCGCGTGAACCGGCGGTTGCCCGGAGCAGTTCAGCGTTTTTGCAGGCCGAAGAGGCACGATGATTATTCAGCACGGGAGGTCCTCTTTTCCATAGCGGATGCTTGTATTCAGAATACCGGTTCGAGTTGCGCTCGGGCACTCACCCTGCCGCAATCTGCGAGAGCGGGGCCGCGGGCGGGTGCCCGGGCACGGGGCGGACAGCGGGGCGCGGATAGAACAAACCCGCCGCCACGGTAGTCGTGACGGCGGGTTCACTGTGAATGTGTGTGCGCGAGGGGGGACTTGAACCCCCACGCCGTAAGGCACAGGAACCTAAATCCTGCGTGTCTGCCAATTTCACCACTCGCGCGCGCGGACCTCACCCCGAAGGGATGCGTCAGAGGTCCAAGACCCAAGTCTACACTAGAGGCTCCTCTAGACGCGAAATCGGCGGTGTATCGTTCCGCCACCGCTTCCCGACCATCGGCCTGAGTGGTGCCCCGGCCCTACTTCGGGTCGATGCCCAGGTCGCGACGCAGCTTTGCCACGTGGCCGGTCGCGCGCACATTGTACTGGGCCACAGAAATAACGCCCTGCTCGTCAATCACGAAGGTCGAACGAATCAGGCCCTCGTACACGCGGCCGTAATTCTTCTTCTCACCCCACGCGCCGTAGGCCTCAGCTACCGTGTGATCGGCATCGGAGAGCAGCGGGAACGACAGCGACTCCTTCTCCGCAAAACGGGCAATAGCCGACGGCGAATCGGGGGAGACGCCCAGAACCACGTAGCCCAGAGACTTCAGCGAGGCCAGGTTATCCCGAAAGTCGCAGGCCTCCTTCGTGCATCCGGGGGTCGAAGCCTTCGGGTAGAAATACAGAATGACCTTGCTACCCGCGTAATCGCTCAGGCTGTGCTCCGCGCCCGATGCGTCGGGGAGGGTGAAAGCGGGGGCCGGGGTGCCCGGCTCAAGACGGATGCTCATGATGCTCCTCAAAGTTCATTGCGTGTGGCGGGTGTGCCCGCCCCAATACTTCACCCCAGTCTAAAGCGTCCCTGTCTCGGGATGCACCCCGCTCGGGGAAACGGTTCCGGAGAGTCTCATGCCCCCGCACCATATAATGTGTTGAGAGTCACCATGTATTGAGTTGCGCAAAAAATTGGAAGTGCGTATAGTATTTTCTTGTTGCAAGGGAAACCTGCAAAAACAGAATAAGCGCCTCTAGCTCAATTGGCAGAGCAATTGACTCTTAATCAATGGGTTCTGGGTTCGAGTCCCAGGGGGCGCACTTCACAGAAAATCCCGCTGATTCTTCGGAATCGGCGGGATTTTTGCGTTCCCCGAATTTTATGGTTCTTCTGGCTTGAGGTGCATATTATCCTCTTTGCTCCTGCAGGGGACCTGTCCTCGCAGAGCTCGGACACCCTGATGTCGCGGCAGAGGATATATGCACCTCTGCGTGTATCAGTATTCGGGGTGCGCTGCGGTCCCGCCGGGGTTGCGGTAGATTCGCGGTGGTTTTATGTGCGCCCCGTGCCTAGCGAACTGGGGCGGGGGAGGCTGTCGCGGTTTAGCCTGCTACCTGGTGGCTGGTGTTTTGCGTGTGGGGCTGCGGAGAGCGTCCGGGCTGACACCCTGAGGGCGCTTCCGGAAAACACGGCGCGCTACCGATGTGCCACCCTGCTCCTCTTTATGTCCTGTGGTTCAGTGGTTCGCGGAATCCCGCCGGGGTTGCGGTAGATGCGCGGTGGTTTAGTGTGTGCGCCCCGTGCCTGGCGAACTGGGGCAGGGGAGGGCTGTCGCGGTTTGGTCTGTTGCGTGGTGGTTGGATGTTTTGCGTGCAGGCACATGAAAGCCCGCCGCAGCTTCCAGAGCCGCGGCGGGCCAACGCAAAAACTCAATTACAGGACCGGCCAAATCCGCGTCACAAACTCGCGGAAGTCCTTCACATCCTTACCCTGTTCCAGCAGGCCCGTGCCGTAGCGGGTCACCACCTCCGCATTATCCTCGAAGGCCAGCTCGAACGCGCTACCGTTCACCGATTCAATCACCACGGAGTCCTCACCCACCGAATAGGCGTGCAGGGCGTTCGTGTTATCAATCGTCGTGGCCGTACCCGCGGGAGTCAGTCCCGGCATGTTAATCGGCGCGATTATCACCTCGTCCGGAGAATCCTGGTAGCCGATGATGAAGTGCGTCTGATCCGGTGACTGGTGCACCGCCAGATCGGGGTTACGGTACACGGCGCGGCCCGTCGCGTACACCAGATTGTACGCACCGTAGTTAATGATCTGCTCATCAAAGACGGGGTGCATCACGCGCACGAGCTCCTCGGCGGTAAGGAACTCGGGATTCTCGAGAGAGTTGAGGGGGTCGACAACCTCTGCGTACTTGCTTGCTTCGGTCAGCTCGTCGGCGACCGGGATAATCGGTTCGGTCATAGCTTTAGTCTACCGGGGCTGGGGAGACAGGTCACGGGTTTACGGCGATATTACGCATCATTAACCGGGCAATACGCGTCTTTTGCGGATGCTGGAGCGAGGTTCATGCAAGATAGTGCACCAGCGTGCCGAGTGTCCACATCATGAAAGATGAGGCCTGACATGGGCTAATGTGCTCACAACTCGGTTGCCGCCCCTCTAGAGATTTGACTCACCTCTCAGAAAAGGGGCACTATAGAGGGGTGAAGACAGCAATGTTCCAGCGAATTCTACGCCTTGTCGATGTCGCCTAGGGCGCGTGGCAGGGTCTATTCACTGCGACTAAGCGCCCCTATCGCTACCACCAACAGCGGGGGGCATTTTTTATAGCTTGGTACCACCGGGCATAGGATGCGTGAGGACCACATAAATCCCACGCAGAACATTGAGTACAACGAAGAACCAAAAGACACGAGGCATTTCCATGACCATGGGATTTTCCACTTCTGATGACGCGGTAAACGCTCCCGCAGAACGCATGACCGGTTCTCAGGCAATCGTCCGCACCCTCGAAGACCTGGGTGTGACTGACGTTTTCGGCCTGCCTGGTGGAGCTATTCTGCCGACCTACGATCCCCTGTACGATTCCAAGAAGGTTCGTCACATTCTGGTCCGTCACGAGCAGGCTGCAGGCCACGCAGCTCAGGGCTACGCTGTCTCCAGCGGCAAGACCGGCGTGTGCATCGCAACCTCTGGCCCCGGCGCCACCAACCTGCTGACCGCAATCGCTGACGCCAACATGGACTCCATCCCCCTGGTCGCCATCACCGGTCAGGTTTCCACCAAGTTGCTCGGTACCGACGCATTCCAGGAAGCTGACATTGTCGGCATGGCAATGCCCATCTCCAAGCACTCCTTCATGATTACCGACGCACAGGACATCCCCCGTGCGCTCGCCGCAGCCTTCCACATCGCCTCCACCGGTCGCCCCGGCCCCGTGCTTGTGGACGTCACCAAGGATGCACAGGTTGGCATGATGGAATACCGCGGCATCCCCGAGGACCTCGAGCTGCGCGGCTACACTCCCGCAACCCGCGGCCACTCCAAGCAGATTCGCGAAGCCGCCAAGCTCATCACCGAGTCCAAGCGCCCCGTCTTCTACGTCGGCGGTGGCGTGGTGCGCGCTGGCGCATCCGACGAGCTGCACAAGCTGGCTAAGCTCATCGGCGCCCCCGTCGTCACCACCCTGAACGCTATCGGTGCGTTCCCCGAGTCCGACCCCCAGAACCTCGGCATGCCCGGCATGCACGGCACCGTTCCCGCAGTGGCTGCCATGCAGAAGTCCGACCTGCTCATCACTCTGGGTGCCCGCTTCGACGACCGCGTGACCGGCCAGGTCGACACCTTCGCCCCCGAGGCCAAGGTCATTCACGTCGACGTTGACCCCGCCGAGATTTCCAAGATTCGCTTCGCTGACGTCCCGATTGTTGGCGACCTGAAGTACGTGCTGCCCGAGCTGACCGAGCTGCTCTCCACCGAGTTCGCTCAGGAGCTGCCCAACCTGGGCGAGTGGTGGAACGAGCTGAACGAGATCCGCAAGGATTACCCGCTCGGCTACGAGAAGCCCTCCGACGGCCTGGGCTCGCCTGAGTACGTGCTGGAGCGCATCGGTGCCCTGACCGGCCCCGACGCCTACTACGTCACCGGCGTTGGCCAGCACCAGATGTGGGGTGCACACTACCTCAACCAGGAAAGCCCCCGCCACTTCATCAGCTCCGCAGGCCTCGGCACCATGGGTTACGGCGTTCCCGCCGGCATGGGTACCCAGGTGGCACACCCCAACTCCACCGTGTGGATCATCGACGGTGACGGCTGCTTCCAGATGACCAACCAGGAGCTGGCAACCTGCGCCCAGAACGGCATCCCCGTCAAGGTTGCCGTCATCAACAACTCCTCCCTCGGCATGGTGCGCCAGTGGCAGACTCTCTTCTACGATGAGCGCTACTCCAACACCGACCTGAAGGACGGCTACGGCACCGCACGCATCCCCGACTTCGTGAAGCTCGGTGAGGCATACGGTTGCGCCACCTTCCGTTGCGAGCGCGACGAAGACGTGGACGCCACCATTAAGGCTGCCCTGGAGATCAACGACCGCCCCGTGGTTATTGACTTCACCGTGAGCCCGCACGCACTGGTCTGGCCTATGGTTCCGGCCGGCGTGTCGAATGACAAGATTTGGATTGCGAAGAACACTTCGCCCGACTTTGACCGCGAGGGAGAGAACAAGTAATGTCTCAGCACACCATGTCCGTTCTGGTAGAGGATAAGCCCGGCGTTCTGACCCGCGTCTCCGGCCTCTTCTCCCGTCGACTGTTCAACATCCTCTCGCTGGCCGTCGGCCCGACCGAGCACCCCGGTGTCTCCCGTATCACCGTAGTGACCGAGGGTGACGCCCACACCATCGAGCAGATTACCAAGCAGCTGAACAAGCTCGTGCACGTGCTCAAGGTCGTCGAGCTGCCTGCCGACTCCTCGACCCAGCGCGGCCACATCCTCATCAAGGTGAAGGCTGATGCCGTTGCACGTCTGCAGATTGTTCAGGCAGCTGACCTGTTCCGTGCCTCCGTCATCGACGTCTCTCCCGAGTCCGTGGTCATCGAGGCCACCGGTTCGGCAGAGAAGATTCACGCTCTGCTGGATGTCCTGGAGCCCTACGGTATTCGCGAGATTGTTCGCGCCGGTACCATCGCCCTCTCCCGTGGCCCCCGCGCCATGAGCGAGCGCATCTAACGCCCACACCGCGAGTGTAGAACAACCCCGCACACGCGGGGAACAGATCGGGTATCGCATCGCTTCAGCCGGGAAACCGGCGGCGATGCGGTACCCGGCTCTATAGGGTTCGCGAACCTTCCGGATGCTTCAGATGCTGAGAAGTACTCTCGAGAACCCGAAACTAAACAGCTTTCAAGTAAAATAGTGAATGTTGAGCCCAGCCTGGGCCGCATATCATAAAGTACTTAGGAGAAGAAAAATGGCAGCAACCATTTTCTACAACGACGACGCAGACCTCTCTGTGATTCAGGGCCGCACCGTAGCAGTTATCGGTTACGGCTCTCAGGGTCACGCACACGCACTGAACCTGCGCGATTCCGGCGTGAAGGTCATTGTTGGCCTGCCCGAGGGCTCCAAGTCCCGCGCCAAGGCTGAGGCAGAGGGCCTCCGCGTTGCAACCGTCGCAGAGGCAGCAGCAGAAGCTGACGTCATCATGATCCTGACCCCGGACCAGGTCCAGGCAAAGGTTTACGCAGAGAGCATCGAGCCGAACCTGAAGCCCGGTGACGCACTGTTCTTCGCACACGGCTTCAACATCCGCTTCGGCTACATCACCGTTCCCGAGGGCGTCGACGTTGCCATGGTTGCCCCCAAGGGTCCCGGCCACATCGTGCGCCGCGAGTTCGAGGCTGGCCGCGGCGTTCCCGCCCTGGTTGCAGTCGAGAAGGACGCATCCGGCGAGGCACTCGCACTGGCTCTGTCCTACGCTAAGGCACTGGGCGCAACCCGTGCAGGCGTCATCAAGACCACCTTCACCGAAGAGACCGAGTCCGACCTGTTCGGTGAGCAGGCAGTTCTCTGCGGCTCCACCTCTCAGCTGGTTCAGTACGGCTTCGAGGTTCTGACCGAGGCTGGCTACCAGCCCGAGATTGCTTACTTCGAGGTTCTGCACGAGATGAAGCTCATCGTCGACCTGATGATTGAGGGCGGCATCGCTAAGCAGCGCTGGTCCATCTCCGACACCGCAGAGTACGGCGACTACGTCTCCGGCCCCCGCGTGATCTCCCCCGAGGTCAAGGAGAACATGAAGGCTGTTCTGGCAGACATTCAGAACGGCAGCTTCGCAAAGCGCTTCATGGACGACCAGGCAGCAGGCGCACCCGAGTTCAAGGAACTGCGCGCCAAGGGCGAGGCACACCCCATCGAGGCTACCGGCCGCAAGCTGCGTAAGCTCTTCGCATGGAACTCCGTTGACGACGACTACACCGAGGGTTCGGTCGCTCGCTAAGCGGTAGCCAAGCTATAGCTTTCTGAGAATCCGGCGTCGCGCCTTTCCTCCCGTGTGGGGGAGGGGTGGGGCGCCGGATTTCTGTCTAACGAGAGCCCCATGACCCCCCAGCAGTATATGTGATGTAGTTCATGCTTCCTTGGGTTGCGGGTGGGGTGGAAAGCGTGTATAGTATTTTCTTGTTGCAAGGGAAACCTGCAAAAACAGAATAAGCGCCTCTAGCTCAATTGGCAGAGCAATTGACTCTTAATCAATGGGTTCTGGGTTCGAGTCCCAGGGGGCGCACTTGATAGAAAATCCCGCTGATTCTTCGGAATCGGCGGGATTTTTGCGTTCCCTGCGAAAAAGACTGGAGAAGCTTGGGGGTATAGATATTTCCCCTTGCTCCTACAGGGGACCTGTCCTCGCAGAGCTCGGACACCCTGATGTCGCGGCGGGGAATATCTATACCCCTGCGTGTCTGTGGTTCAGGGGGTCGTGGAATCCCGCCGGGTTCTGTGGGGGAATCGCGGTGGTTTAGTGCGTGCGCCCTGTGCCTAGCGAACTGGGGCGGGGGAGGGCTGTCGCGGTTTAGCGTGTTGCTTGGTGGTTGGGTGTTTTGCGTGCGGGGCGGGGGAGGCTGTCGCGTTTTGGTGTGTTACTTGGTGGCTGGATGTTTGGGCTGGTGCGCCGTGTTTTCCGGAAGCGCCCTCAGGGTGTCACACGGGCGCTCTCCGCAGCGGAGCAAGGAGGGGCGGAGCGTCCGGGTGACGGGTGCCCCTGCGTAGGCGCGGAGGAAACATGCGGCGTGGCAGCCTCCACCCACAAGCAATGAGCCACCGCGTATCAGAGTGTAACCCCGGTGAGAGCCTCGCCTAAGACTGCGGTAAACTGAAAGTTATGACTGCAACTCCGTTCTACATCACCACCGCCATCTCCTACCCCAATGGCAACCCGCACATCGGCCACGCCTACGAAACCATCGCCGCCGACGTGCTGGCCCGCTTCAAGCGCCTCGACGGCTTCGACGTGCGCTTCATGACCGGCACCGACGAGCACGGCCAGAAGATGCAGACCACCGCAGAGAAGCTCGGCAAAACCGCCAAGGAACTCGCCGACGAGAACTCCGCACGCTTCAAGGCCATGAACGACGCCCTGAACATCAGCTACGACCGCTTCATCCGCACCACCGACCCCGACCACTACGTCGCATCCCAGGCCATCTGGAAGCGCATGGAAGAGAACGGTGACATCTACCTCGGCAAGTACGCCGGCTGGTACTCCGTCCGCGACGAAGCCTACTACGCAGAAGACGAAACCGAGGTCCGCGACGGCCAGCGCTACGCCATCGCAACCGGTACCGAGGTCGAGTGGACCGAGGAAGAGTCCTACTTCTTCCGCCTCTCCAAGTACGGTGACAAGCTCCTTGAGCTCTACGCCAACGAGGGCTACGTCTTCCCCGAATCCCGCCGCAACGAGCTGATCTCCTTCGTCAAGGGCGGCCTCAACGACCTGTCCATCTCGCGCACCACCTTCGACTGGGGTGTGCCCGTGCCTGGCAACGACAAGCACGTCATGTACGTGTGGGTCGACGCCCTCACCAACTACCTCACCGGCCTCGGCTACCCCGACACCGACAACGAACTGTTCACCAAGTACTGGCCCGCCGACCTGCACCTCATCGGTAAGGACATCACCCGATTCCACTCCATCTACTGGCCCGCGTTCCTGTGGTCCGCAGGCCTGGAGCTGCCCAAGCGCGTGTTCGGCCACGGCTTCCTGCTCGTTAACGGCGAGAAGATGTCCAAGTCCGTCGGTAACGTCGTCGACCCCGCAAACCTCGTCGACGCATTCGGCCTGGACGCTGTGCGCTTCTTCCTCATGCGCGAGGTTTCCTTCGGTCAGGACGGCTCCTACTCCGAAGAGTCCATCATTAACCGCATCAACTCCGACCTGGCCAACAACCTCGGCAACCTCGCCCAGCGTTCGCTGTCCATGGTCGCCAAGAACTGCGGCGGCGCTGTGCCCGAGCACGGCGAATTCACCGAGGCCGATCGCAAGATCCTCGACGAGGCGGCTGCCCTCTACGAGCCGGTTCGCGCCGACTTCGACGAGCAGGCCTTCCACCGCGCCCTCGAGCGCATCTGGACCGTGCTCGCAGACACCAACGCCTACTTCGCTGAGCAGGAGCCCTGGACCCTGCGCAAGAACGGCGAGCTTGAGCGCATGAACACCGTGCTGTACGTGACCCTCGAGGTCGTGCGCCAGGTTGCTCTGCTGCTGCAGCCCGTCATGCCCGACTCGACCGCCAAGCTGCTGACCCTGCTCGGCGTGCCCGAGGGTGAGTCTCGCCAGTTCGCGGCCCTCGGCACCGCGCTCGTGCCCGGCACCGAGCTGCCCGCACCCGCACCGGTGTTCCCGCGCTACGAGGCACCCAAGGCGTAACGGTTGCTTGAGTAATAGCGGCTGGCGCGTGAGATAGCGCCGTAACGGATAGCGTGAAAAAGCCCTCGGCATCCTTACCCCAGTGGGGAGGAGCCGGGGGCTTTTCGTGTACGCGCGTATGGAGAGGTACGGGCGCAGGGTAGAGACGGGACGCTGGTTTGGTCGCCGCTCATACTTAAGGATGAGGTCGGTACCCCGTTCCGGTAGCCTTGCGTTCAGCTCATACCGCGGAAGCACCGGGAAACCCTGCGCCCGTAGGTAAAGACCCGGTGAACACCTACCAAATTCAGCCTCGAGGATGAGAAAAACACCGTAGTCAGCGCCACATTGCGTGAAATAATTGAACCATGACTACGACAACTCCTCACGCACAGACGGCACAGGTTGCCGTCTCCGCACGAAACCTTTCCAAAACCTACGGCGTCGGTGAAGCCACCGTCCACGCCCTCAACAACGTCTCCGTTGACTTTGAGCAGGGCAAGTTCACCGCCATTATGGGCCCGTCCGGCTCGGGTAAGTCCACGCTGATGCAGACCATCGCAACCCTGGACACCCCCGACCCGAACCCGGCAACCTCGATTCGTATCGGCGGTACCGAGCTCTTCGGCCTGAAGGACAACGCCCTCACCGAATTCCGCCGCGAACACATCGGCTTCATTTTCCAGGCGTTCAACTTGGTGCCCACCCTCACCGCGGGCCAGAACATTGACCTGCCCCTGGGTCTCGCCGGTAAGAAGCCGGACCCGCAGTGGCGCGACTACCTGGTCAAGACCCTCGGCCTGGAAACCCGCCTCGACCACCGCCCCGAGCAGCTCTCCGGCGGTCAGCAGCAGCGCGTCGCCATCGTGCGCGCACTGCTTGCACGCCCCGAAGTGGTCTTCGCCGACGAACCGACCGGTAACCTCGACTCCAACTCCGGTGCCGAGGTGCTGCGCCTGCTGCGTGCCGCCGCAACCGACCACGCACAGACCATCCTCATGGTCACCCACGACGCAAGCGCTGCCTCCTACGCAGACCGCGTGGTCTTCATCAAGGACGGCATGGTCGCCGGCGAGATGATCGAACCCACCTACGACGCCGTCCTCGGCGCAATGGCACAGCTGGAAGGTCGATAAGCCGTGGCAACCACATTAAACACGGTGGCGCGCTCCAACCTGCGCGCCTCCAAAGGAAAATACATTCTCACGGGCATAGGCATCGCGATTTCATCCTTCTTTATCGCAGCCATTATGATGCTCACCAACTCGTTGCAGGCGACCGTCAACTCCTCCGTGGGTGACGTGCTCTCCCGCGCCGAGGCGGTCGTTGTCTCCGCCGCTACAACCTCCGACGGTCAAGACAGCACCTCTATCTACCTGACCCGTGACCAGATTCAGAAGGTAGAAAAGAGCGACCTGCTCTCCGGCTACTGGGTGCAGTACGCCGTTGCGGGTACGCTCGGCACCGGCGATCAGAAAACCCAGGTGCAGTACGACCAGCTGCCCGCCGACTCGAGCCTCTTCCCGTACAAGGTGCAGGGTAAAATCCCCAGTGGCGACCACGAAATCATGGTCTCTACCTACTTCGCGAAGGAACACAATCTCTCGCTGAACGGCAAGGTCACCAGCACCGACGTTGTGGAATCTGTCAGCGCCCCCGGTACTGATAAGACCGCCGAATACACCGTCGTCGGTCTGTTCGACCCCGGTTTTGAAGGCTCCACCACCAACCGGGCTGTCTTCATTGGCGGCACCAGCCTCGGCGAAACCACTCTGAAGGCATCTGAGGCAGAGAATAATAATGCCGCCGCCGGTCACCGAAACATGGGTGGCGCGAACCTCATCTACCTCAAGTTCAAGGACGGCGTAACCGACGCCAAGCTCAAGACCCTGCAGGACTCCCTCAGCAGCGGCGACACCAAGAACGACCCGCGCGTCATGACCGGTCAGAAGCTGCTGGAAGACTACCAGAAGACCATCTCCACGGTCTTCACCTCCATTAGCGTGGTCCTGGGTGCCTTCGCGGCACTGGCTCTGCTGGTTTCCTCCTTCGTCATCTCCAACACCTTCGCGGTGCTGGTCGGCCAGCGCATCCGCGAGCTTGCCCTGCTGCGCACCCTCGGTGCCCGCGGCGGCTCCCTCGTGCGGATGCTACTCGTCGAATCCATTACCGTGGGCGTGGTATTCTCCCTAATCGGTGCACTGCTGACCTTCCCGGCCGGCATGCTGGTGGGAAGCATGGTTTCGACCATCATGATCTCCTACTCAATCACCCCGGTGATTATCAGTACCCTGATCTGCACCATCGTGACGGTTCTGGCGTCGCTCTCCCCGGCACGAAGCGCCCTGCGCATCTCGCCCATTAGCGCGATGAGCGAGCACACCAACCTTGAGGTGCGCAAGCCCGGCAAGGTCGGCCCGATCCTGGGTCTGGTCTTCGGCGCCGCAGGTATCGGCCTGGTTATGCTGGCTCAGAACCAGGGTTCCGGTGAGGGTGCCGGCAATAAGGCCATCCTCTTCATGATGGGGGCCGCGCTGCTGCTCGGTATTGCGGTCTTCCTCCTCACCCCGCTGGTACTGCCCCCGCTGGTAGGCGCCCTCGGTAAGGTCACCCGCACCCAGACCGGCAAGCTGGCGCTCGCCAACGCACTGCGTTCGCCCAAACGTACCGTCTCCACCGGCCGCGCTGTGCTGGTGGGTACCCTGGTCGTGTCGACTGTGCTGACCGGTTACTCGGTGCTGAGCGCCTCGCTGACCAAGGCCCTGGATCAGCAGTACCCGATTTCTGCGCAGGCGAAGTACAGCTCGTATGACCAGTCCGAGGCCGCCTCCACCGTGACCAAGGCGGAGGAAATCGCCTCCAAGGTCAAGGGTATTAAGAACGTTCAGGCATCCGCCGTCGGTTACGCAGCCGGTGTGGTTGACTACACCGTCGAATACGAGGGACAGACCGCCAACCAGAATTCCGACCTGGTGGCGCTGAGCTCCTCCGATCTGAAGGCAATCTTGCCGGGCGAAAACTCGAACCTTGCCGATGACACCGTGCTCGTGCCGCAGGGCCTCTGGAAGTCCGCAGGCTTGAACGAGTCCAGCCGCCTGAAGGCACACGGCCCGCTCGGCGAAGTGGAACTCAAGCCCGTCAAGTCCGCAACCAAGCAGAACCTGCTGATCGTCAACCCTGCCACCGCCGCCAAGCTGCAGGACGCCAAGAACCCGCAGAAGGTTGCTAACCCCGCCGCTGAGGAAGCTCAGAAGCGCATGGAAGAAGCAATCGCCAGCGGTGACAAGGAAGCTCAGACGAAGGCAGCACGCCTGACCGTCACCAGCCAGGCAACCGGTAACGACACCGTTGTTCTGGTGCGCGCCGCCTCCCCGCTGACCAGTAGCGAGAACGCGACCCTGCAGGCTGACCTGAACCGAGCCAGCCCGAACAGCTCCTTCACCGGTGGCCTGCAGGAACGCCAGACCTACGACCAGCTGCTGACCGTCATGCTGACCTTCACCCTGGTGATGCTCATGCTCGCAGTGGTCATCTCCATCATTGGTGTGGCGAACACGATGACCCTGTCGGTCAACGAACGCCGCCGCGAGAACGCGATGCTCCGCTCGCTGGGCCTGTCCCGCAAGCAGCTGCGCCGCATGATCTCCATTGAGGCGATTCTGATTACGCTCGCCGCAGTGGTGCTCGGTATGGTTTCCGGTGCGGTGATTGGTAGCCTCTCGGCACAGATTATTATGTCTTCCATGAGCGCTTCCGCCCCGCTGGTGCTTGACCTGCCGTATGTCTGGTACGTGATCATCCTGATTGTGGGTGTGCTCGCCGCGATGCTCGCTTCGGCTCTGCCGGCGGCTCGTTCGGCTCGCATGTCCCCGGTTCAGGGTATGCGCGGCTAACCCGCTGTACCTGGCATAGTCACAGTACCCGGCAAGCCCGGATACTCGGCGTGAGAAAGCCCCGGAGGGTGCCTCGAAAAGGAGGCGCCCGCCGGGGCTTCACTGTGTCCTCTAGTTTGCCGTGCTCTCTAGTCTGCCGTGCTCTCAGATTCTTGGAGCTGACCCGCAGCCCGGCTTTGCGCGTATGATGGGTGTATGAGCACTAGCCACCCCAATCTGCGTCGCGGGTACACGCTACCCCATGAAGCGGAGGTTCTTCAGATCCTCCGTGACGCTGGTGTGCGCCGTGCCCGACTCTTCGGCAGCGCCGCTCGCGGTGAGCTGACCGAAACCAGCGACCTAGATTTTCTGGTGCAGATGCCGGGCGTTGCCCCTTTTGACGAGTTCATGCAGATGGTGGATGCTCAGCACCGCATTGAACAGCTGACCGGCCGCAGCGTGGATATGGTGACCCGGTTGCGCCCCCGCATCTATGCGGAAGCAGAACCGGACATGGTGGAGTTGCCGCTATGAAAAGCTCGCTTGACGACTTCTCTCTGATTCTTGAGTCAGCTCAGCGTATCTACGCTTTTACGCCCGAGCGATATGAAGACCTGATAGACGACTCAAACGGAGTGGTTCAGGACGCGCTCTGTATGCGCTTTCAGGTCATTGGTGAAACTCTCAATAGAATTCGTTCAAAATACCCAGAAGATTATGAACGGTATGAACGGGCTGAGTGGCAGTACCTCATTGCTATTCGTAACATCATTTCTCACAGCTATGTGAGTGTTGATTTTGCTGTCCTATGGGACGTCGCCCGGAATAAACTACCTGAGCTGATGAGCGACTTTGAACGAATCATCGACGAGATACAAGAAACTACTTAACTCAAGAGCCCCGGAGGGTGCCTCGAAAAGGAGGCGCCCGCCGGGGCTTCGCTGTGCCCTCTATTTGGTTGTGCCCTTTATAAGGGGAGCAATCGCAGGGAGCGCTAGTGGGCGATACCCGCCTCATACGCCATAATGACCGCCTGCACACGATCACGCGCACCCAACTTCGCCAACACATGCGACACATGCGTCTTCACCGTCGCCTCCGACAGCACCAACTCCCGCGTAATCTCCGCATTCGACAAGCCACGCGCAATCAGACCCAGCACCTCAAACTCACGCGGCGACAACTGCTCAATCAACTCACGATGCGGATAATCCTGCACAGGCTCAAAGCTTGCATGCTCAGCCGGAATAAACGTCGCCTTAGGAAGCTCAGAACCAGCAGCCGGGGTAGTAGCCTGCGCAGAGTCGGCAACAGGAGCGGCAGGTGCGGGGGAGTCCAGCACCGGAATCATCTGCTCCAACAGGCGGCGAGTCGCAGACGGCGCAATCACCGCATCGCCGCGGTGCACCGTACGAATCGCATCCAGCAGCTGCTCCGGCGGGGTGTCCTTCAACAAGAAACCGCTCGCCCCCGCACGCACCGCCGAATACACGTACTCGTCAATATCGAAAGTCGTGAGCATAATAATGCGCACCCGCTCATCCTCGGAAACTTCACGCTCGCCGTCACGCTCCAGGATGCGGCGCGCCGCCTCCAAGCCGTCGCAGTGCGGCATACGCACATCCATGAGGATGACCTGCGGCGCCTGCCCCTCAGACACCATGCGGTCAAAAACGTCAATCGCTGCCAGGCCGTCATCAGCTTCCATGACGACCTGCAGGTCCGGCTGGGAGTTCACGAGCATGCTCAAGCCGCCGCGCACTAGGCGCTGGTCGTCAACAAGCATCACGCGGATCGGCTGGGTGGTCTGTGGTGCAGAAGAGTACATAGTTTCAATCCTAGATCACGAGGTAGTAGAGGGCACGGGTATTAGAGGTCGCGGTAGGGCAGCGCCGCCTCAACGAGCCAGCCGCCGTCGGGCTGCAGGCCGTAGGTGAGGGTGCCGTGGTAGAGGGCGATGCGCTCGCTCATGCCGCGCAGACCGTTGCCGCTACCGGGTACCGGGCGGGCGATGTGCTGAGCCACGGTAGAGGAAACCGGGTCGTTCTGAATCCGCAAGTGCAGGCCGTCCTCACCCCATTGAATGGTGACGGTGGTTGCCGCGCCGGGAGAGTGCTTGAGTGCGTTGGTGAGTGCCTCCTGCACGGTGCGGTACGCCGCCAGCTCGGCACCCTGCGGTAGGGTGCGCGCCATGGTGCCGGTGATTCCGGTGAAGGTGACGGGTAGTCCGGCGCGGCGGCTCTGTTCCACGAGGGCGGGCACATCGCTGAGGGTGGGCACGGGCGCGTAGGCGGTTGCCTCGTCGGTGCGCAGTAGTCCGAGTAAGGAACGCATCTGCGTGAGCGAGTCGCGTGCCGTGTCTGCAATGAGTTCGAGGGTCTGCTCCGCAATGTCCGGTGTGCTCTGCTGCTGAGCCTGACCCGGCTGCTCAGCTTGTTCAGTCTGTTGCTCTGCCTGTTGGGTGTGCTGTGCGCGTGCGATGCGGGCGCTCGCGGCGGCATAGCGTGCCCCATCCGCCTGAGAAATAATGCTGGAGAGCGAGTGCGCCACAATATCGTGCATTTCGCGGGCGATGCGGGTGCGTTCGTCCTGCGCAGCGAGGCGGCGTTCCTGTTCCTGCTCGTATTCGAGGCGGCGGGCGCGTTCTTCGAATTCTTCGCTGCGCAGTTCGCGCATGCGACGGGAGTCGCCGAGGAACCAGAAGACGGTGAAGATGGATCCGCAGAGCACGCCGAGCATTAGGGAGATGAAGATGCGGGCGGGTATGTCGTCCCAGTGGTAGAGGAGTGAGAGTGATGCCTGCACGGTGACGGCGAGTGCGCCGACCCAGCCGAGAATGAGGCCGCGGAAGCGGGCGCGGCGGGTCCAGTGCCTGCCGATATGGTAGGCGGCGAGGCTGACCGGCGGGTAGCAGGTGATGACGAGTGAGTCGGGGAAGGGGGTCACGAGGGTGAGGCAGAGCGCCGCGATGACCACGTAGATACTGCCGTAGGGGAAGCGGTAGCGGAAGTAGAGCGCGGTGGTGCTGCAGAGCGCGGAGATGAGCGGGATCCAGCCGTAGCCGTTGATGAAGGCAACGGAGAGCACGCAGCAGAAGAACTGCATGTGCGCGACGACGAGGACGTTCATCCAGCCGCGTTTGTCTCTGAGGTAGTTTTGCACGCGGCTGGAGGCGGTGATGGCGTCGGCGGGCAGGTCGTTGTTTTCTGAGCTGCCGCGGGTATGCGTTACGGCGTAGCCTGATTCGGCTGTCTCTGTGCCATGCTGTGGGTTCTGCTGGAGTTCGGTGTGCTTGAGGGGCATGTGTCCAGTGTAGCGAGGGGGCGAGGGGAACATTGCGGGTATAGGAGGCCCACAAAATGCGCTGACGTGCACATAGTGCGTGTGGGTATATCTTTGCCTGTGTGTGATTCTGTGTGCGCGACACGCTGAAATACGGGATTATTTATGAGCTTCGCCACAGTAAATTAGATTTTTCTCTCAATCACCGCTTGAAGGTTTGGGGTTATATGGGGTTTGAATTTAGGTGTATATCACTAAAAACTTTCTTAAGTAACCTATTTGAGTTGAAAAACCTTCAATCTTAACGGAGGGTTTTTGTCATAACCCCTCATCAGGGCTCTATTGAAAACCATTGCGGGGGTTGGAATTGGTGGGTATAGTTTTACCTGTATCGTCACCCGGCGTGTAGAAGGCTGAGCCTAACGGGCGCACCAAGGCCCCTTGTGGGACGCTCCCACGCGGAACGGTACAGCATTATGTTGTTATCATCCGGGGTCGGAATACTGTCCGGCTTCACTCGCTCAATCGCTTTGGTGAATTGTCACCGTGCACGACGATGGGTGATAACTCTTATTCCTCAAATGACATCACTCTCGAAGGACATATATGTCTACTAACATTTCTCGCCGCAAGGTTGTTGCGGGCGCAGCATGGGCTGCTCCGGTTGTCGCGGCTTCTGCCGTTGTTCCGGCTTTCGCTTCCTCCACCGAATGCGAGTGGGCTTCCTCCGCTGCTTACAGCGTTGAGGGCACCTCCGCAGGTGCTAAGAGCACCACCTCCTTCACCGTTCCCGAGCGAGTCGACAAGATTAAGTTCGAGGTCGTCGGCGGTGCCGGTGGTACTAACTACGACGATATGGCAGCAGGTTCCGGTGCTAAGATCACCGGTATCATCGAGGTCAAGCCCGGCCAGACCGTTCAGCTCGTCGGTGCAGCCGGTGGTATCGGTAACAACCCCCTGACCCCCGCAGAGGGTGGCGAGGGCTACGGTAACGGCGGTTCCTCCAGCCTGCCCAACCCCGTCCCCTCCAGCATCATGCAGCAGGTCAACACTATTTGGCCCGCTAGCTCCCCCCTGAAGCGTATTACCTACTCCGCTTCCGGTGGTGGCTCCTCCGCCCTGGTCATCGACGGTACCCCCGTTGCAGTTGCAGGTGGCGGCGGTGGCGCTGGCTTCATCAACAACGGTGGCGCTAACAACAACCCCGACTACATGGAGCCTGGCGCAGTGACCGCTTCTTGGCAGTGGCCCTCCGGCGCAAAGCGCAACGGTAGCATCATCTTCGGTTCCACCGGTGGCTCCGCTGACGGTGCATCAGGTTCTGCAGGTCAGGGCGGCTTCGGTATCTACGACGCTGACAGCTCTATCCGCGAAACCGTTGAGGCCGGTGAAGGTGGCGCAAACGGTATCGGTGGTAACGGTGGTTCCAAGACCGCTCTGCACACCGGCAAGTCCCCGAACGGCGTTCTGGGCTTCTACTCCACCAACAACCAGGAGATTTACCAGTCCTCCAAGTCCGGTAACAACGGTGGCGACGGCTTCAAGGGTAACGGTGGCGACGGTGTGGCATCCTACTCCTACCTGATCGACAACAACGATCGCACCAAGAAGGAAGAGGGTACCCACAACGGTTCCGGTTACGCTCTCGAGTACAAGTCCATCGGCTTCAACTTCAACGGCTACGAGTCGGTTGTCTCCGCAGGTGGTGGCGCAGGCTACGGTGGCGGTGGCTCCGGTGCTTCCAGCTCCTCCTCCGCAATCGTTCTGACCCAGAAGTGGAACAACAACCCCAACGGTATCCGCCAGAACGTCTCCTTCGGCCAGCTCGGTGGCGGCGGCGGCGCAGGTGGCTCCTACGTTGCTCCCGGTGTTTCCGGCGGTACCATTACCTCCGCAGGCAACGCTCCGACCGAACGTGGCAAACGTGGCAACGGCTACGTCAAGGTCACCCTCTGCGAGCGCACCGCATAATTAGCGGTAACGTTTTAGGTACTCGACCCCACTCGGGGTAGAAATACCATCTCTTTTCCCCGGCTGATGATTCAGCCGGGGAAAAGTGTTTTAACCCTCCTGTTTCCCCTAGCCACACTGCGGGTCTTCCCACCCGCCCGGAACGACCCGGACTCTGACGGCCCAGACTCTGAGAACCCGCCCGCGCACCCTACCGCCCGCCCCCGAGCGCGTATTACGGTAGAGGCATGACTGAAGCACGTAGCATCGACCTCGCCGTCATCCCCGGCGACGGCATCGGCCCCGAAATCATTACCGAAGCCCAGCGCATCCTCACCCGCGCCTGCGAGCTCGAAAACATCACCGTCAACCCCACCCAGTACAAGCTCGGCGCCGAGCACTGGCTCGAAACCGGTGAGACCCTGCCCGAGTCCACCATGGAATCCCTCAAGAAGCACGACGCGATTCTCTTCGGTGCCATCGGTGCCGACCCGCGCAGCGGCAAGATTCCCTCCGGCCTCATCGAACGCGAAATGCTCCTGAAGCTGCGCTTCGCCTTCGACCACTACATCAACCTGCGCCCCTCCCGCCTGTACCCCGGCGCGGTATCTCCGCTGGCCAACCCCGGCAACATCGACTTCGTGGTCGTGCGTGAAGGCACCGAAGGCCCCTACATTGGCAACGGCGGCGTGATTCGCCAGGGCACCCCGCACGAGATTGCCACCGAGGTCTCCCTAAACACCGCGCACGGCGTGGAGCGCCTGATTCGCTACGCCTTCGAGCTGGCCTCCACCCGCCGCAAGAAGGTCACCCTCGTGCACAAGACCAACGTGCTCACCCACGCCGGCCGCCTCTACAACCGCTACTTCGCCGAAATCGCGACTGAATTCCCCGAGGTCGAGACCGACTACCTGCACATTGACGCGACCACCATCTTCATGGTCACCGACCCCTCCCGCTTCGACGTGATCGTCACCGATAACCTTTTCGGCGATATCATCACCGACCTGGCCGGCGCGGTCACCGGCGGTATTGGCTACGCCGCCAGCGGCAACATTAACGCCGTCGGCGAGTTCCCCTCCATGTTCGAGCCCGTGCACGGTTCTGCACCGGACATCGCCCGCCAGAACAAGGCCAACCCCACCGCCGCAATCCTCGCCGGCGCGATGCTGCTGCGCCACCTCGGCTACGACGCCGCCGCGGCCCGCATCGAGGACGCCGTCGAGGCGGACATGCGCGAGAACGGCGCCACTGTGCGTGGCACCGATCGGGTTGGCGCGGACGTGCTCGCACGCCTCGGCTAAGGTCAGCTGACTAAAACTCGCTTTTGACAGTGAGCGCTGAATAAAAACGCCAGGGAAGCCCGGAAGGAACGCACCTTCCGGGCTTTACCTGTGCCTGCCCCGCGCTCGTCTGCCCACGCTCGTGGCTACATATATCTGTGCGGGCGGGGGAGAGGTATCCACTGCCGCTAGGTTTACCCCCCGCCGAACCTGACCTGCGAAACCCACCTGTTCACATCCTGAATGGGATAAAAGGTGCACATGCGGCAAAAGCATCTTTCCGGTACTCTAAAACAGTCGAGCACACCCGCCCGACCTCCTCGGCGGTGGATACCCTCCACCGCGTACCTTGATGCATCCACGCTGCTCGAAAGCACGAACCGTCCCCACGGATGCACCACCTGCCTCGGCACCGCGCCCACCGCACACACCCCGGCGCATCAGCGGCCGCAGGCAGCCCCGGCCGCTCCCACCGTGCGAGAGCGACCGAACTCGAAGAACGCAGAATGATGCATTAGACGAAGAGGAACGCAGAACGATGGCCATCGAATTCAGCCACGAAGCAAACCAGTCACCCGCCTCCGCCGAACGCCGCGAAGAAATCCTCAAGAACCCCGGCTTCGGCGACTACTTCACCGACCACATGGTCACCATCGACTGGGAGGGTGACTACAAGACCGGCGGCACCTGGTACGACGCCCGAGTCCACCCCTACGGCCCGCTCGTTCTGGACCCCGCAGCATCCGTCTTCCACTACGGTCAGGAAATCTTCGAGGGCATTAAGGGCTACCGCCACGCCGACGGCTCCGTGTGGACCTTCCGCCCCGAAAAGAACGCCGCCCGCTTCGCGAACTCCGCGCACCGCCTCTCCCTGCCCGAGCTGCCCGCCGAGACCTTCATCGAGTCCCTGCGCGAGCTCATCAAAGCCGATGAGGCATGGGTACCCACCGGCGACGGTGAAGCCTTCTACTTCCGCCCCTTCATGATCGCAACCGAGGCATTCCTGGGCGTTCGCCCGGCCCGCCACGTGCAGTACCATGTGATTGGCTCGCCCGCCGGTAACTACTTCGGCACCCCCGAGCCCGTGGACATCTGGCTATCCACCACCTACGCCCGCGCGGGCGAGGGCGGCACCGGCGCAGCCAAGTGCGGCGGTAACTACGCGGCCTCCATGATCGCCCAGACCGAGGGTGAGAAGCACGGTTGCAAGCAGGTGATCTTCAAGGATCCGCACCGCGGCGACGCCATCGAAGAGCTCGGCGGCATGAACGTGTTCTTCATCTTCGGCAAGGAAAACAAGATCGTCACCCCCGAGCTGACCGGCACCATCCTGGAGGGCGTGACCCGCTCCTCGCTGATTCAGCTGGCCAAGGACCGCGGCATGACCGTGGAAGAGCGCGCCATCACCCTCACCGAGTGGCGCGAGGGCGTGGCCAACGGCGACATCACCGAGATTTTCGCCTGCGGTACCGCAGCAGTGGTTGCCCCCATCGGCAAGCTCAAGGCCGAAGACTTCGAAATCCCGGCACCCACCGAGCACTTCGGTGAGATCTCCAAGAGCCTGCGCGAAGAGCTCGTCGGTATTCAGCTGGGCACCGTTGAGGACCGCCACGGCTGGCTGACCCGCCTCATCTAAAACGTGAATCTAACGTAACCCACGAAATCCCCGCAGGATGCCCCGCCCGACCCGCACGTCGCGCGGTGAGCAACCCGCGGGGATTCGTTGCGCCCGGCGAATAGTGCGCGCGGCGTTGATAACGCGAGGATAGGGGAGGGGAGGCGCACCCCGCCGAACCTAACAGCATTGAACCCCGCCGGGCTAAAACCTGCCCCGCCAATTCCGCCCGCCGCCCACACCCTCGAAGGCTGGTACCCTAGAAAGTATGCGTATTGCACGATTTACCGTAAATAATGAGCTCCACTTCGGGCTGGTCGAAGGCGAAGCGGGCGAAGAGACCCTGCGCGTCATCGCCGGCGACCCCTTCTACTCGGGCGTCGAACCGACCGGCACGACCTACCCCATCGATCAGGTGCGTCTGCTCGCCCCGATCATCCCCCGCTCCAAGGTGATTGGAGCGATCGCAAACTGGGCAGGAACCGAGGCGCCCGCCTCCCCGCAGTTCTTCCTCAAGCCGAACACCACCGTGATCGGCCCCGGCGACCCCATGACCCTGCCCGAGTACTCCGAAGCCGTCAGCCCCGAGGGTGAGCTTGCCGTCATCATCGGCCGTATCGCCAAGTCCGTGCCGCTCGAGCGCGTGCACGAGGTCATCTTCGGCTACACCGTGGCCAACGACCTCACCGCCCGCGACCTGCTCGAAGACCGCCAGTGGACCCGCGCCAAGGGCTTCGACGGCGCCACCCCGCTCGGCCCCTGGATTGAAACCGACCTGGACACCGACTCGCTGAACATCACCACCTGGGTCGACGGCGACGTCGTGCAGGAGGGCAACACCTCCGAGATGCACTACTCCGTGGCCGAACAGGTGGCCGCAGCCTCCGAAATCTTCACCCTGCTGCCCGGCGACGTCATCCTGACCGGCACCCCCGCCGGCGTCAGCGTGCTGCGCGACGGCAACGAGGTCGAGGTCGAGGTCGAAGGCATCGGCTCCCTCGTCACCCGCGTGCGCGACTAAGCCGCCCGCGCCCCACACCATCTACCGTCCATCCTGAACACACCGTCAAGGAGACAACATGACCGAATACCACGGTCCCGAACTCAACACCCCCGCAGACACCCGCGTGCGTTTCTGCCCCTCGCCCACCGGCACCCCGCACGTGGGCATGGTGCGCACCGCCCTCTTCAACTGGGCCTACGCACGCCACACCGGCGGTAAGCTCGTCTTCCGCATCGAGGACACCGACGCAGCACGCGACTCCGAAGAATCGTTCAACCAGGTGCTCGACTCCCTGCACTGGCTCGGCATCAACTGGGACGAAGGCGTGGGCGTTGGCGGCCCGCACGAGCCCTACCGCCAGTCCGAGCGTAAGACCGCTGGCATCTACAACGAGATCTTCCAGAAGCTCGTTGAGGGCGGCTACGTGTACGAGGACTTCTCCACCCCCGACGAGGTGAAGGAGCGCCGCAAGGCAGCCGGCCAGGACCCGCAGCTCGGCTACGACAACTACGACCGCAACCTCACCAAGGAGCAGAAGGAAGCCTACCGCGCCGAGGGCCGCAAGCCCGTGTGGCGTCTGCGCATGCCCGACGAGGACATCACCTTCAACGACCTGGTTCGCGGTGAAATCACCTTCAAAGCCGGCACCGTGCCCGACTACGTGGTTGTGCGCTCTAACGGCGACCCGCTGTACACCTTCGTGAACCCCGTGGACGACGCGCTCATGGGCATCACCCACGTGCTGCGCGGCGAGGATCTGCTCTCCTCCACCCCGCGTCAGATTGCGCTCTACCGCGCGCTCATCGACACCGGCGTGACCACCTTTATCCCCGAGTTCGGCCACCTGCCCTACGTCATGGGCCAGGGCAACAAGAAGCTCTCCAAGCGCGACCCCGAGTCGAACCTCTTCCTGCTGCGTGACGCCGGCTTCATCAAGGAAGGCCTGCTGAACTACCTGTCCCTGCTGGGCTGGTCTCTCTCCGCAAACCAGGACGTCTTCAGCATCGACGAGCTCGTCGAGCACTTCGACGTGCACGACGTCGTCGCCAACCCCGCCCGCTTCGACGTGAAGAAGGCAGAGTCCATCAACGGTGACCACATCCGTGCCCTCGACCCCGAGGACTTCCGCAACCGCCTGATTCCGTACCTGCAGGCTGCCGGTGTGCTCGGCGAAACCCTCACCGAGCGCCAGGAGCAGGTGCTCACCGAGGCCGCACCCCTGGTTCAGGAGCGCATGCAGCTGCTCGGCGAGGCCCCCGGCCTGCTCGCCTTCCTCTTCAAGAGCGACGACGAGATCACCGTGGCGGACGACGCCCGCAAGCAGCTCAAGGAATCCGCACCGCAGGTGCTGGCCGCCGCCATCGAGGCCCTGGAGCCCCTCGAGGACTTCACCGCCGCCAACATCGAGGCAGCGCTGCGCTCGGCCATCGTCGACGGCCTGGAAATCAAGCCGCGCCTGGCCTTCGGTCCCGTGCGCATCGCAGTGTCCGGTGAGCGTATCTCCCCGCCGCTGTTCGAGTCCATGGAGATCCTGGGCAAGGACTCCTCCCTCGCACGCCTGCGCAAGCTTGCCGCTGAACTGAGCTAACCATGAGCCAGCCGAATAACCAATCCATCATCGGCAAGGCGCTGTTCAAGGGTACCCTCATGGCGCTCACCAACGCCTGCATTATCTGGCTGATTCTGTACATCGCCAACATGGACAAGTCCGTCTTGATGGTGGTCGCTGTTGTCGTTGCGGCAGCCTTCGGGTACGTGACCGCCTACATCGAGGCGCGCGCCGCCCTGAACGCTCAAGAAGCTCAGGCACGGCACGCCCGCGGTGGCGACGTCAGCAGCTCCTCGTCTGACGGCGTAGACACTTCGGATTCTTCGGATTCTTCGGACTCTTCGGATTCCTCGCGTGAAGAGGATGACAAAGACGACTTCGTGGACCCGGGCCCCGACCCCTACGCCGGCGACTTCGACTCCGGCTCAAGTAGCTCCGACTACAGCAGCTCGGACTCCGGAGGCGGCGATTCGGGCGGCGGCGATTCGGGCGGCGGCGACTAGCGCCTCCTGACACCTGCCCGGGCGGCCGGATACTCGGCGTGCTCGTAATGCTACACATTCCCCCTCCCGGCGGAGGGTTTACCGGAATATCTTCTGGGAAACCCTCCGCCGGGAGGGGGAATTTTTGTTGGTCAAAGAAAAATTTTTGTGATGGATAATCCATCTATACTCGCTTGTCAATGCGTTTTATGCGTAAATTTTGGGGCTTAAGGCGTGCAGGAGAGAGGGCTTTGGGTTGCACACTCTGTTTGGTGTCCGTATAGTTATATCCGTTGCCGCGACAAACAAAGTTTGAAGCGAAAACATGCGGTTGTAGCTCAGTTGGTAGAGCACCACCTTGCCAAGGTGGATGTCGCGAGTTCAAGTCTCGTCAACCGCTCCACTGAAAGCCCCGAGGTTTGCCTCGGGGCTTTTTCGTTGTCTCCAGAGGTTTTGTGTCTTAGGGGATAAATCTGCGGAGTGGAACGTGGGGAAGTGAAGTCTCTGAAGGTTGCCGAGACGCTGGAGCGGGGGAGTGGGGTGCCGTAATTCTGCGCCGGTCAATCCCGCGCTAAACCTCTAGCCCGTCCGAGGTGTTTTTGGGCTGGATATCTGAACTGATTTCTGGGAGGCGGGGAACCAAAATCTTCAAAAATTTTGGTGGGCAAATCGTGCAGAGGAAGGGGTGGAAACTGCGTTCTGGGCCCTCCCTTGACGGCTTTGAGGGGCTAAAATCGACTCCAGGGCCCTCTTTTTGAGGTTTTTTAAAGAAATTTTTAGCCCCAAAACTCCCGGAATTCCGCGGAAGTATAGGGTGTCGAGACTGGTGTGTGAGGCAGGTTACCGCATTTCGGCTTGCGTGCTTCCTGAAAGACCCGTATAGTTATTACTCGTTCCGGTGATGAGCCGAAAGGCGAAAGGCGGAACGGTAACTCAATAGAGTAATGGGATATGGTGTAATTGGCAACACGAAGGTTTCTGGTTCCTTTGTTCTAGGTTCGAGTCCTGGTATCCCAGCTAACCTCCATCTGGAGGTTGCGGCCCCATCGTATAGCGGCCTAGTACTCCGCCCTCTCACGGCGGCAACACCGGTTCAAATCCGGTTGGGGTCACCACTAGGAAAGAAGCTCTTCATCTTCGGATGAAGGGCTTCTTTGTTTATATCTATATTCGTTAGAACTCTCTGGCTTTGCGGTGCCGCCGTGAGCCTCTCACGGCGCCGCTCCTTACGTCGCGGCACTGCGGGGCATGATGGATTTCCTCGCGCGCTCGGCATCATGCCCGCCACTTCTTACGGCGTGGCATTCGGACGCATAATGAAATCCCTCGCGCGCTCGGCATTATGCGCCCTCATCACCATACAAATCCGGTTGGGGTCACCACTAGGAAAAAGCCTTGGTTCTTCGGAATCAAGGCTTTTTTGTTTTTAGCTTATTCGCCAGAGGTCTCTGGCTTTGCGGTGCCGCCGTGAGCCTCTCACGGCGCCGCTCCTTACGTCGCGGCACTGCGGGGCATGATGGATTTCCTCGCGCGCTCGGCATCATGCCCGCCACTTCTTACGGCGTGGCATTCGGACGCATAATGAAATCCCTCGCGCGCTCGGCATTATGCGCCCTCATCACCATACAAATCCGGTTGGGGTCACCACTAGGAAAAAGCCTTGGTTCTTCGGAATCAAGGCTTTTTTGTTTTTAGCTTATTCGCCAGAGGTCTTTGGCTTTGCGGTGCCGTTCCGATGGGAGAGGGTGGTAAAGTTTTTCAAAAAAGTTGGTTCCTCAATTTGACCTCCTCTCAAACCGTCGGTATAGTCTTATCCGTAAGCGTGATTGGCGCAGTGGTAGCGCGCTTCGTTCACACCGAAGAGGTCACTGGTTCGAACCCAGTATCACGCACCAAAGAACCCCCGTTTCAAGGAACGGGGGTTTTATTGTGTCCACCCCGGCGCACCCTCCGCAACGGCCCCGCAAGACCCGCCGACCGCTCGGTCGCCCCGCCGAGGGAACGCCAACCCCGACACGGCCCCACCACGAACGAGGTACCCCGTGACATCACCCGAACTCGCAACCTCCACCGACTACGGACGAATGTACTCCCGCAAGCGCGGGGGAGAACTGCTCGTGCCCTCCATCACCACCGTCATCGGCCAGCACGCCACCGACCTGAGCGGCTGGCACGGATACATGGCCGCCAAGGCCGCACTCGAAGACCAGCGCGCCTACCGCGCTTCCGGATCCCACGGCCTCAAGTTCGCCATTATCCGCGACGCCGCCAACGCCTCCGAACGATACCGCGACGCAGCCGCCGCCCGAGGCGACCGCGTGCACAACTATGCCGAAAACGTCGCCCTGCGCGCCATGGGACGAGACCACGACGTCGCCGGATGCCGCGAGCTGCTCATCGCCAACGGCGAGCAAGCCTACGCCGACCGCTTCGACGAATGGTGGGAAGCCTTCAACCCCCGTCCCCTCGCCGCCGAAATCACCATCTGGAACGACACCGTCGGCTACGCTGGCACCCTCGACCTCGTTGCAGAAATTGCGGGCCGCACCTGCATCATCGACTACAAAACCAAGGGCACCGACAAGCGCGGCCGCGTCAAAGCGCTCGACGAGAAGGTCGTCATGCAGCTCGTCGCCGGCCTCAAAGCCGAAGAATCCCTCGTCGACCCCGACGCCGGCACCTGGGAACCCTGGAAGTACGGGGACGCGCCCGTGCTCATGGGCGTGGCCCTCGGCGAAACGCAGGTTCTGCCGCAGCAGGCGAACCCCGCCATCCTCGAACGTAACTGGTACAAGTTCTGCGCCCTGCGCCGCGTCTGGGAATTCGACCGCCAGCTCCAAGAATTCGAAGACCCCGCGCTCATGCCCGTGGTGCCGCCGCCCACCGAGCGACGCTCCGCCGCGTAGCATCGCGAGACGGGGCCGGCCGGAACGACCCCCCCGGCCGCTCCGCTCAGCTCCCGCGGCGACGACCGGCCCGGGGGTCCGGTTCGGAGACTCAGCTTAGAGCATCAACCCGGAGACCCCGGCCCGACACCCTCTAGATTTACCCGCCCCGCTTCGGGGACAATGGGGGGAGAGCCGCACCCCGCGGCACCCCACCGGATATCCGTTAGCACATTAGACCGGCCCGGCGCCGGCAAAGGAGAACCATGACCATCCTGAGCATCCGCACCGTAGGCGACCCGGTGCTGCGCAGCGTCTGCGAACCCATCACCGTCTTCGACGACGACCTGGCGCGACTCATCGACGACATGCTGGAAACCATGTACGACGTGGGCGGCGTGGGATTGGCCGGCCCGCAGATCGGCATCTCCAAGCAGATCTTCACCTTCGGCGGCATTGACGACCGTGAGGGCTACATCATCAATCCCGTGCTCGAAGTCGGCGAAGAAGACCAGGAAGGCGGCGAAGGTTGCCTGTCCGTGCCCGGCCAGAAGTCCGCGACCCCGCGCAAGAACTGGGCGCGCGTGAGGGGCGTAGACCGCCACGGTGAGCCCCTCGTACTGGAGGGTGAGGGCCTGTTCGCCCGCATGCTGCAGCATGAGACCGACCACCTGCACGGCAAGCTGTTCATCGACCGTCTCGTGGGTGAAGACCGCCAGCGCGTGATGCGTGCCCTGCGCGCCGCAGACTACAACACTGTTGCCGCGAAGACCGTGACCGAGCGTGCAGCCCGCGTGGGCGGCGCCTTCGGTGGCGCGTTCGGTGCAGGCTCTGCCGGTTCCTCCTTCGGTAGCTTCGGAAAGTAGGCTCACATGCTCAACATCATCTACGCAGGCACCCCCGACGTTGCCGTGCCCCCGCTCGACTACCTGGCGAACTCCGATAAGGTGCGCGTGGTCGGCGTGCTCACCCGCGAAGACGCCCCCGTGGGCCGCAAGCGCGTGCTCACCCCCTCCCCGGTCGCGCAGCGCGCCGAAGAGCTCGGCCTGCCCATCGTGAAGGCAAACCGCTGGAACGACGAAGCCGCCGCAGCCATCGCCGAACTGAACGCTGACGCAGCCGCCGTGGTCGCCTACGGTGCCCTGCTGCCGCTGCCCGCGCTCGAATCCCTGCGCTACGGCTGGGTCAACCTGCACTTCTCTAAGTTGCCCGCATGGCGCGGCGCCGCCCCCGTGCAGCGCGCCCTCATCGCCGGTGAACAGGAAATTTTCTCCACCACCTTCCTGCTCGAAGAAGGCCTGGACACCGGCCCCACCTTCGAACAGGAATCCACCCCCGTAGCCGCCGACGACACCGCCGGTAGCGTGCTCATGCGCCTGGCCACCAGCGGCGGCGCACTGCTCGAGCGCACCTTTGAGCGTCTCGAAGCCGGCGAGCACGGCACCGCGCAGGTCGAGGACGAATCGGTCAGCTACGCCTCCAAGATGAGCATTGCCGATGGCCGCCTCACCTGGACCGACCCCGCCGAGCAGATTCTGGCACGCTTCCGCGGCGTGACCCCCGAACCCGGCGCATGGTGCGAACTGGGCGAAAACCGCTTCAAAATCGGTGGTCTGGCGGCTGCCGACGAGCGCCTGGCGCAGTCCCTGATCGAAGCGAACGGCGGCCCCCTCGCACCCGGCGCGGTGCGTCTGCACGCGAAGAAGGTACTGGTCGGCACCGGTACCGAACCGCTGACGCTGCTGCAGGTTCAGCCTGCCGGTAAAAAAATGATGGATGCACCCGCCTGGGCTCGCGGCGCTGGCAAGGACATGGCGGAAGGCCTGGTGGTACTCGTATGAGCAACGAAAAGCGCCCCTACAAGGGAGGACACGGCAAGCCCGGTCACGCTGGCAATGGCAAGCCCGGCAACGGCAAGTTCAATCAGGGCAGCGGTCAGGGTAAGTTCAATCAGGGCAGTGGCCAGGGTGAGGGCGGTGCGAAGCGTAAGCGCCGCCGCCGCTCCGGCTCGGGTAATGGCTCGGGCGCAGGCGAGCAGAACCGCCAGCAGAAGTGGGATAACAACTCCCGCGGCGACAAGAAGCGCTTCGAGCCGCGCGGCGAAAATCGTCATGAGAACCGCGCAGAATCCCGCACCGGTCGCCGCTTCGACGGCCTGACCAGCGTCGAACGCGCCGAACGCCGCGCCAAGACCGCGCACGAGGACACCAAGCGCGGCGGCGGTGGCGCATCCCGCCGTAACAAGAGCGGTCACGAACGCAACCGCCGCTCCATGTTGGCCCGCGAGTTCTCGGCGGCGGCGCCCTCCGCACGCTCGCGTACCGCAGACACCGCACGCGCAACCGTCTTCGAGGTGCTGCGCTCCGTGGCGGAGTCCGACGCCTACGCGAACCTCGTGTTGCCCAAGGCGATTCGTAGCCACCGCCTCGACCACCGCGACGCGGGCTTCGCAACCGAGCTGACCTACGGCACGCTGCGCCACCAGGGCACCTACGACGCGATTCTGAGCCACTGCGTGGACCGCCCCCTCGAGAAGGTCGGGGCGACCACGCTCATCGTGCTGCGTATGGGCGTGCACCAGTTGCTGAACATGCGCGTTCCCGCCCACGCGGCGCTGAACCAGAGCGTGTCCCTGGCGCGCGAAAAGATCGGTGCGGGCCCGGCAAGCTTCATCAACGCGGTGCTCCGCCGCGTCTCCGAGCGCACCCCCGAAGAGTGGTACGAGCTCATCGTTGAGGAGGCCAAGGACGACACCGAACGCCAGGCCCTGCTCGCCTCGCACCCCGCCTGGATTGTGCGTTCCATGCGCCAGGCGCTGGTCGCGCACGGTCGCCCCGCCACCGAAATCGAGCAGCTGCTCGAGGCTGATAACCTCGCCCCCGTGGTGAACCTGGTTGCGCTGCCCGGTCTGGGTAGCCTCGACGAGGCGCGCGAACAGGGCGCCGTCGACGGTGAACTGGTTGAGGGTTCGGCGCTGTACGCTTCCGGTGACTTGGCGCGCCTGGAATCGGTGCGTGAAGGCACCGTCCGCGCCCAGGATGCCGGCTCCCAGCTGGTAGCACGCGCGCTCGCCGCAGCCCCCCTGGACGGCACTGACACCGCCTGGCTCGACCTGTGCGCGGGCCCCGGCGGCAAGGCGGCGCTGCTGGCCGCCCTCGGCGTGCAGCGCGGCGCATCCCTGGTCGCCAACGAGGCGGCCGCCCACCGCGCGCAGCTCGTGGAAGGCTCCCTGCGACCGCTGCCCGAGGGCAGCTACGCGGTGCTCACCGGCGACGGACGCGAAATCACCTCGACCCTACGCGCGCACGCATCCGAGCTACCCGGCTCCGTTGAGCCCGACCAGCTCTTCGACCGCGTGATGGTGGATGTGCCCTGCTCCGGTCTGGGCGCCCTGCGCCGCCGCCCCGAGGCGCGCTGGCGCAAGTCCCCGCGCGACATCGCGGAGCTACTGCCCCTGCAGCGTCAGCTCCTGGATGCGGCCATCAGCGTGACCCGCCCCGGCGGCGTGATTGCCTACGTGACCTGTTCCCCGCACGCGGCAGAAACCCAGAACATCGTGGCCGAAGTGCTCGAAAGCGGCGCGGTCAGCCTGCTCGACTCCGCCGCCGCACTGCGCGAAGTCGCCCTGCACACCGAGGACGCGAACGGCGAGCCCGTGAGCGTGCTGGCGGGGGAGAAGGACCCCGGCCACACCCCCGAGATCAAGGTCAAGAAGGGTGCCCCGGTCGTGAACGCCTCGGCGACCACCGCTCAGCTGTGGCCGCACGTGCACGGGACCGACGCCATGTTCCTGGCCTTGCTACGCAAGAACTAGGCTCCGGAAGCCTCGGGCGTAAACCTGGGCGTTTCAATCCCGCAGATCCGGAATTGCAGACCCGAACCCACGCAAAATTAGACCGTCACTCGCCCCGCCCGGCCCATGCTTCATTCTCCGGAGCGCGGGCCGAGCGCGGGGGAGTACAACCTAAGGACAACGCAATGGGCATTGCCATTAACCCGTCGATTCTCTCGGCGGATTTCGCGAACCTGCAGCGCGAGCTCGAACGCATCTCTACCGCCGACGCCGCGCATATTGACGTGATGGACAACCACTTCGTGCCGAACCTCACCTGGGGCCCGCCGGTGGTCAAGCGTCTGCGCGAGGTATCGCCGGTGCCGTTCGACGTGCACCTGATGATTGAAGACGCCGACCGTTGGGCCCCCCAGTACGCCAGCATGGGCTGCGAGTCGGTGACCTTCCACGCGGAGGCCGCGATTGCCCCCATCAAGCTGGCGCGCACCCTGCGTGTCGAGGGTGCGAAGGCCGGCATGGCGCTGCGCCCGGCGACCGCCGTGGAACCCTACCTGGACATGCTCAGCGAGCTGGACATGCTGCTGATTATGACCGTGGAGCCCGGCTTCGGCGGCCAGGCCTTCCTGGAGGTGACCCTGCCGAAGATCGCCCGCGCCGCCAAGGCGATTGAGGGCGCGAACCTGCCGGTGACCGTGCAGGTGGACGGCGGCATCACCGAGGAGACCATTCTGCGTGCGGCCGAGGCGGGTGCGACCTGCTTCGTGGCCGGTAGCTCGGTGTACGGCGTGGACGAGGCGCTCGGCGGCCCGGAGGCGGCCATCGCCTCCCTGCGTGCCGCGGCCGCCTCGGTGCAGCGTTCCAAGACCGGATGCGGTTGCGGCCACTAGCGGCCCTCGCCGACAGCGGCACCCCGGAGCCCGCGCACCCCGCTCGTACCTAGAAGGCATCACCGAAACCACGTGCGCCCCGTCGTGGGGAGACGCCCCGTCGCGAACCCCGCGACGGGGCGTTTGCGCGTTGTAAAGGGGCGGGGGAGAGGCTCGTCTGCGCACTCGCTCGATTATTTTGACACTTTGTCAGCAAAATTATGACAAATATATGAAAAGTAAAAACCTTGAAAATCCGCGGTAGGGCGGGTCGTTACGCCGGGAATGTATGTGAGACTCTGAATATCTTGAAGTGGCACTCAGATATCTGTAAGGTTAGGTATAGTTTAGTGATATCTAGGGGGAACTATGTCTTTCAACCGAATCGAGCTGACCGACGCTGAAAACCACGGCGCATCGGGCGTTAACCGCCGCGCCTTCTTCGGTCTGGCTCTCGCCTCCTCTGCTGCCCTCGCCCTCGCAGCCTGCAGCAGCGAGACCACCACGACCACCACCTCCGGCGGCTCCGCATCGGGCGACTCGAACTCCGGTGGCACCCGCACCATCCAGGATGTCGATGACGAAAAGGTTGAGGTTCCCGCCAACCCCAAGAAGGTCATCGTGCTCTCCGAGCCGACCCTCGACGGCCTGCTGGCCCTGGGTGTGACTCCGATTGGCTCCGTTTCCGGCCGCGGCCAGTCCGGCGTACCCAACTACCTCGCCGACCGCGCCAAGGACGTTCAGATTATCGGCACCGTTGCCCAGGTGAACTACGAACAGATCGGCAACCTCGACCCCGACCTGATCCTGGTCGACTCCACCGGCGTGGACAAGCGCTCTGAGGCCTTTGAAACCCTCAAGAAGATCGCCCCCGTGGTCTACTGCGGCTACGCCGGCGGCGACTGGCGCATCAACTTCCGCAACGTCGCTAACGCCATGAACATGGTCGACAAGGGTGAAGAGGTCATCAAGGCCTACGAGGCAAGCGCAGCGGCACTGAAGGAGCAGCTGGCCCCCAAGTACGGCGACAAGACCTTCTCCATCGTCCGCTGGGCGGGCAACGGCCCCGCGCTGATTCTGAAGGAACTGCCCGCCGGTCAGGTACTCAACGACCTGGGCCTCAAGCGTCCCTCCTCGCAGGACCGCAACGGCCAGGGCCACTCCGAACCGGTCTCTCTGGAGAACCTGGCAACCATCGATGCGGACTACATGTTCCTCGGCACCCTCGGCGGCGCAAGCCAGAAGAACCCGAACGCACAGGGTACCGCAGGTCTGCAGGGCGCCGAAGAAGCACTGAACAAGGCGCAGGAAACCTCCGGCTTCACCAACCTGAAGGCAGTCAAGGACGACCACGTGATTCTCGTGGACGGCTCCAAGTGGACCTCCACCGGCGGCCCGCTACTGCTCAACGGCATTATCGAGGACGTTAAGAAGGCCCTGCCCCTCTAAGCCCTCACCCCCCCCTCTGGCTTCCCGTAGCGGCTCCGTCGCTGCGGGAAGCTTGCATGACTCACCACCTCGCAAGGAACAACCACCATGACCGATCACCGCCCCGCCCGTGCCGCCGCACGGTACGGCGCTGTCGTTGCGCTTGCCGGCGCGCTTGTGGCTCCCGGTGCGGCCCTGACGGCACCGACCGCATTCGCGGATTCCAAACTGCCGATTGGCGTAGCCTCGGATCCGGCGGCCACCCCCTCGGCAACCCCCAGCGCCGAGCAGAGCAAGACCGCGGACCCCACCCAGTCTGCTAGCCCGAACCCCACCTCCGCGTCACCGAAGTCCACCGACTCCAAGCCCGCGAACCCCGTGAAGGCGACCGTGACCATATCCACCGAGAAGTGGCGCGAGGGCAAGCTTGTGATGCGCGGTGAAGGGTTCGTGAGTAATGCCCCCGGTCGCGGTGCCGTATTTGCGGTCAAGTTCCTGGACGCCCGCCCCGATGAGGCTCACCAGGCCATTAACCCCCTGACCAAGAAGGGCGGAAACTCGCCCGCGAACTTCATGGCAATCGCTAATGAAGACGGCACCTTCGAGGTTGAGGTTCCCCTGCCCACCACCGAAAACACCGGTCTGAGTGCTGAAGAACTGGCTAAGGCAGGCTGGGCTACCGAAAATTCCGAGCACAACGTGCAGGTCCTCTCGGGCTCTCTGGGCGGAGCGGATGAGCAGGATAATAACTACGACCGTAGTGTGTCTATTCGACAGAAGATTAAGCTCAGCGACACCGCCCCCGAGTACAAGCCCACCGAGGCCCCCGAGGCGATTCACGCGACCGCTCTGACCGACGGCAAGGGCGTGCAGGTGCGCCGCGATGGCTCCACCGTGACCGTGACCGTTCCGGGCGCTGAACCGGGCACCTGGGTGTACGCCGCAACCTACCTGGGGGATTCCCCGCAGGCGCTGTACGCCTCCGGCTGGAAGCGCCTGGACGATAACCACAGCTTCAGCTACGAAACCAGCGGGTCCATGCCATCGGCCACCTACCGCGTGGTCGTGCACAACGGTAACCAGGGCGCCGAGAACGCCGTGCTTGGCTTTGCCGACATGACCGTCGAGCGTGCCGCGGCACCCCGCGAGGACGTATCCGATGACGACCTGAGCTCCTACGAGGCAGAGCCGACGCTTGCCACGGTAGTCACCCCCGCCGAGACCGTCGTGAACCGCGTGCAGGCCAAGGCGAAGGAAGAAGCTCCCCAAAGCACCGCCGCGAAGCCCGAGGCTAAGGCGACCGCCAAGGCTACCAGCTCGCCTTCCGCCTCGCCGCGTTCGACCGCCAGCGCCTCCGCCAGCCCCACGGCCCTGACCGCTCAGGGTCCGACCGTTGAGGGCACCGAGCTGACCGGCGCGACCAAGTGGTTCGTCAACAACGCGAATAATCTGCTGCTCTCTGCGGCCGGCCTGGTGATTCTGGCCCTGGCGCTGACCAGCCGACGCACGAACAAATAACCCCCCAGAGCCCGGGACCGCTCCCGAAAGGGCTCACCCGACCTCCGCCGCCTTTTTCGAGAGTGAGCGCGGCGGAGCCGGGCCAGAACCAACGGGGCGCCCGGCAACGGGACCGCCGGCCGCCCCGGAAAATGTGAAAGGACCACCATGCGTGCACCTTTTTCGGCTGCCTCCTCGAAGGCACCCTTCACCCGTAAAGCCCTGACCGCCTGCGCCGCGGCCTCCCTGGCCCTGGGCCTGGGAATGGGTACCGCCTCCGCCCTGCCCCCGGGCGGCGCGAAGGCTTCCACCCCCGGTACCTCCTCGACCGTCTCCTCCTCCGTGACTGAGCACGGCGTGATTTCCTTTACTCTGAGCGGTTTCCCCGCGAACACCCAGGTGTCGGTGAAGGTTGACGACGGCGATCTGTGCCCCTCCGATGCCGCGCAGGGTGCCTGCGTGGTGCACCAGCAGATGAGCGATGGCAACGGTAACGTCTCCGGCTCCTTCGTGCTGCCGGATGTTGGTACCGGCAAGCACACCCTGCGATTCCTGGCTACGGGTGAGAAGCACGATAAGGACGGCAAATACCTGGGCACCGAGGCCTACACGAACCGCAGCTCCGAGTTCACCGTGACCTCCGAGGGCGGTTCCGATTCGTCGAACTCCTCGAAGTCTTCTTCGCGCCGTACTGGCTCCGAGGACTCCTCGAGCTCGCAGGGCGATGAGTCGAACGGCGAGGTCGAGACCGTGTACACCGATGCCGAGGGCAACGTCATCTCCAAGGAGGAGTATGACCGCCTGAACGCGGAAGCCGGTTCGTCCGAGTCTGCTTCCGCATCGGCTGAGCCGAAGGAAACCGTGAAGGCTACCGCGAGCGCTTCGGCCTCCTCGAGCGCCCCCGCACGCGGTAGCGCCTCCGTACCGTCGGCCTCGGCATCCGCATCTTCTTCGAGCGTGAATAACGCCGAGAAGACCGTGCAGACCGTGACCTACGGCGCCGCATTCCCGTGGGTCGGCGTGATCGTTCTGGGTCTGAGCCTGGTCGCCGCCGCAGCCGTATTGGTGATTCGTAAGCGCTAATATCTCTGAACGTCGGAGGCGGGTGGGGGAGTGCCCCTCCCGCCCTCGGCGTTTTCTCGCGTCGGCACGCACCGTGCCCGCGCCCCCTGTTTTTGTCCTCATCGAGCATGTCTATAGGAGCAATGTGACCGTCAAGAGTGCATCGCCCAGGCCCGCTCCGCACGAGATGACGACGTCCCCGGCCCGCGTGAAGGATTCCGTGGTGCAGGGCCGAAAGCTGGGCCGCCGCCTGGCCTGGCTGGCCCTGCTGGCGCTCCTGCTGGTGGTCGCGGTGGTTGCCTCGCTGCTGTTCGGGTCGAATAATCTGCCGCCGGATCAGGTGGTGGGGGTGTTGACCGGGAATGCCTCTGAGGAGGCCCGGACCATCGTCATGGAGCAGCGCGTTCCGCGTACCCTGGTGGGAATTATCGTGGGCGCGGCCCTGGCGATTGCGGGTTCGCTTATGCAATCCCTGACCCGCAACCCGCTGGCCGAGCCCGGCCTGATGGGCGTGAACGCCGGCGCCTCGGTTGCCGTCATTGGCTCCGTGGTGGCGTTTGGCGTGATGGGTATTTGGCAGTACATGATTGCCGCGACGATTGGTGGCGCGCTGGCCGCGATGCTGGTGTACACCCTGGGCCGTGGCCGTGACGGGTCGATCGTGAAGCTGGCGTTGGCGGGTGTGGCGATTTCTGCCGCGCTGTCGGCGCTCGCGCAGGGCCTGCTGCTGGCCAATCAGGATGCGTACAACGAGTTCCGCCTGTGGGTTTCCGGTTCTCTGGAGGGTCGCGGCATGGATATCGTCTCGACCGTTGGCCCCGTGATTGCGGTGGGCGTGCTGATTGCCTTTGTGGTGGCCCCGGCCATTAACGCCCTGGGCATGGGCGAGGAGGCGGCCACGAGCCTGGGCGTGAGCGTGCGGACCACGCAGAACCTGACCCTGCTGTCGGTGACGGTGCTGGCCGGTGCCGCGACGGCCGCGGTGGGCCCCATCAGCTTTGTGGGTTTGGCGGTGCCGTTCGTGGTGCGCGCCCTGCTCGGTAACGATGTGCGCTGGGTGAACTACGGCTCGGCCCTGCTGGGGCCGGTGTGGCTATTAGGCGCGGATATCCTGGCGCGCGTGCTGGTGGCCCCGCAGGAGACGCAGGCGGGTATTGTGGCAACCCTGGCGGGCGCCCCGGTCTTCCTATTCCTGATGACTCGTCGTAAGGTGGAGGCGCTCTGATGTCGAATAGTTCTGTTTCGGCGCGCTCCGCGTCGACTGTTTCCTCGGCTACTGTTTCCGCGGCTGCCGGGGCGGGGTATCCTCGCCGCGGCCGCGACCTGGGCGGTCGTCCCGTTCTGACCGTGCGTGGGCCGCTCAGTGCGCAGATTCCGTGGCGCGTGGTCATCCTGAACGTAATCCTGGTGGTGGCTATCGCTTCGCTGGCCTTCTGGGGCATGCTGCAGGGTGACTACAAGCTCGCCCCCGAGAAGGTCATCCCGGCGCTTCTGGGCGAGGGCAAGCCGATTGCGGTGACCTTTGCCCAGCAGCGTGCGGCGCGCATCGTGGCGGCCCTTCTGGTGGGTGCTGCGCTGGGCCTTTCCGGTTCGATCTTCCAGGTGATTTCGGGTAACGCCCTGGGCTCGCCGGATATTATCGGTTTCACGAACGGCGCCGCGACCGGTGCCCTGCTGCAGATTATTGTGTTCAACTCCGGGCCCGTGGAGGTTGCGCTGGGCGCGGTGATTGGCGGCCTGGCGACCTCGATTCTGGTGTGGCTGATGACGCGCAATACGGGCCTGCACGGTTTCCGCCTGGTGCTGGTGGGTATCGGCGTGGGTTCGACCCTGGCGGCCTTCAACGCGCTACTGGTCGTGCGAGCCTCCCTGACGCAGGCGCAGACGGCGGCCTCGTGGCTGGCCGGCTCGCTGAACGACATGACTTGGGAGCGCACGTACTCGTTGCTGGGCCTGCTGCTGGTCGTGACTCCGCTGCTGCTGATGCTGGTTCGTCCGCTGGGCGCCATTCGGTTTGGTGATCAGGTGGCCTCCGGCCTGGGCGTGAGTGTGAACTCCTACCGCGTTGCAGCCCTCTTTATCGGTGTGCTTTTGGTCTCATTGGCGACCGCGACGACCGGACCCATCGCCTTTGTGGCCTTGGCCGCGCCGCACATCGCGAAGAGCCTGGGGCGCATCGGCGGGGTGGGTTTCACCTCCTCGGCGCTCATGGGTGCGCTCATGGTGCTCGGTTCCGACCTCATCGGTCGATTCGCTATTCCGGGCCGCATCATTCAGGTGGGTGTGGTGACCGGCGCTATTGGCGGTCTCTACCTGATTTATCTGATTTATCGTGAAAGGACGAGGAGCTAGTGAGCACGAAGACTAGCGTGACCAGCCGCCTTGAGGGCGAGCAGATGGTGGTGGCCTACGGCGAGCACACGGTGCTCAACGGGGTGGACTTTCAGGTTCCCGAGGGTGAGCTGACCGTTATCCTGGGCCCGAATGCCTGCGGTAAATCGACGACCCTGAAGGCTCTGGCCCGCGTGAATCCGCTGAAGGAAGGCGAGGTGCGCCTGGATGGCACGCCGCTGCCGCAGATGAAGTCCCGGGCCATCGCCAAGATTCTGGCGATGCTTCCGCAGACCCCGGAGGCGCCCAGCGGCGTGACCGTGGCGGATGTGGTGGCGCGCGGACGCTACCCGCACCAATCGCTGCTGCGTTCCTGGTCTGAGGAGGACGAGCGGTCCTGCGTGGAGGCGATGAAGGCCGCGAACGTCCTGGAGCTTGCGGAACGTCCGATTGAGGCGCTCTCGGGCGGTCAGCGTCAGCGCGTGTGGATCGCCATGACCCTCGCGCAGCAGACCCCGCTGATTCTGCTCGATGAGCCGACGACCTATCTGGACATCACCCATCAGATTGAAGTGCTGAACCTGACCAAGAAATTGCACGCCGAGGGTCGAACTGTTGCCGTGGTGTTGCATGACCTGAACCTCGCTTTCAGGTATGCTACTCATGTTGTGTTAATGAAGCAGGGACGGATTATCGCTCAAGGTGATCCTCGTGCAATAATTACACCGGAACTAATTCAGGAAGTTTTTGATCTTCAATCGATCATTATTCCTGATCCGTGTACTGGAACTCCTTTGGTGATTCCGAAGGAACACCAGGACATCCATATTGCCGCCGACGCTATTTCGGCGGCCCGCGAAAGCGAATAGTTTTCGCCCCTAAGCCGCGTGGGAGTTGGCGCCACCCGTATCTATACGGGAGGAAAAGCCGGGCATTGCGCTCTGCAGCTAGCGAGAGGATCTGAGGGACCCAGGATCCCCCGCGCGTAGGGCGCCTACCCGGTGCTCGCCCGTCTTTGACGCATGAACGGACCCGAGCACTGGGTAGGTTCCATCTCTCATGGGAATCCCCCGATTAAGGCACCGAGACTGCCGCATGAGGCGTACATTGTTGCGTTTGATGCACGGTCTCGGTGCCTTATTTGTTTCTGTGCCCTATGCGATTGCCCCCGCGGCTCTTTCGGGGCGTTTTTCTCTCTCAGATGACGTCATATTTTTGTTCGCTATTTCGCTCAGGTTTGGGTTAGGGATACCATAGAGTGAGGTAGGGGAGGCTAACCAATATTGACGTTCCTCCTCACCGCTAAAGGAGTACTGCATCACGCTACGTTGCTCACGCGCAATATCACCGATGAGGAGGCATGGACAGGGACCGCACGACCCCGAATCCGAAAGCACCATGGAGAGCGCAACCACCACGCAGACTGACACCGCCCCGGCAGACACCACGCTGACCGCCACCCCGCAGGCCGCCGAGAAGGCCGCCGCACAGCAGGTTCGTCCGACCCCTCCCAAGACCCCGCGCCCCGTACCTGCGCCGCGCGTGGATAGCCCCCTCATTACCGCCCTGATTGCCGAGGCGGTCAGCTGTGAGGAGCTGAACGCCCGCATCGTTGAGGTCGTCTCCGAGGGCACCCCGATTATTGAGCCGGTGCTCCGCGAAGACGGTACCGTCAACGAGAACGAGCGCATTGTTACCTTCCTGTACCACAATGAGCAGGCGGAGCAGGTGCTCCTGTTCATCAACCGCCTGACCGACGAGAAGAACCTCGACCGCTCCCTCATGAGCCGCATCGAAGGTACCGGATGGTGGCAGCTGAGCATGCAGATGAAGACCACGTGGCGTGCCTCCTACAACTTCCTGCCCGCGCTGCCGGGCGAGCGTCCCGCCTGGCTGGGCGATGACGACCAGGTGCGCCTGCGCGCCGCCCTGGATGCCGGCGAGGGCGACCCGCTGAACCCCGAAACCGTGTGCAACCGTATTGGCCGTTGCATGGGTGTGGTGCAGCTTGAGCACGCGCCGGTGCAGGAGTTCATCCTGACTCAGGAAGAGATTGACGCGCTGCCCGAACCCGAGTGGATGCAGACCCCCGACGGTCACCGCTACGTTCTGGGCCGCGTGGGCGAGCCCGGCCCCGACTCCCCGCTCTTCGTGCAGTTCGACGGTGAGATGTGGTTCAGCCAGGGCATGGAGCAGACCCTCAACCGCGCCCACGAGGCGGGCCGTATTCCGGCGATGCACGTGTTCTTCCTGCACTCTGGCGGCCGTGAGAACCGCTGGAAGGAACTGAACGGCGACAACCCGATTGCCGACTACCTGGTGGACATTGCATTCCCGCACCTGGAGGCGGTGCACGGCATTAAGACCGACCCACAGAACATTGTGATTAACGGCCAGTCGCTGGGTGGCTTGTCCTCCCTGCTGGCGGTGCTGAGCCGCCCGGAGGCGTTTGGCGGTGCGATTGCGCAGTCCTCGTCGCTGTGGCAGCCGCAGGTCATGGACCGCCTGGACGAGCTGGAGGCGGCGGGCGAGATTGATCGTCTGCGCCACCTGTACCTTGAGATTGAGGTGGGGGAGCAGGAGTGGGTTTTGGTACCGCCTCACCGTGAGTTGAAGGCGCGCCTGGAAAAGCTGGGCCTGGAGAGGGCACGCTGTACGACCTTCAACGGTGGTCACGATTATGCGTGCTGGCGCGGTGCGATTGTGCCGGCTCTGGAACGTATTATTGATGCTCATCAGCGGAATATTGAACGCAGCGAGCAGGACCGCGAGGAAGACCTGCGACAAGCCGCGTAGGGCTGCACCCTCGTAAAGACAGCCCCGTCCCGCATCGTACTCACCGTAGAGAACACCCTAAAGACCGAAACACAGAAAACGAGAGAAGATGACCGTAGAACGTAGCCCCCTGGCCCCCACGCCGCTCATCCCCGAGTCTTTTGCCGCGAAGTACCGCGAGGCCGGCTACTGGATTGACCAGACTATCCCTGAGTTCCTGCTGGACGCCTGCCGCGCGAAGCCGCACTTCCCGGCGCTGGTGGCGCTTTCGCACGCGCAGCTCGACGAGGACGGCAAACCCCAGCAGATTCGCCTCTCTTACGGAGAGCTGGAGGCGGCGGGTCGTGCCGCTGCGGCGCGCCTCATTCAGGCTGGCGTGCAGCCGGGCGACCGCGTGCTGCTGCAGCTGGGCAACACCGCCGAGTACCTGGTGTACCTGCTGGGTATTTTCTGGGCGGCGGCTCTGCCGGTGTTCTGCCTGCCGCAGCACCGCACCACCGAGCTCGTGCACTTCGCGACCCGCACCGATGCGGCGGCGCACGTGTTCTCTTCGCTGACCCCCGGCGCGGATTTCACCGCCCTGCACGAGGATGTTGCCGCCGAGCTGCGCAAGAACTCCCTGGAGCCGCCGGTTGCCGTTGACGTTGCCGAGCCGCTGACCCCGCTGACCGAGGAGGAGCTCGCCGAAGAGTTCGTGCCCGGCGTCATCCAGAACACCGAGAAGACCCTCGCGAGCGAGCAGGTGGCGTTCCTGCAGCTCTCCGGCGGTACGACCGGCATCTCGAAGCTGATTCCCCGCACCCACGCCGCCTACCTGTACTCGGTGCGCGGCTCGGTGGATATCTGCAAGCTGAACAACAACACGACCATGCTCGTGGTGCTGCCCGCCGCGCACAACTTCACGATGAGCTCGCCCGGCATCCTGGGCGTCATGTGTGCCTCCGGCAAGCTCGTGTTCGCGGCGGATCCGTCCCCGCAGACCGCGTTCCACCTCATCGAGATGGAGGGTGTGACCACCTCCGCGCTGGTGCCGCCGCTGGCTCAGGCGTGGGTCGCCTCCGCGGAGAAGCGCGGCGTGTCCCTGCCGTCCCTGCAGACCCTGCAGGTGGGCGGCTCGAAGCTGGCACCGGCGGTTGCGGGCAAGATTGAGTCGGTGCTCGGCTGCACCGTTCAGCAGGTGTTCGGCATGGCTGAGGGCCTGGTGAACTACACCCGCTCGACCGACCCGATTGAGCTACGCCTGCGAACCCAGGGCTACCCGATTAGCCCCGACGACGAAATCCTGATCGTTGATGATCAGGATCAGCCGGTCAAGCGCGGCGAGAGCGGCCACCTGCTCACCCGCGGCCCGTACACGATTCGCGGCTACTACCTGGAGGAGAACGCGAACCGCTACAGCTTCACCGAGGACGGCTTCTACCGCACCGGCGACATTGTGCGCCTGGTCGCCGGCAAGTACCTTGAGGTGACCGGCCGCGCGAAGGACCAGATTAACCGCAACGGCGAGAAGATTGCCGTGGACGAAATTGAAGAGCTGGCGCTGACCCACCCCGACGTTTTTGACGCCGTGGTTCTGGGCATCCCGGACGAAACCGTGGGCGAGCGAGTGGGCCTGGTCATTGTGCCGAAGGAAGGCGCCGACCTGGGCGAAAACCCGCGTCGCACGATGCACGAGTTCTTCACCTCGAAGAAGCTCGCCGACTTCAAGATTCCCGAGTGCGTGCAGGTTCTGCAGGAGCTGCCCACCACGAACGTGGGTAAGATTTCTCGCCGCGAACTGCGCGCCAAGCTTGCCGAAATTTTCGGCTAGGCACTTTTCGGCTAAGCCGGCTACGCCCCGTTTCTTTGAGGGATTTTGACCGATCCCGACCGACCCCGAAGAGGAGAAAAATGTCCGCAACCGAGACCCTGCGCCCCATCCTGGCGAAGTACATTGTTGAGCCCGATTCCCTGCAGGCAGCGTTCGACGACCCGACCACCGAGCTGTTCTCGCTGGGCCTGGATTCGATGGGTTCCTTCGCCCTGCTCGATGACCTGGCTGCCGAGGGCGCCGTCATCGAGTTCACCGAGCTGGTGGAGAATCCGACCGTGGAGTTCCTCGCCTCCCGCCTGGGCTAAGCCTTACCGCACCCCGGGTGCCTGCCTGCCGGTATTGCAGGCGGGTGCCCGGGGTGTTCTTTCGGTGTTCTACTTTCACCGTTTCGGCTGATTTCAGCTGAGAATGGCGGGGGAGTAGCCCACCACACGCACATCATTCCTAATCCAGACCCCTAAACCAGATCTGAGAGGCCACCATGGGCGTAGCTGATACTACCGCTTCCACCTCGCACACCGCGCAGGCCGTACTGAACGGGCAGGCCGAAACCTCCTGGCTGCCGCTGACCACGAACGCGCGCGGCATCTATTTTGCCGCCGCGATTGACCCGGAAAACCCCTGCTACAACACGGCGGAGGTTCTGCAATGCCCCGCGGACACCGACCTCAGTCTGCTGCGCGAGGCCTTTGAGCGGCTCTACCGCGAGAACGAAGGCTTCCGCGTGCGCACCCGCATCGCCGACGGTGCCGCCTCCCAGCAGATTCTGACCGAGGAGGAGTTCCTGGCGGGCATTAACCTGCTCGTGGACGGGGGCGAACTGGAGGAGGGGGAGCTGAACGGCACCGCGGAGGCGGGGGAGGAGAACTCCTCTGACCTGCCCGGCTCTGACCTGCCCGCGCCGGTGCGCGCCTGGGCGCAGCGCCTGCTCGCCCAGCCCCTCGCCACCGATGAGGGCGTGACCGTGCGCAGCGCAGTGGTGCGTTACGGCGGGTTCCTCTGGGTTTATCATTCCTTCTCCCACGTGGTTGCCGACGGGTTCGCCGCGTTCAACGGCCTCTCCCGCGTGGCGGCGATATACCGCGCCCTGTCCGCCGGTCAGCCGGTCCCGGCAACCCGCCGCATGAGCCTGAAACAACTGCTCGATGCCGACGATGCCGCCTCCTCCGCCCGTGACGAAGACGTCGCCTTCTGGGAGGCGAGCGGCGCCCTGGAGCAGGAGGACACCTCCCTGGCGGGTCGTACCGCCTCCCCGTCGGCGCAGTCTGTGCGCCTGGCGTTCAGCATTGACGTGCCCACCCAGCAGGCTCTGCTGGATGCGGCAAAGCAGCACGCCGTCTCCTGGCCCGTGCTGGCGACCGCCGCCGTCGGCTCGTACCTGGCGCGTGTGGGCGGCTACCCGCAGGCTTCGTTCGGCGTGCCGCAGATGAACCGCATGTTCGCCCGCACCCTGCCGGAGGCGACCCGCGCCCTGGGTGCGGCGAGCGCGCAGACCGGCTGTACCGCGGTGAACGTTCTGCCGGTGCAGGTTGCGGCGACCGGCCCCATCGCGGAATCCCTGCACTCGGTGAAGGAACAGTACGCCCGCAACGCGGAGCATCCGCTGGCTCGTCAGGAAGACCTCGAGCGTACCGCGCGTAACGCCCAGTCCAGGCTGTTTGGTGCGCAGATTAACGTGGTGCCCTTTGACGCGGTGCTGCCGCTGGCGGCGCCCTCGAAGGACGAGTCCGGATCCGCGGTACCGACCGCGCGTATTCACAATATCTCTGCCGGTCCCGTTGCTGACGCGACCTTCACCCTGCGCGGCATGCCCGGCCGCGGCAACAGCATCTCCTGCGAGATTGACATGAACCCGGCGCTCTACACCGCCAAGGAGCTGGAACGTCACGCCGCCCGCCTGAGCGAGTGGCTGCCCGCCTACGCGGCGGAGGCGCAGCGCGAGGGTGCTTCCCTGAATAACCTCGGCTTGGCGACCGAGGCGGAGCTTGCGACCCTGCGCGAGCTGACCGCCCCGGCGCTTACCGAGCACCCGATGGAGTATAAGACCCTGCTGGGTCGTTTCCGTGATGCGGTGGCGGCGCATCCGCAGGCGCTCGCGGTGCTGGATTCTGCCCCCGCGCCCGGTGAGGTGCTCACCCCCGAGTCGGAGCGCGCCTACGCTTTTGACCGCGCCCTCACCTACGCCGAACTGGACGAGCGTGCCCGTGCGCTTGCCGCGCAGCTGCTGGACTGGGGCGTTCGCCCTTCCGATGCTGTGGGTCTGCGCGTGCACCGCGGTGTGGAGCAGTACGTGGCGCTGTACGCCCTGCTGTACGCTGGCGCCACCTACGTGCCGGTGCTGCCGGATCTGCCTGCCGAGCGTGTGGGCGTGATGATGGAGGACGCCGAATGTTCCCTGCTGTTGCACGGGCCCGGTCTGCATCCGCTGAGTGCGCAGGAGCTGAACCCGCAGGATCCGCAGCGTCACGCGAACCTGCCCCAGCATACCCTGCCGCTGCTGAACACTGACGATTCCACCCGGGCACCCGCCGCAGAGGAGCTTCCGGGTGTGAAAACCGGTCTGGACGAGGACGCTTACGTGCTCTTCACCTCCGGCTCCACGGGCAGGCCTAAGGGCGTTGCCATCAGCCACCGCGCGATTGATAACCGCCTGCGCTGGCAGCAGCACCAGATTCCGGTGGGGGAGGGCGACCGCGTTCTGCACAAGACCCCCATCTCCTTTGACGTGCACGTGTGGGAGCTGTACTGGCCGCTTGCCGAGGGTGCCGCCGTGGTCATTGCCGCTCCGGATGGGCACCGCGACCCCGCCTACCTGGCGCGTGTGATTGCCGAGCAGTCCGTTACGGCGGTGCATTTTGTGCCGACCATGCTTTCGGCGCTGACTTCTTCGCCGGCGGCGCGCCGCATCCTGGCTGATGCCGGCTTCGGCAGGGAACGAGAGCAGCCCCTGCGCTACGTGGTCTGCTCGGGCGAGGCACTGCAGAAGGACCAGGTACAGGCTGCGGGCGAGGTTCTGGGCGTGTACCCGCTGAACCTGTACGGCCCGACCGAGGCAGCGGTGGACGTGACCTTCTGGGAGACCTCCACCGACCCGCAGCGCGAGAGCGTGCCCATTGGCGAACCGGTCTGGAACACCGGCACCCTGATCCTTGACCCGACCGGCCACCCCGTGCCGGTGGGCGTGACAGGTGAACTGCACCTGTCGGGTGTGCAGCTGGCGCGCGGCTACAAGAACAACCCGCAGGCGACCGCGGCGGCTTTTGTGGAGCAGGCTCCTGCCGGTGCACTCGCGCTGCTGAACGGTGAGAGCCAGCGCCTGTACCGTACGGGCGACCTGGCGTGCTGGGAGATTCTTCCCGACGGCCGCGCCGTTATCGGTTACCGCGGCCGCACGGATTATCAGATTAAGGTGCGCGGTCAGCGCCTGGAGCTGGGCGATATTGAGATGGCTCTTGCCGCGGTTGAGGGCGTGAGCGCTTCGGTGGCTCTGCTGTACCGCGGCCTGCGTGAGCCTGCCCTGGCGGCGGTGCTGGAGGTCGGTGACGTGTCCGCCGAGCGTGCCGAGCAGCTGGTGGAGGCGGCGCGTGAGCATTGTGCGCAGGTTCTGCCGGACTACATGGTTCCGACCCTGTGGCACACCCTGCCTGCTCTGCCGGTGAGCCCTTCCGGTAAGGCTGATCGCAAGCTGTTGGCGTCCCTCGATTTGACCCCGCAAACTTCTGATGCTGAGGGTCCGCACGGTCTGCTGGAGCAGCAGCTGTGCTCGATTATTGCGGGTGTGCTGGGTCGTGAGCGTTTCGGCGTGGATGAGGATTTCTTCGCTTCGGGTGGTCATTCGCTGGCGGCTCTTGAGGTGATTGCCGCGGTTGAGGAGCAACTGGGTCTGCGCGTGAGCATCGGTGCGCTTTTTGCGCATCCAACGGTGCAGGCTTTGGCGGCGTCCATTGCGGGCGAGCGCGGCGAGGGCGCGGAGTTCGCGCCGGTTCTGCCCCTGCGTGAGCACGTTGTGACTGAGCGTGAGCATCCTGCCGCGCATGATGCTGCTGAGCCCGCTCATCAGCCTGCGCCGCTGTTTATTCTGCCGCCTGCGGGTGGTTTGGGCTGGTGCTATGCGGGGTACCTCTCGCATCTTCCGGCTCAGCAGGGTGTGTACGCTTTGCAGGCTGAGGCGTTCTCTGACCCGAATGCCGGGTTTGCGTCGAGCCTGCAGGAGTTGGCTGAGCGCTACTTGGAGCTGATTGAGAAGACTCTGGCGGAGCGTTCGTTGCCGCGTCGTTTTGCGTTGATGGGCTGGTCTGTGGGCGGTACTGCCGCGGTGCAGGTGGCGGCCCTGGCGCAGGCTGCGGGTGCGCTGGTTGAGCGCGTCATCCTGTTGGATGCGTATCCTTCGGAGCAGTGGCAGGGTGTGCCTGCGCCGGATGAGCAGGAGAGCTTCCGTGCGCTGCTGCGTATGGGCGGTTTGCCGGAGCCTGCCGCTGATGAGCAGCTTGATTTGCCGGGTACTCTGGAGCGTTTGCAGCGGGCGGGTTCGGCGATGGGTTACCTACCGGAGGAGAAGTTGGGCGTGTGCTTGGGTAGTATGCGCGCTTCGGCGGCGTTGATGCGTGGTGCTGAGCAGGCGTTCTTTGAAGGGGACGTGTTGCTGGTGGGTGTGCCGCATGAGGATCAGCCGTACCTGGATGCGGCGGGTTGGTCGGCGCATGCGTCGTCGTTCCGTGCGGTGCTGCTGGAGGGTACGCACCCTGACCTGGTGAATCCGGCGCGTCTGGCGGAGGTGACCGGCCACTTCGCAGGCTAACCCCCTATAACTGTTTTCCCCATAACTGATGTAGCCCGGAGGTAATAGCCGTTACCTGCGGGCTACATCGGTTAAAACATGCAGTTGAGTTAAAACACGAATGCCCCCGGTTGATGAATCATCAACCGGGGGCATCGTTTAGCGTCTAACGCAGAACCGGGGTTCTACCGCTAAATGCTTAGTGCTGCTCCAGCTCGGAGTTAGCGTTCACGTTCAGCAGGTCGTACTTAGCGAATGCCTTCGCGGGAACGTCTGCTGCAACCTCGCCGCGCTTTGCCAGCATCTGCAGGGTGCGGACAACAACCGACTCTGCATCGATGTGGAAGAAGCGACGTGCACCCGGGCGGGTGTCTGCGAAGCCGAAGCCGTCAGCACCCAGGGTTGCGAAGTCGTTCGGAACGAACTGGCGGATCTGGTCGGGAACATCCGAGGAGAAGTCGGTGGTCGCGATGATCGGGCCAGCAGCGCCTGCCAGCTTCTGGGTCACGTAAGGAACGCGAGCGGGCTGGTTCGGGTTCAGCAGAGCCTCTTCCTCAGCGGCAATGCCGTCGCGGCGCAGCTCGGTCCACGAGGTGACAGACCAGACGTCTGCGGAGACGCCCCAGTCCTCAGCCAGCAGCTTCTGAGCCTTCTCGATCCACGGAACAGCAACGCCGGATGCCAGCAGCTGAGCCTTGGGGCCGGAGGTCAGCGGGGACTCGCTGATCTTGTGGATACCCTTGATGATGCCCTCAACGTCAACGTTTGCCGGCTCAGCAGGCTGGTGAATCGGCTCGTTGTACACGGTCAGGTAGTACATGACGTTGTGGTCTTCGTCCTTGGTGCCGTACATCTGCTCGATACCGCGCTCCACGATGTGAGCGATCTCGTAGCCGTATGCCGGGTCGTAGATCTTGAACGCCGGGTTGGTGGACGCCAAGATCTGGGAGTGACCGTCGTTGTGCTGCAGACCCTCACCGGACAGGGTGGTACGACCTGCGGTTGCACCGATGACGAAGCCGCGTGCCATCTGGTCGGCTGCAGCCCAGAGGCCGTCGCCGGTGCGCTGGAAGCCGAACATCGAGTAGAAGATGTAGATCGGGATCATCGGCTCGCCGTGGGTGTCGTAGGAGGTACCGATAGCGGTGAACGCTGCGGTTGCGCCTGCCTCGTTAATACCCACGTGAACAATCTGGCCCTCGGGGGACTCGGTGTAGGTCAGCATCAGCTGGTGGTCAACGGGCACGTAGTTCTGACCGTTGGGGTTGTACAGCTTAGCCGAGGGGAAGAAGGAATCCATACCGAAGGTACGTGCCTCATCGGGGGTGATGGGGACGATACGGTGACCGAAGCCCTTCACACGCATGAGGTCCTTCATCAGGCGGACGAACGCCATGGTGGTAGCAGCGGTCTGCTTGCCGGAGCCCTTCTTGGTCTGTGCGTAGACCTTGGACTCGGGCAGGGTAATCTCGGGCTGGACGTTCGGACGACCGGGGATGTAGCCGCCGAGTTCCTTACGGCGTGCGTGCATGTACTGCAGTGCCGGGTGGTTTGCCTCGGGCAGGTAGTACGGCGGGTTGTACAGATCCTTCTCCAGCTCCTCGTCGGAGATGGGGATGTTCAGGTGGTCACGGAAGCCCTTCAGTGCTTCCATGGTGAACTTCTTGATCTGGTGGGTGGAGTTACGTGCCTCGAAGTAGGGGCCGAGCTCCGCGCCCTTAATGGACTGTGCCAGGATGACGGTGGGCTTGCCCTTGGTCTCCATAGCTTCCTTGTAGGCTGCGTAGAGCTTCTTGTCGTCGTGGCCACCCAGGCGCAGGTTGAAGATCTGCTCGTCGGTCAGGTCTGCAACCAGTTCCTTGGTCTCGGGGTACTTGCCGAAGAAGTGCTCGCGGATGTAGCCACCGTCTTCGCCACGGAAGGTCTGGTAGTCACCGTCGAGGGTCTCGTTCATCAGCTGGATAAGCTTACCGCTCTTGTCCTTCTTGAGCAGCTCGTCGTAGTCGGAGCCCCACAGGACCTTGATGACGTGCCAGCCTGCGCCGCGGAAGAATGCCTCGAGCTCCTGAACGATCTTGCCGTTACCACGAACGGGGCCGTCCAGACGCTGCAGGTTGCAGTTGACGACGAAGGTCAGGTTGTCCAGGTGCTCGTTTGCAGCCAGCTGCAGTGCACCACGCGACTCGGGCTCGTCCATCTCGCCGTCGCCCAGGAATGCCCAGACGTGCTGCTCGGAGGTGTCCTTGATCTTGTGGTTGTGCAGGTACTTGTTGAAGGATGCCTGGTGGATTGCGTTCAGGGGGCCCAGACCCATGGACACGGTCGGGAACTGCCAGAACGTAGGCATGCAACGGGGGTGCGGGTACGAAGGAATACCGTTTGCGCCCTTGGTCTTCTCCTGACGGAAGCCGTCCATCTGCTCTTCGGTCAGGACGCCTTCAACGAAGCCGCGAGCGTAAACGCCGGGGGAGGAGTGACCCTGGAAGAACACCTGGTCGCCGCCACCGGGGTGGTTACGGCCGCGGAAGAAGTGGTTCTGGCCCATTTCGTAGAGGTCAGCGACGCCCGCGAAGGTGGAGATGTGACCGCCCACGCCGATGCCCTTCTTCTGGGCACGCTGCACCATGATTGCTGCGTTCCAACGGATCCATGCGCGGTACTGGCGCTCGAGTTCCTCATCGCCGGGGTACTCGGGCTGCTGATCAACGGGAATGGTGTTGATGTAGTCGGTCTTGACTAGAGTCGGGACCTTAACACCCTTCTCGCCAGCTTCCTTGAGCAGTGCGCGGAGGATGTACTCTGCGCGCTCGGTGCCGTGGGTCTTGATCAGGTCTTCGAGGGATTCAGCCCACTCCTGGGTCTCTTCGACGTCGATGTCCTTCAGGCCATCGAGAAGGGTGCTCAGGGAGTGCTCGTTCGGTACGTTAGCCAAACTAATCCAACCTCTCTTCTGTGCGGTTGTTCAGATGGTTCATGACGCGATTCTGCGTCGTTTGAATCATCTCTATGTTTAAGCGCGGCAGACCGTTAGACCTGCTACGCTTCTTTCTCTACTATCTTAGACCTAAAAATGGCCTTCATGGCATCAAAATGATGTTTTTGTGATGTTGGTTTCGCACTCTGGGCATCATTGAGGAAAACGGGGCTCAAAAGAGGGGGTGTTAGGGTCTAAGTGAACCTATATATCAAGGGAAAACGGGTGACATGGAATTGCCGTGAAGTACCGCTTTTTACCGGGATTTTGGTTGGGGTGAAGGTGTTGTGTTCCGTGGGGTTGTGTGGGGTTGGGTAGGATGCAATGAATCTTGGTCTGCGAGTCGATTAAAAACGGTGAGATGTATAACACGCTTAGATGGTTTGCGTACCCGGAAGTCGGTCTGTATAGTATTACCTTGTGTTCGGCTGACATTCGTTCAGCAGGAACTATGGGTCTTTAGCTCAGCTGGTAGAGCGCCACGTTTACACCGTGGATGTCATCGGTTCGATCCCGGTAGGACCCACCGCTAACCCCGGTACCGCACGGTACCGGGGTTTTGTTTACCCTCAGCGGTTTACCCACCCGGGCCGTATTCCCCCGCGAGTATCCCGATGCGTGCCCCGGTGCATTTCTCCAAGAGTGAGAAGAACAGCCCATCAGGGCTTAAAAGTACACTCTACCTGTATATAGCCTGTCCTCAGCGCGTATCCTTATATACATGACTGAAAACAAGAAGGCACAGATTGGTGTTACCGGCCTTGCTGTCATGGGTGCAAACCTCGCCCGCAACCTGGCACGCAACGGCTACACCGTGGCACTGCACAACCGTTCCGCTGAGAAGACCGACGCCCTGCTCGCCGAGCACGGTGCAGAGGGTGACTTCATCCGCACCGAGTCCCTGCAGGAACTCGTCGACTCCCTCGAATCTCCCCGCCGCATCCTAATCATGGTGAAGGCGGGCGCACCCGTCGACTCCGTGATCGAGCAGCTCACCCCCCTGCTGGACGAGGGTGACATCATCATCGACGGCGGCAACTCCCACTTCCCCGACACTATCCGCCGCGAGCGCGCACTGGCCGAGAAGGGCCTGCACTTCGTGGGCGTCGGCGTGTCCGGCGGTGAGGAAGGCGCCCTCTGGGGCCCCTCCATGATGCCCGGCGGCTCCGCCGAGTCCTACAAGCACATCGGCCCCATGCTCGAGAAGATTGCCGCTAAGGCTCCTCAGGACGGCGCACCCTGCTGCGCATGGATCTCCACCGACGGCTCCGGCCACTTCGTGAAGATGGTCCACAACGGTATCGAGTATGCCGACATGCAGGTGATTGGCGAGGCCTACGACCTGCTACGTTCCGTGGCCGGCATTGAGCCCGCCGAGCAGGCTGAGATTTTCAAGGCCTGGAACAAGACCGAGCTGAACTCCTACCTGATCGAAATCACCTCCGAGGTGCTCGCACAGGTAGACGCAAAGACCGGCAAGCCCCTGGTTGACGTTATCGTCGACGCCGCGGGCCAGAAGGGTACCGGCCTGTGGACCGCTAAGGCTGGCCTGGACCTCGGTTCCCCCGTCTCCGCTATCGCAGAGTCCGTGTTCGCACGCGCCCTCTCCTCCTCCGAGCGTGAGCAGCGCGAGCAGGCACAGCGCGAACTGCCCGCAGGTCTGATCGCAACCACCGGTATCGGTGCAGGCGACCCCGAGTTCGTTGAGGATGTGCGCCGTGCACTCTTCGCATCCAAGCTCGTTGCGTACGCACAGGGCATGGACCTGCTCACCCGCGCAGGCAAGGAATACGGTTGGGACCTGAAGCTGGACACCATCGCATCGCTGTGGCGTGCAGGCTGCATCATCCGCGCCGAGCTGCTGGGCGACATCATGGCTGCCTACGCAGGTGAAGCACCCGCAAACATGCTTCTGGCACCCGCCTTCAAGAACCTCATGGAGGAGCTCATTCCTTCCTGGCGTCGCGTGGTGGCTAAGGCAACCGCACTGGGCATCCCCGTGCCGGTCTTCGCCTCCGCACTGTCCTACTACGACGGCCTGCGCCGCGACCGCCTGCCCGCATCCCTGATTCAGGGTCAGCGTGACTTCTTCGGTGCGCACACCTACGGTCGTATCGACGAAGAGGGCGCCTTCCACACTATGTGGAGCGGTGACCGTTCCGAGGTGAACGCAGCGGATATCCACGTTCACTAAGCTCCCGTAGCTGACCACATAAAGCCCGCCCCGACTGGATGAGAATCCGGTCGGGGCGGGCTTTCGTTATGTCTTGATAGGGTAACCCCCGAGGCATCTCAAAAGTATCTCAGGGGTGCAGCAGGGGAGAGGAGCTACGGATGTCAGCTGGAAGTTTATCCAAGAGCCCCCAGGTGCGCCTCTACGGGTTCAAAACGCTTGCCAAGCGCTAAATCCACATCGCCGGGTCAATATACTCCACAGCGTCCACCAGCGGCTTCTTCTTCTCCGGGGTGCGCGGGCGGTGCTTCGCGGGAATACCGGTAATAATCGAATCGGCAGGGTGATCGTTGACGACCACGGCGTTCGCGCCAATAGCGCTATCGGCACCAATCTCCACCGGGCCCAGCACCTTCGCGCCGGCACCAATGGTCACGCGGTCGCCAATCGTGGGGTGACGCTTCACCTTCTCCAAGGAACGACCACCCAGGGTCACACCGTGGTACAGCATCACGTCGTCGCCAACCTCAGCGGTCTCACCAATCACGATACCCATGCCGTGATCGATAAAGAAACGGCGGCCAATAGTCGCGCCGGGGTGAATCTCCACGCCGGTCAGAAAACGCGCAAACTGCGAGAGAGTACGAGCCAGCGCCTTCGTCTCATCCTTCTGCCAGAGCTTATGGGTCAGACGGTGAACCCAAATGGCGTGCATACCCGAATAGTTCAGCGCAATCTCGACAGTGCCGCGCGCAGCAGGGTCGTGCTGGCGGACGTTCTCAATATCTTCACGCAGACGCGCAATAAAACTCATGGGTTCCCTTTCCCTAATCGGTCGTGCTCTGTATGTGTGCGACCTTTCCAAAGGTACCAACAACGGTGCTCATTCACCTATTCCCGAACTCTGTCGTCGTCATAGTGAGCGCTCTCTTTAACATCTCGGTCACAATTGCGTACGGAACGTAATATTCGGGCTCGGGCGGGTCCTATGCGGGGGAGCATCGCGGGGGAACGCAAACGCTCCGCCCCGGCGTGCAACCGGGACGGAGCGTAGCGTCGAACACTGCGTACTGTTCTAGACGGCGGCTCTAGATGGTGGCCTCACGGGGAGGGGTGCCGAAGACCGGGGCCTACTAGCCGCGGATGTCCTCGTAGAGGGCGGTGGAGATGTAACGCTCACCGAAGTCGGGAACGATAGCCACGATCAGCTTGTCCTTGTTCTCGGACTTCTTGGCCTCTTCCAGAGCTGCCCAGACGGCCGCGCCGGAGGAGATGCCGCCCAGGATACCTTCCTGGGTGGCCAGCTGGCGGGAGGTGCGCATAGCGTCCTCAGCGCTGACGGCGGTCACGGAATCGTAGATGCGGCGATCGAGGGTCTCGGGAACGAAGTTAGCGCCCAGGCCCTGAATCTTGTGGGGGCCAACGCGACCCTCGGAGAGCAGCGGGGAGTCCTTGGGCTCCACGGCGACAACCTTAATGTTGGGGTTCTGCTCCTTCAGGTACTTACCCGAACCGGAGATAGTGCCGCCGGTACCGATACCTGCCACGAAAATGTCGACCTTGCCGTCGGTAGCTTCCCAAATCTCGGGGCCGGTGGTCTTGTAATGGATGGCAGGGTTAGCCTCGTTGGAGAACTGCGAAGCCAGGATAGCGTTCTCGGTGTTGGCAACGATTTCCTGAGCCTTCTCCACGGCGCCGCGCATACCCTCGGTACCGGGGGTCAGCACAATCTGTGCACCGTATGCGCGCAGCAGGACGCGGCGCTCAGCGGACATGGTCTCGGGCATGGTCAGGATGACGCGGTAGCCGCGAGCCGCACCAACCATGGCCAGGGCGATACCGGTGTTACCGGAGGTGCCCTCGACGATGGTGCCGCCGGGCTTCAGAGCGCCGGACTCCTCGGCGGCGTCGATGATGGCGCGGCCGATACGGTCCTTGACGGAACCCGCGGGGTTGTAGAACTCGAGCTTGACGGCGACGTTACCGGGCAGGCCCTCGTCCAGACGGTTCAGTCGGACCAGGGGAGTCTCGCCGATAGCCTCGACGATGCTGTTGACAATCTTTGCCATGGAGGTGCTCCTTCTGAGCATGGGGGAGGGGACTACCGGAATAGCCTGAGCCTCCCCAGTGAATAATTTGGGTACGTGGACACTCTACTACTCGGCGGCGGCAGGTTTAAACCTGCGGTCACAGTTCGTAACATGACTTTTCGTGACCGGGGAAGCCAGCACGAGTACGCATCAACGGGGTGCTCCAGCGATGCCCCCCCCACGCCGGATCAGTCACCTCAACCTATGCCGTGACCGGAACTTCAGCGGACGCCTTGAGCGGGCAAAAAGAAAAGCACCGCGCCTAACCTTTGTCCTAAAGGATCTCCCTCACGGAGAATGCGCGGTGCTTTCTTGAAACATTATGTAGCCCAAAAAGACAACCTCTGTATATAAGAGTAGTGGTGAACCCCGTTCACCGCAAGTCTAGGCGAGCCATTTTATTGCTACTGGATGAAAAAATATTTGCGGCTCGCGTTACGGTTCCTGTTACGGAGGGCGCAGACCTCTCACATACACTCCGCGGACGGCCCAAAAAACGCATCCGCGGAGCGCCCCCGGAACGAACATTCGAGTGAACAACCGGTCCGAGAGCGAGGACAAACGCGAGGGCAAACCGACTAGTTGATGTCCATGTGGAGGTCCCACTTATTGTTCAGGTAGCGGCCCACGGCCTCACCGAACATCTTCACGTGACGCTTATCAGCCGCCACGGTCTGCTCCTTGCCGTCCTTGAACAGCTTCTCTCCCAGATCCACGTTCAGGGTCACGGTCCAGTTGTACGCACCCTGAGCCAGAACCGGCTGCTTGGTTTCAATGGTCAGGGTAGCGGTCGGGTTCACGTACCAGGTCTTCTTCTCATCAATACCGGACTTGGTGGAATCCGCGTACTTCTTCATCGCGGCCAGGGTCTCCTGGTCGGTACTGACCTCGTTCATGTAGCGCATATCGCCGGTGCGCAGCAGGTACTCAAACGCCGCACCAAAGTAAGCCAGCGCCGAGGCAAAACCGGCCACCGAATTCTGGTGCATGGTCTCCGGCACGACCGGGGAGGGCACATTCTGCGGCGGGTGCTCAGCGTTACCCGGCTGGTACTCACCGTGGTCTTCCATCTTCTCCAGCTTTGCTACACCGCGGTAGTCCTTATCGTCGTTGGGTAGCGGAGAGTTCGTGGCGGTCGCTGATGCGCTCGCCGAGGGCGAAGCGGAAACGCTCGGAGAGGCAGTCTCGGAGGCGCTAGCCGAAGCAGTCGTCTCGGAGGTAACGGAGGAGGAATCAGAGGGGGATGCGGAGGCCTCGGAGGAAGCCTTCGAACCGCAGGCCGCCAGTAGCGCCATGGAGCTGACGCCCAGCACACCCAGCGCCGCGCGGCGGGTCAGAATCTCAGACATAGTGATACCTTTCAAACATTCGGTGATTGCAACCAGTTTAACCGCAAACGCGCCTCAATACAGAGTCCGGACCGGCCTGAAGACGCGGCCGCGTGAGAAGTATCTCGTTCGGCGAGGAAAGAACGAAAGCCCGGCCAAACGGCGAACCAGCTCGCGAACGCGGGACGCAATCCGGGCCAGGGCTGGCCAGGGCTGGATAGGGCTGGCTCGAGCTAGGAAGCGGAAGGAGAACCAGCCGCGGAGCTCTCCACGGCGGAACCCGCAGAGGCGCCGGCCGAACCCGCAGGGGCGCTGGCCGAACCCGCAGGGGCGCTGGCCGAACCCGCAGGGGCGCTGGCAGAAGCCGAAGCCGTGCCTCCCTGCAGAGTGGCACCGTACGCAACGCTCAGCTCCCACGTCTTCGAGTCGGCGTGGTAGCGTCCGCGGAAGTCGCACTCCTGAACCGTCACCTGAGAAGCAGGGCCCGCGGCGGAAGGAGAAGCCGAAGCCGTGGTAGCCTCACCGGAAACCAGCGCGTCCTCGGAAGGCTCGGTAGCCTCGGCCGATGCAGAGGCGCTCGCAGAAGCAACCACCGGCTGCACCTTGCCCTCGGCCACCGCCTCCGCACCAAAGTCAAGGGTGTACTGACCCTTGAAGAGCAGGTTGCCGTCACTCATGATGGATGGCTGCGCGCTCGAAAGAGCGTAAGAAGCCGAGGGGTTCACGTACCAGGAGCCCTTCTCAACACCCGTCAGAATCGACGCCGAGAGGGCGTCCACCTCGGAGCGGGTCTTCGAAGCCAGGGTGATGCCCGTCGAGAACGCCTCAGTGCTACCGGTCTTCACCAGGTAATCCATCGCCGCCGCGAAGTATGCAATGGCCTCATGAAAACCCGTCACCGTATTCATAGAAAGTGCGTCGGTCACCTGCGGCTTAGGCGCGTTACGCGGCGGATGATCAACGGTGCCCGGCTCATAGTCCAGAGCACCCTCAAAGTGGGTGTACTCCACCGTTCCGGAGTAGTTCTTACCGTCGTCGGTGTAACCGTTCGGGTTAGCGCTCGACTTCGAACCCGAAAGGCTACCACCCTGGTTACCGCTTCCCTGTGACCCCGCATTTGAGGAACCGCAAGCGCTCAGCAGGAGCGCGGCGGCGGCTGACCCCGAAAGGCCCAGACCCGCGTGAATGAGAGAACGGCGGGAGACACCGCGCGAAACCCGAGCGGACACGGGGGAAGCAGAAGAATCGGAAGGAAAAGTCATCGGAAATACACCTCACATAGATGGGGTATGGGGCGTGACGTAATGATCCATAATTACAGGCCCCGACTAGAAGTCATGCCCTAACCCGACGGGCAGGTTAGGGCATGGCGCCATTCGGCAAAGATTTAGAGCTTATCATCGGAACCGCTACCACCGGAGCTACCGGTGTTGCTGTTGCCGGAACCGTCGTTACCGCCGGTCTGCGAGCCCGCGCCGCCACTTGCCGGCGCCGAGGCCTGAACCTCGTACTCGTCCTGGATAGTCAGAGCCCAGTCGTTCTCCTGGCGCACGCCCGTGACAACCAGACCGCGCTCAATGCGACGTTCCTTCTCGGAAATCGACACCGGGGCACCATCCAGGACCATGGTCGGGCCCAAATCAATCACCAAGTCGAAGGTCCACTGAACGCTCTTCTTCACCAGGGTCGGAAGGGCCGTGTAGGCCTTCAGAGTCACCTTCGGCGATACGTACCAGTCGCGTGCCTGGGTGCCTGCGTTGCCCTCGTCAATGAACATCGAAAGGGAGGAAATAAACTTCTCATCGACCTTCGATTCGCGCAGGGGAGCGGGGTCACCGGTCAGCACCAGATAGTTGATGGCCGCGTAGACAAAACCGATTGAATCGTACAGGCCCTGCATCGAGTTCTGCGCCGCGCTCTCGGGACGCTTGGGCACCGGCACGTTCTGCGCCGGGGCAGACTCCGTGGCCGCCACGAATTCGCCCTTGGACTCGAAGTGATCGAAGGTTACCTCACCGCTAAAATCGGTGCGAGCCGACGCGGAGGGAGTCACCACCGGCTCATCGGGGTCAGCCGACGCGGAGGGGTTGGAGCTACCACCGCAAGCGGCCAGCAGAGTACTCAGCGACACGCCCGCAACGCCAACACCGGCATACCGCAGGGCGGCTCGTCGGCTCAGACCGGACGCGGAACGGGGGGACTGCCCGAAGGCATGGGGGAAAAGTGCCACGGAGTACCTTTCGCGTGAAACTCTCGTACGAGAGGAGTGAAGGAGTGAGAGGAAAGCCCGTCGCCGACGGCGCGAGATGCCGGATGGCCGTACCGAATCGTCGTCGAACGAGACAGTCCTAAGTATAACGCGCACGCGCACCCGCGGCCGGGCACATCACCGACGCGCAGGGGGTGATATGCCGCCCATCGTAGGCTCGGGTCCATCCACACTCCGACCCGTGTGACGTCGGTGGGGTGGCCGGGACTTGCGGACCACTCGCTCGTTCGTCCTCTCTGCGGGCTATCGAGCCGCCGGAGCCTCGGCCGCAGCGGGGTTGGCAGCGGCGGCATCGTCCGCGGGATGATCCGCGGCACCACCGGCGGTCGGAGCCGCGGGGTTCTGCTGAGTCGGGTTTTGCTGGGCCGGATTCTGCTGGGCGGGGGCCTCAGCGCTCTGCTGGCCGGCCGGAGCCGCGGGGGTCGCAACATTCTGGGCGGGGGCGTTCTGTACGCCGCCGTTTTGGGCGCCGGTGTTAGCCGCGCCGTTCTGAGCGGCGCCACCCTGGCCGGCGGGGGCCGGCGTATTCTGAGCGCCACCGTTCTGAGCCGTGCCGTTCTGCGCGCCGGTTCGCGCGGAACCACCCGCGTTAGCGTTGGCGCCAGAACCGGCGTTGGAACCCGAACCGGTGTGAGCCGCCGCGGTGCTGTCGTCGGTCACCGTCGGCGTGTAGGTTGAGGAGGGCTGCGGGCGCGAGGTGTGCGCCGGCTTCGGCGTCATCGACGGATCGTACTGCTGCGCCGAAATCACCGTCCAGCGCTTCGCCTCTTCGTCGTACTCGGCGTAGAGGGCCGTGATATCCTGCGCCTCGGTGTTCTCCAGGGGTTTGGTCGTGTTGGTGGCCTTCTCCACCACCAGACCGTGCGCCTGCGTCACTGAGCAAGCCCACGAGTACTTCGTGCCGCGCGTAACCGGCTGCTTCTCGGTCAGACGGTAGGTCCATCCGCCGTCCACAAGCCAGTTCGTGCCCGGTGCGTAGAAGGCGCGTAGCTTCTCGAGCGAGGCGCGCTGCGGGGCGTTGTCGGGATGCACAACCTGCAGGGCCGGACCCGTGTCACCCGTGGTGCGCGCATAGTTCACGGCCGCCGCGAAGTACGCGAAGGTCGCGCGCAGGCCGCGAGCGTTCTTGTCGTACATGGTCTCATCCTCGATGGGAATCGGCACCGAGCTCGCCTTGGCATCCACCGAAGCCGGGCCCGCGGTCGGCTCAATCGTGTACACCTCGCCGGTGGTCGGGTCGGCGCTGCTGATTGCGGAGGCGCCGTGGCCCGGAACGAACTTGGTCCACTTCAGCTCGCCGGAGAGGTTATCGTACGCGCCGGCAATCGTGGCGGAGGCGGTGGCGGAGGCGGTGGCCGTCGAAGTGCCCTTCGACCCGCAGGCGGCAAGCATCGCGCCCAGGGCTGCGGTGCCCGTGACGGCGAAGAAGCGGCGGCGGCTGTGAATCATGATGATCCCCTCGAACATGATGTGAAACGGAAGTATCGGTGGTGTGTTGTGAGGCCCGCACGCGATGCCCCCGTCGATGCTGAAAGAGACGCAGGCGCGAAGCCTGTATAGCCCTAAGCCTATAGAGTTCGCGCCCGGCACACAAATAAACCCCCACGTCCGTGCCCTATGTCACCTGCAACGGGAGGATTTACTTGGAGCCCTGAAGATATCGGGTGGCCTTCGCCGTGGCCTGCGCTGAGGGGGTCGCGTTAGGGGTTGACTGAGCACTCGAACCGGTCGAGGGGGTGGCGATCGCGCTGGGGGAAGCCTGCGGATCCTCCAGCATCTGCCAACCCTCCTCGCCAAAGTACACGTAGACATCAGCCTGAGACTTGTGACCGTACACCTTGGTGAGAAGCTCGCGCTGAAGCGTCTCGTGATTGAAGAGGAACGCCGACTCATCCACCTTGAGCGTGGCCTTCCAGCAGTACACGTCTGCCGTCGAAACGGGAACCGGCTGGGCGCTGTCCAGGTTGATGCACAGGGGAGCGTTGCTCTTCGACACGAGCCAACCGATGTTATAGCGGTAAATATCGCGGTACATGTTGGTCATGTGGTTGAACCGTTCCTGGCCGGGCAGATCCATGAAGGGTTCGGTGTTGCCGGTGAGGAACATGTAGTTCTGCGCGGCGCTCCAGTACTGCAGGAACGAGTGCAGACCCTCGACGCTACGCTCACCCAGCTCCTTGGGCTTGAGGGGACGGGGAACGTTGACGGCGCGGTGACTGAGCGTTCCGGAGGAGAAGACACCCTCGCGTTCAAAATAGCGGTCGGGGAGAATCACGGGGCCGCGACCGTCCAACGCCGAAACCGGCAGCGGCTCGGCGCGACGAATACTGCGAGAAACGGCAGCCGAGGTCGGGCCGGTCGAAGCGGTGGGCTCGGGTACCGAGTCGTCCGATGCTTTGCCGTTAGACCCCTTAATATCGGAAGAGGAAGCGCCGCAGGCAGTTGCGAGTACGCTAAACGCCGCCCCGGAGGAGAACGCCAGAAGGTGGCGGCGAGAGAGCGATTCGGGCATGCAGACCTTTCACAGTGAGAGTACATGGGCAGGTTGAGACCCCTCGACTCAGCGGGCCGGTGAGAACCTCGCGGTGAACCGTAGGGGAACCGGGTGCGCACCGGGCGGTTATAAACCGGTGCGCACCATATGCGCGGGAAGGCGAACGCGGGAGTGAACCGCGACCCGACCCGAAAAGTAAACGCGTCGTGTCAGATGATTTTAGGGACTTTTTTGGGGCCCTCACGCGAGTATATGCCTCTCAGCGTAAAAAGTTATCAAAACTTTATTTTTCTCCTTTCAGTAGGGCGGGAGCGAACGAACCAATGTGTTCGGAACAACCCCTATAAAATTGCCCCCGCTGACCTCCATAACGGTGTGACGGCGCGGGCTGTGGGACAATAACGCTGTGACTACCACCGATTATGCGCAGCTTCAGGCAGTGCGCGAACTCCTCACTCGCATCCCCCTCTCATTGGACGTTGACCCCGAAGAAACCGGCCTTCCTCGGGAAGGGCACGGCGGCGCTCGCGAGGCCGCCTCCGCAACGATAGACACAGCCTCCGCCCGGGCCCTAATCGCCTCCATGGCCCGGCAGCTTGACGATTACATCCTGCCCCGCAGCGCCAGCATGGACAGCCCGCTCACCATCGTGGTCGGCGGCTCCACCGGCGCCGGCAAGTCCACCCTGGTCAACACCCTGTTGGGCGAACCCCTCACCCAATCCGGCGCGATTCGACCCACCACCCGCCACCCCGTGCTGCTCTACCGCGCCGAAGACGAGGCCGCCCTGGCCCCCGACCGTTTTCTGCCGACCCTGCCCCGCACCCGCGCGCAGAAGGGGGAAGGCCTGCCCGGCGCCGACCCGCTGGTTCCGCAGGCGCTCGTGCCCGTACCCACGGCGGCCCTGCCGCGCGGCATCGCGCTCATCGACGCGCCCGATATTGACTCAGTCTCCGAAGAAAACCGCACCCTGGCCAAGGAACTGCTCTCCGCCGCCGATCTGTGGCTCTTCGTCACCACCGCCAACCGCTACGCCGATGCCGTGCCCTGGGAACTGCTCCACGCGGCGGCCGCGCGCTCCATCGCAATCGCCGTGGTGCTCAACCGCGTTCCCGAAGGGGACGAAGAAGCAATCGAGACAGACCTGCGCCGCATGCTCCGCGAGGCCGGAATCGAGGCCGTGCTGATCCACACCGTGACCGAGCAGCCGCGCGACGAGCGAGGGCTCCTCAACCCCATCAGCCTGGCCCCGCTCACCCTGTGGATTCGCGAGCTCGGGGCCGACGCGCCCGCCCGCGCCGCCATCGCCCGCACGACGCTTGCAGGAACCGTCGAGACGCTCGCCCGGAATCTGCGCATCCTCGCCCTCGAGCAGGAGGGGCAGCAGGCCTCCCACCGCGCCCTGGCCCTGGTCGCCTCCGAAGAGTACGAAAAAGCCCTGGCCGGTATCGACGCGGCGCTCTCGGACGGCTCGCTGCTGCGCGGCGAGGTGCTCTCTCGCTGGCACGACTTCGTGGGCACCGGCGACTTCTTCCGCTCCCTCGACAGCACCATCGGTCGCCTGCGCGACCGCGTGGGCTCGGCGCTGCGGGGCCAACCCGCCGCCGCGCAGAAGGTCGAGGATGCCCTCGAAAGCGGCATCTACGCCGTGGTCGTGGATGCGGCCTCCCGAGCCTCCGAAGGCACCCGCGCCCGCTGGCGTTCGACCCGCGCCGGCCGCTCCCTGCTGCACCGGCTGGATGCGGCCCCCGCCCCGACCGCCGGCGCCACGTCCGAGGATGAGTTCTCGGCCGCCGTGGCCGCGGAAATCCGCCTCTGGCAGGCCTCGGTGCTCGACATGATTCGAGAGGAGGGCGCCGGCAAGCGCCAGCGCGCCCGATTCCTCTCGCTGAGCGTCAACGCCGTGGCCGTGCTCATGATGGTCGCCGCGTTCAGCCTCACGGGAGGTCTCACCGGCGTGGAGGTCGGCATCGCCGGCGGTAGCGGCGTGGTCGGCGCCAAGCTCCTCGAATCCATCTTCGGCGAGGACGCCGTGCGCCGCATGGCCACCCGGGCCCGCACCGACCTGCTCGAACGCATGGGTGCCCTGCTGCGCGAGCACGGACGCCCCTTCACCGAATTGTTGGCGGAAACCGAACCCGAAGTACCCGCCGAAACGGTCTGGGACGCGGCCCGCAGCGTGCAATCGCTTGCCGAGGCCATGACCGCCGAGAGCGCCTAGCCACAGGAACCACATCTTCCCGGCAGCGGTTCTAGAGCTCCCAGCCAAAACCCACCAGACCTTCCAGAAAGCCCACTATGACCACCCACAACCCCCGAGGTGACCGCCCGAACCCGCCGGCGGAACCCCAGGCTCCCCGGGCCGTCTCAACCTTTGCCCGGGCCGTCGCGAGCCTCAACGACGCGCTGGAATACGGCCGCGACCGCCTCCCCGAATCCGTGGTGCTCGAGGCATCCGAGGCCCTCGAACGCCTGAGCCGCCGCCGCGAGCTCTCCACCGAGCACACCATCATCGGCTTCTTCGGCGCGACCGGCAGCGGCAAATCCACGCTCTTCAACGCCGTGGCGGGGTACCCCATCGCCCGCTCGGCGCCCACACGTCCCACGACCTCCGCGGTGCAGGCCGCCGTCTGGGGCGCCGAGGACAGCGACGAACTGCTGGACTGGCTGGGCATCGAGAACCGCGTTTACCCCCAGAGCACGGAATTTATCCGGGACGTCGAGGGGCAGACTCAGAACGCCGCGAGCGCGCAGTCCGCCCCCAACGCGGTGACCGAGCCGGCCCCGGGCCTCTTCAACCGCATCCGGCGCATGGTGGGCCGCGGCGAAACCCGCACCCGCACCGGCGGCCTGATTCTGCTGGACATGCCCGACTTCGATTCCGTCACCACCGCCAACCGCGAGCTTGCCGCCCGCATGATGCGCTACGTGGACGTGCTCGTCTGGGTTGTCGACCCCCAGAAGTACGCCGATGCGGTGATTCACAGCGAGTTCATGGTGCCGCTGGCCGCCTCCGGCGCGCAGACCCTCTGCGTTCTCAACCAGGCCGATAAGCTTGAGCCCTCCGAGGTGCCCGCCGTACTGGCCTCCCTGACGCACCTGATGCAGGCCGAAGGTACCGACCGGCACCTGCTGGCTCCGCCCCTAGCCGTCTCGGCCCGAACCGGTGAGGGAATGGACGCGCTCCGCGACCTGCTGGCTCAGGTGGCCGCCGCGAAGAGCGCCTCGCTGCAGAGCACGGACGCCCAGCTGCACGCCATCGCCAACGATTTGCGCGCCTACGCCGGGGGAGAGGGGACGGTCCTGGCCGGAACCTACGCGCTGAACGCCGAGCGGGAGCTGACGCAGGCCTGCTACGATGCGAGCCCCGCCGCCCAGGTTTTGGAGGCGGCCACCGAGTCGTACCGCCGTGCGGCCCGCACCCGCACCGGTTGGATTGCCACGCGCTGGGTGGGACGCCTGAAAGCCGACCCCCTGCGCCGCCTTCACCTCGGAACCGGTTCCGAAGGAAAGAACGGCGCAAAGAGCGACACGAAGGGCGGGCACGAGAAAGGTGCCGGGGTCTCGAACCCCGGAACGCTGGGCGGCTCCGCCCAGGATTCCGCACCCGAGCTCGTGGCCCCCTCGTTACCCCCGCTGAGCGCCGCGCAGAAGGCAAACATGGCCAACGCGGTGCGCCGTTACGGCTCGCGCATGGGACAGAACGTGAGTGAACCCTGGAAGCGTTCCCTCGGTGAGGCGGCCCTCTCGCGGGAGTCCGAGCTACCGACCCTGATTGAGCGCGACATCGCGCGCATCGACTACACGCGCGGCCGCCAGCGCGCCCCGTGGGCGTTCTTCAACATGCTGCAGTGGCTGGCCCTGCTCAGCGCCCTGGTGGGCGTGGCCTGGCTGACCCTCATCGCGGGGCTGGGCTACCTGCAGATTCAGCCGCCGCCGCCTCCCGCCCCCGAGGGGTTCCCGGTGCCCCTGCCGACCCTGCTCGTCATCCTGGGCGTGCTGCTGGGCATTGCCACCGCCGGGCTGGGGCGACTGCTGACGGCCTGGGGTGCCCGACGCTACGCCCGCCGCCTGCGCGTCCGCCTGAACGCGGGGGTCGAGGAGGCGGTCCGCGCTTGCGTCATCGAGCCCGTGCGGGAGGAGGCTCAGCGCTTGCAAGCCTACCGTTCGGCGCTCGAGATTCGGCCCTAGCGGGATACCCGGGCGCGGATAACTCGGCTCGGCGCACACCTGCCAGGATACAAATAGTCCCTCCCCACCGGAAATGGTGGGGAGGGACTATTAGTCTGTGAGGTGCTGTTTCTGCGAGGTGCCGCTGAAGCTAGCCGACCTCGCTGGGTTCGGCGGGGTTTTCCGCCTCGCTGTCAACGTGTTCGTGCGAGGCCGAAAGCTCGCGCAGGCCCTCGGTGATGGCATGCGCGGCCTTGAAGACCAGCTCGGGGTAGTTGCGGTTGGGCTGACGGGTCATGCGGTCGATCGGGCCCGAGATGGACACGGCCGCAATCACCTTGCCGCCGGGCGCGCGCACGGGGGCCGAAACCGAGGCGGTGCCGCGTTCGCGCTCGCCCACGGACTGTGCCCAGCCGATGCGGCGCACGGCCGCGAGCATGGCGGCACTGAAGTGGGCGTCGCGCAGGCCCTCGACGATGCGGTTCTGGTCTTCCCACGCCAGCAGCACCTGTGCGGCGGAGCCGGCCTGCATGGACAGCTGGGTGCCCAGGGGGATGGACTCGTGCATGCCGGAGGGGCGGGGAGCGGTCGCGACGCATACGCGCCAATCGCCCTGACGGCGGTACAGCTGGGTGGACTCGTCGGCGTCGATGCTGAGCTGCTGCAGAATCGGGTTGGCCACGGTGGTGAGCTCGTCAGAGATCGTAGCGGAGGCCAGCTCGGCCAGGCGCGGGCCGAGCATGAAGCGGCCCTGCACGTCGCGGGCCACGAGGCGGTGGTGGGCCAGGGCCACGGCGAGGCGGTGCGCGGTGGGGCGTGCCAGGCCGGTGGCCTTGACGAGATCGCCCAGGGAGACGGGGCCGGCCTCGAGGCAGTCGAGGATGAGCGTGGCCTTGTCGAGCACACCCACGCCGGAGGAACCGTGGGAGTGTACCTCTACCACTTGCTCATCGGCGTTCATGTGCTCGGGCGGCTTGACGGGGTCGATGATCGGTGCGTTGTGTTGTGTGGATGCGTTGACGTGACGCATTCCGTGTGCGCTGAAACGTGATGCGGAAGGAGTCATTCCTTCATTCTATCTCAGAATATGAAAGATAACCCGGACTTTGTGGACTCATAGGTGTGCAGAGTCGAAGATTGAAGGACCGCCTTCGGTGTAAATTATGAATGTTTCATAATAAGTGTTTGTGTGGGTTTATTGCCGAAAATATGCGAAAATCCCCGTTTGATACCGGGAAAATTCGTGAATTTTGATAGGTTCACGGATGAAGCCCACACAAAAACACGGGGTGTTCGGAGTGAGTTTCGGTCCGTCTCACGGGCTAAGAACTCATGAAAATTTATGCGACACGCCGCAGGAAAATACTGGTTTGACGGTAGTTGCGGGTACATAATCCGCTCCCCACCTGCCGTTCCGGAAGTCCGAGCCCAAAAGCCCGAACCGCCTCTCGGCCATCGCGCCCCACACCGTAGCAACGCATCACAGCAGGAGAAACTATGACTAGCGAACAGAACGCACACCCCGCGGACGCTCGTCCGCGCACCCTCGCCGAGAAGGTCTGGGACGCCCACGTTGTCGTCCCCGGCGAAAACGGCAAGCCCGACCTGCTCTACATTGACCTGCAGCTTCTGCACGAGGTGACCTCGCCCCAGGCCTTCGAGGGCCTGCGCATCGAGAACCGCCCCCTGCGCCGTCTCGACCTGACCATCGCCACCGAGGATCATAACACCCCCACCGACAACATCTTCGGTACCATCGCCGACCTGACCAGCCGCACCCAGATTGAGACCCTGCGCCGCAACGCCAAGGAATTTGGCGTGCGCATCCACTCCCTGGGCGACAAGGAACAGGGTATCGTGCACGTGGTCGGCCCGCAGCTCGGCCTGACCATGCCCGGCATGACCATCGTCTGCGGTGACTCCCACACCTCCACCCACGGCGCGTTCGGTGCGCTGGCCTTCGGTATCGGTACCTCCGAGGTGGAGCACGTCATGGCCACCCAGACCCTGCCCCTGGCACGCTTCAAGACCATGGCCATCAACGTTGAGGGCACCCTCAAGCCCGGCGTGACCGCTAAGGACATCATCCTCGCCGTCATCGCGCAGATCGGCACCGGCGGCGGCCAGGGCTACGTGCTCGAGTACCGCGGTTCCGCCATCCGCTCCCTCTCCATGGAGGGCCGCATGACCATGTGCAACATGTCCATCGAGGCGGGTGCGCGCGCCGGCATGGTTGCCCCCGACGAGACCACCTTCGAGTACATCAAGGGCCGCCCGCACGCCCCCAAGGGTGAAGAGTGGGACAAGGCCGTGGAGTACTGGAAGACCCTGCCCACCGACGAGGGTGCCGTCTTCGACAAGGAAATCTTCATCAACGCCGACGAACTCGAGCCCTTCGTTACCTGGGGCACCAACCCCGGCCAGGGCGTGCCGCTGAGCCAGTCCGTGCCGTCCCCCGACGACTTTGAGGACGAGAACGACAAGGTTGCCGCAACCCGCGCCCTCGAGTACATGGGCCTGGAGGCGGGTACCCCCATGAAGGAAATCCCCGTGGACGTCGTCTTCCTGGGCTCCTGCACTAACTCCCGCATCGAGGACCTGCGCGCCGCGGCCGACATCGTGCGCGGCCGCACCATCGCCGAAAACGTGCGCATGATGGTCGTGCCCGGCTCCCAGAAGGTGCGCGCACAAGCCGAAGAAGAGGGTCTGGACAAGGTCTTCAAGGACTTCGGTGCCGATTGGCGATTCGCCGGCTGCTCCATGTGCCTGGGTATGAACCCCGACCAGCTGGCACCCGGCGAGCGCTGCGCCTCCACCTCGAACCGTAACTTTGAAGGACGCCAGGGCAAGGGCGGCCGCACCCATCTGGTCTCCCCGGTGGTTGCCGCCGCAACCGCCGTGCGCGGTGCCCTGTCCGCACCGTCCGACGTTCTGGCGTAATACGCCACCGACGCTATAAAGGAGAGCCATTATGGAACCCATTATTAAGCACACCGGTATCGGCGTACCGCTGCGTTCTTCGAATGTTGATACCGACCAGATTATCCCCGCGGTCTACCTCAAGCGCGTGACCAAGACCGGCTTCGACGACGCGCTCTTCGCCAACTGGCGCAAGGACCCCGAGTTCATCCTGAACCAGGAGCCCTACAAGCACGGTAGCGTTCTGGTAGCCGGCCCCGACTTCGGCACCGGTTCCTCGCGTGAGCACGCCGTGTGGGCGCTGCGCGACTACGGTTTCAAGGTCGTTATCTCCGCTCGCTTTGCCGATATTTTCCGCGGTAACTCGGGCAAGCAGGGCCTGGTGACCGCCCAGGTCGCCCAGGATGACATTGAGCTGATCTGGAAGGCTCTGGAGCACGAGCCCGGCACCGAAATTACGGTCGACCTGGAGTCGAAGACCGTGACCGTGGGTGCGCTGGTCGTTCCCTTCGAGATTGACGACTACGTGCGCTGGCGCCTCATGGAGGGCCTGGACGACATCGGCCTGACCCTGCAGAACATTGACGCCATCGAGGCGTACGAGGCGAAGCGCCCCTCCTGGATGCCGCGCACTCAGGAGCTCTAAACGCCTTCACCTTGCTGCCGCGAGAGTACCGAATAGCTAAAAGCTCGGGGCGGTCACCGAAAAGGTGACCGCCCCGAGCTTTTGTCATGCGTGCGGAGTACCGCGGAATAGCGTTAGGCGGCCTCTCCCGTGATGGGGGAGGCGAGGGATGCGTTCTCCGAGCAGGTGTACAGCTGCACCGAGCCGGGGGAGCGCACGCCCACCTGCGAGTTCGCGTTCTTTGCGGTGGACAGGCTGAAGTCGCTCACCAGCTCGTGGTTGATGTAGCTGCCGCCCGCGCCGCCGCCGCTGCTCATCGCGGTGACGGAGGTGATGTTGCCTCCCTCGCTGAACTGCGCCTGGCGGCCGAAGACGTCCTCAAAGTAGGTGGCGGCCGTCCAGATGTTCAGGGCCGCACCGCCGCCGCCGTATCCAGCACCGCCACCCGAGGCGATGCTGGTCAGGCTGAACCTATCCTGCTCGTGGGCGATGAGGGCACCAGAGCCGCCTCGACCCTTGTACCCGGAGGTAGCCTCGGAGCCTCCGGTGCCCTTGACGCCGGTGACCACGGAGTCGCCGTCGTAGCTGTAGTAGGGCGGGAACTTGACGTTCTCAAACCAGGGGGTCTTCATGTCCTTGAGCGTCAGCTGGCGATCGGCGCCGAGTACGCCGATGAGTGCCTCTCCGGTCTTGCCGGGTACGCCCGCGCGGCCCGGGGTGCCTCCGGTAACGCTGATGCGCAGGTCCATGTCTTCGTCCCAGGTGGTGACGGGGTGGAGAACCTGGTATGGGCTCGCCATGAGCATGCCGCCCTGGCCATCGTTATCCTGGCTCGCGTCGGCCCCGGCGTTGCCGCCGCCGATAGCGGTACCGGCACCATCCGCGGCAATGCGCATGGCCGGGTTGAGCTGGTCGTCGGGGGCTTCCGAAAAGACCGCGAAGTGGCTTGCGAGGGTCGCGAACTGCGCGCCACCTCCGCCAGCGCCGGCCACGGCTACCACGGTGACGGTGCCGTTGCGGACCAGCTCGATAGCTGAGGAGCCGCCGCCGGAGGCTCCGTAGACGATGCCGGAGACGCTCTCGGGGGTCTGCGCCTGACCGATCTGCGTGCTGGAGCCGGTGGAATCGCCGCCCGCCGCATAACCGCCGCCGCCGAGTGCGGGGCGGGTGCCGGATGCGGCACCGACGCCGCCGTTGCCGGCCCAGACGCGCAGAATATCGCCCTCCGAGACCTTCAGGATGCCGCTGAGCTGGGCACCCGCGCCTCCGCCGATGAGGTAGGAGTCAGTCTCTTGGGCAAGGTACGAGGGGGTAAAGGAGGAGGTGGCTCCGCCTGCGCCGCCAATCAGGTCGAAACGAACGCGGCCGGTGCCCTGCGGAACGATCCATTCGCTGTAGGCCCCCTTCACGTCGTCGTAGCCGGTGGCCGTAGGCTTGAGAGAGAGGGCGGGGGTACAGGCCTCGACGCTAGCTGCCCACGCCGGGATGGCGGAGCTTGCGAGGATGACGGGGGTGCTCCAGGCGACTCCCCGAACGAGGTTGCGGCGAGACATCTTCGGCGATGCTACGGCTCGGGTGCCGGTGGCTCGGAAATCGGTGTGATGCGCGGTGGTGTGTGATGTGTGACGGTAGTTCATTGGGATCTTTCGGTGTGTAGCGTACAGGTGCGGCTACGCACGTTATTGTAGGGGCGAAACGCGAGTAAGGTTCAAGTTCCGGGTTATGTTCAGGGTTTTCGACGATATATTTAGCCCCAATCCCGCATTTATTTGCAATGTAATGAATTTTCAGGTATGTTTACTTATTTTTCCAAGCGTTTTCTCAAGTATTTTTCGGGGTGAGGTCTTGACCGCACCCAGGCACCTCAGAAACGTCAAGCGTCGAATCCGCGAGGTGGTATCCGCGCCGCCAAGCACCACAATCTGTCTGGCGGGGCGGGGGGAGTGAGGTTGGCATAGCGTCGCGTATCAGAGGTGCACCCTCCGCATAGTGGGCCCACTACGGGGGAACGTCCTTCCTTGTTTGGAGCACCTTTACACTGGGGCTTAGAATAATGATGAATATATGCGCCCGTTTCACCTTCGCGCTCGAAGGCACGGCACGTACACAACGCTGGCGCAGTTACACACGGTTTTCCGGTTCGGGTCGCACCGACCGACGCTCCAAAGGATTTTTAATGACTGAGAACATCAGCAAGCTTCGCATCGAAGGTGGCACCCCGCTCGTCGGTGAGGTTCACGTACGCGGCGCCAAGAATCTGGTGCCCAAGGCGATGGTCGCAGCACTACACGGTTCGACCCCCTCGACCCTGCGCAACGTCCCCGACCTGAGCGACGTGGAGATCGTTACCACCCTGGTCGAACTGCACGGTGCGAAGGTTGACTATGATCCCGAGTCCGGTGTTCTCACCCTCAACCCCGCCCAGGACGCGACCACCGCGGCCAAGAACGCGGAGGAGATTCAGCTCTTCGGTGGTAACTCGCGTATTCCGATTCTGATGGTGGGCCCGCTGCTGCACACCCTGGGCACCGCGCGCATCCCCAACCTGGGCGGCTGCAAGATCGGTGACCGCCCCATCGACTATCACATGGCCGCGCTGCGTAAGTTCGGCGCCGTCGTCGAGAAGGACGACGAGACCGGCACCACCCTGATCGTGCCCGAAGAGGGCCTGAAGGGCGCAGAGATCGTGCTGAACTACCCCTCCGTGGGTGCCACCGAGCAGGTTCTGCTCACCGGCGTGCGCGCCAAGGGCAAGACCGTTCTGCGTAACGCCGCGATTGAGCCCGAGATTATCGACCTCATTGCCGTGCTGCAGAAGATGGGCGCCATCATCTTCATTAACGAGGACCGCACCATCGTCATCGAGGGTGTGGACGAGCTGACCGGCTATGACCACACCTCCCTGCCCGACCGCAACGAGTCCGCTTCCTGGGCCTCCGCGGCCCTGGCCACCGGCGGCGACATCTTCGTGCGCGGCGCGGCTCAGAAGGATATGACCGCGTTCCTGAACCAGTTCCGCAAGATGGGCGGCCTGTACGAGGTGACCAACGAGGGCATCCGCTTCACCCACCCCGCCCGCCGCACCCCCGGCGCAGAGCTCAAGCCCATCGTCTTTGAAACCAACGTGCACCCCGGCTTCATGACCGACTGGCAGCAGCCGCTCGTCGTGGCGCTGACCCAGGCCAAGGGTGCCTCCATCGTGCACGAGACCGTGTACGAGGAGCGCTTCGGCTTTACCAACGCCCTCAAGCAGATGGGTGCCGACATTGTGGTGATGCGCGATTGCGTGGGCGGCGCACCCTGCCGCTTCGAGGGTAAGGGCTACGGCCACTCCGCCATCATCTCCGGCCCCACCCCGCTGACCGGTGCCGACATCGAGGTTCCCGACCTGCGCGGCGGCTTCTCCCACATCATCGCGGCGCTGACCGCCAAGGGTACCTCCCACGTGAGCGGCGTCGAGTTGATCGCCCGCGGCTACGAGAACTTTGAGCAGAAGCTCAAGAACCTGGGCGCCAACTTTGAGGTGCTGGCACGCAAGGCCTCCAAGGCTCCCAAGCCGGACGCCGCCATCGTCGTGGTGGAGCCCGAGGCAGTTGAGGTCCAGGGCTAATGAGCGGGCAGAAGGGAAAGAAGGCACTGCCGGAAATTGAACCCACCGCCTACGGCGATGCGCTCTACAAGGTGCTCGGTAACGCAGCGCGCGGGGTGTATAAGCTCATCGCGCGCGTCGAAATTACCGGCCGCGAGAACCTGCCGAAGAATGGCGGGTACATCATCGTTGCCAACCACACGACCGAGCTCGACCCGGTCACCGTGGCTTTCCCCGCGTTCGTCAACGGAGCCCTGCCGCGCTTCTTGGCGAAGGACTCGCTCTTCCGCGCCCCCGTGCTCGGCTACATCATGCGCAAGCTCGCGCACATCCCCGTGGTGCGCGGCTCGGTGGATGCCCGCAAGTCACTGATTACCGCTCGCAAGGTCGTGGAGGCCGGCGGCGCCGTCGTGATTTTCCCCGAGGGCACCACCACCCATGACCCGCAGCTGTGGCCCATGCAGGCCCGCACCGGCGCGGCTCGTCTGGCCCTGTCCACCGGCGCGCCCGTCTACCCGGTGGCGCACTGGGGCGACGAACAGATTCTCGGCTACGTGGATGAGCCCGGCGAGGACGGTCGCGTGAAGGAAAAGCGCAAGGTTTCGCTCTTCCCCCGCAAGACCGTGCGAGTAAAGGTCGGACCGGCCCTCGACATCGCCTCCCTCGTGGCCGACCCCAGCCCGGAGGCGAAGCACACCCGCACCGAGCTGGGCGTGGTCACCGACGCGATGCTGGACGCCATCACCGCCGAACTTGAGGAAATCCGCGGAGAGAAGGCCCCCGAGGGACGCTGGAACCCGCGCACCAAGCGCCGCGAAGCCCCCGGCACCCCCTCGGGTCCGGTCGGCGGCGCCCTCGGCGAACCGGACGCGAAGTAGACCTTCGCCCCGGCCGCCCGCGCGATCCCGGCTCGCACCCTCCCCTTACCAGCCACACCAATGCCCGCACCCCGCATCCGCGGGAAAGCGCGAGAGAGACAGGTTCCCATGAGCTTCTTTGGACGAACCCCGGCACCGAGCCCCGAGTTCACCCTCTCACCCACCGTGGAATCCATTGCGATTCTCGGCGCGGGTAGCTGGGGCACGGCCTTCGCCAAGACCGCGGCGGACGCCGCTCGCGAGCGCGGCGACGACACCCGCGTGACCCTCATCGGTCGCGACGAGCAGGCCATGGCCGAGTGCGAACGCACCCGCGAAAACTCCCGCTACTTCCCGGGCATTAAGCTCCCCGACAACCTGCACTTCACCGCGGACGCGCCCTCGGCGCTGACCGGGGCGGACCTGGTGGTCCTGGCTCTGCCGGCACAGGTTTTGCGTTCGCAGCTGCAGAACTACGCCCGCTTCATCGAACCGGATGCGTTGCTGGTCTCCCTGGCCAAGGGCCTGGAAACCGGCACGGGCCTGCGCATGTCGCAGGTCATTACCGAGGAGCTGGAGGAGGCCCTCGCGATGCGCGGCGCGGATGTGCGCGCGATCGGCCACATTCCACACCGCGTGTGCGTGCTCTCGGGACCGAACCTGGCGACCGAGATTATGGGGGAGGAGCCCACGGCATCCGTCGTGGCGGCCCGTACCCTGCCCGTGGCCGAGGCTGTGGCCCGCGCCATTGCCTGCGGCTACTTCCGCCCCTACACCAACACGGACGTGGTCGGCACCGAAATCGGCGGCCTGGTCAAGAACGTAATTGCCCTCTGCGTGGGTATCTGCGAGGGCCGCAACTACGGCGATAATTCGAAGGCCTCCATCATGACGCGCGGCCTGGCGGAGATTACCCGCCTGGCGGTGGCGCTGGGTGGCGAGGCCTCGACCATGAGCGGACTGGCCGGCATGGGCGACCTGATTGCGACCTGCTCCTCGCCGCTGTCCCGTAACCATACGGCCGGCCGCCTGCTGGCCGAGGGTATTGCGCCCGACCGCCTGCACGAGCACATGAGCCAGACGGCCGAGTCGATTAAGTCGGCTCCCGTGGTGGCCGAGCTGGCTCGCCGCCACGGCGTGGAAATGCCCATCGTGGAGGCCGTGGTGGCGGTGCTTTCGGGCCGCATCAGCATCGAGGACCTCGCCCCGAAGCTGCTGGGCCGCCGCCTCAAGCACGAGGGGCACTAGGGAACAGACCGGGGCGAGGGTCGCATTGCAATCCGGGCCCCGAGGTTGCCGGTCTACCCGGCTCCTTGCGCGCGGGCCCTCCGCGCGGACATACTAGAAAAAGATTTGCATCCAACGACGGATACCGTTGCGAACCCCGAACGTACGATGGCCGGGTGAGTCGTGGCGGTATTCGCGCGTTTGACGCTCAAACCCGTGGCGTTCCAACCGACGCTCACCGTTCCGCCCTTCCGCCCGCGGTAAGGGGAACACCGACTAGGAGAAACACATGACCGAGAAGAAGACCGTCGCCCTGCTGTGCGGTGGCCGCTCCTCCGAGCACCCCATTTCGCTCATTACCGCTGCCGGCGTTCTGGGCGCTATTGACCGCACCGCCTACGACGTCATCACTATCGGTATTACCCGTGACGGCCGCTGGTACCTGACCGATGAGCAGCAGCTCGCCGAGCTGACCGCCGGCACTCGCGGTACCGCAGAGTTCCCCGCGGGCACCCAGCAGGTGTTCCTGCCGATGGGCGCCGGCGATTCCCGCCTGACCCTGGTGGATGCTGAGGGCAACGTTACCCGCACCGCGCCGGTGGACGTTGTGTTCCCGCTACTGCACGGCCCCTTCGGCGAGGACGGCACCGTGCAGGGTCTGCTGGAAATGGCTGACCTGCACTATGTGGGTTGCGGTGTGACCGCCTCGGCCGTGGGTATGGATAAGCACTTCATGAAGGTTGCCTTCGAGTCCGCCGGCCTGGAGGTCGGCCCCTACGAGGTCGTGACCAACCGCCAGTGGGAGCACGAGGACCGCGAGCAGATTCTGGAGCGCGTGCTGAAGCTGGGCTTCCCCCTGTTCGTGAAGCCGACCCGCGCAGGTTCCTCCTTCGGTATTACCAAGGTGGATTCGGTGGAGGAGCTCGTGCCCGCCATCGAGGAGGCTCGCCGCCACGACCCGAAGATTATCATCGAGGCCGGCATCGTGGGCCGCGAGATTGAATGTGCCGTGCTGGACGGCCACCACGGCGAGATGCCCCGCGCATCCTACCCCGGAGAGATTGAGGTTGTGGACGAAGACCACGGCTTCTACGACTTTGAGGCCAAGTACGTCTCTGAGTCCTCGGCCGTGACCGTGTGCCCGGCGAACCTGCCGCAGGATGTGCAGGAGCGCCTGCGCGAGCTGGCAGTCAAGGCATTCCTGGCGCTGGACGGTGAGGGCCTGTCTCGCGCGGACTTCTTCTACACCGAAGACGGCCGCCTGGTCATCAACGAGGTGAACACCATGCCCGGCTTTACCCCGATTTCGATGTACAAGACCATGTGGGAGAACACCGGTATTTCCTACACCGACCTGATTAGCGAGCTGCTGACCCTGGCGATGGAACGCCCCCTGGGCCTGCGCTAGTTTCTGCATTAGTCGGGGCGCCGTACTCTGTCTTCCGTACGGTGCCCCGGCTTGTGTGCACTCTCTCGGCGTCGTCGCGCCCCACCGGCCGAGCCGCAGGGGGGACTCTCAAGAATATATGAGAGACATTCTAATTTCTCTGGTGCGAAAAATCACTTGACGGTTATACTTTTAGGATGCCTTTGAGATTTATCGAGTAAAAGTGCATACCGATTAGGGGTAATGCAAATTTTCTCACAAGTGAATGTAGCGCCCGCAAAGGGTAATAAACCCGAATAGGCGGTCGTAAAAATTCATGACAAGCCTCGAAGGCAACCCAAAAGCGATAAGATAGACGGGAAAGAATCCGCTAATTCGGTAGAATAACTGATGGTGTTCCGTCGCTCGCTGATGGGATACCTATTCACTCACGAAATATCAGAAAGTCAAGGACAACCTTTTGGGAAAACGAAACCGTAAGGTGGTCTCTGCGAGTCTGGCGACAGCACTGGTTGCTTCCGGAAGCCCCTTTGTAGCCTCGTTTGCGCAGGATATACAGGATGCCGCCCAGGTACCGGTGCACCCCGAAAACGCTGCAGACCAAACCCTAGACCCCGCCGTTGACGAACATTCGCAGACGGCAGTTCCTACCCTAGCTACGGTGAGTGCATGGCCTACCACCGAAGCTACTTCCTCCGCGACGGCCGATGCTGAGGCATCCCCTCGCGTTACTTCTGATGCCCAGCCGACCCCGTCCGAGAGTGCTGAGCCGACCAAGGAGGCCGCTCCGGCACCTTCTGAGAGTGCGGACCCTACCCCTGAGCCGTCGAAGACTGCTGAGCCCACTCCGGAGCCTTCGAAGAGTGCCGAGCCGACTCCGGAACCTTCGAAGACTGCTGAGCCGACCCCGGAACCGTCGAAGACTGCTGAGCCTACTCCGGAGCCTTCTAAGAGCGCCGAGCCGACCCCGGAGCCTTCTAAGAGCGCCGAGCCCACTCCGGAGCCTTCGAAGAGCGCCGAGCCGACCCCGGAACCGTCGAAGACTGCTGAGCCCACTCCGGAGCCTTCTAAGAGCGCCGAGCCGACCCCGGAGCCTTCGAAGAGCGCCGAGCCGACCCCTGAACCGACCCAGGACCCGACCCCCGAGCCGACTCAGGATCCGACCCCTGAACCGACTCAGGATCCGACCCCCGAGCCTACTCAGGATCCCGCCCCCGAGCCGATTCCGGAGCCGTCGAAGGATGCAGACCCGAACCCGGTTAAGGACCCCACTCCGGAACCTAAGCAACAGCCGGTTGTCCCCGTGCCCAATCCGGAGCCCACTCAGGAACCTAAGCAACAGCCGGTGGTTCCCGTTATCCCCGTGATTTCTGACGAACCCAGGGACAACACCCCGAACCAACCTGTGGCTCCTCCGGAGACAGAGCCCGTGGCGCCGGCGCCCTCGGTGGACCGTGAGGTTATTGCGCCGACCAGGCGTCAAGAGGACACCGTCATCTCCATCGAGGTGGTGCGCCCGAGTACTTCGTCGGCGTCGAGCGAATCCGCAAAGCCGACCCCGATTGGTGACACCGATGAGGATCCGCTGCCCTCCGGCTCCACCACGCTGGGACGCATCGCGGCGAACAACGGTTCGCAGGATTCCATCCCCGGTGCAGCCGATTGGGTGGCCGGTTATCTCTCGCGTAATAAGTCCGAGGATGACCGAACTGCAGAGGCCAGCCCCTCGAAGTCGCCCAGCTCGGCGGCAGCATCGAAGTCGCCCAGCTCCTCCGCGTCCGCTACCGCCAGCCGCTCCGCCAAGAGCGTGACCAAGGCCGACGGCGCGAACGCCTCGCAGGAGCAGGCCGTGAAGAATGCCGACGCGGACGACTCGGGCCTGTCCGGCATCGCGCCGCTGATTCTCTTCTCGCTCATCGGCATCGTGCTGATTGCCCTGGCAATCCGCTACTTCAGCCAGGGAAGCTAAGCCTCCCGAACGGGTAGAGACAGGGCCGTCATTCTCCCTAGTGAGAAAAGCGGCCGCGAGCTAACGCGTAGCGCAGAATACGCGATAATTAAGGGTGTGAATCCTCAAACATCTAGTGAAACGCGGGACCATCCCACGCGCGAGACGCCTCTCGCGCAGCTGGGAGAGTCCCGCGTTCTGCGCGCCTTCATGCCCATTATCGAGGCGCATAACGAACGAGTGACCGATGCACTCCGCGCATCGGGGCGCACCGAAGCGCTCGAGGTGGGACCCGGAGACGACTGCGCCGTGCTGACCCCCTCGACCGAGCGGACCGTGGTCACCACCGATACCCTCGTGCAAAACCAAGACTTTATGGACCCCTGGCCCGGAGGGTTCGACGGAACCCGTAGTGGCGGGTACGAGGTCGGCCGCAAATCGGCCACGCAAAACCTGGCCGACGTCGCCGCCATGGGCGCGCGGCCCGTGAGCCTCTTCGCATCCCTGAGCCTGCCGGGTGAAACCCTCTACGGCTGGGTCGAGGACTTCGCCCGGGGGCTTGTGGACGGCGTGCGCGCCTGCGGAGCCGAGGACTGCACGATTGCCGGGGGCGACATGGGTGCCTCCGGCGAGATTTCGGTGACCGTCACCGCCCTGGGTCGCACCGACCGGCCCGTGCTACGCTCCGGCGCGCAGGCGGGTGACACGCTCGCGCTGGCCGGGCGTACCGGCTGGGCTGACGCCGGGTTGCGGCTGCTCCTCAACCCGCTGTCCCGCCCCGCAATGGTGCTCCTGAAGGGCATCGCGAACGGCGGGCTATCCCACGAGCCGCTCCCCGAAATTCCCCTGTCCGAGGGGCTTTTGGACCTCATCGGAACCCTGAATAGCGCCGAAGCTGCCGAAATGCTCGAGGCTTGCGAACGTGCCATTGACGCGCAGATGCGCCCGATCAGTCCGGTGCCCCTGGGCGAGGCGGCGCGCGATGCGGGTGCGAACGCCATGCTGGACGTTTCCGACGGGCTCGTCAAGGATTCGGGCCGGATCGCCCGCGCATCCGGCGTGCAGATTCACCTGGACGAGGCCGCCGTGGATGCGCTTGCCGCGCCCCTGCTGCCTGTGGCCCGTCTGCTGCTGACCATCGTCGAACACAACGAGGGGGCCGAGAGCCCCGCCTCCCTGGCCAGGGCCTTCGTGCTGGGCGGGGGAGAGGATCACGGCTTGCTGGCGACCTTCCCCGCGGAGGTGCCCGAGGGCTTTACGACCCTGGGCTCGTGCCGCGTGGACCGCGCGGGCCGAGCCCACAGTGCGGATCCCCTGGCCGGTGGGCACTACGGTGCGGGGCATCGCGGGTCGCTCGCGGCCGGTGCCGTGCTCATGAACGGCGTGCCCCTGAGCGAGCTGGGCTGGGAACACTACGGGGCCTAGCGCGAGCCGGGACCCGCGGGTTCTTAGACTCTTGGGTTTCGCGGAAAATACCGTACATTTAATCGAAAATTCTATTAGAATAGAAATACGAAGCAGGGGTGTGGGTGCTAAAGTGACGCCCACCCGCCGACCTGCGAATTACCGCAATTAGTCGTGGCGCGGGCCAGCCCTGGCGCGCGCGTGGGCTCGCGGAAACGCCAGAAACCGGAACCGCAGGAGGGGAGCATGAGGACAGAACGTGAAGACTCGCGGGGCACCCAGCCCGCCGAAACCAGCGGTGATGCCCGTCCCGGGGGCCTTTCTGAGGGGTCGAATAGCGCTTTTGCGCCGACCGGCCCCGAGCTCAACGCCTCCCGGCGCGAGGCCCGCGAGGTGTACCGCCGGGCCTGCATGCGAGCCTACAGGTTCGGCATCGCCTGGTCCGCGAGCGCCCGCGCGGTGGTGGACCACTACCGTGAGCCTCTCAATGAGCTCAACGGCTTTCCCGTGCCCGACCACGACACCGGGTCGAACCTGGCCCACACCCTGCGCACGCTCACCGAGGAATTCGACCGGGGCATGGAGGAACTCCTCTTCGAGGACCCCGCTGACCGCGAGGACGTGCCCGGGCTGGCCCACCTGTGGGTGCGCCTGGGCGGAATCTACGAGCGCGCCATCGTGAGCGCCTCGCGGATGGCCCGCGGCAACTCCGGAACGCTACTTTGCGCCTGGGGCCTGGAAGCCGTGCGTAGCTACTGGGGCTTGCCCGGCAACCTTGCCCAGGAGCTGGGCCCGGAGGCTGAGAAACTGCCCCTGCTGAGCGCCCTCGCCCGAGATGAGGAGCGGGTGCGCGCGGCTCACGCGGCCGCCTCGGGAGGCGAGGGCTCCGAGGGACCCCGCGGTTTTGACTACGCGGTGGCCGAGGCCCGCGCCATGGCCTGCGCCGCCGAGCGCGTGAGCGCGAGCGTGGGGGAGCAGATGGTGCCCTCAACGATGCTTTCCGTCATGGTGGAGCTGGCCAGCCTGGGGCTGTACTACCCCGAGGGGGAGAACGCCCCCGAGAAACTTGCGCACGGCGCTGATGAACCCGAAGCTGGCGAGCCCGAAGCTAACGGGGCGAATGGTGCCGAGGACGTCGACGGGGCGGAAACCCCTCTGAACCGCGCCCGCCGCGCCGCCATGCTGAGGGCCCTGGAACGCACCGCCGAGCACCCGCCCGCACCGCACCTGGCCGGAAGCGTGGACGCCGGCGCTCTCGGCTTCTACCTGGCCGTCGTGCACGCCAACCCGAGGTGGGAGGGCGCAACCCTGAGCGAGGAGGAGGTCCGGAGTATGCTGACCCCCGCCTCCGCGGCACCCGCACAGGTCGCCCCCGCCCCGGGCGCGAAGACTCCCGCAGAGGAGGGGGAGAGCGGCTGGGAGCTCATGGGTACCCTGCGCTGCGAACCCCTCGCGATGGCTCAGCTGCGTCTCGAGCTGGAGGGCATGGGCGATAGCCTGCTCATCACCCCGCTGGATATGGCCGCAGGCCTCTGGGCCGTGCACGTGCACGTTCCCGAGGTGGAGCCGGCCCGCCGACTCGTGACCTCCTACGGGGAGTGGTCGGACGAGCGCATCTCCTCGCTCACGGACGGGCACCACGCGGAGGGCTGCGGATGAGCCCGCGCCGCACCCCAAAGCACAGCCCCGAACAGGAGGCCCTGGACCTGGGCCTTTTCGGGGCTGAGCCTGCCGCGCCCACCGAACCAGCCGAACTCGCCGAGACGGCTGAACCCGTTGCGCTCGCCGAACCTCACAAGAGGGAACGCGGGGTGCCCCTCCTCAGCGACGAACAGCTACGCACCACGGCCGAGCTGACCGTCCGTGACCTTGCCGCCTTCGCCCGCGGCGAGGCGAGCCGCGAGGAGCTGAGCGAACGGGTCGCGCGTCGAACCAGCGCACCCTACCGTAAAGCGCTCAGGGCGCTCAAACATTCGCTGGGCCCCGCCGCGCACGCCATGACCGACGATGCGCTCTACGAGCTTGTGGATATCGCGCTGGCCGTCCGGCAGACGGCTCAGCCGGAGACGAATCAGCCGGAGGAATCTACCCCGAAGAAGCCGGCACGGAAGGCACCCGCCCGAAAGAAACCGGCGCAGAAAGAACTAGCTCAGAAAGCCTCCGCGAAGAAAGCCTCCGCGAAGAAAGCCTCCGCGAAGAAAGCCTCCGCGAAGAAGGCCCCGGCTGAACGGAAGGCCCCGGCTGAGAAATCGACCTCCGCATCAGTTGCCGCGGAGGCCAAAAGTCGTGCCCTGGCGCGCTACGCCGCCGAGGACAGCCTCGAGAACGCGCCCCTCAAAAAGTACCTGCCCGCCCCCAGCGCCAAGGCCATCGCCACGCACCTGGGAATCACCACGGTCGGCCAGATGCTCGAATACTTCCCGCGCAAGTACCTGCCGCGCGGTGAGCTCAGCTCCTTTGCCGAACTCGTTGAGGGGCAGGACGTCACCATCATTGCGCGCGTGGTGCACGTGAGCACCCGAACCATGGCGGCCCGCCGTGGCAAAATCACCGAGGTGACCATCACCGACCGGCTCGCCGACTCCTCCGCACACGAGGAGAGCGGCTTCGGCGGCATCGGGACCGTGTCCGTGACCCCCGGCCGCGCCAACGCCTCCGCCCCGGGCACCTCCTCCCGGGGGACCTCCGGGCTGGGTCTGCGCTGGCAGGCAACCGGCCAGCAGAACCCGCGCATCGACTCCCTCGCCGCGCCCGCATCCTACACGGGCTACGCCGACTCCTACGGGCAGGACGACTTTACCCAGAACCATCCCGAGCAGGGCGGCCTCTTTGGCGTGCCCGCACCCGCACCGCTCATCGGCGCGCAGATGAAGCTTTCCTTCTTCAACGCCTGGACCGCCGCCCGCGAAATTCGCGAGGGCGAAACCATGATGTTCTCCGGTAAAGTCGGCATCTACCGCGGCGAGTACACGCTCACCAACCCGCACTACGCCCTGCTCTCGAAGGACGCCTCCGGCTCCGAGATGAACGAGGCCGCCAACACCCCCGTGCCCGTCTACCGGGCCCCCGCCAAGCTGCCCACCGACCGCATCGCCGGGTACATGGAGCAACTGCTGGAGAAGGTTCCGCTCAAGGAGCTCGAGGACCCGGTGCCCTACGCGATTCGTCGCGCCCGCAAGGTGCCCTCCCTCGCCTGGACCTACCGCGCCCTGCACACCCCCGACACCGAGGACACGTGGCGTGCCGCCCAGGCGCAGATGCGTTACCGCGAGGCCTTCGTGCTGCAGAGCGCCCTGGCGCGCCTGCACTCTGCCCGAGCCGCGCACCGCACGCAGGCCCGGCCGCCCATCAAGGACGGCCTGGCCGATCGCCTGCTCGAGGTGCTGCCATACGAGCTGACCGAGGGGCAGCGGAAGGTGGGGGAGGAAATCTCCGCCGACCTCGCGAGCGAATCGCCCATGAACCGCCTGCTGCAGGGTGATGTGGGCTCCGGCAAGACCGTGGTGGCACTGCGCGCCATGCTGCAGGTGGCCGATGCGGGTGGTCAGTCCGCGATGCTCGCCCCGACCGAGGTGCTCGCCGAGCAGCACCTGCGTTCGGTGCTGGACATCCTGGGGGATATGGCCGCGCCCGAGGAGTCTGACGGTTCTGCCGGAGGAATCCCCGAAGGGGCTGTGCGCGTGCGCCTGCTGACCGCCTCCATGGGTACCCGAGCCAAGCGCCAGGTGCTGAAGGAGCTCGCCGACGGCACTGCGCAGATTGTGATTGGCACGCACGCCCTGCTCTCCGATGACGTGCGCTTCAACGACCTGGGCCTGGTCGTGGTGGACGAGCAGCACCGCTTCGGCGTGGAGCAGCGCGACGGCCTGCGCGGCCCCGACGGCGCCCTACCGCACCGGCTGGTCATGACCGCGACGCCCATTCCGCGCACCGTCGCCATGACGGTGTTCGGCGACCTGGATGTGTCCGTGCTGGACACCCTGCCCGCCGGCCGCCAGAAGATTTCGACCCACGTGGTGCCCCTCGCCGAGAAGCCCGCCTGGGCCTCCCGCCTGTGGCAGCGCGCCCGCGAAGAAATCGACGCGGGCCACCAGGTGTATGTTGTCGTACCCAAAATCGGTGATGACGGCGACGGCCTGGAGGAGGGCGCCGCGTTCTTCGGTGCCTCCGTCCCGGCCGTTGCAGGTACCCCCGGCCTGGGTGGTCGGGCCAGCAGCGACGGCAAGGTGCAGCTGACCTCCGTGGCCTCCATGCACGCTTACCTGAGCGCCGAGGATTCCCTCGTCGGCGTGCGCATCGGCACCCTGCACGGCCGCATGGACTCGGCGGAGAAGACCGCCGTTATGACCGCCTTCGAGCGCGGCGAGATTGACCTGCTCATCAGCACCACCGTCATTGAGGTGGGTGTGAACGTTCCGAACGCCACGCTCATGATCATCATGGACGCCGACCGCTTCGGCATCTCGGGTCTGCACCAGCTGCGTGGCCGCGTGGGTCGCGGCGGCTACGCGGGCACCTGCCTGCTGGTCACCCGCCAGGAGGAGGGCGGTGTCTCCCGCGAGCGACTGGATGCGGTCGCCTCCACCACGGACGGCTTCGAGCTCTCGCGCATCGACCTGGCTCAGCGCCGCGAGGGTGATATTCTGGGTGCTGCACAATCGGGCTCAAAGAGCACCCTGCGCTTTCTGCGGGCGCTCGCCGACGCCGACATTATTGAGCGTGCCCGTGAGGATGCCCGCTCGGTGGTTGAGAAGGACCCGACGCTGGCGAAGCACCCGTCGCTGGCGCGCACGATTGACCGCGCCCTGGACGCTGACCGCGAGGCCTTCCTCGGCAGGGGATAGGCGCGCGGGGAATGGGGAGCACACTCTGCCCGCTGTTCGCTAAAACCGTGCCCGCCCACCGCCTACTAAAACCGCCGTTACCTAGTTAGTCAACTACTTCAGAGGAGAGACCCTATGAGCCGCATTATTGCCGGTGCCGCCGGAGGCGTGCGCCTGGCCTCGGTGCCGGGGGACAACACGCGTCCCACCACGGACCGGGTGAAGGAATCCCTCTTCTCCAAGCTGGAGAGCTACGACCTGCTACGCGACGCCCGCGTGCTGGATGCCTTTGGTGGCTCCGGCGCGCTGGGATGCGAGGCGCTTTCCCGTGGGGCGGCCTCCGTGACCCTGCTGGACACCTACCCGAAGGCGGTTGCGGTGATTCGTCGCAACGTCGAGGCGGTGCAGAAGGCGATGGGCGGCAAAGCTGCCGGTTCTGCGGCTCGCGTGCAGCAGTCTCAGGCGCTGAGCTACGTGCAGACCGCATCGGGCCCGTGGGACCTGGTGTTCGTTGACCCGCCCTACGCCATGCCGAACGAGCAGGTGCGTGAGCTCATGCGGGCGCTGACCCCCAAGCTCGCCCCGGGTGCCGTCGTGGTGGTGGAACGCTCCTCGCGCGATGCGGAACCCGAGTGGGGCGGCGAGCTGCACTGCTTCTCGACCCGTCAGCACGGCGAGACGGTGCTCTACTACGTTGAGCCCGAAGAGCCGGCCGACGGAGACGATCCCGCCGACGACTCTGCCGACGAAATAACCCCTCACCACTTCGACACCGCGGAGGTTACCGCATGATTGCCCTGTGCCCCGGATCCTTCGACCCCGTGCACCACGGTCACCTGGAAATCATTGCCCGGGCCGCCGAGCTCTTCGATGAAGTCATCGTGGGCGTGGCCCATAACAGCGCAAAGAAGTACCGCTTCTCCCTCGAGGAGCGCGTGCGGCTCGTGGAGGAATCCCTGCTCGAGCTCGGCATCGAGGGCGTGAGCGTGGAGCCGATTCCGCCGGGCGTGCTGCTGGCCGAGTACGCGGCCGAGCGCGGCGCAAAGGTGCTGGTGAAGGGCCTGCGCTCGGCCACGGACTACAGCTACGAGGCTCCCATGGCGAGCATGAACCGTCACCTGGCGCGCGTGGAGACCGTGTTCCTGGCGGGTGAGGACCGCTACGGGGCGGTGTCCTCGACCATTATTCGCGAGGTGGCTTCGCTGGGTGGTGACGTGACCCCCTTCGTGCCGGAGGCGGTGGCCCGCGCCCTGAAGAGCGCCTAGTAGAGAGCCCCGCAAAACCGGCGGACGCACCCGTCCGACACGCCCGCCGACATGCCCATCGGTACGGCTCCCGCACCGACGACCGGGCGCTTAACCGCCTCTGCAGCCTCCCGGCCGGCCGGTTAAGCGCCGCGCGGCGCCTCCTTAAGGGGATATTTAAGAGGTGAGCGCCACTTAATTGGATTTAAAAGAGCCTTAATCTTGATTAACCGCGCGAACCACCCCTAAAATGGGACTTTGGTTTATACATTTCGTAAGGAGAAACGCCATTTCACGTGCAGACGCATCGCCGCTGGTGGTATCGGTCACTAACCTGATGCACCGTCCCGGCACCATGGAAACCCTCACCGAGGTCGTGCCCGCACCGGCAGACCTGGGTAACGCGCTCATCGGCGTGGAAGAGGGTTCGGATATTGACCTCGATATTCGTATGGAGTCTGTTGTTGATGGTATCCTAGTTACCGGCTCCGTCGTTGTGGATGTACACGGCGAGTGTAGCCTCTGCTTGGATCCGATTGATTACGAGATGTCGGCCAATATTCAAGAGCTTTTCGTCTTTGAGAAGGCCCCGGCTGGCGGCCCCGAAGATGAAGTAGATGAGCAGTACGCCGTTGAGGATGATTCGATCGACCTTGAACCGGCTCTGCGGGACGCAGTAATCCTTCAACTGCCGTTCCAGCCTGTTTGTAGGGACACCTGCCAGGGTCTGTGCGCCGATTGCGGTGCGCGCCTGGAGGATGACCCCGGGCATCATCACGAGGTGTTGGATCCGCGCTGGTCGGCCCTGCAGGGCCTGCTCGGCGCAGATACCGAAAACTAAATTGTTGTTACTAGAGATTGTGAGATAGCTGTGGCTGTTCCCAAGCGCAAGATGTCCCGCGCTAACACCCGCGCACGCCGTTCCCAGTGGAAGGCATCCGTGCCCCAGCTGGTTAAGACCGTTGAAAACGGTCGCGTGACCTACAGCCTGCCCCACCAGGCAAAGGTTGTAACCGACGCTGCAGGCAACGCCCTGTTCCTGGAGTACAAGGGCCGTAAGGTTGCAGACGCCTAAGAAGCGGTGAATCCTTATGACTGAATTTCCTAGTGTTGATACTAGGGAGTTGCGTAAACGTCTCGGGGTCGATATCGACGCCGAGACGTTTTTGCTATCCCTAACCCACCGCTCCTACGCCTTCGAGAACCCCGGGGTGGAGCACAACGAGCGCCTGGAGTTCCTGGGGGACTCGGTGCTCTCCCTGGCTATCGCCGAGGAGGTGTACCGCCGCTATCCGGAGCTGCCCGAGGGTGAGCTCGTGAAACTGCACCATGTGGTGGTGTCTACAGTGGCGTTGGCGAAGGTAGCGCGCGACCTGGACCTGGGCAGGTACATCCTGCTCGGTAAGGGCGAGATTCACACCGGCGGCGCCGATAAGGACTCGATCCTGGCAGACACGATGGAGGCAATCTTCGGACTGACCTACCTGCAGTGCGGTCGCGAGGCAGCCCGCGAGCTGGTTCTGCGCCTAATCGCGCCGCTGCTCGACGACGAGAAGGTGCTGAACTCTGGACGCGACTGGAAGACCGACCTGCTGAACCTCGCCACCGCCCGCGGCTGGGGAGACGTCAGCTATGAAGTCACCGGCGAAGGCCCCGACCACGCGCGCGTGTACACCGCGGTTGCAATCGTGGCGAACCAGAAGACGGGCACCGGCGTGGGCCCGAGCAAGAAGGAAGCGGAGCGCCTGGCCGCCGAGCAGGCTTACCGCATGCTGGTCTAGGCCCGCAGCCTCACCCGCGGACCGTTGAAGGGAGAGAACCGTGCCCGAACTGCCCGAGGTAGAAACCGTCCGCGCGGGTATCGCCGACCATTCGTTGGGTCGGCCCGTGCGGGCGGTGCGCGTGGTCGATGCCCGTTCGCTACGCAGGCACCTGCCCGGTCCCGCCCACTTTGAGGCGGCGCTCACCGGCAGGGCGCTGCGCGGTACCTACCGCCGCGGCAAGTACCTGTGGCTGACCCTGAGCGAGCCGGACGGCACGCTCGCCGATGAGGCGCTCGTGGTGCATCTGGGCATGAGCGGCCAGCTGCTCGTGCGCGATGAGCCGGGCGGCGAATCGGGCAGCGATTCGGGTAATGATTCGGAGGCTCGCGCGGCCTTTGATGAGCAGCCGCGGCACCTGCGCGTGGCCCTGGAACTGGGACCTGTCGGAACTGCCTCCAGTGAGGCAGGTGCCGGGCAGCGGCTACTCTTCGTGGACCAGCGCATCTTTGGCGGCATGTTCCTCAGCCCGCTCGTGCCGGACGTCCCCGCGGCGGTTGCGGGCGAAATGGCACCCGAAGAGGGTACCAATCCCGGCGCCGATTCCAACGCCGTGCCCGAGCATTTCCTCGTGCCGCAGGCGGTCAAGCACATTGCCCGCGACCCGCTGGATGAGTTCTTCGACCCCGCGGCGGTGCGCCGAAAGTTCCTGCGCACCTCCAGCGGCATCAAGAAGGTTCTGCTGGACCAGTCCGTGATCTCCGGGGTGGGCAACATCTACGCCGACGAGGCGCTGTGGCGGGCGCGGTTGCACTACGCGAAGCCCGCGCGCACCCTGAGCGCCGCGCAGACCCGCGACCTGCTGGAGGCAGTCACCCAGGTGCTGCGCGAGTCCCTGGCGGCCGGCGGCACGAGCTTCGACGCCCTGTACGTGAACGTGCTGGGCGAGTCGGGGTACTTCGAGCGTTCGCTGAACGCCTACGGGCGTGCGGGGGAGCCTTGCCACCGTTGCGCTGAGGCGGGCCGCACCTCCCTGATGGTGCGCGAACCGTTCCAGAACCGCTCCTCCTACCGTTGCCCGCACTGCCAGCGGGCGCCGCGCGCCCGATAGGTAAAAGCGCGGGCTAGATAAAAGCTCCGTAAAGGCTCACGATAGGCACAAGCTCACGCTAGATATGCGAATGACGGCGTAGCTACCTTCCTCCCATAGGGGGATGTAGCTACGCCGTCATTCGTTTAAACATCATTCATTTAGAGCAGGGGGGAGCCAACCCGAACAGAAGCAACTAGCGGCTGTACCTGTTCCCGTAGAACAAGCCCAGACGCTCGTAGCCTTCCTCAATCGACACGGAGGGCTCCCACTGCAGCAGCTCGCGGGTTCGGCGCTGATCGAACCAGTGCGCAGTCGACAGCTGCTCGGCGAGGAACTCCGTCATCGGCGGCTCATCGCCGGCGGTCACGTTCTTCGGCAGGCGCTCCCACACGCGCTCAATCACACGCCCGGCCAGGGCCGCAACCTTCGCGGGCACCGAGACACGCGGGGCGGGAACGCCCACCGCCTCGCAGAAACCGCCCAGTAGCTCGGCAATGGTGCGCGGCTGACCGTTCGTGACCACCAGCGCCCGGCCCGCAAAAGCGTCGAGGCGCTGATAGCCGCGCACCACGGCGTCCGCGGCGTTATCAATGTAGAGCGTGTCAATCAGGCCCGTACCGCCCGAAAGCAACGGCAGGCGACCCGCGGCGGAACGCTCCAGAATACGCTCGACCAGCTGGGTATCGCCCGGACCCCACATCAGGTGCGGGCGCAACGCGCCGGTGTGCATGACCCCACCGCCGGGCAGAGGCGTGCCGTTCGCCTCCAGAACCAGCAGCTCGGCGGCCGCCTTGGAGCGAGCGTAGTTGCCGCGCGCGTGCTCCGGGGACGCCTCGCCGGCGCCGTCACCCACGATGGAAGAGCCCGCGTGGGCCACCGAGGGCGAGGAGATGTACAGGAAGGTGCGCACCGAATGGTTCACCGCGGCCTGCAGCATGACGCGGGTTCCGCCAATATTGATGCGCTCGTAGTCGGCCCACTCGCCGCTGACCGAAACCTTCGCGGCCGCGTGCACCACGCCGTCCACGCCGGTCATGGCCTCGTCGACGACCTTTTCGTTCGTGATGTCGCCGCGCACCTGCTCAAAGCGGGGGCGAATCGAATCGGGTAGCAGGGCCGCGATGCCCGAGTCGCCGCGCTGCAGAACGCGCACATCGTAACCGACGCGCAGCAGCTCCAGCACGCTCTCACGACCCAGCAGGCCCGACGCGCCTGTGAAGAGGATGCGCTCGCCAATACGCGGTGCGAATTCCGACTCCTCGACGGCGCGCAGGGAACGCGGCGCGGGGTCGCTGTAACGGGCGGCCAGGGGGCGCGCCGGCTTACGGAAACGAGCCGTGGGGGAGGCCGCCGTGTGCGCGGTCGACAGGCGGGACGCAGATAGATTGGGCGCAGCCTCGCGAGAAGAGGACCCACGAGAAGAACGAGGGGACATCATGCTCCTTAGAAAGTAAAGACCTGGCGGGTTACGCCCCGGCGAGGACTTCAGCCGCCCACTCGCCCAGGGCGGGGCGGTCAATCTTCGAATTGTGGCGAATATCGGTCGGATGCTCGTGCACCACCAGCACGGCGGCCACCTCCACACCGGTATCCTCGGCGACCTTTCGGCGCACCAGCTGGGAGAGCTCGAAGGGGGCCACGCCCTCCGCAATGGGGAAGCGGCCCACGCCGGGAACGCGGTCGAGCAGGGCGCGCTTGAACGCGGAGGCCGACTGACGCGCCTCCAGTACGGCGGTGTTCGCGGAAGCCTCGATGACCAGCACGGGGGCGGCGGTTCCGGCGGGGCCCACCGCGACCAGGGCGGCGCGGCGCACCTCCGGCAGCGACTCGGCGGACTGCTCGGCGGCCACCGGGGTCAGCACGCCCTGGGAGGTCAGCAGCACGTGGGCGAGGCGGCCCTCAACCCACAGCCGGCCCGAAGCGTCCAGGTGACCGACATCACCGGTGTGATGCCAGCCCGGGGTGCTAATGGACTGCTCCTCGGTCACCCACAGGGTGTCGTAGCGGTCCTTCACGTGCGGGGCCGAGACCAGAATCTCGCCGGTCACGCCGGGCTCGTGGGTCATCTCATCCGCGACCGAACCGTCCTGCAACAGCGGCGCAATAGCCACCGCCGCGCCGTACACCGCGAAGCCCACGCACACACCGTCGCGGGCGAACGGGTCGAGCACCTCACCGGCGGCGTTCGGGGTGCCCTCGGCAATCGCCTGGCGAATCATCTCGAAGGACACATCGGTCACCGGCAGGCCCTCGGTCATGCCGTAGGGGGTGTGCAGGGAGGCGTTCGGCACCAGGGCGGACAGCGCCTCCAGCAGGGGCACGGGAATCGGCGCGCCAGCGCTCAGCACGGTCTGAACCTTCGCCAGGGCCGCGCGCTGCTCAGCGTTCAGCTCGTCGGCGGTCGCCACCACGTTCACCAGGGCGGCGGGGGAGGCGAACACGACCGAAGCGTCGATGGCCGCCGCGGCCGAGGCCAGGGCAGAGGCCGTCAGGGTCTTCGGGCGGGTCACATCCATGGTCGGGGTCACGCTGGTCGCGCCCAGCGCCGGGCCCAGCAGGGCAAAGGGCGCGAAGCCGGCCACCAGGCCGCTACCGGGCGTAAAACCGTAGGTGTTCGCGATGGCATCGCGCATACCCGCCAGCTGCCGCTGCGTGTACACCACGCCCTTGGCCGGTCCGGTCGAACCGGAGGTGTACAGCACCGCCGCGTCAGCATCCGGAACGGGGGAGGGGAACTCCACCACGGTCGGGGTGGGGATAGGCTCGCCGAGTCGTCCCTCGGCGGAGGCAGCGAACACGGAACCGGCAACGCCCAGCAGCTTCTCCTGCGCGGCGCCCAGCGGCTCCACCGAGATGCGCTTGCCCGGCCAGAGCAGGGTGCGGGCGGCGGTCAGCGCGGCGGGAATACCGATCAGGAAGCTCGGGTTGGCGCCCTTCAGCGCGCGGGTCAGGCCCGCCAAGCCCAGGCCGGTGTCGGCCACGACGATGACCGCGCCGAGCTTCAGGCAGGCGTAGATCAGGGTGGTCAGGCGTGCACCGGGCGGCACCATGAGGTTCACGCGGTCGCCCGGGCGCACGCCCAGGGCGTGAAGGCGGGCCGCGGCGGCGTTGACCTGGCGGTTCAGCCCGGCCCAGGTGAGGGTCACGCTCACTGTGGTGCCATCGCCCTTGGGGTCCATGTCCACCACGGCCACGGAGGTGTCGTCGGCGCGCTCGGTGAGGGCCGCGAGCATGGGGCGGAACACTTCGGGAACAGTACCCTCAGCAACGGTACCCTCGCCGGCGGCTCCCGCCGAGGTTTCGGCGTCCAGGCCGTGGCGGCGCGCGCGGGCGGCGCGGTGCTCGGCCTCAGCGTTGCGCGCCGGAACCAGGGAACCGTCCTCGCCGCGGGTTCCGAAGGTCTGTGCGAGCCAGGACATGATCGGCGCGGCGATATCGTAATCCTCGGCCACCAGGTGCGAGGCATTCTCGTAGCGGTGCACCTTAGCCTGCGGTATGCGTTCCATCAGGTCGAAGAGGTAGCGGCGCTGGAACACCGGATCCTTCGTGCCCCACTGGAAGAACGCGGGCACGTCCAGGTCGCGAATCTGCTCGGCGATGCGCTGCATGGGCGTGTACGAGGGCACGTCGGTGCCGGTCGGAATATCGCCCACGAAGTTGCGCACGCCCTCGCGCCAGGCCGGGTGGGCGTAGGGGGCGCGGTAGGTGCGGTAAATCGCCTCGTTCAGCGGGCTCGGGTACAGGCGCTTGGGCTGCTTACCCTTCGGCTGCGGCAGGGGGCCGCCCGCGGGGCCGGCGCCGGGGGTTCCGGGCTCGGGCAGGCGGCCCTCGTTCTGGGCCAGGCCCAGGGTCACATCAATAAACGCGGTCGAATCGTGGGTACCCCACTCGTGCACGCCCAACGCCAGGCGCAGGGCGGCGGGAATGTTCTCAATGCCGTCGTGGTAGACCGCGGTGTTCGTCAGCATCACGCCCGAGAGAAGGTCGCGGTGCTCCAGGGCCCAGCCGAAGGAAATGAGGCCGCCCCAGTCGTGGGCGAGGGTCACGACCGGCTGATCGGTCTGATCCAGGCCCAGGGCCTTCGTAAAGTCGCCCAGGTCGGCGATGCGGTCCTCCAGGCTGCGGCGCTCGCCCTCCAGATCCAGGTGGGTGCGCTCCGAGAAGCCCATATCAATCTGGTCGACGGCCACCACGCGCCAGGGGGCGCGCTCGTTCACGCCCGCATCCAGCACGGTGCGCCACAGGTACGACCAGGTGGGGTTGCCGTGCACGCACAGAATCGTGCCGATGGGCTCCAGGCCGTGTTCGGCGAGCACCGGTAGGTTGTCCAGGTAGTGCCAGCGGCGCGCGTCCGCCTGCTTTGCCCGCCGCTCAATGGGGGCGGTGGTGGGCACCTCCAGCCGGTGGGAGTAGCGCGGGTCCACGCCCGCCCACTCCTCCGGGCTGTAGGGAGGCTGGGTCTTGGGGAAGTTCAGGTGACGCATACTGGGAGTCCTTCCGGCCGAGGGCTTCGGCGGTTAGCGGAATCGGTGAGGGGATGCCGGGTTGGGGGCGGCGAACGGGCTGAAGGGCCCGCGGGGGTGAGTCGCTACCACTGAATCTCGAGCAGGGCGGTGTTCAGGCCCGAACCCACGCCCATGCACAGAATACGGTCGCCCTCCCTATAGGTGGGGGCGCACTCGGCCAGGGTCATCGGCAGCGCCGCGGCGGCCACGTTGCCCCACTTCGGGAAGGTCAGGGGGATACGGTCGCGCTCGATGCCGACCGCCTCGATAATGGCGTTCGTGTGGGCGTTCGAAATCTGGTGGGTCACGTAGGAGGTCATGTCGTTCCACTCCCAGCCGTCCTCGTGCGCCTGCTCCCAGGCCTGCGCCACGAGCTCCAGGCCGTGCCTGAGCAGGCCCTCGGCGTCGGTGTTCATACCCTGATCGGCCTCGCCGCCGATGCACAGGTTGCGGTGCTCGGTGCCCGCGCGGGATACCGAACCGATGATGCGGTGACCCTCCGGATGACGGTCCGCGCGACCAATCACGGCCGCCGCCGCACCCGAACCGAGGGTCAAGGTTGCGAACTGCGCCAGCACGTCCTCGCGGGTCGAATCGGGGTTGTTCAGGATGCGCACCGCGGTACGGTGCCACGGGGAGGGATCCTCGCCGGCGACAATCAGGGCGTAGTCGATAGCGCCCGCATCAATCATGGTGGAGGCGACAGTCATCGCGTTCACAAAGCCCAGGCATGCGTTCGTAATATCGAAGTTCAGGGCGTGACGCGGCAGGTCCAGGCGGTCGTGCACACCCACCGATACGGCGGGCTCAAAGTTATCGCGAGTCACCGAGGCGTTGATGAGCAGGCCAATCTGGGAGCGGTCAATACCCGCCTGTTCGATAGCCTTCTCTGCGGCGGCAACCACGCCGTCCTCGAAGGTCTGGCCCTCGGCCCAGCCGCGGCGGGTGCTAATGCCAGCAAGGCGCTCAAGCAGGCCCTTGGGCATCTTCAGGCGCTTGTAGGTATCGGCCAGCTGTTCGTCAAAATAGTCGCTCGTGACAATCTCGGGCGGTAACTCGTGGGCGATGGAGAGCAGCGCAGCGTTGGAATGACGAATGTCGGAGTTTGTGCCGACCTTATCGGCGGGTTCATTCAACATGTGGGCCTTTGAGGTAGAAGTCAGTGGGTGCATACGCAAAAGCGGGGAGGCGTGCTGCTTCCCCGCAGATGTCATATGCTTCTTTCCAATGTACCGCATGGCGCGGAGGAGACCCCCACTTATTTCTCGTTCTGGACGGCCCCGTTCACCGCGCGCGTAAGCCCCGGGCGACCCCGCACCGCGTACACTAGAGGGATGCCGCCCACACACCCGAAAGGCCCGACCTGCAGGTTCGAGCTGCGGGTTCGAGCCGATGGGCTTCGCCGCGGCGGCGCTCCAAATCCGGCACCTTCTTCTGCAGAAAGGCCCCTTGTGCACCTGATGTCGCTGACCCTGCGCGGGTTCAAGTCTTTCGCCTCGGCCACGACCTTCGAGTTCGCCCCCGGCATTAACGCCGTGGTGGGCCCGAACGGCTCCGGCAAATCCAACGTGCTGGATGCGCTCGCCTGGGTCATGGGCGAGCAGGGCGCCAAGAGCCTGCGCGGCGGTAGCATGAAGGACGTCATCTTTGCCGGCTCGGGCGACGGCGTGCAGCGCGCGCCCCTGGGCCGCGCCAAGGTGACGCTGACCTTCGATAATTCGGACGGCACCCTCAGTATTCCCGCTGATCGGGTGCAGATTTCGCGCACCATGTTCCGTTCGGGCGGCAGCGAGTACGAGATTAACGGTTCCCCGGCGCGCCTGAGCGATATCCAGGACCTGCTGTCGGAGGCCGGCCTGGGCCAGGACATGCACGTGCTCGTGGGCCAGGGCCAGCTGGATGCGGTCCTGCACGCAACCTCGCAGCAACGCCGCGACATGATTGAGCAGGCGGCCGGAGTGGTGAAGTACCGCCGCCGCCAGGAGAAGACCAGCCGCAAACTGGAGTCGGTGGCCTCTAACCTGACGCGCCTGAGCGACCTGGCGAACGAGCTGGATTCGCAGCTTCAGCCGCTGAGCGACCAGGCCGAGTCCGCCGCGACCGCGCGGCAGCTGCAGGGGCGCATCCGCCAGCTGGAGTCGGTGCTTTTGGCCCGTCAGCTGGGTGTTCTGCAGGCTGAGCAGGCGCAGGCTCTCGCCTCCGAGGCGGAAGGCACCCGTCGCGCCGAGGGCCTGAGCG